>VFQR01000112.1_pt1 | contig 199334 bp, 180 predicted proteins | sample 3512321 | NCBI WGS metagenome assembly VFQR01 (sample SAMN10412374, study PRJNA504923) | tailings metagenome | isolation source: Relicate 3 Philex TSF1 revegetated site | place: Philippines: Tuba, Benguet | collected 2017-08-29
GGCCACCGGACAGTGGTGGGGGCGCGGTCACCGCGCCCTCACCACGGCCTCCTGGCGCAGGCCCGAGCGGCCGGTGAGCTCACGCGCGATCGCCCGCACGGTGTAGGTCCCGGCCCGCGCCGGCAGCGGCACCCGCACCACCGACCGCCCCGCCGGGAGGGTCCGCACGATCGCCGGGAGCCGGGTGCCCCGCACCGTGAGCGCGACCCGCGAGCGGCGCCACAGCTCCAGCCGCACGGTGACCGAGGTCCCCGCGCGAACCTGACCCGGCACGGCCAGCCCGAGGGGCCCCAGCCGGTCCACGCCGACGAGGGCGACGATGGTCCTCGCGTCCTCGGGCTGCGAGACGGCCAGGAGGGCCGATCGGGCGCCGGCGTCAGACGCGCCGGCGCTCCCGAGGAGGATCGGCGTGCGCCGGACGGGCCCCGCCGGGGTGTCGGCGAAGGTGATGAGGCCGGCGGACGAGGCGATGTTCAGCCCCTGCTCGACGACGGCGACCCACGAGCCGTCGGCCGCGAGCCGCGGCTCGGGGAACCCCTTGGTCGGGATGGCGGTCGGCGCACCGAACGCGCCGCCGGGGGGCGCGACCCTCACCAGGATGGGCTCGGGCCCGGAGTCGCTGCCCCCCTCGGCGACGGGCCAGGCGGCGGCGACCGAGCCGACGGGCGACACCGATGTGCCGGGCGGGGACGTGCCCTCGCCCAGATCCACCGGTGCCGGCCACGACGGCGCCGCCGTCAGCCGCTGCGCCACGAACACGTGGTGGGTGGCCGCCCCGGCCGGGATGCCGGTCCAGCCGGCGACGACGATGCCCGTCGGCGAGGCGGAGGCCGACACGTAGATCCCGGCCGGGCCCATCGGAGACCCGGCCACGCGGGCCAACTCCACCGGGCCGTCCCAGGTGCCGTTGAAGCCTCCGCGGACCGACGCCAGGATCCGCCCGTCAGAGGTCGCACCGACGACGATCGCCGCCCCTCCCGGCGCCAGTGCGATCCCGGTCCCCACCATCGGCGCGTCCGGCTGCCGGATCCATGACGTCGCCGTGCGACGGGCGCCGCGGAGGACCAGGCCGGTGCGGCCGGTCCCCGGCGGTGGGTGCTCCACCCAGATCATGTCGAGCAGGCGCCCGCGGCTGCCGGGCGTCGTCGCGAGGCGGATGTCGGCCACCGTCCCGCCGGCGGCGGAGGCCGGCGAGATGTCGCGCCACGGCCCGGTCCACCCGCGGCGCACCTTCACCGTCAGGCCACCCCCCGGGGCCGCATAGGCGACGTAGGCGTCCCCGTTCGCACCGAGGGCGCTCTGCACCCCGCCCCACGACCCCGCCTGCGAGATGGTCGCCGGCGCGGTGAAGGCACCACGGGCGCCCCGCCGCTGCCGCACCTGAACCAGGGCCGGCCGGTCCACCCCGCGGTACCGGGAGGTGACGAGCAGGGCGTCTCCCGCATCCGTCACGGCCACCGACGAGGCGGCGGTCGGCTCGGCCCCGCGGGACCCCAGGGTCAGCACCGGACCCGAGGCCAGCGGCGCCGCCACCGCCGGCCCGGCCGCGGCCAGCGCGGCCATCGCGACGAGCCCCGCACCGGCACCACGCACGCCCCTCGCACCCATGACCGCCCCCTGCTCGATTCCTGCCGTCGACCGTATGTACCAATGGGGATCGCAGCTTCCCTGTGAACCGGTCAGGGAGTCGTGACGGAAGGGTCAGGGATCCGTGAACGCGGATCCGGCCGGGTCCTCCCCCTCCCCTACCGTGTGCGCCATGCGGATCCTCACGTTCCTGCTCATCGCGGCGGCGGCCGTCGCGGCCCTCACGGCCGGCCCGGCCGCCGACCGGGCCGACGCGGCCTGCGCCCTAGTGGTCTACCGGCAGGGCGCGCTCTACTACGGGACGGGAGGCCCGCTCCCGGCAGGCGATGTGGGGACGGCCGTCGGGGCGGGGTTCGTGCCGCAGTGCATCGACACGTTCCCCGCGCCGCCCGCGGTGCCGCCGACGCGGGTCGGGCTCGACCGCGTCGTGGGGGTCTCCCCGCGGCTCGCGGTGGCCGCGCCGCGCGGCTCGGACGCGGTCCTCCACATCCGGGACGGGGTCCCGTGCGAGGTGAGTGAGCCCATCCGGTGCCTCCGCCGCCTCACGCGCCTCGAACGCACCGGCCCGGCGCTCATCGCACCGCTGTCGGCGCTCCCCGGCGCGACGATCCCCGTCAGCGTCCGGGCGCCCGGGCTGACCGTGAGGCCCGCCGCCACGATCACCCTGCAGCGCTTCACCACCCGTGGCACCTGGGAGACGGCCGGGCGGATCGCGGTGACCCGCGACGCACGGGTGCGCGTCCCCCTCCCCGCGGTGGAGCCCGGCCTCCACCGGCTCGTGCGGGTCGTCGGGGTGCCCGGCACGGGCCGACGCACGATCTCGACGCCGATCACGATCCGGAAGCCCACGGGCTGACGCGGGCGGGCGCGGCCCTCCCGGGCCACGCTCGACTAGGTTGGGCGGGGTGGAGCACCAGTTCGCGCTGATCGCGGGGGCGGCCCTCGCCATCATGATCGCCGCCTCCGTGTTCTCGCGGCGCACCGGGGTGGCCGCGCCCCTGCTCCTCGTGGGGCTCGGGATCGGCGCGAGCTACCTGCCGGGCACGCCGATCATCGACCTCGACCCGGAGATCGTGCTCGCGGGGGTCCTCCCGCTCCTGCTCTACTCGTCGGCGGTCAACCTGCCGGTGCTCGACGTGCGGCGGAACCTCGCCCTGATCGCCTGGTTGTCCGTGGTGATGGTGGTGGTCTCGTCGCTCGTGATCGGGGCGCTGGTCCACTGGCTCTTCCCCGACATCTCCTTCGGGCTGGCCGTCGCCCTCGGCGCGGTGGTGAGCCCCACCGACGCGGTCGCGGCGACGGCCATCGGCCGCCGGGTGGGGCTGCCCCCTCGCCTCATGGCGGTGCTGGAGGGCGAGAGCCTGGTGAACGACGCGTCAGCCCTCGTGGTGCTGCGGGCCGCGGTGGCCGCCGTCGCGGCGTCGGGCGGGTTCTCCCTGGCGTGGACCGTCGCCGAGTTCGCCTGGGCGGTCGTGGGCGCCATCCTCGTCGGGCTCGTGGTGGGGTTCCTCACCGTCCTGCTGCGGCAGCGCCTGGATGACCCGGTGCTGAACACGACGATCTCGTTCGCCGTCCCGTTCCTCGCCTACTTCCCGGCCGAGCGGATCGAGGCGTCCGGGGTGCTCGCGGTCGTCGTCGCCGGGCTCGTGACAGGCGCGATGGGCAGCCGCAGGTTCAGCGCCCGCGACCGCCAGACCCAGCGCATCACCTGGACGACCATCGCGTTCGTGCTGGAGAGCGCCGTCTTCCTCGGGATGGGCTATCAGCTGCCCGAGCTCGTGGACGACGCCCGCGCGGACACGACCGTCGCGCAGATCACCGGCCTCGTCGCGCTCATCGTAGGCCTGCTCGTGGTGCTGCGGTTCGCCGGGCTCGCGTGGCCCGCGTTCACGAAACGCACGCGCCGTGGCGACTGGGGCGAGCGCATGCGCGACCGCCTCGACGCGTTCGAGGAGAAGCTCGACGCGATGGCCCCCGCGGACGGCCGCGAGGCCACGCGTGTGCGCATGGGCCGTCGCCGGCTCGCGCAGGGGAAGGCGGACGTCGCCTTCGAGGAGCGCGAGCCCATCACCGGCCGCGGGTACGTCGTGCTGGCATGGGCGGGGATGCGGGGCGTCGTCACCGTCGCCGCCGTCCAGACGATCCCGCCCGACGTCCCCCACCGCGCCACGGTCGTCCTCGCCGCGTTCCTCGTCGCGCTCGTCACCCTTGTGCTCTTCGGCCTCACGCTCCCGGCGGTCATCCGCAGGATGCGCTTCGCCTCCGAGAGCCCCGAGGACCGCCGCGACTCCGTGCAGGCCCTGCTCCGCCAGATCGGTGACGACGCGCTGGAGTCGGTGGGCCCCGTGGAGGATCAGATCGTCGACGGCGCGCCGGTCGATCCGGGGCTCGCGGCCGAGATGGAGGGGAGGATCCTGCCCCGCATCCTCTCCGGCATCCAGGAGGCCCGCCCGGCGCGGCCGCCCGGCGCGCGGGAGCAGACGGTCATCCTCCAGCTGCGCTACCTGGAGGCGATGCGCGACGCCCTGTCGTCGGAGCGCAGCATCGGCGCCTACAGCTCGGAGACGTACCGCCAGGTGGAGGCCCTGCTCGACGCGATGGAGCAGCGCACCACGATGCCCTAGATGTCGAGGTCCAGGTAGACGGCGGCGTGGTCGGAGGCCGCGTGCCGGCTCTCGGTGATCTCGTCGTAGATCGGCCAGTCCGGGCGGCTCTGCGTGGTGGGGTTGCCCCACAGGCCCCACCGCCAGATGCCGCCGCTGCGCACCTTGTCGACCAGCGGCCTCGACACGAGGATGTAGTCGAGGCGGTTGCGCAGGCTGCACGTCTGGAAGGTGCCGGGGCGCTCCCCCTCCGAGAACCCGTCCAGCTCGTAGATGCTCACCAGCGGACCGTCCTCGGCGAAGAGCGAGTCGAGGCTCTCCGGGTGCTCGGCGTCGCCGCGCGGCCCCTCGTTGAGGTCGCCCAGGACGACGATGTTCCGCTCCCCGTCGGCCACGAGCCGGTCGACGATCTCGCGCACGCCCTCCGCCTGGCGCGTCCGCTTCTCCACCCCGCCGCCCGACTGGCTCTTGAAGTGGTTCACGAGCACCCACAACGACTCGCCGCTCGGCAGCTCGCACCGGTACTCGGGGCAGTCGCGGCTGAAGAGATGGTCGTCGGTGACCGGGTCCGGGACGTCCACGTTGCTGCGCATGTCGGTGATGTCGATGGCCTGCGTGGTCAGGATGCCGACGTCGATGCCGCGCTGGTCGTTCCCGTCGATGAGCATCGCGTGGCCGTACTGGCCGTCCAGCAGCTCCTGGTTGAAGCGGTCGAGCGCTGGCCGGTCCTCGGCCTCGACGACGCAGAGGATGTCGGCCTCCAGGTCGCCGATCACCCGGGCCGTCATGCGGGTGGAGACCTCGTCCGTCGGCTCGACGGCCAGCTCCAGCCACCCGATCCAGTCGTCGCGCCCGGAGGCCACGATCTCGATGCCCGTCGCGGCGCGGTCCACGTCGAAGGAGCCGCGGTTCGCCCGCAGCCACGCCCAGCGCGGGTCGCGGGTCGCGTTCCTCCGCACCTTCCCGTCCCGCACGACGTAGACCTCGAGCGTCGTGAGGAGCTGGATCAGCCGGGCATTGTCGGCAGCCGAGTAGACCGGGTTGCCGATGATCCGGTTGGCCTCGGCGAACGCCGCGAGGATGGGATCACCCTCCGCCCACGTCGCCCCGTCGAACGCCTTGGGACGGGCGAACAGGTTCTCGACGTTGAAGCTCGCGATGCGCATGGCTCCCCCGGTCTGACGGTGTCGGTCCGAGCCTAATCCGCCACCCATCGTCGGGGGAACCGGTCCCTAGGTGTCGCCGGGACACACCCCCTCGCTCTCACGCCCGTCCGTGCCGATGACCGGTGGGACGATGACCGCCCCCTGGTACACATGGACGCGGCTGATCAGCGTGGGGGCGACGCTCGCCTACCTCGCGGCCTCGGCCTTCTGGGCGATCGCCACTGCGGCGTGGCTCGTGCTCCTGGAGAACCCGCCACCCGGATGGCGACGGGACGACGACGCCTGGCAGCACGACGCGATCGTCTGGGGCAACGGCCTCGCCGCCGTCCTCGCCCTCGTCGGCCTGGTCGCCGCGCTCGTGGCTCCGCGGCCCGCGCTCTGGGCCGCCGCCCCCGTGGCGCTCGCCCTGATCGTCCAGATCATCGTGTTCGCGATCATGCAGACCGGCAACCTGCCGGTGTGAACGACTGCGGGCTGCGGACCCGCTCGCCGTCAGGTGGGTGCCACGAGGTTGCGGAGGTCAGGCGCTCCGAGCCTGCGGCTCCCCTCGGCTCGGTCGCCGGCAAAGGTGACGCCCTCCTCCTCGAGGATCTCTCGTTGCGACCGGCTCTCGGAAGGATCCGCCCACTTGAACCCGTCGCGTGGTCTCCCGTCGGCTCCGAGGACGCGGTAGGCGTTGGGGCACTCTGGACACCCGGAGATGTGCTGGCCGACCGGCATGGCCGCGGTGCCGACCACGTCAGCCAACTCTCCGTAGGTCGTCCACCGTCCGACGGGGATCGCAGCCAGGAGGGCGTGCAGCGGTGCCCAGTCGAAGGCTCCCGGCGCCGCCGCGCCCGCAACCGTCGGAAGATCTTTCCCGTCGGGAAGCGTCCACCAGCGCGGACCCCGAAGCGGGCGCCGAGGGATCCCAAGGTCCGAGAGCGCCTGCTGGATGATGGCGCTGGGCCGGTATCCCTCACCGTCGTAGCCCCACATCAGTGGCTTGCTGGCGTCGTTCCTCCAGACCGCCTGGCCGCGCCTCGGATCCTCCGCGACCCAGGCCTCGATCATCTCCCGGACCTCTGCCGATATCTCGTTCGTCGTCTGAAGGGTTAGCGGCGTCCCGTCTGGGATCGCCTTGGCAGCCACGAGCCGGACGACCGTTGACCTCTCGCGGCTGCCCTTGCGGCGCTCCTCGGCGGCTTTCGCCTCCGCGCGGATGGGGGAGATCGTGAACTCCTCGACGTCCGCGATCGGGAAGAGCCGACTCACCGAGACGATCAACTGATCCTCGGCGACCTTGTAGGCCTGCACCTGCTGGAGGGTGATGTCGAGCCCCATCTCGGTGAGCCAGACGACGGAGGCAGTCACGGGGGGCGGAAAAGCGCCCGCCACGAGAACGATCCGGGGGCGCCGCAGCTGCTCAGGATCGAGCTCCCCCGCGTGCGCGGCCAGACGCTCTCGGGCGAGGTCCTCGTCGATCAGATCCGGCCCCGGACCGCTCAAGAAACGGATGTACTGCTCCACGAGGACGTCCTCGGTGAAGCGAGAGGCCATGGCGGCGTACTTGATCGCCTGCATCTCGACCGTATCGGGCGCCCGGTCCCGTTTCAGTTCCGCAACGACGAGGCGACCCTCGGTGTCGAGGCCGAGGACGTCGAGGCGATCGAGCTGGCGGCTCCCGGAGGCCGCCTGCCAGCGATCGAACTCGAAGCCGATCACGAGCACGTCCGGCCCGAGGATCTCCGGGTGCGCGAGCACCCACTCCTGCAGGTCGGCGCGCTCTTTCAGCCCAGCCTCGGCGAGGCTCACCGGAGTCGCAGGCGTCGCCTTCGAGCCGCTGACGCTGAAGACCCTCTCAACTGCCATCACGCCCTCCTGGAGAGGATCCCGACCGTTCTTTCGCGGGAACGCCATGCGGCGGAGGACGCGCCTCCTGCGACAACCTAGCCGGGGCGGGGGACTGGTTGTGGTACCCGCCGCCCTCGGAGCACCGTCGGGGGCTCGGATCTACCTGACCACGCGCGCGGTGATCCGGCGTGCCGGATCCCAGGCCGCGTCCGGGAAGGGGCGACACCCCTGCCGGGGCCGCGCCGTGACGGCGAGCCCCGGCGCGGGCACCGCGACGTAGACGCAGCCCCGGCCGGGGACGAACGCGAACCGGCCGAGGGACACGCCGGCGAGGTCGGCGAGGTGGCGGACGGCGGCGGGCCCCGTCAGCACCCGGACCTCGGCAAGGGCGCCGGGCGCGGCATCGGCCCGGCTCCCGATCGCGCCGCCGGCGGGCCCCACCCGGCGCACGTCGGCGAAGCCCTCGTCCTGCAGCAGCGCCTCGATCTCGGCCTGCGAGGGGGCGCGCACCCCCACGGAGACGAGCGCGGTCGGGCCCACCCCCGGGGGCAGGGGCGGCGGCCGCCGGTCGGCCCGCGCCGTCGCGTCCGGCCCGTCGACCCCGGCGAGCGCGACGGCCGCGAGGGCGGACACCACGACGAGGAGCCCCACGGCGTGGAGCGCGCGCCGGCTCACGCGGATGGTGGTGGTGCTGCCGACCAGACGCAGGGGCAGGCCGAAGACCACGAGGCCCCCGAACGCGACGCCCATCCTCACCGGCGAGTCGCCCATGACGGCGGTGACGACGGCGACCGCGCCGACGACGGCGGCGGCCACACCGACCTGGGCCTCCTCGCGCGCATACCGGAGGTCGCCGCGGAGCTCGTACACGAGGAAGGTGATCAGCCACCAGCACAGCGGCACCACGATCGCCGTGCCGCCGAGCATCGTCAGCAGCGCGGCCATGGGGTCGTGCAGCACCAGCAGCACGTAGCCCGCCAGGACCGACGCGACGAGCCCGGCCAGGAAGGCCGGGACGAACCAGGACCGGCGCAGGACCACCTCGTGTGCGGTCGTCCCCGTCACATGGTGAGCGTCGGCACCCCATCGCCATCCCTGGACGGCCGCGGCCGCCCGGCGCGTTAGGCAGAACGCTCACGCTCCGTTCCGCGTCCCCCTACCGTCGGGCCCGGAGGCCGCCCGGGCATTGATGGCGCGCCCGGCGTGGTGGCAGGTTGCTTGCACATTGCAACCTTGTCATCAATCCCGGGAGGGCACGTGACACAGGACCTCACCGAGACGGCGATCACCGCGTCCAGCCGTCGTCAGTTCCTGAAGCGGTCGGCCATCGCAGGCCTCGGCGCGACGACCGCGGGCGGCATCATCGTCGGTGGCGCCTCGGCGGCGGCGAAGAGGGGGAAGCCGGCCTGGGATCTCCCCGGCGAGGCCTCGCTGGGCGGCAACATCAGCAAGTCGGTCTGGTACTGGATCAACGTGTCCGACCTGGACCGCGCCGTCGAGTTCTACGAGAAGACCTGGCCGGTGACGCGCGCGGAGGAGATGAACGGGCCCGCCCAGGCGTTCCCGAGCCTCGGCATCCGCCGCGGGCAGTTCAAGGCCCGCCTGATGCGCGACTCCCAGCCCTTCCAGGGCGCGGGCATCCTGCTGGTGCAGTGGCTCGACCCGACGCCGGTGGGCTCCCCGTACAAGGAGGCCAACCACATCGGCTGGTACCGCCAGCACGCGAGCGCGTCGCAGACCGGCCAGACGGCCCGGTACGAGGCGGCCCTCGCCGCCGGCGGCCGGCCCTACGGCCCGCCGAGCGCGATCCCCATCCGCGACGACCTGACCATCTACTCGTTCGCGTTCCGCGACCCGGACGGCACCACGCTGGAGTACACCGGCCCGCTCGACCCGACCCCGGACGGCGAGCCCGACACCAACACCGGCCCGAACGTGAACTGCGTGGACATCCAGCGGTCGTTCAAGTTCTACAGCCAGGTGATGGGCTTCGACATGCAGATCCGCCTCAACCCGTCGCAGCCGCAGGCGGCGACGAACGGCTCGCTGGGCGACACGATCCGCACCCCGAGGGGCGACATCTGGACCGGGCTGGTCGACTTCGACGCGGCGATCATGGTCCCGCGCGGCGACGGCCGGAACTCCGTGGACCTGCTCGAGTGGCAGCTCCCCGGCGGGTACGGCAAGCCCTACTCGCAGTACAACAACCTCGGCGCGATGAACCTGGCCTGGGAGGTCAACAGCGTCCAGGTGGTCTACGAGAAGCTGCAGCGCCTGCTGAAGAACCCCCGCAAGACCCTGATGGGGCCGCCCGAGACCTGGGACCTGGGCGACTTCGGCACCCGCAAGGTCCTCAACATCAAGGACCCGGACGGCGTGTACCTGCAGTTCGTCGAGAAGGTGCAGTCGAGCGATCCGACGCCGCTCGAGGTCCACTGATGTTCGACTTCTCGCCCATCCAGATCATCATCGTGCTCGGGATCGCGCTGCTGGTGCTCGGCCCGAAGCGCCTGCCCGAGATGGGACGGGGCCTCGGCAAGGGGCTCCGCGACTTCAAGGGCGGCCTCACCGGTGAGGAACCGCCGGCGCCCGCGGTCGCGCCCCTGCCGGCGGACACGGACACCACGCCCCGGGCTTGAAGGGCGTCCCGTCCCCCGGCGCCCACGTGGCGCCGGGGGCGGGCGACCGACCGTGATTGCGGCCCCGGGGCCCGGGGGATGAGGACGGCGTGCGAACCCATCCCGGATCCGCGGTGCGCGTCCGTGCCGCCCCGCCGGCCCCCGCCGTCGGCATCCTCGACGCGATCGGCGGGACGCCGCTCGTCGAGCTGCGGCGGTTCCTCCCCGATGCGGGCGTCCGGGCGTGGGCCAAGCTCGAGGCCGCCAACCCCGGCGGGAGCGCGAAGGCCCGCCCGGCGACCCGGATGGTCGAGGACGCGCTCGCCCGCGGCCTCCTCGCCCCGGGCGGGACCGTGGTCGAGTCGACGTCCGGGAACATGGGCGTGGGGCTCGCGCAGGCGTGCCGCTACCACGGCCTCCGCCTCATCTGCGTCGTGGACTCCCGGGCCCACCCGACCAACGTGCGCACCCTGCGCGCCTTCGGCGCCGACGTGCGCGTGGTGACCGAGCCGGATCCGGAGACGGGTGACCTGCTCACCGCCCGGCTCGCGCTGGTGCGGGAGCTGGTGCGCTCCATCCCCGGGGCGTACTGGCCGGACCAGTACTCCAACGCGTCGAACGCCGCAGCCCACGAGGACGGCACGATGCGCGAGATCGACGAGGCCCTCGACGGCGACCTCGACTACCTCCTCGTCGCCACCAGCACGGCCGGGACGCTGCAGGGCTGCGCCGACCACCTGGCCCGGCACGGCCGTGGCACGCGCATCGTCGCCGTGGACGCGGTGGGGAGCGCGCTCTTCGGCGGGACGCGGGGCACCCGCCGGCTGCCCGGGTTCGGCGCCGGGGTGGAGACGGCGCTCTCGCGGTCGGCGCCGTACGACGTCCTCGTGCGGGTCTCCGACCTCGAGTGCGTGCTGGGATGCCGGCGTCTCGTGGCCCGCGAGGCGATCTTCGCCGGGGGCTCGTCGGGGGGCGTCGCCATGGCGCTCGAGCTGATCGCGCCGATGCTGCCGCGGGGCAGCCGCTGCGCCCTCGTCCTGCCGGACGGCGGCGCCGGCTACCTCGGCACCGTGTACGACGACGACTGGGTGGCGCGCGAGCTGGACGCCCGGATCGACGCCGACGGCGCCCTCGTCGGCACCACACCGTGAGGGTCGCGATCGCCGGGCTCGGTCCGAAGGGACTGTTCGCCCTGGAGCGGCTCGTCCACCACGCATCGTCGGCCGGCGCGCCGGTGGAGGTGGTGGCCTATGAGCCCCACCCGGTGCCCGGGGCCGGCCCTGTCTACGACCCGTCCCAGCCCGCCTACCTGCGCATGAACCTGGCCGCCGACCGGCTCGACGCTTGGTGCGGCGACAACGCCGCGGTGCCCGCGGCCGAGCGGCTGCCGTTCACCGCGTGGCGTCACGGGCACGGCCCGGCGGCCGGCACCCCCGAGGAGGAGCGGTACCCGCCGCGGGGGGTCGTGGGCGCCTACCTGGCGGACGGCCTCGCGCGGCTCCGTCGCCGGCTGCCCGCAGAGGTCACCCTGCGGATCGTCACCCACGCGGTGCGCGCGGTGCGGCGGGACCGCGGTGCGTGGGCCGTCGAGGACGCCGGCGGCGGGGTCTCGGCCCACGACGAGGTGCTCCTCACGGTCGGTCACGGCACGACGATCACCCACGCGCCCCCGTCCCCCTGGCCCCACGCCGCGCCGCTCGTCCCGGCCACGCTGCCGGTGGGGCGGGCCCTCACCGAGGGCGTCCCCGCCGGCGCGACGGTGGCCGTCCGCGGCTTCGCGCTCACCTTCCTCGACGCCGCCCTCGCCCTCACCGAGGGGCGCGGCGGCGCCTTCGCGCCGGCGGCCGACCACGGGCCGGTGCGGTACGTGCCCTCCGGCGACGAGCCCGCCGTGCTGCTGCCCTACTCACGCACCGGCCGGCCCATGCTCGCGAAGCCCGATCCGGCGCTCGCCGGCGCGATCCCGCGTCTGGCGGGCATCCTGGAGCGCGGCGCCGGGATGCTCGCCGCGATGCCCACGCCGTTCCGCCTGCGCGACGACCTCCTGCCCGCCATCGAGGCGACCGCGGCCGCGGCGCTGCGGGCGGCGGGCGGCGGGGCCGCGGCCTCCCCGCCGGAGGGGCCGGCGGACGAGATCCGGCGGTCGCTGGACGTCGGCGCGGGGCGGTGCGCACCCGGGATGGAGTGGGCCCTCGGCCAGACCTGGCAGGGCCTCTACCCGGCGCTCGTCGACCGGCTCACCGGGGAGGGCCTCGTCCCCGCCGACTGGCCGGCCTTTCTGGCCCTCGCCGCCGAGATGGAGCGCCTCGCGTTCGGCCCGCCGCCCGGCACCGCGTGGCGGCTGCTCGCCCTGATCGAGGCGGGCCGGGTCGATCTGCGATGGGTGGCGGGCGGCCGGGTCGAGACGGTGACCGGGGTGACCGCGCTCGTGTCTGGCGGGCGCCGACGCCCGGTGGACGCCGTCGTCAACGCCGTGCTGGCCGCCCCCGGCGTGCCCGCCGAACGCCCCGGGCTCGTGACGGGCCTGCTGGGGACGGGGGTCGTGCGCGTGGCCGCGCACCGGCGCGGGCTGGAGGTGGACCGGGACGGCACGTGCATCGCCGCCGGCGGCGGTCGCAGCGAGGGATTGTCCGCGATCGGTCGCCTCGCCGAGGACTCCGTGGTCGGCAACGACACCCTCAACCGCCGCCTGCACCCCCAGGCCGACCGCTGGGCGCGCCGGGTCGCGATGGCGGCGGCGGCCGTCGGCCTGGGCCGGGTGGCGTGAGGGACGGCTGTCGCGGGATCGTCCCGCTGGACGCCCGCCTGGAGCCGTGGCAGGTGGCGCTCTGCCGCGACCCGGACCGGCTCGCCGACCTCCTCGAGCAGCACGGGTCGCCGCTCAACCTCATCGCACCCGCCCCTATGGCCCGCAACGCCACCGAGCTGACCCACGCGGCGGCCCGCGCCGGGGTCGAGCTCTCGGTCTACTTCGCGAGGAAGGCGAACAAGGCGCTGTCGCTGGTGGACGAGGCGCTGCGGCTCGGGCTCGGGGTGGACCTGGCGAGCGCGCGGGAGCTGGACCAGGCCCTCGCCCGCGGGGTGCCCGGCGGGCGGATGGTGATGACGGCGGCGGTGAAGCCCCGCCCGCTGCTGGAGCTGTGCGTACGGTCGGGGACGACGGTGGTGCTCGACAACCACGACGAGCTGGCGGCCCTGTCCGCGGTGGCCACTACGCACGGCACCCCCGCCCGGGCGGCGCTGCGGTTGTCGGCCGACCTCGGGCCGGATCGGCCCGCGTCCCGGTTCGGGTTCGAGCGCGAGGACGCGCTCGCCATCGCCGCGGGGCCGCCGCCCGCCGGGGTCCTGCTGGACGGGGTCCACTTCCACCTGGACGACTACGCCGCCGCCGACCGGGTGCGCGCCATCGCGCAGGCGCTCCCCCTCCTCGATGCGCTGCGCGCCGCCGGGCACGCGGCCGCCTTCCTCGACATCGGCGGCGGCATCCCGATGAGCTACCTCGACGACGGGGACGGGTGGGAGCGGTTCCGGGCCGCGGGGCCCGAGCTGATGTACGACGGGCACCGGCTCGGCCCCGTCTACCCGTACCACCAGTCACCGGTGCGGGGTGCATGGCTGAGCGAGGTGCTGGAATCCGCGTCACCGGACGGCGGCGGGTCGATCGCCGCGGCCCTGCGCGGCCGCGAGGTGGAGCTGCGCTGCGAACCCGGCCGCGCGCTGCTCGACGGCTGCGGGATGACGGTCGCCCGGGTGGTCCATCGCAAGCGGCGCCGTGGCGGCGACTGGCTCATCGGCGTCGAGATGAACCGCACCCAGTGCCGCTCGACCTCCGACGACTTCCTGGTCGACCCGCTGCTGCTGCCGGCCGGCGACGGGCCCCGTGAGCCGATGGAGGGCTTCCTGGTGGGCGCCTACTGCATCGAGGCCGAGCTGCTCACCTGGCGACGTCTGCGGTTCCCCCGGGGCGTCGCGGTGGGCGACCTGGTCGTGTTCCCGAACACCGCGGGCTACCTCATGCACATCCTGGAGAGCAGCTCACACCAGATCCCCCTGGCGCGGAACGTGGTCGTCACGCCCGAGGGCCCGCCCACGCTCGACCCGATCGACGCCGGGGGCTGACGGCTCCTGCCAGCCCCCGGCGCGCGGCGGTCTCAGGCGGCGTCGCGGAGCGCCCGCACCTGGTCGTGCGCCTGCTGCACCTGGCCGAACTGGCGCTGGACGACGGTCCTCAGGCCCTCGGACAGGTCCGCCGAGAGGGCCTTCTCGTACTCGGCGACGGCGTGGTCCTCGCCCTGCTCCGCCGCGTCGAGGACGCCGTCCGGCCCGGAGCCGGAGAGGGTGTCCTTCAACGAGAGCCAGACCCGGTGGACGGTGCCGGCGACGCTGCCGGAGTCGTCCACGTCGTCGCCGTAGTCGGCGGCGAGCGCGTCGAGCTCGTCGGCGAACGCCCCGCGCTGCTGCGAGAAGTCACGCATCTGCGACGCGAGCTCCGGCCGGTCCGATCCCGCGAGCTTCTCGGCGGCGTCGGCGAAGCCCTTCTGGCCGTCGCGGAGGGTCTCGATGAGGTCCTCGGTCACGCGCTTGTCGATCGACATGTCTCTCCCCTTCGTCATGGTGTCTGGGGAGAGGCGTACCCGCGGACCGTGATCACTCACGGGCATCGGTGGGTCCCGCACCACGACGCGACGCGCCCGTCCTCCGGCCTGGACCGGAGGACGGGACGTGCACCGCGGGGTCTACCGGGCGAGCGGGTCCGGCCGGAACTGCGCGTGGCCGAGCCAGCCGTGCTGGACCTCGTTGTGGATGACGGGGTCGAGGCCGTCGTTGAACCACAGTCCCCGCCCCTTCCAGCCGGCCTTCGGGTCGTCGATGCGACCGTCGAGCCCGCGCTGGTAGGCGTTCAGCGGATACGGGACGCGCATGGTGATCCACTTCTTGGTCTTCTGGTCGAAGATCTGGAGCGAATCCGAGTTCGTCCCGTTCAGGATGACCGTGTCCTTGCCCAGGCCGGAGGTGTTGAACCGGTCGACCCAGAGGTAGTAGTGCAGGTCGGCGGTCGTCTCCTGACCGGGGGTGGACTGCGCCATCAGCGGGCCGGGCGGCTTGTAGATCGTCCAGCCCTCCTTGCACTGCGTGCCGTCACCCCAGGTCTGGGCGCACTTCGAGCGATCGAACCGGCCGAGGTGGCCGGAACCGCCCAGCGCGGCCCAGACGATGCCCTTCGAGTCCACGTCCACGCCGCGGGGGCCGGAGCCCGGCGCCGGCGGGATGTACCGCTCGAACTTCCGGGTGGCGGGGTCGTACCGGACGATCTGACCGGGCGAGCCCGGCTGGGCCGTCCAGACGCTGCCGTCCACGTGGTTCGGGATCACGCCGTAGTTGAAGCCGACGATCGGCGTGTCGGCGGTGTCGTCACCGTTCGTGTCGACCCTCACCTCCGCCCAGCCCTGCGCCTGCGCCTCGGTCTCCGGGCGGTTCGGGTCGTACTTGCTCGGGTCGAACCAGCCGAACACGCGCAGGTCACCGCTGGTCCACAGCACCCCGTTCTTGTCGAACTGCAGGTGGTGCGTGCCGAAGCAGGTGTCGATCAGGTGCATCTTCTTGGCCTTCGGGTCGTAGTACCCGAGCTGGCGGTGACCACCGCGAGCCTGGCCGTACTGCGGGCTGTTGCAGAAGGCCGGCAGGTCCTCGGGCCACTCCCGGCGGATCTGGGTCGTCATCCAGACGTTGCCCTTCGCGTCCATCATCGGGTTGTGGGGGTTCGCCGGGTTGTGGTACTTGCCGACGTAGGCGCTCGTGCCGCCCACCGAGGTGGCGGGGCAGCCGAGCGTCGCGAAGCCGCCCGAGCCGGCGGGACGGCCGGGACCCGCGGACGCCTCACACCAGGAGGTGTTGAAGCCGTTGCGCGTCGGGACCTTGATCTCGCCGGTGGTGTTCTTGACCGGGTCCACCCACAGGAGCCGGTCGTTGCCGATGTCGACGCCCCAGACCTTCCCGTCCGCGTTGCGGGTCGGGTTGTTCTTGTCCGTCGCGATCTCGTCGTGGGCGTAGGCCCACTTGTCACCCCAGTTCCACTGGGTGATGACGATGTTGCGCTCCATGCCCCTCGGCCGCGCCGGGGTGGTCTTCGGCGTCTCGCCCTTGGCGATCCGCTGCGACCAGTTGGCCAGCGAGTCGAGCAGGGCCTCACGGTTCAGGCCGAGGCTGGTCTGGTACATGGTGCCGGCCTTCTTCGTGCCCGCGTCATACGCCTCGCGCGTCACGAGCGACCGGGTGGTCTTGATGCCGATCTGGTGGCAGAGCATGCAGCCGAGCTTCATCCCGCTCATGCCCATCGGGGTCGCCACATCGGCGGGCAGGCTGAGCATCGACAGCCAGTAGTTGGCCGGGTAGACCCTGGCCGCCTGGACCTTGGTCCTCGCCTTCCTGACCTTGAGCGAGAGGTTCGCCCCCGGCCGGGCCGTGGTCTTCTTCGAGTCGAGGATGCCGTAGCCGCGCACCCAGACCGACCAGGCGGCCTTGGGCATCTCGGGCAGCACGAACTGGCCTCTGCCGTTCGTGACGACGATCTTCCTCATGAGCTTGTTGCCCGGCTTGCCGACGGCGATGACCCACACACCGGCCTCGGGCGTGCCGTCACCCGAGGTGACCGTGCCCTCGATGTAGTCCACGGGAGGTGCCTTCTGGGCGACCCCCTGACCGGTGACGGCCATCACCGCGAACGCCGTGGCACCGGCCACGCCGACCGCGGCGAGCCCCGCCGCCCATCTGCGTTTCACGTGACCCCTCCCCTTGTGAACAACGTCACGAACTCGCATGACGCTATCCCCGGGGAATCACCCTTGACGAGGGGTTTTCGGGGCCGCACGGGAAAGATCGTGTTCCTCTTGGCGGGGAACGCCGGGGGTGCGTCCGGATTGGTGGATCAGCCCCGTGATCGATCGGTTTTCCGCCTCGGGTGGGCGGCACGACCATCGGCTCACGGCACGAAGGTGATGACTCCGAGCGCCGGCGCGAGCTGCCCGACCACCTGACGCACCACGTCCACCAGTCCCAGGATCGCCGGCCGGGACTCCGCGCGCCGCAGCGCGACACCGATCTCGCTGGGCGGCAGATCGTCGGCCGCCACGAACGCGACCCTGGGATAGGGGTGGCAGCGGACCATCGATGCGCATCCGGTGGTGAGCAGGCCGAGGTGCCCGACGGCGTCCACCGTCTCCTGCATCGTGTGGGCGACCCCGCCGATGGTGGGCTCCCCGCCCTGTCGCTGGTCGACCGCCAGCCAGTACCGGGACGTCCGCGGGACCCGGGGCGCGGTGGCCACGAACGGCTCGTCGACCACCTCGGCGAGGGTGCCACGAGCCCGCCTCGCCAGGCGATGCGACGGCGGCACGAGCAGGCCGCGGGCCTCGGTGGCGACCGGGTGCACGGTGATCGAGGCGTCCGCGGGGCTCCTTACGAGGGCGATGTCGAGGCTCATCGTGCTGAACGCGGCGTCGGTGCCGAGCGACTCACGGACCACCAGCGTCGCCCCGTCGAGCCGCTCGCCGATGGCCGCGATGATTGGGCCGTTCAATTGGGCGAACCCGCACGACTCGATGCCGATCCGGACGACATCGGTGCGGGCGCCGGCCTCGTGGGCGACGTCTCGCAGGTCCGCCAGGCCGCTCAGGACCGCCTGGGCGACGGGGAGCATCCGCTCACCCGTGCCGCTCAGGGTCACCCGGCGGGACGTGCGGTCCAGCAGGACCACGTCCAGCTTCCGCTCGAGGCGCCGGATCACCTCTGAGAGGGACGACTGCGCCAGCCCGAGCGTCGTCGCGGCCCGGCCGAAGTGCAGCGTCTCGGCGAGGCACACGAAGGCTCGGAGCTCGTGCGGCGTAGGGAGCCGCGCCGCACGGTCCGACGCGGCGATGCCGGACGCGCCGTACGGCGTCGCGAACTCGGTCAGCAGGCTGCACCCCCCACTCTCACGGAGCTCGGCTGCTCCGGAGGGCATACGTCCGCCACCGTCTACCGAGTTCGAGCGCGTGCGCCACCCGGAGCAGGCGGGGTCACACTCCCCGGCACCCTTCCCCCGGCCGGGCATTTCCCGACGTGTGCAGCACCTTCGCGGCGCGATGGCCTCCCGAGCCCCCTCCGGCACCCCGCGTAACCATCGGGGCAGGGCGATCGCCGGGACCCGTCTGAGGGTGCGAGAGTCCAGTCGCCATAGGGCTTCTCGGCGAAGCCGGAGAGGGGACTCGAACCCCTGACCTGCCGCTTACAAGGCGGCTGCTCTACCAGCTGAGCTACTCCGGCGGATCGTCCTCAGTATCGCCCCTCGGCCGACCGGCGAGGCGACGCGCGGTGCGGAGCAGGTCGTCGAGGCTCTCGGGGTCGAGGTCCTCGGCCAGGCGGGCGAGCTCGGCGAGGGGGGGCTCGGGTGCCGGGGCCATCGCATGGGTCACGAGGACCTCGTCGCTCCAGGCGGCGCCGGCGGGCGAGGCGAGCGGGTCGCGGCGGCTGGGCCGCCAGCCGCGGTCCCGCGCCGGGGTGGGGGCGTCGGTGGTGTCGGCGAGCACGGTGCGGAGCTCGTCCCGGTCCGAGCCGAGCGCGGCGAGCAGGAGGTCGAGCATCCGGGGGCTCGGGCGCTTACGGCCGGCCTCGAGCTGCTGGATGTAGATGAGTGAGATCGACCCGCCCGCGGCGGTGACGGCCTCGCGGAGGGCGGGCTGCGTCAGTCGGCGGCGGTGGCGCAGCCAGCGCAGCGCCACCGCGAGACCATCGTGGGCGGTGAGGTCGTCGTGGCGGACCCGGGCCACGGCTAGCCGACGGGATCGCTGAAGCGCCCTCCGCCGACCCCCTTCACGGTGGATGGGTCGATCTCGACGGTGCTGTCGTCCTGGAGCTCGAAGCCGTGCTCGGCGTCCTTCTGGCCGACGGATTTCAGGCCGGCGAGGTCGTCCGACGGGGCGATGTCCCCGGCGTCGGACCACTCCTGGAACCACGGGAGCCCGTGCTGGGCGTAGGTCTGCGCCGAGATCGGCGAGTCGGGCGCGTGGCGGCCCGTGATGTGGCGGTACATGACGGGATCGACGATGTGGACGAACAGGCGCCCCGAGGTCGTCGAGTCCCAGACGTCCGCTCCGTGCGGATCGGGGTGGATCCTCTGCGTCATCCGACCGCCGGCCGCGAGGCCCATCTCCGCCCCGCGGGCGGCCCTCAGGGCCTGCGCACGGGGTGCCGCCGACGCGGCCGGAGAGGCCGGGGCGGGTGAGTAGGCCATGTCGTAGACGGCCTCCGAGCCCAGCTCGACCACCCTCGGCGGGTCGGGCGGCGGGGGCTCGATCGCGCCGGGACATGCCCCGAATGCGAGGAGCTGGATGCCCCCGAACCTCTCCTCCCCCGTCAGCTGGCCCTCGGCCGTGTACCCCATCCCGAGCGGCATCGCGATGAACTGCCGGATGAACCCCTCGCCGGAGTTGAACCCGTCGATCCACGGCTGCCCGGGCACGACGACGTAGTCCTGGTCGCGACCCCCGGCGATCTCCTCGTCCCAGGCGCCGCCGGTCAGGGCGTTGCGCATGCCGGCGGCGACCTTGAGGGCGACGGGGTCCCGCTCCGAACCGGAGAATCCGAGCCACAGGGCCTCGCGCTGGTGCATCGGGATGAAGACCCCACCGTGGGCGCGCCAGGACTCCGGCACGCGGTCGAGGTGGTCGGCGACGCGGTGGATCGGGAACGCCCCGAGGCTCGGCGGGAGCGGGTAGCGGCGGCCGTCGTCGGGGAGGCGCAGCGTGCGGTTGAAGCGGACCGTCAGGGGACCGATGCGCACGGTCTCGCGCTCGAGGCGGATCTGGAGTGAGGTGGAGCGGCGTGAGGTAGGCATGCGCTCCTTATAGCATGGTATTGCCATACCCAACAACGACTCGCCGGAATTTGTGCGCCGTCGTTTCCCGCCGTCGGGGGCCGGGCAGCGCAGGGACATGACTCTCATCGCCGTGATCATCATCTGCGTCGTCCTCTTCCTCCTCGCCCTGGCGCTGCCGCTGCTCTCGCGCCGCGTCCAGCGCCCGGTGAGCCGGAGCATGGGCGCCGGGGCCCGCGCGGGGCGCAAGCTGCCGGGGCCGGCGGGCAAGGTCGCCTCGAAGTCGATGGGCTCGTCGCGCAACGCCGTCGACAAGAGCGCGGGCGCCGGGCGACGGCTGAGGGGGCGCCTCCCCTTCTGAGCGCGTAGCGTGCGCGGGCCCGTCCACCCGACCCGGGGCCCGCACGCTTGCCGACACGTCCGCGAACGCCACTCCGAGCCGTCCTCGCCGCCTCCGCGGCGCTCCTTCTGGGGGTCGCGGCGACCGCGACGGGGGCCATCCAGCACCAGTCGGGGGGCATCGCGATCCGGGTCGTCTCCACGACCTGGGACATGGTGGACACGCCCGGGCCGGGGGGCCGCTCCTACGACGCGGGTGCGGCGCGGGCGGCGGTGTCGATCGGGGCGAGCGGGACGGCGGCGCCGGTGCGCGGGCGCCAGGCGATCAGCGAGCCGTTCCTGTCGGTGCTGCAGATCCGCGCCGATCAGGCGTGCCCCGCGGCGCCGGCCGACCGGCTGGCCGACGGCAGCGCCGTCACCTGGCTCGAGAGCGACGGGGCCCGGTCCTTCGAGCTGCCGCCGCTGTACGACGTCGTGCTGGACCTGGCGCGCGGGACGGGCGCCGGCGGCGCGGTGCGCCTGTGCGCCTACATCCAGCAGGACTACGAGGCGGGCGGCGAGGGCGAGACGCTCACCACCGCGACGGGCGACGCGGTCGTCACGGTCCCGGCCGACCGGCGCCCGCAGCCCTTCGCGGGCGTGCAGTGGTGGGCCCGCGACCTGACCACCGGCCTCACCCGGCGGCCCGCGCGCCTCGTGCTGACGCGACCGGCCCGCATCGCGGGGATCGATTGGACGTCGTGGGGCGGGGCCCGCGCCCGCGGCACGGGCGTCTGGACCTACGTCGTGCGGCGCGCGGGCGGGAAGGCCGTGACGCGGCGCGTCAACGTGCGCGTGGTGCTGGGCAAGCCGGTGGCTTGCGGCGGGTTGACGGTCTACACGCGCCTGGGCTGGCGGGTGGCGACCAAGACGCTGCCGCCCGGCGTGCGCAAGAGGACGACGGTGCGCGACTCCCCGGGCACCCGCCGCGCGTGCGCGCGGGTGCGCTGACCGCGCCGGGCCACCGGCCCTAGATCACCGTGACGGCGATCTCGCCCTCGGAGTCGGGGAACGGGACGCAGAGGTTGCGGCCCCGGGCCTTCGCAGCGTAGAGGGCCGAGTCGGCGGCGCGGAAGAGGTCGGTCGTCGCCATGGCGGGCTCGAGCTGGGCCACGCCGGCCGAGATCGTGAGCGCGCCGACCGGCGGGTAGGGCGACCCGGCCACGCGGCGGCGCGCCCGCTCGGCGGCGTGGAGCGCGTTGGCCACGTCCGTCTCGGGCAGGAGCCACGCGAACTCCTCGCCGCCCACGCGGGCCAGGGTGTCCTCGGCCCGGGCCAGCGGCCGCAGGCGGCGCGTCAGCTCCACCAGCACGCCGTCGCCCACGAGGTGGCCGTGGCGGTCGTTGACGCGCTTGAAGTGGTCGAGGTCGAAGAGCACCAGGCTGAGGGGCCGGCCGTGGCGCCGGGCGCGCTCGGAGTCGGCCGTCAGCCGCTCCGAGAAGGCGCGGTTGTTGGCGAGCCCGGTGAGCGGGTCGCTCGCGGCCTGGGCCACCAGCCGCGCGCGGGCCTCGGCGTTGGCGATCGCGATCGCCACGAGGTCGGCGAATGCCTCCAGCCGCTCGCCGGCGCCCTCGGGCATTCCGGTCTCGCGCCGGGTGGTGGCGAGCACCGCGCCCCAGAGGAGGCCCTCCGTGCTCACCGGCGCAGCGACGCTGGCGCGGTAGCCGTGCTCCAGGGCGTGGGCGCGCAGCGCCGACCCGGGCTCCAGGGCCGCGTAGTCGAGGATCTCGTAGGCGCGGCCGGTGCGGGCCACGTTCGCCAGTGCGCCGTCGCCGCTCGTCGGGAGGATCTCCCCGATCTCCGAGTGCCCGCCGACGCTCCCCACCACCAGCGCGCCGTCGTCGCCGAAGCGGGTGACGACGGCGGCCTCGACGTCCAGCAGCCCCGCGGCCTCCTCGGCCACCCGGCCGAACACCCGCTCGGGCTCGCCGTCCGCGGCGACGTCCGTGGCCACCCGCCGCAGGGCGGCCTGCTCGGCGGCCAGGCGCCGGTGGGCCTCGAGGTTCGCCATCGTGATCGCCTGCAGGTGGGCGTTCGCGAGCGCGAGGGAGGCGAGGTCGCCGAGCCCGCGGATGCGCCGCACGTCCTCCTCGGCGAACCGGCGGGGGCGGGAGAAGGAGCAGTAGAGCGCGCCCAGCAGGGCGGTCGCGCCGCCGGCATGAAGTGAGGAGTGCTCAAGGCGCACGCCCACGAATGCGCCGGCGCCGAGGTGCGCGGCCATACCGGGCGGCACCCGGGGGTCGGAGCCGATGTCCTCGATCAGCACGAGCGGATCGGCGGCGAGCATGTGGAGCCGCCAGATCGGCAGCTCGGCGGGGCCCCGGCCGATCGCGCGGGCGAGCAGGGCCCGGCGGTCCGGGTCGGACTCGGTGGTGTAGACGGCGGCCACCGCCTCGCCATGGGCGTCGCAGGCGTAACAGGTCGCCCTGTCCGCGCCGAGGGTCGTCCGCGCGGTCGCGGCGATCTCCTCCAGCATCGCTCCGAGATCCGGTGCGCCCAGCAGCGACGATGCCGCCGCCTCGATGCGCGCACCCTCCGTGGTGCCCACGTCACGCCTCCCCACCGACATCCTTGTCACGGGGCGTATCGGCGCCCCGGGCCGTCGCCTTTCGCGACGGGGCTCAGGCCAGGGCGCAGCAGCGGACCTGCTCGCCCGCCTCCAGCCTCTCGGCCTCCGACGGGATCACGGCCAGGTGGGTCGCGCCGGCCAGCGAGGTGACGTCGTGGGAGGCCTGCCGGGCCATGGGCGTGAGGGCCCCGGCCTCGGCGTGGCAGCGGATGAGCTCGGTGCGCGGGGTGGGCTTCGTGTACGCCGTTGCCAGCGGCATCGTGGTGGTCCAGTCGTCGTCCACGCTGAGGAGAGGGCGGGCGAAGGCGTGGAAGCAGACCGCGGCCGACACGGGGTTGCCCGGCAGGCCGATCACCACCTGGCGGCCGCGCACGCCCAGCCAGAGCGGGTGCCCCGGCCGGATCTGCACCCCGAACAGCACCTCCTCCACCCCGGCCGCCTCGAACGCCGGGCGCAGGTGGTCGTGAGGACCGACCGACACCCCGCCGGTCGTGATGAGCAGGTCCGGGGCCGGATCGAAGTCGAGGGCGGCGCGCACCGCCGCGACCGTCGCCGCGCGGTCGTCCCGCACGATCCCCGCGCCCAGCACGACGGCGCCGGCCGCCCGCGCCTGGGCGGCGATCCCCGGGCGGTTCGCGTCGTACACCTGCCCCGGGGCGAGCACCTGGTCCTGGGTCACGACCTCGTCGCCCGAGCCGAGCACGCCCACGCGCAGGGGCCTGTCGCAGAGCGCCTCGCCGTGGCCCATCGCGGCGATCGTCGCCACCTCGTGCGCGGCGACGCGGTGGCCCGCGGGCAGCAGCAGGTCGCCACGCTTCACGTCCTCCCCGCGGCGGCGCACGAAGGTCCCCGCCGCCGGCGGGACCCGGGCCGTCACGAGGCCGCCGGCCTCCTCGGCGTCCTCCACGCGCAGGATCGCGTCGAGCCCGTCCGGCAGGACGGCGCCCGTCGAGATGCGGACGACCTCACCCGCCGACAGGATCCCCCCGAACGGCGAGCCCGCCCGGCTCTCCCCCACGATCCGCAGGGGGACGCCCTCCGCGGCGTCGGCGCTGCGCACCGCGAATCCGTCCATGGCCGAGTTGGTGAACGCGGGGTTGTCGACCCGGGCGCGCAGGTCGCGGGCCAGGCGCCGCCCGGGGAGCGCCTCGAGCGGCACCGCCTCGGCCTCGGGGAGGGGCGCTCGCGAGAGCATCTCCTCGCGCGCCTCGTCGAACGTCACGTTCCGCAGGCTCACGACAACGACCTCCGCAGGGCCAGGACCCGGGCGACCACGTCCTCCGCGTCCGCCCGGGGCACGGTACCGCGCCGGATCTCCCGCGCGAGGGCGCTCGACGCCGTCACGTTGGCGGCATAGCCCGTGTGGATGAGCAGGTCGGCACCGGCGCCGGCGGCCTGCACCGCCACCGTGCCGGGGCCACCCACCGGGTCGAGGGCGGGGGTGTCGAGCGCGTCGGTCACCGTGACGCCGCGGAACCCGAGCTCGCCGCGCAGGAGCGTGGTGGAGATGGGGCGCGAGAGCGCGGCCGGGGTGCCCGGGTCGAGGGCCGGGTAGATCGCCGTCCCCAGCATCACGAGCGGGATGTCGCGGTCGATGAGCGCCGCGAAGGGGCGCAGGTCGACGCGCCGCAGCGCGGCCCCGGACAACGGGATGCGCACCGGCGCCTCGTCGGTGCTCACCCGGGCCGCGCCGATCCCCGGGAAGTGCTTGGCCGTGGCCGCGACCCCCTCGGCCCGGAGCCCCGCCGCGAACGCCACGGCGGTCGCCGACACCCGCCGGGGCGAGGTGCCGAAGATGCGGTCGTCGCGGGCGAGCGCCGACCCCGGCCGGGCCACGTCGGCCACCGGCGTCAGGTCGACGTTGATGCCCGTGCGGGCCAGCAGACGCCCCGCGGCGCGCCCCGCGGCCCGCGAGGCCGCCGGGCCCGCGGCGCCCAGCTGCTCCGGGCTGCGCTCGGGCGGACCGGGCAGACGGCGGACGAACCCGCCCTCCTGGTCGATCATCACGAGCAGCGGCTCGTCCAGCGCATCCGGCCGCGGGATGGACTGCAGCCGCTTCACGAGGGCCGTGGCCACGGCCTCGCTCGGGGCGTTCTCACCGAGGAGGATGACCGCGCCCGCCTCCCCCTCCCGGATGCGGCGCTCCAGGTCGGGGGGCGGCACGGTGCCGGGGAAGCCGTAGACCATCCGCTGCCCGGCGAGCTGCGCGGGCGTGAGCGCGGAGAGGTCCGGGGCAGGGCCGCCCGCGGGCGCGCCGGTGGCGGCCCCTGCGACCGAGAGGGCGACGGCCGCCCCGGCGATCCCGAAGGTCAGTCCCCGTCCCGCCCCTCGAAGTCCAGGGACGCGGAGTTGATGCAGTACCGCAGCCCCGTGGGGCCCGGCCCGTCCGGGAACACGTGGCCAAGGTGGGCGTCGCACTGCGAGCACGTCACCTCGACGCGGACCATCCCGTGGCTGCGGTCCTCGTGGCCCTCGACCCCGGCGGCCTCGGCCGGCTCGGTGAAGCTGGGCCACCCCGACCCCGACTCGAACTTGGTGCCGGCGTCGAACAGCGGCGCGCCGCAGCACACGCAGGTGTACACGCCGTCCTCGTGATGGTCCCAGTACCGCCCCGTGAACGCCCGCTCGGTGGCACCCTCGCGGGTCACGGCGTACTGCTCCGGGGTGAGCCGGGAACGCCACTCGGCGTCGCGCGGATCCTTCTCGTCGGCCATGTCGCCTCCGTTGCAGTTGGTTTCTGCAATGTGGCACACCCTGGTCCGGCGCGACCCGGGGGCTGTAGGACAGACACACCCGCGCCGAGGACCACAAGGTGACGCGACGCACCCTCCTGCCCGCCGCCGTCGCGCTGGCCTCCCTCTGGGGGGCCGGCGTGGCCGCTGCGGCCTCACAGCCTCCCCCGCCCTCCGCCCTCACGGCACCCGCGCCCGCGACGACCGCGCCTGCGCCGGCCCCGGTGGCCCCTGCGACCCCGGCGCCCGTGACCCCCACGGCCCCCGTGACGCCCACCGCGCCCGCCGGGCTCGACGAGTGGGCCCGCCCCTCGGCCAACCGTCTCGTCGCCTCGTGGCCCGAGCTCGCCGGGGCCGACCTGTCGCGGGACGCGAACCGCGGCGACCTGGACCGCGCCCTCACGATCCTCACGGGCACGCCGCGCCCGGGCCCCGACCCGGCGCGCCCGGCGACGGCCTGGACCACCAACCTGCTGTTCGTCCGGGCCCTCGGCCTGGAGCCGGAGCGCCGGGGCATCGCCACGCTGTCGGTGGAGGGTGGCCAGCGGCTGCGCCTGCCGCGCAACGCGGCGAGCGAGATCCTGGCCCGCGAGGCAGGCCTGCTCTACAACCGGCCGACCTCGCAGGACGACCGGGAGCGCTCCCGCGGCGAGACCGTCCGCCTGGCGGACATCGTCTACGCCCTGGACCGCGCCCGCTCCCTCTCCTCGTGGCAGCGCGCGCGTCTCGCCCGCTACCGCTCGGTCGTGCTCCCCGCGATGAGCCCCAACCGCCTCGCGGCGGTGCAGGCGGCGCTCTGGCAGGTGGGCCAGCCCTACATCTGGGCCGGCGACTGGCCGGGCGTCCGCTCCCCCTGGGGCGCGCAGGGCCACGGCGGCTTCGACTGCTCCGGCCTCGTCTGGTGGGCGTTCAAGGGCACCACCCAGGCCGGGAAGCTGGGCCTCGGCACCGGCCTCATGGGCCGCACCGCCGACCAGATGGCGTTCGAGCGCCCCGCCGAGCGCGTGGAGATCGCGGCGCTGCAGCCCGCCGACCTCGTGTTCTTCGGCGCGGGCGGACCCGCGGCGAAGAAGGGCACGATCGCCCACGCCGGCATCGCCGTCGGCAACGGCTGGATGATCCACTCGTCCGGCTCGAAGGCGGGCGTGAGCCTGTCCCACCTCGACGACTACTGGCCGTCGGCCACGTCGTTCGGGAGGCGCGTGGCGGAAGTCGGGGCGTAGCCTTCCCGCCATGGGCGGGAGGATGCGCGCCGCGATCATGGGGCAGATGGCCGAGGGGGCCCACGAGCCCGTGGCCAAGCGCGTCCGTGCCCTGCTCGACGGCGTCACCGTGGCCGACACCACCCGCGCGGCGCTGGTGTGGGAGCCCCGCCGCATCGTCCCCTCGTACGCGATCCCCGAGACGGACATCGCCGGCGACGTGGTCCCGGACCCGGGCCCGCCCGTGCCCGACGACGGCTTCCCCGCGCTGCACCCGGGCATCCCGTTCGCGGTGCACACCGCGCCGGGCGAGCGGGTGCTGGTGCGCGCGCCGGGCGGCGAGCGGGCCGCCGAGGGCCTCCGCCTCTCCGAGCCGGGCGTCGCCGGGCTCGTGCTGCTCGACTTCACGGGCTTCGACGCGTGGATGGAGGAGGACGAGCCGATCGTCGCCCACCCCCGCGACCCGTTCCACCGCGTGGACGTCCTGCGTTCCTCGCGCCACGTCGTGGTGGAGGTGGGCGGAGTGGTGGTGGCCGAGACCCGCCGCCCCGTGATGCTGTTCGAGACCGGCCTGCCGATGCGCACCTACATCCCCCGCGAGGACGTGCGGACCGACCTGCTCGTGCCGTCCCCCACGCGCAGCCGTTGCGCCTACAAGGGCGAGGCGTCGTACTGGTCCCTGCCGCTGGCGGGCGAGGACGGAGCCGACCTCGTGTGGAGCTATGAGGCGCCGCTGCGCGAGGTGGCCGAGGTGGCGGGGCTCATGTGCGTGTTCGACGAGCGCGCCGACGTGACGGTGGACGGCCTGCCGGTGCCGCGGCCGGTGACGCCCTGGTCCGCCGACTGGGACGGGCGGCTGCCCTAGCCGCTGCGCAGGAAGGCGAGCACCGCGAGCACCCGGCGGTGCGAGCCATCGGCCTGGGCCAGGCCGAGCTTGCCGAAGATGTTGGAGACGTGCTTCTCCACCGCGCCCTCGGTCACCACGAGGGTCGCGGCGATGGCCCCGTTGGAGCGGCCCTCGGCCATGAGCTCCAGCACTTCCCGCTCCCGCGGCGTCAGTTCCCCGACTGGCGAACGAGGCCCGCGCCGGGCGACGAGCTGGGAGACGACCTCCGGGTCGAGGGCCGTGCCGCCGGCGGCGACCCGCCGGACGGCGTCCACGAAGTCGGCCGGGTCGGCGATCCGCTCCTTGAGCAGGTAGCCCACCCCTCCCCCGCCGTCGGCCAGCAGCTCGACGGCGTAGGTCTGCTCGACGTACTGGGAGACGACGAGCACGGCGGTCCCGGGCACCCGGCGGCGCGCCTCGAGCGCCGCGCGCAGGCCCTCGTCGCGGAAGGTGGGCGGCAGCCGGACGTCCACCACCGCGACGTCCGGGCGTTCCGCCTCGACGGCCGCCACCAGGGCGCCGCCGTCCTCCACCGACGCGACCACCTCCATGCCGTGGTCCCGCAGCAGCCGCTCGATGCCGTCGCGCAGCAGCGCGAGGTCCTCCGCGATCACGATCCGCACGGGATCACCGCCTCGACCGTGGTGCCGCCGCCGGGCGGGCTGATGACGTGGAGGGTGCCGTCGTGGGCCTCGATGCGCCGACGCAGGCCCATCAGGCCGTCGCCCTGCGGATCGGCGCCGCCCACGCCGTCGTCGGCAACCCGCACCCGCAGCAGGCGCCCGCGGCGCTGCACCTGCACGTCGATGACGCTCGCGCCGCTGTGCTTGGTCGCGTTGGTCATCGCCTCGGCCACGGCGAAGTAGGCCGCCGCCTCGAGCGCGGGGTCGAGGCGGTCGGCCACGTCGACGTCCAGGTTGACCGGGATGGGGCAGGCGCCGGTGAGCGAGCCGAGCGCGGCGGCGAGTCCGCGGTCGGTGAGCACCGCCGGATGGATGCCACGGGCCAGGTCGCGCAGCTCGACGAGCGCGCGCTTGGCCTCCTCGTGGGCCCCGGCGACCAGCGTCTGGGTCTCGGGCGGGGCGTCGCGCAGCTTCTCGCGGGCCATCCCGAGGTCCATGGCGAGCGCGACGAGGCGCGCCTGGGCGCCGTCGTGCAGGTCGCGCTCGATGCGGCGCAGCTCGGCCGCCTGGGCGTCGACCGCGCCGGCGCGGGTGGTGGTGAGCACGTCGATGCGCTCGGCCATCTCCTCGCGCTCCCCCACCCCGAACACCAGGCGCAGGCCGAGGATCGCGACGATCACGGCCAGGCCGAGGATCGGCCAGATCGGCCAGAAATCGCTGCCGGGGGCCGTGACGAGCCAGATGCCGGTGAGGAAGAGCGCCACGCATCCGCAGATCCCCGCGGTGCGGGCGAAGGCGAGGCCGCGCGGGCCGGCGTCAGGGAACAGGCGTGGCGCACCGACGACGACCCCGTGGATCAGCAGGATCGCGCCGAGCGGCAGGAGCGTCCAGATCGGCCAGAAGTAGTCCGCGCCGGTCGCCGCCCAGATCACGATGAGGACGGCGTTGAGCAGGGCGTACGAGGCCGCGTGCCATGCGAGGCCCCGCATGGCGCCCGGGGAGGGCGCGCTCACGCGGCGCCCACCGGGGCCCTGGGGGCGGGGCGGCGCGGTGGCCTCCCCCTCGCGGGGCGCGCCCAGCACGCCCCGCGCGAGGACCGACCAGCCGCGGCCGGCGGCGACCGTGAGCGGCACCGCCAGCAGCAGGATCGCGACGCCCACCGGCACCACGAGCAGTGCCTCGCTGATCGTGTCGATCGTCCAGATGCCGAAATCGACGGCCTCGGCGTGGTAGTAGACCGGCGCGACGGCGAGCTGCAGGCCGGCGCCGATCACCGCGATCACAACGACCGCGAGCGGCAGGCCCAGCACGAAGCGGAGCATGAGGTACGCCTGCTCCCGCCAGGTCTGCGGATCGGTGACGAGCGCCTTCAGGCCCCGCACCAGCGACCCCTGCCGGAGGGTCACGGGGCGCGCGGTGCGCACCCCGGTCGACCACTCCAGCAGGCGCCGCTCCACCTCGGCCAGCACCCGGGCCCCGGTGATGACGCCGACCAGGATCGGCAGGCCGAGGAGGGTGATGAGGAGGCCGAGCCCCACGGACCACCCGGTGACGAGATAGACGAACCAGGCGGTGCCGAGCGGGATCGCGCTCGCCACCAGGAGGAGGTGGCGGAGCGCGGTCCCGTCCCGCAGGGGGTCGGCGACGTGACGGACGAGGGGGTTCATCGGGCCGTCCCGATCGTACGAGCCTCGGAGCGGGGGCGCACCCGCACGACGCGGGCGAGCCCGGTCGGGAGGGTCCAGTTGCGCTCCCCGGCGAGGCGCATGAGCGCCGGGACGATGAGGCACCGGACCACGAGGGCGTCGATCGCGACGGCCGCCGCCAGGCCGAAGCCGAACTCCTTCATCCCGATGTCCACGCCGGTGGTGAAGCCGCCGAACGCGACGATCATGATCGCCGCCGCCGTGCCGATCACGCGGCCGGTGCCGGCCAGGCCGCCGCGGACGGCGGTCAGGTTCGGGGCCCCGCCGTCGCGCAGCTCGCGCATGCGCTCGGTGAGGAACACCTGGTAGTCCATCGAGATGCCGAACAGGAAGGCGAAGAGCATCACCGGCACCCAGAACGCGATGCCGCGGACGTCGTGGTCCACGCCGAGGAGCTCCCGGCCGTGGCCCTCCTGGAACACGAGGTACAGCAGGCCGTAGGTCGCGAGCAGCGACACGCCGGACAGCACCACCGCCATGAGCGGGATGAGCCAGGAGCGGAAGGCCCGCATCAGGGCGAACAGCGTCAGGACGAGGACGCCCAGCACGAGCCACGGGAAGGGCCCGTAGAGCGCGTCGGTGAACTCGTTCGTGATGGCCGGCGAGCCTGTGAGCAGCACCTCGCCACCGGGGACGACGTCGGCCACCTGGGCCTCGCGGTCCTCCATGAGCCCGTTGAGCGCGCGGGCGGACGGCGACCGCTCGTCGCCGTGCGGTGCGACCTGCATCAGGGCGTAGCGGCCGGTCGGGTCGACCAGGCCCTGCTCCGCCGCCGTGCGGAACGCGGCCGGATCGGTGGTGGACGGCCAGGTGACGCCGCTCACCACGTCGTCCTCGGCCCGCAGGCCCTCGGCGACGTCGTGCAGGCCCGCGATGGTGGCCGGGTCGTAGGCGCCGCCCTCGCGGCCGGTGTCGATGACGTACGTGTTGGGGTTGAACGTGCCGCCGAGCTCGTCCCGCACCAGCAGGCCGGCCTGGGTGGACTCGAGGTCCGGGGCGTCGGCGAGCTGGTCCTGGTTGATGCTCATCCCACCGCTCTGGCCGGCCAGCGCCAGCAGGGCGACGAGGGCGATCGCGGCGAGGGGGATGCCCCAGCCGGTGACGGCGCGGGCGATCGGGCCCCACAGGGCGGCGTCGCGCAGCCGCCAGCGGCGCGGGTACACGCGCAGCGCGTCCACCTTCGTGCCGAGGGCGGCGAGGGTGGCGGGCAGGATGGTGAGGCCGCAGAGGACGGCGGCGAACGGCACGAGCATGCCGCCGATGCCCATGGAGCGGATGAACGGGATCGGCAGGGCGACGAGCACCGCGAGGCCGATCGCCACGGTGACGCCGGACAGCAGCACGGCCCGTCCGGCGGTCGCCATGGTGCGGCCGGTGGCCGTCACGCGGTCGGCGCCCGACCGGATCTCCTCCCGGAAGCGGGAGACCACGAGCAGTGAGTAGTCGATGCCGATCGCGATGCCGACGAGGGTGATCACGTTCGTGACCAGGTCGGCGATCTCCATCGTCTGGCCGAACAGGAACGTCCCGGCCATGGCCAGGGTGATCGTGACGCCCGCCATGAGCAGCGGCAGCAGCGCGGAGACGGCGCTGCCGAAGAAGAGGAGCAGGATGAGGAGGGCGACGGGCAGCACCACCATGTGGGCGCGGGCCATGGCGTCCTCGATGCCCGGCTCCTGGTCGTACCAGGACGCGACGTCGCCGCCGACCAGGGTCGGCTCGAAGCCGTCGGGCGTGCCGAGCGCCTCGCGGATCTCGGGGATGAGCTCCTTCGCGGCGGTCTCGCCCAGGGGGTAGCTGAGCGTCGCGAAGGTCATGTGGCCGTCCTGGCCGACCATGTCCGGGCTGCCGGTGTCGAAGTAGGACACCACGCGGGTGCCCGGCACGAGCGCCGCGGCGCGGTCGAGGGCGGCGGTGACCTCCTCCCGGTACTCCGGATCGTCGACCGTCAGGTCGGCGTTGCGGAACACCGGCTGGACGTCGGTGGTGTCACGTCCATCCGAGAAGTGGGTCTCGATGAGCTCGATGCCGCGGGTGCCCTCGGAGCCCGGGAGGTTGGTCTCGGAGGTGGTGACCTCGCCGATGCGGCCGGCGAGCATGAATGCGCCCACGAGGAGCACGAGGAACAGGGGGATCACGACCCATCGGGCGCGGGCCATGCGGCGGCCGTGGCGCTCGAGGAGGGTCGTCGGTGGGGCGTGGGATGACACGGGGGGTCCTCCTTCCGGAGGTGTCGTGGAGTGGTGCGATCACCCTCGATCAGCCCTCTCCCGCGTCCCATGGAGGCCCCCGGCGTCCGGCCCTCCCGGCTCCCGGTGTCCCGTGGTGGGGGTAGCCCCACCCCCGCCGCCTGCCGATAGATCAAAAACTATCGTCGAGACGGAGATCGATAGCTTTTGATTGATCGTATGATCGCCTCGCGATAGGTTTTGATCTATGAAGCCACCGCTCACCGCCCTCACCCATCTCGACGAGACGCTCGCCCCCGTGCGGGATGCGATCCCCTCCCCGCCCCCGGGCGGGTGGGTGAACGCCGTGCGCCGGGCGCTGGGGATGTCGGAGCGGGATCTCGCGGCGCGACTGGGCGTCTCCCAGCCGTCGGTCCACGCCATGGAGGCGTCGGAGGCGGCCGGTGGTGTCCGGCTCGACACCCTCCGCCGGGCGGCCGACGCGCTCGACTGCGACCTGGTCTACGCCCTCGTCCCCCGGTCCTCGCTGGAGGCCACGGTGACCGGGCAGGCCCGGCGGATCGCGCGCGAGGAGCTGTCGCGGGTGGAGACGACCATGTCCCTGGAGGCCCAGGACGTGCGGGCGTCCGAGGACGACGTCGCGCGCCGCGCCCGCGAGATCCTGGAGTCGGGAGGCCTGTGGAGGACCTGACCGGGACCAGGGCCGGCCAGACGCCCCTCTCCCCGGACGACCTGGAGGGGCTCCTGCCGGTCGCGGTCACCCGGTCGGCGCTCGACGCGCTGGAGGCCGAGAACATCGCCGCGGCCGTCGCCTGGTTGTCGCGGCGGCGGTCGCGCGACCCCCTGGCCCTGCTGGACGAGGTGTTCCTCCGCACCCTCCACCGCCGCATGTTCGGCCAGGTGTGGCGCTGGGCCGGCACCTTCCGGCGGTCGGACACCAACCTGGGCGTCCCCTGGCCCGAGATCCCGGTCGCCCTCCGGCTCGCGCTCGACGACGCCCGCGCATGGCTGCCGGAGGTGCCGCCCGACGAGGCGGCGGTGCGCCTGGGCCACCGCGTCGTGTCGGTGCATCCCTTCCCCAACGGCAACGGGCGGCACTCGCGCCTGTTGTCCGACCAGCTGGCCGTGACGCTCGGGCGGCGTCCGTTCCCCTGGGGTGCCGGCGACCCGGACCGGGCCCGGCGGAGGGCCGCCTACCTGGCCGCCCTCCGCGCCGCCGACGCGGGGGACGTCGGCCCCCTCGTCGCCTTCGCCCGCGGCTAGGGGCGGCCCTCAGCCCTCCAGCACCTCGCAGCCCGCCGCGCGGGCGGCGGCCGCGAGCCACTCCATGTCCGGCATCTCGTCCGAGGGCGGTGGAAGGCCGGGCCCGGCGGCGGGCTCGCTCGTGGCCAGGACGAAGTCCTCGAAGCCGCCCGGGGTGCAGATGAAGAGCATCCGGCAGCCCTCGGGGCCCACGGTGTAGCGGTGCGGCACGTCCCGCGGGCCGACGGCCAGGTCGCCGGGGCCGAGGGTCGTGGCGGCGCCGTCCACCTCGACCGTCACCGACCCCTCCAGCACGTAGAAGGTCTCGTCCTCGCGGTGGTGCACGTGGAGCGGGGTCGTCTCGCCGGGCGGATCGGTGACCTCGATCACCGACAGCCCGCCACCGGTCTGCGCCGCGCCCGTCAGCACCTCCGCGCGCCCCCCGAACCACCACCGCGCACCGTTCACATGCTCCGTCACCGCCGCCTCCTCCCATCGCCACCGGACGGGGACGACGCTAGATCCACGAGACGGGCATGTCCCTCCCAGGAAGGTGGTAATACGATCGCCCCGTGGGCACCTCCGCCGCCGAAGCGCGCGCGCGGGACCGCATCGCGGAGCTCGCGACGCGCGGGTACGACCTCGTGACGCTCTGGGCCGCCGCGACCGAGGTCATCGCCCCCGTCGTCCCCCACTACCGCACGCCCTGCTGGTTCACGCTCGACCCGCTCTCGCTGCTCGCGACGAGCCACTACGAGCAGGGGCTCCCCGAGGTCCCGCCCGAGTGGCTCGTGCACGAGTACATGGTCGACGACGCCCACAAGATGGACGACGTCGCCCGCTCGGCCACCGGCGCCTCCACGCTCCACGAGGCCTGCGGCGGCGACCCGTCGTCCTCGATCGCGTGGACGCTCTACATGGAGCCGTTCGGTGCCGAGCAGGAGCTGCTCGTCGCCCTCCGGACGCCCGGCGGCGAGACCTGGGGGATGCTCGGCCTGTACCGGGAGCCCGGGCGGCCGTGGTTCAGCGAGTCCGAGGTCCGCTTCCTGCGCGCCGTCGCACCGGACCTCGCCGCCGCGGCCCGGCGGGGCCTGCTGGTGGGCGAGGCCGCCGACCCCGAGGGGCCCGAGGCCCCCGGGGTGGTGGTGGTCGACCCGGACGGCGGCATCGCCTCGGCGACCCCCGGCGTGGAGCGCTGGCTGGCCGTGCTGCCGGGCGGAGGGGACGGGTCGGGCGCGGCGCCCCCGGCCCTCCGCGCGGTGGCGGGCCGGGCGCTGGCCACGGCGCGGGCGCCGGCGCGGGACGACCCCGCCTTCGCGCGCGTCCGCACCCTGGACGGCCGCTGGGTGATGCTCCACGGGGCCGTCCTCGACGGGGAGCCCGGCCACCGTGTCGCCGTCATCGTGGAGCCCGCCCACCCCGGGCGAATCTCGCCGCTGCTCATGGCGGCGTACGGCCTGACCGCCCGGGAGAAGGACGTCGCCCGGCTCGTCCTGCGCGGCCTCTCCACGGCGGAGATCGCCGACGAGCTCTTCCTCTCACCCCACACCGTCCAGCAGCACCTCAAGTCGGTGTTCGAGAAGACCGGTGTGCGCAGCCGCCGCGAGCTGGTGGGCGGCGTGTTCTTCGCCCACTACGAACCCCGCCTGCGCGACAACGAGCGGCGCACCGCCCGGGGTGACGCGATCCGGGGCGGTCCGGCGACGCCCTAGGCGCTGAGGCTCGGCTCCCCCAGGTTGGCGAGCCGGATGTTGTGCCGGTAGTCGATGGGGACCGTGATGAGGGCGGGACCGTCCTGGGCGAAGGCCGCCTCCAGGGCCACGCCGAGGGCGGGGCCGTCGGTCGCCTCCCGGTGGGTCCAGCCGAAGGACCGGGCCAGGTCGCCCCACTCCGGGTTGCCGAAGTGGATCGCGTGCGTGCGGCCGAACCGGCGCTCCTGCTTCCAGCCGATGACGCCGTACGCGCCGTCCACCCAGACGACCACGACGACGGGGAGGCCCAGGCGCGTGGCCGTCTCCATCTCCTGCACGTTCATCAGGAAGCCGCCGTCGCCGGACACCGCGACGATGCGCCGGTCGGGCACCGCGAGGGTGGCGGCGATGGCGCCGGGCAGGGCGATGCCCATCGTCGCGAAGCCGTTGGAGATGATTACCGTGTTCGGCTCGTAGGCCGGGAAGAGCCGGCCGAGCCAGAGCTTGTGGGCGCCGACGTCCGAGATGAGGACGTCCTCCGGCCGCATCGCCCCGCGGATCGCCGCGATCGCCGCCTGGGGGCTCACGACGCCGGGCCGCTCGGACGAGGCGCCGAGCTCGGTGGTGACCGCGACGCGCAGGCGGGTGGCGTAGGCCGGCTCGGCCCCCGCGGGCAGCTCGGCGGCGAGCGCGCGCAGCGTGTCCGGGATGGAGGCCACGATCTCGACCTCCGGCGTGTAGTGCTGGTCGACCTCGGCGGGCCGCGCGTCGATGTGGACGATCCGCTTGCGGTCGCCCGGGTTCCACGCGCCGGGGGCGAACTCGACCGGGTCGTAGCCGACGCAGATCACGACGTCGGCCTCGTCGAGCCCGGCGGTCATCGAGTCGCGCGCCTGCAGGCCGACGGCGGGCAGGGACAGCAGGGAGCGGTCGTCGAGCGCCCCCTTCCCCATGAACGTCGGGCAGGCCGGGATGCCGGCGTGCTCACAGAGGGCCCGCAGCTCGGCCGATGCGCGCTGGCGGATGACCCCGTTGCCGGTGAGCACCACCGGGCGGCGCGCCTCGCGGATGACGGCGGCGGCCTGCCGCACCGCGGCATCGTCGGGCTGGCTCGGCGCGGGGGCGGTGGCGGCGAGCGGCCGTAGCGACGACGGCAGGTCGGCGGCGGCGATCGTCTCCGAGAGCTCCAGGTGCGTCGGCCCGGGGCGCTCGGCCTGCGCGAGCTTGAACGCCTTGCGCACCACCTCGGGCACGGTCTCCGGTCGCTCGATGCGCGTGTTCCACTTGGTGACCGGGCGGAGCATGTCCACCACGTCCACGTACTGGTGGCTCTCCTTGTGGACCAGCTCGAGCCCCACCTGCCCCGTGATCGCGACCATGGGGGCGTAGTCGAGGTACGCGTCGCCGATGCCGGTGATGAGGTTGGTGGCGCCGGGGCCGAGGGTGCCGAGGCAGGTGCCCGCCCGGCCCGTGAGGCGCCCGTGGACATCGGCCATGAACGCGGCGCCCTGCTCGTGGCGCACGATGACGATCTCGATCGGGGACCGGCTGAGCTGGTCGACGATCTCCAGCGTCTCCTCGCCGGGGATCGCGAACACGCGCTCGACCCCCTCCGCCTCGAGGCATCGGACCATCAGCTCGGCCGCCTGCACGGTGGGCCCCCGGGTCGCCTGCTGTTCAGGCCAGCGTACCGCCGGGGATATCCTCCGCGACGTCCCACCGAACCGCGACCTGGGGATCACGCCATGGCGATCGGCAGCCCGGCACTCGACCCGGCACAGCCCACGGGGCTCTTCCTGGACGGGGCGTTCGACGAGCGCAACGAGGACCTGAAGGTCCGCAACCCGTACAGCGGCGACGTCGTCGCGACGGTCACCGTGGGCGGCGAGGAGGACGTGGCCGCCGCCGTGGCCGCGGCCCGGAAGCACATCCCGGCCGCGACCACCGCCGACCGCGCGGCCGTGCTCGACCGCGCCGCCCGCCTGGTGGCCGAGCGCTCCGAGGCGTTCGCGCGCACGATCTGCCTCGAGGCCGGCAAGCCGATGAAGCAGGCCCGCGGCGAGGCGGCCCGGTGCGTCGACACGCTCACCTTCGCCGCCGTCGAGGCGCGCAAGCTCGCCGGCGAGGTGGTCCCGATGGAGGCGAGCGCCGCCGGCGCCGGGAAGATGGCCGTCATCCTGCGCGAGCCGATCGGCGTGGTCGGGGCGATCTCCCCGTTCAACTTCCCGCTCAACCTCGTGGCCCACAAGCTGGCGCCGGCCATCGCGGCCGGGTGCCCGGTGGTGCTGAAGCCCGCCTCCTCGACGCCGCTGTCGGCGCTCCTGCTGGCCCGAACGCTGAAGGAGGCCGGGCTGCCCGACGGCGCGCTGTCTGTGGTCATCGGCGGGGGCGGCTCGGTGGGCAACGCGATCGTCGACCACCCCGACGTCCCGATGATCTCCTTCACCGGCTCGCCGCCGGTGGGCTGGGGCATCCGCCAGCGCCAGCCGCGCAAGGAGGTCGCGCTGGAGCTGGGGAACTCGACCCCGGTCATCGTGGCCGAGGACGCCGACCTGGAGCTCGCCGCGACCAAGCTCGCGACCTCCGGCTACACCCACGCCGGGCAGTCGTGCATCTCGGTGCAGCGCGTCTACGTGCAGGAGGCCGCCCTCCCCCGCTTCCGCGAGCTGTTCGTCGCCGCCGTGGAGGCCCTGAAGGTGGGCGACCCGATGGACGACGACACGGACGTCGGGCCGGTCATCGACGAGGAGAACCGGGACCGCATCGCCGAGTGGATCGACGAGGCCCGCCGCGCGGGCGCCGAGATCCTCACCGGCGGGACCGTCGTGGACGGGCTGCTGCGGCCGACCGTGCTGGAGGGGATCGACCCGGCGATGAAGGTCTCCTGCGAGGAGGTCTTCGGCCCTGTGGTCGGCCTCGCGTCCTACGGGACGATCGAGGAGGGCATCGCGCTCGCCAACGACTCGCCCTTCGGCCTGCAGGCCGGCATCTTCACGGCCCGCACCGACGCCGCGATCACCTGGGCGCGCCACCTGCACTTCGGCGGCGTCCTCATCAACGAGACGCCCACCTTCCGCGCCGACCAGATGCCCTACGGCGGCGTGAAGGACAGCGGCAACACCCGCGAGGGTCCCCGCTTCGCGGTGCAGAGCATGACCGAGCCCAAGCTCGTCGTGCTCCAGCTCCCGAAGGGCTGACCGCCGGCGTCATCGGCGCGCCCCACGCGCCGATGACGCGGTGTGGACTTCTTCGACGCGCTGCTCCTGATCGCCCTGGTGGCGAACCCGCTCGTGGCCGACCGGGTGGCGTGGGCAATGGACGTGCCCTCCCACTCGCGGATGACGGCGAGCGCCGTGGGCTTCGTGCTCGGGATCGTGGGCTTCTTCGCCTTCGGCCTCTTCAGCACGCTGCAGTGCACCAGCGACACGCAACCCGAGCACGTCGACCCGATCTGCGGTGACGGCCCCCGCGACGTCACCCTGACCGTCATCGGGGCCGTCGGCGTCCCGCTGGTCGCCGCGGCCGTGCCGGTCGCCCTCGCCGCGGCGGCCTGGTCGCGCGGCCACGTGCCGTGGGCGCTGGTCGCCGCGGGTGTCGCGCTGGTCGGCTGCTCGCTCGCGCCGGCGTGGTTCCTCGTGCTGGTCACCTGACGCGGGAGGAAGAGTGCGGAGAGGGCGGGGTCCCGCCCGCCCTCTCCGGAGGACCGGCGGCCGGGTGCCCTCCGGCGGCCGATCGGCGGCGCCACGAGCCAAGAGTGATGAACCCCGGCCGCACGCGCCGTCCCGCACCAGGGTCATCGGCCGTGACACGGACCTGTTTATCCCCCACATGAGGGATCTGGATGAGGTGCCTCATGAACTCCCCATCGGTACAGGTGGCCACATCGGAAGCGGTAATTCCGGCCACATGGCCCATGAGGGCTTCGGCCACCATCGCCGAAGAACGAATCGATGAACCCCGGCCCCTCCCCCTCCCGGCCGCGCCGCGCGCGGGCGTCCCAGTGGCGCGACGCGCCACCCGCGCCGCGCAGCCGCTCCCATGAGGGCGCGAGCGACCTGGAGGTCGCGCACCGCATCGCCCGCGCGGTGGGCGGCATCGTCGACCTCGATCTCGTCTTCCGCACCGCCGTCGACGCCCTGGCGGCCCACCTGGGTGACGACGGCGTGGCCATCCTGCGCTGCGACCACGAGGCCCGGCGCCTCGTCCTGGCCGCCACCGCCGGCCACCTGAGGATCGACGGCGACTACGTGCAGGACCTGGACAGCGGCCTGCTGGGGCACGCGGTCCGCTCCGGCCGCCCGGTGGTGACCGAGGACGCCGAGGCCGACCCGCGGTGCGTCCGCGCCCCCGGGATGGAGTCGCTGCGCTCCGAGGCCGTCATCCCGCTGCGCGCCCGCGACGGCTCGGTGCGCGCCGTGCTCGACGTCACCTCGCGACGCCACGCCCGCTACGGACCGGGGGAGGTGTCACTGCTCGGCACTGTCGCCGCGGCGCTCGAGGGCGCCATCACCGCTGCCGGCCTCTACCAGGACCTCGGCGACCGGGCGGCCCGCGACCCGCTGACCGACCTGCCGAACCACCGCGTCTTCCACGAGCGACTGGAGACGGAGGTGGCCCGCGCGGTGCGCCACGGGCGCCCGCTGAGCGTCGCGCTCATCGACCTCGACCACTTCAAGCTCGTCAACGACGCGCACGGCCACCAGGCGGGCGACCGGGTGCTCACCGAGGTCGCGCGCCGCCTCACCGGCCTCGCCCGCGCCGAGGACGTCGTCGGCCGCGTGGGCGGCGAGGAGTTCGCGGTCATCCTCCCCGAGTCCGACGCGATGGCCGCCTACGCCGCGGCCGAGCGGGCGCGCCGGGCGATCGCGGCGACGCCGTTCGGCGAGGTCGGGCCGCTCACCGCGTCCATCGGCATCTGCGACATGACGCACGCCACCACCAGCGCGGAGCTGCTGCGCCTGGCCGACGGTGCCCTCTACTGGGCGAAGGCGCACGGCCGGGACGTCACCTACCTCTACTCGCCGGACGTGGTGCACGAGCTGTCGGCCGAGGAGCGGGCGGAGCGCCTCGAGCGGGCCCAGGCCCTCGCCGCCCTGCGCGCCCTGGCCCGCGCGGTGGACGCCAAGGACCGCTCGACGCGCGAGCACTCCACCCGCGTCGCGTCCCTCGCGCACGCCCTCGCGGTGCGCCGCGGCTGGAGCACGGAGGCCGCCCGCGAGCTGCGCCGCGCCGGCCTGCTGCACGACGTCGGCAAGATCGGCGTGCCGGACGCGATCCTGCTGAAGCCCGGACCCCTCACCCCCGCCGAGACCGAGCGCGTGCGCGACCACGCCGCCCTCGGGGCCGAGATCGTGGCCGAGCTGCTGCCGCCGGAGCACGTCGCGTGGGTGCGCCACCACCACGAGCGGTGGGACGGCGCGGGCTACCCGGACGGCATCGCGGGCGACACGGTGCCCGAGGGCGCGCGCCTCATCGCCGTGGCGGACGCCTGGGACGTCATGACCTCCGACCGCCCGTACCGCGCGGCCCTCGGCCACGACGCGGCGCTGGCGGAGATGGAGCGGCTCACCGGCACCCAGTTCTGCCCGGACGGCGTCGCGGCGCTGAAGGCCGTCCTCGCCGACGGGGGCCTGGACGCCACGGCGCCCGACCCGTTCCCCGCCGCCCGCCTGGGGGCGCTGCACCTCTGACGCGCCCGGCGCGCGCCCGGCCCCCGTGGCCGCGGCGCCGCCCGCATGGCGGACCCCACCGGCCCCGGCTTTGGCCCGCGGGCGGATTGACCCACCGCGCGCGCCGCGGGTAGCGTCGCGGCGAATCGTTCAACGGACTGAGGTCGCGTTCAGAGTGATGAACGATCAGCTCCATGCGGTGCGTGGCCCGGAGGCCGGCGGGGTGCTCGGTGAGATCGCCGTGACGCCCGTCGCCGAGGTCGCCACGGTCGTCGAGCGCGCCCGCGCCGCCCAGGCCGGATGGGCCGAGCTGCCGGTCAGCCAGAGGGCCGACGTGCTCGAGGTGGCCGCCGACCTGCTGGAACCCGACGCCGAGGCGATGGCGGGCCTGCTGGCCGCGGAGTCCGGGAAGCCGATCGGCCAGTCGCGGTTCGAGGTGGGCGGCTCCATCCGCCTCATGCGGGCCAACGCCGCCGAGGGCCGCCGCCTGGACGGGCGGGTGCTCCCCACCGAGGGCAACGCCGGCACCGAGCGCGACATCGCCTTCACGCGCCGCGAGCCGCTGGGCGTCGTGGCCGCCGTGATCCCCTTCAACTTCCCGGTCGAGCTGTACGTGGAGAAGTGCGCCGCGGCGCTCGTGGCGGGCAACGCGGTCGTCGCGAAGCCGCCGATCGAGGACCCGCTCGTCGTCGCGCGCTTCCACGACGCGCTCATCCAGGCCGGCGCGCCCGAGGACGTGCTGGGCGTGGTGCACGGCGGCCGCGACGTGGGCGCCGCCCTCGCCGCCGACCCCGGCGTCGATGCCGTGTCGCTCACCGGCTCGACCGCCGCGGGCGTCTCCGTGGCCGAGGCGTCCGCCGCCCGGCTGCGCCCCCTCCACCTGGAGCTCGGCGGCAACAACGCCTGCCTCGTGCTGGACGACGCCGACCTCGACCTCGTGACCTCCGAGCTCGCCTTCGGCCGCCTGATGATGAACGGGCAGGCCTGCTCGGCGTCCAAGCGGGTGCTCGTCGACCCCTCCCTCCACGACGACCTGGTGGAGCGCCTGGCCGCCGTCGCCGCCGCGCAGGTGGTGGGCCCCGCGACCGAGGCGGACACGACGATCGGCCCGCTCATCACGTCCGAGGCCGCGCTGCGCGTCCACTCCCAGGTGAGCGCGGCCGTGGCCCAGGGCGCCGGCGTCGCCTACGGCGGGGTCGCCCCGGCCGGGCCGTTCGTGACGCCCACCGTGCTCCACGGCGTGCCCACCGAGGCCGCCGTCGCCGCGGACGACGAGATCTTCGGCCCCGTGTTCACCGTGATCCCGGTGGGCGGCGACGCCGAGGCGCTGCGGGTGGCGAACGCGTCCTCCTTCGGCCTCATGGCGTCCGTCTTCACCCGCGACCTGGAGCGCGCCCTGGCGCTGGCCGAGCGCCTGCAGGCCGGCGGCGTGGTGATCAACGGCACCGACAACTACCGGCCGCCGGTCATCCCCTTCGGCGGCGTGAAGATGTCGGGCACCGGGCGCGAGGGCATCGGCTACACGCTGCAGGAGCTCACCCGCGAGAAGGTCATCGTGCTGCGCCGCATCCGGCGCGGCCCGGGGGCGGTGGCGTGAGCGGCGGCGACGCCTACCGGGTGCCGGCGGTGGTCGGCGCGATCCGGGCGCTCGACGCCCTGGCCGCCCTCGACGGAGCCGGCGCCTCGCTCTCCGACGTCGCCCGGGCCATCGGCCGCTCCAAGAGCACCGTCTTCAACCTGCTCACCACCCTGCAGGCCGAGGGCCTGGTGACCCGCGACCCGGCCACGCGCCGCTACCACCTGGGCGCGCGGCTCATCCCGCTGGGCCAGGCCGCCGCCCGCGAGGCGCGCCCGCTGGCCGCCGCGATGGGCCGGGCGCGGGAGCTGGCCGGCGAGACCGGCCTGTCGGTCGCCGTGGCCCAGACCGTGGCCGGCGGCGCCGAGGCGCAGGTGGTGGACAGCGCCACGCCGCCCAGCGGCCTCCACGTGGGCATCACGATCGGCGACCGCTACGGCGTCTTCGACGGGGCGATCGGCAAGTCGCTCCTCGCGGGCCTGCCGGGCGAGGAGTGCGAGCGCCTCGTCCATGCGGCGCACCCGACGGCCCACACGCGGCGCACCCTCACCGACCCCGGCGACCTCCTCGCGGACATCGCGCGCGTGCGCGACCGCGGGTGGGCGGCGAGCGTCGGCGAGCTCAACGAGAACAACGCGGTGTCGGCCTGCGTGTCGGGGCCCGACGGGGAGCCGGCCCTGGTGGTGGTCGTCCTGGGCTTCGCCAGCCAGCTCCCGGAGGACCGCGTCCCCGAGATCGGAGCGCGCCTGCGCGCGCTCACCGAGTCCGTGACCATCGAGACCGGCGGGATCGCCGCCGCAGGAGGTGTGGTGGCATGACCCAGCCGCGAGAGGTGGACCTCGCGATCACGGGCGGCACGCTCGTGAGCCCGAGCGGCGTCCGCCGGGCGGGCGTGGCGATCGACGGCGGCCGCGTGGTGGCGGTCGGCGCCGACGACCTGCTCCCGCCGGCCCGCCGCACCGTGGACGCCACCGGCCTCCACGTCATCCCGGGCCTCGTGGACCCGGAGGCGCACCCCGGCTGCTACGTCCCCCTCAAGGAGGACATGGCCACCGAGAGCCGCGCCGCGGCCGCCGCCGGCGTGACCACCTGGGGCGTCCACGCGCCGTCCACGCGCATGGGCCACCCGGACTTCGCCGAGTTCGTGCAGCCCGAGGACGTCGTCTCGTTCCACGACGTGTTCCCCCACTTCGTGGAGCGCGTGCAGGCCGACTCGGCGATCGACATCTACCTGACCTACATGCTGGAGACGGACCAGCAGGCCGCGGAGATCCCGGAGTACGCGCGCGACCACGGGGTCACGAGCTACAAGCTCTACCTCCAGTCGATGAGCCCCGAGGCCGAGCCCCACTGGCCCGGTCGCCGCGCGGGCCTGGGCCACGGCTTCGACGACGGCATGTGCTACCTCGCGATGGAGAACGTGGCCGCCCTCGGGCCGCCCGGAGTCGTCTGCATGCACTGCGAGAACTGGGAGATCGCCCGGCTCTTCGACAAGCGCCTGAAGGACGAGGGCCGCGACGACTGGGCCGCCTGGTCGGACCGCTCGCCCCACTTCCTGGAGGCGCACCACGTCCGCACCTACGGCTACCTGGCCGAGATCACCGGGTGCCCGATCTACATCCAGCACGCCACGACCCCGGAGACGTACCGGGAGATCGCCGAGCTCCGCGCCCGCGGCGTCGTGTGCCACGCCCAGACCGGTCCCCACTGGCTCCACTTCGGCAAGGGCGAGCCGAACGCCTGGCGCATCAACGTCCCCCTCCGCTCCCGCGAGAACAACCCGAACATCTGGAGCGCGCTGCGCGAGGGGATGGTCGGCCTGGTCGGGTCGGACCACGTCGTCTCGTGGCCGCCCAGCGACTACCCGTCGTCGTTCCAGGAGAGCATCTGGGGCCTGAAGACCGGCTTCACCTCGCGGGTGGAGATGCACCTGCCGGTGCTGCTGGAGGGCGTCCACCGCGGCGACCTCTCGCTCGAGCGGATGGTGGAGGTGGCCTGCGCCGAGCCGGCCCGCGTCTTCGGCCTCTACCCCCGCAAGGGCTGCATCGAGGTCGGCGCGGACGCGGACATCGTGCTCGTGGACCTCGACCGCACCGTGAACGTCTCGAACGACCAGGTGCTCACCCGCTCCGGCTGGACCGTCCTGGACGGGCACACGATGCACGGCTGGCCGGTCGCGACCTTCCTGCGCGGAACCCAGATCGCGAGGTGGGAGGACGGCGCCCCGGCGCCCGAGTACATCGGCGACTCCGAGGGGACCTACCTGCGCCGCGAGCCGGGCCGGGCCCTGGTGCCGGAGGAGGCCGCGATCGGGGCGGGCGCCTGATGGCCGTCTGGGACGACGTCCTCCCCGAGGAGGACCGCCTCGTCTTCGAGGCGGCCGGGTGGGGCCGCGACGCCGGCTTCGGCGAGCGCCCGGTGCTGCTCGTGGTGGACGTCATCTACAACTTCTGCGGCGACGTCCCCGAGCCGATCCTCGACTCGATCAAGACCTACCGCTACTCGTGCGGCGAGCGGTCGTGGGAGGGCATCGCAGCGCTCCAGCGGCTCATCGCGGCCGCCCGCGCGAAGGACGTGCCGATCTTCTACACCGGCATGGACCGCCGCCCCGACGGGTTCGACCAGGGCTCCTGGAACTGGAAGAGCCACCGGGCCGCCGAGGAGACCGACGTGCTCGGCCACAAGGGCAACGAGATCGTGGCCGAGGTCGCCCCAGAGCCGCAGGACGTCTACTTCGTCAAGCGCAAGCCGAGCGCGTTCCTCGGCACCCCGCTGCTCGGCCACCTGGTCTACCTGGGCGCCGACACGGTCATCGTCACCGGCACCACCACGAGCGGCTGCGTGCGCGCGACGGCGGTGGACGCGGCGCAGTACAACTTCCACTCCATCGTGCCGGAGGAGTGCGTCTGGGACCGGGGGACGCTGACCCACAAGGTCAACCTGTTCGACATCCAGATGAAGTACGGCGACGTGACCACGACGGACGCGACCATCGCGTACCTGGAGGGCCTGCCCGACCGGCCCTTCGGTGACCGCACGCCCACGGCGGGCGCGGCATGAGCGCCCTCGTCCGGAAGATCGTCACGACGGTGGAGGAGGTCCTCGTCGAGGGCGGCGTCACCGACACCCCGGCCCTGCGCAAGGGCGCGGCGATGGCCGTCATCGTGAACCCGTACGCCGGGCTCGGCCTGGTGGAGGACCTCTCCGAGCTCGTCGGCCCGTCGGCCGAGCTGGGCGCGCTGCTCGGCGAGCGCGCGGCCACGGCCCTCGGCGTGCCCGTCGAGAGCTACGGCAAGGCCGCCCTCGTCGGCATCGCCGGCGAGCAGGAGCACGCCGTCGCGTGCATCACGACGCCGTTCGGCGACGCCTTCCGCGAGGCCGTGGGCGGCGGGAGGGCCTGGCTCTCCTCCTTCACCAAGCGCTGCACGGCCGGCGAGCCGGTGGACGTGCCCCTCGCCTATAAGGACGAGATCTGGGTGCGCTCCCACTACGACGGCATCACGGTGCGCGTGCCGGACGCCCCGGCGCCCGGCGAGATCGTGGTCATCGCCGCGGTGGCCTCGCGCGGGCGCATGCACGAGCGCCTGGGCGGGATGACGGTGGCCGAGGCGGAGGCCGCGGCGCCGTGAGCACCCTCGCCGTCCGCAACCTCGGCGGCTGGGTGACCGGCCGCCTCGGTGACGCCCCGCGCGGGCCGGGCGGGATGCTGGTGGAGGACGGCCTCGTGACCGCGATCGGCCCGGACGCCGGCGACGGCCCGGCGGACGTCGTGCTCGACGCCGGCGGCGCGACCGCGATCCCCGGCCTCATCGACTCCCACGCCCACGTCGTCTTCGGCGACTGGACCCCGCGGCAGTCGGCGCTCGGCTGGATCGAGAGCTCGATGCACGGCGGCGTCACGATGATGATGTCCGCCTCCGAGGTGCACCTGCCCGGGCGCCCGCGCGACCGCGCCGGCGTGATGGCCCTCGCCCTCGCCGCCCAGCGCGCGTTCAGCACGTTCCGCCCCGGCGGGGTCAAGGTGCTCGCCGGCTCGGTGATCATGGAGCCCGGCCTGCGGCCCGAGGACTTCGCGGCGATGGCCGCCGACGGGGTGGGCCTGGCGAAGGTGGGCTTCGGCGACTTCTCCCCGCAGGCCGACGCCGCGCTCCTCGTGCGCGCCGCGCAGGCCGCCGGGATGGTGGTGATGAACCACACCGGCGGGGCGTCCATCCCGGGCTCGTCGCCCGTGACGATCGACGACGTCCTGGCGCTGGGCTGCGACATCATCGGCCACGCCAACGGCGGCACCACCGCCCTCCCGGACGCCGACCTCCCCGCGCTGTTCGACGCGCCGGGGGCCATCCAGATCGTGCAGGCCGGCAACCTGCGCTCCTCCCTGGAGATCCTGCGGATCGCCGTGGAGACCGGCCGCCTCGACCGCATCGTCCTGGCGACCGACACCCCGACCGGCACCGGCGTCATGCCCCTCGGCATGATCAAGACGGTCGTCGAGATGTCGTCGCTGGGGCGCATCCCGGCGGCCGACGCCCTCGCCCTGGCGTGCGGCAACAACGCCGCGGTCCTGCGCCGCCTCGAGGGCGTCCTGGAGGTGGGCCGCCCGGCCGACCTCTCCCTGATCCACCCGCCGCTCGGGGGCGCCATGGACACCCCGCTCGCGGCGATCGAGAACGGCGACATCCCGGGCATCGGCGCGGTGGTCATCGACGGCGAGGTGCGGGCCCTGCGCTCGCGCAACACGCCGGCCCCCGCGGGCGAGTGCCGCATCGTGGAGAGCGTGGAGGTGGGCGGGTGAGCGACCGCGTCGTGGTGGACCACCGGGTGCCGGCGCGCACGGCGCGGGCCGTATCCGTGAAGGCCGGCCAGGTGATCCAGATCGAGGACCTGGAGGGGCAGCAGGTGGGCGACCTCGTGGCCTACCGGCCGGACGCCCCCGAGGAGTACCTCTCCCCCTCGCACACGTGCTCGTGCCTCGTGAAGCTCGTGCCGGTCGTCGGCGACGAGCTCTACTCGAACCACCGCACGCCGCTCATGCGGATCCTGCGCGACGACGTCGGCACCCACGACCTCGTGGTGCCGTGCTGCGACCCCGAGCGCTACGGCCGCGACTACGGGCAGCCCGACCACCCGTCGTGCCTCGTCTCGCTGAAGGCGGGCCTGGCGGAGTTCGGATCGGACTGGCCGGTGCGCGGCGAGCTCGCCTGGAACGTCTTCATGAACAACAAGCTCGAGGACGGCCGCATCGTCACCTACGAGCCGGAGCACGGCGCCGGGGCGACGATCGAGCTGGAGGCGCTGACGGACCTCGTGGTCTGTCTGGTGGCCTGTCCCCAGGACCTCTCGCCGTGCAACGCCTTCAACCCGACGGACATGGCGATCCGGGTACTGGAGCGGTGAACGGTGCCCCCGCCGCCGACGTCGCCCGCGCCGCCCGCCTGCTGGCCGCGGCGGGCCTCGTCGAGGGCTTCGGCCACGTCTCCGCGCGGGACGGCGAGGGCTTCGTGATCACCTCCACCGCGCCGCTCGGCACGATGCGCCCGGAGGACGTCGCCGGCCCGGGCGCCCCGGACCGCCCGCTGGAGACGCCGCTCCACGCCGCCGTCTACGCGGCGCGCCCCGACGTCGGCGCCATCTGCCGCACCCACTCCCCCGCCGCCGTGGCGTGGGGGGCCCGCGGCGAGGCGCCCCCGCCCGTCCACGGCCTCGGCCTGCTGGCCGGGTCCGTCGCCACGGGCGACGACACCGACCTCGTCACCGGCGACGACGCCGCGGCCCGCGCCGCGGCCGCCCTCGGTGACGCGGATGTGCTGCTGCCCCGCGCCAACGGCGCGGTCTGCACCGGGAGGGACCTCCCCGAGGCGTGCGTGCGCGCCTGGTTCCTCGAGGAACGGGCCCGCGTGGCCCTCGACGCCGGGCCCTCGGCCCGGCCACTGGACGCGGACGAGCTGGCCGCTCGCTCCCGACACCTGCCCATGGAGATCGCCCGCGCCTGGCGGTGGCTCGCCTGGCGCTTCCCGGGGGCCGACGCCGACCCGACCCGGACACAAGGAGAGACCCCGTGACGCTCCCGCCCGCGCGGCGCGTGACGCTCGCCGTCCTCATGGCGATGCTCGCAGCGCTGCTCACCCTCGGACTCGCCGCCTGCGGCGACGACGACGACGGAGGGGGCGACGCCTCCACCGCCGCAGAGACCACGGCCGCCGGCGGCGCCGCCCTGCCGTCGATGACCGAGGCGACCCTCATCCTCGACTTCCTGCCCGGCGGCGTGCACGCCGGCATCTACCGCGCGCTCGCGCAGGGCTACTACGAGGCGAACAACATCGACCTCGAGATCATCCAGCCCACCTCGACCGCGGACACGCTCAAGCTGATCGACGCCGGCCAGGCCGACTTCGGCATCGCCGACGGCATCGACCTGGCGAACCAGATCGCGGAGGGCCGCGAGGCCAAGGCGATCGGCGCGCTGGTGCAGGTCCCGCTCGGCGGCCTCATCGCCCGCGAGGACTCCGGCATCACCGACCCGGCCCAGTTCGAGGGCAAGACGATCGGCGTGACCGGCGTCCCCTCCGACAACGCCATCTACGAGACGATCATCTCCGACGCCGGGGGCGACCCGTCGGCGGCGAAGGTCGTGACCATCGGCTTCAACGGGGTCCAGAACCTGGAGTCCGGGAAGATCGACGCGTTCACGGGCTTCTGGCCCTCGGACGGCGTCCAGGTGCAGCAGGACGGCATCCCGACGACGATCTTCCGCCTCGACGAGTACGGCGGCCCGGCCTACCCCGGCCTGGTCATCTTCTCGACCGAGTCGAAGATCGGCTCCGACCCCGCCCTCATGGCGGCCTTCATGGACGCGACGGTGCGCGGGTACGACGACACGATCGCCGACCCGGACGCGTCCCTCGCCGACCTGCTCGCCGAGGAGCCGACGCTCGACCCGGACCTCACGAAGGCCATCCTCGACACCTACGTCCCCCTGTTCCAGGGCGACGCGCCGGCCTTCGGCGTCATGGACACGGCGAAGCTCGAGGAGCTCTCCACGTTCCTGGTGGACAACGGGCTCATCGAGGAGCCGATCGCCCCCGACCGCTACGGGACGAACGAGTTCCTGCCGGCGGGCGACTGACGCGATGGCGACGCATTCCCCCAAGCTCGTGACCGAGGAGGTCGGCAAGACCTTCCCGGGCCGTGACGGATCACCCGACCTCTCCGCGCTGGAGGGGGTCGACCTGACGGTGGGCGAGGGGGAGTTCGTGTCGCTGGTCGGCCCCAGCGGATGCGGGAAGTCGACCCTGTTCAACATCCTGGCGGGGCTCCTGCGGCCGTCGAGCGGGCGCGTCCTGCTCGACGGCGGCACCCCCGACACGCTGCTCGGCCGGGTGGGCTACATGCCCCAGCGCGACCTGCTCATGCCGTGGCGCACGGTGCTCGACAACTGCGCCCTCGGCCTCCAGATGTCCGGGGTGTCGAAGCGCGAGGCGCGCCGGCGCGCCCGCGACGAGATGCCCCGCTTCGGCCTCGCCGGCTTCGAGCGCCGCTGGCCGGCCAGCCTGTCGGGCGGCATGCGCCAGCGCGCCGCCCTGCTCCGCACCTTCCTCGCCGGGCGCGAGGTGATGCTGCTGGACGAGCCCTTCGGCGCCCTGGACGCCCTCACCCGCGCGGCCATGCAGGCCTGGCTGCTGGAGGTGTGGGAGGCGGACCGCGCCACGATCCTGTTCGTCACCCACGACGTGGAGGAGGCCGTGCTGCTCTCCGACCGCGTCTACGTCATGTCCGGGCGCCCGGGCCGCATGCGGATGTCCGTCGAGATCGACCTCCCGCGGCCCCGCACCCTGGACGTCCTCGCCACCCCGCGGTTCCAGGAGCTCAAGAACGGGATCCTCGGCCCGCTGCAGCAGGCGGCGCTGGAGCAGGCGGGCCTCGCCGCGTGACGACGCGCCCGGCGATCCTCACCCGCCGCGACCGCTCCGCGCCGCGCCGGCGCAGGGGGCCGGGATGGAGGGGGCTGCTGGCGATCGCCCTGCCGCCCTTCATCTTCTCGGTCATCTTCCTGAGCGCCTGGCAGGCGTACTGCGTCATCTTCGACATCAGCGAGGCGGCCCTGCCGACCCCGGTCGAGGTGGCCGAGGCGCTGTGGCGCGAGCGCGAGCTGCTGCTCGACAACACCTGGATCACGGTGCAGGAGATCCTGCTCGGGTTCCTGTGCGCGGTCATCCTGGGCGTGGGCCTCGGCACCCTGCTCTCGTCCTTCCGCTGGGCGGAGCGGGCCATCTACCCGTGGCTGGTCGTGTCCCAGCTCGTGCCGATCCCGGCCATCGCGCCGGTCTTCGTCATCTGGTTCGGCTTCGACATGCGCCCGAAGATCCTGGTGGTCACGCTCGTCGCCTTCTTCCCGATCGTGGTGAACACGATCGACGGCCTGAAGGCCGTGGAGCCCGAGCTCATCAACCTCATGCGGACGCTGCGGGCGTCGCGCCGGCGCATCTTCCTGAGCGCGAAGCTGCCTGCGGCCCTGCCCTTCATCTTCTCGGGGATGAAGGTGGCCGCCGCGTTCTCGGTCATCGGCGCGGTGTTCGGCGAGTGGGTCGGGTCCTCCGAGGGCCTCGGCTACCTCATCCTCACCCTGAACAACCAGACCGCGACGGACGAGGTCTTCGCGGTCGTGGTGGTCCTGGCGCTCATCGGCATCGGGCTCTTCGCCGTCATCTCCCTGATCGAGCGCATCGTCCTCCCCTGGTACCACCAGCCCCGCGCGGACATGGGGATGGGATGACCGCCGTCACGGCCGTCGTCCGCGGCGCCTGGGTCCTGACGATGGGCCCGGGGACCGGGCTCGTGCGCGACGGCGCGGTGGCGCTGGGCGACGACGGGGCGGTCCACTCGGTCGGCCCGGCCGAGGAGCTGCTGGCCCGCCACCCGGACGCGGAGGTCGCCGGATCCGGCGACGGCATCGTGATGCCGGGCATGGTCAACGCCCACACGCACCTCACCGAGTGCCTCATCCCCGGGATGGGCGAGGACTGCCTGCTGTGGGAGTGGTTCGAGCGCGTCGTGGGGCCGTGCGCCCACGTCACGACGCGCGAGGACATGGTGGTGGGCACCCGCCTGAAGGCCGCCGAGATGCTCCTGTCGGGGATCACGTCGGTCAACGACATGTCGTGCCACCGCAACCTCGGCTCCCACGCGTCGCTCGGGGCGGTGGACGGGCTCGCGGAGATGGGGATGCGCGGCGTCGTCTCGTTCGGGGCCGAGAACGAGTACCCCGGCGCCCCGGGGGCGGACGCCTTCATGGACGAGCACGAGGCGCTGGCCGACCGCTGCGACGGCGAGGCCCTCGTCGGCTTCCGCGCCGGCGTCGGCACGGTCCTGGGCGTCACGGACGAGCTCTTCGCCCGCACGATCGCGGCCTGCGCCGAGCACGGCTGGGCGGTCCACACGCACCTGGCCGAGGTGCGCGAGGAGCTCACCGAGTCGCGCACCCGCTGGGGCATGAGCACGATCGAGCACTCGGCGCGGCGCGGGCTGCTCGACCACGGCGTCATCGCGGGGCACTGCATCTGGTGCGCCGAGGCCGACATCGCCCTGCTCGCCTCGAAGCACGTGGCCGTGGCCCACAACCCGGTCGCGAACATGATCCTGGCCTCCGGGGTCTGCCCCGTCGGGCGGCTGCGCCGGGAGGGCGTGCCCGTGGGGCTCGGCACCGACGGCGCGGCGAGCAACGACAACCAGGACATGTTCGGCGTCCTCAAGTCGGCCGCGCTGCTGCAGAAGGTGCACGCCCTCGACCCCCACGCCCTGCTCGCCCCCGACGTGGTCCGCATGGCGACGATCGAGGGCGCCCGGGCGCTCGGCCTGGAGCGGGAGATCGGGTCGCTCGAGCCGGGCAAGCGCGCCGACGTGGTGCTGCTGGACGGCGACACGCCCGAGCTGGCGACGATCCACGACCCGTTCCAGCAGCTCGTCTACTGCGCCACCGCGCGGTGCGTGAGCGACGTGTGGGTGGACGGGGCGCGCCGGGTGCGGGACGGGCGGCTCGTGGGCGCGGCGGTGGCCGACCTGGCCCGGGCGGCCCGGGAGCAGGGCGCCGATCTCGTGACGCGCGCCGGCCTCGGCGCGGAATCCGTGCTGGCCGGACCGGGGAGGGTGGCGGCGACGTGAGCGACATCGTGGTGATCGGCGGCGGGCACAACGGCCTGGCCTGCGCGGCCTACCTCGCGCGGGCGGGCCTCGGCGTGACGGTGCTGGAGGCCGCCCCGGAGCCGGGCGGCTGCATCGCGACGGAGGAGCTGCCGGACGGCGCCGGGCGCCTGGAGCTGGGCGCCTACGTCCACGGCGGCATCCGCGGGAGCGGCGTGGCCGACGACCTGGAGCTGGAGCGCCACGGCCTGCGCTTCCACCTGCGCGACGAGGTGACCCTCTCCCCCTGCGACGACGGCTCGATGCTGGCGTTCCACAACTCCCTGGACGAGACCGTCGCCGGGTTCGCCGAGCTGATGGGCCCGGCCGAGGCCGACGCGTACCGGCGCCTAGCGGTGTGGTCGGCCGCCGCCATGGACGTCGTGGCGCGCACCGAGCGCGGGCCGGCCCCCACGCTGCGCGAGCTGGGCGCCCTGTCCGAGGCGACCCTCGGCCGCCGCGAGGGCACCCGCCTCGTCCAGACGCTGCTCACCTCGGCCTCCAACATGCTGCGCGGCACCCTGGGCGACGACCGCCTGCGCGGCTCCCTCGGCCACTGGGCCGCCCACTCCCAGCAGCCGCCCGGCGACCCGGGCACGGCGGTGGGCGCGCTCGCGATGGCCGGCTCCCACGGATCCCCCATGGCGCGCCCGGCGGGCGGGTCGCGGGCGACGGTGGATGCGCTCGTGCGCAGCCTGGAGGCGGCGGGCGGCACCGTGCGCTGCGGCGTGCCGGTGGAGCGGGTGGAGGTGTGGGGCGGACGGGCCGTCGCGGTCCACGCGGGCGGCGAGCGGCACGCCGCCGCGAAGGGCGTCATCTCGGCCATCGACGCGCGGCGCCTGTTCCTGGGCCTCATGGACCCGGGGGACGTGCCGCCCGTCATCCGCGACGAGCTGCAGCGGATCCACGTCGGCGGGCGCAACGTGTCCGAGCTGAAGGTGGACGCCGTCCTCGCCGGCCCGGCGCCCCGCCCCGGCCCGCCGGGCTTCGCGTCGGCGCTCATGCTCTCCCCCAACACGCTGCGGGACATGGAGCGGGCCTTCGCCGAGATCCAGCTCGGGCGCGTCCCCGCCCGCCCGACCGTGATGATCGGCTTCCCGTCCCTCCTGGAGCCCGGCTGGGCGCCCGAGGGGCGCGACGTCGTGTGGCTGTCGGCGTTCGTCCCCTGGACCCCGGAGTCCGGCGCGTGGACGCCGGAAGCGCTGGAGGAGGCCTCCGACATCGTCTGGGCGACGGCCGAGCGGGCGGTGGGGGCCCCGATGCCGGTCGCTCAGCGGAAGATCACCGGGCCCGCCGACTGGGTGGCCCGCACCGGTAACCCGCACGCCTGCCCGAACCACGTGGAGATGAGCGTCGACCAGCTGCTCGGCGCGCGCCCCTCCCCCAGCCTGGCCCGCTACCGCACCCCGGTGGCCGGGCTCTGGCTGACCGGCGCGGGCACCCACCCCGGCGGGGGCGTGACCGGCATGCCCGGGCGCAACGCGGCCCACGAGGTGATGCTCGACCTGGGGATCTCCTCGGCGCCGCGCGGGGCGCGCCTGCGCGCCACCGCCGCGATGGTTCGGGACGCGGCGAAGGCCGCCTGGGCGCTGCGGAGGGCCGCGTGAGCACACCCGACCCCCTGGAGATGATGGAGGCCTACCAGCGCACGGCGGTGGTGGCCGCTGCGTGCGAGACCGGCGTGGCCGGGGCCCTCGGGGGCGGGCCGCGGACGGCGGTCGACCTGGCCGGCGACCTCGGCCTGCATCCGCGCGGCGTGCAGGCGCTGCTCGGCGCCCTGAGCGCGCTGGGCCTGGCCGAGCGCACCGGTGACGCCTTCGCGCTGTCGGAGGCCGGGGCGGTGCTCGACCCCGCCCACCCGGGGACGATCGCCGGCATCGTGGCGAAGGAGTGGTTCTTCTACCGGGCCTGGACCGGCCTGGCCGAGACGGTGCGCAACGGCCACGCGCGCATCGCGCCGTGGTCGGAGCGGCTGCGCACCGACCCCGCCGCCCTGCCGTTCCTCGCCGCCCTCGACGACCTGGGGTCCATGTTCGGCGGCGGGCTGCCCGCCCTGGCCGACCTGCCCGCCGAGGGCCGGGTGCTCGACGCCGGCGGCGGCACCGGCATCCACGCCGCCACCCTCATGGACGCCCGGCCGGGGCTCGCGGTGACCGTGCTCGACCTGCCCCCGCTGGGGGCGCTGGTGGAGGAGCGGCACCCGGGGATCCCGTTCGTCCCGGGCGACCTGCGCGCCCCGCGCTTCGGGCGCCCGGAGGGCGAGACGTGGGACGCCGTGCTGCTCGCGAACATCCTCCACGACTGGCCGGCAGACGTCGCCGCGGGGATCGTGGCCGAGGCCGCCGGGCTCGTGCGCCCGGGCGGCGCGCTCGTGGTCTACGAGTGGCTGCTGGACCCGGGCCGCGACACGCCCGCGCCCGTCGCGATGTTCGCGCTCATGATGATGGTGGAGAACGAGGGCGGCGCCGCCTACACCGAGGACGAGGTGCGCGGGTGGCTGGAGGGCGCCGGCCTGGAGCGGATCACGACCCGGCGTGACGGAGGGCCGATCGCCGTCGTGAGCGCCTGGGCGCCGTGACCCGCGGCACCGTCCGGGTCGCCGTGGTGCAGCCGCGGTCGGCCATCCGCTCCCTCGCCGGGGCGATCGCCTTCCGCCAGGACGTGCCGGAGTCGGAGAACCTGGCCCGCGCTGAGACCTGGGTGCGCCGCGCGGCCGCCGAGGGCGCGCGCCTCGTCGCCTTCCCCGAGCTCTTCCCGGGCCCCTCGGACGGCGGCGACGACCCGTCCCCCGCGCAGGCGGTGGAGGCGATGCGGTCGCTGGCCGCCGACACCCGCACCTGCGTCGCGTTCGGCGGCATGCGCCCGGCGGAGGGTGGCGGGCGCCACAACGCCTACCACCTGGCCGACGGCCCCTCCGGGCGGCTCTGGACCCAGGACAAGCTGCTGCCGGCCATCGGCGAGCACGCGGTCCCCGGCACCGGCTCGGTCGTGGCCGACGTGGACGGCCTGCGCGTGGGCGTGGCGATCTGCTGGGAGGCCTGGTTCCCCGAGGTGCCGCGCGCCCGCGCCCTGGCGGGCGCCGACCTGCTGCTGTTCCCGACCGGGGCGATCGTGCAGGAGGTGCACGACGTCTGGTTGTCGGTGGTCGCCGCCCGCGCCGCCGAGAACACCTGCTTCGCCGCCTGCTCGGTCAACCTGCTCGGCGTGGAGCGGGGCATGGCGGCGGTCCACGGGCCCGAGGGCCCCCTCGGCGCCCGCGACGACGAGGGCCTCCTGCTGGCCGACCTGGACCTCGCCCGCCTCGACGTCCTGCGCGCCGCCGACGACGAGCTCACGACCCTGAAGCGGTACGCCACGCTCCCCGGCCTGCTGCGCGCGCTGCCCGAGGAGCTCGTGCGGGACCAGCTCGACGCCCTGCGCACCGCCCGGGAGCCGGTGGCGTGACCGAGATCACCATGGGAGGGGTGACCGCGGTCGATGTGCCCCCGGCCGCCGTCCTCGAGGTGACCGTCGTGGAGGGCCGGCAGATGCTCGACCTGTGCCCCGCCGGGTTCCACCAGGGGCTCACGCGCAACCAGGCGGGGTGGCGGCGGTTCGGGCGCCCCTCCCTCGCCCTCGGCCTCATCGACGGCGACGAGCTGCTGGACGGCGAGGGCGCCGCCCTCATGCGGCTCGTCGCCAGCCCCGGCCCCGGCCAGGTGGACGTCCTCTACCCCGGCTGCTGGAGCGAGCTGTACCCGGACGGCCGCCCCGGGTGCCGCGACCTCATCGCCGGCGCCCTCGGCATCCCGCGCGGGAGCCTCGGAGGCGTCATCTCGGCGTTCGGTGCCACCCCGACCGTCTCGGACGGGGGCTTCCACGGCTGGGAGTCGACCGTCGCCACGCCGGGGATGACGCTGGCCCTGGAGGCGCTCGTCGCCTGCCGGGTGGCGGTGTCGGCGTGCCCGGACGACGGCATCCCGGGACACGACGGGGGCACGCTGGCGGTCACGGTCCACGAGGGGGCGATCGGATGAAGGCGATGATCGTGCGGTTCGACTTCGCGGAGGGACCGGAGCGCCTGGAGGAGTGGCGGCGCTACGTGACGGAGGAATCCGTGCCGCGCTTCGAGCGCCACGCCGGCCTGCGCCACAAGCTCTTCCTGTGGCGCGACGACCCCCCGGGGGCCGTCGCCGTCTACCTCTTCGCCGACGACGCGGCCTTCGAGGCCTACGCGCGGCCGCTGCTGGAGGACCCCTCCGGCTTCACCACCACCCGCCGCTTCGGGGCCCCCGGGGCGATCGAGGTGCTGGAGGTGGCGGGCGTCGCGGACGGGCCCGCCTTCGCGCCGGGGGGCGACCCGCCTCGCTAACGTGGGCGGGGATGCGACCCCGCCCCGTCCTCGCCGGCCTCCTCGCCGCCGCGGCCCTCGCCGCGGCCGGGTGCGCGTCGGACGACGACGCCGGGTCGGCGGCCACGACCGCCACGCCGACGGCCGACGCGGCCCACGGCGAGCACGTCGCCACCGACCACGACGGCCACGTCATCGGGACGGTCACCTACGAGGGCGGCACGATCAGCCCGGTGCGGCAGGCGCCGCCGCTGGTCCTGGACGACGTCGCCGGCCGCCCGGTGGACCTGAAGGACCTGCGCGGCGGGCCGGTGCTCGTCACGTTCGTCTACGCGACCTGCCCCGACGTCTGCCCGCTCATCATGAGCACCATCGCCGAGGCCCGGCGCCAGGCCGGTGCCGCGGGCAAGGCCACCAAGGTGATCGCCGTCTCCGTGGACCCGAAGGGCGACACGCCCCAGGTGGTCGAGGCGTTCCTGGAGCGCCAGGGCGTGGGCGGCTTCGTGGAGTACACGGTGGGCACCCGCGCCGAGCTCGAGCCCGTCTGGGCTGCCTGGGGCGTCGCCACCGACGTCCCGAAGGACAACCCGGAGCTCATCGAGCACACGGCGCTCATCTACGGCATCAACGCCTCGGGTGAGCTCGTGACGGCCTACCCGGTGGGCTTCGAGGCCGAGACCGTGGCCCGCGACCTGAAGCGGCTCGCGCAGACCTAGCGGGCCAGAGTCCGGCGGGGGACGAAGGTCGTGCGACTCCGCCGCGAAGGTTTGCAGCCGGCGGATCGTGCGACCGGCTCCCCCGGCGGGCTCTTAAATCGAAGGGGGCTCGCGACCGGAGAGGAGGTCGCGAGCCCTCCAGGGGACACTCTTCCGCGCCGGCCCTGAACGCGTCCTGAACGAGCGATCAGCGGCGGCGGCGGTCCTTCCCCCGCTTCTTCCGGTCGTCGAGCCCGAAGGCCGACTGCAGCACCCAGTTCACGAGCCACACGACGAGCGTGCCGGCCACGGCCGAGCCGAACCCGTCGATCTCGAAGCCCGGGACGACCCACGACGTGATGTAGAGCATCAGCAGGTTCACGAAGAACAGCGCGATGCCCAGCGTCAGGATGATCACGGGCAGGGACAGGATCGTCACGATCGGCTTGACCACGGCGTTCACGATGCCGAGGACGAGGCCCGCCAGGATGAGGTACCACTTCGTCTCGACGTGGATCCCGTCCACGAGGGCGTCCGCCACGAACAGCGCGGCGATGTTGCACGCCCACAGGAGGAGGAGCCGCGTCACCGGCGCGCGTCCTCCTGCGCCATCCGCGCGACGGCGGCGGCGTCGCGCTCCTCGATGGCGGCGGCCTCCTCCAGGACGGCCCGCAGGTCGCCCTCCGGGATCACCACGGCCCCCGAACGGTCCGCGTAGACCCAGTCACCCGGCACGACCGTCACGCCGCCGACCGCCACCGGCACGCCCGCGGCCCACGGCATGATCTCGTGGCCCCCCTGGCGCACCGTCTCACCGCGGCACCAGGCGCCGATCCCGAGGTCCACGACCTCCTCGAAGTCGCGCAGGCGGGCGTCCGCCACGAGCCCGGCCAGGCCCAGGTTGCGCAGCCGGGAGAGCTTCTTGCCGCCCGCGACCGGCTGGTCCGGGTGGCCCCAGCTCGAGACGACGAGGACGGCGCCCTCCGGGTCCGTCCCGGCGACGGCGGCGTCGAGCATCGGCGAGAAGTCGTGCCGCGCCGTGTCGAGCAGGTCCGCGCGGAGCGGCAGGAACTGCATCGTGACGGCGGGGCCCAGCAGCCACCGGTCCGGCACGGGGCTCACGAGGTCTGTGACGTGGGCGCGGTGACCGTGGAGCCGCATCATCGCGTCGCAGATCGCCGAGCAGCTCACCGCCTCGGCCACCGGGACGAGGTCCGCCGGGACCGCGCTCACGCGCCGGCCTCGTGGCGGGACATGATCAGGCACGCGTTGTGCCCGCCGAAGCCGAACGAGTTCGACGCGGCGTGGGCGACCGAGGCGGCCCGCGGGGCCGTGACGTGATCGAACGGGGCCTCCGGGTCGGGGTCCTCGAGGTTGAGGGTCGCCGGGAGGACGTCCCGGGCGAAGGCCATGAGGGTCGCCACGGCCTCGATACCGCCGGCGGCGCCCAGGGCGTGCCCGTGGGCCGACTTGGTGGAGGACACCGCGGCCCCGCCGAGCCCGGCGCGGATGAGGGCGCGCGACTCGGCGATGTCCCCGGCCGTCGTGGACGTGGCGTGGGCGTTGACGTAGCCCACGTCGGCGCCGGTGAGCCCGGCGTCGGCGAGGGCGATGCCCATGGCGCGGGCCGGGCCCGCGCCGGTGCCGTCCGGGTCGGTCAGGTGCCCGGCGTCGCAGGAGGTGCCGTAGCCCGTGAGCTCGGCGTAGATGCGGGCGCCGCGCGCGAGGGCGTGCTCGCGCTCCTCCAGCACCAGCACCCCGGCGCCCTCCCCCATGACGAAGCCGTCGCGGCCCACGTCGAACGGCGACGAGGCGCGCTCCGGCGGCTTCGTGCTGGGCGTCAGGGCCCCGAGCTTGGCGTAGCCGGCGATGACGAGCGGGGAGATCGGCGCCTCGGCCCCCCCGGCGAGCATCGCGTCGGCGCGGCCGTCGCGCAGCAGCGAGAGGGCCTGCCCGATGGCGTCGGAGCCCGCCGCGCAGGCGGTGGCCGGTGATGCCGACGGCCCCTGCAGGCCGAGCACCCGGGCGACGCCGGCGCACGGCGAGTTGGTGAGCGAGAGCGGGATCGCGAACGGCCCCACCCGGTCCGGCCCGCGCTCGAGGAACGCGCGGTGGGCCTCCAGGAGGGTCTCGGCGCCCCCGTGGACGCATCCCAGCGAGACGCCGACGCGCTCGGGGTCGGCGCCCAGGTCGCCGGCGTCCTCCAGGGCGAGGGCCCCGGCGACGGCTGCCAGCCGGCCGGCCCGGTCCATGCGGCGGGCCTCACGGCGGCCGAAGCGGTCCTCGGCGTCGTCCCCCTCGGTGACGGGGAAGGCGCAGATGGTCCCGACGGCCTCCAGGTCCACGTGCGCCGCGCCCGAGCGACCCGCGCCGAGGGCGTCCCAGAACGCACCCGCGCCGGTACCGAGCGGGCTGATGACCCCCGCTCCCGTGATCACGACCCGTCGGCGCACGGGGGGCATCTTGGCAGAGCGCGGCGGCCCAGGTCCGACCCGGGCCGCCGATCAGGCCCCCTGGGTCAGTACCACTTGCCCTTCACGAAGCCCCCGAACGCGATCAGGCCGACCAGCGCGATGATCACGCCGAGCAGGATCGACCAGAACAGGGCCACGATGATCCCCACGATGACCAGGATGCCGCCGAGGCCCACCCCGCCGACGTTGATGCCGTCTCCGCGCGCCATGGCGCTTCCTCCCTCATAGGTCCGGACACCGCGATCTTCCCGTTCCCGGCACGCGGAAACCACTGCGGTTAACGACCGAGGCCGCCCCGGAGGGCGGCCTCGGCACAACGTGTGAGTGTGTTCCCGGTCCTACAGGCCGTTGACGTTCGCCGCCTGCGGGCCCTTCGGGCCCTCCTGCGACTCGAACGACACGCGCTGGCCCTCCTCCAGGTTCCGGTAACCGGAGCCCTGGATCTCGGAGAAGTGGACGAACAGGTCCTTACCGCCGTCGTCGGGGGTGATGAACCCGTACCCCTTCTCCGACGAGAACCACTTCACGACGCCTTCCGGCATGGCACTTCCTTATCGCTCGGCGAGGAAACGAACCGCCGAGCCTGAGGGGCCCACCAGCGTCGATCCACGCGCTTCCTGAGACGACCCCAGGACGGGGGCGCCGCGGGGCACAGTAGCGCCTTCCGCGGACAGCCCCAACGTCCCCGGCGTCTCACCCGATGCAGAGCAGCTCACCCCCGGGGAGGAAGGGCTCGGCACCGACGCCGAGCACCAGCCTCCCGCCCCCCGCCGCGACGGCTCCCGCGCTGGGGCCGCCGAGGGGCACGCGGGCGACGGGACGGCCGTCCCGCGCGCCCAGCACCTCCAGGTCGCCGGAGGCCGTCGTGGCGCACAGCAAGCCTCCCGCGAGGGCCGGCGCCGCGAAGGTCAGGCCGCCCAGCTCCGTGCGCCAGGCCACGGCGCCGGTGCGGGCGTCGAGGGCCGCGGCCACCGCGATGCCGGCGTCCCCGTCGTTCGAGAGGGCGTACAGATGGCGCCCGTCGGTGGCGATCGGGCCGCCCTCCGGACCGTTCACCGGCCCCGCCGGCCCGCCACCGGCGGGCGTCGCCGGGGTGAGGCCCCGGTTCCAGAGGCGGGCGCGGGTGCGGCGGTCCCAGGCCCGCACGCCGTCCTTCGCCGTCGCGGCGATGACGCCGCGGGTCAGGACCGGCGCCGAGTTCACGTCGAAACCCAGGACGTCCGCGGGATGGATCTGGTCGCTCCAGCGCAGCCGGCCGTCGCCGAGCCCGAGCTCCACCACGGCGCAGGTGCCCGGGTTCGGCCCCGGCACGGGCAGGTAGGGGGCGCCGGTGCCCGCGAACACCGCGCCGCGGTCCGGGTCCACGCTCACCGGGCTGAGGACGCCGCCGCCGTTGCCGCCCTCCGGGACGGTCGGCGTGCTCCAGCGCAGGGCGCCGTCGCGGAGCCGGTACGCGGTCACCCGCCCGCGGGTGTCCGTCGCCTCGCTGCCCGCGCCCGAGCCCGCGATGACGAGCCCGCACGCGATGACCGGCGCGCCCCAGAAGTAGTCGTCGCCACCGGGCGGCCGCAGCGGCTCGCTCTCCCAGAGCACGGCGCCGTCGCGCAGGCGCAGGCACCGCATCCGGTCGGACGCGACCACCAGGCGGCCGTCATCGGCCGCGCAGCCGCCGAAGAACCCGAGCGCCACCGCGCCGTCGCCGGACCCGTGCTGCGAGGGCGGGAACGCCCGCCGCCAGCGCTCGCGCCCGTCGGCCAGGTCGAACAGGGCGACCTCGCCGCCGAGCGACGCCGCGGCGACGTGGTCGCCCAGCACGAGGGGAGGGCCGGTGAGCCCGCCCGCCATCGGCCGGCGCCAGCGCACCACGAGGCCCGACGGGGCCCTTCGGGCGGCGCGGGTCGCCGACAGGTCGTGCGCCGCCTGCGGCCAGGCTCCCCGGGCGTGCGCCCGGTGCCCTCCGGCCGCGGCCCGCCCGGCCAGGGCGCCCGGCGCCACGGCGGCGACCGCGGCGGCCGCCAGGAACTCCCTCCTCCGCATGCCACTCCCCCTCTCCTCGTGCCCGGTCGGCCCGACGCTAGTCCGGCCCGCCCGCCACGCGGCCCGGCCCCGCGGCGAGCCCCGCCCGCGGGCGGGCCCGGATCCCGCCCGGGATCCCGGAAACGACGCCATGGGCGCCCTGCGCGGGGCATCGCGCGTTCGGGTGACCCGATCGCCCCTTCGGGCGATGCCGCCGGCGCGGTGCGGCGACCGGGCGCACCCGTACGCTTGGCGCGTCGCCATCCGCGCGGGGAGCCGTGGACCAGACCGCAGCGCGCACCTCGGCGGGGACCCACGCGCTCCTCGCCGTCCCGACCTTCGGCTTCGCCCTGGCGGCGACGACCGTGGGGACCTACCTGCCGGTCCTCGTCGCCGACGACGCCGGCTCGCCCACCGCGATCGCGGCGCTCATCGCCGTCGAGGGCGTGCTCGCGCTGTTCCTGCCGGTGCTGATCGGCGCGCGCTCGGACCGCCTGGTCACCCCCATCGGCGGCCGGCTGCCGTTCGTGCTGGGCGGCGTCCCGGTGGTGGTGGCGGCGCTCGTGCTGCTGGGCTTCCTCAACGCGCCGCTCCCGGCGCTGGCGATCGTGATCGTCCTGTTCGGCGCCTACTACGTGGCCTACGAGCCCTACCGCACGCTCTACCCGGACCTCGTCCCCGAGCGCGACGCGGGCCGCTCCCAGAGCGCCCAGGCCGTCGCGCGGGGCGTCGGCACCGCGCTCGCGCTGGTGGGCGGCGGGCTGCTCCTGGCGATCGCCGAGCCGGTCCCCTTCGTGACGGCCGCGGGCATCCTGCTCATCACGACCGGGGCGTTCACCTGGGCCCTCCTGCGCCGCGACGGCCCGCCCCTGCAGCAGGAGCCCGCCCGCGAGATGGGCGCGATCGAGGCGTTCCGGGCGGTGCGCCGGCTCCTCGCGACCCGGCCGGACCTGCGGGCGTTCGTCACGGCCAACGCGCTGTGGGAGGCGGCGCTCGGGGCGATCCGGACGTTCGTGGTGCTCTGGGTGACCGTGGGCCTCGGGCTCAGCCTCGTGGCCACCGCGGGCGTGATCGGGGCGGCGGGCGTCTGCGTCCTCGCCGGCGCCGCCGTGGCGGGGCGGCTCGCCGAACGATTCGGCACCCGGGCGGTGGTGCGGGCCACCGCGGTCACCTACGGCGCGCCGATGGTCGTGCCGCTCCTCTCCGACGACCCGGCCCTGCTCGTGCCGATGATCCCCGTCATCTCCGCGAGCGCCGGCGTGATGATGGCCCTGCCTTACGCGATGCTCATCCCGATGATGCCGCGGGCGGGCCACGGCCTCCTGACCGGCGTCTACAGCATGAGCCGGGGCGTCGGCATCATCCTCGGACCCCTGCTGGCCGGCGCGGCGATCGAGGCCCAGCGCGCGCTCGGGACCCCGCTCGGCGCCCCCTACTCGGCGCTGTGGCTCGTGGCCGGGCTGCTTCTGCTCGCGAGCGTGCCGCTCGTGACCGGGATCCGGCCGCGGCGGGGCTAGCCGGCGACCGAGATGGCGAACGCGAGCGCGAAGCCGGCCGCGGTCACCACCCCGGCGAGGCGCCCTCCGTCCGCGTAGGCCTCCGGCATCATCGTGTCGGCGAGCATCGTGAGGATCGCCCCGCCGGCGAACGCGAGCACGAAGGCCCCGCCGCCCGCGTCGGCCAGCAGCGCGTACCCGGCGAGCGAGGCGAGACCGCTCGCGAGGGCGATGGCGATCCAGAGCCCGGAGATGTAGGCGCGGGAGTGCCCGGCCGCGCGGAGCCCCGCCGTCGCCGCGAGCCCCTCCGGCAGGTTCGAGATCAGCACCGCCACGAGCATCGCGGCGCTCAGGCCGTCGTCCTGCGCGATCGTCATCCCGAGGACGGCCGACTCCGGAACCCCGTCGAGCACGGTGCCCAGCACGATGGCCTTGGCCACCCCGTCCCCCGCGCCGCCGTCGTGGGCCTTGCGGTCGCCGCCGCCGGCCCGGTCGATGAGCAGCGAGCCGATCGCGAACGTGGCGACGCCGAGCGCGAACCCGGCCGCCGGCGCGGCCGCGGAGGAGGCCGTGGTGAAGGACTCCTCCACCAGCTCGTACGCGACCGCCGACAGCAGCACGCCGGCGCCGAAGGCGAGCACGAGCCCGAACACCCGCCGGGGGACGGCCCAGGCGAATGCGATGACGGCCCCGAGCAGAAGCGTCGACGCCGCGAGCGCGCCCACCACGAATGACTCCGTCACGACCGGCATCCAACCCTGCGGTCACCCCGCACGCAACACTGCGGGAAACCCGCAGCGCGGACGTCCTGAGGAAGGAATATGGTCGTCCCTGCGCGGGCCACCGGACCCGTCCGCGCGACATGGAAGGGGTGGTGTGTGAGCGAGCTGGACGAGCTGGGACCGATCGACCTCGTGGTCATCGGCTACCCGGCGGGCGCCCCCATGACGGGCGAGGCCGTCCCGATCCTGCTGGACCTGGTGGATCGTGGCGTCGTGCGGGTGCTGGACGCGACGTTCGTGGTGAAGAACGGCGACGGCACCTTCGACGGCATCGCCGTCGGCGAGATGGACGCCGAGCGCATCGGCGGCTTCGTGGCGTTCGAGGGCGCGGGCTCGGGCCTCGTGGGGGACGAGGACCTGGCGGAGATCGCCGAGGCCATGGAGCCCGGCGACGCCGCCGCGGTGATCCTCTACGAGAATCGCTGGGCCGCGCCGTTCGCCGCAGCCGTGCGCCGCAGCGGGGGACGCCTGATCGCCAGCGAGCGCATCGGGGTCCAGGACCTGATCGACGCCCTCGACGAGCTCGACGGCCTCGAGGCCTGAGGAGGACACGGACATGAGGCTTCTGCGCACGGCGGCCCGCACCGCCGTCATCTCCGGCACCGCCACCGCGGTGTCGAACCGGGTCAGCCGCCGCCAGGCGGGCCGCTGGGCGGAGCAGGAGGCCCAGCAGGCCGCCGCCGCGCCCCCGCCCCCCGCGCCGGCCGCCCCGGCCCCCGCGGCCGGCGAGCCCGACTACGTGGCCGAGCTGACCAAGCTGGCCCAGCTGCGCGACGCGGGCATCGTCACCGACGAGGAGTTCGAGGCCAAGAAGCGCCAGTTGCTGGGGATCTGAGGCCCCGGACATGGCGATGAACGACGTCCTGACACCCGGGCGGCGCCGGGTGCTGGCCTGGGTGTGCCTCGGGCTGGCCCTGCTCCTGCTGCTCGTGGGCTCCCTCACCGTGTGGGTCAAGCGCCAGGCGCTGGACACGGACAACTGGGTCGACGTGAGCGGGCGCCTGCTCGAGGACGACGACGTGCGCACCCTCGCGGCGACGAAGCTCGTCGACGCCCTCTTCAGCGGGCCGGCGCTGGAGCAGCGCGTCGCGGCCACGCTGCCCGAGAACCTGAAGGGCCTGGCGGGCCCGGCGACCGGGCTGCTGCGGGAGGCGGCGTTGCCCGCCGCCGAGCGGATGCTGTCCGACCCGCGGACGCAGCGGCTCTGGCGCGAGGCCAACCGCAAGGCACACGAGCAGCTCATCGCCCTGCTGGACGGCGACGACACCGGCCTGCTGATCGCCGACGGCGGCGACGTGGTGCTGGACCTGCGACCACTCGTGCGGCGCCTCGGTGACCGCGTCGGGCTCGCCCCGGGCGTGCTCGGCGACCGCGGGCTGGTGGTGATCATGAGCGACGACCGGGTGCCCGCCGCCCAGGACGCCGTGAACGCCATCCGCACGATGTCCGTGCTCGTGCTGATCGCCGTGCTGGCGCTCATCGTGCTCGCCGTCTGGCTCGCCGACGGGTTCCGGCGCACCATGCTGCTCGCGCTGGCGGCCGGGATGATCGCGATCGGCGGCATCCTGCTCGTGGTGCGACGCGTGGTGGGGGACGTCGTCATCGACGCGCTCACGGATCCGTCGAGCGCGGACGCCGGGCGCGCCGTCTGGCTCATCGGCACGAGCCTCCTGCAGGACCTCGCGCTGGCGCTGCTGACCTACGGGGTCATCCTCCTCGTGGGCGCATGGGTCGCCGGGCCGTCGCGGTGGGCCGTGGCGATCCGCCGCCGGCTGGCGCCCGCGATGCGCGACCACGTCTGGTGGGTGTACGGCGTCGTGGCCGTCCTGTTCCTCGCCGCGCTGGCGTGGGGCCCGGTGTCCGGCGACCGCCGGCTCCTCGGGGTCCTGCTGCTCGCGGCGCTCGTCGTCGCCGGCGTCGAGGTCCTGCGCCGGCAGATCGTGCGGGAGTCCACGGCCGAGGCCGCGCCCACCCCGCGCACCTGACCCGAACCGAACAACGAACGGAGGTACCTCTTGGACGACTTCGGTCTGCTCGACCTCATCTGGACCGTGATCGTGATCTACGCGCTCATCTTCCTGCTGATGACGCTGTTCTCGATCGTGGTCGACCTCTTCCGCGATCATGAGATCTCCGGCTGGGGGAAGGCCGGCTGGCTCATCTTCCTGCTCGTCCTGCCCATCATCGGCGCGTTGGTCTATCTGATCGCGCGCGGCAAGGGCATGGCGATCCGCGCCGCCAAGCAGCAGCAGGCGGCGAAGACCGAGTTCGACTCCTACGTGAAGGACGTCGCCGGCTCGGCGGGACCGGCCCAGGAGATCGCCGCGGCGAAGTCACTGCTCGATGCGGGGACGATCACGCAGGCCGAGTTCGACTCCCTCAAGGCGAAGGCGCTGGCCTAGCCCGCGTCGCCCGTCGCCGGGGGGACACCCCGGCGGCGGGTGACGAGGTCGCCCCACAGCATCGCGAGCGCGGCGCCCGCGAAGGGCATCGTCGCGATGTAGACGCCCGACGAGACCGCGTTGATCGTCGCGAGCGGCAGGTCGGTGAGGAACAGCAGGGCGATGCCGACGATCGGGCCGCTCACCGCGGCGACGCCGTTCACGAGGAGGGCCACGCGGGCGGCGCGCCACCAGCGGCCGTCGGTGAGGTCGGCGCTGCGGCGCAGGGCGTCCCGCGGCCGCAGGTTCTCGATGGCGCACGCCGGCAGGCAGACGGCCCAGCGGCCGATCCGCGCGATCGCCCAGGGGATGCCGATCACGGTGAAGGTCAGGCCGATGACGGCGAGCGTGCCGAGGCCCACCGTGCCGAACAGGGCGAGGGCGCGCCGCCACATGAGGCGCAGCGCGTCGACGGGTCCGTGGGGCCGGCCCGCATCGGCGGCGTCGAGCGCCGCGGACACGCCGCCGATCACCAGAGAGGTGGCGAGGATGTGGCCGGCGCCGGCGACGAGCAGCGCGATGGCCACCGAGACGTACGAGTCGTCCCCCGCCACCGAGACGAGGTCACCGGCCGGCGTGTAGGTGAACGCGGCCTGCTGGACGGCGATCTCGAGGGCCGCGGCCGGCAGGAAGACGACGCCCATGACGAGCATCGTCCCGATGTGCTGCCTGTACGCGGCCCACGCGGCGCGGAGCACCTGGCCGGACGAGCGGATGCGCCGCAGGGGCCGCGGGATGCGCGGGGACCATGTGGTGGAGCGGGCGGCGAACCCGCCGGTGCCGACGAGCCCGAGGACGATGAGCACCAGCACCCAGGGGTTCGTTACCGCTGTGTAGATCCTCCCGCCGAACGCGACCGTGGCGCAGAAGGCGCCCGTGGCGGTGGGACCGAGCGTCGCCGCCGTGGGGACGGCGAAGGAGGAGTCGCGCAGCGAGTCCTGCCACGCGATGGGCTCCGTCCATTCGTCCTTGGTGCGCGGGCCGGGAGGGGCGTCGTACGGCGGCGGCTGGAACTCGCCCCAGCGGCCCTGGAACAGGAGCCAGGCGTCGGGGTCCTCGGGGGACGGGTTCGTCTGCAGCAGCCGCGCCTCGGTGGGCAGGCGGGTGGACGGGCCCTCGGTGCTGTCGCACCCGAAGCCCTGGTCGGCGTTGCGGCCGAGGAAGAGGTCGCTCGTGAAGAAGTTGGCGTGCGAGCCGGCGGCCGCGTAGACCACCGGGTGGTCGCCCTCCTTCTCGAGCTTGGCGTCGTCCCACCCCGCGCGCTCGCCGCCCGAGTGCTGGGAGTAGCCGACCTCCACCGGCTCCCGCTCCAGCGCCTCCTCGGGCGTGGAGGCGTCGAAGACGATCTGGATGAACTCCCAGTCGCCCTCGTGGGTGTTCACGTAGTCGTCGAAGTACCAGAAGAGCCAGTACTGCAGCACCAGCTTGCCCGGCTCGTCCGCCTGGGTGGCGATGTGGGCGTAGGCCACGTTCGGCTCGTCGGCGCCGAACCGCTGGAAGTCCTTCTCGTACTGGCAGCCCGGGCGGCGGGGGTTGCCGGGGAAGTCGAGCGAGGTCTCGGGGCCGAGGTTGACGATGTCCCCCACCTCGGGGCCGTTCATGACGACCTGCTTCTCGCCGTCGAGCAGGCGGATCTCGGGCTTGCCGAGGACCGTCTCCACCGGCACCGGCCGGTAGGCCTCCCCGTCCGTGTCGCAGGCCTCCTCCTGGTCCTTGACGACCACGATGGGGGCGTAGCGATCGGCGAGCTGCTCGGCGGCGGTGGGCTCCGCGTCCCCCTGGGCGGCCGCAGGACGCGCGGCCACGAGGACCGCGAGCGCGGCCAGGAGGAGGAGGAGGGCGACGAGGGCGCCGGGGGCGCGTGTGCGGACGGATCCGGTCACGGTCGGCCGACAGCATGCCCCGCGGCGGGGACGGGCACCAGGCCCGTCCCCGCCGTGAGCATCAGGGCTGGATGGTGTAGAGCGTGCCCACGCCGTCCGTGACGTAGACGAGCCCGCCGCCGACCGCCACGCACTGCACGCCGCCGGGCGTCCCGGTGGTCGGCAGGGTGCCGGAGGCCACGGTGCTCAGATCCGACTGGCTGTAGCGGTAGAGCCTCGCCGGGGTGCCGTCGAACGGGACGGCGAGGTCCGTCACCCACACCGCGCCGGCACCGGCCGCGGTGCAGTTCAGGCCGATGTTCAGCGAGGCGCCGACGTTCGGCACCAGGCCGCTCGTCGGGGACACCTTGCTCACGCTGCCGTCGTCGTTCGGGATCCCGACCGACAGCCAGAGGAAGTTCGACCCGTAGGTGAGCGACGCCGACTGGGCGATCCCGCCGGTGACCTTGCTGATCGGCAGGGTCGCCTTGATCGAGAAGTCGGAGGGGCTGCGCTTCTGGATCGACGCCTGGTTCGGCGTGACCATCCAGAGGGCGCTGTCGGCCGCCACGAACGCGAACGGGGCGGGCCACTCCCTCACGGACGCCTGGCGCGTCGTCGGGTCGATCCGGGCCAGGTTCTTCCAGGTCTTCACCCCGGCCGCCCAGACGTAGCCCGAGCCGATGCCGAGGGTGTTCGCCCCGTTCTGCCCGGATGCGGAGCCCTGGTCCGTCGTGGTGCCGAGGTTGATGACGACGGTCTTGCCGACCTTCGCCCCCGCCGAGTTCAGCGTGTCGATCTTGGCCTGCGTCTTGGTCGAGGTGAGGACCCAGATCAGGTTGTAGCCCGCGCGGATGTCACGTGGGTTCGGGCCGATCTGCACCGTCTTGACCGCACGGGTCGTGGCGTCCACCCGGCTGACGCTGCCGTCACCGTTGAGCGTCCACGTCGCCCCGTAGCCGTAGGTCAGGCGGTTGGGCTTCTCCCCCACCGCGGTCGTCGCGATCACGTTGAAGGCAGGCGTCGTCGCCTGGTCCTCCCTGGCGCCCGCGCCGCTGCCGGTCGCCGCCACCGCGCCGAGGATCGCGGCGGCACCCGCCACCACGCCCACGGCCAGGAGCCGTCGTGCTGAGACCATTCCCCACCCCCTGGGTTTCCGGTCCGGAACAGGAACACCGGCGACGCTCTCACCACCCCGTGGTCCCGGGCAAGCCCCGGCCCGGGGGGTTTCCTTGTCACCCCCGGGATCCACCGTTAGCGTCCTCGCGTGCCCGCCACCCCCGAGCGCGGACCCGGCGGCGGCGCCCGCGGGGACGGCCTGACGGCGACCGGCCGCGTCCCGGCTGAGCACCGCCTGCTGGGGCTCGACCGGCGCACCCTGCTCCCCGGTCTGCTCGTGCTCGGCCTGTTCGTGCTCTGGACGGTCGTCGTGCCCGGCGTCAACGGCCTGCTGGGCTACGACTCGACGACGAAGGCGGGCGACGTGTTCCTCCTCGCCCCCGGGACGACGATGGACGCCCAGCCGGGGTGGGGCATCGAGTCCGGTCTGCTGACGACGGACCGGACCGCCGTCGGGCAGGGCGGGGACGTGCTCCTCGTGCGGGGCGGCAGCGCCCTCCAGGTCTCGACGGGCCCGTTCTCGGGCGACGCCCGCACCCTCCTCGACCAGATCGAGAAGGTCGGCGCCGTGAACGGGACCGGCGACGCCGTGACCGTCTCGGGCGATCCGGTCCCCTTCCGCACGACGTCGGGCACGCCGGGCGTCGCGCAGGCGTACCGCACCGCGGACGGGGAGGGCCTGATCGCGGCCCTGGTCGCGGGGGACCGGGGCGTGAAGGTCATCGCGACCGGCCCGGGCGCGACGCTGGGCGGCGAGGACGACGCGATCGAGCGGATGGTCGAGAGCATCCGGCACGACCCGGGCGCGCAGCCGTGAGCACCGCGCAGCCACCCGTACCGGCCGACGCCCTCGCGACCCGCCGGCGCGCCCTCGAGTTGACCGGCTGGGGGCAGCCCTTCCGCTTCGTGCAGCCCCACAACCTCTGCTTCTGGGTCTTCGCGGGCCTGACGATCGTGGGCCTCGTCCACATGGTCCGCTACTTCGGCCCGGGCGCGGCGGACTTCGGAGAGGCGCTCGGCGCGGCAGCCGGGGCCCTCGTGGTCTACGGCCTGATCTTCGTGGCGTTCCTCCGCCTGACCGACCACTACGAGCGCCAGCCGAGAAAGCTCGTGCTGACCGCGTTCCTCTGGGGCGGGGTCGCGGCGACGTTCGCGTTCGCGCTCACCGCGAACGAGGCGATGCTGCCGATCTACACGAAGCTGTTCGGGCAGGCGTTCGCGTCGGACTGGGCCCCGGCCCTCACGGCCCCCTTCACCGAGGAGACGTCGAAGGCGGCGGGCTTCGTCCTGCTCATCGGGCTCGCGCCGCGCCTGGTGCGGTCGCCCTACGACGGGGTCTTCCTGGGCGCCTTCATCGGCCTGGGCTTCCAGCTCTTCGAGGACCTCCTCTACTCCTACAACACGGCTGTGACCGCCTTCGGGGTCGACCAGACGGGCTCGTCGCTGGGCACCTTCGGCCTCCGCGCCGCGAGCGGGGTGTTCTCGCACACCCTCTACTCGGCCCTCTTCTGCTGCGGCATCGTCTTCGTGATGGGGTCGCCGATCCAGCGGCGCCGGGTGGGCCTCGGCATCGGGCTGATGCTGCTGGCGATGGTCGCCCACGGCTCGTGGGACGGCGCCGCGGCCGTCGGCGGGGGGACGCCGCTCGGGCTCGTGGGCGCCGTGCTGCTCGGCATCGTCGCCCTGGTCGCGGTGATCATCGCCCTCCGGAGGACGGCACCGCAGGAGGGCCGGTACCTCCGCGACATCCTCCGGCCCGAGGTGGCGAACGGCACCATCAGCGAGGCCGAGCTCGATGCGGTGACCGCGTCCCGGAAGCTCCGCCGCAGGTTCGCCCGGCGTTCGGGGCATGGCCACGCCGCGCACCGGCGGGCGCGACACGTCACCCGCGCAACCTTCGACCTCGCGCACGAGCTCGCGCGCTCCGGCGGGGAGGAGAGCGCCGGGGTCGCCCACGAGCGCTCCGAGATCGCCCGCCTGCGGGGCGGACCCGCAACCGGCTAGAGCCCGGCCCCCGCCGCCCGCTCGAGCCGCTCCTGCAGCGCCGCCCACCCCGGCCCGGCCTGCGGGACCTCGGCACGGCAGACCGCGATGGCCCGCGCCGCGCCCGCCATCCACTCCCGGATCGGCGGATGGTGGTCGACGAAGTCCCGGCTCTGGAGCTCGGCCTCCGGGTCCCTCGCGGCGATCCGGATCATCCTGGCGTACGCACGACGCGTGGCCGGGGCCAGCGGCCGCGCGACGTTCCCGCAGGCCTGGGCGCTGAACAGCTGGCCGGCGCCGAGGCCCCGGAAGATCGCCGCGGCATCGGCGTCGGGGACGCGTGGAGGGTCGTCCCCGCCGCACCCGCCGATGGCGACGAGGGACATGACGACGGCCGCCGCGGCGGCGCACCGCCGCAGGAGAGGGTGACCGGGCACGGCGGCGACGGTATCGGGACGCCCGGATTCGAACCGGGGACCCCCGCCACCCAAAGGCGGTGCGCTACCAGGCTGCGCCACGTCCCGTCGGGGCCAGCGTAGCCGACCCCGCCCGCCCCCCGGATCCCGGGGGGCGGACCGCCGTCAGGCGGAGGGGGTCTCCTCCTCGGCCTCCGCCTCGTCCTCGTCGGCCTCGGTCGTCGCGGCGATCTCGGCCGCGGCGAGGAGCGCCTCGAAGGACGGGGTGACGGGCTCGCGGGCGTGACGCTCCTCGGCGGCGACGCCCTCCTCGACCGGGATCGGGGAGGAGTCGATGCCGAACGGGTGGCGGAAGCACCAGGCGACGATGGCGTCGGCGGTGGCCGCCGTCATGTCGTCGAAGTCCACGCCCAGCATCCAGCGGTCCCCGGTCTCGGTGCCCTCGGCGCCCTGGGCGTCGGGGGTGGCGGAGACGCGGGAGACGGTTGCCACGCGGCCGGTCACCTCGATCGGGCCGTCCTCCAGCAGGAGCACGAGGCGCAGGGGCTCGCCGGCGGTGCGCTCCTCGGCGACGGCGACACGGGCGCCGTGGCGGCTCAGGTCCGCGAGGCGGCCGGCCCGCTCCGGGGCGGTGTCGTCACCGGCGGCGTAGGCCACGTGGACGGCGACCGGGAAGCGGTGCGACCGGCGGCGGTGGTGCACACCGCGGGCCCACACGTAGACGTAGGTGATGAGGCCGATGTTCACGAGCGCCCAGATCGTGGTGATCGTGGAGGCGCCGGCGGACAGGCGGCCCGGCAGGTCGAAGGCCTGGGCGGCCGTCTGGTAGCCGACGGCGAGGACCGTCAGGGTGGCCATGGCGAGCGGCACGCGCAGCACCCGGGCCACCGGGGACCCCTCGGCGCGGGCGCCCTTCGGGGTCACCTTGAAGCCGGCGCCCTTGCCGCGCGGCAGCGCGGCCATGGCGCGGAGATAGGCCTCGATGCGCACGATGGAGTAGCGCTCCGACTCCACGATCCGGTACTCGCCGCGCGTCAGGGCCTTGCAGGCGATCGGCACGACGATGAGCTGCGGGATGAAGACCGACAGGTAGAGGATCGGCGGCGCGTTGATCGGCACGGCGCCGGTCGCGAGCACCACCGCGGGCACCATCATCGAGATCACCCGCTGCGGGCCCTCCAGGAAGTGCAGGCAGCTCGCGCTGTACTCCACGCGCTGACGCCAGGTGAGGCCGCGGCGGAACATGGGCGGGTCGAGGCGCAGCATCTGCAGGGAGCCGCGGGCCCACCGGCCGCGCTGCACCACGAACGCGCTGATCTCCTCCGGCGCCAGGCCGAGGGCCATCACCTCGTGGTGGTAGGCCACGCGCCAGCCGAGCGAGTTGAGCCGCATGGAGGTGTGGGCGTCCTCCACCACGGTGTCGGTGGCCACGCCGCCCAGCTCCACGAGCGCCTCACGGCGCACGACCGACGGGCAGCCGCACCAGAAGGCGCCGCCGTGACGGTCCTTGCCGCGCATGATCACGTCGAAGAAGAGGCTCTGCTCGTTGCGCATCGGGTCGTCGCCGGGCTTGGCGCGCGGGTGCCCGAAGCCGCGGTTGTAGAACGCCTGCGGCGACTGGACGATCGCGACCCGGTCATCGGCCATGTGGCCGAGCATCCGCTCGAGCAGCTCCGGGCGCGGCACGTGGTCCGCGTCCAGCGTCACCAGGAACTCCGCGTGGACGTGGCCCAGCGCGTGGTTGATGTTCCCCGCCTTGGCATGGAGGCGCGGCGCCGGCCGGGTGAGGTACCGGGCGCCCAGCTCGTCGCACATCTCGCGCACCCACTCGCGGCCGCCGTCGTCCATCACCACGACCTCGTGGGGGACGTCGTGGCGAATCGCGAGGGCGCCGACGACGGTCGGGCGCAGCACGTCCTCCTGCTCGTCGTAGGTCGCGATGAGCACCGCGACGTCACGGCCCAGGAGGGGCGCCTGCACACCACGGTCCGACATGCGCCAGCACGAGAAGGCCAGCAGGAAGAGGTTGACGAGCGCGTAGGTCTCGACGGCCACGAGCGGGATCGCCACCCAGGCGGAGGCGCCGTCGATGGTCCAGCCCCAGCGCCATGTCAGGTAGGCGACGGCGGTGGTCAGCCCCAGGAGGGCGATGAACTGCAGCCACCGCGACACCGGTGCGAGGGGGGGACGTGCCGGACGGGTGTCCGCCGTCGTCGCATGGTCGCTGGTGAGCTCGGGCATCCGTGCCGCTCCTGGTCGTTCCCCGGTTGCGCCGGGGGGCCGCGCCTATGTCATCGGCGCCTCGGCCCGCGACTTGCGGGTCCGGGTCGCCGGGCGGGTTCTCAGCCCGCCGACCCCTGCGCGGCGCGCGCCAGGCCGAGGGCGTACTCCGGCCACCACGTGCCCGCGGGCGGGCCGCCGTTGCACGTGCCGTCGGACTCGCCGGGACGCTTCACCCAGAGGAACGCGTCGATGAGCGGGTCGCCGGTCTGCGTCGTCGGCGCGGAGCCCAGGGCGCGGCCGGGCGGGTTGCACCAGGCGCCCGCAGGGTCGGGGCCGTTGCCGTTCCGGCTCGTGTCCACGACGAAGTGGCTGCCGCCCGTGCGGCGCGAGATGGCGCGGCCGTACTTCGCCACGCGCTCGGTGGTCTCGAACGACGACACGTTGAGCGCGAAGCCGCGGGCGCGGGCGACGCCGGCGGAGCGCAGGCGGCGGGACATGGCCCCGGCCGACACCCAGCCCGGGTTCCCCCCGTCGATGTAGACGGCCGTGCCGCCCTGGCGCGTCAGCACGTCCACCGCAGCGGCCATGAGGGCGGTGCGCTCGGAGCGGGCTCGGCGCGGCAGGCAGGCGAGGTGGCCGAGGGCGTCCGGCTCCAGCACGACCGTCGCCGGGCCGGCGCCGATGCCGGCGGCGACCTGCTCGATCCACGCCAGGTAGGCCGGGCCGTCGGGGGCGCCGCCGCCCGAGTGCTGGCCGCAGTCGCGGTCGGGGATGTTGTAGATCACGAGCACCGGCACCGTGCCCGCCGCGCGGGACGCGCGCATCCGGCGCGCCACCACGGACCGCACGTCGCGGTGCCACTCGCCCAGCCAGAGGCCCTGCGGCTGACCGGCGATCCAGCGCACCAGCTCGGCGTCGCCGGGGCGCGAGCCCTGCCAGGCATCCGCCTGACGCGCCGCCGAGCCCGTCGGCTCGAGGTACAGGGAACGCTCGGCGAGCGGGTTGACCCGCCGCGCGGCGGCGGCCCGGGCCCTACGCACGACGCGCACGCTCGCACCCCCCGTCACGGCGGCGGACCGCGCGTTCTCCCCCGCCGTCGCAGCGGCCGCAGGCGCGGCACCCGCGGAGCCGGCCAGGCACGCCAGGAGGGCCGTCAGCACCACGGCCATCAGGCCGCAGGACGGGGCGAGGCGCCGCAACGGGCGCTGGCGGGGCGGGGTCGGCATCGGGCGGCAGGTGCACGTGGCGCCTCTATCGGCAGCGCGCGCGGCGACTCAAGCCTATGGAAACCTCACAGTCGACGTCGCCCTCCACGCGGCTCAACCGGGGGGCGTCCCATGCCGATCCCCACGACGTGGGACGCTCCCCCTGGCGCAGGCGGCTGCTCGGCGGCGGAATCGCGATCGTTGTCGCGGTGATCGTCGGCGCCGTGCTGGCCGTGCCGTTCATCACCGAGCGCACGTCGCCGGAGGCCGGCGCGGCCACCACCCCGGCGTCCACCACGGACACCCTCACCACGCCGGTCCCCGATCCCGAGCGGGACGAGACGGAGCCGCGGCGGAAGCTGCTGCCGCCCACCCGGGGCGTGTACCTGGGCGTCTCGAACCACGAACTGGTGGCGGAGGACGGCGCCATCCGCCGCTGGGAGCGCGCCAACGGCGTCGCCCCCGTCATCGTCAACTGGTACCAGCAGTGGCTGAGCGGCGAGCGGCGCTTCCGCCCCGAGTGGGCCCGCCGGGTCGCCCGCGGCGGCGCGGTGCCCATGATCACCTGGGAGCCGTGGAGCGCGCCCCTCGGCGAGCGTCACACGCCCATCCAGCCGGACATCTCCCTCGCCCGCATCGCGGCGGGCGACCACGATGCGTACATCCGCGCCTGGGCCCGCGACATCGCGGCCTACGGCCAGCCGGTGCTCATCCGCCTCATGCACGAGATGAACGGCAACTGGTACCCGTGGGGCGTCCACATCAACGGCAACACCCCCGCCGACTACGTCGCCGCCTGGCGCCACGTGCACCGCGTCTTCGACAGGGCGGGCGCCGACAACGTGAGCTGGGTGTGGTCGATCAACAACCTCGAGCGCATCGAGGGCGAGGACCACGACATCGCCGCGTACTACCCCGGCGGCCCGTTCGTGGACTGGGTCTCGACGAGCGGCTTCAACTGGGGCGAGGCGTACTCCTGGAGCAACTGGCGCACCGCGGACCCGCTCTACCGCGACACCTACGAGGCGCTGACCGCCTTCGACCGCCCGATCATGATCTCCGAGATCGGCACGACCGACATCGGCGGCGACGCGCGGGTGTGGATCCGCCAGACGTTCCAGCGCCTGCGCGCGGGCTACCCGAAGCTGCGGGCGGTGCTCTGGTACGACGACATCGACGGCGCCGGCCTCGACTTCACCCTCACCGGCCAGCGCGCGGGCGCGCTCTCGCAGCCCGGGGCCCTCGGGAAGCGCTGGCTGCAGGAGCCCCGCTTCGAGGAGCTCCCGACCCCCTAGGGGCTAGAAGAAGCGCACGTCCCGGGTCACGACCTTCGCGGGCGGGCCCTGGTTGCCACGGGCGTTGCCCTTGCGGACCGCCAGGAGGATCCCGGCGGGGGCGCGCGGGTTGAAGGTCTTCGCCCGGAACGGGACCTTCACGCAGACGTACCGCGTGCCGGCGCCCGGGAAGGCGACGATCTTCTCACCGAACAGGCGGCGGCTCTTCGGGCCCGAGTAGATCTGCACCAGGACGCGGGCGGCCTCGGTCACCGAGACCTTCACGTTCACGCACTTGGACTTGCGCAGCTTCCCGATCGAGATGCGCCGCGGCGCCGTGATGGTGGCCGGGCCGTTCCGGATGGTGCGCGGGTTCTCGATGATCGTCGCGGGGTCCTGGACGTAGGTCGTCCAGAGCGAGGCCCGCGTCGCGGGCGTCACCACCGTGCCCACGAGGACGAGGTCCGTGCCCACGACCACCGAGTCGAGGTTGCGGTCGTCCAGGAAGGCCGCACCCGCCGGGCGGCCCAGGTCCTGCACCGTCCCGCCGGACCCCTTGGCGTTGCCGAGCTTGGCCGCGTAGGAGCCGCGCGTGGTGCCCGGGTCGTACCAGGCCACCCAGAGGCGCCCGTCGGCGCGGTAGGCGGCCGTGAGCGGCAGGCCCAGGCTCAGGCTCTTCGCCCCGCCGACGTTGGTCGGGGCGGCCTCGCCCGGGGACCAGGACGCCAGCCGCAGGGGCGCGGTCGCGGCGGTCTGGGCGCCGTAGACGATGCGGCAGGCGGAGGCGTTGCACGCGAGGGCGAGGTGGAAGCCGTTGTTGGCGGGCGACTCGCTCTGCGGCGCCTTCTGCGGCGACCCGATGGGCGCGCCCGTGGCCGGGTCGAGCTGGAGCAGGAAGATCCCGATGTTGCCGGTCGCGTTGGAGTACCACGCGAGCCAGACCCGGCCCGTGCCGTCCTGGCCGAGCGCCGGGTTGTAGCCGGCCGGCCCGCCCAGGAGCTCCTGGATCTCGTAGCCCTCGCCCGGGGTGGAGTCGCGGAAGGTCCGCACCGCGCCGTTCATCATGCTGGCGACCATCACGCCGCCGCCGGAGAGCGCGATGGCGTCGATGGAGCCGGTCAGCTGGTCGGCGATCTGTGTCGGGGCCCCGCCCGGCACGCCCTCGGTGAGCGGCGTGGACTGGTACGTCCGCGCCTGCCCGTTGATGACGCCGGTGGTGATGGCGTACATCCCCGTGGAGGTCACGACGAGGCCGGGACGCGCCGACGAGCTCGTGTAGCCGCTCAGCGCGAGCGCCGTGGGACCGGCCCCGGCGAGCGACGCGGTGGGCGTCGGCGCCCAGCCGCGGAAGGCGACCGCGCCGGCCAGGTCGCTGCCCGAGCCGGTGGGCCAGGCGGCGACGATGCGGTTGCCGTTGACGACGAGCGCGGCCTGGTCGATGCCGCTGATGTCGTCGCCCGAGAGCTTCGCCCAGCCCGCGCCGAGGGCGGCGGGCGCGGCGATCACGAGCGCCACGACGGCGGCGACGAGGGCGGTGAGGACTCTCACGGCGCCGACCCTCTCACACCACCCCGGCGCCGCGCACCACCTACGGGGCGGTCAGCGTGCCTTGCTCCTCGGGCGGGTCGTTACGGGTGGCCCACAGCGACAGGAGCACCGAGCTGCCGAGCACCACGACGACGGCGCCGAGCGTGATGTAGACGGGCGGGTGCCAGACGTCGCTCAGCAGCATCTTCACGCCCACCAGGCCGAGCACGATCGCCAGGCCGTAGTTGAGGTAGCGGAAGCGGGTGAGCATCCCGACGATCACGAAGTACATCGCCCGCAGGCCCATGAGGGCGAAGACGTTGGCGGCGAGGACGATGAAGGCCTCGTCGGTGACGGCGAAGATCGCGGGGATCGAGTCGATCGCGAACACGACGTCGGTGCTCGCCACGACGAGCAGCACGGCGAAGACCGGCGTGGCTAGGCGCTTCCCCGCCTCCTGGATGAAGACGCGGTTGCCGTGGTACTCGTGCGTGCTCGGCACGAAGCGGTTCACCAGCAGCAGCAGCTTGTTCTTGCTGGGGTCCACGTGCTCGCCGGTGGAGCGCGCCAGGCGGTAGGCCGTGAAAACCAGGAAGGCGCCGAAGATGTAGATGACCCAGTGGGCCGCGCCCAGGGCCACGGCGCCGATCGCGATGAAGATGCCGCGGAAGACGAGCGCGCCCAGCACCCCCAGCAGCAGCACGCGCGGCTGCACCTCGGGCGGCACCGCGAAGTACGCGAAGATGACCGCGAAGACGAAGAGGTTGTCGATCGAGAGCGACCACTCGATCAGGTAGCCCGAGAGGTACTCGCCGGCGGCCGTCCCGCCCTGGGTGGCGCCCATGATCCCGGCGAAGGACAGCCCGAGGGCGATCCAGCAGACGCTCCACAGGGCCGCCGTCTTGACCGGCACCGCGCGGTTGCCGCGCCCGAAGACCAGCAGGTCGATCGTCGCCAGCACGGGGACGGCCGCGATGAGCGCGATCCATGCCCAGATGGGCGGTTCCAAAGGGTGGTCTCCTCGACGCGGACGGGCCGGACGCCGAAGGTCTCTCCCACCGCGGCGCCGTGGCCGTGGCCGGCGCCCCCGGGCCGGTCACGGCCGTACTGACGAGGGCGCCGTCGCGGGATACTCCCCTGCGGACGCGCGGATGTTAGCGCGTGCGGGCGGCCCTCTTGCGGGTCGGCTTCGCCGCGGGGTACGTGAGCGCGATCGCGGCCTCCGGGCCGGGCGCCCGGAACGTGATGCTCTCCTCCAGGTACAGGTTCACGGAGCGGGCGTCGTGGGAGTCGTAGCCGATCGAGAGGTCCTGCCCCACGACCAGCTCGAAGTCGCCGCCGCGCAGGCTCATCACGACGGCGCCCTCCACGGCCGGCGCCCAGAGCACGGGGCCCTCGGCGATGAGGCGCAGGTGCTGCAGCACCGGGTACCCGCCGTGCTGGGTGGTCTCGATGACGCCGGCGTAGCAGCGCGGGCCGAGCGCGATGGCGTAGGGGCCGGCGACCCCGGCGCGCTTCAGGCGCTCCACCGCCGTGGCGACGTAGGTCGGGTAGGCCTCGTAGTCGCCGGTGATCTCGACCGGCTCGTGCGTGGCCGTCTCGACGATGCCGCGCACGCCGGCCGCCGCGTACCCGCGGAGGACGAGGGTGTCCTCGGCCAGGGCGGCCCTGCGAGCCGCGTCCACGACCGGGTCCCAGTCGGCGTCCGGCGCCCCGCGCTCGACGGAGTCGATCTCGTCGCGGTCGACCGTGAATGGGGTGCGCAGCTCGACGAGCGGCTGCACGAGGCGCAGGCGCCCCTCGACGCCCTCCGCCGGCCCGCCGTCCTCGATGCGGGCGACGCGGCCGAGGCCGAGGGCCTGCCGGTCCCAGCCGTGGGGGCCGTCGAAGTCGACCAGCTTGCGGGCGGTGAGGAAGTGGGTGAGCGCGCGGGTGGCCTCGGCCTCGATCTCGCCCCAGGCGGCCTCGTCGATCGGGGCGAGTGCGCGATGGAGGTGGTTCACGACGACACCGTCCCGCGCAGGGAGCCGATGCCGAGCGACCCGTCACCGGACGGCCCGGCGTCGCCGCCGCCGCCCTCGCCGTGGCCCTCGGCCGCCTGCTCCGCGGCCAGGATCGAGCCCTCCACGAAGACGTAGGTCCGCAGGTGCTCGTCGAGCGCCGGGTCGTGCCGCCGCAGCCACTCCAGGCTCATCGCGGCGTGCTCGGTCTCCTCGGCCCGGTTGTGGGCGAGGATCGCCTTGAGCTCCGGGTCCTTCGTGGCGTCGACGCGCTGGTCGTACCAGTCCATCGCCTCGAGCTCCTCCATGAGCGACACGATCGCCCGGTGCCGGTCCAGGGTCGCGGGCTGAATGTCCTCCCGCGCCTCGTGGAGCCCCATGCTCGAATCCGCCACTTCGCCCCCTTACGAGCTATTCGTCGTCCGCCGCGCCCTCGCCGATCCCGCCCGCCAGGGGCACCCTGTCGCCGTCCACGACGAGCGTCGCCGACAGCACCTCCCACTCGTGCGCGAGCCGCGCCATCACGAGATCCACGTGCCCCTCGTCCGCTGGGCCCGAAACGGGGACCATCAGGTTGAGCTGGGCGGCGCCGTCCTCCTTGCCGCCCTCGTGCTCCGGCACCCCCACCTCCAGCGGCTGCCCCACGGCCCGCTGGACCGCCGGGTGCGCCTCCACGTACCGGGTCGCCACCGTCGCGGCGTCCCCCCCGCGGCGGCGCCAGCCGCGCACGAGGATGACCGCGGCCGCCACCAGGAAGACCCACGCCGTGACGCCCGCGATGACCGAGAGCGTCTCCTGCGAGCCGTCGACCCGCCGGAACACGAACGCGACGACGAGGAAGATGCCGAACAGCCACGCCGCCGTGATCATGAGCTGGCGGTAGGTGCCGGGGCCGAGGTTCATGCCGTCGCCCACTGCTCGGCCAGGCGCCCGAGCGTCGTGCGGTAGCGGGCGAAGGACTCGTCCCGGCCGAGCAGCGCGAGGCTCTCGTAGGTGCCGGTGGAGACCGTGCGGCCGGTGACCGCGATGCGCTGCGGCTCGAGGAAGTCGCGCGCCGCCTCGCCCATGATGTGGAGCTGGTCCTGGAGGGCGTCCTTGATCGCCTCGCCCGTCCACTCCGGCAGCGCCTCCAGGCGCCCGAGCCCGCCCCCGATGACCTGGATCGAGTGCTTCACGTCGCGGGTGAGGACGGCCCAGGCCTCCTCCTCCATCGCCAGGTCGGTGAAGAGCCAGCCGGCCAGGTCGTCGTACTCGGCGAAGGTCCCGATCTTCCGCTTCACGAGCGGGGCGCTGGCGCGCACGAGGGCCTCGGCGCCCGGGCCCTTGCCCTCGAGGTAGCCCGTGGACCGGAGCCAGCCGACCAGGGCCTCCTCGTAGTCGTCCGCGGACATGAGGCGCAGGTGCCGGCCGTTGATGACCTTGAGCTTCTGCATGTCGAAGATGGCCGGGCTCTTCGACACCCGCGCGATCGAGAACCGCTCCACGAGCTCGTCGACCGTGAACATCGTGGTCTTGTCGTCGAAGCTCCAGCCGAGCAGGGCGAGCGCGTTGATCGTCGCGGCCGGCAGGAAGCCCGCCTCCTCCAGGTCCTCCACCGAGGCCGCGCCGTGGCGCTTGGAGAGGCGCTTCTTGTCCTGGCCCAGGATGAGCGGGATGTGGGCGTAGGCCGGGGTCTCGGCCCCGAGCGCCCGGATCACCATCATCTGCTTTGGCGTGTTGGAGATGTGATCCTCGCCGCGCACGACGTGGGTGATCCCCATCTCCATGTCGTCGACCGCGGCCGCCAGGTTGTAGGTGGGCGTGCCGTCGGAGCGGACGACGATGAAGTCCTCGATGGCGCCGTGGGAGAAGGTGACCGGCCCGCGGACGTAGTCCTCGATGACCGTCTCGCCCCCGACGTCCACGGCGAAGCGCCATGCCGGGCGGACGCCCTGCGCCTCGAGCTCCGCGATCTCCTCGGGGGTGCGGTCGCGGCGGCCGCGCACGACCGGGGCGCGCTTGTCGGCGCGGGCGGCGGCGCGCTGCGCCTCCAGCTCCTCCTCGGTCTCGTAGGCCGGGTAGATCGCGCCGGCGGCCTTCAGCCGCTCGATCGCGCCGGCGTACACGTCGCCCCGCTCGCTCTGGCGGAAGGGGCCCTCGTCCCAGTCCAGGCCGAGCCAGCCCAGGCAGCGCAGGATCTCCGCCTCGCTCTCCGGCGTGGAGCGCTCGCGGTCCGTGTCCTCCAGGCGCAGCACGAAGGTGCCGCCCGTGTTGCGGGCGATGAGCCAGTTGAACAGGGCCGTGCGCGCGCCACCCACATGCAGGGAGCCTGTGGGGCTCGGCGCGAAACGCACGCGCGCAGGTCCGGTGATCTCGGGGCGGGGCTGCCGTGCCACGGCCCGTAGGATAACGACATGAGGTTCGGCGCCCACGTCTCGTCCTCCGGCGGCATCTCCAACGCGATCGGCCGCGGGGTCGATCTCGGCTGCGAGAGCCTGCAGGTGTTCACGCACAACCCGCGCACCTGGAAGCCGATCAACCACACGGACGAGCAGATCGCCGCGTTCCGCGCGGGCGCCGCGGAGGCGGGGATGGGCCCGCTCGTCTCGCACGGGCTCTACCTCATCAACCTCGGCGCGCCGGACAAGGAGGTCCCGACGGGGCCCCCGGGGAAGCCGGCCGTGGGGACGCGCAACATCTACCGCTCCTCGGTGGAGAGCCTGATCCAGCACCTCGACGTGGGCGAGCGCCTGGGCCTGGAGGGGGTCGTGCTCCACGTCGGGTCGTCCAAGGGCTCGACGGAGGGCGAGGCGATCGCCCGCATCGGCACCGGCGTGGCCGAGGCCCTCGACACGGTCCCCGGCGACTGCTGCGTGTTCCTGGAGAACACCGCCGGCGCCGGCGACACGATCGGCCGGTCCTTCGCCCAGCTCCGCGCGGTGGCCGACGCCGTGGGCCGCCCGGAGCGCCTCGGGTTCTGCCTCGACTCCCAGCACCTCTTCGCGAGCGGTTACCCGGTGCACGAGCCCGGCGGCATCGACCGGGTGCTGGACGAGTTCGACGGCGCCGTGGGCATCGACCGCCTGCGCTGCATGCACCTCAACGACTCGCTCACGGCGTTCGGCTCGAACCGCGACCGCCACGCAAACATCGGCGACGGCGAGATCGGCGAGGACGGGATGCGCTCGATCCTCAGCCACCCCGCCCTGCAGGGCCTGCCGGTGATCCTCGAGGTGCCCGGCATCGAGGGGAAGGGACCGGACCCGGAGAACATGGCGCGGGTGCGCCGGCTGCACCAGGAGGGCCTGGCCGCCCGCTCCTGAATTCCTGACCGCAAACGTCAGTAACCGATCGGTCGATTCCGGCGTTCCCGGGCCGATGAACAGTGCATGACGGGGAGGCGCATTCTCGTCCTGCTCGCGGCAGGGACGACGGCCGCCGTGCTGGCCTGCGGCCTGCTGGCGCCCGCATTCGCCGCCCGCGTCGCCCTGGCCGAATGGGGCCAGGCGCTCGCCGAGGCCGCCGCCGCCGTCGCCTGCGCGGCCGCCGCCGCCCACACCCGGGGCCGCGCCCGCCTCGTCTGGAAGCTGTTCGCCATCGGCCAGGGCATCTGGGCGGTGACCGACGCCGCGTCGGCGCTGCTCATCGTCGCCGGGGTCGACGGCCCCGAGGTGAGCCTGCTGGACGTGGGCTGGCTCGCCTTCTACGTGCCGATGCTGGCGGCCGTGCTCATGCTCTACCGGCGCATGCGCCCGGAGCGCGGCTGGCAGGGCCTGCTCGACGGGCTCATCGTGACCGTCGCCGCGGCCGCCGCCGCGTGGACGACGCTGCTCGGGCCCGTGGCCGCCGACGGCGAGGGCGGCCTGGTGGGCACGCTCGTCGCCCTCCTCTACCCCGCCCTCGACCTCACCTGCCTGGCCGCCCTGGGCTGGATCATCGTGCGCCACGGCACGCGGACGCCCCCGTGGTTGCGGTGGGTCGTCGCGGCGTTCGCGCTGCAGAGCCTCGCCGGGCTCGCGTACGTCGTCTCCTCCCTCCACGACCGCGAGTTCGCCCTGGGCTCGGCCATCGTCTTCATGACCGCGGGGTGGACGTGGGTGGCCGCCGGCCTCGCCCGCCGCGCGGCCCCGGAGCGCATGTGGGCCGCCGGGCGCCACGACTCCCCGCCCGCGTGGAGCCAGACGCTGCCCTTCATGCTGGGCGCCGGCGTCGCGGTGCTCGGCTCGCTGCGCACCGAGACGGAGCTCCGCATCGCCGGGGCCGTCGCCGCCGTCCTCATCGGCGTCCGCGCCATCGAGGCGATGCGCGTGTCGCGCACCCTGCTCGCCGAGCGGGACCGCCTGCTCGTGACCGACCCGCTCACCGGGGCCTTCAACCGGCGGTACCTCGCCCACGAGAGCAACCGCTCGTTCGCCCGCGCCGAGCGCGGCGACGAGAGCCTGTCGGCGATCGCCCTCGACCTCGACCACTTCAAGGAGGTCAACGACCGCCTGGGCCACGGGGTGGGAGACGACGTGCTCGTGGCCGTCGCGAAGACCGTGAGCCACCAGCTCCGCGCGAGCGACCTGCTGTGCCGCCTCGGCGGCGACGAGTTCCTCGTCCTCTGCCCCGGCGCCGGCCAGGACGAGGCCATGGAGATCGCCCAACGGATCCGCGCGCGGGTCCGCGAGCGCACCGCCGTGCTCGTCCCCGAGATCGCGGTGACCGTGTCCCTCGGCATCGCGACGATCCCCGACGACGCCACCCACCGCGCCGGCCTGCTGCTCGCCGCCGACGAGGCGCTCTACGCCGCGAAGGCCGCCGGCCGGGACGTCGCCACGGCCTACGTCGCCCCGGGGGCGCGCGCCTCCTGAACCCGCGGGCCCGCCCGGGTCCGTTGGTATCGTCCCCCGGCGGGTCGCCCCGCCGCGCGGGTGTAGCTCAACGGTAGAGCGCTGGCCTTCCAAGCCATCGACGGGGGTTCGACTCCCCTCACCCGCTCCTTTCGCCCCGCGCCGCCCCCTGTGGGATCGTCGGGGCATGCGTGGCACCCGGGGGGCGGCGGCGATCGTGGCGCTGGGGCTGGTGGCGGCGACCGCCGCGACGGCGGCCGGCGCGGCACGCGAGTGGCACCCGGCCCTGACCATCACCCCGCGGGGCGCGGACCCCTGGGGGCCGTCGGCCGCGTCGGGCACCGGCGGGGAGGCGCTGGCGGCCTTCACCAACAACACCGGTGGGCGCAGCCGGGTGGAGGCGCGCACCCGGGAGTCCGCGCGGGCGCCCTGGGTCCCGGTCGTCCTCTCCGGCACCTACCCGCGCACGCCGAGCCCGCCGGCCGCGGCCATCGAGACGGCCGGACGCGCGGTGGTGGCCTGGCACGTCCCCGGTGGCGCCGTGCGCGCCGCCGTGCGCGACCGGCCCGGCGGGGACTGGCGCGTGGTGCCCGTCGCGGTCGGGCGACCGGCGGACCAGGGCTTCGACTTCCGCGGCGCCGTGGCCGCGATGGACGGGCGCGACCGGTCGGCGACCCTCGTCTGGGCCGAGCGCGCGGGCGGCGCGTGGACCGTCCGCTCGGCCCGCCGCCCCGGGCCGGGGGCCGCCTGGACCGAGACGCCCGGCCTGGCGCTCGATCCGGGGGCGTCGGAGCCCTCGGTCAACGTCACCCCGGACGGGACGGCCGTCGCCGCGTGGAGCGTGGTCGCCGGCGACGCGCCCTTCGCGACGGGCGTCGTGAAGGCGTCGGTGCGCCGGGCGGACGGGGTGTGGACCGGCGTGCAGACGCTCGCCGCGTCGGGGGCCCGGGCGCCCTCGGCGGCAGCCGGGTACGACGGCCGGGCGGCCGTGGCCTGGGAGGACCGGAGCGTGCCGGGCACGACGACGGTGACGGTCGCCGAGGCGGCCCTCGGGGCGGTCTGGGGGCCGGCGGCACCGGTCGCGACCGGCGAGGCGCCGCGCATCGCCGAGAACGCGAACGGCGACCTCGCGCTCACCTGGGCCGGGCCGGGCACCCCCTCGGCGACCCCGTTCCTCGTCGCCCTGCGCCCGGCGGGGCAGGGGTGGCGCGCGCCGACGACGCTCACGACCGGCGAGGGCCTCACCTGGGCCGACGCCGCCCTCGCCCGCGTGGCCCTCGGGGGCTCGGGGCGGGCCTTCGTCGCCTGGCTCGACCCGGAGGGCCCCGGCTCGGCGACCGCGTACCTCGCGGCCGCCCGCCCGGGCGAGGCCTGGGCGCGCGGGAGCGTGCCGGTGCGCATCGACGCCTACGACATCTCCCTCTCGGCCTCGTCGGGCGGCAACGGGCTCGCGCTCATGCCCTCCGAGAGCACGGACGGCCGCGAGGTGAAGGCCGCCGACTTCGACGGCTACCTGCGGCCGGTCGTCTCCGCGGGCCTCGCCGGGCGCCATCGGGCCGACGGCACCGTGGGCTGGACGGCCGTCGTGCGCAACCGCGGGAAGGTCGTCGCGGACGGCGTCACCCTGCGCCTCGCGATCTGCTGCGGCACGCGCCTGGTGTCGGCTGCGCCGGCCGGGACCCGCTCGGGCCCGGAGGTCGTCTGGTCGGTCGGTCGGCTGCAGCCGGGGCGCACGAGCACGATCCGCATCACGCTCCGCCACCCCGCCGGATCGACCGGGCGGCTCAGCGGGTTCGTGCGGGCGACCGCCGCGCCGCCGGCGTTCGTGACGGCGACGGCGCGGCGGTGAGGGAGCCCGGCTAGTCGCCCTTCACGAGGACCGCGGACATGACCCCCTGTCCGCCGTCGCTCACGCTGACGACCTTCCAGCCCTCCTCCGAGCGCTTGTTGAGGGCGTCCTGGAGGGAGTCGGCGGACCCCGTCTCGACCGCGTACTCCGGCGACGGGACGTCCGGGTCCTCGGCCGAGCGGTTCTTGAAGTGCGTGTAGGGCCGGACCACCAGGAAGAACACGACCGCGGCGATGATCAGGAACGAGATCACCGCGTTGATGAAGAGGCCGTACTGGAAGCGGCTGCCGTTGATCGTGAAGTCGAGCTCCGCGAAATCAGGCTGTCCGCCGATGGCCGCGATGAGCGGCGTGATGACGTTCGCGACGAACGCGGCGATGACGGCGCCGAACGCGGTCGCGATGACCACCGCGACGGCGAGTGACACGACATCGCCCTTGAGCACGAACTCCTTGAAGTCCTTCAGGGCACCCTTCACCGGCTTCCTCCTCGTTCCGTGGGCACATCGGTACGGCGGTCCGGGTCCCCGGGGACCCTAGTCGCGGCCCGTGGGAGCGGGACGACCATCGGAGTACCCGTCACGGGGTCCGGGATCACCCGGCAGGCCACGCCCAGCACGGCCTGCACCATCTCGGCGTCCACGACCTCGGCCGGCGGCCCCGCCGCGTGGACGAGGCCGTCGCGCAGGGCGACGAGGTGGTCGGCGTAGCGGGCGGCCTGGTTCAGGTCGTGCAGCACCATCACCACGGTGCGGCCGCGCTCGCGGTTGAGGGCGGTGAGGAGGTCGAGCACCTCGAGCTGGTGGGAGAGGTCGAGGTAGGTCGTCGGCTCGTCGAGCAGCAGGATCGGCGTGTCCTGGGCCAGCGCCATGGCGATCCAGACACGCTGCCGCTGGCCGCCGGAGAGCTGGTCCACCGGCCGCTCCCGCAGCACGGCCGTGTCGGTGACCTCCAGGGCCCAGTCCACGGCGGCCCGGTCCTCCTTCGACACCCGGCGCCCCATGCGCTGGTGCGGGAACCGGCCCCGGCCCACCAGGTCCTCCACCGTCAGCGCCTCCGGCGCGGTGGGCGACTGCGGCAGGAAGCCCAGGCGGCGCGCCACCTCGCGCGTGGGCAGCGAGGCGATGGCCTGGCCGTCCAGCATCACGGCGCCCGCGCTCGGCTTCAGGAGGCGCGCCATCGTGCGGAGGAGGGTCGACTTGCCGCTGGCGTTGGCGCCGACGATCGCCGTGACCAAACCGTCCGGGATGGGGCAGTCGAGCGCGTGCAGCACCTCACGGGAGCCGTAGCCGACGCTCAGGCCGCGTGCCTCGAGGTCCATCAGGCGATCCCCCGGCTGCGCCACATGAGCCAGGCCAGGTAGGGGGCGCCGATGAGCGACACCACGAGGCCCGAGGGGATCTCGTTCGGCGGGATGACGGAGCGGCCGAGCGTGTCGGCGGCGGACAGCAGGATCGCCCCCATCGCCATCGCGACCGGCAGCAGGCGGCGGTGGTTGCCCCCGGCCACGAGCCGTGCGGCGTGCGGGGCCAGGAGGCCGACGAATGCGATCGCCCCCACCACCGCCACGGCGGCGGCGCCGAGGGCGGCCCCCACGGCCAGCAGCGCGCCGCGCGTGAGCCCCACCCGCATGCCGAGCGTCGCGCCGAGGTCGTCGTCCAGCATCAGCACGTCCAATCGGCGCACCGAGAACAGCGCGATCGGCACCAGCACGGCCGCGGGCACGAGCATCATCTGCACATCGCTCCACTCGGTCGCGTAGGTGGACCCGGCGAGCCAGGTGATCGCGGCCGCGGCGGCCGGCTGGGCGTGGAAGACCATGAGGGTGGTGATGGCCGCACAGCATGCCGTGACGGCCAGGCCGATGAGCGCGAGCCGCTGGGGCGACGACCGGCGGACGCCCGCGATCAGCAGCACGAGCGCCAGCGCGACCATCGCGCCGCCGAAGGCCGCGAACGGGACGGCCTGCGACGGCGCGTCCGGCACGAGGAACAGCACGATGAAGGCCGCCACCCCGGCGCCGCCGGTCACGCCCACGAGCTCCGGCCCCGCGAACGGGTTGCGCACGGACGCCTGCAGCACGGTCCCGGAGGCCGCCAGGCACGCCCCGGCCACCAGGGCCGTGATGACCCGCGGGGCGCGCTCGTCGAGCACGATCTCCCCGAGCGGGGTGCCCTCGCCGAACAGGGCGCCGAGCACCTCGCGGGCCGGCACCGACACGTCGCCCATGGTGAGCCCCGCCACCGCGGCGCCCACGAGTGCGAGCAGCACGACGACCGTGGCCCAGGGGCGCCAGCGCCCGTGCGAGGCGGCGGCGTCGACCGACGGCGCGCCCTGGTCCTTCAGCTTCAGGGCGACGATCACGAGCACGGGCGCGCCCAGGACGGCGCAGACCACGCCCGCCGGGGTCTCGGTGTCCACGCCCAGGACGAGGCGGCCCAGGACGTCCGCGGCGAGCACCACCGCGCCGCCCCACGGCACCGCGACGAGGAACAGGCCGAGGTGCCCGCGCGGCCGCGCCCAGCGGGCGATGCCCACGGCCAGGATGCCCGCGAAGGCGATCGGCCCGGCCACGCCGACGGCCACCGCGGCGAGGACGGCGGCGAGCACGAGGGCCGTGAACCGGATGGTCCCGGCCCGCAGGCCGAGCGCCCGCGCGGTGCCCTCCCCCAGCGCCGCCACGTCCAGCGCCCGCGACACGAGCAGGCCGGCGCCGAGGGCGATCGCGCCGATGACCATCCCCGCCTGCACCTGCGTCCAGCCGAGCTGCAGCAGCGAGCCGGCGCCCCACAGGAACAGCCCCGAGGTCTCGTTCTCCCGCGCGAGCTGGATCGCGGCCGTCGCCGCGCCGAGGGCGAGGGTGACCGCCATGCCCGCCAGCACGAGCCGCACGCTGCCGCCGCCCGCACCCGCCGCCAGCGCCCCGATGAGCAGCGCCGCCAGGGCCACCCCGATGAACGCGACGGCGATCGTGGGGGTCCCGGGGGCGATCGTCGCGTACCCCGCCACGACGGTCACGGCCAGCGCGCCGCCCGCCGTCAGGCCGAGGGTGGCCGGCTCGGCGAGAGGGTTGCGGGTGATCGACTGCAGCAGCACCGCCGAGGCGGCCAGCGCCCCGCCCGCCACGACGCCCGCCATCGCCCGCGGCAGGCGCAGGTCCCACACGAGCGAGTGGTCGGCGTTGGCGGCGTCGGACGAGAACAGGGCGTCCAGGACGGTCCCCGCGGGGATGCCGCCCTGGCCCTGGAACAGGTCGAGGCACGCGGTCGCCAGCAGCGCCAGCAGGCCGAGGACCGCGACGACCGGCGCCCTCGGCAGGGCGGCGCCCACCCCCTGCTACCTGCTGGAGGTGAGCGCCACCGTCAGCCGCTGGGCGAAGATCGCCGTGGACTTCGGGCCGCCGTAGAGCCAGGTGTTCCCCGGCAGGGTCCGCACCCGGTTCTTCTTCACGAACGCGAGGTTCGTGAACGAGGGCTGGCTCGTGAAGCGCTTGATGATGGGGTCGAACTCCTTCGGGTAGATGAAGGCGAGCCACCCGTTCTGGACCTGGCGGAAGGCCTCGACGCCCACCGTCGCGTACCCGTACCGCTGGTTCGCGCCCTGCCACGCGTTGCGCAGGCCGAGGCGGCGGACCACCTCGATCGGGGCCGCGTTGTCCGTGAACATCCGGACGGCCGGGGCCCCGAGCGTGCCGCCGGGGGTCGAGATCGTGAGCGCCTGCCCGGTGCGACGGGCCTTCTTCAGCTTCGCCGCCGACACCTTGATCGTGGCGTTCATCCCGGCGATGACGCGCTCGCCCTCGCGCTGCTTGCCCACGGCCTTCGCGATCGCGCGGAAGTCGCGGAGCATCGCGGCGTACTGCGCCTGGTCGTTCCCCGAGGGGTACGGCTTCGTGACGATGACCGGCGCGATCTTCCGCAGCGACGACAGGTTGGACGTGACGCGGTAGTCCGGGGCGATGATGAGGTCCGGGCGCAGGGACGCGATGCGGGTGAGGCTCGGCGCCGTGCGCAGGCCCACGTCCTCCGTCCCGCTACGCCGCTTCACCGGCACCCAGTGGTCGTAGCCCTTGAGGTCGGCCGCTCCGACGGGGGTCACGCCGAGCACCGTCAGGTTCTCCACCGCGTCCCATTCGAGCGCGACGACGCGGGTGGCGGCCGCATCGGCGCGCACCGCGCCCGCGCCGAGCACGAGGGCGCAGGCCGCCGCCAGGGCGAGGGCCAGCATCCTGCGGGGGACGGTCAGGCTCATGGTGCTCCTCTCCGGGGTCCGCGTCACGACGCGGCCTTCTTCAGCGCCACCTTGCGCGTCGTGGTCGGGCCCGCGACCGGGTCGGCCAGGACCGTTACCGCGACCGAGGCGCGGGCGGCGACAAGCTTACGGCCGGCCGGCGTCAGCGACAGCTTCAGCGCCTTCGTCCGGCCGGGCAGGATCGTGTACCGGGCACGGGCGACGCGGACGAACGCCCGCGGCGCCGTCCCCACCTTCACCCGCTTCGTGGTCGTGACCGAGACGACGCCGCGGCAGGTCCCGGCCGACGAGCACGTGAGCGGCACCGTGAGGGTCCGCTTCTTCGCCGTGAGCGGCTTGGACGCGATGCCGATCGTGCGGGTGATGCCGGACGGTGCGGCGCCCGGGTCGACCGTCGCGGTCGCGAACGGGGCGGCCGCGGCGGGCGTGAAGGAGACGCCGCCCGGCGTCTGCGCGCCCGGCTGGCAGTCGAGCTGGAACGCGAGCCCGCCCGGCAGCTGGGCCTCGATGAAGACGCTGCCCTTCGGCGTGACGGTGGCGCCCGAGATCACCTGCACCGGGCCGATGGACCCGCCGCCGCCCTGGGCGATCGTGGCCGGGCCCGCCGCCTTCCCGGTCCAGAACGTGTCACCGATCGGGATCGTCACGCGGATCGGCGTGGCCGACGCGAAGGCGCCGTTGCCGTCGGTGGTGATCGTGGTGCTGGCGGTCGTGGTGACCCGGCGCACCTGCGGCCCCTCGCTCGTGTTGGCGCCGGCGAGGGCGACCCAGACCGTGGCCGGGAGCGTGTTCTCCCCGGCCTTCAGCAGGCCGAAGTTGAAGCCGTACTGGGTGATGAAGGCGGGGAGTTCGGCCCCGGCGCTGGTCCCGGTGACGGAGAACGAGCCGCCCGGCGGCACGGACGCGGGCGCCGGGGTGCCGTCGAAGGTGAGCGGCATGTCCCGCCAGTAGCCGTCGAGCGGGTAGTGGCAGGAGTTCGGCACCGTGACGGGCGCCGCCGCGGCGGGTGCCGCCGTCAGCGCCGCGGCCGCACCGGCCCCCGCCAGGCCCGCCAGGACGGTGGCGCGCACGCGCGCCCTCCGGGACATCGATGTCATGCCTCTCCCCCCACGATCGTGACCGCCCCTCCACGACCGGCGGGCGCCTTGAGTAAGGGGACCCTAACACCACGTCGATGGTGCCTTTCCAGTCGCCCGGGTATGCCGTCCGGCGCCCGAGATCGTCCTGATCATCACGATCCGGCCGACCGTCACGCCCTGCGTGGTGCCCTTCGTCCCCGACAGGCACCCGTTCATGAATAAGGGGCGCCTAACATTCAGGAATCGGTAGGGTTGACGTGTGATCCCGAGCCGCCCCGCATGAGCTCGCACGTGCGCTCGCCCGAGGAGTCGGCCGACCCGCTCCTGCAGCGCCTCGAGGACCGCGAGTCCTCCGCGCGCACCTACTCGCGCCGCCTGCCCATCGCCCTGGCCTCGGGGCGCGGCTCCCTCGTGCGCGACACGGCGGGCCGCGAGTACGTCGACTGCCTGGCCGGCGCGGGCTCCCTCGCGCTGGGGCACCACCACCCGGTCGTGACCGCCGCGCTGCAGGAGGCGCTGGCCGCCGAGGTGCCGCTCACGACGCTCGACATGGCCACCCCGCTGCGGGACGCCTTCACCGAGACGCTGCTCGACACGCTGCCCCCGGGCCTCCGTGACGGGCGCATCCAGTTCTGCGGCCCCACCGGCGCCGACGCCGTGGAGGCCGCCCTCAAGCTGGTCCGCACGGCCACCGGCCGCCCCGGGATGATCTCCTTCGGCGGGGCGTACCACGGCATGACCCAGGGGGCGATGGCCGTCTCCGGGGCGCACGCGCCGAAGCTCCCGCTGGGGGCGCTGGGCGGCGAGGTGCAGCACATGCCGTTCCCCTCCTCCTACCGGTGCCCGTTCGGCGCGCCGGGCGAGGAGAGCGCCCGCCTCTGCGGCCGGGCCGTGGACTGGGCGCTGTCGGATGACCACAGCGGCGTCACGCCGCCCGCCGGGCTCATCATGGAGCCGGTGCAGGGCGAGGGCGGGGTCAACCCGGCGCCGCCCGCATTCGCGCGGGCGGTGCGCGAGGCCACCCGCCGCACGGGCGTCCCCCTCATCGCCGACGAGGTGCAGACCGGCCTCGGGCGCACCGGGACGCTCTGGGCGAGCGAGGCGATCGGCCTCGACCCGGACGTGATCGTGCTGTCCAAGGCGATCGGTGGCGGCCTCCCGCTGGCCGTGATCGTCTACCGCCGCGAGCTCGACCGCTGGGCGCCCGGCGCGCACGCCGGCACCTTCCGCGGCAACCAGCTCGCCATGGCGGCGGGCGCCGCGACGATCCGCCACGTGGTCGAGAACGGCGTCCACGAGCAGGCGGCGGTGACGGGGGCGCGCCTGGAGGAGCACCTGCGCACCCACGCCGAGGGCGTCGAGGCGGTGGGCGACGTGCGGGGCCGCGGCCTGATGCTGGGCGTGGAGATGGTGGACCCGTCCGCACCGGACGCCGACGGCGTCCCGCGGCCCGACGGCGACCTGGCCGCGGCGGTGCAGCGGGCGATGCTCGACCTCGGCGTCATCGTCGAGTCCGGCGGGCGGGGCGGCGCCGTGCTGCGCTTCCTGCCGCCGCTCGTGATCGGCGCGGACGAGGTGGACCGCGTGGGGGCGGCGTTCGGCGAGGCCCTCCGCCAGACCGGGGCCGCGCGCTGACGAGCGGTGCGGAGGGGGCGGGGCCGCTCTTCCTCACCCGCGACCCCGACAGCCACGCCGCCCTCGCCGCGGGCGCGGCGGCGGCGGCCGCGGCCCTCGCGCGGGCCGCGTCCCTGCCCGGGCCGGTGGGGGCCGTGCCGCCCGCCGAGCTGGAGCGGCGCATCGCCGCGCTCGACCCGCTGCCCGAGGAGGGCGTCGGCCTGGAGCGGGCCCTCGCCGACGTGGGCGCGGACGTGCTGGCGCAGGGCGTGCGGACCGCCGACCCGGCGGCCGCGGCCCACCTCCACGCCCCCACCCTGATCGCCTCGGCGGTGTCGGAGCTGCTGGTGGGCGCCACGAACCAGTCGCTCGACTCCTACGACCAGGCACCCGCCGCGACACTGGTGGAGGACCACCTCGTCCGCCGGCTCGCGGAGCTCGTGGGCCCCGGTCCGGGGGGATCCGGGGTGCTCACGGCCGGCGGCACCGCGTCGAACCTGCTGGGCCTGCTGCTCGCCCGCGACCGCGCGGCGCGCGCGGCGGGCGTCGATCCCCGCGACCAGGGGCTGCCGCCCGAGGCGGCGACGTGGACGATCCTGGCGAGCGAGGCGGCCCACGACAGCGTGCGCCGCGCGGCGGCGGTGCTGGGCCTGGGCGAGGCGCGGGTCACCTCCGTGCCCGTCGACGAGCGCGGCGCGATGGACGTGGGGGCCCTGGACGCGGTGCTCGCCGGGCTGCGCCAGGACGGGCGGCGCCCCATCGCCCTCGTCGCCACCGCGGGCACCACCGACCTCGGGGCGGTCGATCCGCTCGCGGCGCTCGCCGCCCGGGCCGCGGCGGCCGGCGCCTGGTTCCACGTGGACGCGGCGGTCGGCTCGGCCCTCGCGCTCTCCCCGCGCCTGCGGGGCATGCTGGACGGGATCACGGGCGCCGACTCGGTGACCGCCGACCTCCACAAGCTCTGGTGGCAGCCCATCGGCGCGAGCGCCCTGCTCGTGCGCGACCCGGCGTCGCTCGAGGCCGTCCACCACCACTCGGACTACCTCGACCGGGAGGAGGACGACGGCGTCCTCAACCTCGTCGGCCGGTCCCTCGACACCTCGCGCCGCTTCGACGCCCTCAAGATCCTCGTGGGCCTGCGCGCCACCGGCACCCGGCGCATGGGCGCGATGGTGGAGCACGTCGTCGCGCTCGCCGGCCGCGCCGCCCGGCAGGTGGAGGAGCGGGACGACCTGCAGCTGCTCGCCCCGCCCACGACGGTGATGGTGGCGTTCCGGTGGGTCCCGCCGGGCGGGGGCGACCCCGGGGCGGTGGATGCGGCGAACACGGCCGCGCAGCGGCGCCTGTTCGCCGACGGCGAGGCCGTGATCGGGCGCACCCGGCTGCGCGGCCGCACCGCCCTCAAGCTGACCCTGGTGAACCCGCTGGCCGGCGACGACGACGTGGCCGCGCTGCTCGACCGCACCGCGCGGGCCGCCGCGGCCGCCTGGGCCGCGTGAGCACCGCGGGCGCACCACCGGGCGCCGCCCGCGCCGCCGCGTCGGCGGCCCTGCTCGCCTGCCACTGCCGGGAGGACCCGCGCTGGCGGCTCACCCCCGACCCCGGCGGGCCGGCGGCGTACCGCGGCACGCTCGCCCTGCGCGGCCTGCCGGCGCGCCTGCGCGCCGGGGTGCGCCACGTCTCGCCCACCGGGCACCACCGCTTCACCGGCGAGGCGTGGCTCGAGGTGGCCGGGGAGCCCCTGCGCCCCCTGGCCCACCCGGTCCTGGCGGGCCTGCTGATGGACGACCTGGCCCGCGCCGACCGCCGCGGCCCGGGCGATCCCTCGGCGCTCATGGCCCGCATGATCGACAGCGCGGACATGATCGACCTGGCGCTGCGCGCGCGGGCGGACGAGCTGGACCGGTTGTGGTCGGCGGACCCCCTGCCGTTCATCGAGAGCGAGGGCGCCCTGCTCATCGGGCACCTGCTGCACCCCACGCCGAAGAGCCGGGGCGAGATGAGCCCGGACGACCGGGTGCGCTACTCCCCGGAGGTCGGGGCCCGCTTCCCGCTCCACTGGCTGGCCGTGGACCCGGAGCTCGTGGTGCACGACAGCGCGGCGGGCCGCCCCGCGCCCGGGCTGGCCGAGGCCCTGCTGCGCCGCGACCGCCACCTGGACCACGGGGCGCTGGAGCGCGCGCTGTCCGGCCTGGGCCCGCGCATCCTGGTGCCGGTCCACCCGTGGGAGGCCGGCCACCTGGCCGACGGGCCGGAGCTGGCCCCCCTGCGCGACGCCGGCGCCGTCGTGGACCTGGGCCCGTTCGGCGGGCCGGTCTTGCCCACCACCTCGCTGCGCACGGTGTACCGCGAGGACTGGCCGTGGCAGGTGAAGCTCTCGCTCCACGTGCGCGTGACGAACTCGATGCGCGTGACGCTGCCGAAGGAGCTGCGGCGGGCCGTGGAGGCCGCCCGGCTCGACGCCTCGCCCCTCGGGGACGCCGCCCGCGCGGCCGCGCCGCACCTCACCGTGCTGCACGACCCGGCCTACCTCGCCGTGCTCGGCGCCGACGGCGCGGTCATCGACGGCCTCTCCGTGCTGCTGCGCGACAACCGCTGGCAGGGGCGCACCGGCGACGCGACCGCCGTCACCACCCTGATCCAGGACGACCCGTGCGGCGGGCGCTCGCGGCTGGGGCGCATCGTGGCGCGCCTGGCCCGCGACGGCGGCACCGGCGAGCAGCAGATCGCCCGGGAGTGGTTCCGGCGCTACTGCGAGGTGGTGAGCGCGTCGCTGCTGCGACTCTACCTGGACGTGGGCCTCTGCTTCGAGCCGCACGCCCAGAACACGGTCCTCGAGCTGGACGGCGGCTGGCCGGAGCGGTGTGTGGTGCGCGACTCCCAGGGCTACTTCCACCGCGAGGCGGCCCACGCCGACGTGACCGCGGTGCTGCCGGGGCACGGGGAGGAGAGCGAGTCGATCTTCCCGGAGGCCCTCGCCGACGAGCGGCTGGTGTACTACCCGTTCGTGAACAACGCGCTCGGGGTGGTGGCCGCGCTCGGCGCGGCGGGGGTGATCGACGAGGACATCCTGCTCGGCGACCTCCGCGACGTGATCGCGCGCGAGCGCGCCCGCGGCGGCCGCTACCCGGCCACCCTGCTCGACCGGCTGCTCGACGACCCCACCTGGCCCTGCAAGGCGAACCTGCGCACCCGGCTCCACGACATGGACGAGCTGGTGGGCGACATCGCGGACCAGTCGGTCTACGTCCGCATCCCCAACCCCCTGCGGCCGTGACGGCGGCGATCGCGTTCACCGCCGTCGAGCCGGACCGGGACACGCCGCTCGTGCATGCCTGGATGCAGGAGCCCCACGTGGTTCCGTGGTGGGGCCTCGACGGCCCGGAGTCCGGGGTGCGTGAGTACCTGGACACCCAGTGCGCCCTCCCCCACCTCACCCCGTGGATCGCCGACGCGGCCGGTGACCCCTTCGCCTACGTCGAGACCTACCGCGCGGCCGAGGACCCGCTGGCCGACCACTACGCCGCCACGCCCGGCGACCGCGGCTGGCACGTGCTGGTGGGGCCGGCCTCCTACTTGGGCAGCGGCCTGCCGCGCACGATGGCGCGCGAGGTGGTGCGCCGGCTGTTCGACGAGCCGGGCGCGACGCGGGTCGTGTGCGAGCCGGACGTCCGCAACGCCCGGATGATCGCCTTCTGCGAGCGCCTGGGCGGCCGGGTGGTGGCCGAGCTCGACCTGCCGGACAAGCGCGCAGCCCTCGTCGTGTGGACGGACCGCCCGTGACCGCCCCGCGGCGCCACGACGTGGTGGGCGTCGGCCTCGGCCCCTTCAACCTGGGCCTCGCCGCGCTGCTCGACCCCGCGGAGGGCGTGGACGCGGTGTTCCTCGACGCCCGGCCGGAGTTCTCCTGGCACCCGGGTCTCATGCTCCCGGACGCCGAGGTGCAGGTGCCGTTCCTGGCCGACCTCGTGACGCTGGCCGACCCGACGAGCCGCCACGGGGTGCTGCAGTACCTCCACGAGCAGGGGCGCCTCTACCGCTTCTACTTCCTGGAGCGCATGCACCTTCTGCGCGCCGAGTTCGACGACTACTGCCGCTGGGTGGCCGGGCGGCTGCCGTCGTGCCGCTTCGGGCACCGGGTGGACGCGGTGGAGCCCCTGCCGGGCGGCGACTGGGCCGTGCGCGCGACCGGGCCGGAGGGGCCGGTGGAGCTGCGGGCGGGCGCGGTGGTGCTGGGCGTCGGGTCGGTGCCCGCGCTGCCGGCGTGCGTCCCGGCGGACGCCGACGGGGTGCTGCACTCCGCCGACTACGTGCGCCACCGCGACCGCCTGCTCGCGCTGCCGTCGGTGGCCGTGATCGGCGCGGGGCAGAGCGCCGCCGAGGTGGTGGCGGACCTGCTCGACAACGGCGTCCCCGGCGCCCGCCGGGTGTGGATGGCGCGCGGCGAGGGCTTCCTGCCCATGGAGTACTCCAAGCTCGGCCTGGAGCACTTCTCCCCCGAGTACACGGCCCACTTCCACGGCCTGCCGCCGGAGCGCCGCGACGGCCTGCGCGAGGGTCAGGACCTGCTCTACAAGGGGATCTCGGGGGACACGAGCGCCCGCATCTACGACGCCCTCTACCGGGCGAGCGTCGCCGGCGGCGACCCCGGCCTGGAGTACCGCGCCCGCTGCGAGCTGACCGCCCTGGAGCCGGACGGGGACGCCTGGACCCTCCGGATGCGCCACCTGGACGACGGCGGGAGGTTCGATGTCCGGGCCGACGCCGTGGTGCTCGGCACCGGCTACCGCGACGCCCCCTGGCCCTCCGGCCTGGAGCGCGCCGTGGCCCGCGACGCGCAGGGGCGCCCGGCCGTGGACGCGGGGTACCGGGTGGCGCGCGCCGACGGCGCCCCCTCCACGCTCTTCGTGCAGAACGCCGAGCTGCACACCCACGGCGTGGGCGCCCCCGACCTCGGCCTCGGCGCCCACCGCAACGCCGTGATCGTCAACGCCCTCTGCGGGCGCGAGGTGTACCCGGTGCGGGAGCGCAACGTGTTCCAGTCCTTCGGCAGCCCCTCGTGACCCCGCCCCCGCCGCGCAGCGTGGCCGAGCTCGTCGCGACCCTCACCCCGGAGACCTGGGAGCGCGTGAACCGCGAGCTCGTGGCGAAGCTGCTCACGGAGCTGGCCTACGAGGAGGTCGTGCGGCCCGCCCACACCGACCGCCCGGATGGCGGCCGCGACATGACCCTCCTGCTGGGCGACCTGGAGCTCTCGTACGTCGCGCACCCGCGGTCGATGGGCCTCTGGCGCGTCGACCCGGCCACGGTGGAGGCCACCCGCGGCGGCGCCCCCGTGCCGCTGCCCGACGCCGACGAGGTCGTCGCAGTCGGGGCCCCCGCGATCGGGGCGGACCCCTCGACCACCGCCGGCCTGGTGGGCGAGATCGCCGCGACCCTCCTATCGGACGCGATGCAGGTGGCCACGGGTCGCCCCGCCGACGATCTGCTCGACCTCGATCCCCTCCTGCTGGAGGGCGAGATGCGCGGCCACCCCTGGATCGTCGCGTCCAAGGGGCGGGTGGGCTTCGGCGCCGACGACCTCGTGCGGTACGCCCCCGAGGCCCGCGACACGATCGACGTGGAGTGGGTGGCCGTCGCGCGCGACCGGGTGGACCTGCGCAGCGTGCCGGGGCTGGAGCACGAGGCGGTGGTGGCCGCGCAGGTGGGCCCGGAGGGCTGGGACGAGCTGCGCGCGCGGGCCGCGGCGGGTGGCGCCGACCCGGACACCGTGGCCTACGTCCCGGTGCACCCGTGGCAGTGGGCGAACCGCGTCGTGCCCCTCCACGCCGGCGACCTCGCCCGCGGGCGGATGGTGTCCCTGGGCGGGCTGGGCGGCCGGTACGCGCCGCAGCAGTCCATCCGCACCCTGGCCGACCTGGACCACCCGGACCGCCGCTACATGAAGCTCGCGGTGTCGATCCTCAACACGTCGGTGCACCGCGGCATCCCGCGCGCCCGGGCCATGGCCGCCCCGGCGCTGACGGAGTGGTTCACGGGGATCTGCGACGGTGATCCGTTCCTCCGCGAGACCGGGCTCATCATGCTCGGCGAGGTCGCGAGCGCGAGCGTCGGCCACCCGGCGTTCGAGGCCGTCCCCGACGTGCCGTACCAGCACACGGAGATGCTCGGCGCCATCTGGCGCACCTCGGTCGCGCCGCTGCTGCGCCCGGGCGAGCGGGCGATCACGCTGGCCGCGCTCATCCACCGCGACCCGGCGGGGGTGTCGTTCGCCGAGCGCCTCATCGCCCGCAGCGGACGTGACGTGGACGCCTGGGTCACGGCCCTCCACGCCTGCTCGCTGCCGCCGCTGCTCCACGTGCTCTACCGCTACGGCGCCGCGTTCTCGCCCCACGCGCAGAACTGCATGGTGACGCTCCGCGACGACGTGCCGGAGAGGCTGGTGGTGAAGGACTTCGTCGACGACGCCATGGTCTCCATCGACCCTCTGCCCGAGCTGGAGGGGATGCCCGCCGGTGCCCGGGCCGCGATCGGCGAGGGCGTCGAGTCGATGGTGCTGTCCCAGTGGATCCAGAGCGGCCTGCTCGTGTGCGTCCACCGCTACCTGGCCGAGATCCTGCAGGACCGCATGGGCTACCCGGAGTCCGCGTTCTGGGCGTCCGCCGAGCGCGTGGTGGCCGGCTACCAGGAGCGCTTCGCCGCGGAGCTCGGCGACCGCTTCGCCCTGTTCGACTTCGAGGCGCCGGCCTTCGTGAAGCTCTGCCTCAACCGCGTGCGCATCCTCGGGCGGGGCTACTCCGACGACCCGTCACGGCCCGTCGCCTCGGCCGTCGGCTGGGTGGAGAACCCCCTCGCCCCGGCGGCGACGCCGTGAGCGCGGAGGTCCCGGTCCTCGCCGATCTCGCCGTCTACGGGGAGACCGAGCCGGCCACCGGCAGGCGCCTCTGGGCCCGTCCCGTGGTGCCCGAGCACGACACCCCGCTCGTCCATTCGTGGATGCACCGTCCCCATGTGGTGGAGTTCTGGGAGATGGACTGGCCCGCCGACTGGATCCGCGACTACCTGCAGCGCCAGGTGGACGACCCCGCCCGCACCCCGTACCTGGGATTCGTGGACGATGTGCCCGTGGGGTACATCGAGGTCTATGACCCGCACCGCGACGTGCTCGGCGCCCACGCCCCGGTGAGGCAGGGCGACCTGGGCGCGCACGTGCTGATCGGCGAGGAGGACTACCTCGGCAGGTACAGCGTCGCGATCGGCCGGGCCGTGGCCCGCTTCCTGTTCGAGCGCCCCGGGGTGCTGCGGCTGGTGGGCGAGCCCGATGTGCGTAACGAGAACTTCCTCTCGCTGCTCGCCTTCCTCGGGTTCCGGAGGGAGATGGAGATCGACATGCCCGACAAGCGGGCGGCGTTCATGGTGTGCGAGCGGGCCGACTTCGCCCGCCTCGCCGGCCGGCGGCGGCGCGCGGCCGGATGACCGGGGGCGTGACCCCGGCGCTCGCCCTCGCGGGGGTGCGCGCCTCCTACGGCGCGCGCGTCGCGCTGGACGGCATCGACCTGGAGCTGCCGCCCGGCGGGCTCCTCGCGCTGCTCGGGCCGAACGGGGCGGGCAAGAGCACCCTCGTCGCGCTCGCCGCGGGGCTGCGCGCCCCGGCGGCCGGAACGGTGCGCGTGTGCGGCCGCGACCCCCGCGCCGACCGTGGCGCCCGCCGGCTCGTGGGCCTGGCCGCCCAGGAGATCGGCCTCTACCCGTCGCTCACCGTCCTGCAGAACATCCGCGGCGTCGGGGAGCTGTACGGCATGACCCCGCGGGCCGCGCGCGAGTCGGCCGAGGCGCTCATCGGCCCGTTCGGGCTGGAGGGGGTCGCGAGCCGCGCCGCCGGGACCCTGTCCGGCGGGGAGCGCCGCCGCGCCCACGCCGCCGCCGCCCTCGTCCACCGGCCCCGCCTCGCCCTGCTCGACGAGCCCACCGCCGGCGCCGACCCGCGCACCCGCGACGCCATCCTGCAGGCCGTCCGCGAGATGGCCGCCGACGGTGTCGCCGTCGTCTACACGACGCACTACCTGCCGGAGGTGGAGCGCCTCGACGCCGACGTGGTCGTCCTGGAGGCCGGCCAGGCCGTCGCGACGGGCGCCCACCGCGAGATCGTCGCGCCGCACGGAGGCAGCCTGGAGGCGGCCTACCTCGCCCTCACCGGGCGCCGCGCGCCGGAGGAGTGGGAGTGAGCGGGGCCCGCGCCGTCGCCGGCATCGAGCTGCGCCTCTTGCGCCACGACCCCGTGCCCGCGGTCATCCTGGTGGCCGCGCCGCTCGTCCTCATGACCCTCCTCGCCCCGGCCCTGCGCGCCGCGCTGCTGGTGCAGGGCGACAACGTGGCCGGCTCCGCCCAGACCGTCCCCGGCATGGCCTGCGTCTTCGCCGTCTTCGCGGCGGGCATCGTGGGCTTCTCGCTGTTCCGCGACCACGGCTGGCACACCTGGGAGCGGCTCCACGCGTCCGGCACCCCGCCCCGCGCGGTGGCCCTCGGCAAGCTCGCGGTGCCCGGCGGGCTGCTCATCGTGCAGGCCGTCGTGCTCTTCGCCGTCGGGGTGATCTGGCTCGAGCTGGAGGTGGCCGGCTCCTGGGTCGCCGTGGCCGCGATCGCCCTCGCCTACGGGGCAGCCGTCCTGACCGGCGGCCTCGCCATCGCCGCCCTGGCCGGGACGATCCAGCAGGTCAACGCGATCACCGCCCTGGCCGCGATGGTCCTGGGCGCCCTGGGCGGGGGCTTCGTCCCGGCCGACTCCCTCCCGGACTGGGCGCAGCCCCTCTCCCCCGTGACGCCCACCTGGTGGGCGATGGAGGGCTACCGCGGAGCGATCATCGACGGCGACCCCCTCGCCGACGCCGCCGGCCCCGTCGCCGTGCTGCTGCTCTACGCCGTGGTCTTCGGGCTCATCGCCGCCTACCGCCTCCGCCTGGACCGCCCCAAGCGCACCTGGGGCTGAGGGGCCTCCCCGCCAGGGGATGCGCCACTCCCGGGGCGCTCCCAGTTCCACTTGGACCTCGGCGGGAGGTCCGAGCGACGGATGAACGGCGCGCGGGGCGGATCCGGCACGGAGACGGCACGGATCGGCGGCGAGTCGTGTGCCCGGACGGCCTACGGTCGGGGGCCCCGTCTCCGATCGGGGGCCCTCCGGAGAGGCCTCCTACTGCGAGGCCACCGTGGCGACGATCACGACGATGTAGACGATCAGCCCGATGAAGCCGAGGAACATCCCGAGCTGGGCGCGGCCCTCGCCGGGGGTGCCCGGCCCCAGGGAGCGGATGTCCTTCAGCGCCCACCGCGACACCAGGATCGCGGCGGTCGCGACGATGAGCGGGATGGTCACGAACCCGGCGATCCCCAGGATGAGCCCGAGGGTCGCCTTGCCGGCGGCCCGCTTCTCGTCGGCGGCGTCCGGCAGGGGGACCTCGTCCTCCGGCGCGACGTCCGGGGCGACGGGGCCGGTGTCCTCCGCGGCGGGTGCGGGCGGCGGAGGCGGCGTGTCGGCGCCTGCATCGGCCGCGGGGGCGGACGGCGGGTCGGACCACTCCGTGTCCGGCGCCTCGGCCTCCTCGACGGGGGTCTCGGCCTCCAGCCCCTCGGCGGCGCGCCGCACCGTGGACGGCGACGGGGCCTTGTTGCGGTGGTCGATCAGGAGGGCGTCGATCGCCGCCTCCACCACCTCGGGGCGCATGCCGTCGAGCTCGTCCCGGTAGGTGTCACCGAGGCCCGGCTCACCCGGCCAGGTGGACTCGATGCGGTCGGCGATGTCCCGCCACTGGTCGTCGCGCACGGCGGCAGGCTACCGACCTACCCGAGACTGAGGAGCACCACCGCCGCCGCAGCCGGGCCGTCGTGGCTCAGGGAGACCATGGCGTGGATCCGGCGGCCGAGGTCCGTCTCCATCCGCGCGATCGACTCGGCCACCGCCCCGTGGAGCCCGAGGGACGGCCGCCCGTACCCGTCGTCCACGATCTCGATCTCGCGCATGTCCAGGACGCCGACGTCCGGCGCCCGCCCTGCGCGGGCGGCGCCCCACGCCTTGATGAACGCCTCCTTCGCGGCGAAGCGCGCCGCCAGGCGCAGGGTCCGCACCTCCGGATCCCCCGACGCGGCCCGCAGCTCGCGCTCGGTGAAGGTCGCATCGACGAATCCCGACGCCGTGTCGGCGAGCTGGGCGGCGAACCCCTCGACCCCGACCACGTCGATGCCGAGGCCGACGGCGGTCACGGCTCCGCGCGGTAGGCGCCGTCGCGCAGCCGGGCGCCCGGGTCGAGCAGCATCGCCGCCTCCCGCTCGCGCTCGTCCGCAGGGTCGCCTCCGCCCAGGCGGCGGTCCGTGCGCAGCGCCGGCTCGGGCCGCCCCACCTGGGCGCGCAGCCGCCGCTGGGCGCCGGCGGCCCGGCGCGCGCCCGCCCGGCGCAGGTACTCCTCCCGCTCCGCCTCCGGCACCGCGGCCAGGAACGCGTCGGGGTGCGCCAGCGCGAGGAGCGCGGAGACGTGCCCGAACCCGAGGCTCGTCACCAGCGCGCACCGCACGGGCTCGCCGGGGGCGAGCGCGACGGGCCGGTCGCCGAGGGTCAGGTGCACGCCGTCGCGGAGCGCCGGGTCGGGCGAGTCCAGGTTCGCGTTCCCCGGCACGAGGCCGGTCTCCATGATCCGCAGCACGCCGTCCACCTGCCACGCGGCGGCGCCGCCCTTGGAGTGGCCGGTCACGGTCTTCTGGGAGACCACCAGCAACGGGTTGCCGGGGGTGCGGCCGAGCGCGTCCTGGATGCGCTCGTGGAGGTCGGCCTCGTTCGTGTCGTTCATGGCGGTCGAGGTGTCGTGCTTCGAGACGACCCCGATGTCGTCGGCGTCCAGGCCGATGCGCGCCAGCGCCCGCGCGAGCGGCGAGTCGCCCCCGCCGGTCGCCGCGGCCAGCAGGCCCATGCCCGAGGCCGGGATGGAGCGGTGGACCCCGTCGCCGAACGACCCGGCGTAGGCGAGCACCCCGCGCACCGGCAGCCCCAGCTCCAGCGCGACGTCGCCGCGCACCAGCAGCAGCGCGCCGCCGCCCTGCGCCTCCACGAAGCCGGCGCGCCGCTCGTCGTTGGCCCGCGAGGCCTCGTGCGGGGCCAGGCCCATCGCCGCGAGGTCGTCCGCGTCGGCGCTCGCGCGCATGTCGCCGAAGCCCGCGAGCCCCTCGGGGGTGAGGTCGTCGAAGCCGCCCGCGAGCACCGCGAGCGCCTTGCCGGCGCGGATCCTGTCGTGCGCCTCCTCCAGCGACACCGCCGCGGTGGCGCACGCGGCCACCGGGTGCACCATGGCCCCGTAGGAGCCGACGAACGACTGCACCACGTGCGCGGCGACCACGTTGCCGAGCGACTCCTGCAGGCGGTCCGGGCTGCGCTCCTCGTCGAGCAGGCGGTCGAGCAGCAGGCGCCGCAGCGACGCCATGCCGCCCATCCCGGCGCCCTGGGTGTTGGCGACGAGCGTCGGGTGGACCGCGCCCATCAGCTCCTCGGGGGTGAGCCCGGCGTCCTGGAACGCCTCCACCGTGCTCGCCATGTTCACCACGGCCATGCGGTCGGCCCCGGCCACGAGCTCGGCCGGCACGCCCAGGCGGGTGGGATCCAGGCCGTGCGGGATCTGCCCGGCCACCCGCCGCGTGTGCGGGTCGGTGCGCGGCACGCGCACGGTCGCCCCCGGCCGGCGCAGCACGCGCCAGCGGCCGTCCTCCCCGATGCGGGCCTCCGCGTGGCCCGGGTCGGCCGCGACGTGGGCCAGGGCCTCCTCGCGGGAGCCCACCTCGACCACGAGCTCCTCGTCGAGCACCGCGGGGGCCAGCACGTCGAGGCCCGCCGCCGCCACGACGCCGTCGTCCTCCAGCGGGCGCACACCCAGGCGCGCGCGCACCGCGTCGCGGTAGCGCGCGGCCAGCCCGGCCTCCGGCACCTCCGACCCGTCGGCCGCGTCGACCCACCGGCCGCGGTACCCGTCCACCTCGAAGCGCACGAGGCCGCACAAGGCGGCCATCTCCGCCACCGCGCGGGCTGACAGCGGCGCGCCCGCCTCCAGCTCCCAGCGCGTGCGGCCGGTGCCGCCGGGGCCGAGCTCGCCGGTACCCACGATCACGACCAGGTCGGCGGGGTCCAGGCCGTGGGCCCGCCCGGCGCCCGCCGGCGGCACCGGTGCCGCGTCGGTGCCGGGACCCGGCAGGGCGTCGACCGGGGGCGGCGGCCCATCGCCGTCCGCCGTCCGTTCGGCGAGGGCGGTGTCGAGGGCCGCCCGCCGCGCCCGCGTGGCCTCGCCGGCCCGCACCCCCGCGATCGCGGGCTCGATCGCGGCCCGCAGGTCCCGCACGTCGTCCAGGCCGCCGGTGGCGTCCACGCGCACCGGCGCGACGCGGGCACGGGCCCGCACGCCGGGGTGCAGCAGCCCCTCCAGCACCCATGCCATCTCGCCGGCGGTGAACGTCCGCACGCCGAGCGTCTCCTCGACGGCGTCGGCCACCGGGTCGGCCGCGGCCATCAGGCCGGTGCCGCGCACCCAGCCGATGCGCGGCATCAGGAGCACGGTGCGGGCGCCCCAGGCGGGCTCGCTCACCCAGCGCGCGGCCAGCGCCTCGAGCGCGGCCTTACTCTCGCCGTAGGCGCCGTCGTCGCCGAAGGCCCCGCGGTTGGCCGAGAGCGGCACCAGCACGGCCACCGGGTCGCGGCTGTCGGCCATCGCGGCCACCCGGCCCACGAGGCGCTCCACCCCCACCACCTGCAGGCGCAGGGACTCCTCGAACGCCGGCCCGGCGTCGGCCAGGCGGCCGGTGGAGGGGATCGCTGCGAACGGGGCCAGGATCGTCGGCACCAGGGGCGAAGTCGCCAGGTCGGGGCGCCCCTCGGGCGCCGGGGGCGCGGCGAGCCAGTCGCAGAGCGCGTCGATGTCCCCGAAGGAGGCCAGGTTCGCGCGCAGCAGGTGCAGCTCGGCGCCGGGGGCGGCCGAGGTGCGGTGCAGGTCGCGGTACCGGCGGCGCCGCTCCGGGTCGTCGGAGGTGGTGGTGACGACGACGCGGGCGCCGGCCCGCAGCAGCCGCGCGACCAGGGCCTCGCCGATCGAGCCCGGCCCGGCCCCGGTCACGAGCGCGACCTCGCCGCGCAGGTCCGGGGCCGCGCGCAACGAGGCGGCGAGCGCGTTGCCCAGGGCCGTCGCGACACCGGGGTCGCCGGCCACGAGGGCACCGGGCTCCAGCAGCTCTCCCGGGCGGCCGTCCGGCACGAGCGGCGTGGGACGCGGCACCGCCACCGAGGCCAGCGCGTCCCCCAGGTCGGTGCGCCCGCGCTCGCGCGCCCGGGCCGCCAGCACCCGCGCCGCGGCGGCCACCTGCTCGCGCCCGCCGTGCAGCGCCAGGCGCGCGGCCTCGGCCCGCATCGCGTCGCCCTCGAGACGCCCGGCGAGGGCGTCGTGGTACAGGGTCACGAGGTCCCAGCGCGCCGACGCCCAGGCCCCGGCCAGGCGCACGTGGCGGCGGGCGTCGAAGAGCGGCGCCACCGCCCGGGCGCGCTCGTGGCCGAGCTCGGCGTCGAGCACCGCCAGGCGCTCCGCCTCCGGGTCCGGCCCCGGGTCGGGCATGCCGCGGTCCACCTCGGGCTCCGGCGCGGGCGCCGCCGCGACGGCGACCGGCGCGGCCGCGAGGGCCGGCGCCGCGGGGGCCAGGGAGATGCCGCGATCCGCCGCCGTCGCGGCCACGGCGCGGTCCACGGTCTCGCGGGCCTCGGCCGCGGTGCGCGGGGCCTCCCCGGCGAGCGTCCCGAGGTCGCCGCCACGCGCCGACGGGCCGGGGCGGGTCGCCAGCGCCAGGCCTGCCATGACGTGCTCCACCAGCCCGGGTCCCAGGCCCCAGGCGGCGGCCACGTGCCCGCGCGCCTGCGCGGCGGTGAGGCCCGACCCGCCGAGCGCCCGGCTCAGCGCGCCCGCGATCGCGTCGGACAGGTACGGCCCCGGGTAGCGGTAGGCGGCGCCGCGCTCTCGCAGCGTCCCCACCAGGTCGCCGATGGTCCCGCTCTGCGCCCCCTCGCCGCCCGAGAGCCCGAACTCGCGGCCCAGGTCGATGAGCACCTGGTTGCGCCGGGACGACACACCCTGGAAGAGGTCGTCGATCGTCTCCGACTCGTCGAGCTGGTCGGGCCGCACGCGGGCCTGCAGGGCGAGCACGAGGCGCAGGGCGTCGCCCGCGTCCACCGGGCGGTCCACGACGGCGACGGGGGCGGCGGCCACGGCGGCGGCGGCGGGCACCACGAGGGCGGGGGCCGCGACGGCGGGGGCCTCGTCCTCCTCGGCCGGCGGGGGCTCGTCACGGTCGAGCACCCGGTCGCGGTCGGCCTCGGCGTGGAGCACCTCGGGCGCCGGCCCGGCCACCGGGGCGGCGGCCAGCGCCGCCCGGGCCAGGTCGGTCAGGACCGGCGCGTGGGCGGGGCCCACCTCGACCACCCGGCGGGCGCCGAGACCACCGGCGGCGCGGGGGGCCACGATCGACCGCCAGGTGCCGGTCCACAGCACGGGCGAGGCGATCTGGCGGGCGAGCAGCGCCACGAGCAGGGCGCGGGCGCGGTCGTCCGGATCGTCCCCCAGCGGCCCGAGCGCCGTGCCGGCCTCCGCCCGGACCGCGTCGGCGAAGGGCTCGTCCAGCGCGAACGGCCGGCCCACCAGGTTCGGCACCCACCGCCCCACCAGCAGGCGGTGGTCGACCGCGCCGACGAGCCGGGCGACCGCGGTGCGGTACCCCGTCACGGCGGGTTCGAGCACCGAGGAGTGGAACGGGACGTCGATGCCGCGCAGCTCGCGCACGGCCGGGCGGCCGCCGGCGCGCGGGCGCAGCCGGGCCGCCAGGGCGGCGATGCCGCGGGCGGTGCCGGCGACGGCGTACTGACGGTCGGTGGCGTTGCGGTTCACCACCTCCAGCGGCTCGCCCAGCTCGGCCGCGAGCGCGGTGACGGCCGCCTCCAGGCCCGCGGCATCGGTGCCGGCCGCCGAGGGGTCGGCCACGGCCAGGCGGTACGGCGACGCGCCCCGGGCGTCGCGCGGCACGCGGTCCTGCATCGCCCGCCCGCGGACGTGGACGAGTTCCAGCGCGTCGCCCAGGCCGATGACGCCGAGCGCCATGAGCGCGGAGACCTCGCCCACCGAGTGCCCCGCCGCCGCGTCCGGCACCCCGAGCACGCCGGCCTCGCGCAGCTCCGCCAGCGACGCCGCGGCGTGGGCGACGAGCGCGGGCTGGGTCACCTCGGTGCGGTAGAGCACCCCGGCGGGGTGGGCCAGCACCTCGCCCCCGCCCGTGCGCAGCACCGGCGGGTTGTGCTCGACGGCGTCGATGAGCGAGAAGCCCAGCCGGTCGCGGGCGACGGCGTCGGCCTCCTCCCACGCGGCGCGGGCGGCGCGCGAGCGGCCGCGGCCGTCGGACCCCAGGCCGGGGCGCTGGACGCCCTGGCCGGGGAACACGAGCACGGTGCGCGGCGGGGCGATCTCGGCGCGGGCGGTCGCCACCACGGCGTCGCCGGCCCGCACGCGCACGTCCACCACCCGGCGGCCCTCGCGCACGCCGGCGCGCTCCGCCTCCAGGTCGAGCGGCACGCCCAGCGGGACCGGCGCGGTGAAGCGGACGCTCCAGTCGCGGATCGCGGCGGGGTCGCCGTCGCACAGGCGGTCGGCCACCAGGGCGCCGGCGCGCGCGGCGGTCCACGCGCCGTGCGCGATCGGGGCCTCCAGGCCCGCCAGCCGGGCGACGAGCACCGAGCGGTGCAGCGGGTTGTGGTCGCCGCCCACGCGCGCGAACGGCGCCATCGACACCGGCGCGGCGTCCTCGTCGCGGGCCAGCTCGCGCCGGGGCCGGGGGGCCACCGGGCCGCCGGGGCCCGCGGCCAGGTCGAGCGCGGCGAGCACCGGGTGTTCGGCGTGGGAGGCGACCTCGTCCAGGTGGATCGTCGCCACGGCCGTCCCGCCCGCGGCGATCGTCCCGGCGGCCGTCCACCGCGCCGCGCCGCCGCGCGGGCGCGCCATGGCCACCTCGGCGTGGACCCGCAGCGGGCCGTCCGCCGGCACCTCGCCGTCCACCCGCACCCAGGGCTGGTCCAGCAGCAGCGCGCGCTCGGCCGCCCCGGGGGTGAACGTGCGGTCCACCACGCGCCGCAGGCTCCGCTCCGCGGCGGTGACGCCGTCGGCGCCGAGGATCATGAGCTCGGCCTCGAGCGTCGCGACGACGCCGCGCGGCCCGGTCACGACGGCCTCGCAGGTCATGCGGGTGGGCGCGTCGCCGGGGTCGTCCAGCTCGGCCAGGTGGGCGTGGGCCTCCCCGCCGTCCCCCTCATGCGGCGGCCACGCCGGACCGGGGGTCACGCGGTGGCGGCTGTGCACCAGCTCGGGCAGGCGGTACGCCACCTCGGGCACGCCGAGCAGGCCCGCGACGGCCGGCCAGGCGAGCGTGAGGGCCAGGTCGAGCGGCACGCCCGCGTGCTCGGCCCCGGTCGCGGCGCGGTACCCCGCGACGACCGCGGGATCGAGGGTCCACGGCGCCGTGACCCCGGCCGCCGGGTCGGGCACCTCCAGCGGCGCGCCGCCGGTGAGCGCCCGGCGCGCGAACGCCCCCTGGGCCTCCCCGCCCTCCACCTCGGCGAACGCGCCCGAGCCGCCCTCCAGCGGACGCCCGCGGATGACGAAGCGCTCGGCCGGCGGGTCGAGTGAGGCGACCCAGGCGGTCACCACCACGTCGCGGCCGTCGGCCTCCACCACCACCCGCTCCTGCGCCGACCCGCGGGGCACCGCCGTGAGGTGGATGAGCCGGCCGGTGTCGTCCACGGCCGCGTCCACCTCGTCGCCGGGCAGCACGAGGCGCCAGAGCGGGTTGGGGCGGGTGCGCGGGCCGTCGTCGCCCATCTCCACCACGGACGTCGATGCGCACAGCGCGGCCACCGGGCCGTGGCGGCCCGCGACGGCCGAGGCGAGCGGCTCGGGCACGGGGCCGGGGTCGGCCAGGCGGTCGCGCTCGGCCACCGGTGCGCCGGCGGCCTCCAGCCGGTCGATCGTCTCCTGCTCGAAGCGGCGCAGCAGGTCGGCGACGGGCTCGTCGGCGCGGGCGATGCCGCCCACCGACGCGGGGCCGGGGATGATGAAGACCTCATCGGCGCCCAGGCGGTCGTCCTGGGCCTGCCACAGGCCGTCGGCCATGAACCAGCGGCGCACCTCGGCGTCCAGCACCGGCACGAAGGGCACCGGCTTGCCCGGCCCGTCGAACACCTCCAGGGCGTGCTGGGCGTCGGCCGGATGGAGCAGCGTCGTGGCCGCGGCGGGCAGGGCGGCGGCGAACCGGGCGAGGGCCGCAGCGGGGTCGTCCAGGTCGGACGGCGCGGCCACGGGGGCCGCGACGGGGCCCTCCTCCTCGGGGGCCAGCCGCGCGGCGGCGCGGCGGCACAGCGCCAGGGCGCGGTCACGCCACGAGGGGTGGCCCCAGGCGCCATCGTCGCCGGGGGCGTGGCGGCCGATGGCGAGCCGCCCGGTGACCCGCTCCAGCAGCCCGAGGTAGGTCATCGCCTCCAGGTCGCCCAGGTACGGCTTCGCGGTGCGGGCGAGCGCGGCGACGATCTCGTCGCGCCGGGCGGTGACCGCGGCGGCGTCGCCGGCGACCTCCTCCAGCAGGTGCCCGGCCCGCGAGGCCGAGTTGTCGACGAGGTGGATGTCCGCGTTGAGGTTGGAGCGCGCGGACGTGACGCCCCCGCCGACGCCGCGGCGCGGGACCCAGTCGGGGCTCCCGGCCGACGCCACCAGCGCGCGCTTCACCTGGGGCGACGCCGTCGCCTCGCGGCAGGCCATGGCGGCGGTGCCCACCAGCACCGCGTCCACGGGCATCGCGCGCTCGCCGTGGGGCAGCGACCACGCCCCCGTGAGCAGGTCGGCGGCCCGCGCGGGATCCCCGACGCCGCCGCCCACGCACAGCACCACGTTCGCCCGGCGGCGCACGTCGGCGTAGGCGCCCAGCAGCAGCTCGTCCAGGTCCTCCCAGGAGTGGTGGCCGCCCGAGCGCCCGCCCTCCAGATGCATCGTGATCGGGCGGTGCGGCGCCGCGTCGGCGATCGCCAGCACGCGCCGCACCTGGTCCGGGGTCCCCGGCTTGAACGTCACGAGGGGCATGCCGTGGGCGTGGAGGCGCTCCACGATGGCCAGCGCCTCGTCCACCTCGGGGACGCCGGCCGACACGGTGAGGCCGCAGAACGGGGCGCCGGCCCGCCGCGCCCGGGTCAGCAGCCGGTCGTCCTCCCAGTGCAGCGACCAGAGGTGGCGGTCCAGCAGGAGCGTGTTGAAGACGGCCTCGCGCCCCGGCTCCAGGAGGGCGGTGAGCTCGCGCACGCGCCGGTCGAAGGTGGCGCGGTCGGGCTGGCCGCCACCCGCGAGCTCGGCTGTGTACCCCGCGTTCGCCGCGGCCGCCACGATGCCGGCGTCCGAGGTCGTGGGCGTCATGCCCGCGAGGATCACCGGCGGCCGGCCGATCATCCGCGCGTAGCGCCCGTCCAGATGGAGCCCGGCGGGCGTGCGGACGAGGCCGGGGGCGGAGTCGGCGTACCGCACGTCCGGCCCCGTGGGCGCCGCGCCCGGCACGCCCAGCACCCGGCGCCCCTCCGGGGAGGCCAGGCCCAGCGCGCGGGCACCGGAGCCGTGCAGCCCCTCGGCCGTCATCCGCGCCACCGCCGTGCCGGGGCCGACGTCCAGCACCCAGTCGGCGCCGCGCTCCTCCAGCGCGCGCACCACCAGATCCCAGCGCACGGGCGCCAGGAACTGGCCGTGCGTGACCGTGGCCGTGAGGTCGGCGGCCCCGCGCAGGTCGGACCCATCGGCCGCGTCGATCACCGGCATCCGCAGCGCGCCGGCGACGGGTAGGCCGGACCCCGTGGCCGCCCAGGCGGCGAAGCGGTCGTGCGCGGCCTCCATGTGCGGCGTGTGGAAGGGGACGTCCACCGGCAGCGGGGTCCACGCGGCGCGCAGCGGGGCTCCCCCGCGCTCGCCGCGCCGGCGCGCCTCCTCCTCCGCCCGCGCGATCGCCTCGAGCCGCGCGCGCAGCACGGCCAGGCCGGTGGCCGGGCCGCCCACCACGACCCGCGCCGGGCCGTTGACGAGCGCGACCGACACCCGGGCGCCAGGGGCGAGGCCGGCGTTGACCTCGGCCACGAGCGGCTCCAGGCGGCGCAGCCGCACGCCGGTCACGACGGCCATGCAGGCCTCGTGGCCGTCCGCCGCGCGCTCCACCCGGGCGGCGGCCATGTGGACGCCCTGCGCCCAGGCGTGCCGCAGGTGGCGCGCGAGGAGGTCGTCGTCCACCTCGCCGTCGGGCGCCTCGGCCAGCATGAGCGCGGCGAGGAGGCCCTGGGAGTGCCCGGCCGCGGCCACGACCGCGCCGCCGCGGACGGCGTCCCCGAGCCCCTCGGCCCAGAGCGCCCGCCACAGGAGGGCCTGCGAGAGCAGGATGAGCGGGTACGAGACGCCGGCGCCGCGCAGGTAGGCGGGCGGCGGGGCGGAGTCCGGGTCGCCGATCCACGCCGCCACGTCGAGCCCGTGCCGGAAGAGGCCGCTCGCCTGCCCCAGCGGGGAGGCGGCGGCCTCGGACAGCACCTCCCCCGCCAGCCGCGCGCCGTCGCGCAGCTCCGGGGTGCGGGCGACCAGGGTCGCGAGCTCCTCGAGGGGGTCCGCGCCCTGGCCGGCGAACGTGACGGCCGCGCGCACCTCACCGGACGCGAGGCGCTCGGCGAGCGAGCGTGCCTCGGCGGCGGCGGTGCGCGCGTCGCTCATCGCAGTGCCCGGGGGACGGCCACGACGCGGAACCTACCGCTGGCCGCCGTGGCGCGCGACGTGCCCACGATCCGCAGCCGCACCTGGAAACGGGCGGTGCCCTTGATGCCGGTGGCGCCGGTCTTCGTCGTGCGCTTCAGGATGATCCGGCGGTCGATGCGCCCGGTGCGCGGCACCGTGACCTTCGCCAGCGGCAGCACACGGCGGCCCACTTGGCGCTCGATGACCACGACGCGCCCGGCGGCCGTCCGCGGCAGGGTGGCCCGCACGCGCAGCACGGCCTTCCCCTTCACGCGCAGCACCGTGGCCGTGGGCCGCGGCGGCGCGGCGGTGCGCGCCTTCGCCGGCGGCGGCGCCTGCACGACGGGGGCGGGCGCGGCGGGCGCCGGGGTGACCGGCCGCGGGGTGGCCGGCGGCAGCGGCGAGTCGAGCGCCGCGATGGCGAACGGGGCGAGCGGGTACGCGGCGATGCCGAACCGGCCCCCGTCGCCGCCCGCCTGGTTGCCGAGCGGGCTGTACGCGACGCCCGCGTTCTGCACGGTCACGTCGCCGCTGACGCAGTCGAGCGCGATGCGCACGGGGGCCCCGGCCGACGGGGTGACGGTGGTCCAGAGGTGCACGGCGCCGTACGGGGTCACGTTCCCGGTGCCCTCGACGGAGATCGTGCCGAGCGCACCGGGCGGGGCCACGCCCATCCGCATCGGGGCGCTGCCCGACGGGGTCCAGGTGGTGGCCGAGAGCGGGATCTGCCCGGCCAGGTCGGCACCGTTCACGCCGCCGACGGAGATCGACCCGCCGGAGACCTGGAGCGCGACGGACACGGGGGTCTCGCCCGTCGCCACCTGGCGCGGCTCCACGGTGCCCGTGCCGTCGATGGCGGCGGTCGCGGCGATGCGCGCGGTGGACGCCCCCGTCGGGAGGTCGCCGGCGTCGCGCAGGCTCTCGAGCCAGTCGTTGGGGATGGCGTAGGAGAGGACCGGGTTCAGGGTGCGGGCACCGGAGGCGCCGCCCGGCACGGGGAAGCGGGTGATGCGCACGTCGACCGGGGACGCGTTGGTCGACCCGGGACGCCGCGCGATGCAGGTGAATGCCGGAACGTCGACCGTGTCGATGGGGTCCGGCACCAGGTTCGAGTGGCTGGCGCCGTCGGCGATGAAGCCGCCGGGCAGGCAGTCGAGCCCGAGGATGGCGGCGCCGAGGCGCGCCTGGATGTAGACCGAGCCGACGGGGACGACGGTGGAGCCGCCGGGACCCGCGGGCAGGGGCGGCAGGGACCCGGGCAGGGCCTGCCGGAAGGTGACCTCGCCGCCGCGCGCCGTCCAGGCGGAGTCGGGCAGGTCGGGGATGTCATAGACCATGGGCGCCGGCTGGGGGCGGCCCTGGCCGTCGACCGTCACGGTGGTGTGCGCGATGGCATCGACCTCGAAGACGCGCACGCCCTCAACGGTGTTCGCGCCCTCGACGGCGATCCAGACCGTCGCGGGGATCTCGTTGTAGCCCTCGCGCAGCAGGCCGAAGCGGTAGCCGTACTCGGCCATCCAGGTGGGGAGCGTCGCGCCGACCCCGAGCCCCTCCAGCTCCACCGTGTCCCCGCGCTCGGCGGAGCCCGCGGCGACGGAGCCGGTGAGGCTGATCGGGATGTCCCGCCAGTACGTGTCGTACGAGTACTGGCAGGCGTTGGGGGTGACGACGGTGGCGGCGGAGGCCGGCCCGGCGAGGGCCCCTCCGGCGACGACGGCGGCGACGGCGGCGGCGCCCGCCCATGTCCTGCGGCGCGTGATCACGGGTGGTGCTCCTGCGGTCGTGGTGGATCGGAGTGCCGCGCCGGCCCGGGACGCGCGGGGCGTCCCGGGCCGGCCTCGGCGAGCGGCCCTACCTGCGGGCGGCGCTCTTCACGGCGACGGCCTTGTAGGCGCTGTTCGCGCCGAGGGCCGTGGCCGTCGGGAGGGTGCGCACCCGCACGCGGATGGACTTCGCGCCCTTGACCCCCGTCGCGCCGGCCTTCGTGCCCGACTTGAGGAGGATCTGCCTGCTGACCTTCCCCGAGGCCGGGACCTTCACGGTGCCGACGGTCAGGGTCCGCTTGCCGACGAGGCGCTGGATGACCAGCGTGCGCCCGGCCTGCGCCTTCGGGAGGGTGGCGGTCACGCGGAGGTAGACCTTGCCGCCCTTCACGAGGGTGGTGAACTTCGGCTTCGCCGCGTTCGTCTTCGCCTTCGTCACGACCGCCGTGGGGGCGTTCGCCGGGACGACCGCGAACGGCGCCGACGGCGTGTGGGCGATGGCGTACCGGCCCGCGGAGCCCGAGGGCACCGTGGTCGTGGCCGGCGGGGCGCCCGCGGCGACCGGGGTCGGGATGCGGACGTCCGGGTTGCCCCGGCCCAGGTTCGAGAACGCGATCGCCGCGTTGGCGATGCGGATCGTGCCCTGGAGGCAGTCGATGCTCGCGCCGTAGCGGCCGGTCTCGGCCCGGACGAACAGCGAGCCGTACGGGGTCATCGGGAAGATCGCGCCCGCGTCACCCGAGTGCCCGCGACCGGTGAGGGTCTGGGTCGGGATCTGGCCCGGGGCGGCGACCGAGAAGGACACGTCACCGGCACCCGTCGGGGTCCAGGTGGTGTCCGGGGCGGTCACCTTCATGATCGAGGCCGGGAAGGTCTCGTCACCGCTGCCCGACACGCCGTCCGGGTCGGTGAAGCTCGCCTGCCAGCGACCCTCGATCTTCACGACCTGCGTGCCCTGGACGGTGTTGGCGCCGGTGATGGCGAGCCACATCGTGAGGGGCTGGTCGAGGTGGCCACCCGAGGGCAGCGACTCGTACGACAGCAGGTTGGAGTAGAGCGCCTTGATCATCACGGAGGAGATCGTGGCCTCGACGCCCACGCCCTTCAGCGTGTACGGCTGGCCCGTCGTGTACTTCCCCGGGTCCGGCGTCGTCACCTTGATGTCGTAGCCGTTGATCTCGCGGCCGAGGCCGAAGCGGCCGAGGCCGTCCACGCAGACGAACGGCTTGACGGCCGCGTCCGGCGTGACCGAGGCGATGGTCGGCGGCGTGGCCGCGTTGACCGTGTAGCGGCCGCGGTCACCCGCGGGCGGGTTCACGAGGCCCGGGACCACGTTGCCGGCCTCGGAGTAGAGGATCGGCGTGCCGGCGTTCGGGTGACCCACCGCGTAGAGCCCGCCGGCCTCGTAGACGTTGCCCGCGACGCAGTCGAGGGAGGAGCGGCCGCCGGAGTCGACGACCGTCACCGGGTCGACGCCGCCGCCGTTCGCGCCGGTCTCGCCGAGGCGCAGGCGCACGTACACCTGGCCGTAGGGCCGCGCGGCGGTGAGGTACTCGTTCGCGTTCGGGCCGGTCGGGGCCGTGGCGGTGGCGTTGTTGCGGAGCCACTGCTGGTTGACCGGGATCTGGCCCAGGCCGCCCGGCTGGGCGACCGAGAAGGTCACGGGGCCGGCGCTCTTGGGCGTCCAGGAGACACCCGTCGTGTTGAGCGTCGCGGTGCCCGCGAGGTTCGGGGTCGGGGTGCCGTTGAGGACGCCACCGGTGTAGCGGCGCACCTCGACGTCGCCGTCGGCGTCCACGAAGACGCGCGTGTTGGCCGACGCGTTGACCGTGGCGCGCAGGATCTGACGCTCCTCCACGGTGTTGGAGGCCGCGACGGCCACCCAGAACGTCATGCCGTTGAGGTTGTTCTCACCCGGCGCGAGGATCCCGGCGTCCGCGAGGTCCTGGAGGTACCCGTTGCCGAACGAGTACCGGACGACCGGCTGGATGCCGAAGGGCTGTCCGACGACCACGTCGGGGAAGTCGCTCGCGAAGGTCACGTCCAGGTCCACGTCCTGGGTGATGGCCTCCGGGTTGATGCAGGTGTACTGGCTGGCCGCCGAGGCGGTGCCGGCCGTCGCCGCGACGGCGACCCCGGCCGCGACGGCGCCGACGGCGGCCGCGATCCGGCGCGCCCGCGGGCGCTGCGTTCGTGTTCTCATCGTCTCTCCGGGTCGTACGGCGGGCCCTCACCGCCGGCGACTGACATATGGTCAGCCTATGCCTGAATGTTCGGTGAACCTCACCGACGCGTCGGCAAGCCTACCCGACCCGAGATCCCGTTCGTCAAGCGGAGTGGGCGTCCGGGGACGACCGTCACTCTTACGCTGTCAGTCGGCTCCGTCCCTGAGCACGCGATGCCGCATGGCGGCGATCCGGCGCAGCCGCCCGGCGGGGCAGTCGGCGCAGCGTTCGTGCTCGGGCACACGGTACGCGAGACAGCAGCCGGCGCGGCGGCGGGCCGGCCCGGAGGGGTCCGGGTTCGCCTGCAGCGCCACCGCGAACGGCGCCGGCGGCGCGAGCAGCCGATCGCCGAGGACGATGGCGTCGTCGCGCCGGCCCACGGCCTCGCCGGCCCAGAGCAGCGCCAGCGCGATGGAGTCGCCCACCGACCGGTGCAGGTGCGCCGGCGTGCGGACGCCCAGCCCCGCGACCGCGTCGACGAACGGGGCGAGCGCCGCCGACAGGTCGCCCCGCGCGGTCTCCACGGGGTCCTCGCCCCCGTCCCACGGCGGCGGCTCGCAGGCGAGGCCCTCCACCCGACCGACGGGGCCCACCCGGGCGCGCAGGCGCCCCGGCGCGAGTGGCGGCGCCGGCACCCCGAGCATGAGGGGCAGCGCGGCGGCCATGCCCAGGTGCCACGCGAGGCTCTCGACCACCCAGGTCCCGTGGGCGTCGCGGGGGCCGCCCCAGCGCTCCTGGCTGGCGTCGACCATCGCGGAGGCCGCCTCCGGAACCGCGAGGGACGCCAGCGGGCGCCAGCCCGGACCCTCCCCCGGGGCGGGCTGCAGGCCCATCCGCATGCCCATCGCCTCGTACGACCGCAGCGCGGCGAGGTCGATGACCGGTGCCTCTCCGCACGTCACCGCCGAAGGGTACCTCTTCGGGGGACCGAACCCCGGCGGGCGATCCACAGTGCCGCCATGGCCAGCACGGCCCCGATGGCTGCGCCGATCGTGTTGGAGAGCCAGTCGGTCGTGTCGCACGAGCGCCCGATCCCCGTCGCGAGGGCCTGCACGCCCTCCAGGCCGATCGACAGGACGGTCGCGCCCAGGAAGGTGAGCAGGGGGCGTCGCGTCGCGACCCCCGCCAGCAGCACCGGGGCGACGAACAGGACGACGTTCGCGGCCAGCTCGGCCCGGCTCGGCGTGGGGAGGCTCCACTGCACGACGCACCGGTCCTCGATGCGGCGGTCGACCGGCACGAGGGTGAGGGCCAGCACCGGCAGCAGGGCGACGCCGGCCAGGATCCAGGCCAGGCGCGGGCGCGGCACGAGCCACGCTCCGAGGAGCGGGCCGAGCACCACGAGCAGCGCGAGCGCCGTCGGCGACATCCACGGGTGGTCCACGAGGATGTCGGTGATCATGCGGCGCCGATCAGTTGATGCGGCGCTCCCGCCCCGCCCACTCGCGCTCGCGGAGCTCGAACTTGCGCACCTTGCCGGTCGAGGTGCGGGGCAGCTCGGCCACGAAGTCGAACGCGTCCGGGCACTTGTAGCCGGCCAGGCGCCCGCGCACGTGGGCCGCCAGCGCGGCGGCGTCGCACTCGGCGCCCGGCCGCAGCACGACGAACGCCTTGGGCCGCTCGCCCCACTGGTCGGAGGGGATGCCGATGACGGCGGCCTCGAGCACGGCCGGGTGGCTCGTGACGGCCTGCTCCACCTCGATGGTGGAGATGTTCTCGCCGCCCGAGATGACGACGTCCTTCGCGCGGTCCCGCAGCTCGATGTAGCCGTCGGGGTGCATCACGCCGAGGTCGCCGGAGTGGAAGACGCCCCCGCGGAAGGCCGCGGCGGTGGCCTCGGGGTCGGCGAAGTAGCCCTTCATGACGTTGTTGCCGGTCATGACCACCTCGCCCACCGTCTCCCCGTCACGGGGGACGTCGGCGCCGTCGGGGCCCACGACCCGGATGGGGTCGGCCATGACCATGGCCACGCCCTGGCGCGACAGCAGCCGGGCGCGGGAGGCGGGCTCCTCGTCCTCCCAGCCCACCTGCCACTGGCAGACCGTGTGGGGGCCGTAGGTCTCGGTGAGCCCGTAGACGTGGACCACCTTCGCCCCCAGGGCCTCGGTCTGGGCGAGCACGGTCGGGTTGGGCGGCGCGGCGGCGGTCATCACGGTGAGCGGGTGCCCCAGCGGGTGTGCCTCCTCCGCGTTGACCAGCGTGGAGAGCACCGCGGGCGCGCCGTTCATGTGGGTCACGCGCTCGTCGTCGATGAGGCGCCACATGGCGTCGGCGCGCACGGCCCGCATGCACACCTGGGTGCCGCCGGCCGCGACGATCGCCCACGGGTGGCACCAGCCGTTGCAGTGGAACATGGGCAGGGTCCACAGGTAGACGGTGTCGTGCGCGTGGCCGGCGGTGATGTTCTCGCCGAGCGCGTTGAGGTAGCCGCCGCGGTGCGTGTACATCACGCCCTTCGGCGCCCCCGTGGTGCCCGACGTGTAGTTGATCGCGATCGTCGCGTCCTCGTCGTCCACGCGCCACGGCAGGGGGTCGCCGTCGCCGCGGGCGCGCAGGTCGTCGTAGGACGTGCCGGGCAGGCCCGGGTCGGCTCCCGCGTCGTCGTCCCACACGATCTCCTCGACCCCCAGGCGGTCGATGACCGGGCCCACCGACCCGGCGAGCTCGGTGTCGGCCACCAGCATCCGGGATCCCGAGTGGAGCAGGATGGAGCGCACCTCCTCGGCGTGGAGGCGCGTGTTCACCGCGACGAGCACCGCACCGGCCAGCGGCACCGCGAAGTGGGCGACGAGCAGGGTGGGCGTGTTGGGGCAGAGGTAGGCGACCCGGTCGCCGGGGCCGATGCCGCTGGCCCGCAGGCCGCGCGCCACGCGCTGCACCTCGTCGGCGAGCTCCGCGTGGGTCATGCGGCGGTCGCCGTGCACGACGGCGGTGCGCCCCGCGAAGACGTCGGCCGCCCGCTCCATCAGGAGCAGCGGGGTGAGGGGGGTGATGTGGACGGGGTGCCGGGTCATCGGGCCTTCCTACGCGGGAGGGCGCGGGGGGTCAACCCCACGGCATGATGCCGCCCGATGGAGCCCGCCCTCTACCTGCTCGGCCTGGCCGCGACCGTGGGCATCGTGGCGGGCGGGTGCCGCCGCCTGGGCTGGTCGGCGCCGCCGGTGCTCGTGGTGGCCGGCATCGTCGGGTCGTTCCTGCCGTTCGTGCCGCAGTTCGAGCTCGACCCGGACGTCGTGCTGCTGGGCCTGCTGCCGCCCCTGCTGTACGCCGCGGCCATCCGCACGTCGCTCGTCGACTTCCGGGCGAACACGTACTCGATCCTGCTGCTGTCGGTGGGGGCGGTCGTCGTGACGACCCTCGTCGTGGGCGCCGTGGCGTGGTGGGTGCTGCCCGGCCTCACACTGGCCGCCGCGTTCGCCCTGGGCGCGGTGGTCGCCCCGCCGGACGCCGTTGCGGCGACGGCCATCGCGCGCAAGGTCGGGCTCCCCCGCCGCATCGTCACGATCCTCGAGGGCGAGAGCCTGGTGAACGACGCCACGGCCCTCGTCGCCCTCACCGTCAGCATCACGGCGATCACCGAGGTCGTGACGCCGGCCGAGATCGCGTGGGAGGCGGTGCGCGCGGCGGGCGGCGGCCTCCTCATCGGCGTGGCGGCGGCGGTCGTCCTGTCGTTCGTGCGCAAGCGCATCGACGACCCCGTGCTCGACACGCTGCTGTCCTTCATCGCGCCGTGGGTGGCGTTCCTGCCGGCCGAGGCGATCCACTCCTCCGGCGTGCTGTCCGTGGTGGTGGCCGGGCTCATCCTGGGCCACAAGGCGCCGGTGCTGCAGTCGGCGCGCTCGCGCATCACCGAGACGGTCAATTGGACGACGGTGCAGTTCCTGCTCGAGAACGCCGTCTTCCTGCTCATCGGCCTGCAGCTGCGGTGGATCGTGCAGGACGTCGCCGACCTCGACGCGTCCTGGCTGCGCGTGGGCGCCGTCTGCGTCGCGGTGCTCGTCACGGCCGTCGCGGTGCGCTTCGCCTACGTCTTCGGGCTCCGGGCGCTGCACGACCTGGGCGCCGGCCCCCGCCAGCCCGGCTGGACCGCCGCCAACGCGACCATCGTGTCGTGGGCGGCGATGCGCGGCGTGGTCACCCTGGCCGCCGCGTTCCTCCTGCCGCCCGAGACGCCCCAGCGGCCGATCCTGCTCCTCGCGGCGTTCGCCGTCGTGGCGGGCACCCTGCTCGGCTTCAGCCCCACCCTGCCGTGGCTCGTGCGCCGCCTGGGCGTCCGCGGGCCCGATGCCGCCGAGGACGCCCTGCAGCTCGCCGCGCTCACCGACGAGGCCGCGCGCGCGGGCATCGCCCGGCTCGACGAGATCACCGCGCCCGACGACCCGCCCGAGGTCATCGCCGAGCTGCGCGAGCGGGCCTTGCGGCGCCCGAACTCCGTGTGGGAACGGCTGGGCCGGTCCAACGAGGAGTCGGAGCCGCCGTCGGCCGCATACACCCGGCTGCGGGTGCAGATGCTGCAGGCCGAGCGCGAGGCGATCCTGGAGCGCCGCGACACGGGCCTCATCGACGACGAGGTGCTGCGCACCGCCCTGGCGAGCGTGGACTTCGAGGAGACCCTGCTCGACCGACTGGAGTCGGCCAGCCGTCGTGTGGACGAGGCCGAGCTGGCCGCCCCCGAGCGCAGCGCCGGCGACTGCGAGCACCTTCGCGACGCGCCCGTCACCCACCGGGCCAACACCCCCGGCGCCTGCGAGGAGTGCCTGCGCGACGGCACCCGCTGGGTCCACCTGCGCCTCTGCCTGGAGTGCGGCCACGTGGGGTGCTGCGACTCGTCGGTGGGCCGCCACGCGACCGGCCACTTCCACGACAGCGGCCACCCCGTCATGCGCTCGATCGAGCCCGGCGAGGCGTGGCGCTGGTGCTACGTGGACGAGCACCTGGGGTGAGGCGCCGGTCGCGCCGGGAGCGACCCCGGCGCGACCGGCCTCACGCTGCCCCTACACGGCGGGGCAGGGGGTGGCGGGCGACACCGGGTCCTCGGACGCGGCCGCGAACGGCGGCGCCTCGGTCACCTGGTACCGGATGCCCAGCCAGTCGTAGAGCACCATCGTCCTGCGCGTGCCGACCGTGGGGCCGAGGTCCCAGGTCTCCGGCGCGGCGGCGATGTGGAAGTCCGGTCGCCGGCTCTTCCGCTCCTGGCGGCGCAGCGACGCGTACGCCTCCGTGATGTCGTCCACCTCGATCACGATCTGCGCGTAGCCGAGGTTCGTCGGGTCCTTGTACGGCTTGCCCCGCGTCGGGTGCGGGTCGCCCCACTGCACGATGTCGAGGCTCAGGTTGGTGTTGCCGAGCGCCCGCTGGAAGAACGCCTCGTACGGGCCGAAGCCGCCCTCGGCGTCCCACGGGTTGGGGATGGCGCACTGGGCGAGGCGGGTGGTCATCGTGAGACCCGAGACGTCGCGGAAGAAGCGCATCTGCCGCTGCAGGTCCGGCACCGGGCAGGCCAGGTGGCTCAGCCGGTCGGGGTGCTCCGGGTTGCCGCGCAGGATCTGGATCGTGACCCCGTCGGGGTCGGGGAAGCCGAAGCCCGTGACCGGCAGCAGCGGCGGCGGCGGGTTCGGGTTGGGCGGCGCGTAGGGCGTGACGCCGGCGGCCACGAGCGCGTCGTACTTGGCCTGCGTGCTCGCCGTGCGGAACGCCAGGCGGTACCAGCCGACGTTGCGCGACGAGGAGTAGGGCTTACCGACCGGGGCCGGGTCCTTCCACTGCACCAGGTGCAGCTCGAACTGGCCGCCGCCCATCGAGTCGCCCGGGTCCCAGCGGTCGCGCATGAGGTAGCCGGTGAACGAGCCCCGCCGGATGCCGAGGCCCTTGAACGCCTGCGGCGGCGCCTCGGTCTTGGCGTAGGAGCGCATCGGCGTGTGGAGCTCCCAGAACGCCTTCGCGCGCTCGAGGTCCGACACGTTGCAGACGACCTGGGCGATCTTCGTGACGTGACCACGCAGCCCCGGGCCGCCGGAGCCCCCGTGTCCGTGGCCGTGGTGCCGGCCGCCCGCGAGCGCCTCGCCCGCCAGCAGCGACCCGCCGGCCGCCAGGCCGGCCCCGCCGACCGCCGCCCGCTTCAGCAGGCGCGCGCGGGTCAACGACGCAGGGCGCGTCGCGACCTCTCCCTCTCCGCTCATCTGTCCTCCCCCGTCCGGGAGGGCCGTGTCCCAGCCCCCGGGTGGAAATGTGAGGCGTACTCTCGTTTCCTCGTGCCGATGGTGTCAAGCGACCATCGGCGGAACCGATCAGGGGGCGCTGCTAGCGTCGTCCGGGTGACGGAGTCGGCCCCCGTGAAGGTCCGCAAGGACGTCGCCCGCAACCGCGAGCGGTTGCTGCTGGCCGCCGAGGCGGCGTTCGCCGCGGACGGCTTCGCGGTGCCGGCCGAGGAGGTGGCGGCTGGGGCCGGGGTGTCGATCGCGACGCTCTATCGCCACTTCCCCGACCGGGAGTCGCTCATCGCGGCGGTGCAGACGCGCGTGAACGACGAGTGGAACGCGCTCCTGGGCCAGGCCTGCGCCAACGCGCGCGGCTGGGACGGCCTGGTCGGGCTGCTCACCGAACTGGGCGACCGGGCGGCGGCGCACCCGAGCTTCGGAGACGTGGCCCGGCGGATGGTGGCGCGCGGCTACCCCGGATCCGACCGCTGGAACCGGGCGTGGGCCGCGCTCATCGCCCGGGCCCACGAGCAGGGCGACCTGCGCGCCGACATGTCCGCGGCCGACGTCGGCCCGGTGATGATCGGCTACGTGCTGGTGGTGAGCGCCTTCGAGCCCCTCATGCCGGGCATGCGGCACCGGCACCTGGAGGTGCTGCTGGAGGGCCTGCGGGCGCCGGGGCGCCCGGCCTGACCCCTCAGCCGGCGATCGCCGCCGGCAGCCCGTGGATCGTGGGCAGCACGACGTCGGCCAGCGCGAGGACGTCCTCGCCCGGCGGGTAGAGCGCGTTGGGCACGGCGATCACCCGGGCGCCCGAGGCGTGGGCCGACCGGATGCCGGCGCCGGAGTCCTCCACCGCCGTCGCTTCGGCGGGATCCACGCCCAGGCGCCGCAGGGCCTCGAGGTAGACGTCGGGCGCGGGCTTGCCGCGCTCCACCTCCTCCGACGACACCGTGACGGCGAACAGATCGGCGATGCCACCCTGCTCCAGCACCGCCTCGATCAGCCGCCGCGTGGACGACGACGCCACCGCCAGCGGCATCCCGAGGGCGGCGACACCGCGCACCGCGTCGAGCGCCCCGTCGATGAAGGGCGGCTCGGCGCGGTAGCGCTCGACCAGGCGCCGCTCCACCTCGGCCTCGATGGCCGCGGGCGACAGCACCACGCCGAGGCGGTCGTGCATGTAGCCGGTCCACTCGGGCGTGCTCATGCCCATCATGTCCGTGTGGGCGTCGGGACCCCACCGCCCGCCGGTCTCGGCGGTGAGGTCCTCGCGCACCCGGTCCCAGATCTCCTCCGAGGAGATGAGCAGGCCGTCCATGTCGAAGACGACGGCCCCGGTCACGCGGCGGCGGCCCCTCGGCGGTAGCTGCGCACCGACAGCGGGACGAACACGGCCAGGATGCCGGCGGTCCACGCGAGCGACGCCAGCACGTCGGCGCCCCACGGCCCGCCCAGCACGAGCGATCGCACGGCATCGACCGCCGCGGTCACGGGCTGGTGCTCGGCGAAGACCTGGAGCCAGCCGGGCATGTCGTCGGTGGGCACGAAGGCGCTGGAGGCGAACACGAGCGGGAGCATGATGGGGAACGCGGCCGCCTGCGCGGTCTCGGCGTTCGGCACGGACAATCCGACGAACGCGAAGATCCACGACAGGGCGTACCCGAAGAACAGCAGCACGACGAGGCCGAGCATCAGCTTGCCGACGTTGGTGTGGATGCGGAAGCCCACCGCGAAGCCGACGCCGAGCATCAGGAGCACGACGAAGACGTTGCGGGCGAGGTCGGCCAGCGTGCGCCCCGCCAGCACGGCCGAGCGGGCCATGGGCAGGGAGCGCAGCCGCTCGATGAGGCCGCGGTTGCGGTCCTCCGCGAGGCCGACGGCCGTGTTGACGGCGCCGAACGCGATGACCTGGGCGAAGATGCCGGGCATGAGGTAGTCCACGTAGTCCGTTCCCGGCACTGCGATGGAGCCGCCGAAGACGTACCGGAACATGAGGACGAACAGCAGCGGCTGGATCGTGGCGAACACGAGCAGCTGCGGCAGCCGGCGGATGGTGAGCAGGTTGCGCCACGTCATGGCGAGCGTGTCGCGCACCGCCAGGCCGAGGGACGACGGGAGCGGCGCGAGGGCCGGGCCCGCCTGCGGGGTCTCGATGCCGAGTGCCTGCGTGGTCATGCGGCCACCTCCTCATCGTGCTCGGTCCGTCGCCCGGTGAGGGTGAGGAACACGTCGTCGAGCGACGGCTCGCGCACCGCCGCGTTGGCCGGCTCCAGGCCCGCCGCGTCGAGAGCCCGCACCGCGCCCATGAGCGCATGCGTGCCGTCGGCCGAGTTGAGGCGCAGCACGCGGCCGTCGCGCGTCGCGCCCTCCAGGCCCCGCTGCCCGGCGAAGGCCGCCTCCGCGGCGTCGGCGTCGGAGTCGCTGAGCATCGTCATCTCGACCACCGTCGCCCCGAGGCGCCGCTTGAGCTCGGTCGAGGTGCCCTCGCTGATGACCGTCCCATGGTCGATGACCACGATCCGGTCGGCGAGGAGGTCGGCCTCCTCCAGGTACTGGGTGGTGAGGAGCACCGTGGTCCCCTCGCCCACCAGGTCGCGCACGACGTCCCAGAGGTCGCTGCGCGACTGCGGGTCGAGCCCCGTCGTGGGCTCGTCGAGGTAGAGCACCGGCGGCTTGTGGACGAGCGCGGCGGCCAGGTCGAGCCGCCGCCGCATGCCGCCGCTGTAGGTGCGGGCCGTGCGGTCGGCCGCGTCGCCGAGCCCGAACCGCTCCAGCAGCTCGTCCGCCCGCCGGGCGATCAGCTTCCGCGGCAGGTGGGTGAGGGTGCCGATGAGGCGGAGGTTCTCGCGGCCCGTGAGGTTCCCGTCCACGGCCGCGTACTGCCCCGCGAGGCCGATGCGCGTGCGCACCTGCTCCGGGTGCTTCGCCACGTCGATCCCCAGCACGCGCGCCTCGCCCTCGTCGGGCGTCAGCACGGTCGCGAGGATCCGCACGGCGGTCGTCTTCCCCGCCCCGTTGGGACCGAGCAGGCCGAGCACCGTCCCCGCCGGCACCGAGAAGTCGACGCCCTTCAGGGCCTTGACCTCCCCGTATTCCTTCACGAGGCCCCGGGCCTCGATCGCCGGCCCGCCCCCTGTCTGCTCCACACGCGCCATTCGGACCTCCCATCGCCCGCCACTCGCGGCACCACCGATCTGCCACAGTAGTCAATCATTTATTGATGTCAAACATTGAGCCATGGCAAGGTTTCTGTCAGGCTCCGCCCATGGGGGTGGGGAAGAAGGGGGCCGAGCACACCGACATCGCCCGGGAGGCGTGGGCGATCCTGGTGGGGCTGTCGCTGGCCCAGCGGCGGGTGTGGCTGGAGGCCGGCGCGAAGGAGGGGCTCACCCCGCCCCAGGCGATCACCCTGATGCGTCTGCGCCCGGACGCTCCGCCCAGCCTGGGTGACCTCGCGCGGCACATGCACTGCGACGCGAGCTACGCCACCGCCCTCGCCGACCGGCTGGAGGAGCGCGGCCTGGTGGAGCGCCGGGTGAGCGCGAGCGACCGCCGCGTCCGCGAGCTCGTCCCCACCGCCGAGGGCATCGCCGCCCAGGAACGCCTGCGCGCCGCGTTCACCACCCCACCCCCGGGGCTCGACGAGCTCTCCGAGGACGACGTCCAGGCCCTCATGCGGATCGCCGAGAAGCTGGCCGAGTACGCCGACCCCGACGTCGCCGCGACGCTCGGGATCCCCCTCGACCGCACACCGCTAACCGGCGCTCGATTTCCTTCCTAGGCTCGCACCCTCTGCCTGAGGCGCTCACGAACCTCAGCATAGATCGGGATGTCCAGGGCCTCGGCAACCTCCAGGGTGATCGCCACTCCGTAGGGCACTGACTCCCCAAGGGGCCCTGCGTCCGCAGCGCAGTTCACTTGGACGCCGAGCGCTTCACCATCGACGAAAACCGACGCTTGTTCTCCCGTTAGGACCTCGTGTTGGAGGGTGCCGCGCCGGACGGCCTGCCAGTTCGACTCGCTCCGCGTGACCTCCAGTCCTTCTGGCGTGCTGAACCACACCTTGGCCCCGCGGTAGCGGAGGTCGTGCGGTCGAAGGGGAGAAAGCCAAGAGCAGGTGACGGTGACGCGGCGATGCCCAACGACGCCGCTAAGGGAGGGCGGCAAGGGCATCCGATGCAACTGTGCCTCGTCCCTGCCCAAACGCCCGCAGCCTAAGAGCGTTACGCGTCCAGGTCCACAGACATAGTCCTGCTCGCACGGGATAGTCCCGTAGCCGAGGTACCGTGCGACCGCCGAGCGCGCCCTCCTACGACCCACTTGACCCTCAGCGAACGCGAGAAGGTCCTCCGAAGCGTCCCCCCAAGTCGCCCGATGAGCGACCAGGGCGCGAAGCAACGCGGCTTCCACATGCCGGTCGGGCCCCGGCCCGCCCCACATCACCCCGCGAAGGATCGGGAGGCACCTCGCCGCCTCGCGCGCAGCCAGGGCAGCCGCTCCACTTGTGCCCCGAATCCAGCGTCGCCCCGCCAGAGCATCCGTACTACTCCCCGCACCTGGTGCGGCGACTTCCAACCCGGGTGGACGACCTGTCCCTCGGACCGCCGAGGCGGTGTGTACCCCGTCCCCCGTGTACATCGATCTATACGGCTGACGCCCCGCAGGCGTCAGAATCTCGGGCTTTATCGCCCCACGGTGTCCGCGACTCACCGGGTTCAAGGGGCTCGGGAAACTCTCTCGCCCAGGCAACAGGTCTAGCTCTCGCGGAATGGCAGTAGCATCACTATGAGCTGCACCGACGCTTGTGACGTTAATGGCGTCCGCCGGACTAAGCACCGGCCGAGCATCCACTGCACTGTCCATGGCTGCGAGTGTCATAGGTCGAAGCGCAGCGTCTGGCACGTCGCGGGGCGAGGGTCCACCTGTCCGTAGCTCGAGGTCACTAGGGTAGTTTCCCGCCGAAACCGTTATGAATAGTCCAAACTCCCATGCAAGCCAGTCGAGGACTCTCGCGGCGGGGCTAACCGCATCGAGGAAAGGCCGGCCATCGCATACCGAGATGTTGAGAATCCGGATGTCCGGCCCCACAGGATCAGGGCCCGCCAAGAGGCGGCGAACGGCTGAGACCAAGAGGTCAGGGAACAAGTAACGTGTTGGCACCCGTTCGCTTGGCAGCGCGCGCCAGTCAGCTGGGTCTGGCGCAAGGATCGGCCGCACGTACACGGGCGTCGTCAGCGGCGCGCCGCGAACGCCTACGTCACCGTGCACGATGAGGCTTGCCATCGCCGTCCCATGCAGGCGTTGGGGTGGAGCCGATAGCACCCCAAGTCCGTCCGGATCGTCAACAACGAGGTGGCCAGCCAAGAGCTCGTGATTCTCTAAGGGCATACCGTCGAACAGCGCGACCAGGGGGATCCCCTCGGTTGGCTGCGGCGCAAGTACCCCGGAGGCTGCACCTGGCGGGTCATCCGGAGGCGGGGCCACGAACTGCCCGGCGGGTCGAATGACCATCACATCGTCGGAGCGCACCAGCCGAATCTCGTCGAGCTCGAGGACCCGTTCCACTGCCTCAACGTCGAGGTCCGCTAGCAGGGCGGTGTAGGCCGCCTCAGGGAAAGACGCCGACTTCAAGACGACGCCCCCAAGCTGCTCCACGGCGACCACGGTCCGCTCTAGAGCCGTCCGCGCTTGCCTGAAATCTCGGCGGTGCCAGAGTTCGATCTCAACCGTCATCACGCCACGTTCATCGACGACGGCCTTCTCAAATTCTTCGTGTAGCCCCGTGCGAGCGACCCGGTCGGTCGGGGACCACCGTCGAACGTCATCGAGGCGCGCGAATAGCTCCTTGAACGGACCGAATCCGTACGGCATCGACTCCGTCGGGCGACGAAGATAGCGGCGCCAAAGGGAGATGATCTCCTCAACAGAAGACGGAGAAGCCATCACCAAGTAGAGCGTCCGAGGGACCAGAGCGTCGGGGTCATCTTCGTGACTGAAGAACTGGTCGGGCGGCGCATCCTCGTCAGCAGTCTCTTGCAACCACTCGAAGCCACTAATGCGACCCAATGCGCTGGCAAGACCGGTGACAGTTCCCGCGGTTTCGAAGACCACAACCAGCTCCGGCTCCCCAAGAGCGGGCGAGCCCCCCGCGATGAGGTGCTCCGAGAAGGCGCGAGCGACTTCCTCAAAGCGGGGCGTGAGCCGCGCGCGCTGCTCTGCAGCCGAAGGTCTTGTCAGGCGGTTAGGGACAGCCCGGGGTAGCTTGTCGCGCCGACGTTTCTCCCCGTCGGGCAGTCGGAGAAGCGGGAACACCTCAGTCTCTTAGGTCAGACCCGTGTTCGGTCGTGCTTCTCGGCGCCGGAGCAGCGCACGGCTGATCTCTAGACCGTCGGCAGCTCCGCCGTCGAGCACCATTCGCCGGCGGTAATCGAGGACGAACCCCTCGAGCTCCGAGAAGCTGGCGCCTTCGAACGCATCGACAAGCCGCCGAGTGAGCGACAGACGTGGTGAGAGGCCGAGATGCTGTCCGAACCACTGTTCACGTTGCCCCCGCGAGGGCATCGGCAACTCGAGCGCGACTTGAAACCGCCGCCAGGCAGCGCGGTCGAGAAGCTCCGGATGATTGGTAGCGACGATGATGAGAGTGTAGCTCGGCAGGCGGTCGATGTGGAGAAGAAGAGAACTAACTACTCTCTTGATCTCTCCTGAGTCGTGCTCATCCCCCCTCTCCTTCGCAAGAGTCTCGAACTCGTCGAAGAAGACGACACACTGCCGTGATCTGACCGTCTCGAACAGCCGAGCGAGACGAACGGCCGTCTCACCGAGATAGCTGCCCACGAGCTGATCGTAGTCCGCCACGAAGAAAGGAAGTGCGAGTTCCGTCGCAAGGGCTTCTGCTAGCGAAGTCTTGCCGTTTCCGGGAGGCCCGCTAAGAAGCAGGCGATGACGTGGCTCCAGTCCGTACGACCGCAGCAGGTCGGAACGCTCGTGCTCCTCAACTATCTGGGCCGTCTCTTCTCGGACCACGTCCGGCAGTTCGAGCGAGCCGAACCGGCGCCGAGGCTCGAGTTCCAGAAATGCGCCGTCCGAGACGCTCGACCCACGAGAAGGCAGTTCTCGCGTTGCCTCACTCAGGGTCGCTTCGAGCCGGGACGCAAGAACATGGTGCTGCTTAGCCCGTTCTTCGGCTGCCATTGCTTCGATCGCCCTCTGAGCTGAACCACGGTCGCCGGTCGTCGACGCTCGAGCAAGGGCGAGAAGGAGATCGGACCGAGCCACTGGACGTACCTTTCCGCAGGACAGCTCTGGCAGCCTATCCGCTACCTCGGGCGGAACCGAGGGAGGGGAGGTCGGTCTCGGGCGACTTCAAGCCCTCGGAGACGACGCCTCGCGGCCGTCGCTAGGCTGCTCGGGCCTCGTTACGTTGGGACCGGTGAACGTCAGGACTGATCATGGAGTCACGCCTTCTCGAATCGGTCTTCCCGGCCGACGCGAACCCCCGCGGCAACCTCTTCGGAGGGACGCTCGTCTCGTGGATGGATAAGGCCGCCGGCATCGCCGCGATGCGCCGCGCCCGCAACGTCTGCGTGACCGCGAAGATCGACGACATCGAGTTCAAGGTGCCGATCCTCGTGGGCGACCTGGTCGAGGTGAACGCCCGCGTCGAGGAGGTCGGGCGCACCAGCATGAGGGTGCGGGTTGAGGTGTCCAAAGAGGACCCCCTCGCCGGCGTGAGCGAGCTCTGCACCGTCGGTCACTTCACCATGGTCGCCATCGGCCCCGACCGGAAGCCCGTCCCGGTGGATCCGGAGGGCTAGACCACTCCGGTCCGCCAGGGGATCACCGGAGCCACCGCCTCCAGCCCCGGAGCTTCCGCACCGCGCGGTCCGCGTCGGCCCGGATCGCCTCAGCGGCGGGCATGTCACCCGCCCGTTCCAGGAGGTCGGCCAGGCCCAGCGAGGCGATCAGCGTGGGCGGCCCGCTCCGTCCGAACACGGCGGCCAGGCCCTCGACGGCCGCCTCCTGGTGACGGCGCGCGCCGTCGAGATCACCCATCGCCTCCAACGTCTCGGCCATCTCCTGATGAAGGGCCATCGTCGGCATCACCGCAGCGGGATCCCCGACGCGGCGGCGGAGTGCGGCGAGGGCCTTCCTCTGCTGCGCCCGGGCGGCCGGGAGCTGGCCGGAGTCCCTCAGGGCCCGGCCGAACAGGGCCCTCGCCTCCAGCGTCCCGATGTCGTTCGCGCCGAGGGTGTCCTGTCGTGACACCAGCAGAGCCCGGGACACAGATACGGCCTGCGCGTCGCCCTGCGCAGACAGCGTCGCGACGAGCCCCTCGGTGCTCCGGAACGTCAGGTCGGTGCCGTCCCCGCAGACGCGCCGGACCAACGAGTGGTTCTCCCTGTGCAGGGCCAGTGCGCGGTCGATCTCCCCCGCGTCCCGAAGGCACTCGGCCACCTCGTGCGCCGAGTCCAGGGTGTCCGGGTGCTCCGCACCGAGGTCCGCCGCAAGGGCGCGCCGCAGGCCCTCCCGCGCTCGGTAGTGGCCGATCCATTCGTACCCCAGGGTCGCCAGGCACTCCAGCGACCGGCGAGCGTCGACTGTGTCCGGATGGTCAGGGCCGGACACCCGGATACGTATGGCGATGCATTCCTCCGTGAGCCGGCGGGCGCCCTGCTCATCTCCGCACCGCGCGCGGGCACCCGCGAGGCGCTCCATGCTCGACAGCGTGAAAGGGTGCTCGTCGCCGAGGTGGTGGCGTCGCCCCGCGAGGAGGGTTTGGTATGCGTCACTCGCCCCGTCGGCGTCACCAAACGCGAGCCTCTCGTCACCGATCCGCTCGATGGCCGCGAGGGTGTCGAGATCCCACGGCGGTGGTGGGACCTCATGCGGGCGGATGAGTCGGCGGAACCCGAACCGACGGCGTTCCGACACGAACCCCTCCGAGTGGCCTCCCGTTCTGGGTAGGACTCGATCCGATCGAGTCGCCGCACGAGCGACCGCGTGAGGTCGTCATAGGGGCCGACGGTTCTGATCGCGGTCGCGATGGTGGCCCGGAGCAGCTCGGCCGCTCCCTCCTCGTCGTCCGCCCCGAAGAGGATCTCCGCGAGAGCAGAGGCCGAGCCGAGGGTCGTCGGGTGCTCGGGCCCGAGCACCTCCCGGTAGCCGCTGAGGGCCGACTCCGCGAACCCACGGGCTTCCGCATACTCACCGCGGAGGTCGAGCGTCTCGGCCACCGCCGCCTCGGCATGGATCGCCTCGACGCCGCGGGCCCCCACGGCCTGCCGCCAGCCCTCCAGGATCTGCTTCCGCACTCGCAGGTCGTCGCCCACCCCGGGCTCGTCCTCGAGGCACGATGCAAGCTCCTCCATCGCCCGGAGGGTGTCCGGGTGATCGAGGCCCAGGTCGCGGCGCCTCGCCTCGGCGATGTTGTGCACGAGGAGGGTCCCGCCGAGATGGTCGTCATCGGCGAACAACTCCCGCGCGAGTTGCTCCCGGCGGAGAAGGGTCTCCGAGTCCGGGCCGGGCGAGAGATGGCCCAGAGCTTCGAGCTGCCGGCGCCTGCGGCGTGTGTCCGCCCGTAGCTGGAACCTGAACCGCAGTGCCTCCGCCGCCACCTCAGCCCGCCCGGCCGGTCGGATCGGGGGGAGGGTCCTCGTCCCAGGCGTCCGAGTCCCCATGGACGCGGATGTGCTCCGCCCGGTCCAGCTCGAGGAGCACCTCAGCCCGCAGCGAACGCCTCGGAGGAACGGCGTCAGGGGCGTCGAGACCAGCCAGCAGGCTCTCCAGCACGACCTTCGCCGGGTGCCACTGGCCGAGCGAGCAGAGGCCTGTCCCCACGGCCACCATGGCATCCATGCGGTCGGGATCCGGTGGTGCGCCGTCGGTGCGCCGCGCTGCGAGGAGGAACTCCTCGGCGAGATCGCCGGCACGTGGCCCGCGCGATCCCACGAGGTGGGCCGCATCCAGGAACGCGATGAGACTCTCCCACGTCGCGGGGTCGTCGTCGCCGAGCACCCGGCGCCGTGCCCCGAAGGTCTCCTCGAGCATGTCCGCCGCGCGGTCCTCCTCGTCCACGACCCACAACTGCCGGGCGAGATCGTGGGCCGCGGTCAATGTCATCGGATCGTCGGCGCCGCGCTCGCGTCGCAGGCAGTTCCACAGGATCTCCGACGCGGTGGCGTCGGCCATGCCCTGGTCCCGCGACGCTCTGAGGGCGGCCAGGTGCCCCTTCGCAGCCCTCGTGTCGAGGTGGGCGGCACCGTCCCGACGGCGACGGATCCCGACGACCTCGCGCATCACCGAGCGCGCGTCCCGGCTCTGCCCGAGCGCGGCATGGGATGCAGCTACGCGCTCCATCAGCGCGATCGTCGCGGGATGCTCGCGGCCCTGCAGGTCCTCCCTGTCGTGGAGCAGGAGCTCGTACTCCGAGAGCGCGAGGACGTGGACGCCGTCGAGGGCCAGGCCATCCGCCTCGGCCTCGCGTTGCGCGAGGTAGTCGAGGTCGACCTCGTCGAGATGCTCAGACACGCCCGGACTCGGCGTCGTCGAGCGCGCGTTCGAGGTGCTTCCCGTTGATCGTGCCGATGGCGGCGTCCGGGCCACTCAGGCCGGCGAGGCCCTCCAGCGCCTGGTGCAGGTGCGCCCTCACCTCCTCGTACCGGTCCAACTCGAAGAGGCTGGATGCGAGATCCGACTGCAGCAGGAAGCGTTCGAGGTCGATCTCGGGGCCCGTGTCGAGGAGCCGGAATCGGGCCAGCGTCTCCTCCTGGACCCAGGCGGCGCCCTCCGTCTGGTCGTGGTTCGACAGGATCTGCCCGACGTCGACCAGGGTCACGAGTGCCCAGAGGGTCTGCGGGGCGGCGGGACGGGAACCCCGGTCCAGGGCGTCACGGGCCACCGCGGCCGCCCACCGGGCGTCCCCTTGGTCACACCGGACATCGACGAGCGCCCGGAGGCTCGCCATGGTGCGTTCGTGGTCCAGGCCGAGGATGCGGCCGCAGTCCCGGAGGTTCTGCTCGTGCAGGCGGCGCGCGATGCGGAGGTCGCCGGAGAAGCGGTGGTAGTCGGCCAGCCGCTCGACGGCGAAAAGGGTGTCCGGGTGCTCGTCCCCGAGACGACCGCGTACCTCGTCGAGTTCCCACTCGAGGACGACCGCCGAGTCCCAGCTGCAGATCACCAGAGACCTCATGGCGGCGATCGTGTCTCGATGGCCCGCACCGAGCGCCTGCGACCGCCCGGACGCGATCGCCTCCAGCTGCCCGCGTGCCCGCTCCTCGCCGTCCCGTCCCGACTCGAGGTAGGCGACCTGCCAGGCGCAGAGGATGGTGTCCGGGTGGTCGTCACCCAGCAGGCGACGCCGGCCGCGCAGCACCCGGCGGTATCTGCGCCGAGCCGCCCGCCGGCGCCCCTCCCGGAAGAGGCCCTCCGCCTCGGCCTCCAGCGCTGCCAGCGCCTCGGGGTCGTCCGGCACCGCGCGAAGCCGGTCCACCAGACGACGACGTCCGGACCCACCCCGTTCCACGGCGCCTCCCCCGGTCGCGGGCACAGACTGACGCCCGACGGCTGAAACGTAATCCCGAGGGGGGACCCCGTCACCCCCCGACCAGGTAGGCCTCCGTCATCGCGGCGAGGGCGGCGCTCCGCTCTCGTCCCTCTCCCGCGCGGGCGAGCTCCCGTCGTTGCCATGCCGCACCGGTGAGCCCACTCTCGGCCCGCTCCGCGATCACCTCCAGCCACCGGTCGGCGTCGGCTTCCTCGACGCCCATCCCGGTCAGGCCGGCCCGCGCCACCGGGAGCAGCCGCCGCACCAGTTCCACCGCCCCGTACGGCCTCGGGCTCGGAGCCTCCCTGCTTGGCCACAAGAGCGTCGCGTCCAGGCCGTCCCTCGCCGCGGTGTAGAAGTTCCGCCGGGCGAACTCGAACGGGAAGCTCCGGCAGATCCAACCCATCTGGGGGGCCAGGGCGAGTGTCAGGCCGAGGAGGAAGGCCGCGTTCGCGGTCATGTCGGTCACGGTGGGGCCGGCGGGGAGGGCGCGCATCTCGATCCGTAGATGAGGATCGTCGCCGAGATCCACGACGGCGCGGTTCCAGCGCCAGACGGTTCCGTGGTGCAGTCGTAGCTCGTCGAGCCCCGGCACCCGTCCCTCGGCGAGAGCCGACAAGGGCGCCTCCTCCCCCACCACCGGGAGGATGGGGACGTGGAGGGCGACGGACTCGGCGAACGGCTCCACCGGGGAGGCGATCCAGCCGTGGCCGAAGCTCGCCCGACTGGGCAGCCACGCCGCGCCGATTGGGGCCCTGTCGTCGATCGCCTGCCCGAAGAGGGCGATGCGCGTCTCCGCCCAGAGCAGGTGCTCCAGCAGGATCGGTGAGTTGGCGCTCACGGCGAGGACGGGTGCCACCGCGGCCTGGGCCGCGTTGAACACCGCGGCGAAGGCGCCGGGAGGCGTCCGCAGGTGGACGTGGAGGCCGGTGGCGGCGCCCTCCAGGGTGATGTCGTCCCAGTCGAGCAGCAGGGGCTCGTCGCCGTCGATGCCGATCTCGAACGGGCCACCACGGAGGGCGCGCAGGCCGGCCTGCAGGGCGCGGAACCGGGGTGAATCGGTCATGGCGTGCGGCCCGAGGTCCTCGCGGCGGAGCGTCGGGAGGATGCCGATCGTGATCGGCCGGGCGCCGACGGTGGCGGCGGCGCGGGTGACGCGCTCCATGCCGGCGGCGAGGGCGTCGTGGATCTGGGTGAGGGGCCGCCCGGCGAGGAGGACCGGGGGCGTGTTGAGCTCCAGGTTGAACCGGTCTAGCTCGACGTCGAGGTCGGGGTCGTTCGCGGCCTGCTGCACCTCGCGGTTGACGAAGGCGGGGCGGCAGTCCTTGTCGACGAGGCCGATCTCCACCTCGACTCCGGCGGAGGGCGGGCCGTCACCGAAGCCGGGGGCGGCGACCAGCCGGGACAGGGCCTCCAGCCCCTCGCGGCACCGCTCGCCGAATCGGCGGTGGTCGTCGTCGGTGAAGTCCTCGACCGCGATCTCCTCGCCCACTCGGCCCACCCCCTTCCGTCCAATTGGCTGTCGGGTCGCGTCACCCGGGCGTCGCGCGCCCCGGGGAGAGTAGAACGGACCCGTGGCGTCACCACCACCACCGGCCGGCCCCGGTGCGGACGTCGCGGGGGAGGTGCGCCTCGCGAGCACCCGTGGCCGTCTCATCCTGCTCGCGACGGTCCTCGGATCGGGGATGGCGTTCCTCGACGGAACGGTCGTCAACGTCGCCCTGCCACGCATCGGCGAGGACCTCGACGCCGACCTGGCCGGCCTGCAGTGGACGGTCAACGCCTACGCGCTGACGCTCGCGGGGCTCCTGCTGATCGGGGGGTCGCTGGGCGACCTGCTGGGGCGGCGGAAGATCTTCGTCCTCGGCGTCGCCTGGTTCGCGGTGGCGTCCCTGCTCTGCGCCATCGCGCCGTCCACGGAGACGCTGATCGCGGCGCGGGCGATCCAGGGGATCGGGGCGGCGCTGCTCACCCCGGGGTCACTGGCCCTGCTGGAGGCGTCCTTCCACCCGGACGACCGCGGGTCGGCGATCGGGGCGTGGTCGGGCCTCGCCGGAGTCTCGACGGCGTTCGGGCCGTTCCTCGGCGGATGGCTCGTGGAGGCCGTCTCGTGGCGGCTCATCTTCCTCATCAACCTGCCGCTCGCCGCCGTGGTCATGTGGTCGGCGCGTGCGATCCCGGAGTCGAGCGACGCCGCGGCGAAGGGGCAGGGGCTCGACTGGTGGGGCGCGGCGCTCACCGCCGTCGGCCTCACCGGGGTCACTTTCGCGCTCACCGAGGGACCGGCCCGCGGCTGGGACGACCCGCTCATCCTGCTCACGGGGATCGGCGGCGTCCTGATGCTCGCCGCCTTCCTCTGGGTGGAGCTGCGCGCGCGCCACCCGCTCGTGCCGCTCGGGATGTTCCGCATCCGCGACTTCTCGGTGGCCAACGCGATGACGTTCGTGGTCTACGGGGCGCTCGGCGGGGCGCTGTTCCTGCTGCCGATCCAGCTCCAGCAGGTGGCCGGGTACTCCCCCATCGCTGCCGGCTCGGCGCTCATCCCCATGACGATCGTGATGCTGCTGCTCTCCACCTCGGCGGGGAAGCTCGCCCAGCGCATCGGCCCGCGCATCCCCATGGGCGTGGGGCCCATCGTCGCCGGAGCCGGTCTCGCCCTGCTGCTGCGCGTGGGGCCGGACGCGTCCTACGTCGCCGACGTCCTCCCCGCCGTGCTCGTCTTCGCCCTCGGCATGTCCATCACGGTCGCGCCGCTCAACGTCACCGTCCTCTCGGCGGCGGGTGCCGAGCGGGCGGGCGTCGCCTCGGCCGTCAACAACGCCGTCGCCCGGGTGGCCGGCCTGCTGGCGATCGCCGTCATCCCGGTGCTCGCCGGGATCTCGGGGGACGACTACCTCGTGCCCGACCTCTTCGACGACGGCTTCCGCACCGGCACGATGATCTGCGCGGCGATGTGCGCGATCGGCGGGGTCATCGTACTCATCGCCCTGCGCAATCCCGAGGGCACCCGCGACGAGCCCTCACCGCCGCCCCACTGCGCCCTCAACGGCCCGCCGCCCGACACGAGCGAGGCATACTGACCCCATGCTCGAGCCCTTCGTGATGGTGGTGGAGGACGACGCGGCGCTGCGGTCGGTGCTCACGCGCGGGCTGCAGGAGGAGGGCTTCCGCTGCGAGTCGGTGGGCACCGGCGCGGCGATGCTGCAGCGCCTGGGCGAGACGGCGGCCAGCCCCGACGCCCTCGTGCTCGACATCGGCCTGCCCGACTGCGACGGCCGCGACGCCTGCCAGGCGCTGCGCGCCCGCGGGGTCGCCACGCCGGTCATTTTCCTCACCGCCCGCGACGCCTTGGTGGACCGCCTCGCCGGCTTCGACGCCGGCGGCGACGACTACCTGGCGAAGCCCTTCGCCCTGGACGAGCTCGTCGCGCGGCTGCGGGCCCTGGTGCGCCGTGGCGCCACGGGCGGCGTGGGCGTCGCCCGGGCCGGGGGCGTGGAGCTCGACCCCGCCGCCCACGCGCTGCGCTCCGGCGAGGTGACCGTCCGCCTCACGCCCACCGAGTTCCGCCTGCTGGCCACGCTGTTCGCCCGGCGCGGCGAGGCCGTGCGCCGCCGGGAGCTGGTGCGGGCCGGCTGGCCCCACGGCGCGATCGTCAACGACAACACCCTCGACGCCTACATCGCGCGCCTGCGGCGCAAGCTGCGGGAGCTGGAGGGGGCGCCCGCCCTCGAGACGGTGCACGGCGTGGGGTACCTCATCCGGTGAGGCTCCCCCGGCGCCCGTTCGCGCTGCGGACGCGGCTCCTCCTGGCGATCGTGATCGGCGTGGGCCTCACGCTGGCCCTGCTCATCACGGTCTTCAACGTCGCGCTCGACCGCTCGCTCACCAACGACGCGGACGAGATCGCCCGCAGCCGCGCCCAGGGCGAGCTCGCGGCCGTCACGGTCGGTCACGGCGTGCTGCGCGCGCCCGACACCGCCGTCAACCCGGAGCTCGACTCGCGCGCCTGGATCTTCAACAACGAGCGCGCCCTGCGCAGCCCGCCGGCCGACGCCAGGCTCACCTTCGCGGCGCACGGCGAGTCGGGCGCCCCCGAGGGCTTCACGACCCTGGGCGACACGGCCCGGCTGTACACGCTGCCGGTCATCGACCCGGCCGGCGATCGGGTCGGCACGATCGTCTCGGCGGTGCCGCTCGCACCGTACAACCGCACGCGCAACGTCGCGCTGCTCGCCTCCACCGCCCTCGGCATCGTGGTGCTCGCCGCCGTCGCGTTCGCCTCCCACCTCATCCTGCGCGCCGCGCTGCGGCCGGTGGCCCGCATGACCGCCGAGGCCGCGGCATGGAGCGAGAGCGACATGGACAAGCGCTTCGCCGTGGGCCCGCCCGACGACGAGATCACCCGCCTCGCGGCGACCTTCGACGGCCTGCTCGACCGGCTGGCGTCCGGCATGCGGCGCGAGCGGCGGCTGACGGCCGAGGTGTCGCACGAACTGCGCACCCCGCTGGCCCAGATCCGCGCCGAGGCCGACCTGGCGCTGCGCCGCGAGCGCACCCCGCGCGAGTACCAGGACGCCCTCGAGGTCATCCGCTCGGGCGCCGACCGGCTGCAGTCGACCGTCGAGACCCTGATGGCCACCGCCCGCCAGGAGGCGCCCCTGCCGCGCGGCACCGGCGACGCGCGCGCGGCGGCGTCCGACGTCGTCACCGCCTGCGGGCCGGCGGCCGCCGCCCGCGGCATCGACCTCGACCTCACGGGGCCGGAGTCGGTGCGCGCCGGGGTCGAGACCCCGGTGATGGAGCGGATCCTGCAGCCCATCGTGGAGAACGCCTGCCGCTACGCGCGCGAGCGCGTGACCGTCGCGGTCCTCACCGAGGGGCGCGAGGTGCGCATCGAGGTGGCCGACGACGGCCCCGGCGTGCCCGACGACGAGCGCGAGGTCATCTTCGAGCCGGGGGTCCGCGGCTCGGCGCGGGGCGCGGCGGGCGGCGGCGCCGGCCTGGGCCTGCCGCTCTCGCGGCGGCTCGCGCGGGCGGCCGGCGGCGACGTGGAGGCCGTCACGGGCAACGGCGGCGGGCTCTTCAGCGTGAGGGTGCCGGCCGCCTGACGCGCTCAGTGGGCGTGCGCGTGCCCGTGGTCGTGGTCGTCGGGGATGCGCCCCGGCTCGATGTTCGTCGCCAGCACCGCCGCGACCGCCGTCGTGATCGGCACGGCCGCGATGAGGCCGATCGAGCCGACCAGGGTGGCGACGATCTCCCCCGCCACCACCTCGCTGTTGATCGCGTCGGAGGCCGAGGTCTCCGCGACGCTGAACACGAGCAGCACGGGCAGGGACGCCCCCACGTAGGCGAACACGAGCGTGTTGACCGTCGCGGCGATGTGGTCGTGGCCCACCGACAGCGCCTCGCGGAACAGCCGGCGGCCGCCCATCGTGGGGTCGGCGCGCCGCAGGGCCATCACCACCGACGACTGGGTCACGGTGAGGTCGTCCAGCACGCCCAGGGCGCCGATCACGATGCCCGCCAGCAGCAGCCCCTGCACCGACAGCCCGGTGGCCGTCGCGCTCAGGAAGGTCGCCTCCTCCGAGGCGAAGCCCGTGATGTGGGCGAGGTCGGTCGCGATCTCCGCCAGGGCCGCGGTGATGAACAGGGCGCAGGCCGTGCCGAGGCACGCGGCCACGGTCTTCGGCCCCAGGCCGTGCGCCAGCGGGATCGTCACGAGCAGCACCGCGAGCGAGCCGATCACCGCCACGCCCACCGGTGATCCGCCGTCGAGGATGGCCGGCACCACGAAGCCCACGACGATCGCGAGGCTCGCGGCCAGGCCCACCAGCGCCCGCACGCCGCGCCAGCGGGACGTGGCGATGACCACCACCACGAAGATCACCGTGAGCCACAGCAGCACGGACCGCCGCTCGAAGTCGGAGAACGCGTACCGGTCGGCCGGCACCCCGCCCACCTGGGCGCCCTCGGGCACCCCGGTCGCGCTCACCCGCACCTCGTCGCCCACGCCCACATCGACCGGGCCGGTCATGTCGAAGGCGATCACGTCGCCCTCGTCGGGGCCCGACGTGAGGCGGGCCGTCACGCGGCGGCACTCGGGCAGCACCGCGTCCGGGTCGGAGGGGGCGGCCGTCGCCCGGCAGCTCTCCGCGTCCACCACCGTCACGCGCGCGCCCTCGGTGTCCAGGCCGCCGCGCACGCCCTGCGCGGTGACGGGGTCGCCGGACGGCCAGAGGTCGATCAGCCCCACCACGGTCACCACGGCGAGGACGCCCAGGGCGACCAGGAACGCGTTCGCGAGGCGCGACCGGTAGGGGCGCCAGCCCCGCGGGTCCCTCAAGCGTGCTGGACGGCGGGCGCCGGCAGCGTGCCGGCCGCGACGAGCTCGAGCAGCACCTCCACGGTGCGCTCGTGGAACTGGGCCCCGGAGCAGCGGCGCACCTCGGCGACCGCGTCCTCCACGGACAGCGGCTCGTGGTACGGGCGCCAGGAGCGCATGACGTCCCAGGCGTCGGCCAGCGCGAGGATGCGGGCGCCGTCCGGGATGCGGTCACCGGCGAGCTTGTCCGGGTACCCGCGGCCGTCCCACCGCTCGTGGTGGCCGCGCACCCAGCTCACCTGCTCCTCCGTCAGCACGTCGGCCACCATCTCGGCGCCGATCTCGGCGTGGCGCATGATCTCCTCGTACTCGATCGGGGAGAGGCGCTCCGGCTTGAAGAGGATGCGGTCGGGCACGCCGATCTTGCCGACGTCGTGCACCAGCCCGGCCTCGCGCAGGCGCACGAGGCGCTCGGAGTCCCAGTCGAGCGCCGTGCCGAGCGCGACGGCAAGGTCGGCCACCCGCTCGGAGTGCTCGCGTGTGGAGGTGTCCTTGGCGTCCACTGCGCGCGCCAGGACGCGGATGCTCTGCAGGGCCTGCAGGCGCTGGAGGCGCTCGGCGCGCTCCTCCGCCGACAGCTCCTCGACGACCTCGGGCGAGTAGAGGAACGCCACGTCGCGGCCGTGCTGCTTCGCCCAGTAGAGCGCGCCCTCGGCCAGGCGGAGGAGCTCGCCGCCGGAGCCGCTCTGGTCCAGGTCGCACACGCCCGCCGAGACGGTCACGCGTCCGACGTGCGGCAGCGCCAGGCGGGCCACGGCCTCCCGCGCCCGGTCGACCGCCTGCCAGGCCTCCATCGCCTCGGTCTCGGGCATGAGCCAGGCGATCTCCTCGCCGCCCACCCGCGCGACGAGGTCGGTGTCGCGGGCCGCCGACTGCAGCTGCGTGGCGATGGCCTGCAGCACCTTGTCGCCGGTCTCGTGCCCGTGCTGCTCGTTGACCCGGCGGAACCGGTCGATGTCCACGAGCGCCAGGGACAGGCTGCGGCGGTGCCGGCGGGCGCGGGTGACCTCCTGCTGCAGCCGCTCCTGGAACCCGCGGTGGTTGGCGAGGCCGGTGAGCGGATCGTTCGCCGACCGCGCCTCGGCCTCGGCCGCCGTGCGCACGCTCTGCGCATGGAGGCGGGCGTTGGCGAGCGCCAGGGCGGTCATGCCGGCCAGGCTCTCGGCGGCCGTGCGCTCGCGCGCGGTGAAGGTGCGCGGCTCGGCGAAGCTGAGGAAGAGCGCGCCGAGGAGCAGCGGGGACCGGCCGCGCAGCACGGAGGGGTGCTCCAGGCGCAGGCCCGCCAGGGCGCCGGAGCCGAGCGACTTGGAGACGACCCGCGGCACCGCGGGGTCGTCCGCCACGTCGCCGATGAGCATCGTCGCGTCGGGGTGCTCGGCCAGGAGCTGCCAGACGGGCATCCGCGAGCGGTTCATGCCGATCGCCGTGCGCAGGAAGGCCCGGCGCTGCGGGTCCTCCTCGGTCGTGCGGACGCCGGAGACCTCCTCGGCCTCCTCCGCCACGATGTAGCAGGTGGCCCGGTCCGCCCCCAGCGCCCGGACGCCCGCCGCGAGGATGCGGTCGAGGGTCGCGTCCAGGTCGAGGTCCGTGCGGAAGACGCCGGCGATGGCGTCGGCCACGACCACCTCGCGGGCGTCGGCGGCCGTGATCGCCATCTCGATGATGCGCGCGAACTCCTGCAGGCGCTCCCGGTGCTCCTCGTGGAAGAAGGAGGCCGCCCGGGAGCCGACGCGGAGCGAGCCCCACAGGCGTCCCTCGGTGTGCAGCGGGCAGACGAGGGCGCCGCGCACGTCGATGCGGTCGCGCCACTCCCCCATCGTCTCCTCGTCGACATCGGCCGTGAGGTCGTCGATGAGCTCGGGCTGCCCGCTGCGCGCGACGCGGGCCATGCCGGACGTGCCCGTGAGCGGCGTGCGGGCCCCGAGCGGCAGCGAGCGGACGCCCTCGGCCACCCACGTGCCCACCTCGACCGCGCTCTCGCCGTCGAACCGGCTCACGCCGGCGCTGTCGGCCCCCAGCAGGTTCCCGGCCTCGCGGGCGGCGTGGGCGAAGACCTCGTCCGGCGGCGCGCCCGAGGCGACGACCGTCGCGAGACGGGTCTGCGACTCCTGGCTCTCCTGGTGCCGCACCCGGGCCGAGATGTCCCGCGCCATGCCGACGTAGCCGGTGACCGCGCCGGACGCGCTCACGATGGGGGCGATGGTGCGGGCGGCGGGGACGGTGGACCCGTCCTTGCGGACGAAGGTCCAGTCGCGGCCGGGGCCGCCCTCGCGGGCCTGGTGCAGGAGGGCGTCGAGGCCGCTCCCGAGGCCCCACTCCTCGGCGAGCGCCGCGAGCTCGGCGGGGTCGTGGCCCAGGGTGAGGTCGGCCGCGCCCACGACCTCGCCGGGCTCGTAACCGAGCAGCGCGGCGGCGCCCTCACCCCACTCCACCACCTGTCCCTCGGCGTCGGCGATCACGACGGCCATGGCCTTGGCGGCGCGCAGGACGCCGGTGAGGCGGTCGTTGAGGCCCGTGTAGGCGGCCTCGGCACGGCGCCGGGCGGCGCGCTCGGCGGCCTCGCGCAGCTCGCGCTGCACGGCCACCGGGAGGCGGACCATCTTGTCGACGGTCATGTAGTCCATCGCCCCGGCCCGCATCACCTCGACGGCCGCGGACTCGCCCGGCGTGGTGGAGACGACGATGGCCGGCACGTCCCGTCCGCGCACGCGCACGGCGCGCAGGACGATCTCGGTCATCGTGATCGGGTCCTCGCAGACGAGGAGGATCAGGTCGACGCCGTCCCCGTCCAGCTCTGCGCCCACGGCGCCGGAGCCGCGCGCACGGCGCTGCAGCGGAGTCAGGCCGACGGCGGCCAGCACGGATGCGGCCGGGTCCGCCAGCCCCTCCTGGTCCTCGACGAGAAGGATCCGTGGCGTGGGGGGAGGCACGGTCACCGAAGCCTTGTGGTTCGGCCTGCTGAACGCAACCCGCCGACCCCCCGCCCGTCCGTCGAGAATGCGTCGCCGAACGTACAGGTGGGGGGTGACGCGTCCGGTCAGCCTTTCAGCGGTTTCGGCGGTCTCCCGGCCCGGGGGCGGCCCTTCAGACCCCGGAGTGGAGGTTCGCCCGCGCCACGAGCATCGCCGCCATGGCGCGCGTGGCCTCGTCGATCATCTCGCCGTCGAGGCGGGCGGCACCCTCCCCCGCGGCGGCCGCGGCCGCGTGTGCCTCCAGGATGCGCCGGGCCCGGGCGAGGGCGTCCGGGGCGACGCCGTAGGCCTCGTGGAGCACCGGGATCTGCGCGGGATGGATGCTCCACTTGCCGTCGTACCCCAGGGCGGCCGACCGGGACGCGGAGGCGCGCAGGCCGTCCTCGTCGCCCAGCCGCGCGTAGGGCCCGTCGACGGCCTGCAGCCCGTGGGCGCGGGCGGCGACCAGCACGGTCATGAGGACGTGGTGCCAGCCGTCGCCGGGGTACCCGGGCAGGGGGTCCCCGATGGCGAGTGACGGCATGCCGAGGTCGGAGGCGAGGTCGCCGGGGCCCACGACGAGGGCTTCGAGGCGCCCCGGGGCGGCGGCGGCGATGGCCGGGGCGGCCAGCAGCGACCGCGCCGACTCCACCTGGGCCTCGATGCCGATGCGGCCCGGCACGAGCCCGTGGTCGGCCTCCAGGGAGTCGAGGAGGCCGGCCGTCGCCAGGACGTCGGCCGGGTCGTCCACCTTCGGCAGCACGACGACGTCGACCACGGCCCCCGCGCCGGCGAGCAGGGTCTCCAGGTCGGCCCGGTGGTGGGGCCCGTCCGCGGCGTTCACCCGCACCGCCACGGTCCGCGCGCGCAGCCCGCCCGCGGCGGCCGCGGCGACGGCGGCACGGGCCTCGTCGCCCTTGCGGCCCTCGGCGACCGAGTCCTCCAGGTCCAGGATCACCTCGTCCGCCTCCAGCCCGGCGGCCTTCTGCAGCATCCGCGGGCTCGTGCCCGGCACGACGTGGCAGGACCGCCGCGCCCGCGGGGGCCGCGCCACGGTCAGCGGCGCTTGCCGCGCAGCATCCCGAAGACGCCGCGCATCACCTCGCGCACCACCTGCTTGCCGACGCTCGAGCCGAGGATGTCCTCCACCTGACCGGCGAGGGTGCCGTCGTCCGGCGGCGGGCGCCGCGGTGTGGGGGCCGGGGCGGGCTTCGCGCGCTCCCGCACCTCCTCCACCTTCGCCGCGTCGCCGTCGAGCCGGGCCTCCAGCATCTCGGCGGCGCTCTCGCGGTCGATCTTCGTCGCGTAGCGGGGGCCGAGCGGCGAGGCGGCGATGATGCCGGCGCGCTCCTCCGGGGTGAGCGGGGTCATGCGCGAGGCCGGCGGGTAGAGCCGCGTGGCCGCCACCGGGGTCGGCACGCCGCGGTCGTCCAGCACGGTCACGGCGGCCTCGCCGACGCCGAGCGACTGCAGCGTCTCCGCCAGGTCGTAGTGCTCGGTGATCGGGAAGGTCTCGACGGCGGTCTTCAGGGCCCGGGCGTCCTTCGGCGTGAAGGCGCGCACCGCGTGCTGCACCCGGTGACCGAGCTGGGCCAGGACCGCGTCCGGTACGTCGGTGGGCAGCTGGGTGACGAAGAAGACGCCGACGCCCTTCGACCGGATGAGCCGGACCGTCTGGGACACCGCGTCGAGGAAGGCGTCCGACGCGCCGTCGAACAGCAGGTGGGCCTCGTCGAAGAAGAAGACGAGCACCGGCTTGTCGGGGTCGCCCACCTCGGGAAGCCGCTCGAACAGCTCCGCCAGCACGTACATGAGGAAGGTCGAGAAGAGCTTGGGCTGCCGCGCGACCGCCACGAGGTCGAGCACGGACACGATGCCCTGCCCGTCCGGCGCCGTGCGCAGCAGGTCCATCACGTCGAAGGCCGGCTCGCCGAAGAAGAGGCCGCCGCCCTCCGACTCGAGCTGCGACACCTTCCGCAGCAGCACCCCGGCGGTGGCCGACGAGATGCCGCCGAGCGCCTTCAGCTCCGGCTTGCCCGGCCCGGTGAGGTACGCCAGCGCGGCGCGCAGGTCCTCCAGGTCGATGAGCGCGAGGCCCTTCTCGTCGCAGAAGCGGAAGATGAGGCCGAGGCTCGACTCCTGGGTGTCGTTGAGGTCGAGCACCTTCGACAGCAGCGTCGGACCGAACTCCGTGACCGTCGCGCGCAGGGCGATGCCGTTCTCGCCGGTCAGCGAGAGCAGCTCCACCGGGCAGCCGGCGGGCGTCCACGTCGTCGCGAGCTCGGTCGCCCGCGCGGTGATCTTGTCCCCGGGCGCGCCCGGCGCGCCGATGCCCGCCAGGTCACCCTTCATGTCCGCGGCGAAGACCGGGCAGCCGGCGTGCGCGGCCTGCTCGGCGATGAGCTGCAGGGTGCGCGTCTTGCCCGTGCCGGTCGCGCCGGCGATGAGGCCGTGCCGGTTGAGGAACCCGAGCGGGATCCCGACCTCCACCTCCGTGTCCGGCGCGGCCGGGTCGACGAAGGGGCGCCCGATGCGGACCGTGGGCCCGGCGAGCGCGTAGCCCGCCGCCATGTCGTCGTGGAAGGCGCTCACCGGGGGTCGATCGCGGCCTTGATGCCCGCCGCGCCGGACGCCTGGCGCGCCCAGGCCGCCGGGCCCTCGCCGAGGGTCACCGTCTCCACCAGCATCGCCACCTCCCCCGCCAGGGCCGCGGCCGCGATCTCCGCGTACGCCGACCGGATCTTCGCGGGATCCTCCACCAGGAGGGAGAAGCCCCGGATGTCCAGCAACCCGCCGCGCAGAGGGCCGGCCGTGATCTGCGATGTCGGCGACTCCGCGTTGCCCACCTGCACGAGCCGTCCGCGGCGCGAGAGGCACCCGATGGCCGCGACGGCCGAGTCGCCCCAGAGCGGGTCGATGACGAGATCGGCCCCGTCCGGGCACTCGGCGCGCAGGGCGTCGGCCAGGCCGTCGCCGGTCTCCACGGCGACGTCGGCGCCCAGCGCCAGTGCGCGCTCGCGCCCGCCGACGCTGCGGGCCGCCGCCACGATGCGGCCGGCGCCCGCGGAGCGGGCCGCCTGGATCGCCACCTGCCCCACCGCGCCGCCCGCGGCCAGCACCACGACGGTCTCGCCCGGGACGAGCGCGCCGCGGTCGAGCACGGGCATCCAGCCGGCGAGCCCGGCGATCCCCAGCGCGACGGCCAGGTCGTCGCCGACGCCCTCGGGCACCGGGACCAGCTTGTTGTCCGGGACAACGGCCACCTCGGCGCACCCGCCGGTGAGGCCGATGCCCCACACCCGGGTGCCGGGCGGCAGCGTCTCGGAGCGCAGCACCTCGCCCACGACCTCGGCCCCCGGGACGTACGGCGGGGACGGCACCGGTAGGTAGAAGCGCCCGGAGGCGATGAACAGGTCGAGCGGGTTGATGGCGGCCCGCGACACCTGCACGAGGGCGTCGCCGGGGCCCGGCTCGGGTGGGGGGAGGTCGGCCGCGACAGGTGCCGCGCCGGCCTCCGCGATGGTCAGCGCACGCATCGGCGCGAGGCTACACGCCGCCCGCCGGTCGCAGCCCGCGAGCCGCATGTTCGGCCCCAGGGCCAAAGGCGGGCCCGATTCCGGCGCTCACACTGGCCCCATGAACGAGAGCACCCACAGCGGCACCGACGGCGTCTGGGTCCCCTGCGGCACGTGCTGGGGCCAGCGGAAGGTCTACCGGGCCACCGGGGACGGCGTCCTGGCCGCCCACACCTGCCACTCCTGCATGGGACTGGGCGAGCGCCTCACCGGCGGCGACCAGGTGCACGCACAGGCCGCCTGAGGCGGCGCGGAGGGTCTAGTCGCGCTTGCGGCGGCTGCGGTTCTCGGGGCGCAGAGGGCACCCCGCGCACATCCGCTTGCTGTCGCAGCAGCGCTTCTTGATCTTGATCTTCTTCTTCTTCGCCGCCACGCCGGACGGCATCGTAGCGCCCGAACGGCCCCTCTGAGGGGGACCGAAGGCGTCCCGGGACGGTCGTCAGCCTCCGAGGCCGAGCAACCACCCCATCGTCAGCACGGCGATGCCGAGCAGGCCGATGAGGATCGGCGCGAGGTGGGGGTGCAGGCGGCTCATGGCGGTCTCCGTGGCGCGGGCGTGTGGTCCCCGGCTTCGACGCCCCGGTGCCCTCCCCTGCCGCGCCGTCTGACGGCCCCGCGAGGATATGGGCCATGGCCCCGTCCATCGACACATGGGACCTCTTCGCCCGCGTCGCGATCGCGGTCGCGCTGGGGGCGCTCATCGGCCTGGAGCGGGAGATCCGCGGACAGCCGGCCGGGCTCCGCACCCACGCCCTCGTCGCGACCGGGGCGGCCATCTTCACCCTGACCGGGGCGTACGGCTTCGACGAGATCGCGCGGAGCGAGAACGTCGACCCCACGCGCGTCGCGGCCCAGGTCGCCACCGGCATCGGGTTCATCGGCGCCGGCGCGATCCTGAAGATCGGCCTCAACGTCCGCGGGCTCACCACCGCGGCGACCCTCTGGATGGCCGCCGCCCTCGGCGTCGCCGCCGGGGCCGGCTTCTACCGCCTCGCCCTGGCCGGCGCGGTGGCCGTGCTCGTGGTGGTCGTGGGCCTCGGCTTCGTGAAGACCCTCGGCCGGGGCGCGGTGCTCGAGGTGGACTACGCCGTCGGGCGCGGCGGCCTTTCCCGCATCCTCACGATCCTGGACGACTCGGGAGCCGATCCCGGGCACGTCAAGGTGTCCGAGGACGCCGCCGACCCCGAGGCCCTGCGCACGGTCGCCATCCGCACCCAGATCCGCGACGCGGCCCACTTCGAGACCGTCTCCGCCCATCTGCGCGAGATCCCGGAGGTGGCCGCCGTGCGCTGGGAGCGCGACACCTGATCAAGTACATCGGCTCGAAGCGGGCGGTGGTGCCCGTCATCGAGCGCGTGGTGGGCCGGTTGCCGGTGCGCACCGCCTGCGACCTCTTCGCCGGAACCACCCGGGTGGGCCAGGCGATGCGCGGCATCGGGGTGCGCGTGGTCTCCAACGACCTCGCGAGCTACTCGGAGGCCTTCGGGCACGCCTACGTCGCCGACGACGGCCTCGACCGCGACCGCCTCCGCGCCCTGCTCGCCCACCTGGCGGCGCTCCCGGGCCGCGAGGGCTACGTCACCGAGACGTTCTGCCGCCAGGCCCGCTTCTTCTCGCCGGAGAACGGCGCGCGCATCGACGCGATCCGCGCGGAGATCGACCGGGTGGCCCCGGACGGGCCCCTGCGCGGCGCGCTGCTCACGAGCCTCGTGGAGGCCGCGGACCGCGTGGACTCCACCTGCGGGCTGCAGATGGCCTACCTCAAGCGCCCGGCCGCGCGCAGCCTGCGCCCGCTGGAGCTGCGCGAGCCGGCCGCGGTCGCCGGCCCGTCCGGTCGCGTGGAGCGCCGGGACGCCGTCGCGCTGGCCGGTGAGATGGACGGCGTGGACTGCGCCTACCTCGACCCGCCGTACAACCAGCACTCCTACTTCGCGAACTACCACGTGTGGGAGACGATCGTCCGCGGCGACGCACCCGAGGCCTACGGCGTGGCGCGCAAGCGGGTGGACTGCCGCACCACGCGCAGCCCCTTCAACGGGGCGCGCGACGCCTGGCCCGCGCTCGAGGCGCTCGTGGGCGCGCTGCGGACCCCGTGGATCGTGGCCTCGGTGAACGACGAGGGCTTCCACGAGCCGGCCGCGGTCGCGGAGCTGCTCGCCGGGCGCGGGCACACGGCGATGCTGGGGATCGACGTGCCGCGCTACGTCGGCGCGCGCATCGGCATCCACAACCCGGCGGGCGAGCGGGTGGGGCGCGTCTCGCACGTGCGCACCACCGAGTGGCTGATCGTCAGCGGCCCCCGTCGCGATGCCGTGCGGGCAGCCCTGGGCGCCGCGGCCCCGCCGCGCGCCGCGCGGAGGTCCGCACCGCGTCCGCGATGAGCCCCCGGCTGCCGTGGCCCAGCTCCAGCTCGACCTGGGCGAGCCAGCGGGCCCGGTCGTCCACGAGCAGGATCGCCACCGACCGCTGACCACGGAGCTCCCGGGCCAGCGACCGCTGGGCCGGGTCCTCGAGCCACAGGCGGATCGCGTCGCCGGCCTCCGGGACCGGGGGGCCCGCCGGGAAGCCGAGCTCGATGTCCGGGCGCCCGGGGCGCGTGTCGGCCGCGCCGACGGGGGCGACCACGACCACCGCGGCACCGCGCCGTCCGCCGCGGGCCAGCCGGGGCGGGCCGCCGGCGCGGGCCTCGCGGGCCCACTCGCGCGCCGAGAAGCCGGCCGGCGCCGGGTCGTCCGTGCGCCACTCGCCCTGCAGGGCGGCCTCCACGCGCAGGCGCTCGGACGTGCCGGCGGACAGCCCCACGACATCCATCCGCAGCGGGCGGCCGGTGACGTCCTCCACCCAGAGCAGGTCCACCTCGCCGTCGGCCCCGATGTGCCCGAGGAGCGAGCGGGCGTCGGCGAAGCCGAGGTCCAGGGTCATCGCGACGGCCGGCTCGCCCACGAGCGCGAGCACCACGCGGCGCGGGCCGCCGATGCCGTCGGCGGGCGCCGAGGCCGGCAGGCCGATCGCGAGCCCCGCCGCGGCGAGGGCCTCCACGCGGCCGGACGGGACGACGCAGGCCAGGCGCACACGCCGGCCCGGCGCGTCGCCGATGACCGCGAGGCCGGTCCACCCCCGCCGGACGGCCGCGCGCAGGGCGGGCGGCATGACGCAGGAGCAGTGGTCGTGACCGGCCATGTTCGGTCACCCTAATGGGCGACCTTCGGCAGGTCCAGTGACCCGCCTGTGACTACCGTGTGGGGGCCAGGGCCTCCAGGGGCTCCTCGAGGCCGCCGGGCAGCAGCATGCGCCCCGTCTTGCCCGGCAGCGCCGAGAGCAGGCGCGGCGGGGACTCGTCGGAGATGTGCACCGCGGCGTGGTCGTCCACGGCCAGGGTGGGCGGCATGAGGCCCCGGTCCACCAGGTCCCGCAGCACGATGAGCCGCCCGGGATCGCTGTCCGCATGCGGGCAGAAGCCGCCGTCCAGCATCCCGAGCCCGGAGACCGGCGTGAAACCGGGCCCGCGCGAGTTGGTGAGCCCCGCCGTGAACCAGCAGATCGCGCCGGCGCTGACGCCGGAGAGCACCACGCCGCGGTCCCAGGCCTCGCGCAGGACCGGCGCGAGCCCGTGGGCCTCCCACACGGCCATGAGGTTCACGCTGGAGCCGCCGCCGACGTAGATGACGTCCTGGGAGAGGATCGTCTCCGCGACGTCGGTCGGGTGGGGCCGGAAGAGGGCGAGGTGGGACGGCGTGCAGGGCAGCCGGCCGAAGAACTCGTGGAAGCGGGCCACGAGCCAGTCCGAGTCGCCGCTCGCCGTGCCCAGCAGCAGGACGCGCGGCCGCTCCACCCCGGAGAGTCCGAGGATGTAGTCCTCGACGACCCCCGCGGGATCGCCCCAGGACCAGCCCCCGCCCCCGCAGGCAACGATGTTTCGTGGCATCCGCGGCAGGTTAGCGCCCCGATCCCTGTACTCCGGGCCACACGTCGCCCCGCAATCCTGTGCAGCGGTCGGTGCACACGGGTCGTGACGATCCTCATCATCGCCGCCATGACGGCTCGACCGCCGGCACGCGCACGACCCTCGGGGCCGCGACGGCCGCGGCAGATCGTCGCGCTGGGCGGCGGCGGCTTCACCGAGGAGCCGGACAACCCGGCCCTCGACCACTACGTCCTCGACGCCACCGGCATCGAGCGCCCGCGCATCTGCTTCCTGCCGACGGCGGGCGGCGACAACAACTCGTACATCGTGAAGTTCTACGGCGCGTTCTCGGGGGGCCACTGCATCCCGAGTCACCTGCCGTTGTTCAACCGCAAGATCGACGACGTGCGATCCGTGCTGCTGTCACAGGACGTCATCTACGTCGGCGGCGGCAACACGGTGAACCTCCTCGCCGTGTGGCGCGCCCACGGCATCGACACCGTGCTGCGCGAGGCGTGGGAGAAGGGCGTCGTGCTCGCCGGCCTGTGCGCGGGATCCATGTGCTGGTTCGAGGGCGGTGTGACCGCCTCGTACGGGACGCGCATCGAGCCGCTGCACGGCGGCCTGGGCCTGCTGCCGGGCACGAACTGCCCCCACTACCGCCAGCGCCGCGACGCGTACCTCGACGCGATGAAGGACGGGCTCTCCCCCGGCCTCGCCGCGGACGACGGCGTCGCCCTGCACTTCGTGGACCGGCGCCTCGCGGCGGTGGTCTCCTCGCGGGCCGATCGCAGCGCCTATCGCGTCGGCCTCGCGGGGGACCGTCTCATCGAGGCGCCGCTGCGCCCCGTCGTGCTCGCGCCCGGGCAGGGATCATCGGCCGCGCGGCGGGCGTCCGCCGCCGGCGAGGAGGTCCGCCCGGCGCTCGCCGCGGCGCTCTAGGCGCCACGGCGAGCCGGGCCGATCAACTGCCTCGGGGGTCTACTTCAGGCGGAAGGTGATACGACCGCGGTTCAGGTCGTAGGGCGAGAGCTCCACCTTCACCCGGTCGCCCGGGTTGATGCGGATCCGGAAGCGACGGAGCTTGCCGGCCATGTGGGCCAGCACCTCGTGCTCGTTGTCCAGAACCACGCGGAACATGGTGTTGGGCAGGGCCTCGGTGACCTCGCCCTCCACCTCGATCGCCTCTTCCTTCTGCTTCGTCGCCAGAACTGCTCCTCTCGATGAGACCGTGGGTCTCGTGGTGCTAGAGCGCCGCCACGTTGGAGGCCTGGGGGCCCTTCTGGCCCTCCGTCGCCTCGTAGGACACGCGCTGACCCTCCTCGAGGTTCCGGTAACCGGAGCCCTGGATCTCGGAGAAGTGCACGAACAGGTCCTTACCGCCGTCGTCCGGCGTGATGAATCCGTAGCCCTTCTCGGACGAGAACCACTTAACGACACCCTCAGCCATTGATCTTCCTTCGGTTAGGCGCACGACCGGCTCATGAGAGCCGGTGGAAATGGTACCTCACCCTGCGGTGGCGGTGAGGGCGGCCTCCATTCGCGCCACCGCGTCTCGCAGAGCGGGACCGTCGAACCGGGTCAACGAGGCGTTCGCGATGGACCTGACGGGACCGTCGAGGGGGTCCGCGCCGAGCGCCGCGTTGGAGAGGAAGCGGATCGGGATGTCGTGCGTCACGACGAGCGGGAAGCGCGCCGGGGAGTCGATGATGCGGCGGAAGCCCTCGGTGTACCGGCGCAGGGCGTCGCGGCGGCTCTCGCCGCCGGCCGGGCGGGCGTCCGGGCCGTTGACCGCGCGCCACGCCCGGTACTCCTCGCGGGTCCGTCCCTCGAACTCCCCGAGGAGCACGTCGTCGAGCCACGGGCACGCGCGGCGCGGGACCTCGTCGCGGCCGGCGAGGAGGATGCCGAGGGTCTGGACCGTCCGCGGGAAGCGGGTGTGGATCGCGAGATCCGGCTCCAGGGCGTCGATCTGGGGCTTCAGCGCCTCCACCTGCCCCACCCCGGCCGGGTCGAGCGGGAGCGCCACGGCGGGGTCGCCGTTGAGGCGCCCGGCGACGTTGTACGCCGTCTCCCCGTGCCGCACGAGCGCGATCTGCTCCGGCCCCGCCATGGCGCAACCCTATGCCCCCGAGGGGCCCCTCGGGGACCGGGTTTCGACGTGGAGGGGCTGCGGCACTACAGTCGACGTCGTGCTCAACCGCCGCCAGGCCGTCATCGGCTACGTGACCTTCCGGGTCGCGCGGCGCTTCGCGCTGCGCGAGGCGCACAAGCGCGTGGGCCGGGCGCGCGATCGGGTGACGCCGGACGACCAGGGAGGATCGATGTTCAAGAACGGCAGGAGTGCGGGTGCTGCGGCGGACCGGGCGACCGCCCTGTACGAGACGGTGCGCCCGATCGTGACGAAGGCGATGCAGGACCCGGAGCTGCACGAGGCCGTGCGGCAGGCCTTCAACACCGGCAGGCAGGTGCAGAGCGAGATCTCGGGCAAGCCGCCGTCGAAGGCCGCGAAGAAGCTCGCCTACGACCGCAAGCTCCAGAAGAAGGTCGAGTCCTCGGCCACCGACCTCCAGAAGGCCGTGTCCGGCCTGGTCGAGAAGCCGAAGAAGAAGGGCCGCGTGAGGAGCGCGATCGGGAAGATCGCCGTGATCGGCGCCGTGGGCGGCGCGGTGTTCGTGGTCGTGAAGAAGCTCCGCGGCGGCGGCGCCGGGGACACCCCTGTCTGACCCGGCCGGCGCCTTCCCCGTCTTCCTGGAGATGGGGCTGGGCGTGGACCTGGTCGGCGAGGACGCGACGAAGGCGGCCCGCAGGGCGGTGCGCGAGGCGATCGGGCGCACCTCCCTGCCGGGACTGCGGGACCTCATCCCGAGCCGCGACCGCGCGGACATGCGCGTCGAGGCCACCGTCGCCGTCCCCGGCCACGAGACGGTCGACCGGGACGCCGTGGCGTCCGAGTTCCCCTACGGCACCGTCACGGTCATCCCCGTGGCGGGCGGCCTGCGCACGCCGAACGGCACGGACGGCGGGCCCGGGGCGGACCACATGATCTGCTGCGTGGCGGTGGTCGCGGTCGGCTGGTGAGTCGCGGGGCGGGGGCGGCGCCGGACCGCTACCGTCGCGGGTCGTGACCGATCGCGCCGCCGCCCTCTCCTGCACCGGGGTCGTCAAGGTGTTCGGCGGCGGGGTGACCGCGCTGGACGGCCTCGACCTCGAGGTGCCCGCGGGCGCGTTCTTCGGCCTGCTCGGGCCGAACGGCGCCGGCAAGACGACGCTCATCCGGAGCATCGTCGGCCTCACCCGCCCGGACGGCGGCCACATCCGCGTCTTCGGCACGCCGGCGTGGGGCGAGGGGTCGGCCCTGAGCCGCCAGGCGATCGGCTACGCACCCCAGGACGTCGCCCTCGACCGCTTCGTGCCGGTGCGCGAGCTGCTCACGCTGCACGGGCGCTACTTCGGGATGACGCGGACGGACGCCCGCGAGCGCGCCGACGAGATGCTGGCCGAGTTCGACCTCACGTCGAAGGCCGGCTCCTATGCCCACCTGCTCTCGGGCGGGATGCGGCGGCGCCTGCTGCTGGCCCGCGCCCTGCTGCACCGCCCGCGGCTCGTGATCCTCGACGAGCCCACCGCCGGCGTGGACCTCGAGCTGCGCCACGACCTGTGGGCGTACATCCGCCGGCTCCACGCGGACGGCACCTCGATCCTGCTCACGACGCACTACATCGAGGAGGCCGAGGCCCTCTGCGAGCGGGTGGCCTTCATCCGCGGCGGGCGGATCGTGGCCGACGGCTCGCCGCCGGACCTCCTGGCCCAGTTCGGCGCGCCGCGCCTCGAGGACGTCTACCTGCAGCTGGTGGGCCGGTGACGACGGCCGAGATCCGCCGGGCCCGCCTGCGCGGCGTGGGGGCGCTGTCGGAGCGTGAGGTGCTCCGCGTGATGCGCCTCTGGACCCAGACGATCGCCCCGCCGGTGGTCGCGGCGGTGCTGTTCATCGTGGTCTTCGGGGTCGCCCTGGGCGACCGCATCCCGGTCATCGACGGGGTCTCCTACGAGGAGTTCATCGTCCCGGGGCTCGTGCTGATGGGCGTCGCGACGTCGGCCTTCGGCAACAACGCCACCTCGATCTTCCAGGCGCGGAACGACGGGTTCATCGAGGACCCGGCCTCCTCCCCCATGACGCCGGCCCAGCTCATGCTGGGCTACCTGGCGGGCGGGGTCGTGCGGAGCGTGCTCATCGGGGTCCTCACGCTCGCGGCGGCGCGGGTGTTCGTGGACTACCCGGTCGAGCACCCGGTCGTGCTGCTCCTCGTGATCCTCGGGACGGCGGTGGCGTTCGCCTCCCTCGGCACCGTGGTCGGGCTCTACTCGACCGGCTGGGACCAGCAGAACGTCGCCGGCAACCTCGTCATCCAGCCGCTCGTGTTCCTCGGCGGCGTCTTCTACTCGATCGACGGCCTCGAGCAGCCGTGGGGCGCGCTGACCCACGCCGACCCGATCTTCTACATGGTGGTCGCCGCGCGGCACGGGATGCTCGGGACCTCGGAGGTCGCGCCCGCGCTGTCGGTGGGCGTCACCCTCGGCCTGGCCGCCGCGCTGACCGCGTGGGCCTGGATCACGTTCCGGCGGGGCGTCGGCATCCGCACCTGAGCGGCCCGCGCGTAGGATCGCGCCGGAATGGAACCCGGACGCGTCATCAGCGACTCGTGGGATCTCTACCGGAGCCACTTCGGGCACCTCGTCACGGTCGCGGCCGTCGTGTTCGTGCCGCTCGGGGCGCTCACCGCGCTGCTCGGCGAGCTGGGGCTCGGCGGCGTGGTGGCGGCAAACGCGCTGAACATCGTCGGCACGTTCCTCGTGCAGGGCGCCGTGGTCACCACCGTCGCCCGCGTGAGCGCCCGGCGCGAGCCCCCCGGGGTCGGTGGCGCACTGACGGCGGCGGGGGTGCGGGTCGTGCCGCTCGTCGCGGCCGGGCTCCTCGCGACGGCGGGCATCCTGCTGGGCCTGGCGCTCGTCATCGTCCCCGGCCTGGTGCTGCTCACCTGGTGGGCCGTCGTGCCCCAGGTGATCATGCTCGAGTCCCCGCGGATCATCCCCTCCTTCGGGCGCAGCCACCGCCTCGTGACCGGGTCGGGCTGGCCGGTGTTCGGGGTCGTCGTGGTCACGGTGCTCGTGGTGCTGGCGATCAATACGGCCCTCGTGCTCGCGCTCATGCCCGTCGGCGGGTTCCTGAGCGGCTTCCTCGTGACCGCCGTGGGCAACACGCTCGCGGCCCCGTTCACCGGCGTGGCGCTCACCCTGACCTACCTGCGCCTGCGGGAGATCGAGGCCGACCGGCTCGCTGACGGCGGCGCCTCCGGCTACACTCCCGCGCCGTGACCCGCCTCCGCGTCCCGCTCCTGGCCCTCCTGGCCGCCCTCCTGCTCGCCCTCGCGGCCGGCTGCGGGGGTGACGACGACGGCGGCGACGCCGACGCGGGCGGGGGTGGCGACACGCCGGCCCAGAGCGCGCCCGAGCAGGTCGTGACCAACTTCGCGGGCGACACGTGCTCGGCCGCCGAGCCCGACCCGCCGCCGCAACCGTCCTCGTACGGGTCGGCACCGGAGATGACCATCGACCCGGCGAAGACCTACACGGCGACGCTCGAGACCTCGTGCGGCACCATCGTCATCGCGCTCGACCCCGAGGCGGCGCCGGTCACGGTGAACAACTTCGTCTTCCTGGCCCGGGAGGGCTTCTACGACGGCCTCACCTTCCACCGGGTCGTGACCGGCTTCGTCATCCAGGGCGGCGACCCCGAGGGCGACGGCCGCGGCGGCCCCGGGTACGAGTTCGAGGACGAGTTGCCCGATGACGGCTACCCCGCCGGCTCGGTCGCCATGGCCAACTCCGGCCCCGACACGAACGGCTCCCAGTTCTTCATCGTCACGGGCGACGCGCCGCTGCCGAACGCCTACTCGAGGTTCGGCACCGTCACGGAGGGCCTGGACGTGGCCCGCACGATCGAGGCCTTCGCCGACCCGCAGGCCGACCCGGGCGACCCGGCGGCCCAGACGCCGGCCTCCCCGGTCTACATCTACTCGGTGACGATCGCCGAGTCCTGAGCCGCTACTCGGACCACTCCCCGTCGGCGACGGGAGGTCCGTGGCGGTTGAGCAGCTCGGCGGGGAGCAGGAAGCGGCGCGCGCCGTCCCCGTCGGCCGCGCGCTCGTAGGACGCGGCGACGTCCTCCGGCACCTCGACGGCGAACACGACCCAGTCGTGGCCGTCGCCCGCGGCGGGCGGCCGGTCGGACACCCAGACGCCGGCCTCCGAGGACCCGCCCGCGTGGTCGCGGAACCCCCGGGCCTGGATGGCCAGGGCCTCGTCGTACCCGCTCGAGTGGAAGACGCGCATCCGCCGCGACGCCGGGCGGCGTCCCTGCGACGGCGCGTCGGCGGGGTCACGGGTCGCCGTCTCGTGCTCCAGGTCCACCACCATGTGGGTGATCGGGACCGTGTAGCGCTCGCGCGCCCGGCGCACGACCTGGCGCTCGAGCCAGTTCGAGCGGGCCGGCGGATGGGTGGAGATGATGACCTCGTCGGGCTCGAACACCCGCAGCGCGTCGTCGAGCGCCTGGAGCGGGTCGGCGTCGCCCAGCCCGCCGCCGGCGTCCAGGCCGGCCTCGCGGAGCGCGTCCACCGACACCTCGAGCCGCTCGGCGGCGGCAGCCTGCCGGGCCTCGAGGTCGGCCGTCAGCCAGTGCTCCAGCCGCGACCGCGCCAGCGCCGGCGCGACGACCATCACGTCGGCCCCGTCACCGCCCCGGTACCGCACCTCGTCCACCACCGCCGGAGCGGCGCAGGTCTCGTTGGCGATGACCAGGATCCGGCGGGGACGCGCCCCGGGACCGACCGACGGGGACATGCCCCGAATGTAAACCTGCCCGGCCCGATGCGCCACCCCTCCGGCGGCACCTCCGACCGGCGGGAGGGGTAAGATCACGGGCATGGGACGAGCTCACACGGTGGATGACTACCTCGAGGCGATCTACTTCCTCGCAACCCCGGTCGGCGAGTACGGGCCGATCGTCAAGGAGGCACCGGTCCCCGCGGCGCGGGTGGCCGAGATGCTGAGCGTCACGCCGCCGACGGCGAGCGAGATGCTCAAGCGCCTCGAGTCCGAGGGACTCGTGGAGCGCGGCCCGCGGAAGGGCCCGCTGCTCACGAAGGCCGGGCGCGAGCAGGCCGAGAAGGTCGTGCGCCACCACCGCATCATCGAGCGCTTCCTCACCGACTTCATGGGCTACACGCCGGCCGAGTCGCACGTGCACGCCGACGACATCGGCGAGGCATTCTCCGACGACATGGTCGAGCGCCTCGACGCCCAGCTCGGCCACCCCGACCGGTGCCCGCACGGCTGGCCGACGGACACGGCGCACGAGCAGGAGGAGAACCGCGACCTCCGCGCGCTCTCCCAGGTCGAGTCCGGCCCCGCCCGCATCGTGCGGCTCGCCGAGCACGACGGCGACCTGCTCCACTGGTTCTACGACCAGGGCCTGGTGCCCGGCACCGAGCTGAACGTCCTCCGGGTCGACCCCGCCGCGGGTCAGCTCACCGTCGAGATCGACGGTGCCGAGCGGGCGATCGCCGAGCGCGCCGCCGCCGGCCTGTACGTCCTCCCCGGCTGATCCCGGAGGGCCGCGCCGCGGCCGCAGAGCCCGTCACGGTCACCGGCGTCACCAAGTCCTTCGGGGCGAACCCGGTGCTGCGCGGCGTCGGCGTGGAGGTGGCCGCGGGGACGGTCGTGGCCCTGCTCGGGCCGAGCGGATGCGGCAAGACGACGCTCCTACGGGTCATCGCCGGGCTCGAGCGCGCCGACGCCGGTGAGGTGCGGGTGGGCGACCGGCTGCTGTCGGGCCCCGGGGCGTTCGTGCCGCCCGAGCGGCGGCGGATCGGGATGGTCTTCCAGGACGGGGCCGTCTTCCCCCACCTGAGCGTCGCGCGCAACGTGGCCTACGGGCTCGCCCGGCGCGACCCGGACCGTGACGCCCGCGTGGGCGAGGCGCTGGCCCTCGTCGGGCTCGACCGCCTGGGCGACCGGAGCCCGTCGACCCTCTCCGGCGGCCAGCTGCAGCGCGTGGCGCTCGCCCGGGCGCTGGCCCCGCGGCCGTCGGTGATCCTGCTCGACGAGCCGTTCTCGAGCCTCGACGCCCCGCTGCGCGCGGAGCTGCGGGTGGAGGTGCGGCGGATGCTGGCCGCGATCGACGCCACCGCCGTCTTCGTCACCCACGACCAGGAGGAGGCCTTCGTCGTGGGCGACCAGGTCGCGGTGATGGACGCGGGCCTCGTGGTGCAGCAGGGGGCGCCGTCCGAGCTCTACGAGCGGCCCGCCACCCGCGAGGTGGCCGGGTTCATCGGCGACGCCAACCTGCTCCGGGGCGAGGGCGACGGCGGCACGGCGCGCACGCCGATCGGCCCGATCCCGCTCCACTCCCCCGCCCACGGCCCCCTCGACGTGCTCGTGCGGCCCGAGCACCTCGCCGTGGCGCCGGGCTCCGCGGCCGCCGTCGAGGGCATCGAGTACTTCGGCCACGACGCCGTGTACCGGGTGCGCCTGGAGGGCGGCGACGCCGTGCGCGCGCGGATCATCGGCGTGCCCGGCCTCGCTCCGGGCGACCGCGTGGACCTGACCTTCGCGGGCCCGCCGGCCCAGGCGTTCCCCGGGGCCCCCTGACCTCCGACCTCCTGATCCTGGGCGGCGGCCCCGCCGGGGTCGGCGCCGCCTACCGCGCGGCCCGCGACGGGCACCGCGTGACCCTGCTCGAGCGGGCGGGGCGACTGGGCGGGGCGGCGGCGAGCCTCACCGTGGCCGGGCAGCGCGTGGACCTGGGCTCGCACCGGCTCCACTCCTCGGTCGAGCCGCGCATCCTGGACGACCTCCGGTCGCTCATGGGCGACGACCTGCAGACCCGTCCGCGCAACGGGCGCATCCGCCTGGAGGGGCGCTGGATCGCCTTCCCGCCCCGGCCCGCCGACCTCGCACGGCACATGCCGCCGGGCATGACCCTGGGGATCCTGCGCGACCTCGCGACCGCCCGGTGGCGGCACCCGCGCGAGGACTCGTTCTCCGAGGTGCTGCGCGCCTCGCTCGGCCCCACGATCTGCGACCGCTTCTACCTCCCCTACGCCCACCGCATCTGGGGGGTCGCCCCGTCGCGCCTCTCCGGGGAGCAGGCGCGACGCCGGGTGGGCGCGCGCTCGGCGGCGCCGCTGCTGCGGCGGGTGCTCGCGCGCGGGGCGGCCGGCAAGCGGACGTTCCTCTACCCGCGCCACGGCTACGGCCAGATCGTGGAGGCGCTCGCGGCCGCGGCCCGGGATGCCGGGGCGTCGATCGAGACCGGGTCCGAGGTGACCGGCGTGGCGCTCGAGGACGACGGCGCGCGGGTGCGGCTGGGGGACGGGCGCGTGCTGACGGCGCCGCGCGTCTGGTCGACGCTCCCGCTCACGGCGCTCGCCGCGATGGCCGAACCGGGCCCGCCGGATGCGGCGATGGCCGCCGCGGGCCGGCTGCGGTTCCGGGCGATGCTCCTGGTGTACCTCGTGCTCGACACGGAGCGGTGGACCCCGTACGACGCCCACTACCTGCCGACCGGGCCGTCCCCGGTGACGCGGGTGTCGGAGCCGCGCAACTACCGCGACGGCGACGACCCGCCGGGCCGCACCGTGCTGTGCGCCGAGATGCCCTGCGACGGCGGCGACGCCCTGTGGCGGGCGACCGACGCGGAGCTCGGGGAGGTGGCCGCCGAGGGGCTGGCCGCCGCCGGGTTACCGCGCCCGGTGCCGTCCCACGTCGAGGTCGCCCGGCTGCGCCACGCCTATCCCGTCCTCGAGCGCGGTTTCGAGGAGCACCTGCGGGCCCTCGACGACTGGGCCGCCGCCCAGCCGGCCCTTCTGACGCTGGGGCGCCAGGGCCTGTTCGTCCACGACAACGCCCATCACGCCCTGGCGATGGCCTGGGCCGCCGCCGACTGCCTGCGCCCCGGCGGGGGCTTCGACGGGGAGGGCTGGGCCGCCGCCCGCCGCCGCTTCGCCGCCCACGTCGTGGAGGACTGACGCCGGCGCGTTGAGTTCCCGGTGGACCGCGGGGACCACCCGCCGCAGGTAGGACCCGAGGCGCACGAACGAGCGCCCGTGCTCGCGGAAGCGGTAGCCGATCGGCACCTCCGCGTAGGCGTAGCCCTTGCCGAGCAGGTCCAGGGTGAGCACCTGGGCGTAGTTGAAGTCGTGGACGATCTCGGCGTCGCGGGCCGCGGCCGGGGACAGCGCGCGGTACCCGCTCTGCCCGTCGGCGATGCGCCGCCGCGCGACGAGGGACAGCGCCCGCGTGAGCACGCGGTTGCCGAACCGGCGGTGGGGCAGCATCCGCTCGATGTGCCCGTCGAAGCGGGAGCCCACGACGTAGTCGGCGCTCCCGTCCAGGACCGGCCCCGTCATGGGGGCGAGCTCCTCGGGCGCGTACTCGCCGTCGGCGTCGCAGAACGCCACGGCGGCGGCGCCGAGGGCGACGCCCTCCGCCAGGCCGCGGCGCACGGCCGCGCCGAGCCCCTGGTTCGTCCCCATGGGGACCACCCGGGCACCGGCGCGCGCGGCCTCGGCCGCCGTCGCGTCCGCCGAGCCGTCGTCCACCACGACCACGACCACCGGGCGGCCCTCCACCTCCGCCGGGGCGCGGGCGACGACCGCGGCGACCGTCGCCTCCTCGTCGTGCGCGGGCAGCACGAGGACGACGGGCGCATCGGGCGGGACGGGCTCGGCGGGCGGGCGCGGCGGGGGCGTCTTCGGCAGGCGCAGGCGCCCCAGGATCCCCGGGGCGGGGTGCAGCGCGCCGACCGCGCCGGCGCCGAGCGCGTATGCGGTCTTGAGGGCGTGGGCCGTGACGGCGGCGGCCAGGGCCTCGCCGGGGTCGAAGCCCAGGCCGACGAGGGCCGCCGTGAACGCCGCCTCGTAGGTGCCGATGCCGCCCGGGGTGATCGCGACGGTCTGGGCGGCGATGGTCACCGCCGTGACGAGGGCCGCGTCGGACATCGAGAGGTCGATGCCGGCCCAGCCCGCGCAGTACCAGACCAGCACGCTCTCCAGCAGCCACGCCAGAGCCGCGCCGGGCAGCGCCATCGCCAGCCACCCACGGCCCGGCGGGCGGCTGCGGCGCACGATGCGTGCGAGCCACCACGCGGCGGCGAGCAGCACGGCCCCGGCGGCGATCGCGAGCGGGATGCGCGCGCCACCCACCAGCTCCTCGGCGAGCGAGGGCCCGAGGATGGCCGCGATGGCCACGACCGCGAGCACGTCGGCGGCGCGCAGGAGCACCGTCGAGGCCGTCGCGGCGGCCACCGGGACCCTCGCGCGGCGCACCGCCGACACGACGCGCAGGGGCTCCCCCAGGCGCAGCGGCAGCAGGTGGTTCCCCGCGAGGGAGACGTGGATCGCCGCGAGCGACTGGCCGAAGCCGAGGCCCGGCAGCGCCCGTGCCCAGAGCACCGCCCGCAGGGCGAAGGCCGCCGCGTAGGCGATGAGGGCGATGCCGAGGCCGACGGGGTCGGTGAGGGCCGCATGCAGGGCCGCCCCGAGGTCCCCGAGGTCGATCGTCAGGGCGATGTAGACGACGCTCGCGAGCAGGGCGAGCGCCCCGACCCACAGGAGGACGCGGCGGCGGACGGTCGGCCCCTTCGGGTAGGCGAGCCTTATATCCAACGTCGGCGGACCTTACACTGCGGACCCTGAGCCGAACCTGACGAACGGGGCGTGGGCGTGAGGCGAGCGATCGCGATGGCGGTCCTGGTGGTCGGCGGTCTCCTGGCGGCGCTCGCGGCGGCCGGCTGCGGCGGCGAACGCGACGCCCTGACGATCTACACGGGCCGCACCGAGAGCCTCGTCGGGCCGCTGCTGGAGCAGTTCTCCGAGGAGAATGACATCGCCATCGACGTCCGCTACGGCGACACGAACGACCTCGCCCTGCTCATCGGGACGGAGGGCGACCGCTCTCCCGCCGACGTCTACTGGGGCCAGAGCCCGGGCGCGACGGCGTACCTCGCCGGCGAGGGCCTCCTCGCCCCGCTCCCCGACACGACGCTCGCCAAGGTGGCGCCGGGCTTCGAGGACCGCAACGGCCTCTGGGTGGGCACGAGCGGGCGCGAGCGCACCCTCGTCTACGACTCGGAGTCGGTGGAGGAGGCCGATCTGCCGGACTCGGTCTTCGACCTCACGGGCCCGGAGTACAAGGGGCGGGTGGCGATCGCGCCGTCCAACGGCTCGTTCCAGGACTTCGTGACGGCGATGCGCACCCTGGAGGGCGAGGACGTCGCCCGGGAGTGGCTCGAGGGCATGGCGGCCAACGACGTCCGCACCTACGCGAACAACAACGCGATCGTCGAGGCCGTCGGCCGCGGCGAGATCGACATGGGCCTCGTCAACCACTACTACAACTACCGCTTCCTGGACGAGGACCCGAGCCTGCCGAGCCGCAACCACCAGTTCGCGGACGGGGACATCGGCAACCTCGTGATCCCCTCCTCGGTCAGCGTCCTCGCGTCGTCGGAGCACCAGGAGGACGCGCAGGCGTTCGTGGACTTCCTGCTCACGCCGGAGGCGCAGGCCTACTTCGCGGAGGAGACCTTCGAGTATCCGCTCGTCGAGGGCGTCCCCACCGCCGCCGGCGTTCCCCCGTTCGCCTCGCTCCGCCCGCCGGAGGGCGAGCGCGCCGACGAGCTCGGCGGCATCGAGGAGACCGGGCGCATGATCGCGGCGGCGGGGCTGAACTGATCAGCGACGGGTCACGGCTCCGGGGGGTCGCCCTACGGGTCGTGGTCGTACTGCTGGCGGCGCCCTTCGCGGCGCCGCTGGCGTATCTGGTGGTCCGCACGGTGGACGAGGGCGGCTGGGCCGACGTCGTCACGGACCGCGCCCTGCTCGGCCCCCTGGGGCGCAGCCTGCTGCTGGCGACGACCGTCGCGATCGCGGCCTCGGCCATCGGCACGCTGGCGGCCTGGCTCGTGATGCGCACGGACCTGCCCGGCCGACGGGTGCTGCGCCTCCTTCTGCCGCTGCCCCTGGTGCTGCCGTCCTTCATCGGGGCGTTCGCGCTCATCGCCGCCTTCGCGCCGGGCGGCCTGCTGGAGCGGGTGCTGGGCATCGACGGGCTGCCGGAGGTCGGCGGACTGGGCGGCGCCTTCACGGTGCTGACGCTGCTGACCTACCCCTACGTGTACCTGCCGGTGGCCGCGCGCCTGCGCCAGCTGCCGCCGGCGATGGAGGAGTCGGCCCGCCTGCTGGGGGCGACGCCCGCCACGGTGTTCCGCACCGTCGTGCTGCCCCAGGCGCGCGCGGCGATCGCGGGCGGCGGCCTGCTCGTGTTCCTCTACGTCCTGGCCGACTTCGGCGCCGTGCAGCTGCTGCGGTACGACACGCTGACGCGGGCGATCTACGCCAACCGCCTGATCGACCCGGCCGTGGCCACGACCCTCTCCCTCGCCCTCGGCGTCCTGGCGATCCTCGTCGTGGTGGGCCAGCGGGCGGTGGCGGGCGGGGGCCTGCGCGACGTGCGGCGCGGCGGGCGGCCGCTCCTCGTGGGGCTCGGGCGGTGGAAGGCCGCGGCGACCGGCTTCGTGGCGCTGCTCCTGGGGGTCTCCCTCATCGCGCCGCTCAGCGTGCTGACCTACTGGGCGGTGCGCGGGGCGGCCGAGGGGTCGGACCGGCCGAGCTCGCTCGTCGCCGACCCGGGGCGCCTGGTGGAGCCCGCGGTCAACACATCGGTCGCGAGCGCGTCGGCGGCCCTGCTCGCGGTCGTGGTGGTGCTGCCCGTCGCCTACCTGGCCGTGCGCCGCCGGGCGCGGCTGGGCGGTGCCGCGGACGCGCTCATCACCGGCGGCTTCGCCCTGCCGGGCATCGTCATCGCGCTGGCGCTGGCGTTCTGGACCCTCAACAGCCCGGGCATCGTCGGCGGGCTGTACCAGACCCTCCCCCTGCTGGTCGGGGCGTACGCGCTGCATTTCGGGGCCCTCGCGCTGGGCCCGGCGCGGGGTGCCGTGGCGAGCGTGCCCGCGCGCATGGACGACGCCGCCCGCATGCTCGGACGTGGCCGGCTGCACCGCCTCTGGTCCATCGACCTCCCGCTCATGCTCCCGGGCCTGGCCGCCGGCGCCGGCCTGGTGCTGCTGTCGGCGATGAAGGAGCTGCCGGTCACGCTGCTGCTGGCGCCGGCCGGGTTCCCGACGCTGGCGACCCGCATCTGGAGCGCCGCCGAGGACGCCTTCTGGGCCGACGCGAGCATCGCGGCCCTCTGCCTGGTGGCCGTGTCCGGGGTCCTCACCTGGCTGCTCGTGGTGCGCCGGGCACGGGCGATCGCGTGACCCTCGCGATCCCCCTGCGCCTGGCGATGGCGCTCGTGGCCGTCGTCGCCTTCGCCGCGGCCCTGGCGGGCATCGACGCGCGCGCCTCCTACGGCGCCCAGACGACGGCCGACGAGCCCCACTACCTGCTCACGGCGATCTCGCTGTGGGAGGACGGCGACCTCGACGTGTCCGACGAGTACGCCGACGGGCGGTACCGGGACTTCTACGGGATCACCCTCCAGCCCCAGGCGCGGCCGCGCTCCGACGGGACGCTGGTGGAGCCGCACGACCCGCTGCTGCCCCTGCTGCTGGCCGCGCCCGTGGCCGCCGGCGGATGGGTGGGCGCCAAGCTCTTCCTCTGCCTCGTGGCGGCGGCCCTCGCGGCCCTGACGCTCTGGCTCGCGGTGCGCCGCTTCGCCGTGCCGGTGCTGCCCGCGACGGTGACCGTGGGCCTCCTGGCCGCCTCGGTGCCCCTGGCCGCGTACGGCACGCAGGTCTACCCGGAGATCGTCGCGGCGCTGTTCACCGTGGTGGGCGTCGCCGCCCTGACCGGCCGGCTCGGGCGTGCCGGGCTCGTGACGGTGGCCGCCGTCGTGGTGCTGCTGCCGTGGCTCAGCGTGAAGTACGCCCCGGTGGCGGCCGCGCTCGTCGCCGTGGCCGCCTGGCGGTTGTGGCGCGACGGGCGGCGGACGCCCGTGCTCTGGCTGGGCGGCGCGGTCGCCGTGGGCGCGCTGGTGTTCGTGGGGCTGCACCACGTCCTCTACGAGGGCGCCACCCCGTACGCGTCGGGCTCGCACTTCGTGGACGGCCAGCTCACGGTGGTGGGCTCCGACCCGGACTACGTCGGCCGCAGCCGGCGCCTCGTGGGCCTGTTCGTGGACCGCGACTTCGGGATCGCCGCCTGGCAGCCGGCGTGGCTGCTCCTGATCCCCGCCCTGGCGGCGCTCGCGGCCCGGCGGCCGTCCGGGTCCCTCGCCCTGGCGGCCCCCTTGGCCGCCGGCTGGTTCGTGGCGACGTTCGTGGCGCTGACGATGCAGGGCTGGTGGTTCCCGGGCCGCCAGCTCGTGGTGGTGCTGCCGCTGGCGGTCGTCGCGATCGCCTGGTGGGCCGGTGCCGGGGCGGGCATCCGCCGGCTGGTGGCCGTCGCCGTGCTCGGCGTCGTCGGGGTGATCGCCCAGCTCTGGGTGGCCGTGGAGGGCAGCACGGGCCGGCTGGCCTGGGTCGTCGATCTGCAGACGACGGCGAACCCCCTCTACCGCGCCTGGCGCACGGCCTTGCCGGACTACCTGCAGGTCTCGGCGACGACATGGACGCTCCACTGGCTGTGGGCGGCCGCGGCCGCCCTGGTCGCTGTGGCCGTCTACCGGCACGAGCGCGGCCTGGTGAGCGTGGGGGGTGCCCATGCGGTGGCCTGAGGGGCGGCGCGCCGTCGTGACCGGCGCCGCCGGGTTCATCGGCTCGGCCCTCTGCGAGGCCCTGGTGGCCGAGGGCTGGCACGTGACCGGCGTGGACGCGTTCATCGACAGCGGGCCGCGCGCCGAGCGCGAGGCGCACCTGGCGGGGCTGGCGGACGAGGCGCGGTTCACGCTCGTGGAGGCCGACCTCGCCGTCGCGCCCCTCGACCCGGTGTTCACCGGCGCGGCCGCCGTCGCGCACCTGGCGGGGCGGCCCGGCGTGCGGTCGTCCTTCGGTGAGGGCTTCGAGCCGTGCATCCGCGACAACCTCGTCGCCACCCAGCACGTCCTGGACGCCGCCGGGGCCGCCGACGTGCCGCGGGTGGTGTGGGCGTCGTCCTCGTCGGTGTACGGCGACGCGCCCGGCGAGGGCCCGGTCACGGAGGACTCGCCGCTCGCCCCCCGCTCCCCCTACGGCGTCACCAAGCGCGCCTGCGAGGACCTGGCCGCCCTGGCGCGGCGCCGCGGCCTGGACGTGGTGGGCCTGCGCTACTTCACGGTCTACGGCCCCCGGCAGCGCCCGGACATGGCGGTGCGGCGGATGTGCGAGGCGCTGCGCGGCGGTCCGGCGTTCACGCTGATGGGCGACGGGGCACAGGTGCGGGACATGACCCATGTGGACGACGTGGTGGACGCCACGCTGCGCGCCCTGCACGCCGACCGCCCCGGGGCCGTCTACAACGTCGGGGGCGGCAGCCCGGTGGCGCTGGCCGAGGTGATCGCGGCGCTGGAGGACGTGGCCGGCGCGCCGGTGCCGCTACTGCGCGCGCCGGCCGCCCGGGGCGACGTGGCCCGCACGGCGGCCGACACCTCGCGCGCCCGCGCCGACCTGGGCTGGCGGCCGCGCGTGACGCTGGCCGAGGGCCTCGCCGGGGAGCTCGACTGGGTGCGCGGCCGGGCGGCCGTGGAGGCGCCCGCATGAGCGCGGTGCGGAACATCCTGTGGCGCGGCCTGGACACCTGGCACGCCGAGTCGTGCGCCGTGCGGGTGACGGCGCGGGGCCTCTCCGCCGAGGGCGTGCAGCTCGCGACCGACCCCGTCCCGTCGCGGCTCGACTACGCGCTGGAGGCCGGCGAGGGCTTCACCACCCGGACCTTCGAGGCCACCTCCCGCGGCGACGGCTGGGTGCGCCGCCTGCGGCTGGAGCGCACGGCGGACGGCGTCTGGACCGTCGCGGCCGAGGGGACCGGCGCGCCCGAGCTCGGCCGTCCCGGCGGCGACCCCGCCGCGCTGGCCGAGGCGACGGAGGTCGACCTGGGCCTCTCCCCCCTCACCAACAGCACCCCGGTGCTGCGCGCCGGCCTGCACCGGGAGCCCGGGACGCTGGAGCTGACCGCCGCGTGGATCGCCGTGCCCGAGCTGACGGTGCGCGCGTCGCGGCAGCGGTACGACCACGTCGCGCCCGGGCGGGTGCGCTACACGGACCTCGGGTTGTTCGAGGGCTTCACCGAGGTGGTGGAGTTCGACGAGGACGGCCTCGTCACGCGGTACCCGGGCCTGGCCGTGGCGGCCGGGCCCCTCGAGCCCGTCTAGCCCGTCCCGTCCGGGGCGCCGCCCAGGCGGCCGTCGCGCCCGATGGCGCCGAACCGCGCCTGGCCGCCGCGCATGTGCACCTCGCGCACCACGCCCCGGACGAACTCGGAGCGCGCCTCCGCGTCCATCTCCTCGAGCTGGGCGATCTGCTCGGCCGACGCGCTCACGTCACCGGCGTCGGCCAGCGCCCGCAGGGGGTCGCCGATGAGCGCCTCGCGGAAGTCCGGATCCGCCACCGCCCGTGTCCAGAGGGGCACCCTCGTCCCGTCCATGCCGCATCCTCGCACGGCCGACGGCTGCGGCGCCCCCCCCGGATCAGAGGGCGAACATGATGCCCGCGGGCTCCCCCGGGTCGGCCGCCACGGCGGGCAGGGCGCCGGCGAGCATGCGCTGGAACACGCCCGCGCTCTCGCCGAACAGGCGCGCGAGCGTCTCGGCGGGCGTGGGCTCCTCGGTGACGCCGTTGGCGTGGTCGGTCACGAAGCCGACGAGGGCGAAGGGCAGGCGGGCCTCCCCGGCGAGTACGGTCTCGGGGCCGCCGGTCTGGGAGACGCAGGTCACGCCCGCCACGGCCAGCTGGGCGATCTCGCTGCGCGTGTTGAGGCGCGGGCCGTCGACGTGGCCGTAGGTGCCGCCGTCGCGCACCGCGATCCCGGCCGCGCGGGCCCCGGCGAGGACACCGGCGCGCACCCCGTCGCCGAACGGCAGCTCGTAGATCCAGTGGCCGCGGCCGGGGATCTCGGGGCCGGTGAACAGGGTGCAGAGGGAGCCGTCGGCGAGGCGGTTCTGCGGGAAGTGGAGGTCGTCGAAGACCACGAGGGAGCCGAGCTCCAGGGACGGGTCCACCGCCCCGCAGACCGTGGTCGAGATGAGCGCCCGCGCGCCGGTCGCGGCGATGGCGGCGACGTTCACCCGGGGATCGACCTGGTGCGAGAGGCGCGCGTGGCCCGCGCCGTGGCGCGGGACGTGGGCCACCGGGACGCCCGCCAGGGTGCCGCGGTGGACGTCGGCCATCCCGTAGGGCGTCGGCACCCGCTCGATGCGCGCGTCCTCCAGGCCCTCCAGGGCGTAGAGGCCCGTGCCTGTGATGAGCCCGACGGGCGCGTCCGTGCTCACGGGACGTCCCACCCGGCCAGCTCCGAGCCGGCCGCGAAGGTGCTGTCGAGGAACTCCCGCACCGCGGCGGCCGGGTCGGCGGCCGCCCGGGCGTCGGCGTACATGTAGAGCGCGAGCGAGCCGCTGGGGCCGGTCTGCCAGCGCGCCCCGTCCGGGCGGATCGCCGTCTCGGGCAGGCCCGCCGGCTCGGGGGCGGTGTACGAGTAGAAGGCGGCGTCCGGGATCTTGTCGTCGCCGGCCCAGAAGCCGAACGAGACGACCTCGTGGGAGTAGGCCTCCGCCGTGACGGGGTCCGCGCCCTCCATGGCCGGCGCCCGGCGGCCGCTGAAGCGGGTGACCGCCAGGTCGAAGGAGTGCCAGAAGAGCTGCACCGGGCTCGTCTTGCCCGTGAACGCCCCGGCGAACCCGGTGAAGACGACGTGTGAGGACCGCAGCACCGTCCACCAGCGGGAGACCGCCGCGGCGTCGTAGGTGCGGTGCTCCTCGTCGTCGGCGAACGCCGGGGAGTCGCCGAGGTCGAAGGGCGTGGCGAGGATGGTGCAGTGGATGCCCGCCGCGCGCAGGGCGTCGAAGAGGGCCGTGTGGAAGGCCGCGACCGAGAGGCCGTCGTGCATCGGGAACTCGTGGGTCGTCCCGGCGCTGGTGCTCACCACGACCCGGTGCGCCACGAGGTCCATCTCGATCTCCGCGAGCCCCACCACGCAGGGCATGGGCCCCGTCGAGAGCCCCCGCGCGCTGACGCGCAGGGTGACGTTCCACCAGTGGTTCATGTGCGGCATGAGCGCCATGCGCACCTTGCCGACGATCTGGCAGTACCGGTGGATCGTCTCCTTGGTGGGCCGCCACTCCGCGAGGGGGAGGGCGGGCCAGGACTCGGCGGTGCTCACGCGGGGCCTCCGGTGTCGGGGTCCGCCCCAGTATGTCGGCGTAGGGTCGTCCGATGACCGACGCGATCCGGCTCGTGCCGCGCGGCCCCTTCTCCCTCGCCGCCGCGGCGGCCTTCGTGGACGGCTGGCCGCCGGCCGGGCGCGCCGACGGCGACCCCCTCCCCGACGACGGCGCCCTGCGCCTGGCCCTGGGCCCCGACGGGGCGTGCGGCCCCCTGGGCGTCACGATGCGCCAATCGGACGCCGAGCTGAGGGTCGATGCGGCCGGGCCCGGCACTCCGGAGGCTGTCGCCGCCCGGGTGGCGCGGGTGCTGTCGCTGGACGTCGACGGCCGGGGGTATCGCGGCACCGGCCGCCGCGACCCCGTGGTGCGGGCCGCGCTCCGCCGCATGGACGACCTGCGCCCCGTGCTGTTCCCGTCACCGTTCGAGGCCGGCGTCTGGGCGATCCTGAGCCAGCGAACCCGGATGACCCAGGCGCTGCGCACGCGGGCCCGGATCGTGGCGGAGCACGGCACGACGGTGGAGGCGGGAGGCGTGGAGATGGCCGCCTTCCCCGCGCCCGAGGCCCTGCACGACCTGCCGCCGGGGCCCGGCATCACGCTGGAGCGCGCCGAGCGGCTGCGGGAACTGGCAGGCGCGGCGTCGGACGGGTTCCTCGGCGCGGACCGCCTGCGGGACCTGCCCGCGAACGAGGCCCTGCGCGAGCTGCGGGAGCTGCCCGGGGTGGGGCCGTTCTCGGCCCAGCTCATCCTCATCCGCGGCGCGGGCGCGCCGGACGTGCTGCCCCTGGCCGAGCCGCGGTTGCGGGAGGCGGTGGCGAACGCCTACGGCCTGGACGCCCCGCCGTCGGACGCGGAGCTGGAGCGGATCGCCGAGGCCTGGCGGCCCTACCGCTCCTGGGTGGCCCTGCTGATGCGCGCCGCCCACGGGCGGGGCGCGGGCGTCAGTCCGCCGGCGCCTCCGAGAGGCGGCTCGTGACGGCGTAGGTGCTCCCGGACCCCGACAGCAGGAAGTCGGGGTTCACGCAGCCGGGCGCGTCGCGGTGCTCGAAGGTCCGCTCGACGTGCGAGCGGCAGATCGGCAGGGGCTCCCGGGCGGCGCGCAGGCCCCCGAAGCCGGCCTTGGTGCGCTGGAGGCGGTGGAGGCCCTCCAGGTCGATCTCCACGTCGAAGACGCCCGAGAGGCAGCCCACCCAGGTGCGCCCGTCGCGCTCGTGGGCGTAGAGGCGGGGGCAGCCCGACTCGAGGCAGCCCGCGGGCTGCACGACCCTCTCGCAGGACACCGGGCACTGGCGGCAGGAGCCCGCGCCGGTGTGGGCGGCGGTGGCGGCCGGGGTGGTCCTCATGCGTGTGCGGAACTGGGCACGCGGGCTAGTGAAGCAGGTCCCCGCCGGGGCGTCGACCCACCCCCGGAAGGGGTCACGGAACCGTGCGGAACCGCCGTCCTGACGCGGCCGGATCGTGTAGCGATCCGGAGCCGGGTTCAGGCCAGGCAGCGCTCCCCGAAGAGGGTCTTCAGCTCCGCGACCAGGCTGCTCGCCCGGGGGTCCACCTTGTACTCGGACCCCAGGAAGAGACGGCGCCGGCCCTCGGGGGTCGTCACGTCCATCACCACGGCGGCCTCGCCGCGGTGATCCACCAGGAGGCGCCTCAGCTCGGTGAGCTCGGTGGTGGCGAGGCGGGCGGCGTCGACCTTCACGACGAGGCGCTCCTCCTCCCCGCCCTCCTCCGGCGTGAAGGCGGAGACGGACTGCGCGACGAGCTTCGTCTCGCCCTCCCCCTTCTGGTCCACGCGGCCCGTGATGAGCACCATCGCGTCCATCGTCAGCAGCTCGCGGGCCTCCTGCAGCACCGCGGGCACGATGACGACCTCGACGGAGCCCTCCAGATCGTCGACGCGGGCGAACATCATCGGCTCGCCCTTGCGCGTCGTGATCCCCTTGAGCGCGCCGAGCATCCCGCCGATCGTCACGAACTCGCCGTCGGCACGGTCGGAGATGGAGGCGAGGCCGCAGGTGACGGCCCGGGCGAGCTGGCGGCGGCAGTCCTGCAGCGGGTGGCTCGACACGTAGAGGCCGAGGGCCTCCTTCTCGGCGGCGAGCAGCTCGTCCTTGTGCATCTCGCCGGTCGGGATCGGCGGGTCGAGCTCCACGGCCATCACGGAGTCGCCACCGCCGCCCATCGCGCCGAACAGGGACTCCTGGCCGGCCGCGAGGTCCTGGCGGCGGCGCGTGGCCTGGGACACGGCGGCCGGGATCGTCTCCAGCATCCCGAGCCGCGTGGCCCCGGTGCAGTCGAGGGCGCCGCCGCGGACGAGGCTCTCCAGGGCGCGCTTGTTGACCTGCGCCTGGTCGACCCGGCGGCAGAAGTCCCAGAGCGACTCGAACGGCCCGCCGGAGTCGCGCGCCGCGATGATCGCCGCGACCGCGTTCTCCCCCACGCCCTTCGTGGCGGTGAGGCCGAAGCGGATCTCGCGCTCGTCGGTGACGGCGAAGTCGGAGCGGCTCACGTTGACGTCGGGCGGCAGCACCTGCAGGCCCATGTCCGTGCAGGCGGACACGTAGAACGGCACCCGGTCCTTCGTGTCCATCACCGAGGACAGCAGGGACGCCATGTACTCGGCCGGGTGGTTCGCCTTGAGGTACGCCGTGCGGAACGCGAGGAGCGCGTAGCAGGCGGCGTGGCTCTTGTTGAACGAGTAGTCGCCGGCCGCCTCGCAGAGGCCCCAGAGCTCGTCGGCCACGCGCGGGTCGGTGCCGCTGGCGATGCAGCCCTGGATGAACTCGTCCTTCAGCGAGGCCATCAGGACCTTGTCCTTCTTGCCCACGGCCTTGCGGAGGTCGTCGGCGCGCGACGGCGAGAACCCGGCGAGCTGCCGGGAGATCGCCATGAGCTGCTCCTGGTAGACGGCGACGCCGTAGGTGGGGCCGGTGATCGGCTCCAGCCGCGGGTCGGCGAACGTCACCCGGGAGGGGTCGCGCTTGTTGCGCGCGTAGGTGGAGATGAAGGCCATCGGGCCCGGGCGGTACAGGGCGACGAGGGCGATGAGGTCGGCGAACTCGGTGGGCCGCACCTCGCGCAGGGCCTCGCGCATGCCGCTCGACTCGAACTGGAACACGCCGAGCGCGTCGCCGCGGGCGAGCATGCGGTAGGTGTCCGCGTCGTCCATCGGGATGGTCTCGATGTCGAGCGGCGTGCCGGAGCGGTCCTCGATGAGCTCCAGGGCGCCCTGGATGACGTCGAGGTTGCGCAGGCCGAGGAAGTCCATCTTCAGCAGGCCGAGCGCCTCGACGTCGTGGTCGGGCACCTGGGTGACGACGTTGCCCTCGTCGTCCAGGCGCACCGGCAGGTAGTCGGTGATGTCACCGGGGGCGATGACGACGCCGGCGGCGTGCACGCCCTCGTTGCGCACCAGGCCCTCCAGGGGCCGGGCCGTGTCGATGATCTGCTTCGTGATCGGGTCGGCGTCGTACGACTGGGCGAGCTCGCTGCCCGGCGCCATCGCCTGCTCGAGCTTGATGCCGATCGGGCGCTCCGGCACGAGCTTCGCGATGCGATCGACCTGGCCGTAGGTGTGCCCCAGCACGCGGCCGGAGTCGCGCACCACGGCGCGGGCGAGCAGCTTGCCGAAGGTGCCGATGCGGGCGACCGCCGACGACCCGTACTTGTGGGTCACGTACTGCACGACGCGGTCGCGCCCCACGACGGAGAAGTCGGTGTCGATGTCGGGCATGGACTTGCGGCCCGGGTTGAGGAACCGCTCGAAGAGCAGGTCGTGCGCGAGCGGGTCGAGGTCCGTGATGCGCAGCGAGTAGCTCACGAGCGACCCGGCGGCCGAGCCGCGGCCCGGGCCGACGCCGACGCCGTTCTCGCGTGCCCAGAGCATGTAGTCCCAGACGATCAGGAAGTACGAGGCGAAGCCCATCTCCCGGATGACGTCGAGCTCGAACCGCAGCCGCTCCTCGGCCGCCGCCGGCCAGCCGCCCGGGTAGCGGCGGTCGAGGCCCTCGCGGCAGAGCCGCTCGAGGTAGGCCTCGGCGCTCTCGTCGCCCGGCACCGGGAACCGCGGGAGCTTGATGTCGCCGAGCGGCAGGTCGAGGGCCTTGCAGCGCTGCGCGATCTCCACGGAGACCGGCATCGCGTCCACGAAGCCCGGCAGCGCCTGGGCCATCTCCTCCGCGGTCTTGAGGTAGAACTCCTTCGTCCCGAAGCGGAACCGCTTGGGGTTGGAGAGCACGTCGCGGGTCTGGATCGCCAGCAGGGCCTCGTGGGAGTCGGCGTCCTCGCGGCACGGGTAGTGCGCGTCGCAGGTCGCGACCATCGGCAGGCCGGCGTCCTTCGCCAGCACCCGCAGGTGCTCGTTGATCCCGGTCTGGACGTCGAGGCCGGCGTGCTGGATCTCCACGTAGACGTCGTCGCGGCCGAAGATGCCGGCGAGCGCGTCGAGCTCGGCGCGCGCGGCCACCATGTCGTCGCGCTCGAGGCTCTGGCAGACGACCCCGGAGAGGCAGCCGGACAGGGCGATGATGCCGTCCGCGTGCCGCTCCATGAGCTCGTGCGAGATGCGCGGCTTGCGGTGGTAGCCCTCGAGGTAGCCGGCCGAGCAGAGCTTGATGAGGTTGTAGTAGCCCGTCGTGTTCTCGGCGAGCAGCGTGAGGTGGTTGCGCCGCTCCTTGCCCGGCCGCTCCCTGTGATCCGGCACCACGTAGGCCTCGAGGCCGACCACCGGGGTGATGCCGCGCTTCGTCGCCTGGCGGTACAGCTCGACGGCGCCGCTCATGACGCCGTGGTCCGTCAGGGCCACCGCCTCCTGCCCCATCTCCTCCACCCGGTCGAGGAGCCGGTCGATCTTGCAGGCCCCGTCCAGGACCGAGTAGTCGGAGTGGACGTGGAGGTGTGCGAAGGGCGGAGCGGACGGCATCGGGGGGTCAAGGTTCGCACACCGGATCGGACGACGCCGGGCCCCTGTCTCGCCTGTCGCACCCCCCGTTTCCCGCTCCCTGCGACCACCAATACGGTCGCGCCCACGATGTCCGCAGAGGAGGAGGCACCATGACCACGACGACCGAGCCGGCCGCCCTCGCGGTGGCCGTCATCGAGATGTTCAACGTCGCCGACTGGGACGCGATGAAGGCCGCCTGCGCGCCCGACGTCGTCTACGCCGAGACCGGCACCGGGCGCCGCATCGAGGGGATCGACCCGTGCCTGGACCTGTGGGCCGGGTGGCGCACGGCCATGTCCGACGTGACCGGCACCGTGGGCCGCTTCATGGGCGACGGGAGCACCGTCGTGATGGAGATCACCTGGCGGGGCACCCACGACGGGCCGCTCGGGACGCCGGACGGCGCGATCCCGGCCACGGGCAACCGGGTCACGATCGCCGCGACCCAGTGGCAGGAGCACCGCGACGGGCGCATCCAGGCCATCGACCACCACCTCGACATCCTCTCCCTGCTCGCGCAGGTGGGGGCCGTCTGAGGAGGTGCGGCGTAGGGTGGCCCCGTGCCCGCCCTCCCCCACGACGTGGCCGCAGGCCTCGACGCACGGGTGAGGCGCATCGTGTGGGCCACCCTCGCCACCACCGACCGGGCCGGACGGCCGCGCACGCGCATCGTCCACCCGGTCTGGGACGGGGCCACGGCCTGGGTCACCACGCGCCCGGGGTCACCGAAGCTGGCCCACCTCGCGCGGACGCCGTGGGCGTCGCTGCTCTACTGGGACCCGGCCCAGGAGGTCGTGATGGCCGAGTGCGCCGCCCGCCTCGAGGAGGACCCCGCGGAGCGCGCCCGCGCCTGGGACCTCATCGCGGCCGAGCCGCCGCCCTACGGCTTCGACCCGTCCCCGATGTTCCCGGCCGGGCACGCCGATCCGGCCTTCGCGCTGCTGCGCCTGGACGCCTGGCGCATCGAGCTCGCCGGGGCGCCGGACCCCTCGGCCGGGCTCGTCTGGCGCCGCCCCGCCTGAGCGTCAGGCCCCGACGGGCTCCAGCCGCAGGGCGTGGCTGCCCGCGTCGGGGGCCAGCAAGGCCGACAGGCGCCGCGCCTCGGCCGCGAGGCCCCGCTCCGCGGCCTTCGTGACCCTGCGGGCGTGGCGCACCACGACGGTCGCCCCGCCGTCCTCGTCGCGCTCGGCGTGCCACGGCCCGAGCACGGTGCCATCGAGCAGCACCGCACCGCAGCGGCCCCAGGTGTCGCCGATGCCCGCCACCAGCTCCGCGTGCGCCTCCCCGTGGAAGCGCGAGCGGTCGCCGTGCGACAGCAGCACGTTGTCGTACTGGGGCAGGAAGCGCGGCGGCGCCGGGACGTCCCCGTCCGGCCGCGGGGCGTCGGGAAGGTCCAGCAGCTCACGGCCGCGCTCGTCGCGGAAGGCGCGCAGCCGGGGCCGCAGCCGGTCGAGCACGTCGCGGAAGCCCGTGAGCCGCGACCAGGTGGCGAGGTCCGCGGGGAGGGTGGGCCCGAAGGCCGCGATGTAGCGCAGGGCGACCTCGTCGACCGACGGCTCCGTGTCGAGCTCGCGGCCCGTCCACGCCCCCAGGGTCACGTAGGAGACCTGGGCGGAGCGGCCCCAGACACCGCGCGGCGGCGTCTGCACGAGGGGCAGCAGGTTGCGGCAGGCGTAGGCCATCCCGGCGGCCTCGTCGGCCGGGAAGCGCTCGCCCAGATGCAGACGCAGCGCCTTCATGGACCGGGGCGTCGCGGGGTCGGAGAGGAACGGCCGCGCGGCGTCGAGCACCGGCGTCATGTCGCGCTCGGCGACCCAGCGGTGCTCGGGGTGGCGCCGAAGCTCGTCGTCCAGCACCCGCTGGGTGAGCGGGCGCAGCGTGGCGGCGTCCCCGGCCGTGAGCATGTGGACCGTCGCCCGCATCGCCACGATGCGGACCACGGACCGGTCCTCCAGGGCCGCGGAGAGGACCGCCGGGTCGAAGCCCTCCAGCCGCGCGTGGAGGGCGACGTGGGGGTCGGGCGGCTCCTGCGCCTGCAGGCCCACGAGGAGGCCCACGGCGTCGGCCGGGGCCACCTCCTGCCGCTCCAGCAGCATCTGCCGGGCGAGGGTCGCCCGGTTGAGCGCGCGCGGGCCGAGCGTCTCCGGCGCCACGCCCGCGCCCTAGTCCGGGGTGACCTCGCGGGCCCGGGTGAGGATGACCCCCCAGGGGCCGCCGAGCGCGAAGTGGGTGCCGTCCGGTGACCAGGCCGCCGCGCGGGCGCCGCGCACCCAGCGCACGATGGCCCCGCCCTCGCGGACGAGCGCCACCACGTCGTGGCGGCCCTCCCGCGTGTGGTGGGCGGTCACCTCGCCACCGGGGGCCGTCGCGATGGGCGTGCCGCCCACGACGTCCGCGGGCGCCACCGGCTCCGGGAGCCCGGCGGCCGGGTCCTCGGGCGGGCGCACCTCGCTCGCGAGGGTCATCTCCGGGATGTGCCACGAGCGCGACACGTACGGCGACACGCCGAGGAGGGCGGTGTCGTCGGCGAAGGACAGGGAGAAGGCGGGCTCGCGCGCGGCGGCGACCACGGTGACCCGGCCGATGCCGGCGACGGGCGACGACTCGTCGAGACCCACGGGCTCCAGGCCGCCGAAGTCCGGCGCCGGGGACAGCATGAGCCCCGTCGGCGGCTGCGGGCGGCGGCGGCCCGGGCGGCCGGCCTGCGCGAAGATCAGGCTCACGACGCTCCACGGCCCCGGGTCGTCCGGGATGATCGGCGGGGGCCCCAGGGGCTTCGTGCTCATCGCTCCTCCTCCGGTGGTGTGAGCCAGGCGCATCCCCAGTCCCCGGCCACGGCGAACACGTCGGGCTCGGGCGCGGGCGCGATGGCGCGGGCGCCGACCACGCGGCGCACCTGGGCGCCGTCGCGGGCGTCGGCCAGGGCGGCGACCGGCTCGTCGGCCTCCGGCGTGCCCAGGGAGACCAGGGCGCCGTCGGCGGTCAGGGCGATCGCGCCGGCGCCGGCCACGGGGGACGCCCACGAGTACAGCGGCTCGTCGGCACCCGGCTCGAAGACGCTCACGGTGCCGTCGGCATGGAGGGCGGCGACGCGGGGCGCGGCGGACGCGGCGGCGAGCGCCACCACGGGCGACCCGTCGCCCGGCGCCACGCCCGGGCGGCCCACGCGGCCGCCGACAGCGACCACGAGCTCGCCCGAGGAGTCGTAGACCAGCGCCTCGGCCTTGCCGGGGTGGACCGCGGCGGCGCCGTCGGTGCCGATGTCGTGCTCCTCCACGGAGTCGCCGTCCTGCAGCGCCAGCCGGCGCCCGTCGGCGCGGATGGCCACGGGCCCGTCACCCAGGCCGGCGGCGATGTCGCCCAGGCTCGGCAGGACCACGGCGCGCCAGCCGTCGTCGGCGTGGAGCAGGCCGGCGTTGGCCCCGGCCGCGCCCACGGCGGCGTCGAGCCCGGGCGGGCGGCGGTCGTGGATGACGTGCATGCGCGGGGTGGCGATGGAGAAGGCCACGCCCGGGCCGGAGGCGAGGACGAGGCGGCCCTCGGCGACCACCGTCGCGCGCTGGACGACGGCCGGGGCGCCGGCGATGGCCCGCAGCGGGGCGCCCGGCGTGGCCGACGCGTCGGCGGGGGCGCCGGTGGCCGCGAACCGCAGCCCACGGGCGCCGCGCTCGAGCCGCGAGAACGGCGGGATGTGCGCCGGGTCCAGCGGCAGCATGGGCGGGCCGCCGCGCCTCATCCCTTGTCCCGCGCCTCGGCGATCCGGTACGCCATGCGGCTCTGCAGCGAGTAGAGCTCGATGAACCCGGGGGCGGCCCCCTGGGAGAAGGAGGCGTCGGCGTTGAACGTCGCCAGGCTGCGGTCGTAGATCGCGTTCGGCGACGAGCGGGTGACCGCGACGGCGGAGCCCTTGTAGAGCCGCATCGTGATCTCGCCGTCCACCTTGGCGTTCACGCGGTCCATGAAGGCGTTGAGGTCGGCGAGGAGCGGCTCGTACCAGAGGCCCTCGTAGGCGAGCTGGGCCCAGAGCGCGTCGAGGCCCGGCTTGAGGGCGTTCTCGCGGCCGGTGCAGACGAGCTTCTCGAGCTCGCGGTGGGCGTCGAGCAGGATCTCGGCGGCGGGCACCTCGTAGAGGTCGCGCACCTTGAGGCCGACGACGCGGTCCTCGATGTGGTCCACGATGCCCACGCCGTTGCGCGCGCCGGCGTCGGCGACCCGCTTGATGAGCTCGACGAGCCCCAGCTCCTCGCCGTCGAGGGACACCGGCAGGCCGTCGCGGAAGCCGATGCGCAGGTCCTCCTGGCGGTCCGGGGCCTGCGTGGGGTGCGTGACGAGCTGGAAGACGTCGTCCGGCGGCGGCTGGTCGAGGTCCTCGATGACGCCGCCCTCGCTGGAACGGCCCCAGAGGTTGTCGTCGATGGAGTACGGGCGCTCGACCGACGACGTGATCGGGATGCCGTGCTCGATCGCGTACGCGATCTCCTCGTCGCGGCCCATCTGCCACTCGCGGACGGGCGCGATGATCTTGAGGGACGGCGCGAGGGTGGCGACGGTCGCCTCGATGCGGACCTGGTCGTTGCCCTTGCCGGTGCAGCCGTGGGCGATCGTGTCGGCGCCGTGCTCGAGGGCGGCCTCCACGGCCAGCTTGGCGAGCAGGGGCCGGCCGAGGGACGTGAACAGCGGGTAGCCGCCCTGGTAGCGCGCGTTGGCCTTGATGGCCGGCGCCACGTAGTCGCGGGCGAACTCCTCCTTCGCGTCCACGACGAGGCTCTCGACGGCGCCCAGGTCGATCGCCTTCTGCCGCACGGCGTCGAAGTCGTCGGCCGGCTGGCCGAGGTCGATGCAGAGGGCGATGACCTCCGCGTCGTACTCGTCCTGGATCCACTTGAGCATGACCGAGGTGTCCAGGCCGCCCGAGTAGAGCAACACGACGCGATGCACCTCGTGCGGCTGCGCGAGGTAGCCCGCGACGGGCGGGGTGGGACGGTTCTCGGGCACGGGCGGGGCCTCCGGGTCGGGCGTCAGGGCGGCGATGGAGTCTAGTCGAGTGGCGGCCCCGGACCGCCGTCCCGGGCGGCGCGACGCGCCCCGGGGGTCGAGTGTCGTCTCATGACGCCGATAAGGTGGGAATGCAGTTCACGGCGACCCAGTCCCGATCCGACGCGATGAACCACGGCGTCCAGTCCTCACTCCGGGTTCCAGCCGACCTCGCGGTCGTCGGCTTCGTGCGCTCCGCGATGGCCTGCGTGCTCACGCGCGAGGGGTGGCCGGGCGAGGGCTCCCACCGGGTGCTGCTGGCCTCCACCGAGGCGCTGACCAACGCGATCGAGCACGGCTCCCCGCTGGGCGGCGCGATCGACGTCGAGCTGTCCGTGTCCGAGGCGTACGCCCGGATCCGGGTGACCGACCAGGGCCGCCCCGGCTCGGTCGTCCCCACCGTCCCGACGGTCCAGCCGCCGGTGACGAGCACGCGGGGCCGTGGCCTCCTCATCATCTCCCGGCTCGCGCAGGACATCGAGCTGGCCCCCCACGGGCGCGGCACCGCGCTGACCGTGGGCTTCGCGCGCGACGGCTCCCACGCCGCCGCCCGCCGCGCCGCCTAGGAAACCCCTCCCTGGGTCCAGCGCGGTCGCCGGATCCCGGCCGGCCCCGCGCCGCGGCCCATACGTCGCTTGGGGCCCCCGTTCAGACCCGAGTGAGTCTTAACGCGGAAACGCCTGCTCAGGGCGTCGCCTCTTAACGCTACCTCCCCTCTTCACAGGGGATCCACCGGGACCTCCCGAGAGCCTCCGAGGAGGCCCCGCTTCCCTTGGTCCATCCCGTAGTCCACCGAGGGGAGAGGCATGAGGATGACCACCGGGCGCACCGTCACCGCCGCGATCGCGGCGCTCGCGCTCGTCGCCGGAGGGGCCACCGCCGTGGCGGCCACCGGAGACGACGCGGCGGCCACGACGACTCCGGCGGCTGCGGCCGCCGCGGCCGAGTCGGGCACGGCGACGACGCCCACCACGCCCGACACGCCGTCGGGCACCCAGGACGGCGAGGGGACCGCGCCGTCCCAGGGCGGGGCTCCGGGCGACTGCCCGTAAGCAGGTAGAGCCCCCCCGCGGGCGGGGCCGGTTCCGCCACCGGCCCCGCCCGATGTGTTTCCCAGGAGTTCACCAAGGGCCTCCGAGACGGACGGTAGTGTCCTCCCCCTCCGGCGACGAGAGGGAGGACCCGGATGACCGAGCCCACCGCACCCGCCCCCGAGGGTGCATCCCGCGACGGCCTGGCGGTCTCCGCCCGGGACGTGACGAAGCGATACGGCAGCGGCGACGCCGCGGTCGATGCCCTCCGGGGCGTGTCCGTCGACTTCCCGAAGGGCCAGTTCGCCGCCGTCATGGGGCCGTCCGGCTCCGGCAAGTCCACGCTCATGAACATCCTGGCCGGCCTGGACAACCCCACGGGCGGGTCGATCCAGATCGACGGCACGGAGATCACGACCCTCAAGGACCGGCAGCTCACCCTGCTGCGCCGCGAGAAGGTCGGCTTCGTCTTCCAGTTCTTCAACCTCCTCCCCATGCTCACGGCCGAGGAGAACCTCGAGCTGCCCATGTCCATCGCGGGCCGCAAGATCGACCCCGCGTGGGAGAAGGAGCTCGTCGGCGCGGTCGGCCTGGAGGAGCGTCGCCGGCACCGCCCGTCGGAGCTCTCCGGCGGCCAGCAGCAGCGCGTCGCCCTGGCGCGCGGCCTCATCTCCCGCCCCGCGGTGCTCTTCGCGGACGAGCCCACCGGCAACCTCGACTCGGCCACGTCCGAGGAGATGCTCCGCCTGCTGCGCCGGTCGGTGGACGAGTTCGGCCAGACGATCGTGATGGTCACCCACGACGGGCGCGCGGCGGCCGCGGCGGACCGGGTGCTGTTCCTGAGCGACGGCGAGATCGTCCAGGACCACGGGCACCTCGAGGCCGACGCGGTCTACGACGTCTTCAAGTCGCTGGAGTAGGCCGTGCTCCGCCTCATCCTCCGCGGGATCATGGCCCGCAAGCTGCGCACCGCGCTCACGTCCATCGCCATCGTGCTGGGCGTGGCGATGGTCTCCGGCACGTTCATCCTCACGGACCAGATCAACAACGCGTTCGACGACATCTTCGAGACGGGGAACTCGAAGATCGACGTCGTCGTCTCGCGCCAGACCGAGTTCGACTCGTTCGAGGACCCCGCCCCGCCGATGCCCGAGTCCGTCGTGGACGAGGTCGCCCAGGTGGACGGCGTCGCCCTCTCCGTGGGCCAGGTCAACGCCCAGGGGCAGCTCGTCGTGGACGGGAAGGTCATCTCGTCCCAGGGCGGCGCCCCGGCGATCGTCGTCTCCAACGTGCCGGAGGAGGTGAACCCGAGCGTCGCCCTCGACGGCCGCCTGCCGGAGAACCCCGGCGAGGTCGCCGTCATCAAGGACGTCGCCGATCGGGAGGACCTCGAGGTCGGGCAGAGCGGAATCGAGCTGGCGACCGCCGTGGGCACGCGCCCCGTGACGCTCGTGGGGACGTTCCGCTACGGCGACGTCGAGTCGATCGGCGGCGCGACCGTGGTGCTCGTCACGCTGCCCGACGCCCAGCGCTGGTTCGACCGCGAGGGGCAGGTCACGCAGGTGTTCGCGAAGGCCGACCCCGGCATCAGCGAGCAGGACCTCGCCACACGCGTCCGGGCCGTCCTCCCCCCGGACCTCGAGGTGGAGACCGCCGCCGCGAACGCCCAGGCGCAGGCCGACGACATCTCGGGCGAGATCTCCGGCTTCCTCACGCCCGCGCTGCTCGCCTTCGCCGGCGTCGCCCTGTTCGTGGGCGCGTTCATCATCTTCAACACCTTCTCGATCACGGTCGCCCAGCGCGTCCGCGAGTTCGGGATGCTGCGCACCCTCGGCGCCACCCGCGGCCAGGTGATGCGCAACGTCATCGGCGAGAGCCTCGTGATGGGCATCGTGGCGTCGCTCATAGGCCTGCTCGCCGGCATAGGCATCGCCTGGGGCATCCTGAAGCTGTTCGACGCGATCGGCTTCGGGCTGCCCTCCACCGGCATCCAGATCCAGCCGCGCACGATCATCGTCGGCCTGCTCGTGGGCATCGTCGTCACGGTGGCCGCGGCGATCGGGCCGGCCCTGCGCGCCACCCGCGTGCCGCCGATCGCGGCGGTGCAGGAGGGCGCCGGGCTGCCCCCGGGGCGGTTCAGCCGCTTCACGCCCTACATCGCGGGCGTCCTGCTCGCGGGCGGCATCGCGCTGTTCGTCTACGGGCTCACCGGCGGCCTCAGCGGCACCGAGGCGCTGCAGGTGCTCGGCCTCGGGGCGATCCTCGTGTTCATCGGCGTCGGCATGCTGGCCCGCTTCATCGTGAAGCCGCTCGCGCGCGCCATCGGGGCCCCGATCGAGGCCGTCGCCGGCACCACCGGCCGGCTCGCCCGGGCCAACGCCACGCGCAACCCGGCGCGCACGGCGTCCACCGCGGCGGCCCTGATGATCGGCGTCGGCCTGGTGGCCTTCGTGGCCATCTTCGCCGCCGGCCTGAAGGACTCGTTCACCGGCGCCATCGACCGCACCCTGCAGGGCGACCTCATCCTGCAGACGGACAACTTCACCACCTTCCCGGCGGCCGCCGAGGAGGTCGTGGCGTCCACGCCGGAGGTGCAGGCGTCGCAGTTCCTGCGCTTCCCCGAGGTCCGCACGGACCCGGGCGGCAGCCAGTTCCTCAACACCATCGACCCGCGCACGGCCTCCGAGGTCTTCGACTTCGACTGGGAGGGCGACGCTTCCGACGCGCTCTTCGGGCAGCTCGGCCGGAACGGGGCGCTCATCGAACGCAACCTGGCCGAGTCGACCAGCCTCGGGGTGGGCGACACGTTCACCGTCACCACCAACCGGGGCGAGTCGGCGAGCTTCGAGGTGCTCGGGGAGTACCGCGACCCGGTGCTCTTCACGGGCATGGTGGTGACGAACGAGGCGGCCGACGCGCTCGACATCCCGCTCGACCCCACGGTCGGCGTGGTGAAGCTCGCGCCCGGATCCGACGTGGACGCGGTCAAGGAGGACATCACAACCCGCATGGAGCGGGAGTTCCCGACGGTCAACGTGCAGTCGAACGCCGAGTTCAAGGAGGAGTTCGAGAGCCAGATCAACCAGCTGCTGGCGCTGCTCTACGCCCTGCTGGCGATCTCGCTGATCATCTCCCTGTTCGGCATCGTCAACGCCCTCGTGCTGTCGATCTACGAGCGCACGCGGGAGATCGGGATGCTGCGCGCCATCGGCACCACCCGCTCCCAGATGCGGGCGATCGTGCGGTACGAGAGCATCATCACGTCGGTCATCGGCGGGGTGCTCGGCATCGCGATCGGCGTGCTGTTCGCGTGGGTGCTGACGCTCGGCCTGGAGGACCAGGGGATCAGGTTCTCCCTGCCGATCGTGACGCTGGTCGTCTTCCTGGTGCTCGCGGTGCTCGCGGGCATCCTGGCGGCGGTGCTGCCGGCACGGCGGGCGGCGAAGCTCAAGCCGCTCGACGCACTGCACTTCGAGTAGGTCCCCCGGGGCGGCGCCACACGGCGCCGCCCCTCAGACCTCCGGGCCCTTGGCGATCTCCCGGGCGTCGGCGAGCCGGCGGTCGGGGCTGAGGGTCTCCGGGTCGGGACGCGGCTCCCCGCCCTCGCGCGGGGGGTCGTCCAGGCCGCGCAGCACCGGCAGGGCGGCGCCGACGACGCACACGGCCATCAGCGCGCCCCCGAGGATGAGGAGCGTGGTGCGCACCCCCACCGCCTCCAGCAGGGGTCCCGCGACGATGTAGCCGATCGGCCCGGCCGCGTAGGCCGCCGCCCCGATCGCGCCCACCACCCTCCCCCGCAGCGCGTCGGGGGTGCGCTCCTGCATCGCGACGTTCACGATCGGGTTGACCGGCCCGTAGAAGAAGCCCGTCGCGAACCCGAAGGCGAGCATCGCCGGGTAGGGCGGCAGGATGGCCATCCCCATCACCGGGATCGCCGTCCCCACCAGGCCGATCCCGAAGACGGCCCGCCGCGGCAGCCGCGGGCCGACGGCGGTGTAGAGCAGGGCGCCGATCGCGCCGCCGGCGCTCATGGTCGTGACCAGCAGGCCGAGCTGCCCCGGTTCGTCGAGGGCGTTGTAGTGGTACGGCAGCACCACGCCCTCGATCGGCAGCCACAGGGCGACGAGGGCGGCCGAGAGGAAGGCGACCACCCGCAGCACGCGGTCGCCCCACAGGAAGACGAAGCCCTCCTTCGTGGAGGTCCAGAACCCGCGCGGACGTGCGTGGGCGGGCGGCCGCCCGGCGCCGGGGATGCGGATGACCAGGACCACGAGGGCCGAGAGCCCGAAGGCCGCGGCGGTCACCCAGAACGAGGTGGTCACGCCGATCCCGGCGATCATCAGGCCGCCGATGCCGGGGCCGAGAAGGAACGCGAGGCCGTAGGCGGCCTCGTGGATGCCGTTCGCGCGCTCGAGCGGCAGGCCCGCCTCCTCGGCCGCCTCCTTCAGCATCGACTCCCGGGCGGTGATCCCCGCCGGGTCGAACACCGCGCCCAGGGCCGCCACGAGCAGCAGCAGGCCGAAGTCGAACCCCACCGTCGCCGACAGGATCGGCACGAGCGACACGGACAGCAGCGACAGCACGTCGCTCACCACCGAGACCGGCGCGCGGCCCACCATGTCCACCACCACGCCGCTGAACAGCAGCGACAGCAGCAGCGGGATGCCCGTGACGGCTGCGATCACCGCGGCGGCGGTGGCGTCCCCGGTGACCTCCAGCACCAGCCACGGGAACGCGACCATCGTGATCCCGTTCGCCGTGCCGGAGAGCACGGTCGCCGTCTCCAGCGCGATGAACGGGACGACGCGTGCCACCGGTGGTTCCTACAGGGTCGGGAGGACCCTCCGCATCGCCTGGACGAGGGCGTCCAGGTCCTCACCGTCCACGACGAGCGGCGGCAGCATCCGGATCGTGCGCTCCGAGGTGTTGTTCACCAGGAAGCCCTCGGCGAGCAGCGCCTCCACCGCCTGCGCGGCGCGCGGCAGCGGCAGGTCGATCGCGCACATGAGGCCGCGGCCACGGGCCTCGACCGCGAGGCCGTCCGTCACGAGACCCTCGAGCGCGGCGAGCAGGGCCGAGCCCTTCAGCCGCACCGACTCCTGCAGCCCGGCGTCGGCCAGCACCGCGCACGAGGCGAGGGCCGCTGCGCAGGCGAGCGGGCCGCCGGCGAAGGTGGAGCCGTGGTCGCCCGGCTGCAGCACGGAGTCGAACTCGGGGCGCGCGGTGATGGCCCCGATCGGCACGCCGCCGCCGAGGCTCTTCGCCAGGCACATGACGTCCGGGGTGATCCCGGCCTCCTGGTAGGCGAAGAGGGGCCCCGTCCGGGACAGGCCGGTCTGGATCTCGTCCACGATGAGCAGGGCGCCGTGCCGGTCGCACAGCTCCCGCGCGAGGCGCAGCATGGCCTGCGGCACCGGGTGGACACCGCACTCGCCCTGCACGATCTCGAGCACCACCGCGCAGGTCGCGTCGGAGACCGCGGCCTCCAGGCCCGCCAGGTCGTCGCGCTCCACGTGGCGCACGCCGGGCACGAGCGGCGCGAACGGCTCCTGCTTCGGCGGCTGGCCGGTGAGCGACAGGGCGCCGTAGGTGCGGCCGTGGAAGCCGTCCACCAGGGCGACCACCTCGGTGCGCCCCGGGCCGCCGCGCTTGCGCGCCAGCTTCAGGGCCGCCTCGCTGGCCTCCGCGCCCGAGTTGCAGAAGAACACCCGGCCGCCGAGGGCGTGGTCGCGGATCCACTCCGCCAGCGCCACCATCGGCTCGGTGTAGTAGAGGTTCGAGGTGTTGATGAGGCGGCCGGCCTGGTCGGCGATCGCGGCGACCACCGCCGGGTGGCAGTGCCCCACGTTGTTCATGGAGATGCCGGCCATGCAGTCGACGTAGCGGCGCCCGTCGGCGTCCCAGAGCGAGGCGCCCTCGCCGCGCACGAAGCCCACCTGCTGCCGCTTGTACGTCGGCATGAGCGCCGCCGCCTCGCGCTGGACGAGCACCTCGTCGATCATGCGGTCACCTTCGTCCCGATGCCGGTCTCCGTGAAGATCTCCACCAGCACCGAGTGCGGCACGCGGCCGTCCACGATGTGCGCCGCGCCCACGCCGGACTCGAGGGCGTCGGTGACCGCGGCGAGCTTCGGGATCATCCCGGTGCCCACGGCGCCGGACGCCATGAGGTCGCGCAGGTCGTCCAGCCGGCACTCGCTGATGAGGCTGGACGGGTCCGACACGTCGCGGAAGATGCCGTCGACGTCGGTCAGGAAGATCGCCTTCCGGGCGCCCAGCGCGCCGGCGAGCCGCCCGGCCACCGTGTCGGCGTTGATGTTGTAGCTCTGACCGTCGGAGTCGACGCCCACCGAGGCGACGACGGGCACGAAGTCGCGGAGGCGCTCCAGCACCCGCGGGTCGATCTCGGCCACCCGGCCCACGAAGCCCAGGTCGGCGTCGGGGCTCGATGCCTTCTCGGCCAGGATGAGGCCGCCGTCGTCGCCGGCCAGGCCCACCGCGGGGGCGCCCGCGACGTGGAGCTGGGCGACGATCTCCTTGTTGATCTTGCCCACGAGGACCATCTTCACGAGCTCCATCGTGGGGGCGTCGGTCACCCGCAGCCCCTGCACGAAGCGCACCTCGAGGCCCAGGCGGTCCGAGTAGCGCGAGATGTCCGGCCCGCCGCCGTGGACGATGACCGGGTTCATCCCCACCAGCTTGAGCAGGGCGACGTCGCGCGCGAAGGACGCCTTCAGCTCCGGGGTCGTCATCGCGGCGCCGCCGTACTTGATGACGATCGTGGCGCCGGCGAACTCCCGGATGTAGGGCAGCGCCTCGAGGAGGACCTCGACGCGCGGCTCCAGGTCGGGGCGCCGCTCGGGGGTGGGGACGGTGTCGGCCATCGGCGCGAGATGCTGCCACACCCGGGCGCCCGCCGGGGAGACGGGCGGCGCCGGCCGTGGCAGTCTGGGGGCATCGGACTCCACCACTATCACGGCCACGGCCATGGGCACGGTCACGACCACGGGCACGCCGACCGCGGGAAGGACGCGCGCGCCCTCGGGATCGTGCTGGCCCTCACCGGCGGCTTCGCGGTGCTGGAGCTGGTGGGCGGCCTCATCTCGGGCAGCGTCGCGCTCGTCGCCGACGCGGCCCACATGGCCTCCGACGCCGCGTCGCTCGCCCTGGCCCTCGGCGCCGTCTGGCTCGCGCGACGGCCCGCGACCGCCCGGATGAGCTTCGGGTGGCGCCGAGCGGAGATCCTGGCCGCCCTCATCAACGGCGTCACGCTGGTGGCCATCGGCATCTGGGTCGTGATCGAGGCCGCCGGCCGGCTCTCCGACCCGCCCGAGATCGACGCCGTCCCGACCCTCGTGATCGGCCTCGCCGGGCTCGTGGTGAACGTCGTCGGCGCGTGGATCCTGTGGCGCTCCGGCGGCGGCTCCCTCAACGTGCGGGCGGCGATGCTCCACGTCCTCGCCGACCTGCTCGGCTCGGTGGGCGTCGTGATCGCCGCGATCCTCGTGATGACCACGGGCTGGCTCGGCGCCGACCCCGTGGCGGGCATCGTCATCGGCGCGCTCGTGCTGCTCGGATCCTGGCGGGTGCTGAAGGAGTCGATCGGCGTGCTGCTGGAGGCCGCCCCCGAGGGCATCGACGCGGACGCGATCGGCCAGGCGATGGCCGCCGCGCCGGGCGTGCGCGAGGTGCACGACCTCCATGTCTGGACGATCACCTCCGGCTTCCCCGCCCTCTCGGCCCACGTCCTGGTGGAGCACGACGAGGACTGCCACGCCCGCCGCCGCGAGCTGGCGGCGATGCTGGACCACGACTTCGGCATCCACCACACGACCCTCCAGGTGGAGCACTCGGCCGACGAGGCCCGCCTGCACGAGGTGCGCCGCCCCGGCTGATCCAGCCGGGGCTCCGTTGCGTAGTTAGCCATGACTAGTTACCGTGCTAGTCGTCGCTTCCAACGGAGAGGACCCCCACGTGACGCCCGCCGGGGACGTGCCCGCGCTCGAGCTCTCGCACATGACCGTGTCCTACGGGTCGCGGCCCGTGGTCTGGGACGTGGACGCCGCCTTCCCGGCCGGCGCGATGTCGGCCATCGTCGGGCCCAACGGGTCCGGCAAGTCGACCCTGCTGCGCGCCGCCCTCGGCCTCGTGCCGGTGGACGCCGGGCGCGCGACGGTCTTCGGGCACCCCGCCCGCGAGGCGATGCGGCGGGTGGCCTACGTCCCGCAGCGCGAGGCCGTGGACTGGGACTTCCCCATCACGGTCCGCGAGGTGGTGGAGATGGGCCGCTACCCGTCCGCCGGCTGGATCCGCCGCCTGAAGCGGTCGGACCACGCGATCGTGGACGACGCCCTCGAGCGGGTGGGCATGACGGCCTTCGCGAAGCGACAGATCGGCCAGCTCTCCGGCGGCCAGCGCCAGCGCGTGTTCGTCGGCCGGGCGCTCGCGCAGCGCGCCGACCTGCTCGTGCTGGACGAGCCCTTCGCCGGCATCGACGCCCGCACCGAGGCGGCGCTGCTCACCCTGCTCGCCGGCCTGCGGGACAGCGAGGGGCGGTCGGTCGTGATGGTTCACCACGACCTGCAGACCGTCCGTGACGTGGTCGACCACGTCCTGCTGCTCAACGTCCGCGCCGTGGCCGAGGGCCCGGTCGCGACCACGATGACCCCCGAGAACCTGCGCCGCGCCTACGGCGGCGACATGGGGGCCGCGGTCGGCGCGGCCGCCGGCCCGGGCGACGACGGCGGTGATGGGGCACCGTGGGCTGGCTGATCGACCTCCTCCCCCTCTCCTACACCGACTCGGTCGTGGTGTGGGGGGCGGCGGTGCTCGGTGTCGCGGCGGGCGTCCTCGGGGCCTTCGCCGTGCTGCCCGGGCGCAGCCTGGTGGGGGACGCCCTGGCCCACTCGGCGCTGCCGGGCGTGGCGATCGCCTTCCTGGTCACGGGCGCGAAGGACCCCGCCTCGCTGCTGGTGGGCGCCGCCATCGCCGGGCTCATCGGCGCCCTCATGATGGTGGGGATCGAGCGCACGAGCCGCATCCGCCCGGACGCGGCGATCGGGGTGGTGCTGTCGAGCTTCTTCTCCCTCGGCGTCGTGCTGCTGACCTACATCGGGAGCACCGGCGACGCCCAGCAGGCCGGCCTCGAGACGTACCTGTTCGGCCAGGCCGCCGGGCTCCTGGAGAGCGACGTCCGGGTGATGGCGCTCCTGGCCGCGGCCGCGGTGGCCTGTGTCGCGATCGGCTTCCGGCCGCTCAAGGTGTCCGTGTTCGACCGCTCCTTCGCGGCCTCGGTGGGGCTGCCCGTGCGGGTGCTGGAGCTGCTCACGACCGCCCTGCTCGTCGTGGCGATCGTCATCGGGCTGCGCGCGGTCGGGGCGATCCTGATGGTCGCGATGCTCATCGTGCCGACGGTCGCGGCGCGCCAGTTCACCCACCGCCTCGCGGTGCTGCTGCCGCTCGCCGGCGTCATCGGCGCGGGCGTCGGCGTGACCGGAGCGCTGCTCTCGTCCCGGGCCGAGGTGCCGACCGGCCCGGTCATCGTGCTGGTGGGCGTCCTGCTCGTGCTGGCCGCCGTGATGCTCGCCCCCGGCCGCGGGGTCGTGTGGCGCGCGGCCCACCGGGCCCGCGAGCGCCGGGCGGCCCGCGCCAACGGGGTCCTCATCGACCTGGAGACCGCTCTGCACGCGGGCCCGCCGCCCACCGAGGCCGAGCTCGCCCTCGCCGCCGCCCGCCCGCGGCGCGACGTGCACCGCGGCCTGCGCGATCTGGACCGCGCCGGGCTGCTCGTGCGCCAGGACGGCCGCGTGCGGCTCTCGGAGCCCGGCGCCGCAGCCGCGCACGCGGCCCTGGAGAAGCGGCGCCTGTGGTCCGCGTGGCTGGAGCACGGCTGGCGGCTGGACCTGGGCGACGCCCGGGAGCCCGACCCGCGCGACGTCCGCGGCTCCCTCGGCGACGACCTCACCGACCGGCTCATCGCCTTCGAGGGGGGTGCCCGGTGAGCGACGCCCTCGCGATCATCCTCACCGCGGGGCTCACGGCCACCGCGTGCTGCCTGCTCGGCCCGTTCCTAGTGCTGCGGCGCGTGGCCCTCATGGGCGACGCCGTCTCCCACGCCGTGCTGCCCGGCATCGTCCTCGCGTTCCTGATCTTCCACACCCGCGCGCCGCTCGTCGTCGTGATCGGCGCGGCCGTGTTCGCGATCGTCTGCGTCCTGGGCATCGAGGCCCTCCGGTCCACCGGCCTCGTGGCGAGCGACGCCGCGATCGGCCTCGTGTTCCCCGCCCTGTTCGCCCTGGGCGTCCTCGGCATCCAGCGGTTCGCCGACGACATCCACCTGGACCTCGACTCCACGATCTACGGGGAGATCGCCTTCACGCCGTTCCGCACCGTCGAGATCGGCGGCGTCCTGTTCGTCCGCTCCATCGTGATCATGGGCGTGGTCGCCGCGATCAACCTGCTGCTGGTGACGCTGCTCTGGAAGGAGCTCAAGGTCACGAGCTTCGACCCGGAGTTCGCGCGCACGATCCGCATCCCGCCGGTCTGGTTGTCGCGCCTGCTGCTCGTGGCGGTCGCGATCACCGCGGTGACGGCGTTCGAGTCGGTCGGCGCGATCCTCGTGGTGACCCTCGTGATCGTCCCCGCGGCAGCGGCCTACCTGCTCACGGACCGCCTGGTGGCGATGGTCGCCCTGGCCGTCGTCATCGGATGGATCAGCGCCGTCGCCGGCTACTACGGCGCGATGCGCATCGACGCCTCCATCGCGGGGGCGATGGGCCTCGTGTCGGCCGCCGTCTTCGCCGTCGCCCTGCTCGTCGCGCCGCGGTACGGGCTACTCGTGCGCGGCGTGCGCCGGGCGCGGCGCCGGCGGGCGCTGCCGGCATGACCCGGCGCCCCCTGCGCGCGGCGCTCGCCCTGCTGGCGGTCGCCCTCGTCGCCCTGCTCGCCGGCTGCGCAGCCGACTCGGCGGTGCCCGACGACGTCTCGGACCGCACGGTGCGCGTCACCGCCACGACGAACTTCATCAGCGACCTGGCGGCGGTCATCGGCGGCGACCGGGTGGAGGTCACCGACCTCATGGCCCCCGGCGTGGACCCGCACCTCTACAAGGCGAGCGCGGGCGACGTGGAGGCCCTGCGCGAGGCGGACATCGTCTTCTACGGCGGCATCGAGCTGGAGGGCCGCATGACCGACCTGCTCGACGAGCTGGGCGAGACGCGCCCGACGGTGGCGGTGACGCGCGACATCCCCGAGGACCTCCTGCGCCGGCCGAGCGAGTTCGAGGGCAAGTTCGACCCGCACGTCTGGTTCAGCGTGCCGCTCTGGGAGCGCACCGTGCGCACCGTGGCCGAGGCGTACGCCGAGCGCGACCCCGAGCACGCGGCCGGCTACCGGGAGCGCGCCGAGGCCTACCTCGTGGAACTGCGCGCGCTGGACGCGGAGGTGCGCGACCGCCTAGCCGACGTGCCCGAGGAGTCACGGGTGCTCATCACGTCCCACGACGCCTTCGGATACTTCGGCGAGGAGTACGGCTTCGACGTCGTCGCCATCCAGGGCGTCTCCACCCAGACCCAGGCGACCACCTCGGACATCGAGCGCGTCGCCGGGGTCATCGCAGACCGGGGCGTGAAGGCCGTCTTCGTGGAGTCGGCCGTGTCGCCGCAGACCATCGACGCGGTCATCGCCGCGGCGCGCCGCCGCGGCCAGGACGTGCGCGTGGGCGGCGAGCTCTTCGCCGACGCGGCCGGCGACGCCGGCACCCCGGAGGGCACCTACATCGGCATGGTCCGCCACAACGCCGAGCTGATCTCCGAGGGACTCCGGTAGATCAGCGGCGGGGCCGCCGCCCCTCTGCCCGAGCCGGGGCCCCGCCGCAGCTTGTGGTCAGTCGGCGTCGCCCGGGGGGTCGGTGAGATCCTCCCCGTCGTGGCGTACGCGCAGGGCCCCCGCGAGGACCAGGGTCATGAGCGGGACGCCGGTGCCGGTCTCCGCGGTGGAGCGGTTCGTCTCGGGCGCCATGTGGGTCTCCCTCCCGTCGTGGCGTCACTGGGACGGTTCCCAGTGTGGAGAGCCCGCGAACGCGTACCTATCGACATGGGGCCAGAAAAGGCCGCCCCCGTGCCTACGTGTGGTACTCCGCGTTGATGGTTATGTAGGAATGCCCCAGGTCGGAGACCCAGATCGCGGTCCCGGCGTCCCCCCGCCCGAGCGCGACCTCCAGGTCGTACTCGTCCCGGTCGAGCACCGTCAGGGCGCCCTCGTCGCCGAACGGCACGCCGTCCACCGACACCACGGGCTCGTTGACCGTCCCGTCCGCGGTGGCGAGGGCCTGGCCCACGGCCTGGGAGATGCGGCCCCAGTTCGGATCGCGGCCGTTGACCGCCGTCTTGACGAGCGACGACTCCCCCACCGCGCGCGCCACGCGCTCGGCCTCGGCGTCGTCGGCGGCGCCGCGCACGACCACCCGCACCGCGTGCTCGGACCCCTCCCCGTCCTTGACCATCTGGATCGCCATCCAGCGGCAGATCGCGCCGAGAGCGGCGGCGAACCGGTCGCGGTCGTCCCCGGCCAGGACGGGCCCCTCACCGGCGGCCATCACCAGCAGGGTGTCCGACGGGCTCATCTGGGCGTCCACGCTGATGCGGTTGAAGCCCCCGGCGGCCGCCGCCGCGGTCATGGCCTGCAGGTCGGCCGCGTCGATCGTGGCGTCGGTGGTGACGTAGGCGAGCATCGTCGCCATGTCCGGCCGGATCATCCCGGCGCCCTTCGCCGCGCACCCGATCGTCACGGTGCCCGACGACAGGGCCAGGGTGAACGCCCCGCCCTTCGGGGCCCGGTCGGTGGTGCAGATGGCCGCCCCGAAGTCGGCGCCGCCGTCCGGCGACAGCGCCGCCGCGGCGGCGTCGATGCCCGCCCCCGCGATCCCCATGTCGATGCGGTCGCCGATCGTGCCGGTGGAGCAGACCGCGACCTCACCGGGGTCGAGCCCGATGAGCGCGGCGGCGCGGGCCGCCATCGCGTGGGCGTCCTCCACCCCCGGTGACCCGGTCGCCGCGTTTGCGGTGCCGGCGTTGACGACCACCGCCCGCAGGCGGGACGTGTCGAGGGTGCGCGTGCGCCGCACGGGCGCGGCGGGCAGGGCGCTCGTGGTGTCCACGTAGGCCGAGGCGACCGGCCCGACGGCGCGCAGGATGCCGAGGTCCCGGGCGCCCGAGGCCTTCAGCCCGCAGGCGACGCCGGCGGCGACGTACCCCGGAGGGCTCGTGACCGACCCACCCGGCAGCGGCGCGAGCCCGTCCGGCGCCGCGATCCAGTCGTCGCGCAGTACCGGCGGGAAGGCGCTCAGAGCAGGCCCTCCGTCTCCGGCAGGCCCGCCATCAGGTTGAGGTTCTGGACGGCCTGGCCCGCGGCACCCTTGCCGATGTTGTCGATGACGCCGAACGCCGTCACGCGACCGCCGCCGCGCGGGTCGGCCACCGGGTGCACCTGGGCGTAGTTCGTGCGCTGCACGGCCCGCATCCCCGGCGGGGCCTCCACGACCTCCACGAAGGGGTGGCCGGCGTAGAAGTCCCGGTACAGCCCGAGCAGGTCGTCCGGATGCGGCGCGTCGCCGTCGAGCCGGGCGTAGCACGTGGACAGCAGGCCCCGGTCCACGGGGACCAGGTGCGGCGTGAAGGTCACGCCCACACCCAGCTCCTGCTCGATCTCGGGCGTGTGCCGGTGCGCGTAGACCTTGTACGGGGTCACGTTGTCGGCGGCCGACGAGTAGTGGACCGTCGCGGTCGGGGTGCGGCCCGCGCCGCTCACGCCGCTCTTGGAGTCGATGACCACGTCGGCCAGGCGCCCGCGCAGCGGCAGCAGGGCCAGGAGGCTCGCCTCGGGGAAGCACCCCGGGTTGGCGACCACCCGCGCGGTGCGGATGGCGTCGCGGTACCGCTCCGGCAGGCCGTAGACGGCCTCGGCGAGCAGGTCCGGCCGCGGGTGGGCGAAGCCGTAGACCGCCGGGTAGAGGTCCGGGTCGCGCAGCCGGTGGTCGGCCGAGACGTCGAGCACCCGGGCGCCCCGGTCCACCAGCTCGGAGACGAGCGCGGCCGACTCGGCGTGCGGGTAGGCGACGGCCACGAGGTCGCCGGACGCGACGGAGGCGACGTCCGGCGCCTCCAGGGTCTTCGTGACGCGGTACTCGGGCGCCACGTCCACGAGGCGCCGCCCCGCGTCGCCGCGGGCCGTGATGACCCCGAGCTCCAGGGAGGGGTGGCGGTCGACCAGCGCGGCGAGCTGCGCGCCGGCGAAACCGGCGGCGCCGAACACGTGGACCGTCGCGGCGGCCACGGTCAGCCCCTCAGCCGGGCGCCGCGCCCGGCGAGTGCGTCGCGCACCCGCGCGACCGCGCCGTCGATCTCCTCGTCGGTCAGCGTGCGCCCCGGGTCGGCCAGGTGGAGCCGCAGGGCGAGCGAGACGTGCCCGGCCTCCACCTGCTCGCCGGCGTACCGGTCGAAGACGGTCACGTCGCGCACCAGCGGCGCGCCGGCCTCGGCAGCGGCGTCCACGAGGTCCGCCGCGGGGACGCCCTCGGCCACGACGAGCGCGAGGTCGCGCGTCGAGACGGGGACGGTGAGCAGGTCCTCGTACACCGGCGAGCCGGGGGCCGCCGCGAGCAGCGCGGCCACGTCGAGCACCACGGCGCCCACGGGCCCGGCCACGTCGAACGCCCGCAGCACGAGCGGGTGCATCTCCGCGGCCCAGCCCACCGGGCCGCCGCCCGCGACGAGGCGTGCCTGGCGCACCGGGTGGAAGTAGGGGGCGGCGTTCGGCTCGACGCGCGGCCGCACGCCGGCGGCGCGGGCCAGGGCGAACGCGAGGCCGGTGGCCGTGTGCACGTCGACCGGCCGGGGCGCGCCGCGCCAGCCGTCGGCGCCGACGCGGCCGAACTGCACCGCGGCGAGCCAGGTGCGCTCGTCGGCCAGGCCGTCCTCGGCGGGCGCGTAGGTGCGGCCGATCTCGAAGAGTCCGCCGTCCGTGCGCTGGTGGTGCTGGTTGCGGGCGACCGCGCGCAGCAGGCCGGGGAGCATCGACCGCCGCATGACGGCCATCTCGGCGCTCATCGGGTGGTCCATGCGCACGACGTCGCGCCGCGGGTCGTCGTCGGCCATGCGCAGCAGGTCCGCGTCGCCCTCGGGCACCTGGCGGTAGGTGATCGCCTCGGAGAGGCCGAGATCCGCCGCGAGCCGGGCCAGGCGCCGCTCCAGCCCCTGGCGCGGGGTCAGGCGCCCGTCGCCCACCAGCCGCGGGAGCACGGCCGGGATGTCGTCGAGCCCCCGGATGCGCCCGACCTCCTCGATGAGGTCGGCCTCGCGGGTGAGGTCGGCGGCCCGCTCGAAGGGGATGACGGCGGTCAGCGCCTCGTCGCCCGACGTGACCTCCAGGCCGAGCCGGGTGAGGATCGCCTCGGACTCGGCCGGCGGCACCTCGACGCCCAGGATGCGGGGCACGCGCGCGTGCCGCATCGTGACCGGCGCGGGCGGGTCCTCGGGCACCAGCGCGTCGAGCGTGCCGGGCACCATCTTCGCCCCGCAGAGCTCCACCAGCATGCGGCTCGCGATCGACATCGCCCGCGGCGGCAGGGCGCGCGGCAGGCCCTTCTCGAACCGCCCGCTCGACTCGGTGCGCAGGCCGAGGTGGAGGGAGGCGTCCAGGATCGCCGGGCCGTCGAAGCTCGCGGCCTCCAGCAGCACCCGGGTCGTCCCGTCGGACACCTCGGCGAACTCCGCGCCGAAGATCCCGGCGATGACCGCCGGGCGCTCCGCGTCGCAGATCGCGAGCATCGACGGGTCCAGGATCCGCTCCTGCCCGTCGAGGGTCGTGATCGGCTCGCCCTCGCGGGCGCGGCGCACCACGATGGTCGCGCCCGCGACGTTGTCGAGGTCGAACGCGTGCAGCGGCTGCCCCGTGAGCAGCATCACGTAGTTCGTGATGTCCACGACGTTGGAGATGGCGCGCATCCCCGCGGCCTCCAGGCGCGCCCGCAGCCAGGCGGGCGACGGGCCGACGGTGACGTCGGTGAACACGCGGGCCATGTAGCGCGGGCAGAGGTCCGGCGCCTGCACGTCCAGCGTCGCGTGGTCCTCCACGGTGCCGGGGCCCTCGGCGGGCGGGTCGGACTCGTCGAGCGGCGCGAGCGGCGCGCCGGTGACGGCGTGCACCTCGCGGGCGACCCCGTACACGGCGAGGCAGTCCGGCCGGTTCGAGGTGATCTCCAGCTCGAGGACCGTGTCGCCCAGGGGCAGGACCTCGGCGAGGGGCGTCCCGGGGGCGGGGCCCTCGTCGAGCACCATGATCCCGTCCGACTCGGTCGAGAGCGCCAGCTCGGCGGCCGAGAGGATCATCCCCCGGCTCTCCACCCCGCGCAGCTTCGCGACCCCGAGGGGCTTCTCCGCGCCCGGCAGCAGCGCGCCGGGCAGGGCGACGGCGACGGTCTGGCCGGCGGCGACGTTGGGCGCGCCGCAGACGATCCCGGCGGGCTCCGCGCCCCCCAGGTCCACGGCGCACACACGCAGGCGGTCCGCGTTCGGGTGCTGCTCGGCCGAGATGACCCGGCCCACCCGGAAGTTGCCGAGGTTCCCGTCCGCGGACGGCACCCCGACGACGTGGACGTCCTCGACCAGCGTGCCGCTGCCCGACAGCCTCCGCGCGAGCACGTCGGTCTCGAGGCCGGGGTCCACGAGGTCCGTCAGCCAGCCGAGCGGGACCCTCACGCGAACTGCTCCAGGAACCGCAGGTCGTTCTCGAAGAAGAGGCGCAGGTCGGGCACGCCGAACCGGATCATCGCGATGCGGTCC
>VFQR01000113.1_pt1 | contig 198670 bp, 176 predicted proteins | sample 3512321 | NCBI WGS metagenome assembly VFQR01 (sample SAMN10412374, study PRJNA504923) | tailings metagenome | isolation source: Relicate 3 Philex TSF1 revegetated site | place: Philippines: Tuba, Benguet | collected 2017-08-29
CCACCGCGCAGGCCAGGCCCAGGCTGCGGATGCCGATGACGTGCGGCAGGCCCTTGATGGCGCTGAACATGGCGTCGCTCAGCACCTGGCCCATCTGGCCGGCGCGCGCGAACAGCTGCTCCTTCTGCATCAGCTCCAGCGTGGCGATGGCCGCCGCGCAGGCCACCGGGTGGCCCGAGTAGGTGTAGCCGTGGAAGAACTCGATGGCGTGGTCGGGCGCGTTGCCGTGCGCCCCCATCATGGTGTCGTAGATGCGCTGGCTGCACACCACGCCGCCCAGGGGAATGACGCCGTTGGTCACGCACTTGGCGAAGTTGAGCATGTCGGGCTGCACGCCGTACCAGTCGGCGCCGAAGGCCGTGCCCAGGCGGCCGAAGCCGGTGATGACCTCGTCGAAGATCAGCAGGATGCCGTGCTTGTCGCAGATCTCGCGCAGGCGCTTGAGGTAGCCCTTGGGCGGGATCAGCACACCCGTCGAGCCGGCGACCGGCTCGACGATGACCGCCGCGATGGTCGAGGCATCGTGCAGCGCGACCAGCCGCTCCAGCTCGTCGGCGAGTTCGACGCCCTGCTCCGGCTCGCCGCGCGTGAAGGCGTTCTTGCCCGGCAAATGCGTGTGCGGCAGGTGGTCGACGCCGGCAAGCAGCGACCCGAACATTTTTCGGTTGGCGACGATGCCGCCGACCGAGATGCCGCCGAAATTGACGCCGTGATAGCCGCGCTCGCGGCCGATGAGGCGCGTGCGGCTCCCCTCGCCCCTGACCCGGTGGTAGGCGATCGCCATCTTGAGCGCGGTGTCGACCGATTCCGAGCCGGAATTGGTGAAGAAGACGTGGTCCATGCCCTCGGGTGCGACGTCGACCAGCCGGTTGGCGAGCTCGAAGACGATCGGATGGCCCATCTGGAAGGCCGGCGCATAGTCGAGTTCCGCCGCCTGGCGCTGGATCGCCTCGGTGATCTTCGGCCGGCAGTGGCCGGCATTGCAGCACCAGAGGCCCGACGTGCCGTCGAGGATCTGGCGCCCGTCCGCGGTCGTGTAGTGCATGTCCTTGGACGCCACCAGCATGCGCGGCGTCTGCTTGAACTGCCTGTTGGCCGTGAACGGCATCCAGAACGGGCTGAGATCGTTCGGCGCGACGTTGAGCCTGTTGGACATGTGAAGCCTTCCTGATGTTCCCCGGGGTTCGGCCAACGCTTGGTTCTTCGGGCGCGAATATGCTACGCGGATTTTGACCGAATGGACAAACGTTAGCACCGCCGCGATGGCGGTCAAGGGACTCCTAGCCGTATGGAAAAAGCTTGGCGCGCACCACGAAACGGCACCCACTGGTCCAGTCGCTTGGGCCAGTGCCGCGGCCGCGGAATCCGTCCCTGATGGGGGGCTCGCAGCCGGCGCGGCGGCGCACCCGCATCCAGTCCGAGAAGCGCGACCTGATCCTGGAGGCCGCACTCGATGTCTTCTCGAAGAACGGATTCCGCGGCTCGACGATCGACGAGATCGCCGAGGCGGCCGGCATGTCGAAGCCGAACCTGCTCTATTATTTCCGCTCCAAGGAGGACATCCACGCGACGCTGATCAAGCGCCTGCTCGACACCTGGCTTGCGCCGCTGCGCGAGATGGATGAAGATGGCGACCCGCTCACCGAGATCCGCTCCTACATCCGCCGCAAGCTGGAGATGGCGCGCGACTTCCCGCGCGAGAGCCGGCTGTTCGCCAACGAGATCATCCAGGGCGCGCCGCGCATCATGCCGATGCTGGAGGGCGAGTTGAAGGCGCTGGTGGACGAGAAGGCCGAGGTGATCCGCGGCTGGGCACGCGAGGGCCGCATGGCGAGGACCGACCCGTGGCACCTGATCTTCTCGATCTGGGCCACCACCCAGCATTATGCCGATTTCGACGTTCAGGTCCGCGCCGTGCTGGGAACCGACCGCGGCGGCGAAGGCCGCTTCGAGGACGCCGCCCGCTTCCTGGAGCAGCTTTTCGTCGAAGGGCTGAAGGCGAAGGGCTGAGCGGTCCGGCAATCGCGCCGCGGAGGCGTCACTCCAGCTTCCTCAAAAGCACCGCCAGCGACCGGGCCTCGGACGGCGACAGCTTCGCCCCGACCGCCTCCTCGATCGCCTTGGCGTAGGTTACCCACATGCGCCGGCGCATCTCGCGCCCGGCGGGGCGGATGACCAGCACCTGGCCGCGACGGTCATGCGCGCAGGCCTTCCGTTCGATCAGCCCGGCCTGGCTCAGCCGCTCGGCGAGCCGCGACAGATTGTACTGCTCGAACAGCATCGCGCGTTCGAGCTCGAACGGACGAAGTCCCTCCTCTCCGGCCTTCTCCAGCTCCCACAGCGCGTCATACCAGGACAGCGGCGGCAGCCCGTCCGCCTTCAGGCGGCCCTCGACATGGGCCATCGCGACCCGCTGCGCGCGCGAAAGGCCGATCCATGCCGCGACGGTGGCTTTCGAGGGACTGTCCGCCATAATCCACCGATAGCCGATTTCATGCACATGCATCAAGATTGACTCTGCCGCTCACGAAGCCTATATAGATGCAATTGCATCTACATCGTGAGGAGTTTCTCGCATGTCCGACAGGCTCACCCTCGTCTCGTTCGATCTCTGCCCCTACGTGCAGCGCGCGGCCATCGTGCTCGCCGAGAAAGGCGTGCCGTTCGAGCGGATCGACATCGATCTGGACAACAAGCCCGACTGGTTCCTGGCGATCTCGCCGCGCGGCGCCGTGCCTCTGCTGAAGGTCGGCGAGCACGTGCTGTTCGAGAGCGCGGCGATCGTCGAGTATCTCGACGAGACATACCGTCCCGCCTTGCATCCGGCGGACCCTGCGGCGCGTGCGCGCCACCGCGCCTGGATGGAGCTCGGTTCGGCGGTCCTGTCGGACATCTGGGTGATCGAGACCGCCGTTGACGAGAAGGCCTTCGGGGCGGCCGTTGCGGCGCTCAAGTCGAAATTCGCGCGCATCGAGGCCGAGCTGGCCGACGGCCCCTATCTCGCGGGCGAGGCATTCACGATGGTCGACGCCGTGTTCGCGCCGGCCTTCCGCTATTTTGACGTGTTCGACGAGATCGCCGATCTCGGCGTCTTCGAAGGGCTGCCGAAGGTCGCACGGTGGCGAGCAGCCCTCGCCCGCCGTCCGTCGGTGCGCAGTGCCGTGGTGCCGGACTATGCCGACCGCCTGCGCCGCTTCCTCATCGGAAAGGACGGAGTCCTGGTTCGCCAGGCTGCAGCCGCCTGACCGATCGGACGAGCGATCCGGCGCCGCCGAAGGCCGGCGACTACCTGCTCGCGACCAGATGTCCCGAAGCGCGGCCTGCGGCCGTCTCATGGGAGCCGGGAGCCGGCTGTTCCGCCGTATCGGCGTGAGCCGACGCGACGCCGAACCAGCTGGCGGCGGTGCTCACCACCGCATCCCAACCCGTCGGCTGCTTAGGACCGAAGGCCGCATCGAAGGCCTCGTCCTCGTCGGGCAGGAAGCGCGGGCCGACGAGACGCACCTTGCGGACGGTGCCGTCGGCGCCGGAAAATTCCGCATATTCAAAGACAGGCGCCGAAGCGTCAGGCTGTACCGCTATGTGAGCGGCGACAGGCCGCAGCACCGGCAACGGGATGCGGTCGATGCAGCCTTCGGCGGCAATGCGGGCAAGCGTGAGCCGGCCGCTGGGGCAGCTGCCCTCGGCCGCCTGCGCAGCGGCTCCTGCGAGCAGCGAGCCGGAAACGAGGCATACCGATAAGGCTGCCGAAAGTATGGAAAGGGTGCGAAACATCAAAATCATCCCCTCCCGACGACGCGCCGGGTTCTTCTGAGGCCTGCCTTGAGGCCATCGAATGTGCTGATCGGCGGAGAAATGCGCGAATCAGGCGCGCGGTTCCATCAGCCACGGGAGCTGAAGAGACACGACCGATAGCGCGAGAGGGCGATGGCCGCGAGAAGATGCTTCCCGGGGGGACGGGCCGCCATCGGACGGACCGGTTCGCCGATGTCGATCGATGGTAGTCTCACGACAATCGGCGCGTGAGCAGGCGTTGATCTCGACTCCTGCCGCCAACGTTCGGCGCCGGATGGCGCCGCCGCGCATCAGCCGGGTGTGAAGAGGATCGCGGCGAACAGCATGACGAAGACCGCGTCGGCCGCAGCGGCAAATCCGGCTGGCCGGCGAAGATAGCGGCGCCCACCGCCGAGCACCAGCGCGATGAACGTGACCTTGCTCACGCCCGCAATAATCAGAATCGGCCCCTGCATGGACGAGGTCCATCCGCCGTAGATCAGCGAGAGGCCGACCAGCGTCACCAGGACGCCCCAGTTGCGCACGATGATTTCGGCAAGCGGCCCCTCGAGCGTCTCCCCGAACATGGAGTCCGTCGCCTGGCGCGGCATGAACGCGGCCTGCACCATCGTGGCGGTCAGCACGCCGCTAGCGATCATGATCCAGTCGCCGCTCTCGGCAATCCAGCCCATCCTGCACCCCGTTTGTGCTTGCCCGTCAGGCGCAGGCCGACTTCGCGCGGAGCCCGGGCCCGTGCGGGTTCGGGCGAGGCCGCTGGATACGCAACCTGAGCAGCCCCGACCCTACTCCGCCGGCTCCGCCTCCCGCGCCGCCGCGCGCGCGGCCGGGTTGTTGGGATGCGTCGTCCAGTTGGCATAGGTCGGCTCGACCACCCGGCCCGTGCGCGGATCGATCGACCCAACCGCCATCGGCTCCATGGTGATGCAGTTCTCGACCGGGCAGACATTGACGCAGAGATTGCAGCCGACGCATTCGTCGTCCATCACCTCGAAATGCCGGCGGCCGTCGACCATCGAGGTGATCGCCTGGTGCGAGGTGTCCTCGCAGGCGATGTGGCAGCGCCCGCACTTGATGCAGAGGTCCTGGTTGATGCGCGCCTTGGTGACGTAGTTCAGGTTGAGATACTGCCAGTCGGTGACGTTCGGCACCGCGCGGCCGATGAAGTCGTCGAGCGTCGCGAACCCCTTCTCGTCCATCCAGTTCTCCAGCCCGTCGATCATCTCCTGCACGATCTTGAAGCCGTAGGTCATGGCCGCGGTGCAGACCTGGACGTTGCCGGCGCCGAGCACCATGAACTCGACCGCGTCGCGCCAGGTGCCGATGCCGCCGATGCCCGAGATCGGCAGCCCCCGCGTCTGCGGGTCGCGCGCGATCTCGGCCACCATGTTCATCGCGATCGGCTTCACCGCCGGCCCGCAATAGCCGCCATGCGTGCCCTTGCCGTCGATCGAGGGCTCGGGCGAGAACGTATCGAGATTGACCGCGGTGATCGAGTTGATCGTGTTGATCAGCGACACAGCGTCGGTGCCGCCCGCATGCGCGGCCCGCGCCGGATGGCGGATGTCGGTGATGTTGGGCGTCAGCTTGGTGATCACCGGCATGCGCGTGTACTGCTTGCACCAGCGCACGACCATCCCGACATATTCCGGCACCTGGCCGACGGCCGAGCCCATCCCGCGCTCGCTCATGCCGTGCGGGCAGCCGAAATTGAGCTCGATCCCGTCCGCCCCAGTCTCCTCGACCAGCGGCAGGATCGACTTCCAGGCATTCTCCTCGCACGGGACCATGATCGAGGCGACCAGCGCCCGGTCGGGCCACTTCGCTTTGACCTCCTTCATCTCGCGGAGGTTCACGTAGAGGTCGCGGTCGGTGATCAGCTCGATATTGTTGAGCCCCGCCAGACGCCTGTCCCCGCCCCAGATCGCGCCGTAGCGCGGCCCGTTGACGTTGACGACCGGCGGCCCCTCCTCGCCCAGCGTCTTCCACACCACGCCGCCCCAGCCCGCCTTGAAGGCCCGCTCGACATTGTAGGCCTTGTCGGTCGGCGGCGCCGAAGCCAGCCAGAACGGATTGGGCGACTTGATGCCGACGAAGTTGCTGCGGATATCAGCCATGTAGGTTCCTCCCAGAATTGAGGACGCGGGATCAGTTTGCTATGTAAAGCTCTTCGTGGGCACGGGAATGAAGAGGTATGCCGCCATGGCCTCGGAACGTATCTTCACGATCAACCTTCATCCGCAGCCCGAGGGTGGGTTCACGGTGCTCGTGCCGGCACTGCCTGAAGTTGTAACCGAAGGCGATACCCGCGAAGAAGCGCTCGCCAACGCGCGCGAGGCGATCGAGCTTGTCCTCGAAATGTACCGGGACGAAGGCTGGGCGATTCCGGAAGACATCTCGACCGAGTCCGTTCCCCTGACAGTGGCTGCCTGACGCATGGCGAGACTGCCGGCGCTGAGCGGCAGGATGCTCGTCAAGGCACTGATGAAGGCCGGCTTCACGATCGATCGCACCAGCGGAAGTCACCACATCCTCAAGCATCCCGGCCCGCCGCCTCGTAGCGTGACGGTTCCTGTGCATGGCAACAGGGAACTGAAGCGCGCGACCCTGAGCGGCATTCTCAAGCAGGCCGGACTGAGCATCGAGGATCTCAGCAACAAGCTCTAAGGAGCAGGAAGGGTGCCTGCCTGCTTGTAGCGCCGGTGTAGCGACCAGACGAGACGGCCTGGTAGCAGCACTGCCGACAGACTGGTTGCGGATGCCTGCCATTGTCATTTCCCTTCAGTGGAGGCAAGCAGTGGGTCTAGGTCTACGTTAGCTTCGGACAATCGATTGCGTGCAGCGTCGTAGACAGTGCGATCGAATGTCTTCGGATGATGAAGCACGACCGCTTCGAACGTAAGTTCCGGGTGGCCGCGCGTGATCAGGTCTGTGAAGCCTGCCGACGGTTCCGGCTTAAGTGTCAGGTCGGAAACGGTCTTGGCTTCGCCGTCCCGGGCAATCTTCTGCCTCGTGCGCGACAAGCGAACCGTCTTGCCTCGCTCGTCGCGAAGCATTTCCTCAAGCGCATGAATGGACTGCCAGACATCATGTTCGACAGTTCCGGGGTTGGCTTCCGGCTGGACCTCACAAAGCCGCAGGAATGCCGCACGCTCCACCGTTGCTGAACCCTCCCGTCGGGCGTTGACGATGTATGTCCGGAGTCGGTCCGGGTCCTTGACCGTGGCAATCGTTGCCAAGGCGGCTCGCTCGAGTTTTGTTAGCTCCGCCATCGGACTACTACCCCATCAGCGCCCGATGAATGCTCTCCGCCGCGTCCCGGCCCTGCGCGACCGCGGCGACGGTCAGGTCGTCGCCGCCGGCGACGCAGTCGCCGCCCGCCCACACCATCGCCATCGAGGTACGCCCTTCGGCGTCGACGCGGATGCGGCCGTTCTCCAGCGCCAGTTGCGTCCCGCTGCCGTTCAGGGGTGCGGCGTCGAAACTCTGCCCGATCGCCTTGAACACCTGGTCCGCCTCGATCCGCACCGTCTCGCCGGTTCCGGCCAGGCGGCCGTCCTGCATCACCGTGTATTCGAGCTCGATGCCGGAGACCCGGCCGCCCGCCTCGATCACGCGCACCGGCTTCAGCCAGTGGCGGATGACGACGCCTTTTGCGGTCGCCAGTTCCTGCTCCCATTCCGAGGCGTTCATGTGCTCCTTGCCGCGGCGGTAGCAGATGGTCACTTCCTGGGCGCCGAGAAGCTTGGCCTGCACGGCCGCATCGATCGCCGTCATGCCGCCGCCGATGACGACGACGCGCCGGCCGATCGGCAGGCCGGAAAGGTCGTCCGCCTGGCGCAGCACGCCGATGAAGTCGACCGCGTTGTCGACGCCGTCGAGGTCCTCGCCCTCGGCGCCAAGCGCGTTGACGCCGGTGAGCCCCATGCCGAGGAAGACCGCGTCGTAGCCCTCGTTGAGTTCGGCCAGCGAGAGATCGCGTCCCAGCATCCTGTCGTTGACGATCGAGATGCCGCCGATCGCGGTGATGTAGTCTACCTCCGCCTGCGCGAAACCGTCGACCGACTTGTAGGCGGCGATGCCGTATTCGTTGAGCCCGCCGGGCTTCGGCCGCGCCTCGAACACGGTCACCTCGTGGCCGTGCATGGCGAGGCGGTGGGCGCAGGCAAGGCCCGCCGGCCCCGCCCCGACCACGGCGACCTTCCTGCCCGACGGCATCGCGCGCTGGTAGAACTGCTTCTCGCGCGCCATCGCCGTATCGGTCGCATAGCGCTGCAGCAGGCCGATCCGCACCGGCTTGCCCTCCGCCGTCTCGCGCACGCAGACTTCTTCGCACAGCGTCTCCGTCGGGCAGACGCGGGCGCACATGCCGCCGAAGATGTTCTGGTCGAAGATGGTCTTGGCCGAGCCGAGCGGATTGCCCGTCGCGATCTGCCGGATGAAGAGCGGGATGTCGATCGAGGTCGGGCATGCCTGCATGCACGGCGCGTCGTAGCAGAAATAGCAGCGGTCCGCCTCGACCAGCGCCTCGTGCTCCGTCAGCGGCGGGTGCAGGTCGGCGAAATTCGCATCGTACTCGGCAGGCGTCAGCCGGGCGGCGGCGATGCCCTGCTTGAACTGGCCTTCAGCCATCGGGTTCCCCATCGTTGTTTTTCCGGAGGCTAGCACAACGCCATTTTTTATCAATCGGTCAAAAATGGAAAAGCTGAAGCCTGACAAAAACTTGACTTCAACTATCAAGTAATATCCGGCCTCCGCATCGTCGTCGCCCGGCAAGCTTGAAGATGCTCAGCGGAGTCCAGAGGACCGGGACACGCGCGCACGCGCGGAGCCCGGCCAGGCAATTTGAATGCGGTCGAGGGGCCGCCGCTCGCTGGCGGAGAGCGCATCGCTCTCTCCTTGATCGTGACGGGGAACTGATCGATATTCGCCATATGCGCAAGCCCGCCAAGACGCCGTCCCGCAATTCGACGCAAGGCAGCGCGCGCGCAGGCGCATTCATTGGCCGCGCCGGGGCCGGCCTGCTGATTCCGCGTCCCGATTTCAAGCCGGGAAGTTTCAGCCGCGAGGAGCTGGATCGGGCTATCCGAGGGGCCAAACGGCGTCAGACGGCGGTGCAGGCGGGCTGAGGATTGGCCGCAAGGAGTCGATCTTCAGCTGGATCGACAAGGTCAAATGGGGGCCGGTACGCATCACATGACGAGCGGGGGCGGCAGCCGGACTTCCACATCACCCGTGCCGGCCCTCTGCGATCGCTGGTCTACCCTGGCTTTCCTCGCATCGTTTGTGCGCGAGCCGATCCTGGCGACACGTCGGCTACACGAGAAAAACGGCCCGTTCGTGCGGCTCGAATATCCCTTCGGCTCGGGCAAGCGTCCGCGCTGCGGCTACGCGATCGCCGACTCGGAGCTCCTGCGCGCGATGCTGTCGGCGACGGACGTATGGCGCAACGTCAAGATAACCTTCACCGGTCTGCCGAACCACGCCTCCAAGCGGCTCAACATGGGCATGACGCGGCTGCGCGGCGCCCGCCACGAGCACTATCGCAAGCTGATCGCAGCACCGCTGAAGAAGCCGGCGATCGCGGCCATGGCGCCGGAAATGGCGCGGCTTGCCGATGATCATGTGAGGCAATGGCCGCAAGGCGTGGAGCTCGATCTTCCGAAACAGGCCAAGAGCCTCGCCACGGTGCTGGCGGTGGGGCTGCTCTTCGGGGCCGACATCGCCCGCGCGCGCCCGATCAGCGACCTGATCACCGAGCATATCGCCGCGAGCTGGTTCATCCCCGGGCTGGCGCTGGCGAGATGGCTGCCCAAGGCCAGCGAGCAGGAGCGGTTGATCCTGGAATGGGCGCAGGAGAAGCGCGGCGACCTCGACGCGCGCGACCTGCTCTCCGTGCTCGTCAACAATCCCGACGAGAGGGGCGAGCCTCCCTCGCCCGAGATCATCGTGGGCATCATGACCTTCTTGTTCGGCGCGGCCTACGACACCTGCCAGAACGCGCTGACCTGGGCGCTCGTCCTGCTCACCCAGCATCACGAGATCGCCGAGCGGCTGGCAGCCGAGATTGACGACGCGTTCGGGGGCGACCTCCCCACGGCGGCGCGGCTTGCCGAGCTCCCGCTGCTGAATGGGGTCACGCGGGAAGCCATGCGCCTTATGCCGCCGGTGCCGCTTCAGTTCCGCAAGTCGCTCTTGCCGACGACGCTCGGCGGCTGCGACGTCGACGTCGGCACGCGCGTGCTGGTCAGCGCCCATCTGATCAACCGCAATCCCGCGCTCTATCCCGACCCCGACCGCTTCGTCCCCGACCGCTGGCTTGGCTGCAACCCGTCGGCCTTCGACTATCCGGTATTCGGCGCCGGCACGCATATGTGCCCGGGCATCACCTTCGGCTACCAGATGATGAAGATCGCTCTCGCCACCATCGTCGCCCGCCACCGGGTGGAACTGGCGCCCGGCGCCCGTGTCGACTACCGCACGGCCATCACGCTCACCGCGACCGGCCGGGTCGGCATCGTCCTGCGCCCGCACGGGACCACCGGCCGCGGACCCGCGCTCAGCGGCCGCTTCCGCCAGATCGTCGCCCTGCCCTGACTGCCGCCTGTCCGAGGAGATGCCAATGGACGCCCGCGAGCGCATGATCCGCGTCTACGACAAGACGATGATCGGCCGCCACCAGCGCCGCTACTACGGCGACAGCGACTTCTTCAACTTTGGCTATTGGGGCGACGGCGCCAGCAGCCAGGCGGAAGCCTCGGCGGCGCTGGTCGACCAACTCCTCGCCCGCATCCCCGGGAAATCCGGCGAAATCCTCGATGTCGCTTGCGGGCTTGGAGCCTCGACGAAGCGCCTGCTGGCGTTTTATCCGCCCGAGGCGGTGACGGCGATCAACATCTCCGCGCGCCAGCTCGCCCGCGCCCGCGAGAACGCGCCGGGCTGCACGTTCCTCGCCATGGACGCCGCGAAACTGGACTTCGCCGATGCGCGCTTCGACGCTGTCGTCTGCGTCGAGGCGGCCTTCCATTTCGACACCCGCGCCGCCTTCCTCGCCGAGGTCTTCCGTGTCCTGAAACCGGGCGGCCGGCTCGTGCTCTCCGACATCCTGTTCAAGCCGGTCGTGTCGCGCTTCTCCGAGCGGACGCAGGTGCCGAAGGCCAACCTTCTGCCTTCGATCGACGCCTACCGGGAAATGATGGAGAGGATCGGCTTCACCGAGGTCAGGATCGACGACGAGACCGACAATTGCCTCGGCGGCTTCCGCCGCAGCCTCGCAGCCTGGCCGGCCCGCGAGCGCGCTGCCGGCCGCATGAGTTTCGGCACCGGACTCGCGGCACGGATCGTCGCCGGAGGCATCGCCACGTGGTTTGGCCTTACGTCCAGAAACTATCTGCTGGTCTCTGCCCGCAAGCCCGATTGAACCCCCTCTCGCCCACCCGCGGATTTTTTGCGCGAATCTATCCACGCCAACGCCCGCCGCTTCATAATCCGTCGGCCCATAAAGGAGGATGCGAATGGGGTGGATGGACTGGGACATCGAGGCGGAGCGGAAGGTGCTGGAGCGCATAGTGATGCTGCTTCTGTCACTCGCCGCTCTCGCTGACCGCGCATCTGGCCTGCCTGCCCCTGCGCGCCTCCACGTCCTCGCGATCCTGGGAAGTGGCGAGGCCGTGGCACGCTGCTTCGTCATCGAGATGGCGGTCGGCGCACCGCTTGAGGTCGATGCCGCCGCTTGCCCGGTGGTCGAAGACGCCGCGCGGCTTGCGATCGCTTTCCGCACCCTGGCGCTCGTGCTCGCCACGATGCTGGCCGAGACCCCGCGCCTTCGACATTTCCCGGTCTGGGCGCACCTGGGCACGGCCGCTCTGCCGACGCCGCCGCGCAAGGCCGCCGGACCGGAAACATGCCCCGCGCTACCTGCGCCCGATACGTCGTGAACCCGCTATTTCCCCGCAAACGAGGCAGGATCGGAGGCGGTGGCGCGAGAGGGCGCGGCCGTCGCGAACCTGCTTGTCCGTCACCCCCGCAACCGCTCGTAGTTGGCATCGAACAGCGGCGCCGGCTGCAGTCGCGCGGCATGCCTGCAGCCAAGAAACTCGATCTCGAAACCCTCGCCTGCATCCGCGATCGCCTTGGGCACGTAGCCGAGCGCGACGGAAGAGCGCGAATGGTGCGCATAGCCGCCTGACGTGACCCAGCCGACCACTTCGCCATTGTGCCGGATCGGCTCGTCGCCGATGACGTCGGCATCGACCGCGTCGACGATGAAGGTCCGCAGGCGCAGCCTCCCGCCTTTCTCACGCTCGGCAAGGGCCGCCGCCTTGCCGATGAAGTCGGTCTGCTTCCCATACGCCACGAAGCGGTCGAGCCCGGCCTCGAGCGGCCCGTAGATCGGCCGGTACTCCCTCGCCCAGGAGCCATAGCCCTTCTCGAGCCGCAGCGCGTTGAGCGCGCGCGAGCCGAACAGGCCGATGCCGAATTCTTCGCCCGCCGCCATCAGCGTCTCGAAGACATGGCGCTGGTATTCCGGCGCCATCCAGATCTCGTAGCCGAGATCGCCCGTGTAGCTGATGCGCCCGACAATGCAGGGCGCCATGCCGATGTCCATCCGCCGCACCGCCATGAAGGGGAAGGCGCCGTTCGAGACATCGTCATGCGTGACCCTCGCCAGCAGGTCCCGCGCCCGCGGCCCGGCGATGGCGAGGCCCACGAGCGAGAGCCCGAGCGCCTCCACCTTCACCGCAGAACCCGCCGGCAAGTGACTCTCGAACCAGCGCATATGGAACTGCTCGGCGACCCCGGAGCCGAAGATGAAGTACTCCGTCGTCCGCGCCGCACCCCCACCCTCTATCCCTCCCCACAAGGGGGAGGGAGTCGTCGTCGCCGCGCCTTCCGCGACACCGCTTCCGCCAGGCCCCGACGCAGCAGGCAAGGCCACAGCATCGCCACCCCCCTCCCCCTTGTGGGGAGGGGTAAGGGGTGGGGGTACGTGGCGGCCGCCAGAGGGTGGGGCTACCTGCCCACCGTGGGACAGACTGGCCACCGTGAAATCCCCGATCAGCCGCCCGTCCTCCTTCAGCATCGGCGCCAGCGTCATCCTGCCCGGCGCCGGCAACCGGCAGGCGAGCAGCCGGTCGAGCCATTCGGCCGCCCCCGCGCCAGTCACCCGGTATTTGGCGAAGCTTGAAATCTCCATCAGCCCGACGCGCTCCCGCACCGTGCGCACTTCCGATCCGACATGCTCGAAATCGGTCGAGCGCCGCCACGAGAACTCGTCCCTCACCCCCTCCGGCGCAAACCAGAGCGGCACCTCGAGCCCGAAGGCCGCGCCCCATTGCGCCCCGTGCGCCGACAGCGCGTCGTAGACCGGCGTCGTCCTCAGCGGCCGCCCTGCCAGCAGCTCCTCGTTGGGGAAGCGGATCGAGAAGCGGCGCGAATAGTTCTCGCGCACCTTGGCGTTGGTGTAGGCCATGGATGCCCAGTCGCCGTAGCGCGCCACGTCCATGGCCCAGATGTCGGCGCCCGGATCGCCTTCCGTCATCCAGTTGGCGAGCGCCAGCCCGACGCCGCCTCCCTGGCTGAAGCCCGCCATCACCCCGCACGCGACCCAGAAGCCCGGCAGTCCCCGCACCGGCCCGATCAACGGGTTGCCGTCGGGCGCGAAAGTGAAGGGCCCGTTGATGATCTGCCTTATCCCGACCTTCTGGAAGGCCGGGAAGTGCCGGAAGCCCACCTCCAGCGACGGCGCGATGCGGTCGATGTCGGGCTCGAGAAGCTCATGGCCGAATTCCCACGGCGTCTCCCGCTCCGACCACGCCTTGCCGGCCTTCTCGTAGGTGCCCATCAGCATGCCGCCGCGCTCCTGGCGCAGATAGAGCTCGCCGTCGAAATCGATCGCGTGGATGATCTCCATGCCGGTCGCCTCGTTCCAGGCCTTCACCTCCGGCATGTCCTCGGTGATGAGATACATATGCTCCATGGCGAGCACCGGCAGTTCGAGCCCGACCATGCGCCCGACCTCGCGCGCCCACAGCCCGCCCGCATTGACGACGTGTTCGGCGACCACGTCGCCCTTGTCGGTGCGCAGGAGCCAGCCTTCGGCACGGCGCTCGATCGCCTCGACCTTGGTGAAGCGGTTGATCTCGGCGCCGAGTTTGCGCGCCGCCTTGGCGTAGGCATGCGTCACGCCCGACGGGTCGAGATGGCCGTCGACCACCGTGCGCACCGCGCCGACGAACTGCTTCGGGTCGAGGAGCGGCATCAGCCGCCCCGCCTCCTCGGCCGAAATCTCTTCCAGCTCGATGTCGAGATAGCGGCCCTTGGCGACCAGGTTGCGCAGCCAGTCCATCCGCGCCTGCGTCGCCGCCAGCATCACGCCGCCGGTGAGATGCACACCCGTCGCCTGGCCCGACAGCTCCTCGATCTCCTTGTAGAGGTTGATCGTGTATTTCTGCAGCTTGGCGATGTTGGGGTCGCCGTTGACGGTGTGCATGCCGCCGGCCGCGTGCCAGGTGGAGCCGGAGGTCAGCTCGTCACGCTCCAGAAGCATGATGTCGGTCCAGCCGGCGCGCGCCAGGTGGTAGAGCACCGAGCAGCCGACGACGCCGCCGCCGACGACGGCGACACGAGTATGGGATTTCATGAGCAATTCCGTTGGATAGGCGCGCGAAGTGATTCTGGGCGCAAGGTCTTTGATTCAGGACGTGAAGTTGGATATGCCGCGACGGCGCCGCGATCCCGCTTCGGCGCCCAGCCGAGAGGACGACGATGGATTACGTGTTCGAGCCTGCGCAGGTCGCCGGCGTGCCGACGGATGACGGCAGGCTGTTTCCGGTGCGCCGCATCTTCTGCGTCGGCCGCAACTACGCGGCCCACACGCTGGAGATGGGCGGGCAGCCGGACCGTGAGCTTCCCTTCTTCTTCTGCAAGCCGGCCGACGCTGTCGTCACCGGCGGCGCCGACGTCCCCTACCCGCCCGCGACGTCCGACCTGCATCACGAGATGGAGCTGGTGCTCGCGATCGGCCGCGGCGGCGCCGACATATCGGCCGAGGCCGCGCCCAGCCATGTCTGGGGCTATGCCGCCGGCATCGACCTCACCCGCCGCGACCTGCAGGCGGAGGCCAGGAAGGCCGGCCGGCCCTGGGACATGGGCAAGGCCTTCGACCACTCCGCCCCCATCGGCACGATCGCTGCGGCCGCGCGGATCGGCCACCCGTCGAGCGGACGAATCGTGCTGACCGTCGATGGCGAGACCAGGCAATCCTCCGACATCGCCCTGATGGTCTGGTCGGCACCCGAGATCGTCGCCCACCTCTCGCGCCTCGTGCGCCTCGAAGCCGGCGACCTCATCTTCACCGGCACGCCGGAAGGCGTCGGCCCGGTGAAGTCCGGCGAGACGCTGCGGGGGACGATCGAAGGCGTCGGCACGGTGACGGCGAGGATCGTCGCGCGCTGACGGCTCCTCGATTGCCCGCCCGGTAGCAGAATCCCCCCCTCCGTCACGGGCCCAAGCCCGTGCCACCTCCCCCCCGCTTCGCGGGGTGGAGGATGGGCGCCAGGTCCCGCGACAGCGCATCCTCCACCCCGCGAAGCGGGGGGGAGGTGGCACGCGAAGCGTGACGGAGGGGGGGACCACGACCTCCGCGACCTCTACAAATCCGCCAAGACCGGAAGCCTCCGGTCTCACGGCTCCCCTCCGCCGATCTCCTCCTTGCGCCGCGCCACATAGGCGTCCAGTTCCTCTCGGGCGCCCGCCTCCATCGGCGGCTGCTCGTACTCGGCCAGCGCCTTCTTCCACACGCCCGTCGCGCGCTGCGTCGCGTCGAGACCGCCGGCCTCCTGCCAGCTCTCGTAGTTCTGCCAGTTGGAGAGGAGCGGCTGGTAGAAGGCGGTCTGGTAGCGCTCCAGCGTGTGCGCGTCGCCGAAGAAATGGCCGCCGGTCGGCACCCGCGCCAGCGCGTCGAGCGCCAGCTCGCCCTCGTCCACCCTGATCGGCGTGAGGAACTCCATCATGTGCTGGATCATCTCGACATCCATGACGAGCTTCTCGTAGCTCGCCGTCAGCCCGCCCTCCTGCCAGCCGGCGGCGTGGTAGATCAGGTTGCCGTGGCCCAGGATCGCGCTCCACAGCGCCATCATCGTCTCCCAGGCCCCCTGCGCGTCGGCGGCATTGGAGGCCGAGCCCGGCGTCGTGCGATAGGGCAGACGGTAGCGCCGCGCGAGCTGGCCCGAGGCGACGTTGGCCTTGGCGTTCTCCGGCGTGCCGAAGGCCGGCGCGCCGGACCTCATGTCCACGTTCGAGGTGAAGGCGCCGTAGATCACCGGCGCGCCCGGCCGCACGAGCTGCGTCAGCACGATGCCCGCCAGCGCCTCCGCATTCTGCTGGGCCAGCGCGCCGGCGAGCGTCACCGGGCTCATTGCCCCCATCAGCGTGAACGGCGTGATGCACACGCACTGCCCGTGCTCGGACATGGCGATCAGCCCGTCCAGCATCTCGCCGTCGAAGCGCCGCGGCGAGTTGACCGAGATGATCGTCGTCAGCGCCGGATCGGCGGCCATCTCGTCGAGCGAGAGGCCGCGCGCGATCGCCATCATCCTGATGCCGTCGAGCGCCCTGCCCCGCCCGATCGCCGAGACGTGGAACGATTTGTCCGTCAGCGTCAGATTGGCGAGATAGGTGTCGAGGTGGCGCGAGTTCGCCGGCAGCTCGACCGGCGCGCAGACCTGGTTGCCGAGCATATGGATGCAGTTGAAGTGCTGCGCCAGCCGAACGAGGTCGCAATAGTCGGCATGGTTGCCCGCCCGCCGCCCGCGCTCCATGTCGTGGACGTTGGGGGGCCCCGCGACCAGGGTGAAGCTGATCGCGTCGCCGCCGAGCGGGATGGCGTTCTCCGGATTGCGCGGCGTGAGCGCGAATGACGACGGCGCCGTCTTCAGCGCCTCCGCAACCAGGCCGCGGTCGACGCGGACGGTGCCGCTCGATTGGTCCACCGCCGCCCCTGCCCGTGCAAGGAGATCGAGCGCCCGCGGGCTCATGAACTCCATGCCGAGATCCTCGAGGATCGTCAGCGACGCCTCGTGGATCGCCTCGACCTGGTCGGCCGACAGGAGCTCCATCGGCGGATAGGGATTGCGGACCTTCCGCCGCGGCAATTGCGGGATAGCTGCAGGACCCTTCTGCGCGGCCCGGTCGGCGGAGCGTCTGCGTCGCGGTTGCTCGTTCATGCCGCCGCTCCGGCGTCTACGGCGGCCGAAGCGGCCACCAGATCGAGGAGCGGCGCGACCGACCGCAAGGTCTCGATTTCCGTCACCATGCCCTCGATCGCCCGCGCGCGGCCGGCCACCCCGCCGGCTGCCATCAGTTCGTGGAACTTGTCGCTCACCTCCGCGTCCGACAGCGGGTTCTCGGCGCCGCCGCGCGCGGTCGCCGGCCGCGAGGCAAGCTCCCGTCCGTCCTTCAGCCGCACCGTGACGTCGGCCCAGCGCTCGGCAGGAAACAGCGCGGAGTAGCGCGGTTCCTCGACCAGCCGCACCTTTCGCGAGAGGGCGAGCATATCCGACGCCGACAGCGCATCCCCGTCGATCTCGCCGGGGCCGACCCGCCCGCGCACCATCAGAGCGGCCAGAGGGAACGGCAGGCTGTACTGCGCCTCCTCCGTTGTCCGCGGCTCGGAGACGGCGAGCCGCGCGGCTTCATGGAAGGTCCGGACGGTGACCGTCTCGATCGCCTCGTGCTGGAGCCTCTCGTCGCGCATCAGCTGCGTGGCCGCCTCCATCGCCGGCTGCGCCCAGCGGCAGACCGGCCAGGGCTTCAGATACTGCTCGGCGATCCGCCACCGCGTGCCGAGATCGCTCCACAGATCGCCGACCTCACTGGCCTCGACGGTCAGCGCCGGCGCGCCGGTGAAACCCTCGCGCGCCAGCATCGCCGCCATGACGCCCGCCATCGCGCCCCATCCCGACCCGTCCTTGACCATGGTCGGGTGGTCGATGCAGCGCATCATCTGGCTGCGCGGTCCGTGATACTCGGCGATGCCCAGCGCCTCCCGCGTCCGCGCCTCGTCGAGCCCGAACATCCGCGCGCCGACCGCCGCCACGCCGAGCGCGACCCAGGCGCCGGACGTGTGGTAGTCGGCCGCCATCGCGTGGAGCGCGATCCCGGCGCGGATCGCCACCTCGTAGCCAACCACGAGGCCGGCAAGGAAATCCTCGCCTCTCGTCTCGGCGCCGGCGAAGGCCGCCAGCCCCGCCAGCACGCCGCAGCCCGCATGGCCCTTGGTCAGCGGGTGGCCGTCATGGGCGTCGAAGGCGTCGACCGTCGTCGCATTGGCGAGCGCCGCGCCCGCCGGACTGGCGCTGCGCCCGTCGAAGAAGAAGCGGGCCGAACCGCCGCCGAAACTCGCGCCCGCAACATTACGGACGATCCGGCTCGCCGGCAGCCGCGAGCCGGCGGCCGCGACGCCGATCAGGTCGAGCAGGCTGCGCTTCGCCAGATGCGGCACCGCGGCCGGAGCATTGCCGAGGCGGAACCCGTGGATGAATCGAACTGCCTCTCCCGCCATCGGCCGCCTCCGCAGACAGGGGCAGTACATTCGCCTGCCCCGGCCAGGAGATATCATCGAGTCGTACCGTCGATTGAGCTGTCACTATTCCGACACCAGCAGGCGCATTTTAGCGGCAGCGGCAGACCTGGCGCTATGGATGTCGCAATAGCAATATAAGAGGTCGGATTCATTTTCTCGCAGTTCGGCGGCCTTGCCCTGCCTTTTTGTCGCCATTGTCAGAGGCGCGGTGTGCGCGGCTCGCGGCCCTCCCTCACGCCCAACATCGATAGCACTGCCTATCCTTCACACCCGTGCTTGCCGATTTGAATAGGCGCGATCAAATAGACTTTTAAATGAGTTAATATCATAGTATAATAAGATCAATTCGCCAACTTTTTTGGTCAACCGGTGGGGCGGCGGACTCCTCGATCTTACCCATCTTTCGATGTAGGAGGGCTGAAGAATGAGCTTTCGCGACGAATTGGTCAGGCAAGCTACAATTGAGTTCGGAGAAATGGACGGGGCGAAAGAACCCGGTGCGAACAGTTCGCAGTCCGCAAGCAAGACTGCGAAGGCACGCGAACTAATTGAGAAATATTGGAGGGAGGGACTGGAACGTTCGGCGTCGAACGCGAAATTGGAGGTCAACAAGCGAACTGCGTGGTCCGCGGCATTCGTCTCGTTCTGCGTTCGCAAGGCGCTCAAGAGTTCCGGGAATGCGGCCAAGTTTGACTTCAGCGCGTCTCATTCCGTGTACATTGGCCAGTCGCTTCGGAACGACTTCGCGGGCGTGACCAAGCCTGCCTTCTTTGGCGAGCCTGCGACTGGGGTTGGAAAAGTAAAGCCGACGGTTGGAGACATCGTCGGATGGTCTCGGGCGGCCAATATCTCCAACTATGAAAGAGCTTTGGCCGCTGCGCGGGCTACACCCAAGCCTGAAATGTACTCGAGCCACTGCGATATCGTGATCGAGGTTTCTTCAGGGAAAGCTACCATGATCGGGGGGAACGTCAGCAACAGCGTCTCCAAGACGGTCATCACGCTTGATTCTGACGGCTGTATGCCCGTTCGCCCGTTCCGCTTTGATATTACGGGCGCGATTATCTCCGGCCCTTTTATTGTGGTTATTCAGCATCGGTCTACGTGAGGTCGATGGCAGAGGATCGGAGGTGTCCGACGCCGGCAAAGGCTTCGATGGTCGACAGGAGGGGCTATCCCGAAAGGGCACCGTCCGTGGGACCGCAATCGAACCTCCATCCACGAATCGTGCCCGACAACGATCGCTCGCGGGAAGTTCCTCGCCGCGCTCTTTCCCTTGGGCAACGGCCGCGCTAGCTTCCGCGGGGGGCACCAGAGGAGCTACCCATGCGCATTGCAGTTCTCGCCATAGCGCCCGCATTTCTCTTCGCCGGCCCCGTCGCGTTCGGTCCCGGAAAGGCGGCGGCGTCCGACAAGCCCGTCGGCTCCGAATGCATCCAGCAGACCGACGACCGCAGCGGCTGCGACCATCGCCGTCCGGAGCCGACCACCTCCTGATCCGCGCTCCGCGCGCCGCATCCGGCGCCGTAAGACCTTGGTGAGGAATTGCCGCCAATCTTCCTGGCAGGGTTCGGGAGTTCGGATTGGCGGTCGTCTTTTCACTATCCGAGTGGGTGATGCTGCTCATCTTCGCAGCCTTCGGCGTGCTGTGCCTGCTCGCCGCGCTCGGCTTCCTCTCCTTCTTCAGGATGCGGGCAGAGGGCCGGCCGCAGCGCGTGCCGGTCACCACCTTCCTCAGCGCGATCACGACGGCATGGGCGCTGTCGCTCGGCTTCGCGGCCGCGGACGTCTGGTCAATGCGCGCCAATGCCGAGCAGGCGGCCAGCGAGGAGCGTTCCGCGATCGGGCGCCTGGCCGGGATGGCCAGCCGTGATGCGCTCGGCCTCGACGAATTGATGGAGGCCGTTGCCGGCTACAAGGCGGCCGTCGTCGTCCACGAATGGATCGGGGGCGCGAATGCCGACCCGCTGCCGGAGGTTGACGAGGCGGTCCAGAACATACGCCTCGCCATCGTGGACGCGGTGAAGAGCGACCAGCCGTCGCCGCTGATCACCAAGATGATCAACGATTTCGACGAATTGCAGGATGCCCGCAACAAGCGCCTCGCCATCGGCGGCAGCTCGATGGGCGAGTACAAATGGTACCTGGTGCTGTTCCTGACCTTCCTGTCGATGGTGGCCATCGCGGCAGTTCACGCCGACAGGCCGATCGGCGGCCGCAACGCGCTGGGCGTCTATACGGTCGCCGCCGTGGTGAGCCTGTGGATTCTCGCGCTCTACGCCAACCCCTATACCGGCCTCACGCGCATCGACCTCGACTCGGTCAACGTGCCGGTCGGCCTCGCCTCCTGAGCCGTCAGTCCTTGCGCTGCGGGTCGGGCTCCTCCCCGTCTCCAGCGGCCCCGATGGCCCGTCGCGCCTCTTCGGGCGAGGAGGCCGTCTGAACCGGCCGGTCGGGCTGCGCGGAAGGCTCTCCAGTGGGCGCCGAGGGATCGGGCGCGGTGACGCCGGGCTCCACCCGCGCACTCGCGGCCTGGCGTCCTTGTCCGACCTCGGTCATTGTCTTGGCGGGATCGGATTCGCCCGGCAGCGCCGAAATGTCCTCCGACGGCGGCACGCCCTCGTCGGCCGGCGCTTCGGATTGTTCGACCGATTCGCCCCCGCCGCCCTCGCCTGCCCGCACCGGCTGGTGCGGCGCGTCGGGGCCGGGGTCGTCGGTCGCTGGATCGCGGTCTTCCTTGCCCTTGAAGCTGATCACCGGCTCCTGCCTGGCAAGCTGCTCGTCCGACAGCCAGCACAGGCTGAAGTGCCCATCGCCGAGATTGCGGTGCGGCGGCACCTGCGTCTCGCAGAGGCTGTCGGGCACGAGGTGCTTGTAGCGGCACCGGGTCTGGAACGGGCAGCCGGGCGGGGGGTTCATCGCCGACGGGATGTCGCCCTCCAGCACGATGTGCTTCTTGACGACGCTCGTGTCGGCGATCGGGATCGCCGATAAGAGCGCCTCCGTATAGGGGTGGTAGGGCGGCGCGAAGATCTGGTCCGTCGTCCCCTGCTCGACGATGTGGCCGAGATACATGACGACGACCCGATCCGCGATGTAGCGCACGACCGACAGGTCGTGGCTGATGAACAGCATCGTCGTCTTGTTCTGCCGCTGGATGTCCATCAGCAGCTCGGTGACGGCTGCCTGGACCGACACGTCGAGCGCAGAGACCGGCTCGTCGGCCACCACAACCTTTGCCTTGCCGGCAAAGGCGCGCGCGACGCCGATGCGCTGCTTCTGGCCGCCCGAGAGCTGGCGCGGCATGCGCTCGGCGAAAGCGCGCGGCAGCTTGACGAGGTCGAGCAGCTCGAACATGCGCTGGCGCCGCTCGGCGACCGTCCGGCCGATCTTGAACTTCTCCAGCGTGCGCATGATCTGCGAGCCGACCGAGTGGCTGGGGTTCAGCGTATCGAACGGGTTCTGGAACACCATCTGGATGCCGGCGACGGTCTCGGTGTCGCGCCCTTCGACCGGTGTCGCCTGGATCTCGGTGTTGCCGAGCATGATGCGCCCGTCGGACGCGGTCTCGAGCCCGAGCAGCACCTTGGCGAGCGTCGACTTCCCGCAGCCGGACTCGCCGACAATCGCCACCGTCTCGCTCTCGCGCGCCTCGAAGCTGATCTTCTCGTTGGCCTTGACGGTCCGCGTCTCGCCGCCGCCGAAGATCGCGTTGGCTGCGACGTGATAGTATTTGCGCAGGTCGTCGATCTTCAGGATCGGCGCGCCGGGACGCACCGGCTCCTTGGCCGTCTTGGCGCCTTCCGGCACGGCGTGCCAGTCGATCTCATCGAAGCGGACGCAGCGCGAGAAGTGGTTCTCGTGCTCGGGCACGGCGACCATCGGAATCTCGGCCGCGTCGCAGACGCCCGCCTTGAAGTGGTGGCAGCGCGGGCCGAAATTGCAGCCTTTCGGCCGCTCGTGCGGCAGCGGCAATTGTCCCGGGATGGCGATCAGCGGGCGCGCGTTCTTGTCGGCGCCGGGCAGCGGGATCGAGCGGAACAGCCCCTGCGTGTAGGGGTGGCGCATGTGGTCGAAGACCTGCTCGACCGTCCCCGTCTCCACCGCCTCGCCCGAATACATGACCGTGATGCGGTCGCAGGTCTCGAGGATCAGTCCGAGATTATGCGACACGAAGATCATCGACGTGCCGAAGCGCTGCCCGAGCCCCTTGACCAGCTCGACGATGCCGGCCTCGACCGTCACGTCGAGCGCCGTCGTCGGCTCGTCGAGGAGGAGCAGCGCCGGTTTCGACAACAGCGCCATGGCGATGACGATGCGCTGCTGCTGGCCGCCGGAAAGCTGGTGCGGATAGGAGCGCATCATGCGCTCGGGATCGGGCAGGCGCACCGCGCGCACCATCTCCAGCGCGCGGTTCCAGGCTTCCTCCTTCGACACCTTGTCGTGGATGAGCGGCACTTCCATCAGCTGCGCGCCGACCTTCATGGCCGGGTTCAGGCTCGCCATCGGCTCCTGGTAGATCATGGCGATCTTGTTGCCGCGGATCGAGCGCAGCTCGTCCTCTGAGAGCTCGCCCATGTCGCGGCCCTGGAACTTGATGCGGCCGCCGACGATCTTCCCGACGTTCGAGAGGTCGCGCATGATGCCGAGCGAGACGGTCGACTTGCCGCAGCCCGATTCGCCGACGATCCCCATCGCCTCGCCGGGCATGACGGTGCAGGAGAAATCCATCACCGCCGGTATCTCGCCGCGCCGCGTGAAGAAGGAGATGGAAAGGTTCTCGATCTCCAGGATCGGCTGCGCGCCCTCGGTGGCGGTGGCTCTGACGGCTTCGCTCATGGCCCTAATCCTTCAGCGACTGTTCGCGCAGCGCGTCGGCGAGCAGGTTGAGGCCGAGCACGAAGGACATCAGCGCGACGACGGGCGGCAGCGCGGGATGAATGAACGCCCGCAGCAGGCGGCTGGAATCCTTGATCGCGGTGCCCCAGTCAGGGCTCTCCGGCGCCAGGCCGAGGCCGAAATAGCCGAGCGTGCCGAGCAGGATCGTGGTGTAGCCGATCCTGAGGCAGGCATCGACGATAAGCGGGCCCCGCGCGTTGGGCAGCACCTCCCAGAGCATGATGTACCAGGGCGTCTCGCCGCGCGTCTGGGCAGCCGCGACGTAGTCGCGCGTCTTGATGTCCATGACCAGCCCGCGCACGATGCGGAACACGCCTGGTGACGAGGCGAAGACGACCGCCACGAAGATGTTGAGCTCGTTCGGGCGGATCGAGATGATGCGCAAGGGGTCGGCGTTGAAGACGAGCCCGACATAGATCCAGCCACCGATCAGAACCGTCAGCCCGATCTGCACCGCGAGCAGCGCAGGCCTGTGGCGGAAGCGCGTGTAGAACAGGGTGCAGAGGAAGATAATGGGGAAGAGGAAGAACACGCCCGCCATCGCGTAAGGGATCGGCGTCTCCATCACGCCCGGGGTGACAAGCAGATAGAAGAGGAGGATCACCGGGAATGCGAGCACGAGATTGGCAAGGAAGGAGAGTACCGTGTCGATCCGGCCGCCGTAGAAGCCCGCGGGCAGGCCGAGCGTGGTGCCGACCATCAGAGCGAAGAGCGTCGCGGCCGGTGCGATCACCATGACGATCTGGCTGCCGTAGACCATGCGCGAGAAGACGTCGCGCGCCAAACGATCGCCGCCGAGTAGGAAGACGTCGCCCGTCTGCGGATTGATTGTCCCCGGCAAAGCGTCCTTCATCACCGGGATCTGTACCAGCGGGTTGAAGGGCGAGATCGTCCCCGCGAACATCGCGGTGAACAGCCAGAAGAAGCAGATGAAGACGCCGGCGATCCCGACCCAGGTGTCGAAGAGCTGCCCGTAGAGGCCGAGCCTCGCCTTGAACGTCAGCGACAAGGCGAAGACGACGCCAAGCGCCAGCCAGACGGGCCAGAAGCGCGCTATCACGCCGAGCAGGATCTGGAACCAGCCGAGATACTCGAACTGCATCGGCCAGCCTCCTATTGCACGCGGATGCGCGGGTTGAGATACGCGTAGCCGACGTCCGAGATCAGCTGGGTGAAAAGCACAACGAAGACCGAGACCAGCGACGCGCCGAGCAGCAGGTCGATGTCGTTGTTGCCGGCGGCCTCGACGAGGGTGAAGCCAAAACCCTGGTAGCGGAACATCGTCTCCACGATGACGACACCGGTCAGCAGCCACGGGAACTGCAGCATGATGACGGTGAAGGGCGCAATCAGCGCGTTCCGCAGCGCATGCTTGACGACGACGCCGCGGAAGCTCAACCCCTTCAGCCGCGCTGTGCGGATATATTGCTGCGTCATCACCTCAACCATCGAGGCGCGTGTCATGCGGGCGATGTAGCCGATGCCGTAGATGGCCATCGTCATGACCGGGAGCGTGAAATTGTAGAAGGTCACGCCCTGCGCCGTCGCCGTCGCCGCCGACCCGTTGAGCCAGCCAAGCCACGACGCGAAGACAACGGTGAAGATGACGCCGGAGACATATTCCGGCGTCGCCGTCGTCGTGATCGAGGCGACCGACAGCGTCCGGTCCGTCCGCGTGCCCTCGCGCATCCCGGCCAGGATGCCGATCAGCAGCGACACCGGGACCATCGTGATCATGACCCAGAACATCAGGATGCCGGTCGCCCCGAGTGCTGGAAACATGCGTTCCGCCACCGTGGTGCGGAACTTGGTCGAGCAGCCGAAATTGCCCTGCAGGATGCCGCCGTAATAGGGCTCGTTCGGCTGCGGGCAGGCGCGGTAGCGCAGTTCCGCCTGGCCGGTCGCCTCATTGACGATCGGGTAGCGCTTGACGACGCCCAGCCACTGCCCGTAGCGGACGAAGAAGTTCTCCCGGAAGCCGTTGTTGACCAGCCATTGCTCGATCTGCTCGTTCGACGAGCGCATGTCGAGCTGGCTGATGGCCAGCCGCCGCAGGTTCGGCTCCAGATTGATAAGGAAGAACACCACCAACGTCAGGCACAGCATGGTGAGTGCCATGACGCCGAGGCGCCGCGTTATGAATGCGACCATCGCCCTGCCCCTTCCCCGAAGGGCCGTTGTTTTCTTTTTGTGGAAGAGGGGCCGCGCGGGCCCCTCTTCATGTCAGCGCAGACCTAGGCGTCGAGCCAGACTTTCGAGAACTCGTGCTCGAAGGTCGGGTGCATGCCGTGGTTCCTGACTTCCGGCGCCGAGTGGTTGTAGAGCTTGCGCCAGTAGGGCTGGATGATGATGCCGGAATCCTGCAGGATCTGCTGGATGTCCTTCATCACCTCTCGGCGCTCGTCGGCGTCGGCGATGGTCAGCGCCTGGTTGATCTTGGCGTCGAGGTCCGGGTTGGAATACGCGGCCTCGTTCCACGCCTCGCCGGAGCGATAGGCGAGCGCGATCACCTGGATGCCGAGCGGGCGCATGTTCCAGTTGGTCATCGAGTAGGGGTACTTCGTCCAGTCGTTCCAGAAGGTCGAGCCGGGCAGCACCGTGCGGTTGACCTTGAAGCCGGCCTCGCGCAGCTGGGCGGCGATGGCGTCGCCGGTGTTGCGGTGCCAGTCCTCGTCGACCGTGATGAGCTCGTGCTCGAAGTCCATCTGGCCGGCTTCCTCCATCAGGGCACGGGCCCTGTCGAGGTCGCGCTCGATCATCGGCAGCTCGGCATACTCCGGATGGATCGGGCAGACATGGTGGTTCTCGCCGACCGAGCCGGCATTGTTGTAGCCGAGCTGAAGCACGACGTTGTTGTCGACGGCAAGCTGCAGCGCGTTGCGCACGCGCTGGTCGTCATAGGGCGCATTGGCGACGTTGGTGCGCGCGACGATCGTCGAGGCGGTCACCACCTCGGACGTCTCGAGCCCCAGGCCCTCGAGGATCGCGACATAGTCGGCCGAGGTCTCGTGGTTGGTGTGGACCTCCATCGATTCGAAGGCCGAGACCATCGCCGCCGGATCGGTGCCGTAGTCGATGAACTCGACGCCGTCGAGATAGACGTCGCCGCCCCACCAGCCGCTCTCGCGCTTGCGGAAGACGGCGCGGTCGCCGGTGGCGTGCGAGACGAGTTCGAAGGCGCCGGTGCCGATCGGGTTGGCGACGAAGTTGCGGCCCGTCTCGTCGAAGGTCCGGTGAACGATCAGCGCCGGATAGTCGGCCATGCCCGGGATGATCGAGATGTCGGAATCCTTCAGGTTGAGCTTGACCGTGTGGTCGTCGACCTTCTCGATCGCGCCCTCCCGCGCCTTCCCGCCCTCGATCAGAGAGCTGACGCGGGCCGCCATGGAATTGCCCTCGGCGCCCTGGTCGCACCAGCGGTTCAGATTGTAGATCACATCGTCGGCGGTGAATGGATCGCCGTTGTTCCAGGTCACGCCCTGGCGTACGTGCAGCACGTATTCGGTGGCGTCCTCGTTGGCCTCCCAGCTTTCGAGCAGGTAGCCCTCGAAGGTCGAGTCGCGCGTGTACTTGATCAGCGGCTCCAGCACCTGGCGCTGGACGTTGGCGATCTCCGACCAGTCGGCAGTACGCGGGTCCTTGTCTTCCTTGATCGACATGGCGACCCGGATGACGCCGCCGCGCTTCGGCTCATCGGCGAGCGCCCTCGTCGGCGCGGCGAGGCCGAGCATTCCGTAGGCCATCGCCGTCGAGGCGCCGAAGACGCTGGCAAGCGCCAGGAATTCGCGCCGGTCGACCTTCCCGGCCCTGGCGGCTTCCGCCATGGCCTCGATATGCGCGGGAACCTTGTTCCCGTTGCTCCTGAAGAATTTCATCTACGCTCTCCCAATGGCTTACCCTCTGAGGTCAGCATTCCGCATGTCGGCCCTGTTGTCAAAGCAGCTCTTTCCCGGAATGCCGCAGGGGAATGTGCCCTGTGCGCGCTCCCGCCGATGCCGAATTTGCGACAAACATGCCGCATTTTCCGCTGTCGGCTGCGATCCGGGCGACAGCGACGTCGCTGCGCGATCGCCGCCACGGGGCTCTGCACAAAGCCGTGACAGCTGCGTGTCGGCAGCAGCCGGGAGTTGAACAAGATCGAGATTGACAAGCTCGGAGGGGCGAGAGCAGTCTCCGCCACCTGGGACGGCGGCAACGTTTGGAGGGCGCTATGGCAGCGCGTGCGGTTCGGTTCGTCTCCATTCTCGCGATCTCTCTCCTGACGGCCACCTGGGGCACATCCGCACAGGTCCGCAGCGTCGAGACGACCGAGAACGGGGACTATTTCGGCTTCGACCTGAGGACGGAGCGCGACGTCTCGCTCGACCAGTGCACGCAGGCCTGCCTGGCCGATTCCGCGTGCCGCGCCTTCACGTACAACACCCGCGCGAGCTGGTGCTTCCTGAAGTCCGACTACAGCGTGCTGAACCGCTTTGAGGGCGCGGTGGCCGGGCGTGTCGTGACGGCAGGCGGCGAGGACATCGGTGCGGCACCCGACCTCCCCTTCGTCTCCGCCGCCATCGCCGACGAGGCGCGCCAGTACAGGGCAGCGCTCCTGCGCGTGCCCTCAGAGCCGGCGCTCGGCCTCGTCCACCTGACCGCGACCGGTTTCTCCGATCTCGCCTCCGGCGACGCGCGCGCCGCGGCCGAGGCTTTCCGCGGCGCCATTGCCATCGACCCCGAAGACGCCGAACTCTGGAGCGGCCTCACCGAGGCGCTGCTCGCCGTCGAGCCTTCCGACTGGCGCGAGCGTTCCTCGCTGCCGCGCGACGCATCCTCGGCCGCCTTCAATGCCTATCGCGCCAGCCGCTCGACCGCAGCGCGCGGCGAAGCACTCGCCTGGCTCGCCCGCGCGCTTGCCGCACGCGACCTCTATCGCCCTTCGATAGAGGCCTATGACGCGAGCCTGGCCCTGGTCGACAGTGGCGACGTCCGCGCCGAGCAGGAAGACCTGCGCGAGCGCCGCGGCTTCCGCGTGATGGACAACACCGTCGACACCGAAAGCGTGTCGCCGCGCATCTGCGTCCAGTTCTCCGAGGAACTCGCCCGCTCCGGCGTCGACTATGCCGACTACGTCATGCTCGACGGCGCGCCCGCCCCCGCGGTAGAGGCGCGCGAGAACCAGCTCTGCGTCGACGGACTGAGCCACGGAGCGCACTATGCGATCACGCTGAGGCAGGGCCTGCCGGCGGCGGTCGGCGAGGCGCTGCAGCGCGACGTCGCGCTGTCGATCTATGTCCGCGACCGCTCGCCGACGATCCGCTTCACCGGCGAGAACTTCGTTCTGCCCTCGACCGCGCGGCGTGGCATCCCCTTCGTCAGCGTCAACGCCGAGAGCGCGGAGATGGCGCTCCACCGAGTCAACGACCGCTCGCTCGCCCAGCTGATCGCGAGCTCGCAGTTCCTGCGCCAGCTTGCCGGCTACGAGGTGGACACCCTGGCCGATACACTCGGCGAGCCGATCTGGCAGGGCACGATCGAGATCGCCGGCGAGCTGAACCGCGATGTCGTCACCTCCTTCCCTGTGGACCAGGCGCTGCCCGAGCGCGAGCCGGGCGTCTACGTTCTGACCGCGACCGCGCAGGGCTCCACCGACGAGTCCTGGCAGGCGCGGGCGACCCAGTGGTTCGTGGTATCCGACATCGGGCTTACCACCCTGACCGGACAGGACGGTCTCAACGTCTTCGCGCGCAGCCTCGCGACCGCCCGCCCGCTCAATGGCGTCGAGCTGCAGCTTCTCGCCCGCAACAACGAGATCCTGGCCACCGCCGAGACCGATTCGGATGGCCATGTGCGCTTCGACGCCGGCCTCGTCCGCGGCACCGGCGGAACCGCGCCGGCGCTGGTCATGGCGTCGTCGGGCGAAGGCGACTTCGTCTTCCTCGACATGACGCGGGCCGGCTTCGACCTGTCCGACCGCGGTGTCGAGGGCCGTGCGAATCCCGGCGCCATCGACGTCTTCTCCTGGACGGAGCGCGGCATCTACCGCACCGGTGAGACGGTGCACGCCACGGCGCTCGCCCGCGACGACGCAGGCCTCGCGATCGAGAACCTGCCGCTGACCTTCATCCTCTTCCGCCCCGACGGCAAGGAGGACCGCCGCGTCGTCGCCGACGGCCGCGCGCTGGGCGCCTACGCCGTCGAGCTCGAGATGAGTGAGGCTGCGATGCGCGGGACATGGTCGCTGCGCATCCATACCGACCCGGCGCGGTCGGCGATCTCGAGCCTCTCCTTCCTGGTCGAGGACTTCGTGCCCGACCGGATCGAGTTCGACCTCTCCGCCGATGCCGCGACGATCGATCCGGAAGGCGTCGTCACCGCCGAGGTCGACGGCCGCTTCCTCTACGGAGCGCCCGCGGCGGGGCTCCGGCTCGAAGGCGAGATCGGCATCCGCACCTCGCGGAGCTGGGGCCGCTTCCCGGGCTTCGTCTTCGGCCTGGCCGACGAGGAGGACGTGGGCGCCGTTGTCCAGCCGCTCGAGGACCTGCCGCCGACCGATGCGGACGGGCGCGCCGCCTTCGAGGTCGCGCTTGCGGAGCTTCCGTCGACGACGCGCCTGCTTGAGGCGGAACTGGTGGTGCGCATGCGCGAGGCCGGCGGCCGGGCCGTCGAGCGGCGGCTGACGCTGCCCGTCACGCCTGAGGGCGACATGCTCGGCATCCGCCCGGACTTCTCGGGCGGCTCCGTGCCGGAGAACTCCCTCGCCGCCTTCTCGATCATCCATGTCGGCGCCGACGGCGAGCGGATAGCCGCCGAGGACCTCGCCTGGACGCTGGTCAAGCTCGAGCGCAACTACCAGTGGTACCGCACCGAATACGGCTGGAACTACGAGCCGGTCGACTACACCTCGCGCGTGGCGACAGGCACGCTCGACGTCGGCACCGCCGCCCCCGGCCGGATCGAGCTGCCCGTTTCCTGGGGCCGCTACCGGCTGGAAATCGGAACCGACGATCCGCTGGGCGCCGTCGCAAGCATCGAGTTCGACGCCGGCTGGTACGTGGAGACCTCCTCCACCGAGACGCCCGACGCGCTGGAGATCGCGCTCGATCGGGAGCGCTACGAGGCCGGCGATACGGCCCGCCTGCAGGTCACGTCGCGCGTTGCGGGCGAGCTTCTCATCGCGATCGGCTCGGAGCGCCTGTTGCAGACGATCACCGCGAGCGTGCCCGAAGGCGGCTCCGAGATCACCTTCGACGTCGATTCCGACTGGGGCGCCGGTGCCTACGTGATGGCGACGCTGTTCCGCCCGGGCGAGGACGTCGAGAGCCGCCTCCCCGCGCGCGCCATCGGCGTGAAGTGGCTGGGCATCGATCCCGCCGAGCGGAAGCTCGCGATCGCGCTCGACCTGCCCGAAATGGCGACGCCGCGTGCGCCGCTTGCGATTCCCGTCTCCGTTCCGGGCGCAGCAGGCGGGACCGCCTACGTGACGGTCGCGGCGGTCGATGTCGGCATCCTCAACCTGACCGGCTACACGCCGCCCGAGCCGTCGGCCTGGTATTTCGGCCAGCGCCGGCTCGGCCTCGAAATCCGCGACCTCTACGGCCGCCTGATCGACGGCTCGCTGGGCGCGATGGGCCGCCTGCGCACCGGCGGCGACGGCGACATCGCTGTTCAGGGCCGACCGCCGACGGAACAGCTCCTCGCCTTCTTCTCGGGGATCGTGCGCCTCGACGACGAGGGTCGCGCCGAGATCGTCTTCGACCTGCCCGAGTTCAACGGAACGGCGCGCGTCATGGCGGTCGCCTGGACGAGAGACGGCGTCGGCGAGGGCACTGCAGACGTCGTGATCCGCGATCCGGTCGTGGTGACTGCCGGTGTCCCGCGCTTCCTCGCACCCGGCGACACCTCGCAGCTCCGCCTCGACATCGCCAACACCGATGGTCCCGCGGGCGACTGGCGACTCACCTTCCGCGAGGACGGCACGGCCGGCATCGACCTGACGGGAGCCCCCTCCTCCGTCGCGCTGGCGGCAGGCGGCAACGCGGCGCTGACCGTGCCGCTGTCGGCTTCTGCCACCGGCGAGAGTGTGCTGACCGTCGGCCTCGAGCACGAGGACGGCACGAGGGTTGAGCGCTCGCTCTTCCTGACGGTGCGCCCGGCGGCCCTGCCGGTCGCCGAGCGGCGCACGGTCGCGCTCGCGGCCAACGGCGGCGCGATCCGCATCGACGGCGGCCTTCTCGGCAGCAGCCTGCTCGACGGCGCCTATATCAGCCTGGGCGTCTCGCCGCTCTCGGCCTTCGACATCGCCTCCGTCCTGATGACGCTCGACCGCTACCCCTATGGCTGCGCCGAGCAGATCACCAGCCGCGCCCTGCCGCTCCTCTATGCTTCGGACCTTTCGCGCCGCGCCGGCATGCCGGTCGACGAGGGGCTGGACGAGCGCCTGGCGGACGCCATCCGCGGCGTCCTCAACTTTCAGTCTTCGTCCGGCACCTTCGGCCTCTGGGGGCCGGGCTGGGGCAACATGTGGCTCGACGCCTATGTCGGCGACTTCCTCACGCGTGCCGCCGAGCTCGGCCATGACGTGCCGCGCCAGCAGATGGCGCTGCTCCTCGACAGCATCGGCAACCGGCTCGCCTACACGACCGACGTGCAGGCGAACGGCAGCGAGATCGCCTACGGCCTCTACGTGCTGGCCCGCAACCGTCGCGCCTCGGTCGGCGACCTGCGCTATTACGCCGACACGCGCCTGGACGAGTTCGCAAGCGCCCTGGCGCGGGCGCAGCTGGGCGCGGCGCTTGCGCTCTATGGCGACGTGGAGCGGGCAGAGCGGGCCTTTGCGTCAGCGCTCTCGCAGGCACGCTCGGGAGCGGCCGACGACCTCTACCGGAGCGACTTCGGCTCCGCCCTTCGCGACGGCGCGGCAATCCTGGCGCTGGCTGCGGAGACGCGTCCTGCGCCCTCCGCGATTCCTGCCCTGCTGCGCTTCGTCGAAGAGGCCCGCATCGGCCGCACGGCGACGAGCACGCAGGAGGAGGCATGGATGCTCCTCGCCGCCCGCGCGCTGACGGAGGATGACGGCGACATCCGGCTCGAGATCGACGGCGTCGCGCACGAGGGCAGCTACGCCGCCAGGCTCGACGGGCGCAGGCTGACGGAGCGCCCGGTGACCCTGGTCAACCGCTCCGCCGAACCTGTCGACCTCGTCATCACCACCGTCGCCGCACCGGCCGATCCGCTTCCGGCGGGCGGCGACGGCTTCGAGATCGAGCGCACCTACTTCACGCTCGACGGCGAGCCGGTGAACGTCACCGAGGTCGTGCAGAACGAGCGCTACGTCGTCGTCCTGCGCTTCACCGAGCTGAACAAGTGGCCCTCGCAGGTGGTGGTGACTGACCTCCTTCCGGCCGGCTTCGAGATCGACAACCCGCGCCTCGTCGGCAGCGCCGACCTGTCGAACTTCGACTGGCTGGGAACGCCGGACGCCGCGCATGTCGAGTTCCGTTACGACCGCTTCACGGCAGCCTTCGAGCGCACCGCCAACAGCCCGCGCGAGCAGACCGCGGCATACGTGGTGCGCGCCGTGACGCCCGGCGTCTACGCGCATCCGGCGGCGATCGTCGAGGACATGTACCGGCCGCAATTCTCCGCCCGCACGGCGGCGGGCGCCATGGAGGTCCTGGCGCCGCAGTGACGCGGCGCCGGAACCGGCCATGAGGATGCGGCTCAATCTCCGGCGCGGCGCCATTCTCGGCGGGCTCTGCCTCGGCCTCGCGGCGATTGCCGCGTTGGGTGCCGACGCGCTCGACCGCGCCTACCCGCCGCCGCTCGACGCGCTCGCGGAGCGCTCGGTGGAGGTGGTCGACCGCGACGGCAGGCTCCTGCGCGCCTTCGCCACCGCCGACGGGCGCTGGCGGCTCGGCGTCCGGCTGGATGAGGTCGACCCGGCCTTCGTCGAGCTTCTCGTCGCCTACGAGGATCGCCGCTTCCGCAATCATCCCGGCGTCGACCCGCTGGCGATCGCGCGTGCCGCCGTCCAGTTCGTCACGAACGGCAGGATCGTCTCCGGCGGCTCGACGATCACGATGCAGCTCGCCCGCCTGATCGAACCGCGCGAGAGCCGCTCGTTCGGCGCCAAGCTGCGGCAGATGCTGCGCGCGCTGCAGATCGAGAGGCGCCTGTCGAAGGACGAGATCCTCGAGCGCTACCTCGCGCTGGCGCCCTATGGCGGCAATCTGGAAGGCATCCGCGCAGCATCGCTGGCCTGGTTCGGCAAGGAGCCGCGCCGGCTGGAGCTCGGCGAGGCGGCGCTGCTCGTAGCGCTGCCGCAGCTTCCCGAACTGCGCCGGCCCGACCGCAACCACGCCGCGGCCGAGGCCGCGCGCGGGCGCGTGCTGGAGCGCGCAGTGCACTCCGGCCTGATGGGCGAGCGCGAGGCGCTGCGCGCAGCCGAGGCCGCCGTGCCCTCGCGTCGCCTTGCCCTGCCGGCGCTCGCCGCCCATGCCGCGCAGGACGCCGTCCGGCGCGAGCCGGGCCTGGCGCGGCACCAGCTCTCCTATCGCGCCGAGGTGCAGGCGGCGCTCGAGGCGGTCGCCCGCTCCGCCGCGGAGAAGGGGGGCGAGCGCATCTCGGTCGCCATCGTCATGGCCGACGCGTCGACGGGCGAGGTGGTGGCGAGCGTCGGGTCGCCCGGCTTCATCGACGATGCCCGCGCCGGCTGGCTCGACATGACCCGCGCGGTCCGGTCGCCCGGCTCGACGCTGAAACCCTTCATCTACGGTCTCGCCTTCGAGGAAGGGCTCGTCGCGCAGGAGACGATGATCGAGGACAGGCCTGCCAATTTCGCGGGCTACCGGCCGCAAAACTTTGACATGGCCTATCAGGGTGACGTCAGCATCCGCACGGCGCTGCAGATGTCGCTCAACGTGCCGGCAGTCCGCCTCCTCGATGCAGTCGGCCCGGCGCGGCTTGCCGGCCGATTCCGCCAGGCGGGCGTCGTCCCGGCCCTGCCTCGCGGCGAGGCGCCGGGGCTGGCGATCGCGCTCGGCGGCGCCGGCCTCACGCTGCGCGACCTCGTCCAGCTCTACACCGGGCTCGCCAATGGCGGCCGCGCCGTCGCTCTAACCGACATTCCGGGCCTTCCGGCCGTCACGACCGACCTTCTCGACCGCCGCGCCTCCTGGCAGGTCGCCGACATTCTGGCCGGCGTCGATCCGCCCGAGGGCGCTGCAAGGCGCGGCATCGCCTACAAGACCGGCACCTCCTACGGCTACCGTGACGCCTGGTCGGTCGGCTTCGATGGCCGCCACGTGGTCGGTGTCTGGGTCGGCCGCCCGGATGCCGCGCCCGTGCCCGGCATCTCCGGCTACCGCACCGCCGCGCCGATCCTGTTCGAAGCGTTCCGCCGCTCGGGCGTCGCCACCTTCCCGCTGGCACGGGCGCCTGCCGGCGCGCTCAGGATGGCCCGCGACGAACTGCCCCTGACGCTCCGCCGCTTCGTGCCGCCGCGCGAGCTTCCGGGGCCGCAGCAGTTCGTCGAGCCGGCGCCGGAGATCGTCTTCCCGCCCGACGGGGCGAGGCTCGAGCTCGCCTCGGCACCGGGTCGCCTCGCGCCGCTCGTCCTCAAGCTGCAGGGCGGGCGGGCGCCCTTCCGCTGGCTCGCCAACGGCCGGCCGCTGGAAGAATTCGCCCGCCGCCGCACCAGTCAATGGCAGCCCGACGGGCGCGGCCACTCGACGCTGACCGTCATCGACTCCACCGGCCGCGCGGCGAGCGTCAGGGTGTTCGTGGAGTAGCGCCGCTGGACGGCTCCGCTTCGGACAGCTAGGTGGGGCTGCAACGGATTAGCGCGAACTATGAATTTCGACATCGTCATCGCCGGAGCCGGCCAGGCCGGTTTCCAGCTTGCCGCCAGCCTGCGACAGGAAGGCTTCACCGGCTCGATCCTCATGATCGGCGACGAACCCGGCCTCCCCTATCAGCGCCCGCCTTTGTCGAAAGCCTTTCTGAAGGACGGCAACGAGGACCGGCTGCAGTTCCGTCCCGCCTCCTTTTTCGAATCGAACGACATCCGGATCGAGGACGGCGTGCGCGTCACGGGCATCAAGCGCCGCGAGCGCCGGGTCGCGCTGGAGGACGGCCGGCACTTCGGCTACGGCCACCTCGTGCTGGCGACCGGGACGCGCAACCGGCGCCTGCCCGTCGAGGGCGCCGAGGATGCCGGGCTTCTCGAACTGCGCAGCCTCTCCCATGCACGCGCCATCCGCCGGCGCCTCGGCACGGCCCGCTCGCTCGTCGTGGTTGGGGGCGGGTTCATCGGTCTGGAGGTCGCGGCCACCGCCCGCGCCGCCGGGCTCGAGGTGACCGTGGTCGAGGCGACCCACCGGCTGATGTCGCGCGTCGTCTCCGCGCCCGTCTCGGGCCACTTCCTAGGGCTGCACCGTGCGGCGGGCATCGAGCTGCGACTGGAGACCGTGGCGACGCGGTTCAGAGAGGGGACGGTCGAACTGTCGGACGGGACGCGCGTTGCGGCTGACATGGTGCTGGTCGCGGCAGGCGTCGTCCCAAACGCGGAGCTGGCCGAGGCCGCCGGTCTCTACGTCCATGACGGGATCCGCGTCGACGATCTCCTGGCGACTGAGGATCCGGCGATCTCGGCAATCGGCGACTGCGCCTCCTTCCCCTACGGCCAGGATGGGCTGCAGGTTCGGCTCGAATCCGTCCAGAACGCGGTCGACCAGGCGAAGTGCCTCGCAAGTCGTCTCGTCGGCCGGTCCGAGCCCTACCGCGCTTTGCCCTGGTTCTGGAGCGACCAGGGCCCGCACAAGCTGCAGATCGCCGGCGTGACGGCCGGCGCGGACCGCCACGAGGTGCGGCTGGCGCAGGAGGACGGCCGGCTGACGGTGTTCTGCTTCCGCCGCGGCGAGCTGATCGGCGTCGAGACGGTGAACATGCCCGCCAATCACATGGCCGCGCGCAAGCTGATGTCCGCCGGGCCGCCGCTGTCATACGAGAAATTGCACGCGGCCGATTTCGACATTGCCGCGCTCTACCGCGAGGTCAGTAGAAGCACTTCGTCCGCAGCATGAGTGTCATCGGATCGATGCCGAAGGCGCTCTCCAGATCTTCTCCGAACATCTGCAGCCACGCGGCCTGCGCGTCATAGGCGACCGCCTCGCGGGCTTCGGGACAGGGATAGTCGAGCCCCGCATGATGCTGGGCATGATGGACCAGCTCGTGCACGAGGGCGGACACGTCCACGGGGTCGTGCATGTTCCAGCTGCTCGGCAGGACAATCGTCTGCAAGGGGCTGAAATAGACGGCAACGACATCCTCGGCGCCCGGCGCGTCGTAACGGCCCAGATGCATGGCGCCGATGTGGCTCGGCTCCAGCATCCTGATGCGGGGCGGCACCGGCGCCTCGGGAATGCCGGTGACGCCCGCGATCCAGAGCGAGAGGACGGTGACGAGTTCTTCCATTGGAGCCTCCTTGCCAGACCGCTCGCGCCGGAGCGGCCCGATCGCCTCGTGGCCGTCCGCGTCAGCGCAGCCGCCGCCAGTGCACGTGGACGTTGCCTTCGCCGATGGCCGGCGACGGGTTAACGTAGCGCCAGTCGTCGCCCTCGATGGTGAAGACGCGCCGCTGCTGCTGGCCTTCCCAGTTGGGGAAGGTGCTGACCTCCACATTGAAGGTGATCGACTGGTCCGCTTCGTCGATCGTGTAGGTGCCGTAGGCGGCGTTGGAGCCCTTGCCGATGGCGCGGTATTCCTCGTCGGTCCCCTGCATCCGGTTGTTGGAGGCGTAGAGCGGCAGCTCCGCGCGGGTGGTGATGACGGCGAAGCGGCCGTTCGGGTGCATGATCTGGATGCCGCGGGGCTCGTCGCCGAAGACGGAAATGCGCTCCTCGCCGCGATGCACCACGAGCGAGACCAGCGACCAGGTACCGGCGATCTGGTCGGCGACCGGTCCTTCGCCTGCCTCCGCGTATCCACTCATACCTGCAAAGAGGCAGCAGGCCAGTGCAATATTCGACAGGGTGTCGTGTTTCATGAGGTCCTCCTTTGGCTTGATCGACAGGTGAGATCCTGGCCACAAGAGGCGGGGCGGGGCATGTAAAGCGGCTGCAAGCGGCATGGAATTCGGCTACAATTGCGCCGGTGCTGGAAGAAGAGCGGACTGTCGCCATGGAAACCGCCTCAACATCCGGTGCACGTTTCGGCAGGTTCACAGTGAACCTCGACAGGATGTGCCTCCAGGAAGACGGGCAGGATCGCGAACTGCGGCCCAAGGCCTTCGATGTCCTGCGCGTCCTCGTTGAGAATGCCGGCCGCGTCGTCTCCAAGGATGAGCTCGTCGCTGCCGTCTGGCCGAACGTGATCGTCAACGACGACGCGCTCGCCCAATGCATCCGCGACATCCGCAAGGCGCTGAGTGACGATGGCGAGACCTTCATCCGCACGGTGCCCAAGCGCGGCTACATCTTCGTGGCCGACATCGCGCCCGCCTCCGCCCCGCCGCCCCCTGCTGGCGCATCACGGAGCAGACGGCTCGCCTACCCGCTCCTTCTGACGGTGCTGCTCGTGCCGCTGCTCGGCGTCCTGTTCTGGGGCGTGGGCTGGCGCAGCGCGCAGGGCGACGCACGCCTCACGATCGCGGTGCTGCCCTTCGCTGCCGCCGCCGAGGATGAATGGTTGGGCGACGGCATCGCCGAGGACGTCATGACGGCCGTCTCCCGCTTCCGCGACCTCGGCGTGGTGGCGCGCAATTCGAGCTTCCGCTTCCGCGATCCCAATCTCGATCCCCGCGAGGTCGGCCGCAACCTGCGCGCCGACTACCTGCTGCAGGGAACCGTGCGGCGCCAGGACGACCGCCTCCGCATCACCGCCCAGCTCGTCGACGCGCGCACCGGCAACAGCGACTGGACGGGGCGCTACGACCGCCCTATGGCCGACCTCTTCGCGGTCCAGGATGAGGTGGCGGACGCGGTGGCGGGCCAGCTCGTCATCCACGCCATGGAGGCGACTTCGGCCCGCCTGCGCTCGCGGCCTCCCCAGAGCATGGAAGCGCATGAGCTCGTGCTGCGCGGACGCCGGCTCTACCGGACCTTCACGCGGGAGGGGACACTGGAGGCCTATGACATGGCGCAGCGGGCGATTGCGATCGATACACGTTCCGCCCCGGCCTGGGAGCTGATGGCGGCGACGCTGCTCCAGTTCTTCTATCAGCCCTATGACGAGCGAGTCGGCACGCCCGAGGCCCTTCGGGAGGCCCGCGCGGCGGCCGAGCGCGCCGTCTCGCTGGACGGCAACTTCGCGACGGCGCACGCGATGCTCGCCGCGGTGCTGGTGCCGGCGCGCGAGACCGACGCGGCGCTCGCCGCGATCGACAAGGCGCTCGCCCTCAATCCGAACGATCCCGTAGCGGTCGGGACGCGAGGCAACGTGCTGAGCTTCCTCGGCCGATACGAGGAGGCGGTGCAGGCCTGGGAGAACAACGAGCGGCTCGATCCCTTCGTCACGCCGCTCACCTTCGCGCTGAAGGCGATGCCGCTCGTGATGCTAGGCGAATACGAGCGGGCGCTGGGCGCCGCGCGCACGTGCGCCGACCGGGCGCCTCGCCTGCAGCCCTGCTATACCTATCTCGCCGTCGCTGCCAACGAGCTCGGCCGGGAGGAGGAGGCGCGCGAGGCGATGCGCACACTGCTCGAGCTCAATCCTTCGATGACCATATCGAACCATCCCGGATTGCACTCCTTCAAGGATCCGGCGGAGCGCGACCGGGCGGCGGAGCTGATGCGCCGCGCCGGCATGCCTGAATAGTGCGGCCGTTCCCGACTCTTTAATCATGACTTGTCAAACTCGCGCGCGAATGCCGCTCCCGGAGGACCCGCCATGAGTGTCAGCCAGGCCAGCCCTCGTACCACCTTTGTGCCGAGCAGGCTCGGACCCCTCATGCTGCTCGCGGCAGCCTGCGTCGGCGCCCTCCTGCTGCTTCTCCTGCCGATCACGCTGCCGATCGGGCCCATGTACTGGGACCTGCTGATCTATTTCGACGCGGCGAACCGCATCTTCGACGGGCAGCTGCCCTCGGTCGATTTCTTCCCGCCGGTCGGGCCGCTCGGCTATTGGCTCTTCGCCGGAACCGTTGCGCTGTTCCCGAACGGGCATCCGTTGCTGATTGCACACTGGAGCCTGCTCGCCGTCACCGCGCCGATGATGGCGCTGATCCTGCGCGACGCGGGCGGACGCTCGCGCGGCATCGCATTCGCGCTCGTCATCCCCTTCCTCGTCTTCGCCATCCTCCCCTTCAATACCCACGACTTCTACCCCTTCCCCGGCTCCGACGCCTTCGGCATCTACAACCGCCAGGTCACGCAGCTCCTCTACGTGCTGGCGGCGGCGCTGATGTTCGTGCGGAACCGGCGCCTCCTGGTGGCGCTGGTCGCTTCCTGCATGCTCGCCGTCTTCCTGACCAAGGTGACGGGTGCCGTCGCAGGGGCGATCATCTGCCTCTTCGCGCTGGCGGCCGGAAGGCTGACGCTGCTGCAGGCTGCCGCGAGCGCCGTTCTCTTCCTCGCCGCACTCGCGCTCTTGGAGCTGTGGGGCGGAATGACCAGCGCCTACATCGCCGGCATCATGACATTGGTGGCGATGAACACCGACGCGCTGCTGCCGCGCATCCTGCAATCGCTGTCGCTCAATTTCGGCGTCGTCGCGCCAGCGGGCCTCCTCGCCGTCCTCCTCCTCTGGCGGGAGCGCGAGGCGGTGGCCGCCGCCTGGACGAGCCGCCGGTCGCTGCGTGCGGGCTGGGCCGCGATGCTCGACAGGCCGGCGCTCTGGCTCGCCGTGCTCATCGCCGCCGGCGTCCTGTTCGAGACTCAGAACACGGGCAGCCAGGCGATGATCATGATCTGGCCGGCGCTGCTCGCCATCCTGCTGCGCCTGCCGCGGCTGCTGGCGCGTCCAGTCTTCGCGGCCTCGATCGCGACGCTCGCCGCGGCGGCCGCGCTGCCGCCTGTGGTTGCCACGGTCGAGAACGCCGCCCGTGCCTATGCCGGCGCCATCCGCAACGTACCGCTCGCCCATCCCGAACTCGGCACGCTCGGCGCCGTCAACGCGCGGCCGGAGATGGTGAGGCGAGCGGAGCTGATGGCGGCGGCCTATGCGTCGGGTCGCGAGCACTACGATAAGATCGCGGCAGCCGGCGAGCTGCCCAGCCCGATGCTCTACCAGGATTTCGACTTCCAATACCTGCATCTCAAGGTCACGGGCGATGCCGTCGCCGCACTCAAGGAAATCGAGGGACGGACCGGCATCCGCTTCGAAACCCTGATGAACATCAACTTCGTCAATCCCTTCCCGTGGCTGATGCAGCGCTCGGCTCCGCGCCACATCGCGATCGGCGCCGACCCGAGCCGCACGGTCCCGCCGCCGGACGACGAGACGCTGTCGGTAGTCTCCTCAATCGACATCGCGCTTCTTCCGACATGCCCGCCGACCTCGGCCAACGCAGATCTCCTGGCGATCTATGCGGAAGCCCTCGCCCGCCACCGCAGGATCGAGCTTACCTCGTGCTTCGACGCCTTCGTCCATCCCGATCTTGCCGGCAGGCTCGATTGACGCCCAGGAAGGCGTCCGCAGAAACGAAGATGGCCGGAGCGGTTTCCCGCCCCGGCCTCGATCGTTCGTAGGGTAGATCGCCTACCGGACCTGGCTCTTCACGAAGTCCTTCACGATCGCCACCACCCCGCGCGAGAGCACCTTGTCGAGCGCATCGACGAACTGGTCGACATGCTCGCGGCGGCAGATCAGCGGCGGCTCAAGCCGGATGACATTGCGGTTGTACTCGGTGAAGGCGACGAGCACGTTGTGGTCGCGCAGGAGCTCGGCGCCGACGAAGCCGGAGAGCGAGCCCTTCAGCTTGTCGTCGAGCATGCCGACGACCGGCCGCAGCACCGCCGGCAGCGTGCGGCTGAAATCCTGGAACTCGAGCCCGACCATGAAGCCCTGGCCGCGCACGTCCTTGATGATCGAGGGGTATTTCTGCCTTAGCGCTTCAAGTCGCTCGAGGAGATAGGCGCCCGTGTCGGCCGCGTTCTCCATCAGCTCCTCGTCATGGAGGACGTTGATCGCCTCGATCGAGGTGACACATGCCTCGCCCATCCCGCCGAAGGTCGCCTGGGCATGGATCATGGCCGTCTTCGGGCTGCCATAGGCCTTCATGTAGACCTCACGGCGCGCGATCATCGCGCCGACGGCCGCCTTGCCGCCGCCGAGCGACTTGGCGAGCGCGGTGACATCGGGCACCACGCCGTAGTGCTCGAAGGCGTAGAATCGGCCGGTGCGCCCGAAGCCGCACTGCACCTCGTCCGCCACCCAGATCACCCCGTAGCGGTCGCAGAGCGCGCGCAGCTTCGTCCAGTAATCGGCCGGCGCCGAGACGATGCCGCCGCCGCCCTGGATGGTCTCCAGCACGATCGTGCCGATCGCGGGGTCCGAGCGGAATGCGTTCTCGACTGCATCGATGTCGCCGAAAGGCACCCGCACGGTGTTGTCGACCAGCCGGAACTCCCCGCGATAGAGCTGGCCGTCGGTGATGGACAGCACGCCCTTCGTCTTGCCGTGAAAGGAGTTCTCCGCGTAGACGACCTTCGGCCGCTTCGGCCCGGCTGCGCGTTCCGCGACCTTGATCGCCGCCTCCATCGCCTCGGAACCCGACGAGCCGAGGAACACCATGTCGAGGTCGCCCGGCGAGCACTGCGCGAGGTTGTGGGCCAGCGCCGCCGCGTATTGCGACATGAAGGCGATCGCGATCTCGTGCCGGTTCTCGTCCTGGAAGCGCTTGCGCGCCGCCACGATGCGCGGGTGGTTGTGGCCGAAAGCCAGCGAGCCGAAGCCGCCGAAGAAGTCGAGGATCCGCCGCCCGTCCTGGTCGACGTAGAACATGCCCTCGGCACGCTCGACCTTGATCTTGTGGAAGCCGAGCAGCTTCATGAAATGGAGCTGGCCCGGGTTGATGTGGGTCTTGAAGAGCTCCGTCATGCGGGCGACGTCCATCGCCTTGGCGTCCTCGACACTCAAGAGCGCCGGGCGGGCGATCGCCGGCGCGAGCGGCGGTGCATCGACGTTCTGCCGGGTGGCGTTCCTGTCCTGCGAAACCATCACGTTCATCTTGTTCTCCTATTCGGCCGGCAGCGGATCGGTGCGGCGCGAGGCCGTCCCGTCCTTGGCGGCGCGGTATTCGGCATAGGCCGCGATCAGCATGTCCTCGTCGCGGAACTTCGGCACCCAGCCGAGCTCGCGCTCGCCCTTGGACACGTCGAGGACGCACATCTCGTCGGCGATCAGATACTGCTCGGGGTCCATGATCGGCATGTTGAGGAGGTCGAGCAGGTCGAGCGTGCGCTTGACCGCCCAGCCCGGTGTCGGCACCAGGATCGAGCGCGACCCGGCGTGGCGGATGAGGTCGCCGAGAAGCTTGCGGACCGGCGGCGGATTGAGCGAGCCGAGATTGTAGGCCTCGTTCGGAACACCCGCCTTCCAGGCGAGGCGCGCGGCCTCCGCGCAGTCGAAGACCGACACGAACTGGTAGGGGTTGCGGCCCGAGCCGATCATCGGCACCGGAAGGTTCAGATCGACGAGCTTGAAGAGCTTCGACAGGATGCCGAGCCGCCCCGGGCCGATGATCAGGCGCGGCCGGAAGAGCGAGATGCGCATGCCGCGCGCGCGCCACTCGGCCGCCAGTTCCTCGGTCTTGAGCTTCGACAGCCCGTATTCGCCGAGCGGCGCGACCGGATGGTCCTCCGTCATCGGGTAGGTGACGGTGTGGCCGTAGATCATGTCCGTCGTGAAGTGGACGAGGTTGCCCGCCCCTGCCGCATCCATGGCGCGGATGATGTTCTCCGTGCCGTGGTAGTTGACCGGGAAGAAGAAGTCGTGCCGCTTCGCCCGGACCTGGATCGGCGACAGCATCTTGGCCGACAGGTTGTAGACCATGTCGTCGCCCTTGAGGCCGACCGCGGCGACCGAAGCCGGGTCGGTCACGTCGCAGTGGACGAAGCGCGCCTTCCGGTAGTGCGGCAGGTCGGCCTTGGCGATATCGGCGACGACGACCTCGTGGCCTTCCGCCAGGAGGAGTGGGACGAGATGGCGGCCGACGAAGCCGTCGCCTCCGAAGATGACGTGTCTCATTTTGCAAGCTCGCTGGTCTGGAGAGAAGTGTCTGGAGCGGCGGCTTCGGCATGCGAGAGGCCGCTGCCGCTCTGCGCGATGAGGACGGTGCCGATGCAGATGAAGGCGACACCGGCGACCCGCCACGCGTTGATGTCCTCGCGGAAGACGAAATAGGCGAAGACGAGCACCGCCACATAGGCGAGGCTGAGGAAGGGATAGGCGAAGGAGAGCTCGACCTTCGACAGCACGTAGAGATGCGAGGCCATCGAGATCACGAAGGTGAAGAGCCCCGCGAAGACCCACGGGCTGAACACGATCTGTAGGATCTTCACGATCGGGTTGACGCCCGCGAACGAGATCGGGCCGAGCGTCATCATGCCGTACTTGAGCATCAGCTGCGCGGCCGCATTCGTCAGCACGGTGAAGAGTATGAATAGGATGTACTTCATCTTGGTCCTCTGTTCGGCCGCTACTCTGCCGCGAGCCGCTGCTCGGGCCGGCGAAGGGTCATCGCCGTGCGGCGCCAGAAATCGGTCATGAAGGCGGGGTCGCGCATCTCCTCGAGCTCGCCCCAGCGCGGATAGGACGCGGCGAAGGTCGCCGCCGGCATGCGCGCGTCCTTGTAGGCATTGACCGCGCCACCTGCAGCGATGGCGATGCGGTCGAGCCGGTCGAGAAGCTCGAGCGTTGCGCGCCCCCGGTGCGGAAAGTCGAGTGTCAGCGTGTGGCCCTCGCGCGGGAAGGACATGATGCCGGCGGCCGACTGCGCGCCGAAGCGCTTCAGGACGGTGAGGAACGACGCCTGGCCGGCGGCGCGGGTGGCCGCCAGCATCTGCGGGATCGCCTCGCGTGCGGATGCGAGCGGCACGACGCTCTGGTGCTGGAGCAGCCCCCGCGGCCCGTAGAGGCGGTTCCAGTTCGACACCCCGTCGAGCGGAAAGAAGAAGCTCTCGTAGCCGGCCGGCCGGGCCGCGCCGGCACGGCTCTTGCCGGCCGCGTAGAGCGCGTTGAAGACGCGCAGGAACGGCCGCGAGAGGATGTTGACCGGCGGCTGAAAGGGCACAGTGAGAGGTAGCTTCCGCCTCTGCAGCGCCCTCTCCCCTTGCGTGTGGTTGCCGGTGATCATCAGGCCCCTGCCAGCGGCGCCACCCTCGGCCAACTGGTCGATCCAGGCGACGGCGTACTCGTTGTCGCGGTCGGCGGCGTCGGCGAGGTCGAAATAGCCGTCGATCGCCGAAAAGGGCGTCACCTTCTCCATCACGTCGGGCGAGGCGACCCGCATCAGGCGGATCGTGGCTGAAAGGATGAGCCCGGTCAGGCCCAGCCCGCCGACCGTGGCCTCGAACAGCGGATCGTCGGGCCTCAGCTCGCGCAGGCGCCCGGTGGAGCGCAGGAGCGTCAGTGCCTCGACATGGGTGCCGAAGGTGCCGCGCCGGTGGTGGTTCTTGCCGTGGATGTCGTTGGCGATCGCGCCACCCAGCGTCACGTGGCGCGTGCCCGGAACGACGGCAGGGAACCAGCCGTGCGGAATGACGCGATCGATGATGGCGGAGAGCATGACGCCGGCTTCCGCCGTCAGGAGCCCTGTCTCGGGATCGAAGTCCAGGATGCGCCGCATGCCGCGCATCTCGATCAGCGTGCCGGTCGCCGTTAGGCAGGAGTCGCCGTAGCTGCGGCCGTTGCCGTAAGCAGCGAGCGAGGCAGCGCGCGCCTGCCCGCCCTTGAGCAGCGCGATCGCCGCTCCCGGCACCATGGCGCGGCGCGATGGCGGGGACGCGCGGCCGAAGCTGTCGATCCGCCTCGCCATCACATCCCCGCCCCGAGGAGGAGGACCGCGCCAAAGGCCATGACGAGCTGGCTGCGCCAGTCGCGGATGATGAAGACGATCGGGTCCTCGTGCATCTCGTCGCGCCGCGCGAGGATCCAGACGCGCATGGTGATGTAGAGGATGATCGGCGCCAGCGGCCAGATGAGCCACGGATAGGTGTAGTTCTCGAACACTGACTGGCTGTCGATATAGAGTGCCAGGACCAGCGCCGCCGAGAAGGACGACGCCATGCCGGCCATTGCGATGATGTCGTGGTCCTCGGCCCGGTAGCCGCGTCCGGCGATCCGCTCGCCCTCCGGCAGTACCGAGTTGCGCAGCTCGACGTAGCGCTTCACCAGCGCCAGAGACAGGAAGAAGAAGATCGAGAAGGCAAGCAGCCAGAACGACCACGGAGCCTGCGTCGCGGCGCTGCCGGCGAGGATGCGCATGGTGTAGAGCCCGGCAAGCGTCAGGACGTCGATCAGCAGCATGCGCTTGAGCGACAGCGAATAGGCGGTGGTCGCGATCAGGTAGCCGGTGAGGACCAGCATGAAGAGCGGCGGCAGGAGGAGCCCGATCCCCAGCGACAGGGTGAGCAGAATGCCGACCGCCGCGAGGCCGAACGGGATCGACAGCGCGCCGCTGGCAAAGGGACGCATCCGCTTGGTCGCGTGACGGCGGTCCACCTGGAGGTCGAGGAAGTCGTTCAGAATGTAGATCGCGGACGCAGCCGCTGAGAAGGACACGAAGGCGAGCACGCAGGCAACAACGGCGGCGAAGTCGAGATACTGATGCGACAGGACCACCGGCACCGCGATAAGGCTGTTCTTCAGCCACTGGTGGACGCGCAGCATCTTCAGGACGGTGCGGAAGGACGGCCGTGGCGCCGGCATTACCTCGCCGCCATGACGGCTCTGCCAGCGCGCCGCGTGCCGGTCCGGCGCCACGACGAGCGTCTGACGCGCATGCTCGAAGATCGCAATGTCGGCCCGGCCGTTGCCGGCATAGTCGAAGCCGCCGTCGCCGAACTCGGCGACCAGCGCATCGCGCTTGGCATGGGAGGCGAGGTTCCGGGTCCGGTCGGTGCAGAGCACTGCGTCGAACAGACCGAGATGGGCGGCGACCGCCTCGGCGAAGCGATGCGGCGCGGCCGTGGCGAGCACGATCCGGCGGCCCTCCGCCTTCTCCGCGGCGAGCCGGGCGATCAGTTCGGCGCGATAGGGCAGGCTCGCGGCATCGAGCGTCACGCGCTCGGCGATCTCGCATTTGAGCCGCGCCTTGCCGCCGGCCAGCCAGAGCGGCAGCAGGAACAGATAGAGCGGATTCCTGCGCAGGAGCAGGAACAGACCCTCCCAGAGGAGGTCCGTCGCGATCAGCGTTCCGTCGAGATCCACCGCAAGGGGGATGGCCCGGCTGTCGACTTTTGCGTCCATGTCCTGATGCCGCCGCGCGTCCTGTTCGTGCGGGCGGACCATCTCATCGCAGGGACCTAAAATGCCTTAAGGGGAGACCCGGCCGCCGGTGTTCCTCGCCGGAGCGTTAGCGGCCGGTTCCATGGAAGCTTCAAATGCCGGATATCGTCCGCGCGTCAGTGGTGGCCGGCGCTGAGATCGGCCTTGGGACGGTCGTCCTGAAGCATCTCGCCGGTCAGCACGTAGTGCAGCGTTTCCGCGATGTTGGTCGCATGGTCGCCGATACGCTCGATGTTCTTGGCGCAGAACAGGAGATGCGTGCACATGGTGATGTTGCGCGCATCCTCGAGCATGTAGGTCAGCAATTCGCGAAACAGCGACGTGTGCATAGCGTCGACGTCGCCATCCTTCTCGCGGACGGCCGAGGCCCGCGCGCCGTCACGGGCGGCGTAAGCGGAGAGAACCTCGTCGAGCTGCGACAGCACGAGGCGGCTGAGCTGTCCGAACCCGGTCATCAGCGCCTGCGACTTCAGCGGCTCGTCGATGACGATGGTGCGCTTGGCGATGTTCTTGGCGAGGTCGCCGATCCGCTCCAGATCATTGGCGACGCGGAGCGCGGCGACGAGGACGCGCAGGTCGATCGCCATCGGCTGGTTGCGCGCCATCGCGAGCACCGCCTTCTGCTCGATCACCTGCTGCATCTCGTCGATCTCGCGATCGGCGGTGAGGATCGCGCGGGCCTTGTAGACGTCGTGCTCGAACAGCGCGTCGACCGCGTCATGCGTCAGCGCGTGCGCCTTGCGGCCCATCAGCATGATGTCGCCTGCGATGGAATCGAGCTGCTCGTCGAAGGCGGTCAGCGTGTGCCCCTGCATAGTCGTCTCCCCTTCCCGCTTCTCAGCCGAAACGCCCGGTGATGTAGTCCTGCGTGCGCTTCTCGCGCGGGCTGGTGAAGATCTGGTCGGTCGGACCCTCCTCCACCAGCACGCCGAGATGGAAGAAGGCGGTGCGCTGCGAGACACGCGCCGCCTGCTGCATCGAGTGGGTGACGATGACGATCGTGTAGTTCTCACGCAGCTCGTGGATCAGCTCCTCGATCTTGGCGGTGGCGATCGGGTCGAGCGCCGAGCAGGGCTCGTCCATCAGGATCACCTCCGGCGACACCGCGATGGCGCGGGCGATGCAGAGCCGCTGCTGCTGGCCTCCGGAGAGCCCGGTCCCCGGCTCGTGCAGCCGGTCCTTCACCTCCTCGAAGAGGCTTGCGCGCTTCAGGCTGCCGACGACGATCTCCTCAAGGTCGCTCTTCTTCGACGCGAGCCCGTGGATGCGCGGTCCGTAGGCGACGTTCTCGAAGATCGACTTCGGGAACGGGTTCGGCTTCTGGAACACCATGCCGACACGCGCGCGGAGTTCCACCACGTCGATCTTGGGGTCGTAGATGTCGCGACCGTCGAGCGTGATGTCGCCGGTGATGCGCGCGACGTCGATCGTGTCGTTCATGCGGTTGAGGCAGCGCAGGAAGGTCGACTTGCCGCAGCCCGAAGGGCCGATCAGCGCCGTCACCTGGTTCTCGCCGATGTCGAGATCGACATCGAAGAGCGCCTGTTTGGCGCCGTAGAAGACGCTGACCTTGCGGCCCGCCATCTTGGCCCGCTTCTGGCTGGTCGGGGCGGAGATCTTCACGTCCATGGCGAGATTGGTCATCTGGTTCATTCCCCTTGCCCTTCCCTTACCAGCGCCGCTCGAGGCGCGCGCGGAGATAGATGGCGATGGCGTTCATGGTGATGAGGAAACCGAGCAGCACGAGGATCGCCGCCGAGGTTCTCGAGACGAAACCGCGCTCGGGGCTGTCGGCCCAGATGAAGATCTGCGTCGGGAGCGCCGTCGCCGGTTCCATGATGCCGCCGGGCGGGCTCGTCAGGAAGGCGTTCATGCCGATCAGGAGCAGCGGTGCCGTTTCGCCCAGCGCCTGCGCCAGGCCGATGATCGTGCCGGTCAGGATGCCCGGTATCGCAAGCGGCAGCACGTGGTGGAGGATCACCTCGTGCCTGGACGCGCCTATGCCGAGCGCAGCCTGCCGGATCGACGGCGGCACCGCCTTGAGCGCCGCCCTGGTCACGATGATGATGGTGGGCAAGGTCATCAGCGACAGCACCATGCCACCTATGAGCGGCGCCGAGCGCGGCAGGCCGAACCACTGGATGAAGACTGCCAAACCGAGCAGGCCGAAGACGATCGACGGCACGGCGGCGAGGTTGTTGATGTTGACCTCGACGAGATCTGTCCAGCGGTTCTTGGGCGCGAACTCTTCGAGATAGATGGCTGCCGCGATCCCCATCGGGAAGGAGATCACGAAGCAGACGAGCAGCGCGTAGAAGGAGCCGACGATCGCGCCGGAGAGGCCAGCCAGCTCCGGGAAGCGGCTGTCGGCATTGAAGAGGAGCGCCCAGTTGGCCCGCTTCTCGATCAGTCCGCGCTCCTCCAGCTGCTCGAACTGCGCGATCTGCTGATCGTTGAGCCGGCGGCGGTTCTCCGGCAGCGTCCGGTCGATCACGCCCTTCGACAACTGGTCGTAGGGGTCGGAAACCGGGACCTGCAACGTGAAGGTGGTGCCGATCAGCGCCGGATTGCGCACGATCTGCGCGCGGATGATCGTCTGGGCGCCGTTGCTGACGATGCCGCCCGCCTGGCGCAGATCGCCGGGGTTGTCGATCTGCGGGAACAGCCGCTGCACGGCGTCCGCCACCACGGCCCGGTAGTTGCCGGCGGCGGGATCATCGCGCGACACCAGCGCCTCGTCGACATGGACCTCCATCGTCACGTGGGTCTGGACGAAGGCGAGATAGCCGGTGCTCACGAGCGTCGCGATCAGGATGCCGAGGAGCCCGATGGCGGTCAGGATCGATGCCAGGCCGAATATCTTCAGCCTGCGGTCGGCGGCATAGCGGCGGCGGCGGCGGGCATTGGCGGCGTCCGACGACCAGTCGAAGGGCGTGGTCGCGCCGGTGGGGTTTGCGATCTCGGCCATGACCTATTCGTATCTTTCGCGGTATTTCTGGACGATCCTGAGCGCGACGACGTTCAGGCACAGCGTGACGACGAAGAGCACCAGCCCGAGGGCGAAGGCCGACAGCGTCTTGGGGTTGTCGAACGAGGTGTCTCCGATCAGGAGCGTCACGATCTGGACGGTGACGGTGGTGACGCCTTCCAGCGGGTTGGCGGTCAGGTTGGCCGTCAGGCCAGCCGCCATAACGACGATCATCGTCTCGCCGATCGCGCGGCTGGCGGCCAGGAGGATGCCGCCGACGATGCCGGGAAGCGCGGCCGGCAGGAGCACCTTGGTGATCGTTTCGCCCTTCGTCGCGCCCATCGCGAGCGAGCCGTCGCGCATGGCGCGGGGAACGGCGCGCAGCGCATCGTCGGAGAGCGAGGAGATGAAGGGCAGGATCATGATGCCCATGACGGCACCCGCGGCGAGCGCGCTGTTGGGCGAGACGGCGATGCCGAAGAGCGAGCCCGCCTGACGCACGGCGGGCGCGACGGTCAGGACGGCGAAGAAGCCGTAGACGACCGTCGGGACGCCGGCGAGGATCTCGAGGATCGGCTTGATCGTGCCCCGTACGCGCGCGTCGGCGAACTCCGCGAGATAGATTGCCGACATCAGGCCGAGCGGCACCGCAACGATGAGGGCTATGCCGGCGATCAGCAGCGTTCCTGTGAAGACGGGCACCGCGCCGAAGGCCCCGGTGCCGGCCACCTGGTCATCGCGGATGGCTATCTGCGGCTCCCAGTTAAGCCCGAAGAAGAACTCGTGAGGCGGCACGAGCATGAAGAACTGGAGCGCCTCCCAGGAAAGCGAGACGATGATGCCGAGCGTGACCAGGATGGCGGCGGTCGCCGAGAACACCATGATCGCCGTCAGCGTTCGTTCGAAGGCCTGACGGGCGCGATACTCCGGCGTCATGCGGCTGCGTGCGAAGAACAGCGTCAGCACCATGGCGCAAAGCGCGACGGCGACCATCGCCCAGCGCGCGATCGTGGTCCAGCGAAGGTAGCGCTCGGCCGCGGCCGCGATCTCGGGCGACGGCTCCGCGAAGATGCGGCCCGAGGCGACGTTCCTGATCTCGCTGACCCAGAGCGATATCTGCGAGGGCGAAGCGCTCTCGGTCATGCTCGCCGGCAGCGACGCGACGACCAGACGCTGGACGATGGCATCCTGGAAGAGCAGCCAGAGAAGGACCAGGACGAGTGCCGGAACGCCGACCCAGATCGCCGCGAAGGCGCCGTGGTAGATCGGGCGCGAGTGGACGGCGGGCCCGTGCGCGGTGACGAAGCCCGTTCCAGCCGTGCGGCCGACATAGAAGGCGGTCAGCGAAAAGATGACGATCGCGAGGAAGAGGTAGCCTGTCACGGCGGACGTCCGGAGCTGGGGCCTGGAACGGCCGAACCCCGGTCGCGCGGATTGAGTTCGCGACCGGGATCCGGGGGAAGGCGCGGATACGCCTAGTTCGTGTAGCGCTCGAAGTGACGGCCTTCGCCGACGGTGGCGCGGGTGGTCTCGCGATCCTCGTCGGAAAGCGTGATCAGGCCGCGCTCGGTGAGGTAGCCTCCGGGGCCGAAGGAGGCTTCCGAGACATACTCCTCTGCGAACTCCTGGAGACCCGGGATGACGCCGCGATGCGCGTTCTTGATGTAGAAGAACAGCGGACGCGCGACCGGATAGGTACCCTCCCCGATCGTCTGCTCGTTCGGCTCAACGCCGTTGACCGCGACGGCCTTCAGCGTGTCCTGGTTTTCGTAGAGGAACGAGTAGCCGAAGATGCCGAGCGCGTTCTCGTCGGCCTGCAGGCGCTGGACGATGAGGTTGTCGTTCTCGCCGGCCTCGACGAAGGGACCGTCGGTGCGCATGCGATCGCAGACTTCGCGCTTGCGGTCGCCCTCGAGTGCCTCGATCGCCGGGAAGGTCTTGCAGCCGTCATGCATGACGAGCTCGACGAAGGCGTCGCGCGTGCCGGAGGTCGGCGGCGGACCGAAGACAACGATCGGGCTGTCGGGCAGCGAGGCATCGATATCGCTCCAGTTCTGGTAGGGATTGGCGACGATCTCGCCATCCACCTCGACTTCGGCCGCGAGCGCCTGGAAGATCTGGGCCTCGCTCAGGTCGAGGTCCGGGCCGTTGACCGAATGGGCGATCGACAGGCCATCATAGCCGATCAGCACCTCGGTAACGTTGTCGACGCCGTTGGCGACGCAGCTCTCGTACTCTCCCTGGGTCATCGGGCGCGAGGCGCCGGTGATGTCGGGATGGTCCACGCCCACGCCGGCGCAGAAGATGCGCATGCCGCCGCCCGTTCCGGTCGATTCCAGCACGGGAGCCGTGTGGCCCATGTTGGCGAACTCTTCGGCTACCGCCTGTGTGTAGGGGAAAACGGTGGACGAGCCGACAATGCGGATCTGGTCGCGTGCCGCGGCGACGCCGGCCGAGGCGGCGACGACGATGGCAGCCGCCGAGGCGGTCGCAAGAAGCCTGTTCATTGTGCCTACTCCTGTTGGCTAATTCTGGCCACGCGGCCTCTGCCCGTGACGAGGCGAAACTAGCCGCCTTGCATGACAGAATGACAACAGGTTCTCCGGACGGAATTGATGAGCCGGCTCATACGCTTAGCAAGCGTTTGGCCCGATATTGCGACACCGCCGAGCCATCTCCGGCAAACGATTTCCACAGGCATGCGAGCCCTCAGGCGGCGCGAGACCGCAGTCCGCCGTCGGCCACGATGCGGGCCGCACACATGCCGAGGATCATGGCCGGCACGAAGGCGAGCGTGCCGGGCGCGGCAAGCCCGAGCGCCGTGATAGCGGGGCCAGGGCAGAAGCCGGAGAGCCCCCAGCCGAGGCCGAAGATGGCAGGACCGGCCAGGATGCGCCCGTCGATGTCGCGGCGAGTGGGCAGGTGGAACTGCCGGTCCGCGATCGGCGTGTCGCGCCTCAGCACGGTGCGGTAGCCGAAGAAGGCGACGAGCACCGCCGCACCCATCACGAAGGCGAGCGAGGGATCCCAGGTGCCGAAGATGTCGAGGAATTTGAGCACCTTGGCAGGATCGGCCATGCCGGAAACGACCAGGCCGATACCGAAGATGAGGCCGAGCCCTAGATTGACCAGGAAATGCATGGTGAAGCCTCAGATGACGTGGCGGGTGAACAAGACGGTGACGAAGGCGACGGCCATGAAGATGCCGGTGGCGACGAAGGAGCGCGCCGACAGCCGCGACAGCCCGCAGACGCCGTGTCCGGATGTGCAGCCGCGGCCCCAAACGGAGCCGAAGCCGACGAGCAGCCCAGCAGCAACCATCATGATGAGATCGGGCGAGACCGTCTGTTCCACCGGAACGCCGCTGGCCGCGATCACCAGGAACGGCGCCGCGAAGAGGCCGATGACAAAGCCGAGCCGCGAGGGAAAGGCGCTGTCCCGATAGGGCGGCAGCAGCCTGCCGGCGATGCCGCTGATACCGGCGATCCGCCCTTCCCAGAGCATCAGCAGCACGGAGGACAGGCCAATCAGCACGCCTCCGATCGTGGAGGCGATCGGGGTGAATTCGGTCATGATCGTCCTTCCGAAGGTGCGCAGAACATACGGTACATGAGACCTACAAACGCGCTGACGCGCGCATCGGCCAATCGGTAGTATACGTTCTTGGATTCCTTGCGGGCTGCCACCAGGCCGGCCTGTCGCAATTCGGCGAGTTGCTGCGACAGCCCGGGCTGGCGGATGCCGAGCGTATCCTCGATGTCACGCACCGACAGTTCCCCATCCACCAGCGCGCAGACGACCATCAGCCGCGATGGGTGAGCGAGCTTCTTGAGGAAATCGGCGGCGTCGCCGGCATTTCGCAGCATCTCCGACGTCTCGGGTGCAATCGCCTGCTTCATGGCATCAGTCCCATGCCGCTCCCTGCAGGAGGTCGAGCGGGAACTTCAGATAGCGCCTGCCATTGGCCTCCGGCTCCGGCAGGCGGCCGCCGTTCATGTTGACCTGGAGCGCGTGCAGGATGAGCTTGGGCATCGGCAGCGTCTTGTCGCGCGCCTCGCGGACGGCGACGAACTCCGCCTCCGTCCGGCATCTCGACATGTGCGTGTTCCTCGCCTTCTGCTCGGAGACAGTCGATTCCCACCGCGGCTCGCGCCCGCCCGGCTGGTAGTCGTGGCCGGTGAAGATGCGGGTCTCGTCCGGCAGCGCCAGTATCTCCATGATCGAATAGTAGAGCCGCGCGGCGCTGCCGCCCGGGAAGTCAGCCCTCGCCGTCCCCGAATCCGGCATGAATAGCGTGTCGTGGACGAAGGCCGCATCACCGACGACGTAGGTGATCGAGGCGAGTGTATGGCCCGGCGAGAACAGCACCCTGCAGGGGATGCTGCCGACCTGGAACATCTCGCCCTCGGCGAAGAGCTTGTCCCACTGCGAGCCGTCCGCCGGAAAGTCAGGCCAGTTGTAGAAGCCCTTCCAGAGCTTCTGCACCTCGACCACCTTCTCGCCGATCGCCGTTGGCGCCCCGGTCTTCGCCTTCAAATAGCGCGCGGCGGAGAAATGGTCGGCATGCGGGTGCGTGTCGAGGATCCACTCCACCTCCAGCCCCTTCTCGCGGACATAGTCCAGGATCCTGTCCGCGTTGATCGTGGCCGTCGCGCCTGCCTTCTCGTCGAAGTCGAGGACCGGATCGACGATCGCGCACTTGCCCGTCGCCGGATCGGAGACGACGTACTGGATCGAGAACGTGCGCTTGTCGAAGAAGCCCTTAACCTCGGGGGCAGGACGAATCATGGGCGATGCTCCAGTGCGGCGAGTTGTTCTTTTGCGTTTTCCGATGCTGCTCCCATTGGCGGGGCGAACGGGCAACGGCATGCCTGAGTATTTCGATTTCATTTTTTTGCAATAGAAAAAGCGCAATTGAAACCCGCGAACCGCATCCTTCGGTTGGCGCCGAGGCGGCTCACACCCCGTGGCCGCGAATCGCGCTCCTCCCCTGCCGCTGCACGCCAGCGGCTTAGACGACTGATTCTCACCGGAACGTCTGGCACCGCTCAGCCGTTTGGCGGCGGCACAAGGACGTCCACCATGCCGAGATACTTCTTCGACACCCGTGATGGAGACCGTTTGGAGCGGGACGACGACGGCCTCGATCTGGAGAGTTCCGAACAGGCCCGCCAGGAGGCGGAGCGGGCACTTGCAGACCTGGCCCGCGACGTGCTCCCGGACGGCGATATGCGCGAGCTGGAGATCGAGGTCCGCGACGAGAACGACGTCATCTTCGTCGCCCGCATGCGGATCGACGCCGGCACTCCGCGTTCCTGACAACGACCGACAAGGCTGAGCCACACCCGACTGAGGCAGTTGACAAGCCGCGCCGGCTGCGGCCTATTCCGCGCATGGGGACCGCGATCTCCCCACGAGGCGCAAGCCGAAGCATCGTTCCGTCCTATCTCGATCCGCCTAGGGAGGAACGCACATGGCTGCGCCCAATATCATTTCCATAGACAAGCTCGCTCGCCTCGTCGGCACGCCGAAATGCCCCGTCCTGATCGACGTGCGCAACGATGAGGACTTTGCTTCCGATCCATCGCTATTGCCTTCCTCGCTGCGGCGCCCGCCGCTGAAGGTGGCTGAATGGGCTCCGGCCCTCGCCGGACGCGCCGTCGCCGTGATCTGCCAGAAGGGGTTGAAGCTCAGCGAGGGCACAGCCGCCTGGCTGCGCCACGAGGGCGTGGCAGCGGAATCCGTCGAGGGCGGCTTCGAGGCCTGGCGCGCTGCCGGCCAGCCCTTGGTGCCGGAGGCGAAGCTGCCACAGCGCGACGGCCTGGGCCGAACCGTCTGGGTGACGCGGGGGCGGCCGAAGATCGACCGCATCGCCTGCCCCTGGCTCATCCGTCGCTTCGTCGATCCCCAGGCCGTGTTCCTCTTCGTCGCCCCGTCGGAGGTTCCGGGCGTAGCAGACCGCTTCGCCGCCACGCCGTTCGACGTCGAGGGGGTGCACTGGAGCCACCGCGGCGAGACCTGCACCTTCGACACGATGGTCGCCGAGTTCGGCCTCGACATCCCGCCGCTCCGCCACCTTGCGAGGATCGTCCGCGGGGCGGATACGGCCAGGCTCGACCTCGCGCCGGAGGCAGCCGGGCTGCTCGCAGTCTCGCTCGGCCTCTCGCGCATGTTCGCCGACGACCTCGAGCAACTGGAAGCAGGCATGCTCCTCTACGACGCCTTGTATCGCTGGTGCCGCGACGCGACGGACGAGACCCACAACTGGCCGTCCGCAAAGTCGGCAGGAGCCGGGCGATGAACGACGCGGCCCGACCGGCGGCGCGTCCGCCCTACCCCACGCTCGCCGAGGCCACCGCGGTCTGGGCGCGGATCGCGCTCCTCTCCTTCGGCGGACCTGCCGGCCAGATCGCGGTGATGCACCGCATCCTCGTCGACGAGAAGCGGTGGATCGGCGAGCGGCGCTTCCTGCATGCGCTCAACTTCTGCATGCTGCTGCCCGGACCGGAGGCGCAGCAGCTCTGCATCTATGTCGGCTGGCTCCTGCACCGGACGCTGGGCGGCATCATCGCAGGAGTGCTCTTCGTGCTGCCCGGCCTCCTGTCGATCATGGCGCTGAGCTGGATCTACGCGCTCTATGGCGACGTCGACCTGGTCGAAGGTCTCTTCTTCGGCCTCAAGGCGGCGGTGCTGGCGATCGTGCTCCAGGCGGTTGTGCGGATCGGCAAGCGGGCGCTGGGCAACGGGGCCATGATCGGCATCGCCGCGCTCTCCTTCGTCGCCATCTTCGTTTTCGGCGTTCCCTTTCCGCTCATCATCGCTGCAGCCGGGCTCGTCGGATTCTTCGCCGCGCGTGCCGGCATCCGCGGCTTCTCAGGCGGGGGCGGCCACGGCTCGGCGGTGGCCAACGCCCTTGCCGATGCCGAGAGCGCGCTGGGCGAGGAGCCGCCCGCGCATGCCAGGCCGCAGCTCGGCGTCGCGATGCGCATGTCGGCGATCGTGCTCTTCCTGTGGTTGGCGCCGGTCGTCCTGCTGCTAGTCCTGTTCGGCCCCGGCAATGTCTTCACCGACATCGCCCTCTTCTTTTCCGCCATGGCCGTGGTCACCTTCGGCGGCGCCTATGCGGTGCTCGCCTGGGTGGCACAGGAGGCCGTCGGCACCTTCGGCTGGCTGGCGCCGGGCGAGATGCTGGACGGCCTCGGCATGGCCGAGACGACGCCCGGGCCGCTGATCATGGTGACGCAGTTCGTTGGCTTCATGGCCGCGTTCCGCGATCCGGGCGGGCTGCCGCCGATCCTGTCGGGCACCCTGGGCGGCCTCCTGACGACTTGGGTGACCTTCGCGCCCTGCTTCCTGTGGATATTCCTCGGCGCCCCCTATGTGGAGCGGCTGCGGGCGAACAAGGCGCTATCGGCCGCCATGGCGGCGATCACGGCGGCCGTCGTGGGCGTCATCCTCAACCTCGCCGTCTGGTTCGGAATGCATGTGCTCTTCGAGGAGGTGTGGGTCTTCGCCGGCTTCGGAATGCAGCTGGACCTGCCTGTACTGGGATCGATCATCCCGGCTGCGGCGGCGCTGACCATAGCCGCCATCATTGCCGTCTTCCGTCTCAATCTCGGCATCCTGACCGTGCTCGGCGGCAGCGCGGCAGCCGGGCTCGCGCTTCACCTCGCGGGCCTTGGCACCTGAGACGAACAATTTTTTTTGGGAAGCTCGGGAACCGGGAAGGGAGTTCGACGTTCCTGATCCAGCGCGGCAGGAGCCCATCCCCCACCCCCACCCCCCCGCCTGCCGCACGAATTGGACTTGAGCCGGCCTCGCGCCGGCTCTTTTTTTGCCTTTCGTTGCGAGCTGGCGGCTCAGTACGGCGAGACGCACACCCGCCGCGGCCCGTGATAGGGCTGGAAGCTGTTGTCGCCGACCCGGTAGGAGCGGTAGCGCGCCTGGCACCAGGCGACATGGGCCGACGTCGCGCCGTAGGCGACCACCCGCTGCTGCACCACGACCGGTTGCGCGACCACGACCGCCCGGTCGGTCGGGTAGATCGGCACCGGGTAGGACGGCACGTGATAGTAGTGGTAGCCGTAGTAGAGCGACGGCCCGTCATGGATCGGGTAGAACCCGACCGGCGGCCGGTTCGAGCGCAGCCTCGGCCGCGCGCTCTCGACGTGATAAGCGTGGACATGGCGGCCATGGACGTGGCCGTGATTGACCCTGACGCCGATCTCGACCCAGCCCTCGCCGCCGGCCGTCGCGGGCGCCGGAGCGGCCACGGCTGCGATCAGGGCGAAAGCTGCGGGAACGGCAAGGCGGAACGAAAGGCGCTGCATCGTCTCACTCCTCGGAAGCACCGCCGCGGCGGTTTCCGCAACAACAGGAGGCGTGCCGGGCCGTTCCGTCCGGCCGCGATACAGCGTTAACGAAACCTTCTTCCTGATCTTGCCGCCGTTAAGCTTTCGAGCGCGGAGCCGACGCTGGGAGAGACCTAGCCGACGTCCTTTTCGACCGGCACGAGGAAGCGGCCGCGCTCGATCTTCTTGACCCCATCCACCTCCAGCGTCGGATGCAGCACGACGCCGTCCATGTGGATCTTCGACTTCACCGAACCGCCGACGTCGACATTTGTGCCGAGGCCGAAATGCAGCGTGCCCCAGATGTTCTTGTCCTCGCGCTGGATGCCGCGCACCACCGCCTTGGCGTTGACGCCGACCGATGCCTCGGCCGGGCACATATAGGCGTTCTCGTCGCCATAGGCCTCGAGATAGTCGCGCAGGATGCGCGCCTCCGGCCCGCCTTCGATCTCGATCACGCGGCCGTCCTTCACTGTCAGTTCGATCGGCGTGTAGAGCCGGCCGATGTGATGCATGGTGAGGTCGATGACGAGCTTGCCGTTGGCGCTGCCCTCGACCGGGGCAACGTTGAACTCCCCGGTCGGGAACAGGTAGTAGAGCAGGTTGTTGCCCGGCCTGTTCTCGTCGCGGGCGAAGTCGATGATGCCGTAGGGGTCGAAATCCGGCCCCGGCAGCGGCGGCCGGGTAATGCGGTTCTCGACGCTGTAGGTGAAGTCGGTGCCATAGTCCGACGTCACCCGGCACATGCGCGCATTGTCGCCGAACACGTTCTTCGACACGTAGTGCTTGCGCACCGCGATCATCTTCATGTCGTCGGTCACGGCGCCGGACTGGAACATATCCAGCGTCATCCCGCCGTCCATGCAGATCGACGGGATGCCTGACGCCATGGCGTTGAAGCTCGCCGGTGAATGCAGCATGCCGGTCGAGGCGAGCAGGATGTTGAAGTCCGACTTCATCATCGCCTCGACGACGGCCGAGGGTGGGTCGTAGTAGTCGGCCGGCCGGCGCTCGAAGAGGGTCAGCGTGGCATCGGCGCCGATGTCGGCGAGGATTGTCATCACCGCCTGCCACACGCGTGCGTCATGGGCGAAGTCGGAGAGGACCAGAACCCGATCCCCCCGCTTGATGTTGGCGACGAGCGGCCGCCGCAGATACTCGAGCGTGCCCGTGATTGCCCCCGTTCCTCCGAACATCCGCGATCCTCCTCACCCGAAGCTCACTGCTGCGCCGTGCTGCCGACACATCGATAAAGTCGACAATTGCGCCACTGTCAAGATCGACCTCCGGGCACGAGCCAGCACGGTGGGCAGGAGGAAACAGCCGAAAATAAAGCTTTGCAGCGCTTCCGCCGTCAATGTGTCGGGACGACCGACGACATTCCGCTAGCATGTAGTGTCGACAATAATGCAGCTATGTCCTGGAGCGCGCCATCTGCCTTGGCACTCGCGGCGGAGCAGGCTAACTGACGTCCGCGGCCGCCTCTATTGGCCAACCAGAACCTCGCAACCGGAGAATTGCCGATGCCGATCAGCAGGGATGCCATCGAGACGCTCAAAGGGGTCTCGACCGCGACGATCACGACGATCCTGCTCAAGAAGGGACTGCGCAATGTCTGGCTGCGCGGCTCGAAGCCGCTGCGGGAAGGCCAGCCGAGGCTGGTCGGGCCAGCATTCACGTTGCGCTTCGTCCCGGCGCGCGAGGACTTGGCGACCCCCGCTTCCTGGGCCTCGCCGATCTCCACCCGTGCGGCGATCGAGGCAATGCCGGAAGGCTGCATCGCCGTCGCCGATGCCATGGGCGTCAGCGACGCGGGCATCTTCGGCGACATCCTCTGCGCCCGGATGCGCAAGCGCGGCGTCGCCGGACTGATCACCGACGGCGTGATCCGCGACGTCGCGGGCGTGCTGGGCACCGGCCTGCCGGTCTGGTGCAACGGCGTCGCCGCACCGCCCTCGGTCGCCGGCCTCACCTTCGTCGCCTGGCAGGAGCCTATCGCCTGCGGCGGCGTGGCCGTATTCCCCGACGACGTCATCGTGGTCGACGACGATGGGGCGGTGCTCATCCCCCGGGCGCTGCTGGACGAGGTGCTGGCCGAGGCGCCCGAGCAGGAGCGCATGGAAGGCTGGATCATGACCGAGGTCGAGGCAGGCCGCCCGCTGCCCGGCCTCTACCCGATGAACGCGGAGACGAAGACCCGCTACGAAGACGCCATGAGGCGGAAGTCGTAAGCCGGGAAGGGAGCGCCCGCTTCGCAGGGGTGCGGCGCGGCGCACGCGCCGGCAGCCGCCAATGCGACGGCCGATCGCTTACGTGTATCGCCGTCGGCGACAGTTCTCTTCAAATAGGCGGCGTTTGGTTCCTTCGCTGCCCTTCAGAGATCGACGGGAACAATCCCGATCGTATGCTCAGGCAGATCGACATCCGAGAAGAAGTCGGGATGCTCCGCGGCGATCCGCGAGAGCGCACGCAGAATCTCGCGCAGGTGACGGCGCATCGCATCTGCGGCGCCATCCCCGTCGCCTTCCTCCAGCCTGGCCGCAATCGCCTCGTGCTGCTCGATCAGCAGGCGGAGTGGAGAGGCGTCCGGCAGCGACAGGAGCCGGACGCGGTCGGTCTGAAAGCGCGCCGTCTCCACGACCTTCCATGCATAGTCGCTCTTGACGATGTCGGCGATGCCGCGGTGGAACGCCTCGTCGAACTCGTTGAAGCGCCGATAGTCGCTCGTCTCGGCCGCCTCCTTCTGGGCATCGATCATCCGCCGCAGGTGGGCGAGCTGACCGGGCGTCGCCAAGCGCGCGGCGATGCGCGCCAGATCGCTCTCGATCGCCTCGCGAACCAGCCGCGCGTTGGCGACCTCGCGCACCGAGATCTTCATGACGAAGGTGCCGCGGCTCGGCCTAACCTCGACCAGCCCGGCCTCCGAGAGCTTGATGAACGCCTCGCGCACCGGCTGTCGGGAGACGCCGAAGCGCGCCGCGATTTCCTTTTCCGACAGCGCGTCGCCAGGCCTCAGCCGCATCTCGGCGATGCCCTGCCTGAGGGCCGCGACCAGTTGCGGGGCGATCGATTCCCGAAGGCGAAGCGCAGCGTCCATGGGCGGTACTGCTTCCCGATCTGATTTGGACTTGTCAACAGCACGAGCAGCTGTATCATACCGGTATGGTGCCATACCGCAAGCTGTGGGGCAGATGTCACGGCACCTGTTTGGGAGGAAATCGCTATGGATACTGAGAAGGGCTCGCGGTCCGTCAGCCGCCGTCTGCTTCTGAAGACCGGCGTGGCGGCATTGGCCATGCCGGCCTTCGCGCGCTACGGCTTCGCGCAGGAGAAGTTCGTCTGCAAGATCGCCCACACCGAAGGCATCGGCACGCCGATCACCAACGCCTTCGAGGCTTGGGCCAACACGCTCAACGAGCGCAGCGAGGGCCGCATCGAGGCGCAGCACTTTCCGGCCGCGCAGCTCGGTGGGCTGGCCGAGGCGCTCGAGGGCAGCCGCATCGGCACCATCCAGGTGACCACCGCCGGCCCAGACTCCGAAGAGGCGATCGCGCCCGAGATCGCGGCCCTCGGCGGGGCGCCGGGCTTCATCTACAAAAACGAGAAGCATGTCGACGCCGTCCTCCAGGGCGAGCTCGGCCGGAAGGCTTCCGACATCGCCCGCGAGAAGACCGGAGTCGAGTTCGTCGCCTATGGCGAGACCGGCTTCCGCCACATCCTCGCCAAGCGGCCCGTCGCTTCGCTGGCCGATCTCAACGGGCTCAAGATCCGCGTGCCGCAGCTCCGCATCTGGGTCGACTTCTGGACCCTGCTCGGCGCCGCGCCCACGCCCCTGCCCTACAACGAGCAGTATTCGGCGCTCTCGACCGGGATCATCGACGCGATCGATTCCGATGTCTTCTCGATCGTCGGCTTCAAGTTCTACGAGCAGGCGAACCACCTGACCCTTACTGGCCACTGGTTCCTGCCCAAGGCCGTGCGCGTCAACGCCGCGTGGCTGGACAGCCTGCCGGAGGATCTGAGCACCATGGTGCGCGAGACGGCGAAGGAAGCCTTTGCCGAGCAGCGCCGGGTCAACCGCGCCCAGGCAGCCGATACGCTCGAGCAGCTCAAGGGCCTCGGCGTGCAGGTCCAGGCTCTTCCGCCGGAGGAACTGGCGAAGATGGAGGAGCAGACGTCCAGCCTGTTCGACGAGTTCGGCTCGAAGAGCCCGGAAACCGCGGAGATGATCAAGGCGATCCGCGCACTGGGCTGAGAGTATCGACATGCAGGGTTCCACGGGGATGGAGGCCGCGCCCGACGACGCGGCCTCCGGAAGACAGCCGCGCGGGCTGGCGCTCGTCGTCGACCGCGTGCTGGAGACGGCCTGCGTCGGGCTGATGCTCGTCGCCGTCTCCGTTGCCTGCCTGCAAGTGGTGCTCCGCTACGGCTTCCGCTCCGGTCTTCCCTGGCCGGAGGAGCTCGCGACATGGGTCTTCGCCTGGGCCGTCTTTCTCGGCATGGCGATCGCCACCGGACGCGAGGCGCATATCTCGATCGACGTGGTGCTGCGCGCGCTGCCCGAAGGCCCGCGCGCCATGCTGGAAACGTTCAACCGCGGCGTGATGGCGGCGGCGAGCATCATGCTGGTCGTCCACGGGATGGACTATTTCGGCCGGTCGATCGCGGCCTCCCCTGCGCTGCAATGGCCGATGAAGTATTTCTTCCTCGCCGCGCCTGTCGGCGGCGCGCTCAACCTGTTCTTCCTCGCCTGGCCGAAACCTGGCCGCACGCTACTGCAGGGCGTCGTCGTGCTCGCCGTCGGGCTCGTCGTCTACCTCGCCATCCGCCACGGGGCGGGAATGGTCTACGGCCACGGCGGCAGCGCCATGGTGCTTGTGCTCGTCGGGCTCGTCGCGATCGTGATCGGCGTGCCGGTCGCCTTCGCTCTGGCCTTCGGCGCCTTCGCGGCCTTCGCGCCTACCCCGGTGCTGCTGGTCACGATCTCGCAGAACATGGGCGCGTCGCTCAATTCCTTCACCCTGCTCGCCATCCCGTTCTTCATCCTGGCGGCGGCAGTCATGAACGCCGGCGGCATCACCCCGCGCCTCGTCGATCTCGCGATGCAGCTCGTCGGCCACATGCGCGGCGGCCTCGGCCAGGCCAACGTCGTGACCAACACGATGCTGGCCGGCGTCTCGGGCTCGTCGACGGCGGACGCATCCACCATCGCCAAGCTCCTCGTGCCGGAGATGGCACGCCGCGGCTACAGCCGCGCCTTCGGCTCGGCGCTGACGGCCGCCTCCTCGACCATTGCCAACCTGATCCCGCCGAGCCTCGGGCTGATCATCTACGCCGCGCTCGCCTCGGTCTCGGTCGGCGCGCTCTTCGTCGCCACCATCGTGCCCGGCCTGATGGTCGCCGCCGCGCTGATGCTGGTCGTCTATGTGCTTTCCCGAATGCGCGGCTATGGCGGCGACATGCCCAAGGCGCCTCTGTCGCAACGGCTGTCGTCTCTGGCGCTGGCGATCCCCGCGCTCATTCTGCCGATCATCATCGTAGGTGGCGTTCGCTTCGGCGTCTTCACCGCGACCGAAGCCGGCGCCATCGCCTTCATCTATTCGCTCTTCTGCGGCGCGTTCCTGTACCGCAAGCTCACCCCTTCAAACCTCCTCGCCGCGATCCGCGAATCGGTCTTCGACACCGTCGTCATCGTCATCATCATCGCCGCGGCGGCGCCATTCGCGTGGGTGCTGGCCTTCGAGCAGGTGCCGCAGAAGGTCGCCCAGCAGCTCGCGACGCTGGTTTCCCAGCCGGTGCTCCTGATGCTGGCGATCAACCTCTTCCTCCTCGTCGTCGGCCTGTTCATGGAGATGATCGCGTCGCTGGTCATTCTGGCTCCGATCCTCGTTCCGCTCGTCATCGCGGCCGGCATCGACCCGATCCATTTCGGCATCATCATCGTCATGAACCTCGTCATCGGGGCGCTCACCCCGCCGCTCGGCGTGCTGGTCTTCACCACTGCCCGCGTCGGCGGCGCCAACCAGACCGAGACCTTCAAGGCGATCATCCCCTTCGTGCTGGCGCTGATCGCCGTGCTGCTCCTCGTGACCTACGTGCCGGCACTCACCATGCTGCCCGTCGCCTGGTTCGGCCCCTGAACATGCCGCGCCGACCCTATTCGGAGGAGTGCAAGACGTGACGAGGACGCGCATAGCCATCGTCGGCCTCGGCATGGCCGTCACGCCGCACGCGCGCGGGCTGGTGGATCTGGCCGACCAGGTCGAGGTCGTCCACGCCTTCAGCCCGAGCGCCGCGAGGCGCCAGGCATTCGCCGACCGTTTCCCCTTCCCGCTTTGCGACCGCCTGGAGACGATCCTCGAAGACGGGAGCGTCGAGGCGGTCGCGGTCTTCACGCCGGCCAACACGCATCGCGACATCGCGCTCAGATGCGCGGCGGCCGGTAAGCACGTCCTGATGGAGAAGCCGCTCGACATCACCACCGCGCGGGCCGAGGAGCTAGTCGCCGCCTGCCGCCAGAACGGCGTCACTCTCGGCGTCGTCCTGCAGCACAGGTTCCGCCCGGCCGGGATGAAGCTCGCGGAGATTCTCCGGGCGGGCGAGCTTGGCCGCATCGTCGGCTGCTCCATCGTCATCCGCCTGTGGCGGCCGCAGAGCTACTATGACGAGCCCGGCCGCGGCTCGTTCGCGCGCGACGGCGGCGGCGTCCTGATCTCGCAAGGCATCCACACGCTCGACCTGATGCTGAGCCTGGCGGGTCCGATCGCCGAGGTGACCGGCTTCGCCACCACGACCCCGGTCCACCGGATGGAGACGGAGGACATGGTCTGCGCCGCCGCCCGCTTCCAGAACGGAGCCTTCGGCACCATCGACGCGACCACGGCCGCCTATCCCGGCTTCCTGGAAGAGATCGTGCTGACCTGCGAGAGGGGCACCGCGAAACTGGCCGGGACCGAACTGCTGGTCCAGTTCCAGGATGGCCGGAAAGTGGCCATTGAGCCCGATCGCTCCGCCGGCGGCACGGGCGCCGACCCGATGGCCTTCCCGCACGACTACCACCGCGCTGTGATGGCCGACTTCGTCGACGCCGTGCGGACCGGATGCGAGCCGAAGGTGACCGGCGAGGAGGCGCTGAAGGTGCACCGCCTGATCGACGCGTTGATCGAGACCGGCCGCTCGGGCGCGCCGGTCAAGGTAGCCGGGGTCGCCGCATGAATGCCCAGCTTCGGTTCGCCGCGATCGGCCTCGACCACCGCCATATCTACCACCTTGTCGGCGAACTGGTCGCGGCCGGCGCCGAATGCGCGGGCTACTGCCCCGAGACGAGCGACCCGAAGGTGCTCGAAGGTTTCCGCGAGCGCTTCCCGGCACTTCAGGCGGTGGAGCGGGAGCGCCTTTTCGACGACCCGTCGATCGACATCGTCGTCTCCGCCGCCATACCTCGGGACCGGGCGGCGGTCGCGATCCGCGCCATGCGCGCCGGCAAGGACGTCATGGTCGACAAGCCCGGCGCCACAACGACTGGCCAGGTTGCGGAGATCGAGCAGGTCGCCTCGGAAACCGGCCGCATCTTCTCCATCTGCTTTTCCGAGCGTTTCGTGGTGCGTGCCTGCGAGGCGGCGGCGCGGCTCGTCGCCGAGGGCGCGATCGGCCGCGTCATCCAGACCGTGGGCCTCGGGCCCCACCGCCTGAACCGCGCCATCCGCCCCGCATGGTTCTTCGACAGGGAAGCCTATGGCGGCATCCTGACCGACATCGCATCCCACCAGATAGACCAGTTCCTCTTCTTCACCGGCTCGACCGAGGCCGAGATCGTGGCGAGTTCGACCGCCAACCGCGCCCATCCGGATCTGCCCGGCCTCGAGGATTTCGGCGAGATCCTGCTGCGCAGCGCCGGCGCCTCGGGCTATGTCAGGGTGGACTGGTTCACGCCGGACGGGCTCCCTGCATGGGGCGACGGCCGGCTCTTCCTGCTCGGCACGGAGGGCACGATCGAATTGCGCAAATATGTCGACGTCGCCGGCCGCCCGGGCACCGATCATGTCTTCCTGAGCAACCACGACGGCGTCCGCCACATCGATGCGAGCGGCGAGAAGCTGACCTTCTTCGCCCGCTTCCTCGACGACGTGCGCCAGCGCACGTCGACCGCGATGCCGGATGGCCACGCGCTCGCCGTCACCCGTCTGGCGCTAGCCGCGCAGGCCGCAGCCCAATCCGCCGGAGGCCGCCCGTGAGACAGACCTGGCGCTGGTTCGGGCCGAACGACACGGTGCGGATCGAGGACGTCGTCCAGGCGGGCGCGGCCGGCGTGGTCACCGCTCTCCACCACGTGCCGAACGGCACCCTCTGGACGAAGGAGGAGATCGCCCGACGCCAGCAGGAGGTCGCGCGCCGTTCCGACGGGACGCCCTCGGGCCTCGCCTGGGATGTGGTCGAGAGCCTGCCGGTCAGCGAGGACGTCAAGAAGCAGAAGGGAGCCTGGCGCGAGCACCTCGACGCCTATCGCGGCTCGCTGCGCAACCTCGCCGCGGCCGGCATCGAGGTCGTGTGCTACAACTTCATGCCGGTGCTCGACTGGACGCGGACCGACTTGCGCTGGCGGGTCCCGTCGGGCGCCACCTGCATGCGCTTCGACATCGACGATTTCGCGGCCTTCGACATCCACATCCTCGAGCGTCCGGGCGCGGCCGAGGATTTCGAGCCGGCCGTCGTCGAGGAGGCGGGACGCCGCTTCGCGCAGATGGACGACACGCGCAGGAAGGCGCTCGCCGATGCGATCACCATGGGCCTGCCCGGCTCGACGGAATCGATGGACCTCGAGGGCGTGCGGGCCCATCTCGCCGAATACGACGGTATCTCTCCCGAGCGCCTGCGGAGCCATCTCGTCGACTTCCTGGCCGAGGTCGTGCCGACGGCCGAGGAAGTGGGCATCAGGCTCTGCTGCCATCCCGACGACCCCCCCTTCCCGCTGCTCGGCCTGCCGCGGGTGATGTCGACCGGCGACGACTACGCCCAAGTCCTGGCGGCGGTCGACAGTCCGGCAAACGGCATGACCCTGTGCTCGGGCTCGCTCGGCGCGCGTCCCGACAACGACCTGCCAGCCCTCATGGAGCGCTTCGGGCCGAAGGTGCACTTCCTGCACCTGCGCAACGTGAAGCGCGACGGCGCAGCGCTCGCCGGATCCTTCTTCGAGGCCGAGCATCTGGAAGGAGACACGGACATGGTAGCCCTGATCGCCGCGATTCTGCGCGAGGAGGCGCGGCGCGCGGCGGAAGGGCGCAGCGATGCCCAGATCCCGATGCGTCCCGACCACGGCCAGGAGATCGTCGACGACCTGACCCGCCGCAGCCAGCCCGGCTATCCGCTCGTCGGGCGGCTGAGGGGGCTGGCCGAGCTGCGCGGGGTCGAACGCGCGCTCTCTTCCACAGGCGCCTACGCCGCGCGTTGAGCGCCAGCGCCGCACCGGGAAATCATGCGGTCGCGCCGCCATCGACCGCCAGCACTGCGCCGTTGATGTAGGCCGCGGCCGGACCGGCCAGGAACGCCACCGCCTCGGCCACCTCGCCTGCCTGACCATATCGCCCGAGCGGCACGAGAGCCTTCTCGGCCTCGGCGTGCGGGCCGTCGGCCGGGTTCATGTCGGTGTCGATCGAGCCGGGATTGACGAGGTTCACCGTGATCCCGCGCGGCCCGAGTTCGCGCGCCAGCGCCTTCGTCAGGCCGACCAATGCCGCCTTGCTGGCTGCGTAGAGGCTGACGCCGGCTGCAGGCACGTTCGTCCCGAGCGACGAGCCGATCGAGATGATCCGCCCGCCCTCACCCATTGCGGGCAGCGCGCACTGGATGGCGCGGTATGGCGCCCGCACATGGATCGCGAGCGTCCGCTCGACATCTTCCTGCGTCATCTCTTCCACGCCCCCATAGGGAAAGATGCCGGCATTGTTGACCAGCAGGTCGATCCGGCCGAACCGATCGATCGCCGCCCTGACCGCTCGCGCCGTGTCGTCGTCCAGGGCGTGGTCGGCGGCGATCGCGACCGCCTCGCTTCCGGCCGCCTCGATCTGCGCGACGACGTCGAGCGCGGCCCGCTCCGACGTCCGGTAGGTGATCGCAACGGCCGCGCCGTTCTGCGCGAGCTTCCGGGTGATCGCCGCACCCATCCCCCGGCTGCCGCCGGTCACCAGCGCCACCCTTCCCTCGAGTTCACGCATCTTCGACTCCTTCTGTATCGATCGGTACAGAATACGGGCTTGCATAGCGCAGTCAACCGTTATTTACTGATCGGTACAGAAGGAGAATCGATGGCGCCCAGCGGCCGCCCCCGCAGCTTCGACCGCGCGCAGGCGCTGGCGAGCGCCATGGAGCTGTTCTGGAGGCGCGGCTACGAGGGCGCTTCGCTTGCCGATCTGACGGCCGCGATGGGCATCAACCGCCCCAGCCTCTACGCCGCCTTCGGCAGCAAGGAGAAGCTCTTCGCCGAGGCCCTCGCGCTCTATGAGGAGGCCGAAGGCGGCGTCATTACGCGGCTGCTCGACGAGGGTCCGACGGCGCGTGCCGCCATCGAAGCCACCATGCGCCACAACGCGCGGGTCTACGTTTCGGAGGGCCGGCCGCGCGGCTGCATGATCGTGCTGTCGCGGCTGCTGGGGGCGCCCGAGAGCGAGGACGTGCGCCGCCTGCTGGCACAAAGGCGGCAAGCCGGCGAAGACGAATTGCGGCTGCGGATCGAGCGAGGCCAGCGCGAGGGCGACGTTCCCGCCTCGATCGATCCGGCACGCATGGCCTCCTTCCTGACCACCGTGCTGCAGGGCATGTCGGTCAAGGCGCAGGACGGCGCCAGCCGTGCCGAACTCGAAGCCGCAGTCGACACCGCGCTGGCCTGCTGGCCCGAATGATGCGACCGACGAAGCCCCCGTTGCTCAGGAGGAGATCCAGATGAACCGCCGGAATCCGGATACGGTCCACCCGCCGCTCGGCGGCTATTCCCATACGATCCGCGTTGCCGCGGGCTCGGACCTCATCTTCGTTGCCGGTCAGGTCGGCGTCGATCCGGAGGGGCGCGCCATGGACGGCGCGCGGGCACAGACCCGCCAGGCACTTGCCAATCTCGGCGCGTGCCTCGAGGCCGAGGGGCTTGGCTTCCGCGACATCGTGAGGCTAACCGTCTATCTCACCAACGCCGGCGACATCGCCGACATGCGCGCCGAGCGGCAAGCCGCATTCGGATCGACCGATCTGCCGACTTCCACTCTTCTCATCGTCAACGCCCTGGCCCAGCCGGACCTCCTCGTGGAGATCGACGCGATCGCCGCTGCCGGCGGCGCATCGGCCGGAGGCTGATCAGCCGATCCTCCGCCTCCGCCGCTCTTCGCTTTGACAAATGTCAACGCGGTCGGTATTTGTCGAAGCGGGAGGATCACATGGCGCAGCGGGCGGTCGACAAGCTCATCCACAAGGCCGCTTGGCTCTACTACGTCCACGGGTTCCGCCAGGACGAGGTCGCCCAGCGCCTCGGCATCTCCCGCGCCTCCGTCACGCTCTACCTGCGCCGGGCACGCGAAGCCGGCATCGTCAACATATCGACGTCGACCGAGCTCTTCCGCGCCGACCGTCTCGCGCGGCGGCTGGAGGACGCGTTCGGCCTCGACACGGTCTGGATCGTCGGCCACGAGGGACTGGCGCCCGATCCCGCCGCCCAGATACCGCAGGTCGCAGCGAGCGTCTTCCTCGAGATGGTCGAGAGCGGCGACCGCATCTGCGTCGCATGGGGACGCACCGTCTACGCCATCGCCGATGCCATGGCCTTCGCCGACCGCCAGGGCGTCACCGTTGTGGAGATGTGCGGCAATCTCGGCTCGCCCTACTCCTACCGCCCCGACCAGTGCATCATGGAGATCGCCCGGCGGCTCAACGCGCGCGGCCTGAATTTCTATGCGCCTCTCGTGCTTTCCACCGAGGATCTGGCGCACCGGTTGAGGCAGGAGCCGGTGATTCGCGAGCAGCTCGACTCCATCGCCGGCTGCAGCCTGGCGCTGTTCTCCATCGGCACGATCAGCGAGGACAGCCACGTCATCAAGTGCGGCGCGCTGGGGCTCGACGAGCTGGCCGAGCTCAAGTCCATGGGCGCCACCGGCGTCATCGCCGGCCAGATCATCGATGCTGATGGCCGGCTCCTGCCCTGCGACTACAACCGGCGCATGATCTCGGCCGATTTCGCCTCGATCCGAGCCATCCCGCGGCGGCTGGTCGTCGTCCAGGAGGACGAGAAGTTCGAGCCGCTCATGGCCGCCATCAAGGGCGGCTTCGTGACCCACCTCGTGGCGACCTCGGCCATGGCCGAGCGGCTTCTCGACGCAGTTCCGGCCGCCGCCGGGGCGCAGCCGGCACACGCCGAAGCCTGATCCATCCAAGCACGGAAAGACGATGAAGAATCTCTGGAACGACGCCGACGCCGAACGCATGGTCGCCGAGTACGGCGCGAAGGGTATTGCGCGCGATCTCGCCTTGCGCGTCTACACCACCCGCCTGCTGGGTGGTGACCCGCGGCTGGTCCTGCACGGCGGCGGCAACACCTCCCTCAAGACGACCGCGACCGACATTCTCGGCCGCGCGTGGGACGTGCTCTGCGTCAAGGGCAGCGGCTGGGACATGGCGGTCATCGAGCCGGCCGGCCTGCCCGCCGTCAAGATGGAGGCGCTGCTCGCCGCACGGGCGTTGCCGAGCCTTGCGGACGAGGACATGGTCGCGCTGCAGCGCGCCAACCTCATCGACCCGGCCTCTCCCAATCCGTCGATCGAGACGCTGCTCCACGCCTTCCTGCCGCACCGATATGTCGACCATACCCATTCCACGGCCATCCTCGCCCTTGTGGACCAGCAGGACAGCGAGCGCCTCTGCCGCAAGGTCTTCGGCCGGCGCCTCGGCTTCGTTCCCTACATCAAGCCGGGGTTCGACCTGGCCAAGGCCGCGGCGGAGATCTTCGATGCCGAGCCCTCCGTCGAGGGCCTGATCCTCGACAAGCATGGCATCTTCACCTTCGCGGACGACGCGAAGACGGCCTACGATCTGATGATCGAGTTCGTCACCATGGCCGAGGATCATGTGGCGCGCGCCGGCCGTACCCCCTTCCGGGCAGCCGCCCTGCCGGCCTCTCTCGCCTCCCCCGCAGACATCGCCCCGATCTTGCGCGGCGCGATCACCGTCGACCACGGCGAGGGCCGCTTCGACCGCATGGTCTCGGACTTCCGAACCTCGCCGAAGATCCTCGATTACGTCAACGCCGAGAGCGCCGAGGAACTGGCGCGGCGCGGCGTGTCGACCCCCGACCTCTCCATCCGCATCAAGACGGGACCCATGGTGCTGCCGGCGCCGGAGCAGGGCAGGCTCGACGACTACGCCTCCGCGGTCCGGGAGCGGGTCGCCGATTTCGCCGGCCGCTACCGCCGCTATTTCGAGGAGAACGACGCGCGCGACGACGTCAGACGCACCATGCTCGACCCGATGCCCCGGCTGACCCTGGTGCGCGGCCTCGGCCTCTTCGGCCACGGCCGCAGCCACAAGGAGGCGAAGATCGCCGCCGATGTCGGCGAGATGCTGTGTGAGGCGGTCACCGGCGCGGAGACGGTCGGCTCCTTCCATCCGTTGGCGCTCTCCGACCTGTTCGAGCTCGAGTACTGGTCGCTGGAGCAGGCGAAGCTCGCATCAAACAAGCCGAAGCCGCTGTCCGGCCAGGTGATGCTGGTAACCGGCGGCGCGGGCGCGATCGGCGCGGCCACCGCCAGGCTCTTCGCAAGCCAGGGCGCCCATGCCGTTGTGGTGGACCTCGATGCCGACCGGGCGCGCGAGGCCGCCAAAGCCGCAGGCAACGGCTCCATCGGCGTCGGTGCAGACGTGACTGACCCGGCCCAGGTGCGCGCCGCCTTCGACCGGGCGGTCGAGACCTATGGCGGCGTCGACATCGTCGTATCCAATGCCGGGGCAGCCTGGCAGGGCCGCATCGGTGAGATCGACGACGCGCTGCTGCGCAGGAGCTTCGAGCTCAACTTCTTCTCGCACCAGACGGTGGCGCAGAACGCGGTGCGCATCTTCCTCATGCAGGGGACCGGCGGCGTGCTGCTCTTCAACACGTCCAAGCAGGCGGTCAATCCCGGCCCGAACTTCGGCGCCTACGGTCTGCCCAAGGCCGCGACGCTGTTCCTCAGCCGCCAGTACGCGCTCGACTACGGCGCCCACGGCATCCGGTCGAACGCCGTCAACGCCGACCGCATCCGCTCCGGCCTGCTGACCGACGAGATGATCGCATCGCGTGCCAGGGCGCGCGGCCTGTCGGAGAAGGACTACATGGGCGGCAACCTGCTCGGCCTCGAGGTTCGCGCCGAGGATGTCGCCCAGGCGTTCCTGCACCACGCGCTGGCGGAGCGCACCACGGCCGACGTCACCACCGTCGACGGCGGCAACATCGCCGCGGCGCTCAGATAGCCGCTTTCGTCCTCCCAAGACGAAGAAGGGGCGGCCGCGGGCCGCCCCTTTTTGCTGTCCGGAACTTGCGCCGCCGCGTCAGTCGCGCGGGGGCAGCGGCATCCAATCCGGCGTCGCGACGTCCGCGTGCGCGAACTGCGGCAGCTTCGCCGAGAGCTCTTCCATGTTGGTGATGTTCTCGTCGTTGAGCTGCTGCTGGGTGATCAGCGTCGGCGGGACGATGACGCTCTGGCCCGGGTCCTCGCCCGCGAGCAGCATCGCCAGCGCGCGGACGGAAACCTCGCCCACGACGGCCGGATTGGTCGCCGCCGTCGCCACCCAGGCGCTGCCCGGCTCGCGCATCGCGGCGATGTCGGCGGTGGAGATGTCGGCCGAGTAGATCTTGATCGAGTCCGAGAGCCCGGCCTCGTCGACCGCGATCTTCACCCCCTTGGCGAACTCGTCATAGGGCGCGAACATCACCTGAATGTCCGGATTGGCGGTGACCACCGAGCGCGCCTGGTTGGCGACGGAGTTGGCGATCGGATTGTCGAGCGTGCCGAACATCGCAACCTCCTCGATGCCCGGATAGCGCTCCTTGAACTCGCGCCAGGTCTCGTCGCGACGGTCGAGCGGCGCGATGCCGGCGACGTAGACGTAGCCTGCCCGCCACTCCTCGCCATTGTCGGCGATCGCCTGCTCCAGCGCGAGACGGGCGAGGTCGCGGTCCGACTGCTCGATCTGCGGGATCGCGTCGTTCTCGACATTGACGTCGAAGGCGACGACCTTGATGCCGGCATCCACCGCGCGCTGCGCGGCTTCCTTCATGGACTCCGTCAGGCCGTGCTGGATGATGATGCCGTCGACGCCGAGCGCGATCGCCTGATCGACCATGTCGGCCTGGAGTGCCGCGTCCTGACGGCTGTCGAGCACGCGCAGGTTGACGCCGAGCGCCGCCGCCTGAGCCTCGACGCCCGACAAATAGGCCTGGAAGAAGTCGCCGGTCGAGAGGTAGCGCACCAGCGCGATCTCGACGTCGCCAAGATTGTCGAACGGCGCGGGCATGTCCTGCGCGAGCGCGCCGAGGGGCGCAAACGCGCTTGCGCCGAGGGCGGCCGCGGCAAGGCGGCCCAGTGTTCTGCGTGTCAGTCTCATGGTTTCCTCCACAGTTGGACCAGTTCCGCTACCGGGTCTGTCGCCCGAGCAGCGAGAAGGTGAAGATGAGCGCGACGACGAGCACCGCGCCCTTGACGAAATCCTGCGTGTAGTAGGGCACGTTCATCATCGTGAGGCCCTGCAGGAGGATGCCCACGAAGAGCGCGCCGATGGCGGTGCCGAAAGCGTTCGGCTTTGCCGCGCCGAGCACCGCGAAGCCGATCAGTGCCGCCGCCACCGCGTCGAGGAGAAGATTGTTCCCTGAGGCGATGTCGCCGCGCCCGAGGCGCGCCGCGAGCAGGATGCCGCCGACCGAGGCGAACACGCCGGAGATGACGTAGGCCCAGATCTTGTAGGCCTTTACCGGGGCGCCGGCGAACTCGGCCGCGCGCGCGTTGGAGCCGACGGCATACATCATGCGGCCGAAGCGCGTATATTCGAGGAAGAACCAGATCAGCACCGCGAGCACGATCAGCACGACGACCGATGCCGGCACCAGGTTCGGGATGAAGAAGTCGAAGCGGTGGCGGCCGAGCGCCAGGAACTCGGGCGTGAAGACGCCCGTCGCGGTGGAGCCGTCGGGCATCGTCATGCCGGTAGCGATCGAGCGGCCTTCCGTCGGGATGCGCTGCAGGCCGATCAGCAGGAACATCATGCCGAGGGTGGCGAGAAGATCCGGCACGCGCATGTAGCAGATGATGAGGCCGTTGATCAGCCCGACCAGCGCGCCGATCCCGAGGCAGACGAGCACCGCCACCAGCGCGCTCTGCCCCATCACCACCATGACATAGGCTGCCGCCATCATCGCCGAGGTGGCTATCGATCCGATCGACAGGTCGAAGCCGCCCACCACCAGCGTTGCCGTCACGCCGAGCGCGAGTATCCCGGTGATCGATACCGACTGCAGGATGAAGACCGCCGCCTGCGGCGAGGTGAAGCCGCGGGTCGCCAGCGAGAAGAAGATCACCAGGCCGACAAGCAGGGCGAGGAATCCGTAGCGGATGGCGACGTGGCGCAGCATCGCCCCGCTTCCGCCTCCCCGCCGCGGTGCGGCGGCCTGCTGCTTCTCGACCAGTTCGTTATCCATGCGCGCTCAGCTCCATGCGGACCGCGCGCGGATCGCGCGGCGCGCCGCCTGCCACGTCGGCGAGCAGGCGTTCCATGTCCAGGTTCCGGTTGATGTGCTCTCCGACGATCGCGTGCTCCGACATCACTAGGATGCGGTCCGCCGCCTCGATCGCCTCGTCGAGTTCCGTCAGGAAGAGGAGCGTCGCGCGCTCGCCGCTCGTCTCGCGCAGCTTGCGCGCAATGTCGTGGCGGGCCGCGATGTCGACGCCCTGGAAGGGCTCGTCCAGGATGAGCAGCCGGGATTGCTGCGTCAGCCAGCGCGCCACCGTCACCTTCTGCTGGTTGCCGCCCGACAGAGTCGAGAGCTCGTCCCTTTCCGAGCGGCAGACGATCGAGAGGTCCGCGATCTTCCTGCGCGCCGCTGCCCGCTCGACGCGCCGGCGCGATATCCCGAAGGCGGAGTAGCGCCGCAGGAACGGCAGGCTCATGTTCTCGTAGAGGTTGAAGCCGGGCACGATGCCGGTGCGCACCCTGTCCTTCGCGACGAGGAAGACGCCGCGCGCGATGGCGTCCGACGGGCTGCGCGGCGCATAGGCCGTGCCGTCAAGCGCCATGTCTCCCTCGAGCGGGCGCGACAGGCCAAAGAGAGTCTCGGCGAGCAGCGTCTTGCCGACGCCGACGAGGCCCGTCACCGCGACCACCTCGCCGGTGCCGAGCCTGAGGTCGAAGGGCCGCGCGTCATGCGTCAGCCGCAGTCCCCTCGCCTCGAACACCGGCCTCGTAGCCGCGCGCTGCTCGACGCTGGTGACGCCCAGGTGGCGGCCAAGCATCGCATTGACGGCGCCCTCGTAGTCGAGCGGCTTGTCCTCGAACTGTCCGACGATCCGCCCGTCGCGGAGGCTGACGATGCGGTCGGCCACGCGGCGGATGTCCGACATGCGGTGGGAGATGTAGAGGATCGCGACGCCGCGCTCGCGCAGCCTGTCGATCAGAGCAAAAAGCCGGTCGGCCTCGCTGCTGGAGAGCGAGGAGGTCGGCTCATCGAGCACCATGACCCGCGGCTCGTGCGCCATCGCGCGGGCGATCGCCACCATCTGCCGGTCGGCGAGCGACAGCTCGGCGACGTCGGTTCCGAGGTCGAGTTCGAGCCCCATGCGCGCGGCGACCGCCCTCGCCTCGCGCCGCATCCGAAAACGGCTGACGAACAGCCCGCTGCCGCGCCCGTTGAGCCGGTCGAGAAGGAGGTTTGTCGCGACGTCGAGGTCCCCGACGACGCCGTCGTCGATGTTCTGGTGGACCGTCACGACGCCGGCGCGCATCGCCTCGGCGGGCGTCGCCGGCATGAAGGGCGCCTCGCCCAGCATCATCACGCCGCGGTCGGCCCGATGGATGCCGCTGATGATCTTGACGAGCGTCGACTTGCCGGCGCCGTTGGCGCCCATCAGCACCGTCACCTCGCCCGGCCGCAGCTCCAGCGCCACGCCGCGAAGCACCTCGTTCGGGCCGAACGACTTCCCAAGTCCCGAGATCCGGAACGCCGGCGCCTCTGTCATGTCATCCTCCCAAGGCGACGCTATGAGGCGTTCCAGCAATTGTCAACTCGATTGACAATTGCCAGCACATGACTAGCCTACACCCTGCTCGGCGCCTTCTCCGGCGCCCGGAGGAGAGCGACGTGCAGCATCAGGACTTCCAGCCTTTGAGCGTCGAGACGCTGCCGGAGCGTCTGAAAGACGTGCCGGCAGTGGCGGACAGGGTGGGCGGCGCGCCCTCCTCCTGGTCCGTGCGCGAGGTGGGCGACGGCAACCTCAACCTCGTCTTCATCGTCGAGGGCTCGGCCGGCGCGCTGGTCGTCAAGCAGGCGCTGCCTTACGTCCGGCTCGTCGGCGAAAGCTGGCCGCTGCCGCTCAAGCGATCCTTCTTCGAGTACCACGCGCTGACGCGGCAGGCGGAGCGCTCGCCGGGCCTCACGCCGGCCGTCCATCATTTCGACGAGGCGCAGGCGCTGATCGCGATGGAGTATCTGTCGCCCCACGTCATTCTGCGGCGCGCCCTGATCGAGGGTCGCATGCCGCCGAAGATCGGCCGCGACCTCGGCCTGTTCATGGCGCGCACGCTCTTCCGTGGCTCCGACCTTGCGATGAGCGCGCCCGAGCGCAAGGCCGACCTCGCGCTCTTCGCCGACAACGTCGAACTCTGCGACATCACCGAGAACCTGGTCTTCACCGACCCCTATTTCGCCGCGCCGCTCAACAGCCACAATCCGGAGCTTGACGCGATCGTGCGCACGCTGCGCGCCGACCGCGACCTGAAGGTCGAGGCGCAGCATCTGAAGCAGATGTTCGCCTCGCGCGCCGAGACGCTGGTACATGGCGACCTGCACACCGGATCGATCATGGTGACCGACGACGACACCCGCGTCATCGATCCGGAATTTGCCTTCTACGGTCCCATGGCCTTCGACGTCGGCATGCTGCTCGCCAATTACTGGATGAGCTACTTCTCGCAGGCCGGTCACGAGGAGAACGGCTCGCGCGCGGCCGTGCGCGACTACGTCATCGACGTCGTCGGCGTGACCTGGGAGACCTTCCGGGCCGAGTTCTCCCGCCTCTTCCAGGAGGAACGGTCCGGCATGCTCTACCCTCGGAGCCTCTACGAGGAGCAGGACGACTGGATGGGCGCGCGTCAGGCGCTCGACAATATCCTGCACGACATCTTCACCGACATGCTGGGCTTCGCCGGCGTCGAGATGCACCGGCGCATCCTCGGCCTCGCCCACAATGCCGATTTCGAGACGATCGAGGACACGAGGCTGCGCGCGGCATGCGAGACGCCGGCGCTGATGCTCGGCCGCCACCTCGTCGTCAACCGCCGCCGCATCGCCTCGATCGACGAGGTCAATTCGCTGGCCGGTAGGCTGCAGAAGGAGTTCAGGCCATGAAGGTCGACGGCAGGCACTACCGGACCATCTGGCTGAACGAGGACGGCTGGGGCGTCGACCTGATCGACCAGCGCTGGCTGCCGCACGAGTTCCGGGTCGAGACGATGCGCTCGGTCGGCGAGATTGCCACCGCGATCCGCGACATGTGGGTGCGTGGCGCGCCGCTGATCGGCGTGACCGCGGCCTATGGAGTGGCCTTGCGCATGCGCGAAGATCCGTCGGACGCCGCGCTCGACGCGGTCTGGGAGCAGCTTCACGAGACGCGGCCGACTGCGATCAACCTGCGCTGGGCGCTCGACGAGATGCGGGCGCTCTTGCGGCCGCTGCCGCCTTCCGAGCGGGCCGAGGCTGCCTATCGCCGCGCCGCCGCCATCGCCGACGAGGACGTCGAGCTGAACCGGGCGATCGGCCGCCACGGGCTCGAGATCATCCGCGAGATCGCGTCGCGCAAGAAGCCGGGCGAGAAGGTCAACATTCTTACCCACTGCAACGCGGGGTGGCTCGCCACCGTGGACTACGGCACCGCGACCGCGCCGATCTACCTCGCCGCCGAGGCCGGCGTGCCGATCCACGTCTATGTGGACGAGACCCGCCCCCGCAACCAGGGCGCACATCTGACGGCCTGGGAGATGGCCGGGCACCGCGTGCCCCACACGCTGATCGTTGACAATGCCGGCGGTCATCTGATGCAGCACGGGCTCGTCGACATGGTCATCGTCGGCACCGACCGCACGACCGCGCATGGCGACGTGTGCAACAAGATCGGCACCTATCTGAAGGCGCTCGCCGCACGCGACAACGGCGTGCCCTTCTATGTCGGCCTGCCCTCGCCCACCATCGACTGGACGGTTCGCGACGGCGTGCGAGAGATACCGATCGAAGAGCGCTCAGGTGACGAGGTCGCACTGATCTGGGGCCGCGACGAGGACGGCCGCACGCGGCAGGTGCGCATCGCGCCCGAGGCGACGCCCTCCGCCAATCCTGCCTTCGACGTGACGCCCGCGCGCCTCGTCACCGGCCTCATCACCGAGCGCGGCGTCGCCGAAGCCTCTGCCGAAGGGCTGGCGCGCCTTTTTCCGGAAAAGGTCCGCCGCGCGGCGTAACAGCGCGAAGGGACAGGCCACCAGATCGGCCGGCGCGGGGGAAAGCGCCAAGCGATGACCCCACCGCGCCTCTCCGTTTGCACTCGTGACCGCACTTGACGGCTGTTGCCACACAGCGGCCCTTCGAAACCGTACCTAATCCTTGCAGGAAATTTCACTACGTAGAATTTCTCTCATCCTCATTGACAGAAGCAGCGGCTATTGCTTCTATGCGCGTCGCGCGGAGAAAATCGCGTGATGAAATTTCTTGCATCCAGGCTGCCATGTGCTCAACATGGCTGCGGGACAGGAACTAGCGGAGGAGACGATGAAGAGGTTAGGACTGGCCGGGCCCTTGGCCGCGGCGATGATGACGGCTGCCCTCGTTTCGACGGGCGTGGCCAATGCACAGAGCAGGTTCCAGTGCGAGCCCGGCGAGACCTACATCATGAACGTCATGGTGTCGGCGCACCCCTATTGGGTGCCGGTCTACCAGGGCTTCAAGCAGGCCGCGGAGGCGATGGGCTGCGAGACCATCTTCTCCGGCACCCCCGACTACGACATCACCAAGCAGATCGCCTCGTTCGAGCAGGACCTCGTCAAGAGCCCGGCCGGCATCCTGCTCCACCCGATGCAGTCCGATCCGTTCATCGAGCCGATCGACCGGGCGATCGACAGCGGCGTGTCGGTGGTCACCTTCGCGGCGGACTCACCGAACTCGAAGCGTACCGCCTACATCACCTCTGACAACCTTGCCGAGGCACGTTTCGCTGCGGAGGAGATCGTCAAGCAGGTCGGATCGAGCGCCGAGTATGCGGTGCTGGAGAATCCTGGCCAGAGCAACCACGATCTGCGGGTCACCGCGCTCATCGACTACATGGAGACGCATTATCCGGAGATGAAGCTGGTCGGCCGCCAGGCGACCAACCAGGATTCGAACGCCGCTTATCGCGCGACCGCCTCGATCCTGCAGGCCAACCCCAACCTCGCTGCCATGTGGATTCCGGAAGCCGGCTCCGCCGAAGGCGCGGTTGCGGCGGTGCTCGAGGCCGAGGCCGACGTCCTCATCATGCATGCGGATGTCACCCCGACTACGCTCGAGCACATCAAGGCGGGTAACATCCACATGTCGCTCAACCCCAACCAGGGCGTTCAGGGCTTCATGGGCTTCATTGCGACCTTCCTCGCGGCCCATCCGGACATGTTCGATCCGTTCAACGACTACAAGGTGTCGGGCTACAACCCGATGCAGATCCCCTTCATCGACAACGGGTTCGCGGTCATCACGAAGGACAATGCCGACTCCTTCGACCTGAACACGTACATGGAAGGGCGCGACCCGAGCTGACGCCGCGGGCGGAGAAAAGCTACCCGTGTCGCGGCCATCGCGGCACGGGTGCCGGGGAACGGTAAGGGCCAGGACCAGCAGCATGTCGGCGCCACAGCAGGAAGAACCGATCCTCAGGATCACCAACCTGTCCAAGTCCTTCGGGCCGATCCACGCCCTGCGCGGCGTGAATTTCGACCTGCGGAGGGGCGAGATCCACGCGCTCGCAGGGGAAAACGGTGCCGGAAAGTCGACGCTGATGAACATCATCGACGGCATCCTCAAGCCGGACAGCGGCGAGATCAGGCTCGACGGCGAGCCTGTAACCATCTCGTCGCCGGCAATGGCGCAGAAGCTCGGCATCGGCTTCGTGCACCAGGAGATCGCGCTCTGCCCCGACGTGTCGGTCGCCGAGAACATCTTCATGGCGGCGACGAACACCAGCCGCTCGCTGCTGATGGACTATGCCGGCCTGGAGGCCCGCGCCGGCACCGTCCTCAATCGGCTCGGCAACATCGACCCCGCCGCGCTGGTCGGCACGCTGTCGATTTCCCAGCAGCAGCTGGTCGAGATCGCCAAGGCGCTGACGCTGGACTGCCGTGTCCTCATTCTCGACGAGCCGACCGCCGCGCTGACAGAGCGCGAGGCGAAGCTTCTCTTTTCCATCATGCGCGACCTGGCCGCGCAGGGCATCTCGATCATCTACATCTCCCACCGGATGGTAGAGATCTTCGACAACTGCGATCGCGTGACGGTGCTGCGCGACGGCCAGTACATCACGACCCGCAACATCGCCGACACGACGCCGGGCGAAGTCGTGAGCGCGATGGTGGGCCGCGTCATCGACAATCTCTATCCGCCGAAGCTGGCGGCGCACGAACGGACGGGCGAGGTCATCCTCGAGGTTCGCGGCCTGTCGGAAGCGAGCCGCTTTCGCGACGTCTCGCTCAGGCTGCACGAGGGCGAGATCCTCGGGCTGGCCGGGCTCATCGGCGCCGGCCGGAGCGAGATCGTCAAGGGCATCTGCCGCCTCGAGGGCGAGGTGACCGGTGAGGTCGAGCTGCGCGGCCGACGGCTGACACTCGGACACTACGCCGACAGCATCGCCGAAGGCATCGTCTACCTGTCCGAGGACCGCAAGGGCGACGGCCTCTTCCTCGAGATGTCGATCGCGTCGAACGTCTCGGCGCTCGCTGTCGAGCAGGCTGCCGTCGGCGGCATCATCGACGAGACGCGGGAGGCCGAGCAGGCCGAGCGCCTGGGGGCGCGGCTCAACCTCAGATACGGCCATATCGACCAGCCGGTCTCCTCCCTGTCGGGCGGCAACCAGCAGAAGGTGGCCATCGCCAAGATGCTGTCGGTCAACCCCAAGGTGATCTTCCTCGACGAGCCGACGCGCGGCGTCGATGTCGGCGCGAAGGCCGAAATCCACCGCATCCTGCGCGACCTCGCGCGAAGCGGCGTCGGCGTCGTCGTCATCTCGTCGGAACTGCCGGAACTGATCGGCATCTGCGATCGAGTTCTGGTGGTGCGCGAGGGGCGCATCGCGGGCGAGGTCGCTGGCGACGACATGACCGAGGACCGCATCATGTACCTCGCCTCGATCGGCGGCGAACGGCCGCTGGCATTCTGAAGGCGGAAGAGAAGATGACCATGACCGCGACCCCTTCGCAGAGACAGGACCGGCCGGCAGCAGGCATAGGCGGCACCGTCCGGCGGCTCCTGCGCATGCGCGAGACCGGGCTGATCCTGATCATCCTGGTGCTTTTCGTCGCGATGTCCTTCGCTTCACCCTACTTCCTCACCTGGAACAACATGCGCGCCATGGCGATGGCCTTCGCGGTCGAGGGCATCGTGGTGGTCGGCATGACGATCCTGCTGATCTCGGGCGGCATCGACCTCTCGGTCGGCTCCGTCACCGCGCTGGCGATGGTGATCGCCGGCCTCCTCTTCCTCAACGGTGTCGACCCATGGCTCGCCTCTGCGATGGCGATCGCGGCCTGCACGGCGATCGGCGCCGGCATGGGCTTCTTCGTCACCCGGATCGGCCTCCATCATTTCATCGTCTCGCTGGCGGTCATGGTGATCGCCCGCGGCCTCTGCCTGCTCGGCACGGGCGGGCGCCCGCTCGGCCTCTACACGCTGCCACCGGAGTTCAAGTTCATCGGCCAGGGCTCGATCGGCGTGATCCCCGTGGTCATCGTCATCTTCGTGGTCGTGGTCGTCGCCTTCGACTTCCTGCTGCGGCGCACGACCATGTTCCGGAAGGTGTTCTACACCGGCAGCAACGAGAAGGCGGCGGCCTATTCCGGCATCCGCACCAAGAAGGTGGTGTTCCTGACGACGACGCTCTGCTCCGCGCTCTGCGGCGTGGCGGGCATCATCTACATGGCGCGCTTCGGCTCGGCGCAGCCCACCTTCGGCATCGGGATGGAGCTCAACGTGATCGCGGCAGCCGTGATCGGCGGCGCCCGTCTGTCCGGCGGCTCCGGCACCATATTCGGCGCGATCCTCGGCACCATCCTCCTGTCGGTCGTCTCGAGTTCCCTCGCCCTCCTCGACGTTTCCGTCTACTGGCAGGACATCATCCGCGGCTCGATCCTGCTGACGGCCGTGACGATCGATCACTATCTCAACAAGCGGCGTGGGTGAGATGGCGGAAAACCGCGAAGACTTCGAGGCCATCAGGCAGATCTACACGGTGCTCATGCTGCACTTCGTCGACGGCATGAAGCAGTCCGATATCGCGCTGGCTATGAACCTGTCGCCCTCGAAAGTGAACCGGCTGATCGCCCAGGGCCGCAGGCTCGGCATGGTCCGGATCTCGATCGAGAGCCCGTTCCAGCGGCTGGTCGAGCTGGAGAAGGAACTTACTGCGGTAGACGGGCTGGCGAGCAGCGTCGTCACCCCGACCGTCTCGGGCAGCCCCGAAACGACGCTCCAGCAGGTCGGCCGCGCGGCGGCGAACCAGCTCCTCGAGGCGCTGCGCGACGGAGACGTGGTCGCCATAACCGGCGGCAAGGCCGTCAGCGCGGTGGTCGAGAACCTGCAGCCGGAGCGCGCCTTCGACGTCACGGTCGTGCCGCTGACGGGCGGGGTGCAAGGCAAGTTCTACACCGACGTCAACCATCTCGCCTCCCGGCTTGCCGAGCGGCTGGGCGGCCGCGCGATGCTCGTCCACGCCCCGCTTTTCGCCGAGAGCCGCGAGCAGCGCGACATGCTGATGGAGATGGCATCGATCAGGGACGTGTTCGATCTGGCGCGAAGGGCGGCGATCGCTCTTGTCGGCGTCGGCTCGATCGTGACTCCGGGCTCGAGCTACTACGACCTGCACCCGCTCCCCGACCTCGACCGTGACGAACTGATCCGCAGCGGCGTGCGCGGCGAGTTCCTCGCGCACCTCATCCGCGAGGACGGCACCGTCGCCGACCATCCGCTCAATTCGCGCCTGGTGGCGCTGGCGCCGTCGGAGCTCGTCCAGTGCCCGCGCACGATCGGCGTGGCAGCAGGCGCGGAGAAGGTGCTGCCGATCCGCGCGGCGCTCAACGGCGGCTTCCTCGACACGCTGATCGTCGACGAGGAGACGGCCAGCCGCGTCATCGAATCCATGGAGCCTTTCCAGAATGTCGCATGAAATGCTTGTCCGCGAGATCGGCCGATCGGGCGTCGAGGCCACCGCCGTCGGCCTGGGCACGTGGGCGATCGGCGGCTGGATGTGGGGCGGGACCGACGAGGCGCAGTCGATCGCGGCCATCCAGGCGTCGATCGACGAAGGCGTCACGCTGATCGACACCGCCCCCGCCTATGGCCAGGGCCTTTCCGAGGAGATCGTCGGCAAGGCGATCAGGGGACGCCGCGACAAGGTCTTGCTCGCCACGAAATGCGGCCTCGTCTGGCACACGACGAAGGGCAATCATTTCTTCGATGCCGAAGGCCGTGCGGTACACCGCTATCTCGGCCCGGAATCGATCACTTACGAGATCGAGCAGAGCCTCCGGCGCCTGGGGACAGACTACATCGACCACTACATCACCCACTGGCAGGACCCGACGACGCCGATCGCCGAGACGATGGAGGTGCTGCAAAGGCTCAAGCAGCAGGGCAAGATCCGCTCGATCGGCGCCAGCAATCTCTCCGTCGAGGATCTCGAAGCATATCTCGCAACCGGTGGCCTGGATGCGATCCAGGAAGAGTACAGCATGGTCAAGCGCGACATCGAGCGGTCGCTGCTCCCTCTTCTCGCGGGTCGCGCGATCGCGACACTGTCCTATTCCTCGCTAGCGCTGGGACTGCTGTCGGGGCGCATAGGGCCCGACCGCGTCTTCTCCGGCGACGATCAGCGCAAGGACAATCCCCGCTTCTCGATCGCGAACCGCGAGAAGGTCGCGCGGCTCATGGCCGACCTCCGGCCAATAGCGGAGACCCATCGCGCGACGCCCGCCCAGATCGTCATCGCCTGGACGATCCGCCAGCCGGGCATCACCTTCGCGCTCTGTGGCGCGCGCAATCCGGCACAGGCCAGAGAAAATGCCGAGGCGGGCCGCATCCGCCTCTCCGACAAGGAGATCAAGACGATAAGTGAGGCAGCGACGCGCCATCTGACCGACCTCGACGCCTGACCCCCGACAGCCAATGAGAAGAGGATCGACGCCGTCCCCGCGCCGGCGAACGACGAGCCATGCCCAAGCAGAGAGAAGACAATCTCGACCTGATCCGCAGCGACGGTGCGTTCGACGTCATCGTCGTCGGCGGCGGGATCAACGGCATCGGCGTCTATCGCGAGCTCGCGCTCCAGGGGCTGCGCGTGCTTCTCGTCGAGCGCAACGACTTCTGCTCGGGCTGCAGCGCGGCACCTTCGCGCATGATCCATGGCGGCCTGCGCTATCTGGAGAACGGCGAGTTCGGACTCGTGCGGGAATCGCTGAGGGAGCGCGACGCGCTGCTCAGGAACGCTCCGCATATGGTGCGGCCGCTTCCCACCACCATCCCCATCCGCCTGATCCTCTCCGGACTCTTGAACAGCGCCGCCGGTTTTTTGGGCTTGAGCAGCCGGCCGGCGAGCCGGGGGGCACTACCGATCAAGATCGGGCTGTCGCTCTACGACTGGACGACGCGCAAGCGGCGCCTCCTGCCGCGGCATCGCTTCCGCGGCGCGAGCGAGACGCTGCGCCTGTGGCCGGCGCTGACGCCGAGGCTGCGGTTCTCGGCCACCTACCATGACGCGTGGATCAGCTATCCCGAGCGTCTCGGCATCGAGCTCCTCCTCGATACGGCGCGCCTGGCGCCCGGCAACGTCGCGCTCAACCACGCGGAGATAGCTCGCTCCGGCGGCGGGTTCACCGTCACTGACCGGCAGACGGGCGAAGAGCTACAGGTCAACACCCGTGCAATCGTCAACGCCACCGGCGCCTGGCTCGACGAGTCGCTGCCAACTCTATCGGAGCGGCGCCCGGATGCCGAACGCTTTATCTCCGGCACCAAGGGCTCGCATCTCATCCTCGACTGCCCGCCGCTCTACAGCGAGTTGCACGGGCACATGATCTTCTTCGAACGCGACGACGGCCGGGTCTGCATCCTCTTTCCCTATCTCGGCAAGGTGCTGGCCGGCTCCACCGACATCCGCGTCGACACCGCCGGCCGCACGCGTTGCGAACCGGACGAGCGCGACTACATCCTGGACTCCGTCCGCGAGGTCTTCCCCACAATCTCGCTGTCCGCGGACGACGTCGTCTTCAGCTATTCCGGCATCAGGCCCTTGCCCCGCAGCGACCACGCCTTCACGGGGCGCATTTCGCGCGGGCATTTCGTCCACCGTATCGACGGCGCCGTGCCGCAATTCTGCATGATCGGCGGCAAGTGGACGACCTTCCGCGCCTTTGCCGAGCAGACGGCTGACGAGGTCCTCGCAGAGCTCGGCCGGCCCCGCATCCGCGAAACGATCGACCTGCCGATCGGCGGCGGCGCAGCCTTCCCTGCGGACGGAGGTCTGGCGGCGGACCTCGCCGGGCGACACGGCTTGAGCGCAATCCGTGCCGCGTGGCTAGCCGATGCCTATGGCACGCGGGCGGCAGATGTCCTCGCCTACTGCCTCGCCCGGACCGACGACGTCCCTCTCGATGGCGAATGTGCGATCACCACGGCCGAGATCGCGTGGCTCGCGCGCTCGGAGTTCGTCGGCAGCCTCGAGGACATGCTCCTGCGGCGCACGCCGCTCGCGATCCGCGGCGACATCTCCCGTGCGATCATCGAACGCGTCGCTGATGTCATGGCGGCCGAGCTTGGCTGGAGTATCGAGCGTAAGGCCCGAGAGATCGAGACCACTGTCAGCGACCTTGCCTACTATCATGGTGTCTCGGCAGAGATGCTCGATCGAAGAACCAACGACAGGAGCAGCATATGCGTGTGAGCGCCAAGGCACGGATGAACAGGCTCTTCATGAATGGCGGCTGCCTGGACGTCGCGATCGATCACGGGGTCTGCAACGAGCCGAGCTTCCTGGCCGGGCTCGAGGACATGGCGGGTGTCATCGATACCCTGATCCGCGCGAGGCCGGACGCGATCCAGATGGCCTACGGTCAGGCGGACCTGCTGCAGAGCCGGCCGGAGAAGGACAAGCCGGCGCTCGTGATGCGTATCGACATGGGCAATCCCTACAACGCGACGCGTCACCGGGTGATGTGGTCGATGCTGCAGAATCATGAGAAGCCGATCATCGGGGCGCTGGAGATGGACGCTGCCTGCGTGGTCGTGAACCTCTTCATGCTGCCCGACGAGCCCGAGCTCTTCCGGCAATGCGTCGAGAACATCAGCCGCGTCCGAGCCGACTGCCACCGCTATGGCATGCCGCTGATGATCGAGCCGCTGGTGATGCTGCCCAACGAGCTGCGCGGCGGCTATCAGGTCGACGGCAACGCAGACAAGATCGTCACCCTCGTGCGGCTGGCCTCGGAGATGGGCGCGGACATCATCAAGGCCGATCCGACCGAGAACCCGGAGGATTTCCATCGCGTGGTCGAGGCGGCGCGCGTGCCGGTGCTCGTCCGCGGCGGCGGCAAGGAGGATCTGAAGACCGTTCTCGCAAAATCGGCCGCGCTCATGAAGCAGGGCGCGAAGGGCATGGTCTATGGCCGCAACGTCTACCAGCATGACAATCCGAAGGCAGTGGTGAACGCGCTGATGGCGATGATCCACCAGGGCGCCGGCGGCGAGGAGGCGTGGGAGATCTACAACCGTGGCTGAGGGCGGCCCCTATCTGCTCGGTCTCGACGCCGGCAACACCGTCATCAAGGCGGTGCTGTTCGACGCGAGCGGACGGCAGCTCGCCGCACATGGTGTCGACGGCGCGACGCACAAGCCCTGGCCCGGCATGATCGAGCGGTCGGTTGCCGAACTCTGGGACAACGCCAAGTCCGCCATCGCCACCTGCATCGCGGAAGCGGCGATCGACCCCGGCGCAATCGCAGCGATAGGCACCGCCGGACACGGCAATGGCCTCTATCTGCTCGACCGGGAGGGCCGGCCGCTCGTCGGCATCCAGTCGCTCGACACGCGCGGCGCAGCGCTGGCGGAGGAGCTGGACGCGGCCGTCGGAACGCGCATCCACGACATCTCGCTTCAGCGGCCGTGGCCCTCGCAGACGCCGGTGCTGCTCGCCTGGCTGAAGCGCCACAGGCCGGCCGACTACGCCCGCGCCGGGACGCTCCTCTTCGCCAAGGACGTCATTACCTGGAACCTCACCGGCGTGAGGGCAAGCGACATCTCCGACATGTCCGGCGCCGGCCTCCTGCGCCTGCCGGATGCCTCCTACGACGCCAGCCTGCTGGCGCTCTACGGGCTGGAGGACGCCGGCGCGCTGCTGCCTCCCCTGCACCGGCCGACCGAAATCGTCGGCACGGTCACTCCGCAGGCTGCGGCCGCGACCGGCCTTCTTGCCGGCACGCCTGTCGTCGCCGGCTTCTTCGACGTCATCGCCTCGGCGCTGGGTTCCGGCGCGGTCGGCCCGGGTGCCGCCTCGATCGTCGCCGGAAGCTGGTCGATCAACCAGGTCTTCTCCGAGGCCCCCGTACGCGACCAGCGCGTATTCATGGTATCGGCCTATGGACCGGATCGCTTCGTCAACATGGAGAACAGCGCGACATCGGCTGCCAATCTTGAGTGGTACGTGCGCACGCTGGTCGAGCGAGGCGGCCACCGCGACGATCCGTTCGGCTTCGCCAATGCCGCCGTCGCCTCGGTCGAACCGGCGCATGACGACCCGCTCTTCCATCCCTTTCTCTATGGCGGTCGCCTCGGCGCCCACCAGCGCGGCGGCTTCTTCGGGCTGGCCGGCTGGCACGGCGAAGGGCACATGCTGCGCGCGCTGTTCGAAGGCGTGATGTTCGAGCACCGCCGCCATATCGAGGTGCTGGCGCAGGCGGGCGTGACCTTCGCCTCGGCCGCGCTGTCCGGCGGCGGGGCGCGCTCGCCGCACTGGCCGCAGATCTTCGCCGATGGGTTGGGCGTCCCCGTCAGCATTCCGGAGGTGACGGAAACCGGCGCGCTCGGCGCGGCGATCGCCGCCGCCGTCGGCGCAGGCCTCTATGACAACGAGGCGGCCGCCGTCGCCGCCATGGCGCGGCCTGCTCGTACCTGCGCCCCCGACCCGGCGATGCGCGCGCATTATGAGAGGCGCTACGGAATCTGGACACGGCTGACACAGGCGATGGACCCGCTGTGGCGCGAACTGGCGGCAGGCGACCGGCGCCGATGATGCTGGACGGGCGCTACGACTACATCATCGTCGGGGCCGGCACGGCCGGCTGCGTGCTCGCAAACCGCTTGACTGCCGACGGCCGGACCCGGGTCCTGCTTCTGGAGGCCGGCGGTTCCGACAACTACCACTGGGTGCACATCCCGGTCGGCTATCTCTACTGCATCGGCAATCCCCGCACCGACTGGATGATGAAGACAGCAGCGGAGCCGGGTCTGAACGGCCGCACGCTCGCCTATCCGCGCGGCAAGGTGCTGGGAGGGTGCACCTCCGTCAACGGCATGATCTACATGCGGGGCCAGGCCGCCGACTACGACGGCTGGCGCCAGATGGGCAACGCCGGCTGGGGCTGGGACGACGTGCTGCCATACTTCCTCAAGTCCGAGGATCACCACGGCGGCAAGACCGACCTGCACGGGGCCGGCGGAGAGTGGAAGGTCGCGAAGCAGAGGCTGACATGGGACATCCTGCTCGCAGTCCAGGAGGGCGCGCGTGAGTTCGGCATCGAGCCGCGGGCCGACTTCAACGATGGCGACAACGAGGGCTCCGGCTTCTTCGAGGTCAACCAGAAGCGCGGGGTGCGCTGGAACGCGGCCAAGGCATTCCTGCGTCCCGCGCTCAGGCGGCCGAACCTGCGACTCGTCACCGATGCGCTGGCCGAGCGACTGGTCCTCGAGGGCCGGCGTGTGGTCGGCGTGCGCTACCGGCAACGAGGCAGGGCGCACGAGGTGCGTGCCGATGGCGAGGTGCTGCTGGCGGCCGGCGCGATCAACTCACCGAAACTCCTGGAGCTTTCCGGCATCGGGCGGCCGGACGTGCTGCAGGGGCTCGGCCTTGAAGTGAGGCACGCGGCGCCGGGAGTCGGCGAGAACCTGCAGGACCATCTGCAGATAAGGACCGTCTTCAAGGTCACCGGCGCGCTGACGCTCAACACGCTGGCGTCGAATGCCGTCGGCAAGGCGCGGATCGCGCTCCAATACGCGATGCTGCAATCGGGGCCCATGTCCATGGCGCCAAGCCAGTTCGGCATGTTCACGCGATCCGATCCGGCCAAGGCGACGCCGGACCTCGAATACCACGTCCAGCCGCTGTCGACCGACAGGCTGGGCGACCCTCTGCACCCCTTCCCCGCGATCACCATGTCGGTCTGCAATCTGCGGCCCGAGAGCCGTGGCTCGGTTCATGCGGCATCGCCCGATCCTGAGCCCCAGCCCGACATCCGGCTCAACTACCTCTCGGCACCGGCCGACCGGGAGATTGCTTTGAAGGCCGTGCGGCAAGCCCGCCGCCTCATGACGGCCAAGGCGCTGGCGCGATACCGGCCGGAAGAGATGCTGCCCGGACCGGCGATCCAGGCGGACGAGCACCTGATGCGGGAGATCGGCAACATCGCGACGACCATTTTTCATCCGGTCGGCACCTGCCGGATGGGCCGTGACGGGCGGGCAGTGGTCGGCGCCGATCTGCGCGTCCACGGCCTCCAGGGGCTGCGGGTCGTGGACGCCTCCATCATGCCGACCATCGTCTCCGGCAACACGGCATCCCCGGTTGTGATGATCGCCGAGAAGGCGGCCGACATGATCCACACTTCCCGGCGCTAGCGACCCGTCCCTGAACCGTTCAGTGCGAGCCGCCGGAGAGCATTTTCCCGGGACCGCGCCTCCAGCACCATGTTGAGGGCGCGCCTCGCCGCTCGACGTCGGCTACGCGTCCGAGGCGGCCTTCAGCCGCGCCTTCAAGCGCGAGTTCGGAACCCCTCCTGGACAGGACCGCAGGGACCTCGCGGATCGGGTGGCGCACGCTGAGGAAACAGCGGAAGAGCCTTCGGTGCTGCTTTCCGAGGGACGCGCCGCGTTTCCCGCACATATGTGACTTGGTCGACTTGGATTGCGTCCATGTGCCTGTGGGAATCCCGCCGCATGCGGTTCGCTCCCCGTGGCTGCGGATGCTAGGGAGGGCGCCACGAGGGGTGCCGAATGAAGGTCAATATCGATCTGGGCAGCGGGGCCGGCGGCACCGTCGCCCATCTGGACTTGGAAGAGCTGCTCGCCACGCGCCTGCTCGTCCAGGGCAATTCAGGTTCCGGCAAGTCGCACCTGCTGCGCCGGCTGCTCGAGCAGAGTGCGCCCTGGGTGCAGCAATGCATCGTCGACCCCGAAGGCGATTTCGTCACGCTGTCCGACAGATTCGGCCACCAGGTGGTCGACGCCGCGCGCACGGAGGCGGAGCTGACAAGGATCGGCGGCCGCGTGCGCCAGCACCGCGTCTCGGTCGTGCTCAACCTCGAAGGGCTCGACATCGAGCAGCAGATGCGCGCTGCGGCCGCGTTCCTGGGCGGCATGTTCGACGCCGAGCGCGACCACTGGTACCCGGTGCTCGTCGTAGTCGACGAGGCGCAGATGTTCGCCCCCGCCGTCGCCGGCGAAGTCTCGGATGAGGCGCGCAAGCTCTCCCTCGGCGCGATGACCAATCTGATGTGCCGCGGCCGCAAGCGCGGGCTCGCCGGCGTCATCGCGACCCAGCGGCTGGCCAAGCTCGCCAAGAACGTCGCGGCGGAAGCCTCGAATTTCCTCATGGGCCGCACCTTCCTCGACATCGACATGATGCGCGCGGCCGACCTCCTCGGGATGGAGCGGCGCCAGGCCGAGATGATCCGCGAGCTCGAGCGCGGCAACTTCATCGCGCTGGGGCCGGCGCTGTCGCGACGGCCGCTGCCAATCACCATCGGTCCGGTCGAGACGTCCGCCCGCTCGACCAGCCCGAAGCTCATGCCGCTGCCTGAAGCGACGGAGGACGCCCGCAGCCTGATCCTGACGCCGGGGCCCGAGGAGGCCGTGCAGCCGGTGCGCAGGCCGCCGCCGAGACCGGTTCCCACCGCCGACCTGCTCACGCAGCTGTCGCAGTCCCGCGCGGCTCCGGCCCAACCGGTCCCGCCGGTCGTCGACGAGGCCGAACGCGAAGCCGGAATCGAGGCCGTGCTTTCCGAGATTCTCGACGATCCCGATGCCGGCTTCCGCTCCGATGCGGTGCTCTACCAGGATTTCCTTGTCCGCAGCCGCATCCGCAGGGTGCCCGGCGAGCCGATCCCGCTCTCCGTCTTCCGGCGCCGGCTGGCGGTCGCCCGCGCCGGCGTCGACCAGGGCGGCGGCGGCGAAGGCTGGGAGATGGCGCTGTCGCTGTCGGAGACGCTGCCCGACGACCTCCAGGGCGTGTTCCTGATGCTGGCGCGGGCGGCGACGAAGGGGGAGGAGTGCCCCTCCGACGCGACGCTCGCGCGCGCCTATGGCAGCCACTCGCCCCGCCGCGCGCGACGCCTGCTCGCGTATTTCGAGGAGCGCGGCCTGCTCGTCCTGCGCACCGACTTCCATGGCCGCCGCGTGCTCGCCTTTCCTGACCTCGGCTGCGAGACCGCCCCCGGCGATCCCGATGCACCGGACGTCTCGCTCCGCTGCGCGGCGGAGTAGTCTTCCGATCGGACCGGACGAAGCCCGGCGGGCTCTGTGCGATGCCCGCGACGGGATTGCAAAGAGGTCCCCCGCCCGTCGGCTCGCTGCCGCCGTCCGGAAGCCGCCGGCGTTGTCGCGCGCTAGTCGCGGTCCCGGACGCCTGTTCGGAGAAACGTGATGTGGACCCCGATATCTGCCCCCGGCACGACCGAGACCGCTTGCGCTATGAAGCCGACCTCAGCGATCGGGCAGGTTCTGTCGCAGCGAATTCCTCGAAGACGCGGGCGACGGCCTCGGCGCCGGGATCCTTGTGGCCGAGGACGCTGTTCTCGGCCAGGTAGCTCGCCCTGCCCGCCCGAGCGCGCGCGATGCGGGCGGTCGCCTCGGCGCCAGCGCGCGCCGCCTCCGATGCCCTCCGGGGCGATTGGGCGAGTTCGTCGAGCGCGGGCGCCAGTGCGTCGATCATCGTCCGGTCGCCGGGCCGCGCGCCGCCCACCTGCTGTACGCGGTCGAGCCCGGCCTTGAGCGCCTCGATCGTATTCGCGCCGCTCGCCGAGGCGTCGCCCGCCGCCGCAAAGAAGATGGCGAGCAGCACGCCCGACGAGCCGCCCATGGTCTGGCTGAGCTCCAGGCCGATGGCGCGGTAGAGCTGCGTATGGTCGGCGAGCGGCAGCCGGTCGAGCGCCCGCAGCAGCGCCCGCGCCGCGGTCGCCAGCGTGCTCCCCGTGTCGCCGTCGCCCGACTTCAGATCGAGAGCGTTGAGATCGGCCTCTGCCGCGATCAGCGTGTTGCAGCATCGTTCGATCAGCGCGCGGGCGGCATCGTTGCGCGACGGAATGGGCTGGATCGGCGTCAGCCCGTCCGGCAAGGCGACGATGCCGATCTCGCCGACCGGCCGGCAGCCGGGCCAGGTCCATGGCGCAACGGGCGCCTGCAGCGCGGCCTCGTCTTCCTTGCTGGCCGGATACAGCGACACCGAGAATCCGTGCATGTCGAGCGACGTCATCAGCGGCGCCGGCCCGACCAGCCAGCGTATCCGCTCGCCGATCCTCGAGCGCACGAGCTCTTCAGCCAGAACCGACATCTCGAGCGGCGTCGTGCTGCCGAGATTGTTGAGGAGCGCGACATGCGGCCGGTCGCCGATGCGGGGCGCCAGCCGCTCGACCACCTTCTCCATCGCGTCGCGGGCGGTCGAGAAGTCCACCTGCTCCACCCCCGCCTCGCCATGGATGCCGAGGCCGAGCTCTGCCTTTCCAGGCGAGATGCGGTCCTCCTTGGGCGAGCCGGGCACCGTGCAGGTGTCGAGCGACATACCGATCGAGACGACGTCCTTGATGATGCGGCGGGCCTCGGCGGTCAGCGTCTCGAGGTCGGCTCCCTGCTCGGCCAGCGCCCCCAGGATCTTGTGCACGAACAGCGTGCCCGCGACGCCCCGCGCCTGCGGCAGGTCCGGCAGCGCGATGTCGTCGTCGACGATGACCATGCTGACCTTGAGCCCCTGGGCGCGGGCGCGTTCGGCCGCCAGCCCGAAGTTGAGCCGGTCGCCTGTATAGTTCTTGACGATCAGCAGGCACCCCGCCCGCCCGGTGACCGCAAGTATGCCCGCCAGAACCGCGTCGACCGACGGCGAGGCAAAGACCTCGCCGCACACCGCCGCCGTCAGCATGCCCTGGCCGACGAAGCCGGCATGGCTGGGCTCATGGCCCGAGCCGCCGCCCGAGACCAGCGCCACGCGCGAGCGGTCCCAGTCGCCGCGCAGCACGACCTTGATGTGCGGATAGCCGTCGAGGCGCGCCAGCCGCCCGCCCGCGGTGCGCAAGAGCCCGTCGATCGCCTCGGTGACCAGCGTCTCCTTTGAATTGATGAACTGTCTCATGCTCTTGCTCCTCAGGCGATGCGTGCGCCGGCCGCGTCGAAATAGAGTGCGTCGATGGGTTCGATCGGCAGGCTGTCGCCCGGATCGGGCTCGTGGCCGGCTTCGGCGAGCGTCACCACGGGATGGCCATCGAGCGAGAGATGAAGCCGCGTCTGGTCGCCCAGATGCTCGACCCTCGTCACCTCGGCGGGCTTTCCCTGTCCGATGCGGATGTGCTCGGGGCGCAGCGCCATCGTGCGCGCGCCGGGCGGCGCTCCCGCGAAAAGATCCGCCGGCAGCAGATTGATGCGCGGCTGCCCGAGCCGCCCGGCGACATAGAGGTTCACGGGCTTCTCGTAGATTTCGCGCGGCGTCCCCGTCTGGACCAGCCTGCCCCGTTCGAGGACGCCGACCCTTGTGGCCATCGTCATCGCTTCGATCTGGTCGTGGGTGACGTAGAGAAGCGTCGCGGCGAGTTCCGCATGGATGCGCTTCAGTTCCACCCGGAGGTCGGCCCGCAGCTTGGCGTCGAGCGAACTCAGCGGCTCGTCCATCAGGTAGACGGCCGGGTCGCGCACCAGCGCCCGGCCGATCGAGACGCGCTGCATCTCGCCGCCGGAGAGCGCGGTGGCCTTGTTGTCCAGCTTGTGGGCGATCTGCAGCGTCTCGGCCACCTGCTGGACCTTGCGGCGGATCAGCTCTTCCGGCGTGCGCAGAACCGGCGAGCGCAGCGGGAAGGCGAGGTTCTCCCGCACTGTCATGTGCGGATAGAGCGAATATTGCTGGAACACCATCGCGACGTCGCGCTGCGCGGGCGTCTCCTCGATGACCGAGCGGCCGTCGATTTCGATGTCACCGCGATCAGGCGCCTCCAGTCCCGCGATCAGGCGCAGCGTGGTCGTCTTGCCGGCGCCCGTCGGGCCGAGCAGCACCATGAACTCGCCATGGCCGACCGTGAGGTCCATGTCGACGACGGCATCCGTGGTCCCATAGGATTTCGATACTCCGGCCAGCCTGATCTCAGCCATGGTGCAGCACACCCTCGTTCAGATCGGAGCGCAGCGCTCTTCCGGTCTGCGCGTCGAACAGGGTGATTCTGCCCGGATCGAAGTCCAGTCCGACGGTCTCGTCGATCCTCACAGCGTTGCGCGACGGGATGCGGGCCTTCACCTGACCGTCCTGCGTCTGCAGCGTGACGATCTGGGTGGTGCCGAGATACTCGCTCGCCAGCACCCTGGCACGGTAGGATGCATCATCGGAGAGGCGCACATGCTCGGGGCGGACGCCGAGCACCATGTCGCCCTCGAAGGCAACGCGCATCTCGGGCACCTCGAAGCTCTGCTGGTGCACCGCGACCTCGCGGTCGCCGGCCCGGACCTTGCCGCGGAAGCGCAGGAAGTTCATCGACGGCGAGCCGATGAAGCCGGCGACGAACAGCGTGGCCGGCTTGTCGTAGATGTCCTGCGGCGCGCCGAACTGGTCGATGACGCCGTGGTTCATGACCACGATCTTGTCGCCCATCTGCATCGCCTCGAGCTGGTCATGGGTCACGTAGACGGTCGTCGCGCCCATCCGGTCGTGGAGCGCGCGCAGCTCCTCCGCCATGCGCTCGCGGAACTCGGCGTCGAGTGCGCCGAGCGGCTCGTCCATCAGGAAGCATTTCGGGTTGCGCACGATGGCGCGCCCGAGCGCGACGCGCTGCCGGTCGCCGCCCGACAGGCCGCCGACGGGCCGCTCGAGAATGTCCTCGATCCCCAGGATGCGGGAGACCTCGGCCACCTTCTCGCGGATCTGCGCCCGCGGCATCCCCTGGCTGGCCAGCGGGTAGCTGATGTTGCGGCGCACGTTCATATGCGGATAGAGCGCGAACATCTGGAAGACGAACGCGATGTCGCGCTGGCTGGCCGGCTTGCGGCCGACCTCCTCGCCGTCGATGTAGATCTCGCCGGAGGTCGGCAGCTCGAGCCCCGCGATCATGCGCAGCGTCGTCGTCTTGCCGCATCCCGAGGGCCCCAGCAGCATGAAGAACTCGCCGTCCTCGATCCGGAAGCTCGACGACTGCACCGCGGTGAAGCTGCCGAATTCCTTGCGCAGGTTCTGGATGACGATCTCGGCCATGCTCAGTCCGGAAAATGGCTGACGACGACGAACATGACTGTCCCCGCCAGCGTGACGATGAAGGACCAGCTGAAGGCCCAGAGAAGGTAGGGCTGCATCATCATGACGACGCCGAGCCCGATCAGGATCGATGCCAGCATCTCCCAGGAGCCGCGCCGCAGCCGCAGCAGGCCGTCGAGGAAACCCGTCATTTGCGCACCGCCCCGAAGGTGATCCCGCGCAGGAGATGCTTGCGCAGAAGGATGGTGAAGACGATGACCGGCACGAGGAAGATCGTCGCTCCCGCGGCGACGGCCGGCCAGTCGCGCCCGCCGACGCCGATGATCGTCGGGATGAAGGGCGGCGCGGTCTGCGCTGTGCCTGACGTCAGCAGCACGGCGAAGGCGTACTCGTTCCAGGCGAAGATCAGGCAGAAGATCGCCGTCGAGGCGATGCCGGTCGCCGCCTGCGGCAGGACCACCTTGTAGAAGGCCTGGAAGCGCGTGTAGCCGTCGATGAGCGCCGCCTCCTCGTATTCGCGCGGGATTTCGTCGATGAAGCCCTTGAGCAGCCACACCGCGAGCGACAGGTTGACCGCCGTATAGAGGAGGATCATTCCGGCATGCGTGTCCGACAGGCCGGCGGCGCGGAACATCAGGAAGATCGGAATCGCGACCGCGATCGGCGGCATCATCCGGGTCGACAGGATGAAGAAGAGGAGGTCGTCCTTCAGCGGCACGCGGTAGCGGGAGAAGCCGTAGGCGGCCAGCGTGCCGAGGAAGACCGACAGGAACGTCGAGCCGAAGCCGATGATCACCGAGTTCATGAACCGCTCGCCGAAGCGCGACGGCCCGCTGATCACCATGCCCTTGTCGTGCACGATCCGCTCGTACCAGGTCTGGGGCGGGTTGGCGGCAAGCTGCTCGGCGCTTGCCCGGTTCTGGACGGTGAAGAGGTTCACGTAGCCTTCCAGCGTCGGCTGGAAGACGACCTTCGGCGGGTAGGCGATCGCGTCGCTCGGCGACTTGAAGCCGGTGGCGATGATCCACAGGAGCGGAATCAGCGTCACCAGGCCGTAGCCGACGACGAGCAGCGCCGCGATCCATTTCGTCTGGCGCGAAGGTTCGGTAACCGAGAAGCCGCTCATCGCTGCTTCACCCTGTTGAGCGCCTTGACGTAGATCGAGGCGAGGCCGAACACCGTGACGAACAGGATCACGGCATAGGCCGAGGCGAAGCCGGTCCGCCACTTCTCGAACGCCTCGCGCTTGAGGTTGATGGAGGTGAGCTCCGTCGTCGAGCCGGGACCGCCGCCGGTCAGCTGCACGACGAGATCGAACATCTTGAAGTTCTCGATGCCCCGGAACAGCACCGCCAGCATGAGGAACGGCATCACCATCGGCACGGTGATAGTCCAGAACTGGCGCCATTTCGACGCGCGGTCGCATTCCGCTGCCTCGTAGATGGAGAGCGGGATGGACCTCAGCCCCGCCAGGCAGATCAGCATGACGAAGGGCGTCCACATCCAGGTGTCGACGATGACGATCGCCCAAGGCGCCAGCCGTACCTCGCCGATCATCGAGAAGGCGCTCGGGTCCGTGCCGGTGACGAAGCCGACGATGTAATTGAAGACGCCGATCTGCGGCTGGTAGAGGAACGTCCAGAAATTGCCCACGACGGCGGGCGAGAGCATCATCGGCAGCACGATCACGGTCGTCCAGAAATTGCTGCCGCGGAATTTCGCATTGATCAGCCACGCCAGCGCGAAGCCGATCAGCACCTGGAAGAACAGCGTCCAGAACAGGAAATGCGCCGTGGCCTGCATCGTCTGCCAGATTTCCGGATTGCTCAGGATGCGCTGGTAGTTCTGCAGGCCGATCCACTCGACATCCGCGCCGGGCCGGTTGGCGCGGAAATTGGTGAAGCTCAGATAGACTGTCCACAGGAGCGGGAAGATGTTGACCGCCAGGAGCAGCGCGATCGTGGGCGCGATGAAGATCCAGGCGATGGCCCGGTCCGGAAGGCCGTGGATTTTGCGTGCGACGCGGGGCGGTGTCGCCCGCGCGATGCGGTCAATCGCGGTAATGGACATGCGCTATCCCGGGAGGCCGCGCTGGCGGCCCGTTTCGTTGGCCAGCGGATGAAAGCCGGCGGGCGCTCCTGGGTAAAGAGCGCCCGCCTGTCTTCAGATCTTGCCGTCGTCCTCGAAGACTTCCGTCCAGTCGCGGACCAGCGCGTCGAGCGCCTCCTGCGCCGTGCCCTCGCCCGCCACGACGTAGCGATGGACGCGGTTCTGCATCGCGAGGAGCAGCTCGGCATAGGTCGGCTCGGCCCAGAAATCCTTCACGATCGCCATGGAGTCGAGGAAGGTCTGCGCGTAGGGCTGGCTCTCGGCGAAGCCGTCGGCCTCGACCACGGCGTTGAGCGCGGAGAAACCGCCCAGCTCCCACCAGCGCTGCTGGATTTCCGGCTGGGCGAACCACTTGATGTATTCGAGCGCCGCGTCGCGGTTCTGCGAATAGGAAACGACAGAAATGCCCTGCCCGCCAAGTTGCGCGAAATGGCCCGCGGGGCCCGCGGGGTTGGAGAAGTAGCCCGAGCGGTCGCCGCCGACATTCGGGTCCTGGTCGACGCCCGGCCAGATGAAGGCGAAGTTCATCTGCAGCGCCACCTGCCCCGAGCGGAACGCGTCGATGGTCTCGGACATGTACCAGTCGGACGAGCCGGGCGGCGTGCAGCAGTCGTAGAGCTCCTTGTAGAACTCGAGGCCCACGACGGCGCCCGGCGAGTTCACATAGCCCTCGAGCTTGTAGGGGTTGTCCGGACTGCCATATGAGAAGCCGTAGTTGTAGAGCACGTTGGTGACGCCCATCGTGATCCCTTCGGAGCCCCGCTCGGTGTAGATCGCCGCGCCATAGACGGTGCGCCCGTCGATCTCGCGCTCCTGGAAGAACTCGGCGATGTCCTTCAGCTCGGCCAGCGTCTCGGGGACGGCGAGGTCGCGGCCATGCGCGGCGCGGAATTCCTCCTGCAGTTCCGGCCGCTCGAACCAGTCGCGCCGGTAGGTCCAGCCCACCACGTCGGCGAAGGCGGGCAGCGCCCAGTAGTTCGGCGTGCCCTTCGGCCATTCCGAATAGCCTTCCACCGTGGCCGGAATGAAGGCGTCCATGCTGATGCCCTCGGCCTCGAAGAAGTCGTTCAGTTGGACGTAGTGGCCCGATTCAGCGGCGAGCCCGATCCACTGGCTGTCGCCGATCATCAGGTCGCAGAGCTGGCCGCGCGAATTGAGCTCGTTCAGCATGCGATCGGCGAAATTCGGCCAGGGCACGAACTCGAAGCTCATGCTGTGGCCGCTCTTCTGCTCGAAGTCGCGCGACAGCTCGATGAGCGCGTTGGCCGGGTCCCAGGCGGCCCAGCACAGGGTCAGATTGGCGGCCTGCGCCCCGGAGGCCGCGCATCCCAGGATGCCAGCCAGAGCCGTCGCCGCGAGCATGCGGGTCTTCAACGTCATGATCTCACTCCTCCCAAATGTCCGCCCGACGCGGTCGGCTACGGACGATCGTCTCGGCCTCGAGGCGACGGCGTACCCTAGATGATGTGCGTACCTCATTTCAAGTCGAATCTGATGCACGTGCCGCGAAGAGGTCAGAATACGAGGTTCAGGAGCTTGCTTCGGGCAGATTCTCGCGCAGGACGATCTCGATGCGGAGGCGTTCCTGGGGCTCGAAGATGGGGACGCTGTCGCTCAGGCTGCGCAGCACGCGGATCGCGCTCCGCACCAGATGCCCGACATTCTGCGCGATGACCGCGTCGATCTCGTTGGCCACGAGCGCGGCGCGGGTTGGCGGCGTCAGTTCGTGCATGATGACCGGGATCCCGCCGCATCGGCCGCTGCGCCGCAGGGCCCGCAGGATCGAGAAATTGCCGGAGCCCATCGAATAGAGCCCCGCGAGCTGCGGCTTGCGGATCAGCATGCCGAAGACGATCTCCTCCATCCGCTCCGGATCGTCGAAGGATTCGATCGTCGGCAGGATGGAGAGCTGCGGGAAGTCGGACTGCATCACCGCGTCGAAGCCGAGCCTGCGCTCAAGGCTGTCGCGCGAGCGCATCGAATTGGTGACGGGGAGAATCTCCCCCGTCCGTCGCGCGAACTTCCCCATCAGCAGTGCGGCAGTCCGGCCTGCCGCGATGCTGTCGGTGCCGACGAAGTAGTCCCGTGGCGAGTTGGGCAGGTCGGAGACCATGGCGACGATCGCCACACCCGCCTGCTTGATCCGCGCCAGCGCGTCGCGCACTTGCGGCGTCTCCGGCACCATCAGCGCCAGTCCGTCGAGCTTCTGCAGATCGAGCGCCGCCAGCGCGCGCACGATGGCGTGAGGATCCTTCGCCGGCACCGACACGATGCGCAGCACCATGCGGTCGGCGATGTGGGACGCGAAGGCGTCGCGGAGCGCGGCCCGGATGGCCTCGGCAAATTGGCTCGGACCCTCAGGCAGCACGAAGGCGAAGGTGTAGCGCCGCTGGCGGGCGAGATTGGCGGCCGAGGTGTCCCGCACATAACCCAACCGGAGAATGGTTTCGTTGACCTTGTCGATCGTCTTCTGGCGCACGCCCGCGCGGGCGTTCAGCACGCGGTCGACCGTCGCCAGGCTGACGCCGGCCTCGCGGGCGATATCGTGCACGGTCGGCCGATCCAAATCGCTGACTCCTCCTGAAGCAAACGATATCCGCGGATGATGAGTTACGTCAATCTTTCCTGCGGCCGACCCGTCGGCGCGCGTGTTGGACGTGGGTCCCTCACATACGGCTCCCGCCAGGGCCATGAGTTCTCGCTCTAGCAACGAGCAATACCCAGGCTTATCGTGCGCGCATGACCGCACCGACCGATGAACAGATAGCCAAGCTCGGCGCAGCGCTGGACGTTTTCGTGCGACGCTTCAAGCTGGCGGACGCCGCGCCCGGAAAGCCGCTGGCCGAGCTCGACAAGCAGATACTGCTCTATGTCCAGAAGCACCCGGGCAGCGGCCCGACGGACGTGGCCCGCTTTCTCGGGGTGGCGACGACGACGATCTCGTCGGCGACCGACCGGCTGGCACGACGTGGACTGCTCGTTCGCGATCGCCCGGCCGAAGACCGCCGCGCCGTCGCGTTGAAGCTGACCCGCGAAGGCGACGCGAGTGCCACCGCCCAGGCGCAGGCCTATCTGGCGATGTTCAAGACCATGCTGGAGCGGCTTTCCCCTGAAGAACGCGACAGCCTCGTCGCCATGATGACGAAGATCGCATCATACGATACTTGAATAATACGAATATCGTATTATTCTATGCCGATCGGGGCGGGACCGGCTCCACAGCGCGCACCAGGACAAGCGATGACCATACGCATCAACGGCACCGAGATTGCCGCGCCCGACGATCCGCGGGTCTCCCTGGTCGATCTGCTGCGGGAGCAATTGCATCTGACGGGCACCAAGATCGGCTGCAACCAGGGCGCCTGCGGCGCCTGCACGGTGCTGCTCGACGGCGAAAGGGTGCTCGCCTGCCTGACGCTGGCGGTGCAGGCGGATGGGCGCTCGGTCACCACCATAGAGGGGCTGTCGTCCGACGCCGGCCTGCACCCGCTGCAGAGCGCCTTCATCGAGCATGACGGTTTCCAGTGCGGGTATTGCACGCCTGGCCAGATATGCTCCGCGGTCGCGATGCTGCGCGAGGCGGCCGACGGCGCGCCGAGCTATGTGACCGGCGATCTCGCCGGGCACGCATCCCTTTCGTCCGAAGAAATTCGCGAGCGCATGAGCGGCAATCTGTGCCGCTGCGGCGCCCATAACGGCATCGTCGAGGCGATCCTCGAGGTCGCCCGGGAGGATGCGCCATGACCCCCTTTTCCTATGCCCGTGCATCTTCCGCACAAGAGGCCGGCTCGCTGTCTGTCCGTGACGGCCACAGGCTGCTGGGCGGCGGGACCAATCTCGTCGACCTGATGCGCAAGGGCATCGAACATCCGACGACGCTGGTCGACGTGACCGGACTGTCGTCCGAGATCCGCGAGACGGAGCGGGGCGGCCTACTGATCGGCGCGGCCGCCCGCAACGCCGCCGTTGCCGCGCACCCGCTGGTCCGCTCACGCTTTCCGATGCTGTCGCGATCCATTCTGGCGGGCGCATCGGCCCAGATCCGCAACATGGCGACCGTCGCCGGCAATGTGATGCAGCGCACGCGCTGCGTCTATTTCAACGATCCCGCCGGCGCTCGCTGCAACAAGCGCGCACCGGGCATCGGCTGTGACGCCGCAGAGGGCTTCAACCGCTATCACGCCATCCTGGGCGCTTCGCCGGCGTGCAGCGCGACGAACCCGTCCGACATGTGCGTGGCCCTGGCCGCGCTCGACGCCGAGGTCCATCTAGCTGGCGTCGGCGGCGCGAGGATCGTTCCTCTTGTCGATTTCCACCGACTCCCCGGCGAGAGGCCGGACCTCGAGACCGTGCTCAATGCCGGCGAGGTCATCACCGCCATTGAGATCCCGCCCTCCCCGGCGGCGGTCCGCTCGACCTATCGCAAGGTGCGCGACCGCGCGAGCTACGCCTTCGCTCTGGTGTCGGTCGCCGCCGGCGTGGCCATGCGCGATGGCATGATCGAGGATATCCGCCTCGCATTCGGCGGCGTCGCGCCGAAGCCGTGGCGTGCATCCGCCGCCGAAAGGGTGCTACGCGGCGGTCCTTCGACACCGAAAGCTTTCGCCGCTGCCATGGAGATCGAGCTCGCCGACGCGAGCCCGCTGGCCGGCAACGCCTTCAAGGTCGAACTCCTCAAGCGCACCGCAAGCGCGGTTCTCGCCGAACTGACCGGAGAAACGCGATGAGCAGGGTGCAAAACGTCGTCATCGAATCGGTCCGGACGGTTCTCGGCTGGGTGCCCGAGCGCTGGCTTCCCGGCGGCTCGCCCGATCCGCTGATCACGCGGCGCGGCGCGGTAGGGCGGCAGGTGTCGCGGCTGGACGGCGCGCTCAAGGTGCGCGGGCAGGCCCGCTTTGCCGCCGAAGTGCCGATGGAGGGACTGTGCTATGCGGCGCTGGTGCACAGCCCGATCACACGCGGGCGCATATCGAGCCTCGACACCAGCGCGGCGGAAGCGGCGTCGGGCGTGGTCCTCGCGATGACCCATCGCAACATGCCGCGGCTCGGCAGCCTTCCCCTCATCAGCGTCACGAACATGTCGGCGGCCGGCGCAAGCGCGCTGCCGATCATGCAGGACGCCGAAATCGGCTACAACGGACAGGTGCTGGCGCTGGTGCTGGCGGAAACGCAGGAGCAGGCAGACCATGCCGCTTCGCTGATCCGCATCGACTACGAGGCCGCCCCGGCGAGGACGCATTTCGAGGACGCGAAGGCGACCGCCCGGACACCCGCCTCGATCCTGGTCGAGAAGAACCACGTCGTCGTCGGCGATCCCCAGCGCGAGTTGGCGCAAGCCGCCTGGCGGGTGGACAATGTCTACCGCACCCCCGGCCACAACCACAACGCCATCGAACTTCATGCGGTTACGCTCGCTTGGGAGGGCGACACGCTCACCATCCATGACGCGACCCAGATGATCGCGTCGAGCGCCAACGCGGTCGCCAGGCTGTTCGGCCTGAAGAAGGAGAATGTCCGGGTCTTCTCGCCCTATGTCGGCGGCGGCTTCGGCGGCAAGGGGCTGTGGGACCACCAGATCGTGGCGATCGCCGCGGCCAGGCTTGCCGGCCGGCCGGTCCGCCTCGCTCTCAGCCGTGACGGCGTCTATCGAATGATCGGCGGACGCACCCCCACCGAGCAGCGCGTCGCGGTGGCGGCAGATGCGGCGGGCAATCTCACCGCCCTCGTCCATACCGGCCACTCCGTCATGCCGCCCTACGCCGCCGCTCCCGAGCAGTACACACTCACCGCCCGCGCGCTCTACCGCTCGAAGAGCTACGAGTTCGTGCAGCATCACCTCGACCTCGACATCGTGCCGAACACCTTCATGCGCGCGCCGGGCGAGTCGGTCGGAAGCTTCGCGGTCGAAAGCGCCATAGACGAACTGGCGCACGAGATGGGCATCGATCCGATCGAGTTGCGCTTGCGCAACGAGCCCGACCGGCACCCGATCTCCGGCACGCCCTTCTCGCAGCGCGCCCTCGTCCAGGCCTACCGGGACGGCGCGGCACGCTTCGGCTGGGAACGCAGGGCCAAGACGCCGCGGGCCCGACGCGACGGCGAATGGCTGATCGGCATGGGCTGCGCGACCGGCAGCTTCCCTTACGCGCGCATGCCGGGCGCCAGCGTGGGCATCCGCCTCACGCGCGAGGGCACCGCGACCGTCTCGTGCTCGGCGCAGGACATGGGCATGGCCACCTCGACCGTGCAGATCCAGCATGCCGCCGACCGGCTCGGCCTGCCGATGGAGGCGATCAGCTTCGAGATGGGCGATTCAGCGCTGCCGGCCGCGCCGATGGCAGGCGGTTCCGCTCAGACCGTGTCCATCGCCGCTGCGATCGCCGCCGCGGCGGAGAAGCTGACAGGCGAATTGCTGCGCCTCGCCGGCAACTCCAGCCCGCTGGCTGGCCTTCGCGCCGGAGAGGTTCGGCTGGTCGATCGGGCGCTGACGAGCATCGAGGACTCTTCGCGGACCGAAAGCATCCGGGCAATCATGAGCCGCGCCTCGCGCGACGAGGTCGCCGTCACCGCAAGCGGAAGCCCGCCACTCGAGTTGCTCAAATTCGCCATGCACAGCCATTCCGCCAATTTCTGCGAAGTGCGGGTCAGCGAGGTGACGGGCGAGATCCGCGTGACCCGGCTGCTCGGCGCCTTCGACTGCGGCGCGATCCTCAACCCCAATACGGCGACGAGCCAGTTCAAGGGCGGCATGATCATGGGGATCGGCCTGGCGCTAACGGAGGAGACGCTGTTCGACGAGCGCAGCGGCCGGATCATGAACGCCACGCTTGCCGACTATCACATCCCCTCCCATCTCGACGTGCCCGACATCGAGGTGATCTGGACCGGCATCCCCGATCCAAGGTCACCGCTCGGTGCCCGCGGCATCGGCGAGATCGGCATCACCGGCGTCGCGGCTGCGATCGCCAACGCGGTGTTCAACGCGACCGGCAAGCGCGTTCGGGATCTACCGATCACGCTGGACAAGCTGCTGTAGAAGTTCAGTCCCGGCATCTGGATGGATCAGATCGAACCATCATCGACCCGCTCCATCAATCGCCGAGGCTGAAAAGTCACGTCGGATCGCGAAGCTAGGTGCCGAAGCCAGCCTGCACCTCCGTCTTGTCCGGGCGCCGGCGTCGGGATAGTCGTGGCGGCGGCTCTATGGGACGAGCCTGCAAGGAGAGGCCCGGATCGACATGCTCAAGGACAAGCACTGTCTTATCACCGGTGGGGCGGGCAGCGTCGGACTGGCCTGCGCCAGGCTGTTCCTTGACCATGGCGCGCGCGTGACGCTGGTGGACCTCCATCCGCTCGACGGACTGCCCGATGGCCTCCAGGGCCACGAGGACAGGGTTCTCTATCTCGCCGCGGATGTCTCCGACGTCGAGTCGACGGCGACCTATGTGCGGGGCGCAGTCGATCGCTTCGGCAAGATCGACGTCTTGATGAGCAATGCAGGCAATTTCGGCGGCGTGGCGCCGATCGAATCCTTTCCGGTCGAGAATTTCGACAGCGTGCTCGCCGTCCACGTGCGCGGCGCGTTCCTGGCCTGCCAGCACGGCGTTCCCAATATGCGCGACGGCGGCAGCATCATCATCACCTCCAGCGTCGCCGGCGTGACGGGGTCGCCCGGTGTCCACGCCTACATCACCGCCAAGCACGCCCAGGTCGGCCTCATGCGCAGCCTCGCCAAGGAACTGGCATCGCGCCGCATCAGGGTCAACACGCTGCATCCCGGTCCGATCGACAACACGTTCCAGAAGGCGGTCGAGGACGGCTTCACCGCGGCGACCGGGCGCGACGGGACCGAATACTTCAACAGTGTCATCCCGATGGCCCGCCATGCAGCGCCGCACCAGATCGCCAATGCCGCACTCTACCTTGCGAGCGACATGAGCAGTTTCTCGACCGGCACCCTGCACATGGTCGATGGCGGCATGAGCATCTGACCGCACGTTCCCTCAGCAGATTTCTGCCTTCCGACGCCACAGGGGCCGTCCGAAAAGGGCAAGCCTATTGTCCGGATGCGACAAGGACGATTGTCCCGAAGCCAACTATCCTTCCCGGGATTGGTGATCAGACTGACCACCGGCATAGCTATCGCCTGCGGGGGTCGCTGCCGGATGGGCGCTTCGTGGACATCCGCGAGAACATTCTCCTCGCGGCGTGATACCTTCGCAGACTGTTCTGATCGCCGGCAGCAGGGAGGATTTCGTTGGCGTCGTTGCAGGAGATGTTCGATGTCCGGGACAAGTCGACGATCGTCACCGGCGGCGCGAGCGGCATCGGCCGCGCCTATGCCGAGGTGATGGCCGAACACGGCGCCCGCGTCTGCATCTTCGATATCAACGCAAAGAGCCTCGAGCAGACCGTCGGCGAGATATCCGGGGCGGGCGGCGAGGTCTGGGGCCAGCAGGTGGACGTGACCGACCGGCCGGGCCTGGCGCGTGCCTTCGACGCCGTCGCCGAAAGGCACGGCCGCATCGATATCGTCTTTGCCAATGCGGGCATCGATGCCGGCCCCGGCTTCCTGTCGCCCGAAGGCGAGCGCAACCCCGAGGGCGCCATCGACGCCATGGACGAGGCGGTTTGGGACCGCTCCATCGCCGTCAACCTCACCGGCGCCTTCTTCACCATCCGCAACGCCGCCCGCCACATGAAGCAGACCGGCGGCGGCCGCATCATCGTCACTTCCTCGGTGGCGGCCGAGATCAACGAGGCCATTGTCGGCACGCCCTACATGCCGGCCAAGGCGGGGCTCGACCACCTGGTGCGCAACGTCGCGATGGAACTCGGCGCGTTCGGCATCCTGGTGAACTGCATTTCGCCCGGGCCCTTCATGACCAACATCGCCGGCGGACGGCTGAAGATTCCGGCGGATCGCAAGGCGTTCGAGGAGCAGTCGCTCATCGGCCGCATCGGCCATCCGGACGAGATCAAGGGGTTGGCGCTGTTTCTCGCCTCGCCCGCCTCGTCCTATGTGACCGGCGGCCAGTACGTGATCGACGGAGGATCGCGCCTGCGCATCAAATGAGACCGCGTATCCGCTGAAGGGGGCGGTGCGTCATCGGTAACTTGTCCCTTGTGACTTCGGGAGGATGTCATGACCAAGAGCAGATTGATCAGACCCGCGAACACGTCGCGCCGCACGGTTCTGAAGGGTTTTGGCGCCGGCGCCGCGGCGCTCGCCATGCCTCACATCGCGCGGGCGCAGGCCGCCGGCACGATCAAGATCGGGTTCGTCACTCCGGCGACCGGTCCGATGGCGCTGTTCGGCGAGACCGACGGATTTGCGCTGGAGCGGATCCGCGCCATCGTGGCCGACGGGCTGGAGGTCAATGGTGACCGCTACAATGTCGAGATCCTTGTCCAGGACAGCCAGTCCGATTCCAACCGCGCCGCTGAAGTGGCGGGCGACCTGATCCTCAATCAGGAAGTCCATATGATCATCCCCGCCTCCACCACGCCGACGATCACGGCGGTGGCCGACCAGGCGGAGCTGTTCGAGACGCCATGCGTGTCAACCGCCGCGCCATGGCAGGCGATCATTTTCCCGCGCGGCGGCGCGGACGATCCCTTCAACTGGACCTACCATTTCTTCTGGGGCCTCGACGAGGCGCTCAACACCTTCGTCGGCCTGTGGGAGACCATCGAAACCAACCGCAAGGTGGGCATGCTCTTCCCGCAGAACATCGACGGCGAGACCTGGGGCAATCGCGAATACGGGCTTCCCGCGCCGACCGAGGCGGCCGGCTTCGAGGTCGTGGTGCCCGGCTTCTTCCAGCCGCGCACAAACGACTATTCGGCACAGATCGCCCGGTTCCGCGACGAGAACTGCGAGATCGTCGGCGGCATCGCGACCGTGGACGATTTCCGCACCTTCGTGAACCAGTGCAACCAGCAGGGCTACCGGCCGAAGGCGATGACCATGGCCGCGGCACTCCTGTTCCCATCCGGTGTCGAGGCGCTGGGCGACCTCGGCGAGGGGATGTCGTCGGAAGTCTGGTGGACTCCCGCCTTCCCCTTCGAATCCTCGCTGACCGGCCAGGTCAGCCGCGACATTGCCGACGAATGGGAGGCCGAAACCGGCCGCCAGTGGACACAGCCGCTCGGCTACAGCCACGCCATCTGGGAGGTCGCGCTCGATGCCCTCAAGCGTTCGCGCAACCCGCTCGACAAGGAAGCGGTGCGCGACGCGATCCGCGACACCAATCTCGACACGCTGATCGGAAACGTCAACTTCTCGACCGGACCGCATCCGAACGTCTCGACCACGCCGATCTTCGGCGGCCAGTGGAAACGCGGCGACAAGTGGCGCTATGATCTGAAGATCGTGGACAATTCCGTCAACCAGCTCTTCGAGCCGGAGGACCAGATGACGTTCCTGCCCTGGGCTCAGTGACTGCACGGGGCGCCGAGGCACCGATGAACGCAGCGCCATTGCTTGAAGGCAGCAATCTCGGCAAGTCATTCGGCGCCAACCGTGTGCTTCACGAGGTGAGCTTCGAAGTCCGCCCCGGCGAGGTCCTGGGTATCCTGGGACCCAACGGGGCGGGCAAAACGACGCTGTTCAATCTCATTTCCGGCGACCTGCGCGCCGACACGGGTAGTGTGCGTTTCGACGGCCAGCCACTCGGCCACATGCCGCCCTACCGCCGCGCGCAGATGGGCATCGGCCGGACCTACCAGATCCCCCTGCCCTATGGCGGCATGACCACCTTCGAGAACCTTCTGGTCTCGGCTAGCTTCGCCGGACGCAGGAACGAGAAGGAGGTCTACGACCACTGCGCCGCGGTCCTGGAGGATTGCGAACTGCTCCCCCACGCCAACAAGATGGCCGACACGCTGACCTTGCTCAACCGCAAGCGGCTGGAACTGGCGCGCGCCCTCGCCTCGCGGCCCAAACTCCTGCTGCTCGACGAGATCGCCGGCGGACTGACCGACGAGGAGGGCAAGGATCTGGTCGCGCTGGTCAGGAAGATCAGGGAAGCGGGCGTGACGATCGTGTGGATCGAGCACGTGCTGCACGCGATCATGGCGGTCGCGGACCGCATCATGGTGCTGAATTTCGGAGAGAAGATCGCCGAAGGCTTCCCGCGGCAGGTGATCGAGGACCCCGAGGTCAAGCGGGTCTATATGGGAGTGGAGGCATGACCGCGCCGCTCCTGTCCACGCAGGGTCTGAGAGCCTTCTACGGCGATTTCCAGGCCCTGTTCGGCATCGATTTCGAGATCGCGGCCGGCGAGATCGTTTCGCTCATAGGCGCCAACGGCGCCGGCAAGTCGACCCTCCTCAAATCCATCATGGGCGCGATCCCGGTCGAGCCCGGCATGGTGGTGCTGGACGGACATCCGACCGGCGGCGCGCCGCCGCACCGCATGGTCGCCCAAGGCGTGTCGATCGTGCCCGAGGGGCGGCGGCTGTTCACCGGCATGTCGGTCGAGGACAACCTCCGCGTCGCCATCGACCATGCGGCACGTGGGCATGAGGCCTGGAGTCTCTCCAGGGTCTACGAGCTGTTTCCGATCCTGAAGGAGAAGCGGCGCGACCTCGTGCAGAGCCTGTCGGGCGGCCAGCAGCAGATGGTCGCGATCGGCCGCGCCTTGCTCAATCAGCCGCGCGTGCTGCTGTGCGACGAGATCTCGCTTGGCCTGGCGCCACGGGTCATCGGCGAGATCTACGCCGCGATCTCGTCCATCTCGCAGGCCGGCACGGCCATCGTCTTGGTCGAGCAGGACGTCGGGCTGGCGAAGAAGGCGTCGGACCGGCTCTATTGCATGCTGGAAGGCAAAGTCACCCTCACCGGCCGCTCGGCCGATGTCTCGCGCGAGGACATCTCCGCGGCCTATTTTGGAGTTCACGATGAGGTGGCTTGATGCCTTGGTGCAGGGCGTCCTGCTGGGCGGGCTCTACGCCCAGTACGCGCTCGGCATGGCGCTGATGTTCGGCGTCATGCGGATCGTCAACCTCACCCACGGCGATCTCGTCGTGCTGCTGGCCTTGATCGGCGTTTCGCTCGCCGTCTCCTACAGCCTCGGCCCGTGGGCTCTCCTCGCCATCCTGGTGCCGATCGCGGTCTGCATCGGCTACGTGATGCAGCGCGCCATCCTGAACAAGGTCGTCAGCCAGGATCCCCTGCCCTCCATCATTGCGACCTTCGGCCTGTCGATCGCACTGCAGAATGCCATGATGCAGGTGTGGTCGGCCGACACCCGCTCCATTCCCGGCTTCGGCATCGAGCAGGCGTCCTGGCAGATCGGCCCCATCTATGTCGGCGTGCTGCCGGTCATCGTCCTCCTCACGGCGACTCTGCTGACGGCGGGTATCGACGCGCTGCTGCGTTTCAGCCGCTTCGGCCGCGCGATCCGCGCTTCGGCCGCCGACGTCGAGGCGGCCGCGCTGACCGGCGTCAACCCGAAGGCGGTCTATGCCTGGGCAACGGCCATCGCCGTCGGGATTCTGGGTTTTGCGGGCGTGTTCCAGGGACTGCGATCGACGGTGGCGCCCTTCGACGGGCCGGCGCAGCTCATCTACGCTTTCGAGGCGGTCATCATCGGCGGAATGGGGTCGATCTGGGGCGCCTTCGTCGGGTCGATGGTTCTCGGCATCACCCAGGTCATCGGCTTCCGCATCAACCCGGGCTTCGGCATCCTGGCCGGCCATCTGGTCTTCCTGGCCGTGCTCGCCATCCGCCCGCAAGGCATTTTCGGGCGATCCTGACATGACCCTGTCGATGAACTCCCGGATCGAACTGCCGGCCGCGCGGGTCCAGACCCAGACGATCTCCGGCATGATCGCCATGATGGTCGGATGCGGCCTGCTGGTAGCGCTGGTCTCGATGCCGTGGTGGGCCCATCAGGGCACGATCCGATCCGTGGTCGAGCTCTGCTGCTACATCGCCATTGCGCAGATGTGGAACCTGATGGCCGGCTATGGCGGCCTGGTCTCCGTCGGGCAGCAGGCCTTCCTGGGCGTTGCTGCCTATGCCCTGTTCGCCCTGGCGCAGAATCACGGCATCGACCCATTCGTCGCCGTCGGGCTCTGCCTGTTCGTGCCGGCGCTGCTGGCCATTCCGACCTATGCCCTGCTTCACCGACTCGACGGCCCCTATTTCGCCATCGGCACCTGGGTGGTAGCGGAGGTGTTCAGGCTGATCGTCACCAACATGCCCTATCTCAACGGCGGGGCCGGCATGAGCCTGCGCGTGATGACCCAGTACAGCGCCCATGAGCGCGCCATCGGCATCACAATCCTGTGCGCCGTATTGCTGCTCGTCACTATCGGCGGCAGCTACTGGCTCTTGCGCTCGCGCTACGGGCTGGCGCTCACCGCCATGCGCGACAACCCGGTCGCGGCCGCCAGCCAGGGCGTCAACGTCAGGAAGCTGCGCTTCCTGATCTTCATCGCCGGAGCCGTCGGCACCGGGCTCGTCGGCGCCATTTATTTCATGACCCAGCTTCGCATTACGCCGGAATCGGCGTTTTCGCCCAACTGGGCGATGGTAGCCATCTTCATCGTCATGATCGGCGGCATCGGCAAGATCGAGGGCGTCATCATCGGAGCGCTGATCTACTTCTTCGCCGAACGCATATTCGGGCCGTACGGCTCGACCTATCTCGTCGTGCTCGGCCTCTTGACGCTCGTCATCGCCATCTATGCGCGGGGCGGCGTCTGGGGACTGATCTCCAGGGTGGTCAACGTGCCGCTGTTCCCGACGCGGCGAACGCTCGTTTCGAGAGGCGAGACATGAAGGCGGCACTGTTCGACACGGTCGGCCGGCCGTTGCGCATCGACGAGGTGGCGGACCCGGAGCCCGCGGCGGACGAAGTCCTGCTGCGGGTTTCGGCCTGCGGCATCTGCGGCAGCGACCTGCACATGACCGAGGATCCCGCGATCTTCGGTGTCGGCCAGGGCACCGTGCTCGGCCATGAATTCGCCGGCGAGGTGCTGGAGGCAGGCGCGGAGGTGACCGATCTGAGGCCGGGTGACCGGGTCGCCGTGGCGCCCATGCGCGGCTGCGGGAAGTGTGCGCTTTGCCTCGCCGGCCAGCCGGCCTGGTGCAAGGAGATGGTGCTGATCGGCGGCGGCTATGCGGAGCTGGCCACGGTCGCCGCGCGCCAATGCCGCCGGCTGCCCGACAGCGTTTCGCTGGCCGACGGCGCGCTGGCCGAGCCGACCTCGATCGGGCTGCACGCGGTGCTTCGCTCCGGACTGAAACCGGGCGAACGCGTTCTCGTGCTTGGCGCCGGTCCGATCGGGCTCCTCACGGCCTTCTGGGCCCGGCGCTTCGGCGCCTCGCATGTGGTGGTCGCCGACATCAACGAGCATCAGAAGCAGCGCGCCGTGTCGGTCGGCGCGACCGGCTTCGCGCTATCCGGTCCGGGGCTGGCCGAAAACTACGCCGACCTCGCCGGAGGCGCGCCGGACATCGTCTACGAATGCGTGGGCAAGAAGGGCATCATCGCCTTCGCCATCGAGCAGGTCGCCGTGCACGGGCGTGTGGTCGGCGTCGGCCTATGCGTCGGCGGCGACCAATGGGATCCCTTCGCGGCCATCCACAAGGAGGCTTCGATCCTCATGTCGGCCTTCTTCAGCATGGACGAGTTCGCCCTGGCGCTGGATGCTCTGGCCTCGAACGGCCCGTTCCGTCCGCAATCGCTGGTGTCCGAGCGCATCGGCCTGTCGCAAGTGCCGTCCTCGTTCGAGGCGCTGCGAAACCGCACCAGCCAGTGCAAGGTGTTGATCGAGGCCTGAGCGGGACCGCCACCACCAGCTTGCGTCCTCCCGGACCGGAGAAGGGGCGCCTCGCGGCAGCGGGCGCCCCTTTCTGATGCTAGACTAACGCGGTCGGCGCCGGTTCAGATGAACATGTCCTGGTTGATCGGCAGGCCATGCTCCTCGCAATATTTGGTGTAGTGGTTGATGAACCAGAAGCAGTCGAACGTCTCGTCGAAGGTGCCGTCGTCCTTGTAGAATTCGATCGGGCCGTTGATCCAGAACAGCGCCTTCATGCCGTTCGGATCATCCGAATACAGCGTATGTGCGCTGCCCGGCAGCTCGTAGACGAAGTCGCCGGGGCGGGCGACCCAGTCATATTCGTAGTAGCCCCACGACCCTTCGAGCGTGACTGCCGACACCACGCCGCGATGCTTGTGGGTGCCGATCCGACCGCCGCCTTTCACCCAGAGAATGTTGGCGACCGAGTTCGTGCGGACATCGAAGCACAGATGCTTGATCGAGGCCATCTCGCCGAACGGCACCCACGGGTTTCTGGCGTCGTCTCCGGGGATGTGCGCCCCTTCCTTGGCGTATTTGCGGATCGCGTCCTCGTAGGAATCCTCCGGTAGCTTGACGATGTTTGCGTGCTTGTTCATGGGCCTCCCTTTCGTGGCTGGCGTGTTCAGTCACCTGCTCGCCGGGTCCTTGGCCCGGCCATGACCGCTCCAGCCGCAAGAGGTCCCGGAGCGGGAACTAAAGGTCTCTCACCTCGCTCGGCGTATGGCCGAAATGCCGCCGGAAGCTCTTGGAGAACTGCGACGGCCCGGAAAAGCCGCAGCTATAGGCGAGTTCGCAGAGACTCGTGCGGCCGCGGCGGTCATAGTTGATGATCTCGCGGGCGCGGTTGAGACGCTCGCTGACGATGAGCTTCTTCACGGTCAGACCATGCGCGGCCAGGATCCGGTTGAGCTGGCGCGAGCTCATGCCGATCTCCTGCGCCACCTGCTCGGTGTTGAGCGCTGGGTCGCCTATATGCGCGCGCACAAAGCCGCGCACCCGCTGCAATATGCCGAGGTGATAGGACGTGAGATCGTTGCCGCCGAAGACGAGATCGTGCGACATCTCGAGCGCCGACCAGATGTCGTTGACCAGGTCCGGCTCCGGCGCCAGGTATTTCCGCGCGCGGACATCCGAGAACGTCTTGCGGACCGAACGCGCGATGGTCGTGCCGCTGCTCGTGCTGCCGTCGATGTGAACCGCGTCGCGGAGGTCCCAGCCGGGAAAGCGGCGCCGGAACTCGCTGCCGGGCACGTCGAAGACGACCTGCCGTGCCAAACGGGGAAAGCCGTGCAAATACGGCGTGTTGGTGTCGTAAAGCATCAGGTCGCCGGTCTTCAGCACATCAAAATTCTGCCGCCGGTTCACGAACGCCTCGCCTTCCATGAGGATGGTCAGGAAGACGGAGTCCTTGTCGTGCTTGCGCACCGTCTCCGCCGAGCGGCAGATGACGTGAGGCTGGCCGCTGATGTCGTAGACGGTGAAGCTGCCGAAGTCGTAGTAGTCGAACCGGGCCTGGAAGCCCTCCTCCTCGGTGGTGGCGCATTTCAGACCGATCATGTCCGCCGAGCAACTGGCCTCCCAATAGTCGATGCGCTCGGTCTTCAGGACATGCCTGGTGTCGAAGGTACCTGTGGTTACGCAGCCCATCTGACACGATCCTCCCTAATCGCTTCAGTTACCACTCGCATCGCAGCATGCCCTTCGGGGACCGTGTAGCCAAGTGCAAGCGTATCGGGGGAAGGCTCACCTCCATGGTCAGACCGTCAGATATCCGCCGTCGACCGCCAGGGTCGCGCCCGTGACGTAGCGGGCCATGCGTGACGCGAGGAAGGCTATCGTATCCGCGACCTCGTCCGGCATTCCCCACCGCGCCAGGGGAATGCGCGCCATGATCGGACCGGCGATCGCCTCGTTGTCGAACAGTCCGTCGGCGAGCGGCGTGTCGATCCAGCCCGGCGCGACCGCGTTCACGCGGATGTTCTGGCTGGCATACTCGACGGCCAGCGACTTCGTCAGTTGCACGATACCGCCCTTGCTCGCCGCATAGGCGGGCCGGTCGGCCGCGCCGAAAGTCGAATACATGGACGCAATGTTGACGATCGTGCCGCCGCTCGCTGCCAGCAACGGCCGGGCCGCCTGGCTGGCGCGGAACACGGCGGCCAGATTGACGTCGAGCACCAGGTCGAAATCCGCCTCGCCCCACTCCTCGCGATCCCGGCTGATGCCCGCGCAGTTGACGAGCACGTCAAGGCGATCGAGCGCTTGGAAGAACGCCCGCACCGCGTTGCGGTCGCGCACGTCCAGTTCGATGCACTCGACGTCGGAGTGGCGAGGCGCGTGACGGCCGCCGGCATCGAGGCCGAGCGCGATGACGCGCGCGCCCAGTTCGGCGAAGCGGATCGCGGTAGCCGCCCCTATGCCGGAGGTGCCGCCCGTGACGACGGCCACCTGTCCGGCAAACGAACCCTCGGCGAGAGTCATGCGTTGAAGCTCCGTTTCAGGCTTGATCCCGCCCCCCTCCGAAACGTGCTGTCGGAAGGATTTGACGGGGGATCCGGCATCGGCCGAACCGGCTGGAAACCGCGCGAAGATGGCGCGCCTAACGGAAAAGCCCGTCGATGTAGTCCGCCCCGATGCCGACCTTGTCGTAGTGCTTCTTGCACATGTCGATATACATATGGACGTCGAAATAGCCGTCCGGCTCGCCATGCTCGTCGAGCCAGATCAGCGGTCCGGTGACCTTGAAGTGAACCTTCATGGGGTCCTCGTGCTCGTAGGCGACGAGCGTGTGACCTTCCCCCGGCGTCTCGTAGACGAAGTCGCCGGCGGTCGCGACCCAGTCATGCTCTAGATAGCCCCACTTGCCGGAGATCGTGTAGGCGAAGACCTCGTGCGGATGGTAGTGGCGGTTCACCAGGCCAGCCCCCTTGGCCATGAGGATGTCGCACCACATGTTGCGCGTCGGCGATATCCACAGCGGCTTGGTGAAGACGGTCTCGGTGATCGGCACGTAGTAGCGCTCGTCGTCGTCGGCCACGTTGGGAAGGTAGACCTCCGGCTGCGCGTCGGGCTGGAACACCTTCTCGATGGGTTTCAGGCCCCGCCAGAACTCCGTCTTCGCTGCCTCGGCCATGTCTCCTCCTCCTGCGACGGGCTGTCCGGATGCGCGGCGCCCGGTTCAATGCGCTATGCGTCATCGCAGAGGTTAGGCCCGCGCCCGGGGAGGGTCTTTGCCGCGTCGGACATTTCGGGTGTCATTTTTGGACAATGCGGAAGTCGACGGTATCCGGCGGGCACCTCCGCTCGGCTGCCCGTGACGGCTGAAGGTTCCGACATTGCCTTCGGTGGGACGACGCCCTTCCAGCCAGCGTTCAGCCCTCGATGACCCAGAGGTCGGTTGGCCCGGGGTCTTCGCCAAAGCTGGTCAGCATCGCATGGATCTGGCCGCGATGATGGGTCTGGTGATTGAACATGTGCGCGACCCTGAGCGCCTGCGCGGAGCTGAACTCCCGAGGCGTGCCGGCGAACCAGACAATGGGGCTGCCGAGGAATTCAGGCGTCACGGTCGTCGCCCAACGGAGGATTTCCTCGTCCGTCCGGTGGCGGAGGCCCGCCAGCTCGTCGAAATCCCCGATGAAGCTCGCGCTCTCCTCCCGCGGGTGGGAGGGCTGCGCCGCGCCCGCCAGTCGCCACAGCCAAACGCGATCGGCCCACAGCAGATGGTTGAAAGTTCCATGGATCGAGCCGAAGAAGGCACCTCGTTCGGCGCGCCTTTGCTCGTCGGTGAGACGTGAAGCCGCATCGAGCCAGCGGCGGTTCATCTCGGCATTGTAGCGCGCCATCAGGCGCACATAGTCGGGATCGATCAAGGCCTGCCCTTCAGACGGAGACGACCACATAGTCCCCGTCCTGCTCCACCTCGAAGACGTCGATGCGGTAGGGTCCCTCGCGGAGTTGCGCACCGCCGGCGACCGAGACGTCGTAGCTCTTTACGCGCGTGCGGGCCGGATCGCACCAAGAGCGTCCCGTCTTCAGGTCGAACTCCCAGCCGTGCCAGGGGCAGCGCACGAACTCGCCCTCGCGCACGATGCGGTACTGTCCGGGCTCGTCGGATTCGGCGAGCCCGACGATATGGCCCCTGCACAGGCTGGCGCCCTCGTGCGGGCAGCGGTCGGCGATGGCGGCGAATGCCCCGTTCACATTGAACACCGCGATCGCCCGGCCCTCGACCTCGAAGCGTCTTGCCGTGCCCGGCGCGATCTCGTCTGCGCGGCAGACGACATGCCGCACCGGCTCTCCGCGTCCGCGTGCGGCCGCCTGGCTCATTTCAGCCCGAACAACGCAATCGCGTTGTCTCTCATGATCGCCTGCCGATCGGCCGGCGTCAGCGGCACCTTGAAGGCGAAGTCGGGGTGATCGAAATCCCAATGCGGATAATCGGTCGAGAACATCAGCCGGTCGTGGCCGACCCATTCCAGGACGTCGTAGAGGTGGCGGTTGACCTCCGGCTCCTCGATGGGCTGGGTGGTCAGCCAGACATTCGACCTCACATACTCCGACGGCCGCCTCTTTACATGCGGGACCTCGCTGCGCATGCGCTCCCACTCGCGGTCCATGCGCCACATCAGCGGCGGCAGCCACGCGAAGCCGCCCTCCACCAGCACAAGCTTGAAGTCGGGGAACTGCTCGAACACGCCCTCGAAGATCATGCTCGTCAGCACGGTCTGGCTGGCGTTGGAGAAGGCGAAGTGCTCCTCGATGTAGAAGGACGTCCACCCGCCGCCCGTGTTGGCACGGCTGCCGAAGGCGGCGGAATGCATCCCGACGGGCAGCCCGTGATGGGCAGCGGCCTCGTAGAGCGGCCAGTAGCGCCTGCGCCCGGCCGGCTCGAGCGCCCGCGGCGGCACGGCGATCTGCACGAAGCGCTTGTCCGAGGCCCGCGCCTCGATCTCGGCGATGGCGCTGTCGGTGTCCTCGTTGGTGACGCAGATCGAGCCCTTCAGCCGCGGCTCCTCGTCGAGCCATTTGTCGATCTGCCAGTCGTTGAGCGCGGCGCAAAGCGCGACGCCGAATTCCGGGTTGAAGACCGCGCTGCCCGCCGCCAGCGGCTGCAATATGCCGAACTCGATGCCGAGCGGGTCGAGTAGCTGCTCCTGCAGGAAAGGCAGATCCGAAGCCGGCGGCCCCCCCGTAGGCGGCCAGGAATCCCGGCGCATGCCGTTGCCGGGCGTGATGCGGGGATAGGGCAGGACGCCGATGAACGGATTGGGGGTGCGGATGCCGTAGTCGCGCGCGTGGTCGTGCCAGCGTTTCGGCAGATAGCGCAGGAGCTCGTCCGGCGCGGCGAAGGCCGGATGGATGTCGCAGTCGACGATGCCGGTCCGTGTCTGGGCATCGCGGCTTTGGCGTTCAAGCGTCATCTCGTTCATGCGCCGATCTCCAGCCTCGGATAGGTGTCCCTGACATTGTCGTGGGCGACCCGTTCGGCAAGGTCCTGCGGCAGGTTTGCCGGCCAGTGCGCGACATCCCGGCCGTGATCGTGCGGAAAATCCGTCGAGAAGAGCAGCATTTCCTCGCTGTTGAGATGCGCGATCGCCTTGGCGGCTTCCGCCGCTTCGGCCGGTCCGTCGAAGGGTTGCAGCGTCATGCGGATATGCCTGCGGATCAGTGCCGCGGGCATCTCCTTCACCCACGGCACCTCGATGCGCGCGCCGCGCCAGTCCTTGCTCATCCGCCACATCAGGCCGGGCATCCAGGTGACGCCGGATTCGATCAGCACAACCTTGAGCTGCGGGAACTTGGCGAAGACGCCTTCCGCGACCAGGCTGCCGACCTGATTGGCAAAACCCTGCGCCTGATGGATGTGATCCTCGACCAGGAAGGACGGAAAGCCGCTCTGGGTCGGCGCGTGCCGATAGGTGCTGCCGGCGTGGATGCCGAGCGCGAAGCCGTGGCGCTCCGCCGCCTCGTAGATCGGCCAGAAGGTCCGCCGGCCGAGCGGCATCTCGCCCATTGCGAGCGTCAGAACCTGCACGAAGCGATGGTCGCCCGCGTAGCGCTCGATCTCCTCGACCGCCGCTTCGGGATGCAGGAAGGGCACGAGGAGCGAAGCGCGCAGGCGCCGGTCCTCCGCCAGCCATTCTTCGGCCAGCCAGCGATTTGTCGCCGCGCAGAGTGCGGTCGAGAGATAAGGGTCGTAGACGGCGTGGATGCCGGAGACGACATTGAGGATCGCGGCATCGAGACCCAGTGGATCGAGATGTGCCGCGGCCAGCGCCTTCGCTTCCGCGTTGACCGCCTCCCCGCTCGCATGCCGGTAGGGACGAGTCGATACCGGATAGCTCGTCAGTTCCAGCCGGTCGATGCTGCGCGACATGAAGATCTCGCCCCAGTAGGAGTCGAGATAGGGCATCAGGTCGGCTCGGCGCGGCGAGCGCGGGTGCACGTCGCAGTCGACGGCTCCCAGCCCGGCGATCGGAAGCGGCTTCGAGGCAGCCACGAGAGCGGCGTCCGTCATGCCGACGTTCTCCGGTTGTCCATTGTGGCCATGACCTGCTCCTTCTGGGGCACCCTCATCCGCGAGGTGCCTCGGCCTGGGCCTCCGTCGGCTGCACTGCCGGTCCGTCTTCGGCGGCGTCGGGCTCCCAGGCGATGCCGCGTAGCGCAAGGAGACCAAGAGCCACGGCAAGCCCCGCCGCCGTGCTCATCCATTCGGGAAAGCCGATCAGCAGTCCGGCGGCGAAGAGGATCGGCCGCGTCCAGTTGTGCAGGCGGCCGAGATACATCATCCGCCCTTCAGACGCGCCGGCGATGATGACGACCGCGAGGATGTTGAAGGTCACCCAGATCGCGGTCAGGTGCAGCGGCCCCTGCAGGATCAGCGCCGGCTCGAACAGGAAGAAGATCGGAATGAAATAGAGCACGATGCCGAGCCGCGCGGCATGCACGCTGGTCCAGATGGGATCGGAATCGCTGATGCGCGAGGCGAGAAAGGCCGCCAGCGCCACCGGCGGGGTGATGGCGGCCAGCGTCGCGTAGTAGGCGATGAACATGTGGATTGCCAGCGTGTTCAGCCCCGCGATCTGCTCCAGCGCCGGCGCCAGAGTCAGCGCCAGCATCAGATAGGCGGCGACGATCATGCCCAGCATGCCGAAGACCATGCAGACCGCGATCCCTATCGCGAGCACCGGGACGACGCTCGACCCGCCCATGCGCACCAGTTCCGAGGCGATGACCGGCGCGACGCCCGTCGCCATCAGCCCGCCGAGGATGAAGCTTGTGGGCAGAAGAAGGCCGATCGTCTGGCTGAGCATCTTGCCGATCTCGTAGATGATCGCCGGGATGCGGCTGAAGGTGATGCGCAGCTCCTTCTTGAAGAAGGTGAGGAAGATCAGGAGACCCGAGGCATAGAAGGGCGCCAGCCGTTCAAGCCTCAGGAAGACGAGCGCATAGACGAGAAAGGCGAGCACGACGATGAACGGCCAGCCATCGATCAGCGTCTTGCGCACCGAGGGCAGCTCTACCTGCGGCAGGCCCTTGATGCCGTGCTTCGCCGCATAGCCGTCGACATGGCAGTAGAGCCCGAAATAGTAGAGCGTGCTCGGGATGATGGCGGCCAGCACGATCACGCCGTAGGAGGTGTTGGTGAAGTCGGCCATGATGAAGGCGACGGCGCCCATGACGGGCGGCATCAGCATGCCGCCGGTGGAGGCGCAGGCTTCCAGGGCGCCGGCATAGTAGCCGGGGAAGCCCGACCGCTTCATGGCACGGATGGTCACCGAACCGGTGCCGACCACGTTGGAGAAGATAGAGCCCGAGAGAGAGCCGAAGAAGCCGGAGGCAATCACCGCCACCTTGGCCGGCCCACCGCGCGCCTTGCCGAGGAGTGCCAGCGCCAGCTTGAGAAAGAAGTCGGCGGCACCCGTGGCGACCAGAAGCGCCGCGAGGATGAGGAAGCCGATGATGGTCTCGCCGACGACCCGGGTGACGACGCCGAGCATGGCGTCGCCCGAGAAGACGTTGAACGCGACGGTCCGGGCGAGCGTGGTGGCCGGCCCCCACAGCATGCCCGGCATGTAGACAGCGTAGATCGGATAGAGCGACAGGATCAGCACGATGCCGAGGAAGATGTAGCCGCCGGCACGGCGCGCCGCATCGAGAATGAGAACATAGATCCCGGCCGCCACGACGAGCTGCCACGTGTGGGCGACGGGCACCCATGTCTGGAAGACCAGCGAGCGGCCCATATAGGCCATGAAGAGGGTGAGGCCGCAGATCGCGATGGCCGGGACATAGGAGAAGATGCCGGCACGGACCTCCCCCTTATAGGCGGGCAGAAGCAGATAGACCCACGGCAGATAGAGCGCCATGAGCAGGAAGTAGTAGGTGACATCGAGCAGCGGCACGATGCCGAAAATGTAGACGAAGGCGAGCACCGCGCCGGCGGCCGACATAACCTGCAGCAGCACGCGGACCGCCCCCGGCATGCTCTGCCATCGCTCCAGCGTCCGGTCCCGCAGATCCGGGGGAACGGCTGCTGCGTCCTGCGCCTTGTCCTTCTCGCTCAGCATCGCTGGAGTCTTTCGCTTGCGCCGTTGTCCGGTCCGGGCCGGCAGCGCGGGGATCGTGCTCTTGGGTGCCAACCGCCGGCGCCCGTGCCGGCGGTTGGCACGTCAGCTCAGTTGAGGGCTAAAACCGCTTGGCCGAACGATTCCGGCAGGCCGTTCTCGGCGCGGTAGTCGCGCCAGAAATCGATCCACTGCTGGTTCTCGGGATCGATCGCGATGCCATCGGCTTCGGCCGCCTCGATTGCGGCGCGGTAACCCGCCTCCTGGGCCTTTGCCAATTCGACCAGCCTGTCCTGGCGGGCCTGATACTCTTCCTTCCACAGGCCCAGCTCGTCGAGATAGCGGATCGCGCCTTCATGCAGAGGCTGCAGGGCACCGGTCTCCAGGAACGCCACAAGATTGTCGATGCTCATCATGTGAGCATGCGTGAAGTCGTCCTTGTAGCTGTCGTGCTGCTCGTGCATCCACTTCAGAAGCTGGTAGACGAACTCCGGATCCTCGTCGGCACGGACATGGTTCGCCTGGAAGGCGTGATCCATGTGAATGCCGATTGCCGTGGTGACCCCCGATTCCACCTCCATCGGCACGTATCCCGGATGCTTGGCGCGGTAGCGGGCATAGGCTTCGGGATCGTCCTCCTCGCGCGGCAGCGGCAGCCAGCGGATCGAGTTGGGCCCCGCCTCGGCCTCATAGCTCGGGCCGGAGGTGGGGGAGGTGAAGGTCACGTCGGCGCGTCCCTCGGGGATGACGGCGGTGTTGGCACCGTAATTGCCCACCTCGACCAGCGTCACCTCGCTCCGCTCGAGGTCGCGATAGGCGAGCAGGGCGTCGACGCCGGCGACGAGGAAGGACGAGCTCGGCGAGAACGAGACGCGCGTGCCGGGGCCGACGTCGTCGAATGACTGGAGGGTGGAGTCGCCGCGGACCATGTAGCCCCAGCCGGTCACCTGGTTGATGTTGATAAGCCGCGTATCGGTCGGGCCCGCATCGCGGGTGGCGTACCCCTCGATGGCATCCATCTGGTCGAAATAGTCGGACGCCTGGAAGAGAGCCAATCGCCCTTCACCCTGGTTGAGCCACGCCGCGCGCGAAAAGCCGTTCGGGGCCGGAAGCACACGTGCGCGGGAGCCGGTCTGCGCCGTGAACTCGCCGGTCCACGCCACGGCCAGCGAATGGTTGGCCGTGCCGACGATCGGCGTGATCACGTTGAAGAATTGCGGCCACTCGTAGTTCTCCTCGGCGGCAGCGTTCGGCGCAATGCCGGTCAGGACCCCGAGCGCCAACGCGGCGCCGGCTGCTCCGGCCAGGACGGACCTGTGGATTCTCGACATGTACATTCCTCCTCTGTCGATGACGCCGCTCCCGGGAACGCTTGCGAATGGCCGGTTCCTCCCAGCCTCCCGTTGCGACGCGTGGTGGTGCGGGACGGCGCCCGCTGTCTGCTACTCCCTGCCTCTCCTGGTCACGGTGACGGTGCCGGCATCGGCATCGACCACGACCCAGTCGCCCGTGCGGATCGATTCGACGGGGTCGATGTGGCAGTCGGTGATCGAGGGCACCCGCGTCACCACCGCGCCGAGCGCGATCTTGGTGGTCATGCGCTTGAAGATCATGGCCTTCGGCGCCACGCCGTTCAGCCTCGTCATGTGGAAATAGGCCGACCAGCCGGACGATCCCTTGGCGCCCGGAAAGACAAGGATCTTGCCGGCGAAGGACTGCCCGTGCAGCTCGTGCAGCCTTTCGATGATGGTGCCGTCGCGCTCGTTGATGCCGCCCCAGCCGGAGATCGTGTCGCGGGTGACCAGCGCCTCGCCTTCCGCACGGCCGCCCACGACCTTGCGGCCGTGAATGACGAGGGTCTCCTGCTTCACGGCTGGCTTGGCGGTCATTGGACGCCTCCCCGCCACTGGCCGCTGACGGCAGCCTCTACGCAGTCTCGCACCGAGCCGAACCAGCCCTGCACCCTGGCGATCGCCGGCAGATAGTGCGCTTGCTTGGCCGAATCCGTGGCGATGACGCGCACGCCCGGCGGCAGACGCCGGGAAATGGCCGGGCAGGTGTCGCTCATGACCACGCCGCCGGCCGCGCGGATCACCTCGCAATAGCCGCTGCGGTCCGCAATCTGGCGGATGGCGCGCGGCGTGTGCACCCAAAGCTGGACATCGGGATGAACCCTGCGTCCTTCGAGAAGGTGAGCGATCAGCTCGACCTGCTCGATCGAATTGTGCGGGCAGCCGAGCATCACGAAATCCACCTTGCTGTCGGTGGCGCTCTGGATCTTCTCGTAGGTCTCGCGCCGCTCCTTGCGGCCGTAGCGGATGGTTCCGGCCGGCCGGCGCGCTCCGAACGCCTCCTCGATTGTGTCCGCCTCCGGCGTGATGCCTGGGATGTGGTACATCTCGACCCCGCCCGACGAAGCGGCAGCAGCGCCGAAATGCTTGAGCTTGACCAGGCTCGGCTGATGCGAGACTCCGCGCAGGACGGGAATGTCCTCCTCCACGGCGTAGCCGATGAAGTAGCCGAGCAGGCCCCAATCCATCATGTCGTCGACTTGCGTATCGAGCTCGACCAGATGGCTGCCGAAGCGGTTCTCCGGCATGTGATAGCCCCAATAGGGGATGCGGCCGGTGAGCGCGGCCGCGCCCGTCGATTCCTTGCCCTCGCAATTGGTGCGAGCGCCGAGCACCGAGTTGCAGTAGATGACGGCCGAGGATTCCATCCAGGCGCAGTGCTCGCCCTTCACTGGGACGTTGCCGACCTGGTAGGGCGTGCAGGTGGCCATCAGGTTGACGCCGCGCTGGCCCAGATAGCGCTCCGACTGCTTCTGCATTTCGGCCAGCGCCGGATCGACGCCCTGGATCTGCCAGTTGTCGTTGTCGATGCCGGTGATCAGCTGGCAGGTGGGGACCGCCATGCGCGGAATCTCCACCGTCTCGTCGCTGTCGAGATTGAGCTCCGAATACACCCGGTCGAAGCCCTGCTCCGCGATGTGGCGGACGGAGGGCGTTGAGGCGTTGAAGGCACCCGCGACATTGTTCGTCTCGACAAGTCGCTCGGCGCCCAGCGCCTCACCGTAGCGGACGAGAAGGTCCATCGCGCGCGCCTTTGCGGCGCCATGCGCGCCGTCGAGCATCGCCCTCTCGTAGTCCGTCAGTCGCACGTCAAAGCTCCTCCCGCTCTGCCTTCAGAACACCTTCGCCGTCGTCGCCAGTTCCGTCTCATCCCACCGGTAATGCCTCTTCTCGACATTGTCGGAGACGCGCTCGCGCATCTGTTCCATGTCGATCTGGTGCACGCTGCCGGACCCTGCGAGGTCGAGCGCGTGGGCGGCCGCCATGCCCATAGCCATGCAGGGCCCCATGACGCGGACGGACGAAAGCGCCGCGGAGTCGGCGTCGATGCAGCGGCCGGCCGCCACTACGTTGTGGCAGTCCCTCGACACGAGACTGCCGAGCGGGATGTAGTGCGCATGGTCGTCGTCGAAGACGATCCAGTGATGACCGTCGCCATGATCGTGCAACTCGATCGGCCAGGCTGTACGGCCGACGGCGTCGTCGAACTTCGTGCCGGACTTGATCTCGTCCACCGTCAGATGGTGGCGGCCCACGATCCATCGCGTCTGGCGGATGCCAGGCAGGCCGAAGGAGCGCACCCGCGCCTGCCCGAAGCACTCGGGAAACTCGTTCTTCAGGAACTCCACGGCCCTCGAGGCCTGCTCCTTGCCCTCGAGGGCCTTGGCCGACGCCTCCACCGGATCGAGCGGCGTCTCGACATGGGTCATGTTCATGGCGGCGATGCCACGGCCAGGGATGGTGAAGCCCAGACCCTCGCGGCGCAAAAGGCCGTACTGGTCGCCCTTCTCCTTCATCCGCGCGCTGATCTCCTCGCGCGGCGGCTGCCGATCCTCGTCTATGTTCTCCAGCACCACCATCTGCGTGCCGAACACGCGGTGGTTGGCGGGCTCGCGACACTCGAAACCGGCCTGCCACAGAAGCGCCGCATCGCCACTGGCATCGACGAAGCCGTCGGCCTCGACCGTGACTGCACCGTAGCGGGTCATGAAGTCCACGCTCACGATGCGGTCGTTCTCGACTGCCGCATCCATGATGGTGGCGCCGAGGAGCGGCGTCACGCCTGCGTCCAGTATGCTCTGCTCGACCCAGCGTCCCAGCACCACCTCGTCGTAATAGACGACGGTCGTGCGCGGCCCGTGACGGTAGTGGACGGCCTGATCCTGGCTCTCGAGAAAGGCGAGCAGGTCGTCGGCGACACCGTAGGTGAACTGGTAGCCATGCGTGCCGTTGGAGAACAGGCCGCAGAAGGTCGCGATGATGGAATTGACGGCCTGGCCTCCGAGCGCCGGCTGGCCGTCGACCAGGATGACCCGGCGACCGAGCTTGGCGGCCTGCAACGCGGCCGACACGCCGGCAATGCCGGCCCCGACGACGCAGATATCGCCCTGGAGCCGGCGCCGGGCGCCGTCGGGCTCGCGGCGGACAACAACCGTCTGCGTGCTCGGCGATGCGGCCATCAAGTCTCCTCCGCCTTCCGGGCCGGGTGACAACCCGTTCCTCCCCGCCCGGCATCTCACTGGTGAGACAATGTGGCGGTTGCTTCCTGCGAAAGAAAGAGTCAATTCAAGGAAGGAGCTTTCGCGCTTCGCGAAAGACAGGCAGGGATGGATAGATGGACACGCTCGACAACATGCGGACCTTCCTGACCGTCGTGAAGGCCGGCAGCTTCTCGGCGGCGGCACGCGCCCTGGACACCGTCCCCTCGGTGGTGGCGAAGAGGATCAATCAGCTTGAGCACAGCATGAAGGCACCGCTCTTCCACCGCTCGACGCGCAAGCTGGAACTCACCAATGTCGGCCATCGCTGCCATACCCGTTTCCTGACGATCGTCACCGACGTGGACAACGCCTTCAAGGACATCGCCGGAGCGGGATCGCGGCTCGAGGAGCGCCTGCGCATCAAATGCCCGACGACGCTGACGCTGGTGCATTTCGGAGACTTGCTGACCGAGTTCCAGATCGCGCATCCGGGCGTCAGGCTGGAGTTGGTGCTGATCGACCGGTCGGTGAACCCGCTCGAGGAGGCTTTCGACGTCGCCATTGGCGCTCTGCCGACGTCCTACGCCAATGTCGCGGACATTCCGCTGTGCCCCATGCCCAGAACCGTCATTGCCTCTCCCGCCTATCTGGACCGCGCCGGCACGCCGCGCCACCCGCGCGACCTGATCGACCACGATTGCCTCGCGTTCCTCGCCACCGGCACCAACTGGCAGTTCAGGGGGCGCGGCGAGGTCTTCACCGTCGATGTCCCGACCAATTTCAGCGTCAATGACAGCCACGTGCTCCTGCGAGCGGTCGAAAAGGACATGGGCATCGCCATGATCGCGCGTCACATCGCCCGCGAAAGCCTGGATGCGGACCGTGCCGTGGAAATTCTCCCCGACTATCCTGTGCCCGATCTCGTCGTGAAGGCGCTGGTGCCGGAGACAAGGCGCCGCAGCCCGGCGATCAGGGCGCTGATTGAGTGGCTGATCGATGCCTGCCAGCCTCTGGCGCCGTGGGACAGGACACGAGCCACGCCGGCGCCAGCCTCTTGAGATTCTTCAGCGACTGCCGCGGGTCGTCATCGAGCTCGATGATGAGTTCGGCGGCACGCATCTGCCGTTAGCCGTTCTCCAGCACCGCGGGGTACAGCTTGGCCTTCGAGATGAAGTAGTAATAGATCATGCGTTTGCTGCGCTTAATCCTGGCTGCGATGCTGTCGAGCCTGGCCCCGCCGAATCCGTGGCGGGCGAATTCGGCCTCGGCCGCCTTGAACGTTTGGCAAGTAAGGCGCTGTCTCGCCCCTCGCGGCGGAAGCGTCGGCCTGGCGGGGACCGCCGCCATCGGCGTAAGCATCGGCAACGCTGGCGAGGAGCATTGGAGACCAAGACTATGATTTCAATCGGCCTGATCGGTGCCGGCCTCATCGGCCGCAAGCACCTCGGCAAAATCGCCAGCCATCCGGACTATTCGCTCGCCGGAATTGCCGACGTCGATCGCGACGCGGTCGCGGCACAATATCCGCGCGAGCGTGTCTTCGCCGACTACCGGGCGATGCTCGACGAGACCCGCCCCGAGGCCGTCATCATCGCGTCGCCCAACCAGCTCCACGCCGAGGCCGGCATCGAATGCGCGCGCCGCGGCATCCACATCCTGGTCGAGAAGCCGGTGACGGACACGGTTGAGGCTGCATCGCGGCTGATCGCGGAGGTGCGGCGAAGCGGGGTCAGGACGCTCGTCGGACATCACCGCCGTCATCATGACCAGGTCCAGCGCCTGCGCGCGTTGCTCAAAGACGGGAGCATCGGGACCCTGGTCGGGCTCTCGGCCATCTGGGCGGTCTACAAGCCCGATGGCTATTTCACAGCGGGACCGTGGCGGACGCAGCCGGGCGGCGGGCCGATCCTGATCAACCTGATCCACGAAGTGGATTTCCTTCGTTTTGCCGCGGGGGAGATCGCGGCCGTCAGCGCCGTATCCTCCAGCCACCAGCGCGGATTTCCGGTGGAGGATACCGCGGCGGCGCTGATCGAGTTCGAGAACGGCGCGATCGGCACGATCATCGCCAGCGACTGCGCGGTGACGCCGTGGAGCGTCGAGCAAGGCACAGGCGAGTCCGTCGAGTTCCCCTACAGCGGCGAGAGCCCCTATCGCTTCATCGGCAGCCGTGGGTCGCTGGAGTTTCCGGCCCTCGTTCGCTGGAGCCAGGACGGTGGCGAGCCCAGCTGGAACAGGCCCGTCCTGGCGCAGAGACTCTTTGCCACCACGATCGACCCTTACGTCGCCCAGCTCGACCATTTTCGCGATGTCGTCCGCGGGACTGCCCCGACGATGCAGAGCGTCGAGGACGGTGCGCGCACCCTGGTCGCCACCCTCGCCATCACCGAAGCGGCCGCGACCGGCTCCCGCATCGACCTGCGCGAGCGCTACGAACTGCTCTCGGAAGCTTCCGCCAGCACCCTCGCCCACGCATGAGGCCCACGACGGCGCCCCGGGTTCGTGTGGGCTTCATCCAGAGCGTTGCTTAAGTCATCCGACTCGAGACGCCCGCCAGGCTGAAGGAGATGTCCGGTGAGACGACGGCGGCGACGGAGAATTCCAGCGGCTTGCCATAGCCGTCACAGGCCAGCCGCCGCACCAGCAGCGCGGGCTCGCCCGGCGCCTGGTCGAGATCGTGCGCTTCCTCCGGTCCCAGCCGTGCAAGTGAGACGCGTTCCTCGCGGACCACGACCTGCGTGGCGAGGAACTGCGTGATGAGCGCATAGAGTGATTGCGAGCCGCCGCCTTCGAGCGGAAGACGCCGGGCGATATCCTCCGGCAGGATCGACAACTGCCTGATGACCGGCCGCCCGTCGACGAGACGCAGGCGGCGGATCTCGGCAACCTCGCCGCTGAGCGGAATGGCGAGGGCAAGGCTCTCCGACAGGCGCGCCGGACGCCGCATGACAGAGAGCAGCCGGGTCGTCTGCCTCAGCCCCGCCATGCGTGCGGCCGCGGGAAAGCCTGGCGGAACGGCGCCGCCCGCCTCGATCCTGCGGCTGCGGAAGATGCTCCTGCGGCCCTGCCTCTTGGCGATGAGCCCGTCGCGCTCGAGCATGGTCAGCGCGCGCCGCAGCGTGCGCCGCCCGACGCCAAATGTCTCGGCCAGCTCGGCCTCCGGCGGCAGGGCATCGCCGTCGCGCAGCAGCCCGCGCCGCAACTCCGAGGCCAGCAGCGCCGCGACGCGTTGGTAGGCGAAGGCCTGCTCCGCGCCGGCCATCGCTTCAACGGGGCCTCAGCCCGACATAGCGGATGAGGACGGCACTGATGATGATGATGCCGGTGAAGATGTCCTGAAGGTAGCTCGGCACGCCGAGTATGGTGAGCCCGTTGGCGACCACCGCGATGATCGCCGCGCCGAGCAGGGTGCCGAGCGCGTTCGGCTGGCCGTCGCGGAAGGCGGTCATGCCGAGGAACACCGCGGCGTAGGCCTGCAGCAGGAAGCCGTTGCCGCCGGTCGGATGCGCGCTGCCGAGCCGCGCCGTCAGCAGGAGGCCTGCGACCGTCGCGAGCAGCGCGCAGAGCCCGAACGTCCACATCGAGTTGCTGACGATCGGGACGCCGGTCAGCCGGGCCGCCTCGCGATTGCCGCCGATCGCCACGATGCGCCGACCGAGCTCGGTGTGGTCGAGCACGAGGATCGTGAAGGCCGTTGCGAGCAGGACCCACAGCGTCAGGACCGGGATGCCCGCGAGATGCCCGCGTCCGAGGTCGCGGAAGCCTGCCGGTATGCCGCTGAACAGCGTGGCGCCGTTGCTGATCCAATAGGTGAAGCCGCCGATGATCGTCCCCACCGCCAGCGTCACGATGAAGCTCGGCATTCGGTAGGCGGCGATCAGCAGGCCGCTGGCGCAGCCGGTGGCGAAACCGAGCGCAAGGGTGATGAGGATGACGACCGGGATGCTCCAGCCGAGGCCGAACAGCGTGACCGAGACGATGCCCGCCATCGAGACCACGGCGCCGACCGAGAGGTCGAACTCCGACAAGGACATCGCGAAGGTCGCGCCGAGCGCGACGACGGCGAGCAGCGACATCTGCTGCGTGATGTTGATGAGGTTGGAGCTCTGCGCGAAGGAGCCCGGCGACAGGGCCGAGAACAGGGCGATGATCGCAACGAGCCCGATCAGCGTGCCATATCTGGCGGCGAAGCTCATGCCGGCCCCCTCCCGCCGGTCTCGGCCTGCTCCCTGAACGTCGCGTCGAGCACAGCCTGCCGCCCAAGCTCGCCATTGGCGGCATCGAGCGTAATCGCGCCATGCGCCATGACCACGACCCTGGTCGCCAGCATCAGCAGTTCCTCGATGTCGCTGGTGGCGAACAGCACGGCCGCCCCGTTGCCTGCGAGGCTGCGGCAGAGCGCGTGGAGCTCGCCCTTCGAGCGCACGTCGACGCCGCGCGTCGGCTCGTCGAGCAGCAACAGACTGGTGCCCGGATGAAGCCAGCGCCCGAGCATCACTTTCTGCTGGTTGCCGCCCGACAGCGTCGAGATGCGGTCGCCGAGCCTCCGATACTTCACCCCGACATTGGCCAGCATGGCCCGCGCGCCGCTGGCCATCCGCCGCCTCGAAAGGAGCGGCAGGCCGCCGATGCGGTGGTCTGAGAGACGCGGCAGCACTGCATTGTCGAGAACCGAGTGGTGCATGATCAGGCCTGAAGTGCGCCTGTCCTCTGGCGCGTAGGCGCAGCCACGCTCGATGCGCTCGGCGATGCCCGAAGTGGAGATGGCGGCGCCGCCGAGCCTGATCGTGCCGCGCGCCAGCGGGTTCGCGCCCCAGATCGACCGCAGCAGGCTCGAGCGCCCGCTGCCGATCACCCCGTAGAGCCCGACGATCTCGCCCGCCCCGACCGTCAGGTCGAGCCGCGGGCGGAGCGGACTGACGCGGAAATCGGCCAGCTCCAGCATTGGCTCTCCCGCTGCGGTGGCGACCGGATCGCTGCCATGGCGGCTGGCGACCGCCTCGCCGGCCATCAGTTCCACCAGCCGGTCGCGGCTCGTATCGGCCAGGCGGCCCCGGGCGACGGTGCGCCCGTTGCGCAGCACCGTGAAGTCCTGCGCGGCGGCAAAGACCTCGTCGAGCCGGTGCGACACCAGGATGACGGTCGTGCCGCGCGCCGCCAGCCGGGCGATCGCCTCCCGCAATGTCGCCGCCTCCGCCTCGCTCAGCGACGCCGTCGGCTCGTCGAGCACGAGGACGCGCGCCTCGTCCATGAGCGCGCGCAGGATCTCGGCGAGTTGGCACTTCGCGGTCGAGAGCGACCCGACCGGAGTGTCTAGGTCGAGGTCGAGGCCGTAGGCGTCGCGGACGGACTTCATCCGCGCCCGGATCGCGCGCCAGTCGACCAGGCCCCACCGCCTCGGATAGCTGCGTCCGACGAAGGCGTTCTCGCAGGCTGTGAAGCTCGGTACGAGGTTCAGTTCCTGGTGGACGAAGCGCATGCCGGCATCTTCCGCCTCGCGCGGCGAACGCGGCGCGTAGCTGCGGCCGTCGAGCCGCATCTCGCCCTGCTCCGGCGCATGGACGCCGGAGAGGCACTTGAGCAGCGTCGACTTGCCCGCCCCGTTCTCGCCCAGGAGCGCATGAACGCGGCCCGGCGCGGCGCGGAAGTCCACGCCGTCCAGGGCCGCGATGCCGCCGAACCGCTTGGTCAGCCCCTTGACCTCGAGCATGCCCGCTCCCGTCAGTCGGCGCAGTCGACCCCGAGGCTCGCGCGATCGATCACCGTGGCTTCCACGAATATCTCACTGCTGACCGGTTCTTCGCCCGCCAGCACGCCCTCGATCGCCGCGACGGCCGCATGCGCGATCGCCGGAAAGTCCTGCCGAACGGTGGCCCGCAGGTTGGTGCACTGTCCGATCAGCTCGACCGCCTGCGGATTGCCGTCTATGCCGGCGATGACGATGTCGGCATCCGGCATGTCGCTTTGGATCGCGAGCAGCGCGCCGATCGCCGGCTCGTCCCACGCCGCCCAGACGCCGTTGATAGCGCCGCCGTGCTGGCGCAGGAAGGTCTCCATCGCCTGGCGCGAATTATCGATCGGCCCCGGCACCTGGACATAGTGCTCCGCGATGACACTGACATTGGAGTTGCCGGCAAGCGCCTCGTCCAGCGCCAGCTCGCGCTGGCGGACGCCGGGATGCGCGGAGTGGAAGAACTTGACGATGTTGCCCTCCCCGCCGAGCTGCTCGAAGAGATAGGCGGAGAGTATCTGGCCGAGTGCGAAATTGTCGGTCGTGATGTTGGCCACCACGCCCGGCGCCACGGCTCCGTCGAGCGAGAAGACGGCGATGCCGTTCTCGGCGGCAGCGGCGACCTGGTCGCCGATCTGGTTGGGATCGACGCTGACGAGGACGATCGCCGCCACACCGGCATTGGTGAGATCCTCGACGCGGCTCGCCAGTTGCTGGAAGTCGCCGCGCGTGTCGACGACGTTGACCGTCCATCCCTTCGCCTCGGCATCGGCCCTGAAGGTCTCGACCATCTCGTTGGTCGCCACCGAGCTCAGATAGGGCGTGAGCACCGCCACGTCCTCGGCGAGCGCGCCGGACGCCGCCAACATCGGGATGCATGCGGAAACTGCGAAAATCGTCTTTCTCATCCTGTCCTCCTGTCGGCCGGATAGACCGCTCCTCACTGTAGATTCCCCTGCTGTCGCAGACCATCGGCGCTGGCGCGCGCGAAGCTCGATGCGTCGAGATAGGCCTGGTAGCGCCGCTCGCATCGATCCCGCCGTTCCGGCCTCGGCCGAACGACCGCGCCGGCGGGCGCGGCCGTGATCGGCAGCGACAGCCCGAGCGTTCCCGCCACCATGCGCAGGGCGCCATAGGCGGTCATCTCCTGCCCGTCGGGCGGAACGTGGATGTCGCAGCCGAGCACATCGGCGAGCAGCTGCCGCTGCAGCCTGTCGCGGGCACCGCCGCCAATCAGCGTCAGCGGCGTCGCGGGCAGCCCGGCCGCCTCCAGATTGTGGCGGATCGCAAAGGCGATGCCCTCCAGGACGGCATGGCCGACGGCGCCGGCGCCGTGGGACATGTCCATGCCGATGAGCGCGCCGCGCACCCGCTGGTCCTCGAAGGGTGCCCGCTCGCCGCAGAGATAGGGCAGGAAGAGGACGGACGGCGGCGCCGCGTCCTCGGCATGGGCAAGATCGAGCAGCGCGCCCACCTCCATGCCGCACAGCCTCGCCGCCCAGTCGAGAGCCGCGCCGGCCGTCAGGAACGGCGAGACGACGATCGCGCGGTCGGCATGGACCGGGTCGCCCAGCGTATAGATATCGCGGGGCGGCGCCGCCTCGGCAAGCGGAAGCGTGGCCGCGACCCAGCCGGTCGTGCCGATATAGGCGTAGGCGGCGCCGGGCCGGTCGGCCCCGGCGCCCCAGGTCGCGCCTGCCGCGTCGCCCGGCCCGACGAAGACGGGGGTGCCGGCCGGAAGCCCAAGCTCGGCCGCCGGACCGGGCAGCAGCGTGCCGGCTTGGTCGTCCGCGCCTGCGATGTCAGGCAGCGCGGCCCTGTCGACCGAGGCCGCGGCCATGAGTTCGTCGTCCCACTGGCGGCTGCTGATATTCATGAGGCCGGTGGTCGTCGCCGTCGTCGGATCGACGACCGCGCGTCCCGTCATGCGCAGGATGAGCGCGTCCTTGGCGCCGAAGAGCCAGCGGACCCCTCCGCCGCGACCCATGTCATCGGGCAGGAAACGTTCCCTGCACATCAGCTTGAGGATCGTATGGGCCGGATCGAGCCGGTTGCCGGTTCGCTGCGCATAGTCCGTCGGCAGGCGGCGGGCGAGCGCATCGATCTCGCTCTCTTCCAGCCGGCGATCGGAATAGAGGATGGCTGGGCCGAGCGGCATGCCCGCGGCGTCGCAGGCGATGAGGTTCTGCATGCTCCCGGTCAGCACCATTGCGGCGACGGCTTCCGGTTCCGGGAGCTCTGCGGTCGCGGTCTTGAGGAGCAGCCACCATTCATCGGCATCCTGCTCCTGCACACCCGCGGCCCCGCCGCGCGTGGTCACGGGATGAGAGCGCGCGGCCACGATCGCGCCCGCGCGGTCGAAGAGGACCGCCTTCAGCGTCGACGAACCGATGTCCACCACCAGGATATGCCCGCTCACGCAGCCTCTCCTCCCCTGGCTGCGCATCGGCGGCTGCGGCCGAGACCTTGTCAATCGAGCAGGAGCCGCCGCCACCTCTTTGCTTCCCGATTCGGCCACGCCTTGCCGATTCCGGACAGGCTCAGTCCGGCTGCGCGTAGCGCGAGGGGTAGGTTCCGGTGTGGCGCATGAAGACCGCCGCGAAGCGCCCGGCATTGGCGAATCCGACCGCCTCCGCAATCTCCGCAACGCTCAGGTCGCCCCGCCGCAGCATCGTCCGGGCACATTCGATGCGGCGGCGCGTCAGGTATTCGTGCGGCGACAGCCCGGTGAAGCGCCGCATCCCGGTCGACAGTGTGCGCGGCGAGACGCCGATCCGCGCGGCCAGCTCCGCGACGCTAAGGACGAGCGCGTCGGGCTGGTCGAGCAGGCTGCGCAGCCGGTTGAGGTACCAGGGCAGCGGGCCGCTCAGGCCGGCAGAGGGGCTGGGCCGGCAGGAGATGTGGGCGAAGATCGTCTCGAGCAGCGCGCTCAGAAGCGGCACGGGATCGGGGCGGCCGCGGTCGGCGATGCCGGCCTCGACCTCTTCCAACACGAGCATGCGGATCAGCCGGACGAGCCGTCGGCCGGCCGGCGCCACAAGGTCGATCTCGGGCTCGAACACCGGCGTTGCGGCACCGAATCCGCCGGTGGCCCGTGCATAGGCGCGCTCGACGAGCGTGCGCTCGATGCGCAGCATCACTTGCGTCGTGTCGGGTCGCCAGTGCGAGCGGATGGCGGTTCCCGGCGAGAGGAGAAGTCCCTGCCCCGTGTCGGACGAGATGCGGCGCCCGCCATAGTCGATGTCGACGCCGCCGCTCAGCGGGATCTCGAGCATGTAGAAAGTGTCGAAACTGCCCGCGTCGATGCTCACGCCGGGGCCGTAGCGCAGAAGGTTCAGCGTTGCGCCGCCCAGCTCTGCCGCATGGTGGCGGAAGTCGAGCCTGCGGCCGGCGGCTGACGGGACGAGCCGGTGCGGCCGGTAGCGCGACGACATCACACTGATCGCCTCGCCGACATCGCGCGAGCGCGAACCCGGCAGACCACCGAGCCAATCGGACGCGTCGACGATTTCCGGCACGCTCATTCATTCAGGATAGGGACGTCGCGGCGGTCGTGTCCACTGGATTCCTGGAGGCCAGAGGGAACTGGTCATGGCAATGGCGACGTTACGGCACGATAAAAAAGCGTTTTCCGATCAGCAGCTTAATCTGGATGTCCTCGCGCAGCCCGGAGCTTGACTTGTCCCCGCCTCCGATGCGCCGATGAGCCACGTTCAATCATGCGAGCCAGCGAGAATAGCTTGGTACACGCGCCCATCCCAAATTCGTTTCGCACGGGCCCCGACGAGCAGGGCATGTTCGGCATGTTCGGCGGCCGCTTCGTCGCCGAGACCCTGATGCCGCTTATCCTCGACCTGGAGAGGGAGTGGAATGCGGCGCGGCACGACTCGGATTTCGAACGCGAGCTGCGGACGCTGTCGACCCACTATGCCGGGCGCCCCTCAAAGCTCTATTTCGCCGAAGGGCTTACGCGCCATCTCGGCGGGGCGAAGATCTACCTGAAGCGCGAGGATCTCAATCACACCGGTTCGCACAAGATCAACAACTGCCTCGGCCAGATCCTGCTGGCCAGGCGCATGGGCAAGACGCGCATCATCGCCGAGACCGGCGCCGGCCAGCACGGCGTCGCCTCGGCCACCGTCGCGGCGCGCTTCGGGCTCCCATGCGTCGTCTACATGGGCACCACCGACGTCGAGCGGCAGAAGCCCAACGTCTTCCGCATGAAGCTGCTCGGCGCCGAGGTCAGGCCGGTCTCCTCCGGCCACGGCACGCTCAAGGACGCGATGAACGAGGCGCTGCGCGACTGGGTGACCAATGTCCATGATACCTACTATCTGATCGGCACCGCGGCCGGACCGCACCCCTATCCGGAGCTCGTGCGCGACTTCCAGTCGGTCATCGGCCGCGAGGCGCGGGCGCAGATCGTCGAGCAGGAGGGCCGCCTGCCCGACCTGGTGATCGCGGCGGTCGGCGGCGGCTCGAACGCCATCGGCATCTTCCATCCCTTCCTCGACGACCGGGAGGTCGAGATCGTCGGCGTCGAGGCCGGCGGCAAGGGGCTCGAGGGCGACGAGCACTGCGCCTCGCTGACCGCCGGCCGGCCGGGCGTGCTGCACGGCAACCGCACCTATCTCCTCCAGAACGAGGACGGGCAGATTCTTGACGGACATTCGATATCGGCCGGCCTCGACTATCCCGGCGTCGGCCCCGAGCACTCCTGGCTGAAGGACAGCGGCCGCGTCCGCTACGTGCCGATCATGGACGACGAGGCGCTCGAAGCCTTCCAGCTGCTCACCCGCGTCGAGGGCATCATTCCGGCGCTCGAATCCGCCCATGCCGTCGCCCAGGCGGTGAAGATGGCGCCGGCGATGGCGAGCGACCGGATCGTGATCGTCAACCTGTCCGGCCGCGGCGACAAGGACGTGCACACCGTCGCCGGCATGATGGGCATGGAGATCTGACGATGGAAGAGAACCGCATCGACCGCCGCATGGCGAGGCTGAGGGCCGAGGGCCGGCCGGCGCTCGTCACCTACCTGATGGCGGGAGACCCGGACCATGACACGTCGCTCTCGATCATGAAAGCGTTGCCGGCGGCGGGCGTCGACATGATCGAGCTCGGCATGCCCTTTTCCGACCCGATGGCCGACGGCCCCGCGATCCAGGCCGCCGGGCTGCGCGCACTGAAGGGCGGCCAGACGCTCGAACGGACGCTCGCCATGGCGGCCGCGTTCCGCCGGTCGGACGACGAGACGCCTGTTGTCATGATGGGCTACTACAATCCGATCTACGTCTACGGGGTCGAGCGCTTTCTCGATGCGGCACGGAAATCCGGGATCGACGGGCTGATCGTCGTCGACCTGCCTCCGGAGATGGACGACGAACTCTGCATCCCCGCCGCGCGCGCCGGCGTCGCCTTCATCCGCCTCGTCGCTCCTACGACCAGGGGCGAGCGGCTCCGCGCGATCCTCGAGAATGCCCGCGGCTTCGTCTACTGCGTGTCGGTCGCCGGCACGACCGGCGGCGCGGCTGCCGATCCGGCCGCCGTGCGCTCGACGGTCGCCGACATCCGCAAGGCGACGCCGCTGCCAATCTTCATCGGTTTCGGGATCAGGACCGGCAGCGACGTCCGCAGCTTCGCCGCCTTCGCCGACGGGGTCGTGGTGGGCACCGCGATGGTCGAGGCGATCGCCGGCGACGGCCGCTCCGGCAGCCCGGTCGGGCGAGCGCAGACTCTGGTGCGCGAACTCAGAGCCTCCTGATCCGCGCCCGGCCTCCGGCGCCATCATCGCGTCGCCGATACCGACCCGCCAAAGGCAGAGGGTTCTCGATGACCCTCCTCGCGGAAGCGCGTGTCAGCGCGGGCGCGCGACGACGGGGACGTAGTGCTCCAGCTCGGGCTCCGGGAAGGTTACGGTACGACCCAGCTCCGAAGACATGTAGAGACCCATGAGCATCTCCACGACGGCCAGCCCGTCGTGGAAGGTCTCCATCGGCGTCTCGCCCTTGCGGAAGCACTCGACCATGTGCCGGTTCTCGTCGGTGTAGCCGTAGACGCCCGCCTCGTCCTCCAGCACCGGCATCAGGCCCTGCTCGGCATTCTGCTTCTCGACCAGGTCCTCCCCTTCCGAGCCCGTGACGGCGCGCGACATGAATACCTTGAGCCCCGTCGAGAGCGAGTTGAACTCCATGGCGTATTCGGGCCCGAGCAGCTCGAGCTGGATGCGCAGGCCGGCGCCGACATAGGCCCAGGAGGTCGTCGCCTCGATCATCAGCGGGTTGCCGTCCTCGTCCTCGAGTTCGATCGTGCCGCGGGCGAAATCCTCGGACGGACGGTTGCGATAGTCGACTTCGCCCGCGTAGCGGGACCGGAGCTGGTCGGCATAAGCCGGCCGCGTCCATTTCAGGTTGGCCACGGTTCCGTTGACGGCCTTCAGCCGGAGCGAGCCCCGCTCGGCCCCCGGCGCGGTCAGCAGGTGACGGGCGACCTCGACCGAATGGCACATCATGTCCGAAAGCACGCCGCCGCCCTGGCGCTCGCCCTGCCAGAACCACGGCTCGTGCGGGCCGGAATGCTCCTCCGCCGCGCGGGCCAGATAGGGCCTACCCGTCGTCGAGGCGGCGCGCCGCCAGATGATCTCCTTGCCGCGCAGCACCGGCGTGCAGAACACCTGGTTCTCCAGGTAGCCGTGGTTGAGCCCCGCGTCCTCGACGAGGCGCACCATCTCGCGCGCCTCGGCCAGGGTGCGGGCCAGCGGCTTCTCGCAGGCGACGGCGATCACCTTGCTCCGGCCTGCCTTCTTTGCCGCGTGGAGCGCCTGCATCACGCCCAGCCTCGTGTCGTTGGGCGAAAGAATCCAGATCGCGTCGACGTCGTCAGCCTCGAGCAGGGACTCGAGCGTCTCGTGGGTTCGGCAGGCGCCGAGCCCGAGTTCTGTGACGGCGTCAGCGAGGCGCTGCCGCCTGTCGGCGCTGCGGCTGTAGACGCCGGTGACGTCCACATTGCGCACCCCCACCATCGACTTCAGATGGAAATGGGCGATGAAGCCCGACCCCACGAAGCCGACGCGCAGCCGCTCACGCGCTTGAACCATGTTCCTCTCCCTCAGGCTGGCATTGCAGCGGGGCCGGTGGTCCCGCGGATCACGAGTTCGGTCGGCAGCACGATCGGTGTCTCGGCCACCTCGCCGCCGGAGATGACCTGCAGCAACAGCGACATCGCCGCGCGGCCGATCTCGACGCGGGGCTGGCTGACCGTGGTCAGCGGCGGGAAGATCGCCTCGCTGAGATAGATGTCGTCGAAGCCGACGACGGATACGTCTGCGGGCACGTCCAGTCCGCGCCGGTGCAGCTCGTGGATGGCGCCGAAGGCCATCTCGTCATTGGCACAGAAGATCGCCGTCGGCGGCTCCGGCAGGTCGAGCAGCACGCCGCACAATTCGCGGCCGGAACGCAGCAGGTAGTCGCCGCGCTGCTCGTAGCCGTCTGGGACCGGCAGGCCGGCCTCCGCCATCGCCGCGCGCCAGCCGTCGCGGCGCCAGGTCGACATCACCTCCGGCAGCGGGCCGGTAATGTGGGCGATCCGCCGGTGCCCCAGCGCCGCGAGGTACCGCACCGCCTCCCGCGCGGCAGCGAGATTGTCGATCTGCACGTGCGGCAGGCCGGACCCCTCGATCGTTTCCAGCGCGACCACCAGGGGCAGGCTGGCAAGCGAGTCGCCGCCGTCGATCCTGGCCGGCAGCTTGCCCGTCATCAGGATCATGCCGTCGGCGTGGCCGTCGCGCAGCATGTCGAAATACTCGCTCTCACGGTCCGGGTCGTTCTCGGTATTGCCCATCAGTACCGCGTAACCCGCCTCGCGCGCCGCCTGCTCCACGCCCTTCATGATCTCGAGATAGAACGGGTTGCCGATGTCGCGCACGACCATCAGGACGGCCATCGAGCGCCGGGTCCTGAGGTTGCGGGCGCTGACGTTGGGCCGGTAGTTCAGCTCGCGCGCTGCGTCGCGGATGCGCGACAGCGTCGGCTCGGCGACGAGGCCGGTGCCCGACAGCGCGCGCGAGACGGTGGCCGGGGAGACGCCCAGCCGCGTGGCGATGTCCCTGATCTTCGGCCGTCGGTTCATGCCCGCATCGCCCGGCCGCGGCCGTAGAACATCATCAGCATGAGCAGCGTCGCGCCGAAGATCATCTGCCGGCCGGATTCGTCGATATTGACCGTGGTCAGGATGCCGGTCAGCACGGTGAGCATCATCGCGCCGGCCATGGTGCCGGTGTAGCCGCCCTTGCCGCCGGCGAGCGACGTGCCGCCGAACACGACCGCGATGATCGACGGCAGCATGTAGGCCTCGCCGACATTGGCGAAGGACGAGCCCGAATAGCCGAGCAGGCAGATGCCGGCGATCGCCGCGAAGACGCCGGACAGCACGAACAGCGAAACCCGCATTGTCGCCACCGGAACGCCGGCCATGCGCGCCGCCTGCTCGTTGGAGCCGATCGCATAGACCCGGTAGCCATAGACCGTGCGCGACAGCACGAACGCGAGAAGGAGGCCGATCGCCACCCAGAGCCAGATGATGCCCGGCAGGCCGAGCAGGAATGGCTGGGTGACGAACTGCGACAGGCCGGGTGCCGCGCGGCCGGATGGAATGCCCTGCCGGACGACGATCAGGAGGCCCTGCAGCACGCCGAGCATGCCCAATGTCATCACAAGCGGCGGGATGCGCAGCAGCGTGACCCCGAGGCCGTTGAGCAGGCCGAAGAAGGCGCCGGTGGCGACGCAGGCCAGGATGGCGACGGCGATCCCGCTGTCGGAGCCGCTCATCAGATTGCCGGCGATGATCGCCGACAGCGACACCACGCCGCCGACCGACAGGTCGATGCCCTCGCGGCCGCCGAGAATGACGAGGTTCTGGCCGGCGGCGACGATGCCGAGCAGGGAGGCGACGATCAGCAGCCGCATGATCTGCGTCGGCGAGGCGAAGCCGGGCGACAGCATCTCGCCGACGGCGAGCAGCAGCACGATGAGAACCAGCGCGACGACGAGCGGGCGTCTGGCGAGGTCGGCGATCCGGCTCAAGAGCGCGCCCTCCGCCCGATCAGGATGCCGGCGACGAGCGCCAGGAGGATGGAGAGGCCCTGGACGAGGTTCTGCCATTCCGAGGGTGTTCCGACGAAATAGACCAGCGAGTTGATGAGCCCGATGATCAGGGCGCCGAACACGGAGCCGACGACGGTGCCGTAGCCGCCGGCGAGCGCCGAGCCGCCGAGCACCACCGCGGCGACCGAGAACAGGGTCATCTTGCCGCCCACCAGCGGGTCGCCGCTCGCCGTGTCGCCGGTGATGCTGAAGGCCGCGAGTGCGGCGAACAGGCCGCAGAGCGCATAGCCGCGAATGCGGATCGCCGTCACCGGCAGGCCGCTCTGATAGGCGCCCTGCTCGTCGTCGCCGACGGCGAGCAGTTGCAGCGCCAGCCGCGTGCGCGCCAGAAGGTAGAGCACGACGGCGAGCACCGCGACCGCCCAGAACACGAAGGGCACGTCGAGGATGCGCCCGCCATAGGTGCGCCAGAACGCGGCCGGCGCCGGCGTGCCCGCCACCGGCATGACCCAGAGCGCCAGCCCGGTGAAGAAGATGGAGGTGGCGAAGGTCGCCACGATCGCCTGCAACCGGAAGGCGGCCACCACGATGCCGTTGACGATGCCGCAGGCGAGCCCCACCGCCAGCCCGATCGCCATCGCGGCGAGGACGGTCAGGCCGTCGCCCCCCATCTGGGCCATGAAGGCGACGATGACGACGTTGACCAGCGACACGATCGCCCCGACAGACAGGTCGATGTCTCCGGCATAGACGACATAGGTCTGGGCGACGGCGAGCAGCATCAGCGCGAGATAGGTCTTGGTCAGCCCCGTGATGCCGACCAGGCTGACGCTGCGCGGCTGCCACAGCCCGTTGAGCGCCAGCAGCACCAGCATGATGACCAGCGCCGGCACGAAGGGATGGCGCTCGATGAAGCGCTTCAGCGCGCCGGGTCTGCGCGGCGGCCTGGCGACGGCATCGACCATCATGCCCCTCCCGCTCGAGCGCTGTACCCGCGCATGGCATCACGGGCCCATCCGCCTCGACGCGCGGCCGTCGCGAGGGGGTGCCCTAGAAGGAGTGGCCCCCACCCCTTGCCCCTCCCCACAAGGGTGAGGGGGGCGCCAGCGTCGCAGAAACCCCCTCCTCCCTGTGGAGAGGGGTATGAGGTGGGGCTGCGCCGCGGCCAAGTCGCCTGACCGCGCCCGTTTGGAGCCGTTGCATCCATCACGCGGCCTCGTAGGCGGCTTCGTAGAGGTTGAACCGGGTCCGCTCCGCGCCGGTCAGCTCGCGGGTGATGCGGCCGCCGTTGAAGACCAGGATGCGGTCGGCATTGGCGAGCAGTTCGGCATCCTCGGACGAATAGAGGACAATCGCCATGCCCTCCGCCGCCAGCCCGCGCGCCAGCGCGAACAGATCCGCCTTGGCCGACAGGTCTATGCCCTTGGTCGGGTCGTCGAGGAGGAGGACGGCCGGTCGGTCGATGAGCCAGCGGGCGATCACCACCTTCTGCTGGTTGCCGCCCGACAGCGATCCGATCGGGTCCGCGAAGCCGGAAAATTTCGTCTTCAGCGCGGCGAGCGCCGGCGTCGCCCGGTCGCGCAGCGCCGCGGGCCGGGCCAGCATGAGGCGGTTGCGCAGGAAATGGATCGGCGTCACGTTCTCGAGGATCGGTCGGCCCTGGATCACGCCATCGCGGCCGCGGTCGCCCGAGACATAGGCCAGGCCGGCGCGGATCGCGGCGCGCTGTCCCGACGGGTGGTAGGGCCTGCCGTCGAGCATGGCGGTACCGTGCGCCACAGGCGTTGCGCCGAACAGCGCGCGCAGCACCGCCGACTGGCCCTGGCCGTGGAGCCCGCCGAAACCAAGGATTTCACCACGCTTCAGCTCGAAACCGACATCGGCGAAGCCGGGACCGTGGAGGCCCGACACCGAAAGCACCACGGCGCCGGTGGCGGACACCGCCGGATCGGCCGGCGCGGCAAGCGAGGTTTCCGCGCCGACCATCATGCGCACCACCTCCGACCGCGTCGTGTCGGCGATGCGCGAGGTGCCGACGGTGCGGCCGTCCCGCAGCACGGTGACGCGGTCGCCGATCGCGAAGATCTCGTCCATCCGGTGCGAGATGAACACGATGGCGCGGCCCTCCGCCTTGAGACGGCGCAGGATTTCGAAGAAGCGGTCGACCTGGGCGCGGTCGAGCGCGGAGGTCGGCTCGTCGAAGATCAGCACCGGCGCCTCGGTCGCCAGCGTCTTCATGATCTCGACCAGTTGCCGCTGGTCGGGCCGCAGCACGTCCACGCTCGCATCCGCCGCGAATCCCTCGCCGGTGACGCCGCCGAACGGCGCGATGTAGCGCCGCGCGCGCTCCGACAGCGCCCCGCGGTCGACGAAGGGTCCGCGCATCGGCAGGTCGGGAAGGCAGATATTCTCCTCGACCGTGCGCCGCGCCGCCAGGCTCAGTTCCTGGTAGAAGATGCCGATGCCCAGCGCCTTGGCGGCGCGGGGTCCGCTCACGGTGACCGGCCGGTCGTCGAGGACCACTTCGCCGCTGTCCGGCCTGACCGAGCCGGCGACGATCTTGCACAGCGTGCTCTTGCCCGAGCCGTTCGAGCCGATCAGCACGTGCACCTCGCCCCGATCGAGCGCGAGGTCGCCGTGGCTCAGCGCCACCGTTGCGCCGTAAGCCTTGCTCACGCCGCTGATAAATAACTTGGTCATGGCGGGAACATCTCCCCCGACGGCGGACCGGAGGCAGGGACAATGCCCCGCCTCCGGCACGGGAGGAACTGCCTACTTGAAGAGCGCCTCGGCCTCATCGATCGACAGCGAGCTGGTGTAGGAGTAGTAGCCCGGCTTGCCTTCGAGCTGCGCCGCCGCTTCGGCGAGGTTCGACGAGTCGATGAACGGGATCGGCAGGTACATGGCGTTTCCGTACTGGCCGTCCGTCGCCGGCTCCTTCAGTTCCCTGCCCTGCAGCATGAAGACCGCGACATTGAGCGCCGAGGCCATGACGCCGGGCGGGTTGACGGTGGCGCCGGAATTGAGTCCTTCCTCCGTCCAGAGGTCGATGAAGTCCTTGCGGATCTCGCCGGTCGCGGCGATCTGGTCGGCCTTGCCGGCATCCATGATCGACCGCCAGGCGCCGGCGGCCATGCCGTCCTGCACCCATACGCCGTTGATGTCGGGATTGGTCGCGAGCAGGTTCTGCATCGCCTGCTGGCCCTGGGCCTGGTCCCAGTTGGCATTGACCTCGTTGACGATGCGGATGTCGGGGTACTGCTCGAACACCGAGCGGTAGCCGGCGACGCGCATTTCGTTGGCGGGATGCCCGGCGACGCCGTTGATGGCGACGACGTTCCCCTTGCCGCCGAGCGTCTCGGCCAGCCATTCGGCGCCGGCCGCGCCCCAGGCGGTCTGGTCGATGCCGACATAGATCGCGTCGGGCGATGAGACCTCAGCGTCGGTGGAGATCACCAGGATGCCGGCTTCCTTGGCCTGCGAGAAGACCGGATCAAAAGCGGTCGGGCTGTTGGGGTTGATGATGATGGCATCGACGCCCTCGCTGATGAAGTTGCGCACATGCGCGATTTGGCCGGGCACGTCGACATTGGCGCTCTGCACCACCACCTCGACATTGTGGCCCCTCTCGGCCCACGCCGCAGCCGCCGCCTGGGCTTCCTCGATCATCTGGGTGCGCCATTCCGAGCCGACCCAGCCGTTGGACAGGCCGATCTTGAAGTTGTCCGCCGCGGCCGACGAGGCCGAGAGCGCGGCCACGGCGACGCCCGCGAGGGCAAGCAGTGTCAGTTTCTTCACAGGTTCCTCCCTTGTGCAAACTCAGAAAGCGACACTAGCTCGGAAATGAAATCGATTTCAAGACGCATGATACCCTCCACAGGGGCATCGGTGCCCAGGGCTGCATCGGGCGGTCTGCCGATCATGCCGGTGCGGATGACCGGTGCGATGGGCCTCCCATCCTTGGATGTTCAAGGCTGAAAAAAGAGTCGAAAAGCGTGTTGACCTTCCAGTTGTGGGAAGCCCTAGCTTCCTTTGCGAGTGATGAATTCGCAAACAGGACAAGGGAAAATGAACGCTCCACAGAGCGCACCCTCGCCGGCAGCCCGGATCATAAGCCTGCCAATCGAAGGCATGACCTGCGCATCCTGCGTGGGGCGCGTGGAAAAGGCGCTGAAGGCCGTCCCCGGCGTCGAGAGCGCCACCGTCAATCTCGCCACCGAGCGGGCCGAGGTCGCAGTGTCAGGGCCGTTCGACAGACGGGCGCTGGTGCGCGGCATCGAGGAGGCCGGCTATTCGGTCCCGCCCGCCGACAGCGAGCTTGCCATCGAGGGCATGACCTGCGCCTCCTGCGTCGGCCGCGTGGAGAAGGCTCTGAAGGCCGTGCCGGGCGTCGTCTCGGCCACGGTGAACCTCGCAACCGAGCGCGCATTTGTCCGAGGCAATGCCGACGCTGCGCTCCTCGTCCAGGCGGTGGAGGCCACCGGCTACGGCGCAAGGCCCGTCGACCGGAGCGGCGGCGATGACGAGGAGACCGCCGCGCGCAGGGAAGCCGAGACGGCGGCATTGAAGCGCGACCTCACGATAGCTGCCCTCCTGACGCTGCCCATCTTCGCCCTCGAGATGGGCTCGCACACCGTCCCTGCCATACACGATCTGGTCATGCGCACGATCGGGATGCAGTGGAACTGGTATGTCCAGTTCGCGCTCGCGACCCTGGTGCTGTTCGCTCCAGGCATCCGCTTCTACCGGAAGGGCTTTCCCGCGCTGGTGCGCGGTGCCCCCGACATGAACTCGCTGGTGGCCGTCGGCACCATGGCGGCCTATGCCTACTCGCTGGTCGCGACCTTCGCGCCGGCTTTGCTCCCGGCCGGAACGGTCAACGTCTATTTCGAAGCCGCGGCGGTGATCGTCACGCTCATCCTGCTCGGCCGCTTCCTCGAGGCCCGGGCCAAGGGAAGGACGTCGGAAGCCATCAAGCGTCTGGTCGGTCTCCAGCCCAGGACCGCACGCTTGCGCCGCGATGGCCGGGTGCAGGAGGTCGACATCAACGACGTCGCGCCCGGCGACGTCATCGAGGTGCGGCCCGGCGAGCGTGTTCCCGTGGACGGGGAGGTGATCGACGGCGACAGCTATGTCGACGAGTCGATGATCACCGGCGAGCCCATCCCGGTCGCGAAGTCGGCCGGCAGCGAGGTGGTCGGCGGAACCGTCAACCAGAATGGCGCCTTCGCCTTCCGCGCGACCGCGGTCGGCGGCGCCACCATGCTCGCGCGGATCATCCGGATGGTCGAGGAGGCGCAGGGGTCCAAGCTGCCGATCCAGGCCATGGTGGACAAGGTGACCATGTGGTTCGTGCCGGCCGTGATGGCGGTCGCCGCCTCCACCTTCCTGGTCTGGCTGTCTTTCGGCCCGTCGCCCGCGCTCACATTCGCGCTCGTCAATGCGGTAGCCGTTCTCATCATTGCCTGCCCCTGCGCGATGGGACTTGCCACGCCGACCTCGATCATGGTCGGCACGGGACGCGGCGCGGAGATGGGGGTCCTGTTCCGCAAGGGCGAAGCGCTCCAGCTGCTGCGCGAGGCACAGATCGTGGCCCTCGACAAGACCGGCACGCTGACCGAAGGCAGGCCCGCCCTCACCGATCTCGAGCTGGTGGACGGGTTCGACCGCGCCAAGGTGCTTGCGCAGGTCGCGGCGGTCGAGGCGAAGTCAGAGCATCCGATCGCGCGCGCCATCGTCGAGGCGGCGCAAGCCGAAAATCTCCAACTGCCCGCCGTCGCGAAGTTCGGTGCGGTCACGGGCTTCGGGGTGAAGGCAGAAGTCGAAGGTGTGCGCGTCGAGATCGGCGCCGACCGCTACATGGCCGAACTGGGCCTCGATATCGCCGCCTTCGCCGAAACGGCCGCGCGACTGGCCGACGAAGGCAAGTCGCCGCTCTATGCGGCGATCGACGGCAGGCTGGCCGCCATCATCGCAGTGGCAGATCCCATCAAGCACACGACGTTCGAGGCGATCGCGGCACTGCATGAGCAGGGCCTGAAGGTAGCGATGATCACCGGCGACAATCGCCGCACCGCCGAAGCCATCGGTCGCGGGCTGGGGATCGACCAGGTCGTGGCCGAAGTCCTGCCGGAGGGCAAGGTCGACGCGGTCCGCCGTCTCAAGCGGGAGCATGGCCGCCTGGCCTTCGTCGGCGACGGCATCAACGACGCGCCGGCCCTTGCCGAAGCCGATGTCGGTCTCGCCATCGGCACCGGCACCGACGTGGCGATCGAGGCGGCCGACGTGGTGCTGATGTCGGGCAGCCTGAAGGGCGTGCCGAACGCGATCGCCTTGTCCAGGGCGACGATCGGCAACATCAGGCAGAACCTGTTCTGGGCGTTTGCCTACAACACGGCGCTGATCCCGGTTGCAGCCGGCGTGCTCTATCCCGCCTACGGCATCCTTCTATCGCCGGTTCTCGCCGCGGGAGCCATGGCTCTCTCCAGCCTCTTCGTCCTCGCCAACGCGCTGCGCCTGCGCCGTTTCGTGGCCCCGATCGCACCCGAGCCGGCGTCCCGCGTGCTGCTGCAGGCCGCCGCTGCCGTGGAGGGACATGCGCATGAATACCGGTGAAGCCGCACGGGCGCGTCTTGGCAAGGACGGGGCGGGACGCCAGTCCTGATCCAGGGCATGCACCTGCGTCGGCGGCGACGGTACCGTCGCGCCGTGATTGGTGTCGCACACCGAAAACCTGATGATGGCCGGCATGGCGATCTGGATGATGCCTGATCCCGACGGCATCGGCCGCTGAAGGAACGGCCACGGGTCGTGGCACTGCCGGCTCAGCTGCGCGATGCTGCCGGCGGCGACGATCGAGCGTCCGACGCACGCAGCGCGCGTCAGGACGTGTCGGCCGGCATTGGCCGCCAGTCGCCCAGTATGCGGCCGGATGCGAGGCCGCGCCGCCCGGACCGGCAATCGGACCGGCGGCCGAGATGGCACGCATCGTGCAAGAAGGCGACGAGCAGGGCGGCAAGCAGGGCCGCCAGCGCGTGGAACCGCGCGGCAAGACGGAGCGCGTCCTCGCGGCCGAAACCCTCCGCCGCGAAACCTTCGACGGCCGGCAGCGGCAGGCCCGTCTCCTCGAAGACGAATTCCGCCGCCGCGGTCTCGGCCTGCCGCAGCAGCCAGAGCACGAAGAAGCGAACTGGCGGGGGGCAGGTTGCGGCCCGTTCGGCCAGGGCGGCGAGCGCGACGAGCAGCGCTGCGATGCGCCGCAGCGTCCTTTCGCCCCTGAATGCCGCCCGCACGTCCATCTCACCGCCTTCCGTTCACCTGCGGCCATTGTCGCGCGGGTCGAGGAAGGGGTGGATAGGGGTGAGTCAATAATTCGCGCAAGTGGTTGATCCGGCTGGGTGGGGTTTCGAAAAATTTCCACTCAATCCGCGCGAAGCCTGGGCTCCTCGCCCCCGCTTGCGGGTGAGAAGTGGCGCGTGAAGCGAGACGGGGGTTCTTGGCGGCGATCCTGCGGGCCGAAAGAAGGCAACTGAAAGCCGCAACCGTGCGCCTGGAGGTGCGGGCGATCGCCCGCCGCGAGCCGGGCCGGCATCGATTCGGCGCCGGCGGATCGCCGGGCCCGGGATCAGGTGGCCGCCCGCGACGCCTTCAGCCATTCCACGCAGCCGCCGAGGGCCGCGCGGTCGTCGAGCAGCACCGACACGGCAAAACCCTCCATGAAATCCGTCATGCGGCCCTTGGCGACGAACGCATTGCGGAAGGTCGGGCTGGACCTCATCAGCGGAGCAAGCGCGCGGCAGACCCCGCCGGACAGGTAGATGCCGCCGGCCGGCAGGTAGGTGAGAGCGAGGTCGCCGGCCACGCGGCCGAGCAGCCTCAGGAACATGGCGGCTGCCTCGACGCAGTCTTCGTCGCTCCCCTCGACCGCCAGCGCCGCGATCTCCGACGCGCTGCGTCCCGCGGGGCGGCCGTTCTTTTCGCAGACCCACTCGTGGATCTCGCGCAACCCGTTTCCCGACAGTGCGCGCTCGACCGAGGCGCGGCCCCGACCGGTCGAGAGCTTCCGCTGCAGGGAGAGCTCCTCGTCCCCCTGGATCGCCAGGGTGGTGTGGCCGCACTCGGCCGCCGCCACGTGCGGCAAGTGCCCGAAACGCGGCGCGAAGCAGGCAGCCGCATTGAAGCCGGTGCCGGCGCCGAGCACCAAACGCGTGCCCTCTGCCGGCTGGCCTGCGCGCGAAGCGAAGAGCGGCAGGACCTCGAGCCGGTCGATCCCCAGAAGTGCAAAGCCGAGCGCCTCGAAGTCGTTGAGGAAGCCGATCGCGGCGGCGCCCGTGAGTGACTGGATCGAGTCGCGGCTGATCATCCAGTCGCGGTTGGTGAGTTCCGCCCCCACGGGCGTCGCGATGCCGGCGAGCGCGACGCAGCATGCTTCGACCCGGCCGATCCCGGCTTCGGCAAGATAGGCTGCGAGCACCGGCTCGAAGCCAGCGTACCCGTCATTGCCGAAGCTTCTCAGGCTTTCCGGGACGAGGGCATCCTCTTCAACCAGGCCGAAGCGCGTGTTCGTTCCGCCGATGTCGCAGACGAGAGACGTCATTGGGTGATGGTCACCTTGCTGAGATGGAATGGGGTGTCGGGATCGTTGCCGCGCTCGCGCGCCAACCGTTCGACGAAGAGATAGAAGCTCACGACCTGGCAGATCGGGTCGAGCAGCGGGTGCCTGGCCTCGACGGCGGGCAATGTCCCGTCGCGGCCCCCGCAAGTGAGGACCGAGGCCCCCGCACGGCGAAGGGCGGCCTCGGCTTCACCGATGCTGCCGCGGCTGTCGTCGCGCGAGGCGAACACCAGCGCCGCGAACCCCTCCCGCGCCAGCGCGATCGGTCCGTGCCGGAGCTCGGCCGCGCTGACCGCCTCGGCGTGGAGCCGGCAGGTTTCCTTGAGCTTGAGCGCTGCCTCCGCCGCCACCGCGAGGCCCGGTCCCCGCGCGACGGTGAAGGCCGATGGGGCAGCGATGAATGCGGCAATCGCCGGCGACCAGTCCTGCTCGAGGGCCATTGCCAGCCGCTCCGGCAGGCCGTCGATCGCGGCCGCCAGCGCGGCGTCGCCGGACCACTCCGCGACGATGGACGCGGCCGCGACCTGGCAGGCGACGAAGGTCTTCGTCGCGGCGACGGCGAGCTCCGGGCCGGCGTGAAGCGGCGCGACAAGCTGGGCGTCGGCGGCAATCGGGGAAGCCTGGTCGTTGACGAGCGCCAGGGTCAGGGCACCACCCTCCGCCGCCGCCTTCTGCAGCATCACGAGGTCGGTGCTCGCACCCGACTGCGAGAGCGTGACGCAGAGCTGCCCTGCCAGCTGCAGGCGGCGGCCGTAGATCGAGGCGATCGACGGTCCGACGGATGCGACCGGCACGCCGAGTTCGAGTTCGACGAGATACTTCAGATAGGTCGCGGCATGGTCCGACGTGCCGCGCGCATTGGAAATCGCCCACCTTATGCCCGCCGCCCGCAGCCTGCGGCCGATATCGCGATAGGCCGCGCCACCGCGCGCCAGCTGGCCGGCGACCACCTCGGGGATCGACAGAATCTCCTTGTGCATCAGGCTCGCCATGTCCCGCCTCAGCCCTTCACACTTTCGAGCCGGCCCGAGTGGACCAGCCTATGGGCGGCATCGATCATGACGAAGGCACGTCTCCCGTCTTTGAGCGTCACGGTCCGCAACGACGTAGCGCCTCGACGAAGGCCGAGGCAACACGCTCGTGGAACGCACCCGCCTCGAAATGTGGAACGGCCGGCGAAGCCTGCCAACTGTCTTCGCAATAGACGCGCACTGAGCGGCGCGAGACATAGGCGACAGAACGTACCGGACACATGGGTAACACTTTTCGCTTTGCGGGAGGTGTTGATGCCGTGGAAGGAGTGTTCGGTTATGGACGAGCGGGTTCGTTTCGTCGTCCGTCTTCTGGACGACGAGAGCATGAGCGACGTGTGCCGGCGTTCGGCATTTCGCGCAAGACCGGCTACAAGATCTGGGATCGCTACCGGCAGGAGGGGCTGGAGGCGCTCACCGACCGCTCGCGCCGGTCGGTGCGCTATGCCAACCAGTTGCCCGGCCAGATCGAGCGGCTGATCGTGGAGAGCAAGAAGGCCAAGCCGCACTGGGGCGCGCGCGGCATTGCTTTGCCATTGTCAAGGAGCAAGGCCGGGATGCTGTCCGCGCCGCCGAGCTTCGGACCGAGCAGATCCGCAGCCGCAGACAGCGACGGGCCTTGCTCGACGATCTCGAGCGCGACCGATGAAGCGGCTGCAGGTGGCCTCATCATCGCAGCGCCGGTCATCGTCCTTGGCATGATCCAGCGGAAGTCAATCTGCGACGAGCAACTCGATCAGCGCGAACACGGTGCGGAACTCTCCGTCGATCCGATCATCGCTGGCCAACAGCACTCTGTTTGCTCCCAGCCAGGCGAGGCCTTCGAAATCCGCGTCAAACGGCGGCGGCAGATCGAGCGGAACGGCCTGCATGCTGCATGGATCCGCAACGGGGCAGGCCGCCGGGTCGATCACGCGCAGGAAGGGTCGGATCGTCATGTCGTCCATCCGGTCGCGTTCCAGGATGAGAAGGCGCCCGTCGGGCAGGGTTTCCATGGCCTTGATCCTGGTCGACCCAGCCTCACCGGAGTGAAACGCCAGCGCAGGGCCGTCCGTGCCATAGATCACATGCGTCAGGCGGGGCTGGTCGGCCAGCGGTTTCTCGGGGGCGACGAGATATCCCAGCGTCGGGTGCAGCGCGAGGCTTTCCAGTCCGTTCCCCTCGGAGCGCAGGCGGGCGACATCGCGCACTTCGTTCGACAGAGGAAGGTCCCGCAAGTGTCGGCCTTGCCTGTCGAACAGGCTCAGCCGGGGAGGCATTTCGCTCAGGATCGCGATCCGGCCCGAACCGGGCTCCGCCATGGCGGCGCCTTCGGCGGAGAAGTGGCGGCCGCGCAGGCGTTGGCCGGTTTCATCGCTCAGGCGGACCTGCGCGGTCAGGGTCAGCTCGATCCGGTCATGATCGGGGCCGAGCGACAGGTGGTAGAGGTCATTGCGATCCGAGACCGCCAGCAGGGTTCCGTCCTGCTCGTCCCAGGTCAGGGCGGAGACTTCGCGCAGAGGCAGGTCGGGGTGGGTCTGACTGGTGACGACCAGATGATCCATCGCCCGGACGGTCAATTCATGCGCCGGCAGAGGCGTGGTCGCGAAAGCGAGAAAAAAGATCGTGGCAAGGTGTTTCAAGGCAGGTTTCCTGTGGTCGAAGGAATGGAACGGGGCCGAAGGCCCGGCCCCGCTGGCACATCACAGCATCATGCCGCGCAATGTGAAGTAAATCAGTCCCGACATCAGCGCAGTGGCCGGAACCGTGATCACCCAGGCGGCAAAGATGCGCAGCATCAGGCCCCGGTTGACCAGGTCGCGCTTGTAGGCGCGGCTCAGGGCCTTGCGGTCGGCCTTGTTCAGCGCGGCGGGCGTGCCCGCCTTGTTGCGCGCCTTCAGGTCGTCGAGCATCGGCTTGCGCTCGGCGAAGGGTGTGGCGTTGAAGCGGGCGATGAAGGCCTCTGCGGCAGCGGGGGCGCCCCCCGGGTGCAGGGCGCGGATCTCGGCCAGCGTGCGAGCGTGGCTGGACTTGATCCATTCGCGCAGGAAGCCCACGCCCAGAACGGCGCCGACGGTGACATGGGTGGTCGAGACCGGCAGGCCGAGCTGGCTGGCAGCGATCACTGTGACGGTTGCCGCCATGGCGATGCAATAGGCGCGCATCGCGTCAAGCCCGGTCAATTCGGTGCCGACCGTGCGGATGACCTTGGGACCGAACAGGAAAAGCCCGATCACCAGCCCCAGCGCGCCCAGCGCCAGTATCCAGAAAGGGATGGCCGCGCGAGCATGCACGCCCCCTTCGGTCAGCGCGTCATAGATGCCGGCCAGCGGGCCGATGGCATTGGCGACGTCGTTTGAGCCGTGGGCGAAGCTCAGAAGAGCGGCGGCGAAGACCAGCGGCACGGCCAGCAAGCGGTTGACGGAGGTCTTGCAGTTGCTCAGCCGCGTGACCCGCCGCGCGGCGACCTCGCGCATCAGCGCCCAGACCGCCAGTGCTACGATACCGCCGATCAGGATGGCGCCAAGGGCACTTACCGTGACGAGCTTCGAAGCGCCTTTCAGCAGCATGTAGCTGGCGAACGACCAGCTCATCGCGGCCACCAGCACCGGCACCATGCGCGCTGCTGCGGCAAGCACATCGGGCTGATAGGTGATCGTGCGCTTGATCACATAAAGGAACAGCGCTGCAAGACCCGCCCCCATCAGGGGCGAGATGACCCAGCTTGCGGCGATGCTGCCCATCACGGGCCAGTTCACCGCGGCCAGTCCGGCCGCGGCGATCCCGCCGCCCATCACGCCCCCGACGATGGAATGCGTGGTCGAGACCGGCGCGCCGAAACTTGAGGCAAGGTTCAGCCACAGCGCCGCCGCCAGAAGGGCGGCCATCATCGCCCAGACATAAGTCTGCGTGTCGGCCAGTGCTTCCGGGGCGACGATGCCGCCCCGGACCGTGCCGGTGACGCCGCCGCCGGCGACCAGCGCGCCCAGAAACTCGAATGTCGCCGACAGCACCAGCGCCAATCCCAGCGGCATGACGCCTGCGCCGACCGTCGGGCCGATGTTGTTGGCCACGTCGTTGGCTCCGATGTTCAGCGCCATGTAGGCCCCGAACCCGGCCGCGAGCGCGATCCAGAGGGCGAATTCGGCACCCGCCCCGCTCTGCACCCGCATCCAGGCGTAGGTTGCACCCGCGATAACAAATGCGGCGGCGGCAATCAGACGGCCTGCCTGCGGTGCGTGTGTCGTCAGGGATGCCCGAAAGGCTTTCGGAGTTTCCCGAAGCGCGGGCAAAAGAGGATCGGCATGCGTCCGCATGTTCTTTCCTTTCCTGGAGTTGTGAAGGGTTCAGGCGCTCGGCGCCGGGGTCAGCAGGTCCAGCCGCCGCAGGGCGGGCAGAAAGCGGTTTCGCCGCGCCACCTGTCCGGTCGCTGCCATCCCGATGCAGTATTTCGAGCAGCGTTTCGTCGGATGCATGTGCATCGAACGCAGGATCTCGTCGGCAATGCCGTTGCCGCGCGCCGATTTCGTCTCGATGATGAACATGTCGGGCCGCACGATGCGGGTGACATTCGCAGCCTCGAACCGCAGCGTGGTGTCGATCGTCATCCGCTCGCCGCCTTCCCTGGCGACCAGAGTGATGCGTTCGTACTGCATGCCGATCACCGCTGCGAGCGGCTTGGCGAAGGGCTCGGCATAGAGGTCGCGATGACACGTCTCGACGAAGTCCAGCCCGCCGTCGTCCAACGCCTTCTCGCTGGCCGCCAGTTTCAGCCGCTTCTTGATCGTGACCTGCCGTTTGTCCTTCAGCTTGACCTCCAGGTAGCTGAACCCGGCGTCAAGATAGTCGCGCACCCGCACCTTGCAGCGTTTTCGTCGGCCCTGGTGGTGATCGTAGTAGCTACGCATGCCCGGGTCGTCATAGTAGGTGGTTGCGTAGGTAAATGCGCGCTTGCCGTCGATCTCCAGCACGTCGAAATGGGCCGCGAAGGCTTCGAGTGCAGGGCGCAGGCGGCCGGCGGGCACGATGTACTTGTTGTCCAGCCGCTCTAGCATGGCCGCCTTGGCGTTCAACTCGTCCAGCGAGAGGGGCGCAAAGCCGTCGAGCACCGTCTTGATGATCGGGTCCATGAGGATTGCTCCTTATCTGCGGGGCTTGCGGAAGAAGACGTTCATCCGCGCCATGTCGTTGATGTAGTCGAGCACGGTGATCTGATAGGACATCACGTCGACGCCCAGTCGCTTGGACAGATCGGCGCGCATTTTGGCCGGATCGGACAGCGCATCGTGGTCGATCTTGTCCAGCGTGATCTTGACCCCGTCGCTGGAGGCCAGGATCGCCGGATGGTCGAAAACGAAGGCGCCGATTAGCACCAGCGAGACCACGGCCAGGGCAAGCACGATGTCGCTGCCCGGAACCGCGCAGATCACCGCAATGGCGACCGAGCCAAAGAAATAGGTGATCTCGACCTTGCTGATCTGCTCCGAGCGCAGCGTGAACAATGCGAGGATCGCGAAGAGGCCAAAACCCGCGGCCAGCGAGAATTCCACCGCCGACAGGATCGACAGGACGCCGAACGCGAAGGTGTTGAACAGGGAGGCTGCGGTGACCAGCTCCTTGTCGCGGTAGCGGCGGTAATAGAGGCCAAAGACGAGCACGATCATGGCCACGACATTGATCAAGAAGCGCAGCGGCGTTTCGTCCTGGATGAGGGGGTCAAGCATGTGTCACCTTTCCGTTGCGGATCGTTGCGATCGACACCGGAGGAACGGGACAGGCGCGGCGTTATTCCGCCCAATGTGACAGGATTGTAAAACCGGCTGAGGCGGTCGGCATGAGAAGCCGGGCGACCGGCGACTAGCACCGCATTCGCTGCTGCCTGACCGTCCGCCTGCGGAGGCGGGACTTCACGGCCCACTCGGTGAGCGTGTCGGCGAACAAAGGCCGCGCTTTGCAATGTCGACGATCGCACTGGATCGGGGTCGCACGACACAATCGGCGATCTGGTGCGTGGACCGGAGCGGCGGGCGCTGGATCAAGGCAGTAGGGAAAGAACCAGCGGAAGGCATTGGCCATCCACGGTCGTGGAGAGCATTCCCTCAATGGCAACTCGCTCCTGCGCCGAGTTGCCCGATGAAAGAGGTGGCGATCCCGCATTCTGGATCGCCCGAACGAGCCCCGGTTGGGCGGCCTTCCGATAAGTAGCTAGTCGATCACATTCGCGGACGGTTCGGATGGGTGGCCGCAAATCGCCGACGCGTTCAATAGCCCCCAACCGAACACATCGTCCCGACCGGGTTCGCCCATGTCCGTCGCTCGTCCGTAAAGCACCTCTTTCACCTCTCGGGGGCTCAGCTCGGGTTCGGCCGCCTTCAACAGCGCAGCCGCGGCCGCAACATAGGGAGCGGCAAAAGACGTGCCCGACTTCGGGCGCCCCCCCCTGATGGATGCAGCTGTCCAGATTTCTACGCCCGGCGCGGCGAGGTCGACATGCTCACCTCGCACCGCCCTGCGATAGATACGCTGGCGTCGGTCGATCGCGGTGACGCCGATAACGCCGGGATAGGCTGCCGGAAAAACGGGTTCGGCGTGCGGACCCTCATTGCCGACTGCCGCGACGATGGTGGTGGCGTGCTGATCCACGGCCAGTTCGATCGAGCGGCGCAACACCTCGTTCGGTTCGCCGGCAAGGCTCATATTGATGACTGAAACCTGTTGCCCGAGCAGGTGGTCGATGGCGGCGACGATATGAAAGGCCTCGGCCCGGTCGCTGTCGCGGCCCGCGCGGAAGAAGGCGTCGACCGCGAACAGTTCCGCCTCCTGCAGCAGTCCCGGTGTGCGGCTGGAGGATGCGCCGATAAGCAGCGCCGCAACCGCGGTGCCGTGCTGCAGGCCGGATTCGGGGTCTTGCTCGTCGCCGATCCGCTTGATCTCGAGGGAGCTGCCGGAAAGGGATTCGTGATCGGGGTTTATTCCCGTGTCGATCATCCCGATACGCACCGAAGCGCGGCACCCATCGCCACTCCGCATTTCCTCGGTCGGCCAGCCGACCAGTTGGCGCGGCCAGCAGTCATGACCCTCGCAGCCTTCCCCTCCCGCGGCATCCTGGCTGGGCGCGTAGTAGTGGTTGAAGTCCACCTCGGCGGTTGCGTTGAGCGTCCGCACCTCCTCTCGCGCCGCGTCGAGACTGGTGGCCGCCGGGATTTCAAGCTTCACGACGGTCTGATCCAGGACAGGGAGGTCGATCTGCTCGAGCAGTTGATAGCCGCGTGCCTGAAGCGTCGAAAGGTCGACTGCGGAGAGGCCGATGGCAATGATCTCCCGTTCGGCCATCGGGGGAATCTGCACTACCGGCGCTGCACGGCGCGGGCGGGAGGAACGAAACGCGCCGCCGAAGGGCCTCATCAGCTGACGCAGAATGCGTGGAGGCCGACCGCCTCCCCCGATGGACGGGGCACCGCCGCCATCACCGCCTCTGTAGCCACCGCCATCGTCACCATCGTCATCGTCCGCCAGGGCGGGGGTCACGAAGAAGGGCGGCTCGACCGACGGGCTCGCCAGAAGACCCAAGCCGACCAGAACCAGGACAATCAGGTTGAAAGCCGTTCGTCTCGGGCCTGGACTCTGCTTCCTCATCTTGTCGCTCCGTTGGCTGCAAACTCCCCGCCACGCGTGAATGGCGAACATCCTGCACTGGAAACGCGCCAAGGGCTAATCTATTCCTGCGTCTTCCGGATTGGCGCGAGCACCCCACTCAATGACGGCAGTTGAGCACGATATCGGCGACCAGTTGATTGCCCTGCTGCCGAACATGCGGCGCTTTGCGCTTTCTCTGGCCCGCAGGCCCGATGTGGCGGACGACCTGGTGCAGCAGGCTTGCGAGCGGGCTCTTGCCCATGCGGCGGGTTTTGAGCCCGGCACCCGCTTCGACGCGTGGATCTTTCGCATCATCCGCAATCTCTGGATCGATCGGATCCGGCGGGACAAGACGGCGGGGCCACAGGACGATATCGAGGAACGCCGCGACCTGCTCGGGGATGACGGCGAGCGTGCGATGGAAGCGCGGCTGACTCTTGCCAGCGTCGGCGAGGCCATGGCGCACCTTCCCGACCAGCAGCGGGAGTTGATCGTTCTCGTTTGCGTGGAAGACCTCTCGTACCGCGATGCGGCGGAAGTCCTGGGAGCCCCGATCGGAACGGTGATGAGCCGGCTCGCCCGCGCGCGGAAGAAATTGGCTGAACTCACCGGAATAACTGCCGGCGCCGCCCGTTCACCGGTGGCGAAGGAGTAGGCGATGATAAGACCCGAATTCGACGACGAGACACTGATGGCGTTCGCCGACGGCGAACTGGATGCGGCAACGGCGGCCGTCGTGGAGGAGGCCATCGTCCGCGACGAGGCGCTCAGGGCTCGCGTCGAGATGTTCACCGAAACCCGAGCGCAGGCCAAGGCCGAATTGAGGCCGAGTCCGGAAGAACCCGTCCCGGCAGCGTTGGACGCAGCCGTTCGGGAGATGGTCGAGGCCTCCCGCAAAGCCTCCGCTGCGGCCGACCTTCCGACGGGAAATGTCGTATCCATCGATGCCGCCCGCCGGAATAACGGCCCGATCCGCAGTGGAGCATGGCAGTTGCCGCTCGCCGCTTCCCTGGCGGCCGCGATAGCCGCAGGCGTGGTCGGCTATCAACTCGGAAGCGCCAATGGAGGCCACGCGCCGCAGTTGGCGGACGCGTCCCGGGCCGACATCGTGGAGGCGCTGTGGACCCTTCAGTCAGGCCAGGAGCAGCCGCTGCCTGACGGCGGCCGTGTCAGGGTCGTGGCATCTTTCAGAGACAACAACGAGTCCCTCTGCCGCGAGTACGAGGTGAACCCGGCGACCGGCAATTCGCTGGTCGCAGTCTCGTGCATCGAGGACGATGGGTGGGCAATGAGATTTGCGGTGGCCGCGCCAGTCGGCGGCGATGGCTACGCCCCGGCGTCCTCGATGGATGCGCTCGAAGCGTATCTCTCTGCTATCGATGCTGGCCCCCCTCTTTCGATGGATGAGGAAGCCCGTGCGTTGGCCGAGAACCGCTAGCGCGAGGCAAGGCCGGACCGGCAGCCGCGCCCGGTCTGCCTGTCGGGCTCCAATGTGTTGGCCCGGGTTGGGCCAACGAGGAATTGCTTTCCTTCGCTGCCACAGTCGACGCAGTCGCAGGCAGCTACAAACTTCCGCCGGAAATGGATGGATCGGACGGCGAACCCTGGACTGCAGTAGCATCAGTTCGTGCCGGGTTCCGGCAGGAGGTCGATGCGGTGAGGCGTCACTTCCTGGGATGTGCCGTGTTGACCTGCACCACGGCACAGCCCTCACAGATGGCAGCCATCAGGGAAAGCGGGACTCCGACCGCACCTTCGCTTCAGGCAAAGTCCAATATTATCTGTCGTCCGACAGCGATAGCCGTGCCTATGCTGTGGCTGACAATCCCGCGTCCAAGGCGGAGACGATGGTCTTCACATCGCTCTCGTCGATGACCAGCGGCGGCGAGAGGATGATATTGTTGCCCGAGACGCGGAGCATGACGCCTTCCTTGTAGGCGGACTCGAAAACCTGGCCGATGGTCTTCTTGTCGATCGGCTTCTTGGTCATGCGGTCGGAGACGAGTTCCAGCGCCACCATCAGACCTTTGCCGCGCACGTCGCCGACGAGTTCGTGCCTGTGCTTCAGTTCCATGCAGCCCGCCAACAGTTCCTCGCCGCGCGCGGCGGCATTGCTGGCGAGGTCAGCCTTCTTCATCTCCGCCAGGCAGGCAAGTGCCGCCGCCGCGCCGACCGGATGAGCCGAATAGGTATAGCCATGGCCGATCGCGCCGAAGGAGGTCTCGTCCTGTTCGAAAACGTCCGCCACCTTCTGCGAGATCATGACGGCTCCGAAGGGAAAATAGCCGTTGGTGATGGCCTTGGCGGTGCACATCATATCCGGCCTGACGCGGAAGAGGCGCGAGCCGGTCCAGGCGCCGGTGCGGCCGAAGGCGGTGATAACCTCGTCGGCGATGAGCAGAATGCCGTGGCGGTCGCAGATCTCGCGCACCTTGGGCATGAAGCTCTCATGCGGCGGGATGACGCCGCCGGCACCCAGAACCGGCTCCATGATGAAGGCGGCGATGGTGTCCGCGCCCTGGAAGGCGATCTCGTCTTCCAGCGCGGCCGCGCAGAGGTCCGCCAGCCTCGCCGGATCGGTCTCGCCGAAGGGGTTGCGATAGGGCCAGGGGCAGGGAATCTGAAAGCAGCCCGGCAGCAGCGGCTCGTAGTTGCGGCGGAAATTGGCGTTGCCATTGACCGAGGCGCCGCCGAAATGCGTGCCGTGATAGCCCTTCTTGAGGCTCAGGAACTTGGTGCGGTCCCGCTCGCCGCGGATCTTGTGATACTGGCGCGCGAGCCGCAGCGCGGTCTCGACGCTGTCGGAACCGCCGGAGGTGAAGAAGGCGCGCACCAGCCCGTCCGGCCGGAACCATTCGGCAAGCTCGTAGGAAAGTTCGACCGCGGGGCCGGTCGACGTGCCGCGAAAGGCGGAATAATAGGGAAGCTCGTCAAGCTGGTCGGCAATCGCCTTCTTCACCGGATCGCAGGAATAGCCGAGATTGACATTCCAGAGACCGCCCACGGCGTCGAGCGTCCTGTGGCCGTCAACGTCGGTCAGCATCACACCTTCGGCGGCGACGATCAGCTTGGGAGGATTGGCGCGCATCTCGGCTGGGTGCGCCATTGGATGCCAGATGTGCCTGGCATTGTTTTCCTTCAGGAAATTGTTGTCGCGCAGCATCACGATTCCTCCTGCAACAGGGTGTCGACGCCGAGAAGGGCGAGCGCCCTGGCGTAGCTTCCGGCGGGGTCGCGGACGTCGAAATGCACGGTCTTCATGCCGAAATCGGCGCCGCCCTCGACGTTCTTCAACTGGTCGTCGACGAAGACGCATGCCTCCGATGGCAAGCCGAGGCCGTCTGTGACAAAGGCGAAGGCGCGCGGGTCCGGCTTCAAGATGCCGGTGTAGGTTGCGTCGACGATCAGGTCGAAATCCTTCAGGAAGGGCAACCTGTCGCGGAAGCCCGCGCCATAGAACAGGTCGAGTTCATTGGAGAGGATGGCGAGCTTCCTGCCGGCCGACTTGGCCGCGCGGATGGCGGCAAGCGCTTCGGGCCGGATGGCGGAGGCTGGCTCGTCGCCCCTGATGCGCTGCAGGAACTTCGGCAGCGTATCCCAGACCTCGCCGACCAGTTCGCCCGTCTCGCGCGCCCGCATCGCCCAATAGCCGCGCTCGCTGATCTCGCCGGCCTGCATGGACCGCCAGAGCGGATCGCTGTCGGGATCGAAGGGGCCCATCCATCGCAGCGTGCCGGGGGCGAGGCCGAGCGCGCGTTCGTTTTCCCGATGAGTCTCGAAGACGGTGCGGGAGATCACGCCGCCGAAATCGAGGACGAGTGCTTGTGCTCCGACGATCATTCCGCGGCTTCCTTGCCAACGCGGATCTTGACAGGAACCTCGCCGCCAATCGCCGCGGTGACTTCGCCGGCCGCCTTCCGCACGGCTGCGGCAATCAGGCGTTCCCTCTCCGAGTCGAAGCGCGATGCCACCGATGCGACGGCAAGCGTCCCGTAGACCTGGCCCGTTGCGTCGAAGAAGGGCGCGGCAATACCGACGACCTCGTCTTCGAAGGTCCGCGCCGAAACGGAAAAACCCCGTGTGCGCGCACCGGCAAGAAGTGGGCGGAGGTCATTGGTCGTCCGCACGGTTTGGTTTGTGTGCTCCTTGAAGCTTCCAACCGCGAGAACCGCCTCGACCGTTTTTTCATCCGCAAAGGCCAGATAGGCAATGCCCGAGGCGGTGGCATGGAACGGCAGGTACTCCGAAGGGTCGACATGAACCCGGGTGGACCGCTGCGGCTCGGCTATGCCGATGGTGATCATCCCCGACCCCGAGCCGAGCGCCGCATGGGCCGTTTCCCCAGTCTCAGCGACAAGTGCCTGCAGCACCGGCTCAACCACGGAGGCGATCGGAAAACTCGCCTCGCGCACCTTCGCCAGCTTCAGGATGTTCCTGCCGAGCCGGAATTTCCTGGTGGACGGGTGCTGCTCGACGAAGCCGCCACGCATCAGACTGTTGAGCAGTCGCAAGGTCGTGGCCTTGTCTTGGCCAGCCTCTCGCGCCAGCTCGCTCAGCCCCCATTCCGGCTGCGTGACCGTAAAAAACTCAAGCAGGATCAGAGCCTTGTCGACCGTACCCATCGTTTGGGCCATCTTGTGTCCATCCCTCCGAAACCGCACCGGCCACTGCCTGCGGCAGAACTCTTGACAGAAGCGGCACCGCCCCGCAAGATGAATTTGAACCTTCGGTGATAATAATGAACCATTCAAATGCCGAGGGGAACAGATGGGAGATACAGCCTATGATCAAGCCCGTAGCCGCGGCCCTGACCGCTCTCGCCGCGACCGTCGCTCTCGCCGGTCCCGCCTTCGCCGATTATCCCGAACGCCCGGTCACCTTCATCGTCCCCTGGCCTCCCGGCGATCTGGAGGACCAGCTTACCCGCATCATAGCCGACGAGATGCAGCGAGAGACCGGCGTGCCAGCGCGCGTCGTCAACCGGCCGGGCGGCGGCGGCATCGAAGGCGCGACGGCCGTCGCCCAGTCGCCTGCCGACGGCTACACGATCGGCTCCTTCGTGATCGACGTGCCGACCATGCACATCATCCAGGGCAACGCGACCTACACCAGCGAAAGCTTCGAGCCGATCGGCATCTTCCTCACCTATCCGTTCGCCCTGGTGACCTCGGCCGACGCTCCCTATTCGAACCTCGAGGAACTGGCCGAATACGCGCGCGAGAACCCGGTCCGGCTGGGGCATTTCGGCTATGATCTGGTGCCGACCATGGCGACCTTCGCCGCCGCGCAGGAGCTCGGTTTCAAATTCGGATCCGATGCAGCCTTCGACGCGCTCGACTGCTCCACGCTTGCGACGGGCGATGTCGACGTCATGAACACCACCATGGCGCTGGTGCTCGGCTGTCTCGACGACATCAAGGTGCTTGCTGCCTATACCGACGAGCCGCTGTCGATCGCGCCCGACGGACCGCTGCTTTCCGAACAGGTGCCGGGGCTCGACATCACGCTCTGGAACGGGCTCTTCGTACCTGCAGGCACGCCACAGGAGATCAAGGACAAGATCGCCGAGGTGGCGGCCCGCGCCGTGGCCAGCGACACAGCCCGCGAACTGGCCGAGGCCACCGGTGCCGGCGTCTACTGGATGGGGGCCGAAGACGCGGCCGCCCGGATAGAGCGCGACTATCGCGAGGCGGAGGAGCTGTTGCGCGTCGTCAGCGGCAACTGAGACGGCCGCCGGGCGCGTGGCGGCGCGCCCGGTGCCGATCCTTCCTTCGCGATCCGCCGAGCTTCGCCTCATAGCCTCCAAGAAGCGCGACCATGACCCGCAGCGGCCCGCCCGGCACGGAACTCGAGATCGCTGAGGATGACCACGACGAGGTCGTTCCGCCGGAGGCGGAAGGCTTTGCGGCCACCGTGCTATTCGCCATCGCGGCCATTCTTGCGACCCTTGCCCCGTTTGCCACGCGCCCGCAGCCGCCCGGCCGCGGCTGGTATCTGGCGCCGGTCAACTGGCCGCTGGTCAGCCTTGGTCTCGTGCTTCTGGCGGGCGGGATCCTCGTCTGGCGTCATTTCCGCGCACGCTCCGGAGCCCCGGACCGCGCGGCATTCGACCGCGCATCATTGTCGGCCTTCGACGGCATGCGCGGTGCCATCGAATACAGTCTCTGGTTCTGCCTCTATCTCCTCGGCGTGAGCTATCTGGGCTTCGCCATCGCCACGCTGGTTTTCCTGCAACTGGTTGCCTGGCGCGCCGGGCTGCGCGGATGGAAGTGGGTGGCGACCGCGTTCCTCGTCACCGTCGGGATCGTCGTGATCTTTCGGCTCGGCATCGGCCTGTGGTTCCCGCTGGCGCCGATCTTCAGGCTGATGCCCGCCTGGGTGGGCAACACGCTCGGGGGCGTGCTGTGATCGAAAGCTTCCTGCTCGGCCTCGAGAACGTCGCGCAGTGGCAGGTGGTGCTGGCACTCGTCGTCGGCGCGCTGCTCGGCATCATGGTCGGCGCCATTCCCGGCCTCGAGCCGGCCGGTGCCATGGCGATCCTATTGCCCTTCAGCCTGCAGCTCGAACCGCTGCCCGGCGTGACCCTGCTGCTCGGCGCCTATGGCGGCGCCTGGTATGGCGGTGCGATCCCCGCCATCCTGCTTCGCGTGCCGGGCACGCCGGTCAATGTGCTGACCACCTATGACGGCTATCCGATGGCCAAGCGCGGCGAGGCGCATCGGGCCTTGTCGCTGGCCTATTCCGCCTCCTTCGTCGGCGGCACGGTTTCGGTGCTGGCCCTGGTCATGCTGGCGCCCTATCTGGCGCAGGTCGCGACCCGCTTCGGGGCGCCCGAATACGCGATGGTCGCGATCCTGGCGCTCGTTTCGGTCATCCTCGCACACCAGAAGCATGTGGTCGCCGCGCTCATGTCGCTCGGCTTCGGCATGTTCCTCGGGACGGTCGGTTTCGAATCTCCCTTCAACACGCAGCGCTTCACCTTCGATCAGCAATGGCTCCTGGGCGGCGTGCCGCTGGTGCCGGTGGTGATCGGTCTTTTCGCCATGTCACAGGCATTCGTGCTGCTCGAAGGGCGAAAGACGCCGGGCAACGGCACGGGCTATTCCAATCTCAATCCCTTCAGGGGGTTGTTCGAGGTCTTCCGCTACAAGAAGACGCTGGCGCGTTCCTCGGCGCTGGGCGTCTTCATGGGCCTCTTGCCCGGCGTCGGCGAATTCGGTGCCCAGTTCCTCTCCTATTCGCTCGCGCGGCGCGGTTCCAAGAAGCCGGAGGAGTTCGGCAAGGGCTCGCCGGAAGGGCTGGTGGCGTCCGAATCCTCGATCAATGCCTGCACCTCGACGGTGCTGGTGCCGCTGCTTTCGCTGGGCATTCCCGCCGATCCCCTGATGGCGATGCTGCTTGCCGTCTTCATGATCCACAACATCATCCCGGGTCCGCAGCTTTTCGCCAACCATCCGGACTTCATCTCCGGCCTCTACATCTCGCTGTTCCTGCTCAATGTCCTGGCGCTGGTCTTCCTGCTGTTCGCGACCAGGCACATCGTCAAGCTGACGCGGATCGACCCGCGCATCATCGGCGCCACCATCATGGTGCTGGCGCTGATCGGCTCCTACACCCAGAACTACCGGCTGTCGGACGCGCTCATCACCGTCATCTTCGCCCTTATCGGCCGTTTCATGCTCAGAAACGGCATTCCGGCCTTTCCTCTGGTCATCGGCCTGGTGCTCGGGCCGATGCTGGAGATGCGGCTGAAACAGTCGCTGGCGCTGTCGAATGGCGACCCGAGCGTCTTCCTGACCCGCCCGATCGCGGCAACGCTGCTGGCGCTGGCGGTTGGCGCCGTTGCGATCTTCACCACCACGCAATGGCGCGCGGCACGCGGCGGCGGCGAGCAACCTCGCGCCCAAGAATCGAGAGACTGACATGAGACAAGACGAGATCGACGCGCTGCGAAACCAGCCGGTCGCGCCGGGCAGGCTCTTCATTGGCGGCAAATGGGCGCCGGCAGCGAGCGGGGCAAGTCTCGACGTGATCTCGCCGATCGACGGAAACCGGCTCACCACGATCGCCGATGCCAGCGCCGGCGATGTCGACCGCGCCGTCGGTTCCGCGCGCACCGCGTTCGACCGGGGCGCCTGGTCGCGGGCAGCGCCCGCCGAGCGCAAGAAGGTGCTTCACCGCATCGCCGACCTGATCGAGAGGCATGCGCTGGAACTGGCGGTGCTCGGCGTGCGCGACAACGGGACCGAGATCGCCATGGCGCTGAAGGCGGAGCCCGGAAGCGCCGCCGGCACCTTCCGCTATTACGCCGAAGCCATCGACAAGCTCTATGGCGAGATCGCACCCACGGCCGAGAACGTTCTCGGCCTGATCCACCGCGAGCCGGTGGGCGTGGTCGGCGCCATCGTGCCCTGGAATTTCCCGCTGATGATCGGCGCCTGGAAGATCGCGCCGGCGCTCGCGGCCGGCAATTCGGTAGTGCTGAAGCCGGCCGAAACCGCCTCGCTGTCGCTTCTGCGCCTTGCCGAACTCTGCGCCGAGGCGGGACTTCCCGAAGGTGTGCTCAATGTCGTCACCGGCAGGGGAGCTGTGGCCGGCGAAGCGCTCGGCCTCCACATGGATGTCGACGTCATCTCCTTCACCGGTTCCGGCGGCGTCGGGCGGCGTCTGCTCGAATACGCCGCCCGCTCCAACCTGAAGCGCGTCTATCTGGAACTTGGCGGCAAATCCCCCAACATCGTGTTCGCCGACGCGCCCGATCTCGACCAGGCGGCGAAAGTGGCCGCCTTCGGCATCTTCCGCAATTCAGGTCAGGTCTGCGTAGCCGGCTCGCGCCTGCTGGTGGAGAAGTCGATTCACGCGGATTTCATGGAGAAGGTCGCGGCAATCGCTTCCAGGATCAAGGTGGGCGACCCTCTCGACCTGGCGACGGAGGCTGGCGCCATCAACAGCGCCGAGCAACTGGCCAAGAACCTCACCCATGTCGACAAGGCCACCTCCGAGGGCGCTGTGCTCAGAACGGGCGGCAGGCGCATCCTGGAGGAAAGCGGCGGCTATTACATGGAGCCAACCGTCTTCGATGCGCTGCGCCCGGAGATGACGCTGGCGCGCGAGGAAGTCTTCGGGCCGGTTCTGGGCGCGATCCCCTTCGAGGACGAGGCCGACGCGGTGCGGATTGCCAACTCCACCGTCTACGGGCTCGCCTCGGCTGTGTGGACCTCGAACCTGTCGCGCGCCCATCGCATGATCCGCGCCGTCAGGGCCGGCGTGGTCCATGTCAACACCTATGGCGGTGCCGACATCACCGTGCCCCTCGGCGGCGTGAAGCAGTCGGGCAACGGCCACGACAAGTCACTACACGCTCTCGACAAATACACGGATCTCAAGACCGCATGGATTCAGCTTTGAAAGAGCATCTTCGATGACCGGAAGACCCCTTCCCGTCCGTGCACCCGTCGTCATCATTGGTGGCGGCGTCATCGGGACATCGACCCTCTACCATCTCGCCAAGCGCGGCGTGGAAGGAGCCGTGCTGCTCGAGCGCAAACAGCTCGCCTCGGGCACGACATGGCATGCGGCCGGCATCGTCGGGCAGCTGCGCGACTCCGGAGCCCAGACGGAACTGTCGAAATACACCGCGCGATTGTTCACCGAGCTCGAAGCTGAAACCGGGCAGGCCACCGGCTATAAGCAGAACGGTACCATCCATCTTGCGCTGTCCGAAGTCCGGCTGGAGCAGTTGCGGCGCAATCATGACCATGCCGCGCGCGTCGGGATCGAAAGCCATCTGCTCGGGCTCGGCGACCTGTGGGAGAAATGGCCGTGGGTGAACTATGACGGGGTGTTGGGGGGCTTCCTTGTCCCTTCCAATGGCCAGGTCAATCCGCTCGACGTCACGCAAGCCTTCGCCCGTGGCGCGCGTTCGAACGGCTGTCTGGTGTTCGAGAATACGGCGGCGACGCGCATCGTCACCCGCAGCGGCCGCGTGGTCGGAGTGGAGACCGAGCGCGGCACCATCGCAACCGAGAAGGTGCTGCTTGCCGGCGGCATGTGGACCGCACGTTTCGCCAAGGCGCACGGCGTGACGGTGCCGCTCCACGCGGCCGAGCATTTCTACATAGTCACGGAGGCGATACCAGACCTGCCGAAGACGTTGCCTGGCCTTGTGGTGCTGGAGGAGCGCATCTACGCGAAGGAAGACGCGGGCAAGCTTCTGATCGGCGGCTTTGAGGCACGCGGCAAGGCATGGGCCCGCGACGGCATTCCCGAAAGCTTCGAGTTCGACGAGCTTCCCTTCGACATGGAGCATCTGGAGCCGGTGCTGGAGACGATCTTCGCCCGCCTGCCGGGCCTTTCCGAATTCGGCGTGCAAACCTTCTTCAACGGCCCCGAGAGCTTCACGCCGGACGGACGGCCCTATCTGGGGCCGGCGCCGGAACTGCCGGGACTCTTCATCGCCGCTGGCATGAACTCGAACGGCATCCTCAATTCCGGCGGCGTCGGCCTGACCATGGCCGAATGGCTGACGGACGGCCTGCCCTCGCGCGGCATGGGATCGATGCTTGCCGCCCGCGCGCACCCGTTCCAAGCAAACGCCGCCTACAATTGCGAGCGTGTGACAGAGGCAGTCGGGCTCCACTGGGGCCTGCATTGGCCTGGCCGGCAGATCGAGACCGCCCGCGGAATCCGCAGAGTCCCGCTGCATGACCGGCTGAAGGAAAATGGCGCCGTCTTCGCCGAGCGCATCGGCTGGGAGGTGCCGATGTATTTCGATCCATCCGGCAAAGGGTGGCCGACCGCGCCTTCAATCGGATGGCAGGAGTGGTTCCCGTTGGTGGAAAAGGAATGCCTCGCAGCCCGTGACGCGGCCGCGCTCCTCGACCAGTCCATGTACGGCAAGATCCTTGTCCAGGGGCCGGACGCCGCGCGCGCGCTCAATCGAGTCTGTGGAGCAGAGTTGGACGTGCCGGTCGGAACCTCCGTTTATACCCAGTTCCTCAACCCGCGCGGTGGCATCGAAGCCGACGTCACCGCGACGCGCATTGGCCTCGAGAAATTCCTGATCGTCACCGGCCACCCAAGCCAGATCCGCGATCAGGCCTGGCTCAGGGCGCATGCCGATCCGCTCTGGCGCTTCGAGATATTCGACACCACTTCCGCCTATGCGCTTCTTTCGCTGCACGGCCCAAGATCCAGAGATATCCTGGCAGCCATATCCGGCGACGATCTTTCGGAAAAAGCCTTCCCGTTCGGGGCGGCCCGCGAGATCGATCTTGCCTATGCGCGCGTCTGGGCGATCCGCCGTTCCTTCCTCGGCGAGTTGGGATATGAACTCCTGATCCCGACGGAGTTCACGCACGGCGTCTACGAGGCGCTTTTGGCGGCCGGCGAGCCCCACGGGCTTCGCCATATCGGCATGTTCGCCATGAACCACTGCCGCATGGAGAAGTCGTTCCGTCATTTCGGCCACGACATCAGCGAGGACGACACGCCCTACGAGACGGGGCTGGGCTTCGCGGTGAAGCTCGACAAGGCCGAGCCCTTTATCGGGCGTGAGGCGCTGGCGAAGCAGAGGGCCGATGGACCGGCAACCAGACATCGCACGGTGGCAATCGCGCTCGATGGCGCGTCAGCTGAGCATGGCCCCTTCCTGATCCATAACGAGCCGATCTGGCGCGAGGGCCGGCTGGTCGGGCACGTCACCTCCGGCGCCTGGGGCTTCCGAACCGGCAGGTCACTGGGCATGGCGACCCTTCACAATCCTGACGGGGTGTCGAAAGAGTGGATCGAACAGGGCGGCTTCACCGTGCGGGTTGCCGGCCAGGACTCCCCTGTGACGGTCCAGCTTGCGCCCTTCTACGACCCCGCCGGCGAACGCATGCGCGGAAGCATCAAAAACGTTCTCCAATGGGAGCAGCCTCATGAGCGAATCGAAGACGATTCTGGTCATCGGGACCTACGACACCAAGTCGGATGAATTGAGCTATCTCTGTTCCCGGATCGAAGCGCAGGGTGGCAGGACGCTGACCATGGACGTTAGCGTGCTGGGCGATCCGCCCCGGGCGACCGATATCTGCAAGCATCAGGTCGCCGAGGCGGCAGGTTCGACCATAGAGGCCGCGACCGCCTCCGGAGACGAAAACACCGCCATGCAGATCATGGCGGCCGGAGCATCGAAGCTCACGCGAAAGCTCCATGACGAAGGCCGCATGGACGGCATGATCGCCATGGGCGGCACCATGGGCACGGATCTTGCACTCGATTGCGCCCGAGCCTTGCCCATGGGCGTACCGAAATACATCATCTCCACAGTCTCGTTCTCGCCGCTGATACCGCCGGACCGGCTTTCCTCCGACATCCAAATGATCCTCTGGGCGGGCGGGCTCTACGGTCTCAACTCGATCTGCAAGTCCTCGTTGAGCCAGGCAGCCGGCGCGGTTCTCGGGGCGGCACGCGCCGTCGAACCGCCACGGCGCGACCGGCCCGTCATCGGCATGACAAGTCTCGGCAGTTCCTGCCTGTCATACATGAAGTTCCTGAAGCCGGCCTTGGAGAAACGTGGCTTCGAAGTTGCCATCTTCCACGCAACGGGTATGGGCGGCATGGCGTTCGAGAATCTCGCCGCCGAAGGCGCGTTCGCGGCCGTGATGGACTTCGCCTTGCCCGAACTGGGTAATCTCATGGTCGGCTCGGTGGTCAATGCGGGCAAGGAGCGCATGCTCCACGCGGGCCGCGCCGGCATCCCGCAGATCGTGGCACCCGGCTGTCTCGACCTGATCGATTTCGCCGCCTGGCAGGATGTGCCCGAGCGCTTCAGGGATCGACCCTTCCATGCCCACAACCGGCTCATCGCATCGGCCGCACTGACCGCCGAAGAACGCCGCGAAACGGCTCGGGAGATCGGGCGGCGGCTTTCCCGATCGAATGCCCCTGTCCATATCGTCCTGCCGAACAAGGGGATCGAGGAATGGGACAAGCCGGATGGGCCCGCGCATGATCCGGAGGGTCTGTCGGCGTTTTTGGACGAGATGCGCACGGCGATCCGTCCGCCGGTTGCTCTCACGGAGATCAATGCGCACATCAATGATCAGGCCTTTGCTGACGCGGCGCTTGCCATCTTCGATGCTTGGGTCGCCGACGGCACCGTCAGGCAGGCCGGCGAAGGCCGGACCGCGTCGTGATACCGCATACGATCGGGCTGCTCCTATCGGATACCCAATGCGGCTATCGGCATCAGAGACACGGGCTGAAGGCGGCTGGGAAGCACTTCGAGCGCACCCTTGGGGGAGAACATCGGGGTCGGGCGCACTTTGACTGTGAATCGGCGTTAACGCTCGACCCCTCTGCCACGTGCAGAATCAACATCTTGCGGCGCCGATCGGCACCGAAACCCACGCCGATTTACATGTCTGGGGACAGTCCGGTTTTGGCGATCACCCAGCGGAAAGCTGCCTTTCGGATTCGCCTTTCCGGCAAAGTTTGCCTGTCAGCTCACGACCCCACTATCACCGTTCGGGATGCTTCCGTCGCCGCCCGAACCCAGCCGTTCGTTCGGTCCAGACAGACGGCAGCGCCGGGCCGTCTGCTGTCCGTCCGGTTCTGGCGGAAAAACCAAACAAGCTGCCGCTGAGGAGCCGATTTCGTCGACGCGGTAGGGGCTACTGCCTGCTCATCCGGAAGCTGTGTCGCCCCCCGATCCAGAGTGTACCCTTTACGGCTTTCCAGTTTTGATTCTCTCGGGTTCTGCTGCGAGCGTGCGGATGTCCGTCAGCACAAGCTCCGGATCGAGGAAGTCCATGCTGTAGATGTTGCGGATCAAGCCCACTTCGTCGATGAGGAAGACGCGCAGGATGTGGTTCAATCCGAGCGCCGGATCGTTCGGATCGGCGAGCGCCACCGCTTGATCGTAGGCGGCGAGCACGGATTGAAGGGCGATGTTGCCCGGTGCCGTAACGAACAGCCATTCCGCGCCGCCGTCGTCCGGATCGCGCCAAAGCGACCCGTATTCCGCCATGACGGCGGGACTGTCGTGGGCGGGATCGAAGCTCATCGAGACGAGGCGCAGCCGCCCCGCCAGATCGTCGCGCCGCCGCGCCAGATCGCGCAGCCGCGCAAGTTGCATCGTTGCGATCGGGCAGATGTCGGCGCAGCGCGTGAAGATGAAGGAGAAGACGGTGATGCGGCCAGAGAGTAGCGCCGCCAGGTCGGTCTCCTCCCCGTTCTCGAGGAGCACGGCACCGCCCGCCGCGGCACGGATCGGCGGCAGGCGATAGCTGCCCGGCTCCGGCAGCGGGAACGCGTATCCGGAAGCTGGACCGGAGGATGGCTTGCCCCCGTGATGGTGACCATCATGGGCGGCTGCCGGGATGGCGGCCCCCATGACGCAGAGAATTGCCGCGGAGATTGACGGCAGGACGCGCATCGATCTGCTCCCAACATGCGCGGAGCCCGAAGGCTCCGCTGGCGAGGTCAGTTGGCGTAGAGGCTCGCGGCACCAAAGGCCATCATGTGCGGCCGCCCCAGTTCTTCTGCGGTGAAGTCGATCTCGAAGCGTGGCGTGAGCTCGCTTCCGGTCCAGTGATACGCCTTGAGGAACTGCTCGTTGGCGTCGCCGGTCTTGTCCCAGTTCGCCAGCAGCGAGCTGGTGTAGTAGACACGCTCGCCGTCCCAGCTCTGCGAGACCATGTTGACCTGCTCGCCGATCTTGCGCTCATAGATCTGCTTCGGATTGTGGGGGTCGGAGACGTCGTAGACGCGCGTCATGCCGTCCATGAAGGTGCTGGCGAAGAGCGTGCTGTCATCCGAGCTGAGGCTGATGTCGACCGGGATCGGCAATTGCGACGGGTCGCCGATATCGGCCACGGCCTTGGCCTGCCACTCGCCCTCCTCGTCCTCATAGACGAGCCAGAGCTGCGAGGTGAGCGCGGTCGAGGTAAAGGCATGGGCGCTGCCCTCGCCCCAGGCCCAGCGCACCTCGAGCGGGATGCCGGGCACCTGGAAGACCTTCCTGGGCGTGCGGGCGTGAAAATCCCAGATGATCATCGAGCCGCCGAATTTCTGCATCGCCTCGGGATCGCCGGCCACCTCCCCGAAGGGCCGCATGTAGTTCTCGCGACCGGCGAAGGAGGAGGTGAGCATGACGTTCCGGCGTGGCAGGACGCGTGCGTCGTAGCCGTAGCCGTCGGCGAACTCGCCGCCCGGAATGTCCTTGGCCTCCGCGGCTGTCGGGATCCAGTGGGTGGCGATGAAGTCGCCCTGATTCGAGTATTCGACGATCGCGGTGCGACCGGTGCCCTCGCTGTTCGAGAGCGCCGGGATCAGCATGCGGCCGGGAAGCGCGTAGGCGCCGTGCGGCCCCGCGACGCCTCCCGTCTTCTCCTCGAAGTCGTCGATCGTCCTGACCAGCGTCGGATTGGCCGGGTCGGTCGCGATGTCGAAGACGAAGATGGTGCTGGTGTCGAGGCCGGCTGCCCAGAACTGGCGCCGGTCGTCGGTGAAGCCGCCGTGATGGGCCTCGTTGCGGCTGCCGACGGAATCGGTGTCGATCACCTGGCCGAATGTCGGCGAGCCTTCGCGCACGTCGACGGTGACGAGCTTGTCGGAGCCGTCGCCCAGGCCCTCGACGCCCAGCGTCCACACATAGACATAGTCCTCGTGGCCGGTGATCTTCGGCATGTAGGGCGAAAGGCAGGTCTCGTCGGCCATCGCGCCTGATGGAGCGAGGGCCGCGGCGATCGCCAGGCCGGCCGCGGCTGTGAACAACGGCACGCCATGCCAGCGGAGGGGTGGACCGACCTGGATAAATGGCTGTCTTGAACTGGTCTTCATTTCCATTCTCCCTGTGCTTCTCGTTGAATTTGAGCAGGCGTCACATCGACAGCCGGGTAACGATCGCTATCCCGATCGAGATCATGGCGATGGCCTGCACGGCGAAGAACGTGAACCGGATGGCGACAACGGTATTGGTCTGCTCAGGCCCGAGATGGACCAGCGTCTGACAAACGCGTGCGACCAGCAGCGTCACGCAAAGGACGTCGATCAGATCGCCGGTAATCCCCGTCCCCACCAGCACGACGGTGACTGCCGTGTACACGGGCAGGTTCTCGATGCAGTTCATATGGGCCCGCATCGCACGCTGGTACCACGGGCTGCCCTGAAGCTTGTCGGCCCGCCATTCGCTGATCGATGCGCGGCCAGTGAGTATGAGAGACCAGCGGTAGGTGCCGCTGCACATCAACGTCACCAGCGTCCACGCCGCAAAGCCGAGCAGGACCCACAGGGGGATACCCATCGTTCAAGCCTTCCCTGGCATATCGCCTGCAACTTCGTACGCGGCGCGATCCGGTGGCGGGATCAGAACAGAAGCGACACTGCCCATCGATGTTTGCTCACGTTGCTGCGGTTGACACTCGTCGGGTCGACTTCCATCATCCAGGCTGGCCGACATACCGATGGGAGGTTCACCGATCGCAGCAGCGGCGGATGGGGCCGGGAAGGTCGACCTGTTCGATACGGCCCCACTCTGCACGTGATTGCCGGATCGTAATTTGCCGATCGTCCGGGAATTTGTGCAGCGGGTTGCTGCCCCGCGGCAGGAGGATCAGATGGATGCGTTGTCCGAGGCTCTGCGCTCAGTCCGGATGACTGGCGCCATCTTTCTCGCTGCTGAGTTCACCGAACCCTGGAGCTTCGCTGCTCCGCTGGCTCGGCACGCAGCCCCCGTGCTGGCGCCAGGTACTGACCGTATCATCAATTATCATCTGGTCACCGACGGCGAGGCGTGGGTGAAGATTCCCGGCGAACCGGATCTGCTCGTCGAGGCGGGGGAAATCATCGTCATCCCCCATGGCGAAGCTCACACATTCTGCAACGGCACGACCGAAATGGCCGTCGACGGGGCAAGTTCACTGCGTCAGCATGTAGCCGGCGGGTTGACCACACTGCGCTGGGGCGGAGGTGGCGCAACGACTGCATTCCTGTGTGGATTCATGGGATGCGAACGACAGGCCGACAAGTCGTTTCTCGCTGGCTTGCCCACCACGATCAAGATCAACATCCGCGAGGATGCCACCGGAGCGTGGCTGGAGAATTCCATTCGATATCTCGTTGCGAATGGCCAGCAGGGCCAACCCGGCCAGGCTATCCTGCTCTCGAAGATGGCGGAGGCATTGTTCGTTGAGACGATGCGTCGCTACATCGCGCTTCTACCGCTGGAAGCGACGGGATGGCTTGCGGGTGCGCGGGATCCGATCGCCGGCGCGGCGCTGGCGCTTCTGCATCGAAGGCCTGCCGAACACTGGACAATCGATCGGCTGGCTAGCGCCATCGGCACATCGCGCTCGGTCCTTTCAGAGCGCTTTGCTCGCTACCTGGGCGAACCGCCGCTCACCTACCTGACACGTTGGCGCATGCAGTTGGCTTCGCGCGCGCTTCAGGCATCCAGGGAGAGCGTACTGCAGATCGGACTGTCCGTCGGCTACGAATCGGAAGCCGCGTTTGTTCGCGCTTTCGGGCGTGAATTTGGCATGCCCCCTGCGCGGTATCGCAAGTCGCTAGCGCAAGAACGCGAAGCCGTTTCGTTGGTGAACTGATCCGATCAAAGAGTTCGATTTGGGCTCCCTGATGCGGCGGGGCCCGGTCCGCACAAGCAGGCGCAAAGCGCGACGAATCAACCCGCGGTCTCTGGGTGCCGGTTGCGGCGGCCAATGGGAACAGATTCTCACCACGGCAATCGCGGGGCCGCGGAACGACCCGCCGGGCCGTCCGGCCGAAGACATGCCGATCCCGTGCACGGCTCAGTGGCGTAACATGGGTGCCGCCGGTCTGCAGGTCTGGCAAGAGGATCAGCGCGCGGAGAGGTGGACCCGCCTGGTGAGACAGCTTGGCGGCTTGGCTAAGGTGGATCTTGTTCGTTTCTACGCCGCCAGTCGCTCCGTCATTTCCGCCGTAGCATAGACCTCGTCGGGGTCCTGCCGCCGAAGGTCGAGTGCGGACGTCGCCCGTTGTAGTAGGCTATCCAGGAGCCGATGCCGTTGCGGGCTTCGCTGCCGGTCTCGAAGGCGCTGAGGAAGACGCACTCATATCGGCGTCCCGCTTGTCACGTTCGCGGGTTCGTTGGCTGTCCCTGCTCGCGACTGGATGCCGGTCGGCGGCTGGCAAGCGAATGGCTCGCCTCCTGACGTAGCGTTCCTCCAGCTCATTCCTGCGATCATACCGCAGGGAGGGAGGAGAGCCGTCAACCGCATCATCAGCGGACAGGCAGCTTGTGCGCGGAGGACTTTGTCTTCAGATCCTTGCACCCGGGACGTGAGTGGCGATCAGGGCAAGGTCGCAGCCGCATGTGCTGTTGGCACTCTTTTGCCGATGACGGGACGGTCGCTTGCCATCGATTGAGGCGATCAGCCGAGTTCCTTGATCATCTCATCGCGCATCAGGAACTTCTGCGGCTTGCCGGTCACCGTCATCGGCAGCGCCTTCTTGAAGCGGACGTAGCGAGGGATCTTGTAGTGGGCTATCTGGCCGCGGCAGTAGGCGCGTATCTCGTCCTCATCCGCGCTTTCGCCCGGATGCAGAACGATCCACGCCGCAACCTCCTCGCCAAGTCGCTCGTCGGGGACGCCAAAGACCTGTACCTCAGCGATCTTCGGGTGCCGGTAGAGGAACTCCTCGATCTCACGCGGGTAAACGTTCTCGCCGCCGCGGATGACCATGTCCTTCACCCGGCCGACGATGGTGCAGTAGCCTTGCGCGTCTAGCGCGGCGAGGTCGCCGGTTCGCATCCAGCTTCCCTCGATCACCTCGGCGGTGCGCTCGGCATCGCCCCAGTAGCCCTTCATGACTGAATAGCCGCGCGTCATGAGCTCACCAGAGCGCCCGACTGGCACGATGCGTCCTTCCAAGTCTACGATCTTGACCTCGACATGCGGATGGATGCGCCCGACAGTGGCCACGCGCTTATCCAGCGGGTCGTCGACGTGGCTTTGGAAGGATACGGGGCTCGTCTCGGTCATGCCATAGGCGATCGTCACCTCGGGCATATGCAGGTCGCGCACGACCCGCTTCATCACCTCGATGGGACAGGGTGCGCCGGCCATGATGCCGGTGCGCAGCGAGGAAACATCATGCTGCCTGAATTCGGGCTCGTCGAGCATGGCGACGAACATCGTCGGCACGCCGTAGAACGCGGTGCAGCGCTCGGCGGATATAGCCTCCAGCGCGGTCTTCGGATCGAAGCCCTCTGACGGGAAGACCATGACCGCGCCCTTGGTGACGCAACCGAGCGTGCCGAGGACCATGCCGAAGCAGTGATAGAGTGGGACCGGTATGCAGAGCCGGTCCTGTTCCGTGAGCCGAATGGTGCGGGTGACGAAAGCGGCGTTGTTAAGAATGTTGTAGTGGCTGAGCGTGGCGCCCTTCGGCGCGCCGGTGGTCCCGCTGGTGAACTGGATGTTGATCGCATCGTCGGGATCAAGGGCCTCCGACTGGGCGTCGAGCCGCAGTGCCTGAGCCGGACCCGCCAGCCGCAGCACCTCGTCGAATCCGTACATGCCCGGCGAGGCAGCAGCGCCCATGCGGATGACGACCCTCAGCGACGGCAGGCGCTGCGCCTCCAGCCGCCCCGGCCTGCAGGAGTCGAGTTCCGGCGCAAGGGCCCGGATCATTTCCAGATAGTCGCTGGACTTGAATCGTTCGGCCGTGATCAGGGCGCGGCAGCCGACCTTGTTGAGAACGTATTCGAGCTCGGCGCTGCGATAGGCCGGGTTGATGGTGACAAGGATGAGCCCCACGCGAGCGGTCGCGAACTGCGCGATCAGCCATTCCGGACGGTTGGGCGACCAGATACCGACGCGGTCGCCCTTCTCGAGGCCGAGCGCCAGAAGGCCGGCGGCGAGGCGGTCGACTTCGCGCGCGAGGTCATGCCAGGTAAAGCGCCTGCCCGCCTCGGGGAACACGGCCGCCGGGCGCGGCCCCCACCGCGCCACTGTCTGGGCGAAGGCCTGCGGAATGGTTTCGTGGCGGAGCGGCACCGTGCGATCCCCCGAGACGTAGGATTTGCCGTCCCTCGGCTCCAGGCTCGCAGTGGGCGCGGCGGCGCCAACGTCGAGGAGCGAGCGCGAAAGCGCACCCGCCAGCGGCTCCGACAAAGCGCCCATCTACATCTCCCGCCAGTCGCCAATCCGCTCGAAGGCGGCAGCGGCCCGGTAGATCGTGGATTCATCGTAGTGCTTCCCGATCAGCATCAGCCCGACCGGCAGTCCCTCCGACATCCCGCAGGGCACCGTCATCGCCGGGTGGCCCGTTGTGTCGAACGGCGCGGTGTTGCCGATCATCTCGAACGCCCGCTGGAGGTAGAGCGCCAGTGGCGCGTCGGGCGGCGGAATTTGCTGGGACTTCAGCGGCATGGTCGGCATCAGGAGCAGGTCGTAGCGCGACAGGGCCTCGTCGTAGGCGGCGCGCAGCTTGCGGCTGAGGTTCTGCGCCTTTGCGTAGAAATGGCCGCGATGGTGCCTGAGCATGTACTCGCCGACGAACATGGAGACCTTGAGGCTCTTCGACAGCTCGTCGGCGCGGCTGCGCCAGTTGGCGTGGTAGTCGAGCAGGCTGGTCACGTAGAGGCCGCGCCAGCCGGTGCCGAAGCCGTTTCCGTGCATCATGATGTCGGTGAGGCCTTCGAGCGCGATCGGTGTCCAGATCGCCATCCCGTCGAGATGCATCGGCACCGAAACGTCCTCGACGACGGCGCCGGCTTCGCGGAAGCGGTTGGCACCCTTCCTTACCTTGTCGTCGACGTCCGCCTCCGAGTTCGGCCGGCCGAAGCCCTCGATCACGACCCCGACCCGCAGCCCTGATATGCCCTGGGAAAGCGCGTTGGTGTATTTGTCGATACGCGGCGCGTACTGGCGCGGGTCGAGCCCGTCGTCCCCGGCCAGCACTTCGAGCAGGACCGCGTTGTCGCGCACGTTCTGGGTGATCGGCCCGGCATGATCGATGGTCGGCTCGATCGGCATGATGCCGGTATAGGGCACAAGGCCGTGCGTCGGCTTCATGCCGTAGGCGCCACAGAAGGAGGCCGGCATGCGGATCGAGCCGCCCTGGTCGCCTCCGATCGCCATGTCGACCTCGCCCAGCCCGACGAGAGCGGCCGAGCCGGAGGACGATCCGCCCGCCATGTATCCCATCTTGTAGGGGTTGTGGACTGGCCCGGTCGCGTTTGTGTGGCTGCCGCCGGACAGGCAGAAATACTCGCAGTGCGCCTTGCCGACGATCGTGCCGCCGGCGTCGAGGATGCGGGTGACGATGGTCGCGTCGACATCGGGCGTGTAGCCCTCCAGCGTCGACGCGCCGTTCATCATCGGCACGCCTGCAAGGCAGACATTGTCTTTGAGCACGACAGTGCGGCCGTGGAGGGGGCCGGCGTGGGCGCCCCTGACTTCCGCCTTGACGTACCAGGCGTTGAGGGGGTTCTCGGCCGCGGAGGGTCGGTAGCCCGGCGTGCGCGGATACTTCACCTGCGGCAGGTTGTCGGGCATCCGGTCGAGCGCGTCATAGGCCTGGAAGGTGTCCTCCATCTGCGACATGTAGTCGAGGAGCTCGCGGTCGCCCATCGACATGCCGAGGCTGCCGACGAGGCTGCGCATCTGGTCGAGCGTCGGGCGGCGGACGGTCATGTAATTCTCCCTCAGTCTGTCATCTGCGGCCCGCGGCAGCGGCGCGACGGCTGCCGACGCCGCAGCTTTCGGCGGCGCGGCGCGTTGCGCGGCCGCCGGTGGCGGCGGGTGGTTGCTCCGATGACCCGCGTCCTGCGCGTGGGCGGGATGCGGAGCATGCCTTGTGCGGCGCACGGCGCCGAAGCCGAGGAACTCGTCGACGCGACGCGGGTCCTTCAGGTCGTCGGCATCGAGGATGCCGGCGATCCTGCCGCGCTCCAGCACGGCAACGCGGCCGGACAGGGTGGCGATGAAATCGAAGTTCTGCTCGACCAGCATGATCGTCAGCCCGCGTGTCGCACGCAGCCGGGTCAGCGTCTCCTCGATCTCCTCAATGATCGACGGCTGAATGCCCTCGGTGGGCTCGTCGAGGAGAAGTAGCCACGGATCGGCCATCAGGCAGCGGGCAAGAGCGAGCAGTTGCTGCTCGCCGCCAGACAGCGCAGCGCCCTCCCGGTCGAGCAGCCGCCGGATGCGCGGGAAGTCGCCGAGCACGCGCTCCAGCGCCTCGGCCTCGCCAACGCCGGAATAGACTTGGAAAGCCATCCGCAGATTGTCGCGCACCGTGAGGCGGGGGAAGATGCCGCGCCCCTGCGGCACGTAGCCTATTCCGCGACGGGCGCGCTCGTGCGGCGGCAGGCGCGTGACGTCCTCGCCGTCGACGTGGACCGAACCATTTCGCGCCGGGAGGAAGCCCATGATCGTCTTGAGCAGGGTCGACTTGCCCATGCCGTTGTGGCCGAGAATGCCGACGATCTCGTCGTGGCTCACGGTGAGGTCGACGCCGTGCAGGACGGGGATGCGGCCGTAGCCGGAGGCGAGGCTCCTGATCTCCAGCGCGTGCTGGCCCTCGCTCATGGCTCAGACCCTCTTGCCCAGATAGACGTCGCGGACGCGCGGGTCGGCCATGACGGCCTCGACATGGTCCTCCATCAGCACCGCCCCTTGCGAGAAGACGGTGACGCGCGCCGCGATCGACCGGATGAACTGCATGTCGTGCTCGACGATGACGAGCGAGGCGTCCTGGTTGATCTCGCGGATGATGGACACCATCGCCTCGACCTCTTCGCCCGTCATGCCGGCTGCGGGCTCGTCCAGGAGCACCAGCCACGGGCGGGCCGCCAATACGATGCCGAGCTCGACCCGCTGGCGCTCGCCATGAGCGAGCCGGCCGACGGTCGCTCGCGAAATCCGTCCGAGCCCGAGCCGCTCGATCGCCTCGTCAGCGAGGCGGTTGGCCTCGCGCGATCCCGCCAGGCGGTAGGCGGAGAGCCAGACATTTTCGCGCACTGAGAGCGTGTCCATCACGCTCGGCACCTGGGTCTTGATGCCGATGCCGAGCCGGGCGACGAAATGGGGGTCCCAGCCGGTGGTCTCGGTTCCCTCGATATGGACCTCGCCCAGCGTCGGCTTCAGCACCCCGGTCAGGCAGCGGAAGAAGGTCGTCTTGCCGGCGCCGTTCGGACCGATCAGGCAGCGCAGCTCCTTGCGGCGCAGGCGGAAGTCTACATTGTCGACCGCGGTCACCCCGCCGAAGCGCATCGTCAATCCCCGCGTCTCCAGAACGATGTCAGCCATCGGACCCGCTCCGCCTGCGGGGGCGACGGGGGGCGGCCTGCGAGCGGCGGCGCTGCGACACCCGGCTCCAGGCCGCCATCAGCGATGGCACGACGCCGCGGGGCAGCAGCAGCACGACGAGGACCAGGATCAGACCCATGATCAGGAGGTTGTCGATCGTCTGCTGCTGGCCGAGGGCGAACTTCAGGTAGCCGAGGAACGCCGCGCCGAGGATTGGCCCGACCAGCGTGCCGAGCCCACCGACGATACACCAGATGATGATCTCCGCCGACTGGCCGAGCGAGAAGAGGCCGGGCGTGACGATCTCGGCCCATGACGCATAGAGCGCGCCGGCGAGGCCGGCGATGGCGCCGCCGACGGCAAACAGTACCGTCTTGCGCAGCCGCGCATCGTAGCCCATCAGCTCGACGCGCAGCTCGTTGTCGCGGATCGCGACGGCGACCCGGCCGAATGGGCTCGCGAGCAGCAGCCTCACCAGGACATAGACAACGAGCAGGACGACGAAGCAGACATAATAGAGGCTGGCGTCGTAGATATAGGCCTGCGGATTGCCCGGCACGTTGAGCGTCTGGAAGCCCGGAATGCCGTTGAAGCCGCCGAGGCGGGCGCGGCCGATGGCATATTCCGGCCCGGCAGTCGAGTTCATGAAGCGGAACAGGATGAGCGTCACCACCAGAGTGATGACGCCGAGATAGACGTCGGTCAGCCGGCCGTAGAACATCATCGCCCCGAGCGCGGCGGCAAACAGCATGGGGACCGCCACAGCGAGCAGCATCGGCACGGTGCTCTCGCCGATATTGGCCGCCGCCACGGCGTAGGAATAGGCGCCAAGACCGTAGAAGGCTGCCTGGCCGAAGCAGAGGATGCCGCCGAAGCCCCAGACGAGGCCAAGGCTAAGCGCCAGCAGGCCGTAGATGACCAGCAGAGTCAGTGTGTAGTAGTTGAGCGCCATCGGCGCGGCGAACATCACGATAATGCCCGCCAGCAGCACCCACGTCATGTCGCGCAAGGCGGCCCGCTCCATCAGAGGCGTCCCCTGAAGAAGCGGCCGGTGATGCCGTGAGGCAGCAGGCGCAAGAGCACGATCGCCGCCACCAGGAGCGCGACCTCGCCGATCACCGGCCCGGACATAAAGGTGAAGGTCTGCGAGACCAGACCGAAGACGACCGCGCTCGAGAACAGGCCGAGGATGATCGACGCGCCGCCCGAGATCACGGTGATGAAGGCCTTGGCGATGTAGGCCGTGCCCCAGGTCGGCACGAGGCCGACCAGCGGTGCCATCACTCCACCGGCCAGCCCCGCCAGCGCCGAGCCGGCGAAGAAGGTCGCCATGTAGATGCGATCCGGACTGTAGCCAAGAGCGGCCGCCATGTCGGCACTCTGCATCGTGCCGCGGGTGACGAGGCCGATCCGCGTGCCGCGCAGCACGGCATAGGCGGCGACGAGGAGCAGGACCGAGACGATGATGATGAAGAAGTTGTAGCCGTTGATCTGGTAGGCGCCGAGCGTGAAACCAGAGATCGGCGTCGAGACTCCCGTCGTTGTGTTGCCGAAGATCATCACCGCCGCGCCGGTGAAGGCGAGGCTCAACCCCCAGGTGGCGAGCATCGTGTCCACCAGCCGGCCGTAGAGGAAGCGGATGACGAGCCGCTCCACGACGACGCCGATGATCCCGACGACCAGCGGCGCCACGATGAGCATCGCGACATAGATGTTGATGCCCGCCTTTACGGCGATGATGGTCGCGTAGCCCCCCATCATCATGAACTCGCCATGAGCGAGATTGATAACGCGCATCATGCCGAAGACGACGGCGAGCCCCGCGCTGATCAGGACCAGCACGGCGATCGCGTAGAGGATCTCGAGCACGAAGATGGCGGCGAGGTCCATGCGGGCCCGCTCCTCATTCCTGGAACAGCTGGGTCTGATGCGTCCGGCGCCGACGGCGGAGACATGCGCCTCCGCCGCCGTTCGTTGAGGTCAGATGTTGATCTCGTATTGCGTGTTGTCGTCCGGGTTGGCCGTCAGGTCGCAGACGAGCTGGGTGTCGATCGGCTCACGTGCGCCGAAGCTCTGCAGGACGTTGAGCTTCTGGTCGCGCATTTCCATCAGGTGCACGTCGAGCGTCGCATGGTGCGTCTTCGGGTCGATGGCCACTCGTCCCGCAGGGCCGTCGATGGCGAGGCCGGAATCGAGGGTCTCGATGACGGCTTCGCGCTCGACGGTGCCGGCCGCCTTCACCGCCTCCGCCCACAGCATGATGCCCTGGTAGTTCGAAACCGCGAGTTCGTGGATGAGCGGCACGGTGTCGGCTCCGTGCATGTCGGCCCAGGCCGCCTTGAAGTCCCGGTTGGCCGGCGTGTCGAGTTCTGGCGAGTAGTTGTAGCAGACCACGATACCATCGCCCTCCGTCGGCGTCAGGACGAGATGCTCGGAGCCGACGCCGAGCGTCGTCGAGGCCATCGGGATGCGCTCCTTCATGCCGGAGGCGGCCCACTGGCGGTAGAAGGACAGGTGCGCGCCGCCAACCAGCGCCGAATACACCATGTCCGGCGCGGCCGTCTGGATCTTGGTGATGGTCGAGCCGAAGTCCGACACGTCGAGGGGGAAGAAGTCGACGGCGAGCGTCTCGCCGCCATTGTCGGCCGTGTACTTCTGGATCCAGCGCGCCATCAGCTGGCCGTAGTTGTAGTCGGCGGCGAGGATGTAGACCTTCTTGCCCCATTTCTCGATCGTGTAGGGAATCTGCACCTCGGTCGTCTGGGCCGGGGTGACGCCGGTGACAAAGCAGTTGCGGTCGCAGACGCCGCCTTCGTACTGGATGTTGTAGAAGTAGAGCGTGTTGGCGCGCCTCAGCGTCTGGCGGATCGCCTCGCGCGAGGCCGACAATATGCCGCCGTGGACGACGTCGACCTTGTCCTGCCGGGTCAGTTGCTGGGCGTATTGGGTGTAGAGCGCCATGTCCGACTGCGTGTCGTAGCCGATGTGCTGGACCTGGCGTCCGAGCAGGCCGCCCGCGTCGTTGATCTGCTTGACCGCCAGCCGCACCGCCATGTCGATCGGCTTGCCGTAGGCGTCGAAGATGCCGGAGATGTCGAAGACGGTGCCGAGCTTGATAGGATCTTCGGCGAAGGCGTTGCGGATGAAGGGCGGAGCCGCTAGCGCGGAAGCTGCGGCGGCGCCCTTCAGGATGGTGCGGCGGCTCAATTTCATTGCGGTTCCCCTTCATGTTGCGGCGCCGGAAGGCACCGGTTCCCAGCAGTCAGTCCTTCTTCCTGACCGGTGTGCGGTTGATCGCGTCGAGCGCGCGGGCGCCGAGATTGGCGTCCATCTCGACGCCGATCTCCTCGCCGATCTTCCTGAGCGCGGGCAGCCCGATGGCCATACCCATGATCGAGTCCAGTGCGGTCTGGAAGCTGCCCGCGTGCTGGGCGCCCTCGCCACCATTGCCGTGGCCGCCGAGGCCCAGGCCGGAGACGTGGTTGATGCGGATCGATTCGATCTTCTCGACCGGCTTCATCATCTGCGCTGCGATCTCGGGCAGCTTGTCCAGCTTGTGCATCTCGAGCCGCAGGCGCAGGATCTGGTCGCTCTGGCTGTTCTCGGATTCGATCAGTGCGGCGCGGCCCTCCGATTCCGCGATCAGGCGATGGCGCTCGGCCTCGGCGCGAACCTGGGTCGCGTCGCCCTCGGCCTTTGCCATCTGCAGGATCGTGTCGACCTGCGACCTGATCCGGCGGTCCTCGACGTCCGCCTCCTCCTGGGCACGCAGCAGCGCAAGCTGCCGGCTGCGCTCGGCGACGGCGAGATCCTTGTCGGTCTGGACCATCTCTTGCGCCTTCACAAGGCGCCCGCGGCCGGCCTCCAGCTCGGCCTCGGCTGCCTGCTCCTCGCCGCGCTTGGCAGCGATGCGGATGGAATTGTCTATTTTAGCGGTCTCCACGGCGAGCAGCGCCTCGATCTCCTGCCGGCGCAGCCTCAGGTCGCGCTCGATCTCCGCCAGCTTGATCTCGCGGGCGCGCTCGATGCGCGCCTCCTCGGCGATGCGCTCGGCCTGGATGCGGGCATTCTGGATCTCGGTGTCGAGGTCGATCCGGCGTTTTTCGATGTCGAGCCGCTTGGCAAGCTCCGCCTCCTCCTGCTCGCGCTCGACGGCGAGCCGCTGCTTCACCTGCTCGAGTTGGCGCCGGCGCACCTCGACGTCGCCCTCGGTCTCGATCCTCACCCGCTCCTTGCGGTTCTCGGTGATCGTCTCGGCGAGGCGGCGCATGCCGACCGCGTTGAAGGCGTTGTTCTCGTCGAGCGCGTTGAAGGGCGTCTGGTCGAGGCGGGTGAGCGAAACCGCGTCGAGCAGCAGCCCGGAGCGCGCGAGGTTCTGCGCCAGCCGCTCCCCGACGGCGGCGACGAACTCCTCGCGCCGCTCGTGCAGCGCGTCCATGGTGCGCGTGGCGACCGCGGCCTGGACGGCGTCGATCAGCCGGCCCTCGATGAGGCCCTGCATCTCGTCCTCGCGGAAGGTCTTGGAGCCATAGACCTGCGCCGCGGTGGCTATCCCCTCCGCATCGGGAGCGACACGCACATGGAATTCCATGGCGACGTCGACTCGCAGCCTGTCCTCCGAGATCAGCGACGCCGCGCCGGTACGCTCGATCCTCAGCCGGACGGCGCGCATGCTGATGCGCTCCACCCGGTGGAGGATCGGCAGCGCCAGCGCGCCACCGTCCATCAAGACCCGGCGCCCGCCCATGCCCGTGCGCACGAGCGCGGTCTCGCGCGTCGATTTCACGTAGAAGCGGTTCAGGAACAGAACCACCACGACGATGACAACGATCAGGACGATGAGCGTCAGCAGCCAGACCACGCGATGCCTCCGTTGCAGAGGTGCCGTCCCTTCCCGAGAGGCGGCCAGTGGCGGCGAAGCTAACGCGAGTTCGTTTTCCCTTTCAAGCTTTTTATTTGCCGTTTCAAGTTTTCGCCGGGACGGTGCGGCGTCTCATCCAAGCCGTTCAACGACCGAGAAGAGGTGGCCGTCGGCGCGGGCCAGATAGATCGGGCTTTCCTTCAGGTCGTTGTGGAAGAACCTTCCGCCTCGAGCGCTGCGGTAGACGACCGGCGCCGCCGCCACGCGGGGCCGGCTGAGCGCCGCGTAGAAATGCATGCCCTCGTAGATCGACTGGCCCAGCGCGTTGAGCACGGGTGCCCGCTCCCCGTGCAGCGTGCGATAGCGCTCCAGGAAGGCAAGATTGGCCTCCGTGCGCAATGCGGGGAAGTAGGCCGAGGCGCAGTAGAGCCGCTTGGTGGACTCCGCTCCGCTCGCCAGCAGCACGTTCTCCTCGATCGCGGTCGAGAAGCGCACGATCTTGCGGTCGAGGCCCATCGCGCCGAAGACACGGTTGAACTCGACGGCCTCCTGCCCGATCAGCGACAGGATGACGATCTCGGGCCTTGCCGCGGCGAGTTCGTCCACCAGCCGCACCGGCTCCTCGAGCCCGAACGGGACATAGGTCTCGAAGACAACCTCGCCGCCGGTCTTCCTGATCCAGGACTTGGCGAAGCGGTGCGATACCCGCGGCCAGATATAGTCGTTGCCGACGAGGGCCCAGCGGCTGACCTTGAGCAGCTCGGCGAGGCGCCGGATGGCGGGAGCCATCTGCTCGCGGGGCGTCTCGCCGATCGCGTAGACGGTCGGCGAGCGCTCGTCGCCCTCGTAGAGCGGAGTGTAGACGTAGGGGATCTCCGGCGGGACCACCTGCTTCAGGCGCTGGCGCACGGAGCTGACATGCATGCCGACCACGGCGGAGACCGCCTTGGCCTCGACCAGCTGTTCGAGCGCGTCGACCGTATCGTCGGCGACCGAATCGTCGGCATCGAGGAAGACGGGCTCCACCTCTCGCCCCGATATTCCGCCGCCGGCGTTTATCTCTTCGATGGCGAGCCGCGCGCTGGCGATGCAGGAGGGACCCCAGATGCCCGCCGATCCACTCATCGGCACCGTGATCGCGACCTTGGCGTTCCGATACTTGCCGATCCGTTCCGGCACAAAGGGGATAGGCGCGAGCGACCTGCTCGAGCCGCCGCCATTAATGCTGCGCGCCAGCGCCGACTGCGCCATTGGGGCCGATCCCCTGCTCGTCCCGTGTCCGTCGTTGTTTTTCTTTTCCGTTTTAAGTATCTGAGGTGCCGACGATTGGCAATCGCTCGCCCAGCCGATTCGCCGGAGCCGTTGCTGCGATCGCACCAAGGGGAAAAACGTGTCCGAACGACGTATCAGCGACCATCTCGCCTATCTCGTTGCCCATGCGCACAGGAAGTTGCATGGCGCGCTGGAGCGCGAGTTCCATGCCGAGGGGCTTAGCGTCGAGCAGTGGCGGATGCTCGAGATTTTGAGCGACGGCGTCGGCCGCTCGATGGGCGAGATGGCCGAGCTGGTGCTGATGAACCATCCGACGCTGACGAAGATGACCGACCGCATGGTGGCACGGGGGCTGGTGCATCGCACACCCGATCCCGAGGATCAGCGCCGGGTGCTTGTGTACATGACGGACCTTGGGCTGGATCTGGTTGAACGTCTTCGCGGGAGGACCTACGATCAGGATACTGCGCTTGAGGAGCATCTTGGGCCGCGACGTTCGGCCGAACTGAAGAAGCTGCTTTCTAGGATCATCGAACTGAAGAGCTAGCCATCCTGAAGAGCTAGCTGTCGTTGTCACGGAGGTTGTCCGTGAGTTTTGAGATTGGAGGCCTTCCGCCGAGAGCTGTGTGGGGTCTGGTTGTGTTGTAGCCGCAGAGCCAGGCGGGCATTGCGGCAGTGCGGCTGTCCGAGGTTTCGAAGGCGGTGGCGTAGATCCACTCGCGCAACGAGGTCTGGATGAAGCGCTCGCCCTTGCCGCTGGTGCGGGGCGTGTAGGGTCTTGTCCGCTTGTGGCCGATGCCTCTGGCCGCCAGCGCGGCACGGAAGGCGTGGCTCTTGTAGGCCGCTCCGTTGTCGGTCATGACCCGCTCGACCTTGACGCCATGCCGCTCGAAGAAGACGAGCGCGCGTTCGAGGAAGCCAGTCGCGCTCTCCTTCTTCTCGTCCGGGAGGATTTCGGTGTAGGCGAGGCGGGAAGCGTCGTCGACGGCGACGTGGAGGGCTTCCCATCCCGGCAGCTTGCGACAGGCCCGGCGTTTGCTCTGGCCGCGGCGGTCGCCGGTGATGCGATGGCCGATGCCTTCGATACGGCCGAGCTTCTTTGAGTCGATGTGGATCAGTTCGCCCGGCCTCTCCCGCTCGTAGCGGATGGCCGGCACGGCCGGACCGAGTGCCTTCAGCCGGCCAAGGCCAGCCGGCGCAGAACCTTGCCCACCGTCAAGACCGGTCGGCCGAGCTGGCGGGCGATGGCCGGACCCGACAGGCGACGGCGGCGCAGCGCCTCGATCGCAGCCTCGCCCTCGCGATCGAGCCGAAAGGGGCTGGAATGGGGCCGCGACGAACGGTCGGCCAGACCGGCTTCTCCTTCCGCCCGATGGCGGTCATGCCACTTGCGCACCGTCTTGCCGTCGACGCCCTGGGCCGATGCGACAGCCGCTACCTTCCAGCCTGCCTGAAGACGTTCGATCATCAGCATTCGACTGTGCCGCGTGGTTCTGGCATTCTCATGGACGTCCATCCGAGGCTCCTGGAAAGGGGTTGGTTGTGTCGCAACAACAACCTCACATCCAAGCCTCGGACGGACAACCTCCACAGCAACGACAGCTAGACAATAACAGCGCCAGTTCTGCTTCGGCTTGGGACGTACTTGCCGAGGACAACCGGCTGCCCATAACGATGCCGAGCGACATGTCGGTCAGTCCGGCGAGCGCGTCGAACGCGAAAAGAAACCGCCACGTCGCCGCAACGTTGCTCTTACCAACCCGATTGCCTGGAGACTTCGAATGAACGTGATCCTAGGTGGCACCGGACATGTCGGTTCGGCCGTGGCAACCCAGCTGCTGGCGCGCGGAGAGCCGGTGACGATCGTCACTCGAGATGCCCGCCGCGCGGCCGGTTGGCGTGATCGCGGTGCTGAGATAGCGGAAGCGGACGTCGATGACGTGTCTTCGCTGCGCGCTGCGCTCCAGCGTGGACGCCGCGCTTTCCTGCTGAACCCACCGGCCGATCCGAGCACCGACACGGATGCCGTCGAAAGGCGGAGGGTGGCAAGCATCCTCGCCGCGCTCGAGGGCCTGGATCTGGAGAAGGTCGTCGCGGCCTCCACCGGCGGCGCGCAGCCTGGCGAGCGGATCGGCGATCTCAGCGTTCTGTGGGAGCTAGAGGAAGGGCTTCGCAGGCAATCCATTCCTGCCGCCATCAACCGCGGCGCCTACTACATGAGCAATTGGGATGGGCTGCTCGACCCCGTGCGCAGCGACGGCGTTCTACCGACGATGTTTCCTGCCGACATGCTGATCCCGATGGTGGCGCCTCGCGACCTGGGCCGGGCGGCGGCCGACCGCCTGATCTCGTCTGCCGACGACGTCGGCGTCCGCTTTGTCGAGGGGCCGGAGCGCTACTCGGCGCGCGATGTCGCACGGGCGTTCTCAGCCGCCCTCGGCCGTCCTGTCGAACTGGCCGTCATCCGTCGCGCCGAATGGAAGAAGACTTTCCTGAGCATGGGCTTCTGCGAGCCGGCCGCCACATCATACACGCGGATGATCGAGGCGAGCGTCGACAGCGGGTTCGACTTCGAGAACGACTCCGTGCGCGGCTCGATTTCCCTGGAGGCCTATGTTCAGGAACTCGTGGCGAGGCCGGCTGTGCAAAGTCCGATGGCTGATCCTGCACACTGAATGCGGCACCGGTCCCTGTACACTCAAAGCGAGCGAGAAAATTGTCGATCGGCGCGATCGAGGAGCGACATGGGGTGCATCGTCCAAAGAATGGAGGTCACTCATGTCTCGCCCTGTCGTTTACGGCTTTGCCGGCAGCTCCTACGTCCGCAGCGCGCGGCTGACGCTTGAAGAAAAGGGCGTCCCCTACTCGTTTGTCGAGACTGGGGTGGGCCCGCACAAACAGCAACCTCATCTCCGCCGCAATCCGTTCGGCCTCGTTCCGGCCTTCGAGCATGGCGAGTTGTCGCTGTATGAGACCCAGGCGATCGCCCGCTACGTCGATGAAGCCTTCGACGGCCCGCCGCTTCAGCCGCGCGGCGTTCGCGAGCGGGCGATCATGAACCAGCTCATCGGCATCGTCGATTGCCATGTGCGCACCAGCATCAGCGCGGTCATATTCTTCCAGCGGCTGGTGGTGCCCGAGCGCGGCGCGGCTCCCGACGAAGAGCTTATTAGGCAGGCCATGCCGGAGGCCCGGATCTCTATCCACGAGATCGCCCGCCTAATGGGGGACAGCCCCTTCCTCGTCGGCAGCGACATCACGATTGCCGACCTGCTGCTTTTTCCGCAGCTGGATTATTTTTCCATGACGCCGGAGGGCGAGCATCTGCTTTCCGAGCGCCCAACCGTCAGCGGGTGGCTCGACCGAATGAGGAGCCGCACGTCGGTGAGCGCGGTCTTGGCGGCGTGACGGAAACATGTGGAGACGGAGGTCTGCCAGATGAAATACATGCTGCTCCTTTACGGACGCGAGGACGATTTCGATTCGATGAAGCCTGCCGAGCAACGCCGGATGATCGCAGCCTTCGAGGCCTATGTGGACGCCATGCGGGCAGAGGGGGTTTACGACAAGCTCGAGGAGCTGACCGGATCGGCGGTCGTAGCCGTTAGCCGGCTATGATGATCATGGGTTTGCTCCTTTGAATTTGGTGCGTCTTCCGGTACGCCGTCTTGATGGAGATGCCGGTCCCCCGTATCGCCGCCCCGCGACCGGAACGTCAGCCTCCCTTCACGTAGCCCAGGCCCTCGACGATCTTTCCGTCGCGGACGCGCATGATGTTGATGCCTCGGATTCGGTCTGCCTCGCCCTCGCCCCACCGAAGCCGCCAGCGGATAATCCCGCGGTCCTCACTGGTCCAGATTTCCTCGGCCTCGAAGGCAAGATTTGCAGAGGATGCGATACCCTTCCAGAAGGCGAGGCAAGCCTCGCGCCCGTCATAGCGCGCGCCATCCGGCGCGGGTGCCGTGTTTTCCAGAACACAGTCCTCGCCGATGAGATCATCGAGGTCTTCGGGACGATTTTTTGCAAATGCGTTGTGGAAACGTTCCACGATCTGACGTGTAACTCTGCTGTCATTGGTCATCTTCTCACCTCATCGGAACTGCCGTTGATCCTGCCTGAACACGCAACAGAGGCGCTCGTTAAGCGGACATCGGCGATGCGTGGGCCTCTCGCCTGTCTTGCAACAGGACCGCAGGCAGCAGTCAGTCCGGTAACGGCGCTGAATCTCCAGGTGTTTTGGCGTAGGCCAGGGCTTCGACGATCCGCCCGTCACGGACACGGATCAGGCTGACGCCGCGCACGGACCCGCCGTCGCCGAAATGGAAGCGCCATCGAACATTGGCCCGGTCGCCCATCACGAAAGTGTCTTCCACCTCGAAGCGGTTGACCCGGTCGGCCGCCATGGCCTGCCAGAAGGCCATGTTCACGTCGTAACCTTCGTAGCGCGTGCCGTCCGGCGCAGGCTGGATCGACTCCATGACGCACTCCTGTCCGACAATGTCGTTGAGGAGCTCAGGATTGTGCTCCTGAAACGCGCGGTTGAACCGGCGGACGACCTCGGCTGTCTCTGTGGGGTGCATAATTCGTCTCCTATACAGACAAGTCTGTCTATGCATTGCATCATACAGACCTGTCTGTTATAGTCAAGCGATGAGGCAGAAAAAATCTGATCGCCGACCTGAAGCTGGTTCCGCGCGTCGTCGCTTGCTCGAGACCGCGACACGGCTTTTCTATGAAGACGGCATCCACGCCGTCGGCATCGACCGCATCATCGCGGAAGCCGGGGTCGCCAAGGCGACGTTCTACAATCATTTTCCATCGAAGGATGATCTCGTCGTCGCCTATCTCGAAGAGATCGACCAGGTCGGGCGGGCAGCGGTGGCGGCACTACCGAAGCAGCCACCTCGGAAAATGATCTCCGCGATCATGGAACGCATCAGTGCAGCCGTGACCGCCGGAGGCTGGCGGGGGTGCCCGTTCCTCAACGCGGCGGCCGAATACCCCGATCCGGCCAGCCGCGTGCGGCAGGCGATCAACGCGCGCCGCGTGTGGTATCACGACAACCTCCGGAAGCTGCTCGCCGAGGACGGCGACCCAGTTCCTTCCGTCACTGCTTCCCTGCTCGTCGCGCTTTCCGATGGCCTGCTGGAGAGCGCCTATCTGGACGATGCCGAAAGCGTTCCCGCCCTTGTCGGCGAGGCGGTGGCGAGACTCCTGGACCGCCGGTGAACGCCGCTCGCCGCCAAAGCAGCACCGGTCTGCGCCAGTTCCTGGATGTCCAGCAGCAGCACGACTGGATGGAGGGCAAGACGGTCCTGCGCGACGCGGAGGAGCGGTCGGACTCAATGGAGCAGCGCTTCAAATATGTTGCGCGGTATCAGAAGTTGCTTCGCCGGCCGCAGGCACAAGATGCCCTGGAGATCCTCCGGATTTATGGTCAGAGCTGCATCCCGCTCCCGCGGACGACCGAGCGGTATTACTGGTCGGTCTCGTGCCTTCCTTCCACCTCCGACAAGCCGCTCATTCGCGTCAATGCGAGCTGGATGGAGCTTTTCACGCTTTACGCCGACGGCGACACCCTTCGAGCGAGATTCATCGTGCACCTGTCGGACTTCAGCAAAGACCGATCACTCACGCAGAGCAGTGTGGATGAGGACTTTCTCTACCGAAGCGTCATGGCCCCGGAGGATGTCGGCTATTTCTTTCCGCGTGGCGAGGATATTTTCGGGATAACTGTTCGAGGCTCGTCCTCGATCCGCAAATTCCTGATGGGGAGCCGTGCGCTGCGGGCCATCCGGGCATTCAACCTGACCCATATGAACCGGGGACGAAATGCCTATCAGGCGAGCCACTGCTACAGTCTGGCGGATCAAATGCTGTCCGACGACGGTTGAACAACGGCCAGAACATCGGACGCCTGCGGCAGAATATCTATCTTCTGGCCGGTCTTGGCCCAGTCGGCGAGGACGGCGGCAAGCGCCTTGTCGGTCAGCGGATGGCTGACCAAGGCGCGCAGCGTGGCGGGTGGGGCGGTGATGACGTCCGAGCCGATGAGTGCTGCCTGCCTGACATGGGTTCACCGTGCGCACGGAGGCGGTCAGGATCTCGGTCGGGAAGTCGCAGTTGTCATAGATCTGCTTGATCTCGGCGATCAGTTCCATGCCGTCCGATCCGGTGTCGTCGATGCGTCCGACGAAGGGTGAGATGAAGGAGGCGCCGGCCTTCGCGGCGACCAGAGCCTGGTTGGCCGAGAAGCAGAGCGTGACGTTGACCATGCGCTGCATCCGGGTGCGGATCGTGCGGCAGGCCTTCAGCCCGTCCAGCGCCGGCGGCACCTTGATGCAGACGTTGTCGGCGATCTTGGCAAGAGCCTCGGCCTCCTTGCTCAACGCCACCACCTGCCTCAAGCACCAAGCTGCACTGTCGGTCGCCTATGGCGCAGGCCTGCGCGTCGCGGAGGTGCCGACGCTGAGGCCCGCACTCTGTCATGGGCAAAACGGCACAATCGGCTCGTCACCTTGGTCGATCTTCTGCTGCTTGGGATCAACGACAGCCGGGAAGATCTGGCGCGGCTCGCCCGGATGTTCGCCGGCAGGCCCGCGGGCATCAATCTGATGTGCTGGAACCCGGTCAAGGACATCGCGCTCCCGCGCACGGATGATCGCAGGCTCGCCGCTTTCCGCGCCGGGTTGGACGGGCCGGCGTTCCGGTCGTGGTCCGCGACAACGCAGGGCCGCAACATCCTGCCGCCTGCGGCCAACTCTGGCTGAAGGACATGAGCGGCAAGCCTGTAACGGCCGACCTACCTGAGCGGCCTATTGCAAGGTCTCGACGAACACGTCCCCCTCGCGATCCAGCACGGTAAGCGATACCTCCTTGCCGCGTCCCTTGATGGCAATATCGAGGAAGCCTTCGCCCACGCGTAGTCGGCGCAGGACGACCTCGTCGCAGAAGCCTGGAAGGACCGGGCGCGAGAAGATCGCCCGGTTAGTGCCCGGTTCGAATGCGAGGCCAAGCGATGCCTGCAGAAGGGCAATCGGTGCGGCGGCGGCCCAGGCCTGCGGAGAGCAAGCGACGGGATAGAATGTCGGTCCCTGGCCGCGCTGTCTTGGAAAGCCGCAGAAAAGCTCCGGCAGCCGTCGCAGCTCGATATAGGCGGAGGCCTCGAAAAGGCCCGCGAAGACGCGCGCCGCCTCTGCGTGGAAGCCGTAGCGCGCCATCCCCATCGCGATCAGGGCGTTGTCGTGCGGCCATACCGAGCCGTTGTGATAGCTCATCGGGTTGTAGCGGGGCTCGGCCGTGCCGAGCGTGCGCACTCCCCAGCCGGAGAAGGAGTGGCTCGACATCAGGCTAGCCACCACGGCTTCCGCCCGTTCGGGATAGGCTAGTCCGCTTAGGAGGGCGTGGCCGGCATTGGAGGTTCTGACGCGGCAAGGGCGCTTGGCGCCGTCGAGCGCCAGCACGTAGGTGCCGAGGCTTTCATCGAAGAAGGCGGTGTCGAAGGCGCTGCGCAGCGTCGCTGCCCTGGCCTCCAGCGCTTCGGCGCGGGCCTGGTGTCCGAGGTGCCGCGCCAGCATCGCCGCCGCTCGCCAGGCTCCATAGACATAGGCCTGCACCTCGACCAGCGCGATCGGGCCTTCGGCGAAGCTTCCATCGGCGTGGAAGATGGAATCGTAGCTGTCCTTCCAGCCCTGATTGACGAGGCCCTCCGCGTTGCGCCTGCCATATTCGACGAACCCGTCTCCGTCCCGGTCGCCGTGATTGTCGATCCAGCCGAGGGCCGCCTCGATATTGGGCCACAGCGTCCGGATCGTCTCCAGATCGCCGGTTCGCTCGAAATAGGCGCCGGCCAGCATGAGGAAGAGCGGCGTGGAATCGACGCTCCCATAGTAGCGGCGGAAAGGCACCTCTCCGAGATACGCCATCTCGCCATGCCGCATCTCATGCAGGATCTTGCCTGGTTCTGCATCGGCCAGCGGGTCTTCCTCCTGCGCCTGATTGGCGGCGAGATGGCGAAGTACCCCGCGGGCGATTTCCGGATCCAGCCAGAGAAGCTGCAGAGCCGTGATCAGGGCGTCGCGGCCGAATACGGTGCTGAACCAGGGAATGCCGGCATAGGGATAGGGCCCCTCGGGAGTATCCGTCATCAGCATATAGAGGTCCGAAACGCTGCGCCGGATGCTTTCGTTGAAGACTTGGTTCGACGTGACGATCGCCGTTGCCCGGCCGGACGACTGGCGCAGCGCCCGGCGCGCCTCCTTCAGGGAGGACAGGAATCCCGGACGTACCGGCTGGCTGAACTCGTGCTGCTGGCACGAGATTTCGATGAAGACGACCCTGGTTTCCCGGGGAGCCAGTTCGATCTCGAAAACGGCCTGTCCGGGCGCCAGATCCGTGGGGGCCGGATCGAAACGCAGCGTCGTCTCGCGGGTCAAGCCGTCCAATCCGGAATAGGCAAGCCGGATCCGATCCGTCTCCAGATGCGGCTCGTGCGGCCTGCCGCGCTTTGCGCGCTTTGTGCCGCGGACCTCGAACAGATCGGCGAAATCCGCGGCGAAATCGAGTGCCAGGACGATGCGGTGCGGCGCAACGTCGAAATTGCGCAGCGACAGGCGCTCCATGCAGGTTCCCTGCCAGATGAAGCGCCAGCGGCGGATATGGACCAGGTCATGTTCAAGCAGGAGGCGGCCACCGGAATCATGGATATCCGGATTTGTCAGATCGCAGGTGAGCGTGGCGTTGTCGTCCCGCAGATCGGAACTCAGGAGCATCGGCCTGGCGCCGTTCACGGTAAGATAGAAGTGCGAAAGATGACGCGTGTCGCGATGAAACAGTCCCTCCGGGCTGCCGGGTCCGGCGAGGATGTCGCCATTGTGGTCGAACAGGGCAAAAGTATCGCCATGTTTGAGCGTGCGGGGCCGCCGCTCCTGGAGCGAAGCGGCGGCCGGAATGAAGAACTGGGCGATGTGGGCGCCGTCTGCCGCCGGCGAGGCGGGATGTGCGAGCGCTTGGAGATGATGAATCGTCTGCATGCTGATGTTCCTTGGCCCGTTCAGGCAGCCGCGGGCATCTCCGACGCGCCCATCGTGGCGGCCGCCAAAGGCAGGATTTCCCGCTCGCCCACGCAGCGCGCCCGATAGATGGCAAGATAGTCCCGGGCCATACGCTCGACGGAGAAGCGCTGCTCGAAGCACGCCCGCACCTCGGCACGGTCCAGTCCGCCCACCAGCCCGACGGCGTCCACGGCTCCGTCGACGTCATCGACAATGAGGCCTGAGCGGCCGTGCTCGATCACCTCGGGGACGGAGCCGCGCCGGAAGGCGATGACCGGCGTGCCGCACGCCATGGCCTCGATCATGACCAGGCCGAACGGCTCGGGCCAGTCAATCGGGAACAGCAGCGCGAGCGCGTCCCCGAGAAACGCCGCCTTTTGGCGCTCGTTTACCTCGCCGACATATTCGACGTTGGGATGAGCGCGCACGAGCGGCTCCACCACCTGACGCCAGTAGGCTTCGTCCGCCGGATCGACCTTTGCCGCTATCTTCAGGGGCAGCCCGGCGCGGGCAGCGATCTCGATTGCGCGTTCCGGCCCTTTTTCGGGCGAGATGCGCCCGAGAAAGGCAAGGTAGCCGCCTCTGGGGGCGGGATTGAAGGCAAGCAGGTCCTGGGGCAGGCCGTGATGAACCGTGCCGACCCAATTGACCGGCGGCATGGGACGACGCTGGTCGTCGGAAATGGAGACGAGCGGCATCTCGGGGAAGGTGCGGTAGAAGGGCTGGAGATCGGGCAGATCGAGACGGCCGTGAAGGGTGGTCACCGTACGTTCGCCGAACTCGCGCATCAGGGGGAAGTGGAGCAGATCGATGTGGAAGTGAAGGACGTCGAACTCGTCCGCGCGCCGGCGCACTTCCTCGAGCAGCATCACGTGATAGGGCAGCGGGTCACGAACGGAGGGATTAAGCCGCAGAGCCGTGGCGGCACATGGCACGAGCCGCGCCGACGTGAGTGAATCCCCGCTTGCGAACAGCGTGACGTCGTGGCCCTGCCGGACCAGTTCCTCGGTCAGATAGGAGACGATGCGTTCAGTGCCGCCGTAAAGGCGCGGTGGAACGCTTTCGGCCAGCGGAGCGATCTGGGCGATTTTCATGAGCAAGACCTCCTCGGTTGAGCGAAGCAAAGCAGATGAAAAGGGCGCGGCCCGTTCCAGGCCCGCGCGGTCATTGTCGCCATGAGATGCTGCAGATTTAGGAAGAGATCAGCGGCTTGAAAGGGGCTCCGGTAGAATGTGATGGCACAGGCGGTGCTGCAGCGCTCCCGTCGATGCGGCCGCCATGGCATGCGCGATCTCTGGAGCCAGGATATCGTTGTCGCGAGCGGAGGCGACGAACGCGGCGCGCACGCCATCGGCCGCGGCACTTCCCGCAAGGACAGCCTTGCAGGCCTCGAGCGCCTTCTGGTGCGACAGGCCCGCCGCGAGGCCGTCGATAGTCCTGGCGCTCAGCCGGTTCGCATCTCTTGAACGGCATTTATTCCTCACTAATTCACAATGTGCCGATCGCTCCGCGGAGGATCGGCTAGGCGGACCAGCTGAGCGACCTGAAGACGAGCCGCTGGTTCTCCTCGTGGCCGAGGTCGACGAGCGCGAGCCTCGCCATCTCGGCCGCCACCATTGCGGCAGCCTGTGGATCAGAGTGGCAGGCGAGGTAGATGCGCATGCGAAGCCGGAAGTCCTCGATCGGGAGCGATCGCGGGTCGATGTCGTCATTGAGGCTGCCGGCCGCTGCCACGAGGCCCGCAGCACATGGATGGACGACCAGCTCCTCCAGCGCCGCGATGAGCGGCATGAGCGGCAAGGGAGGAGAGTCTCGCCTGAGCTGCCGCGCCAGCCGCCCCGCATATTCCCGGATGTCATCGGCGAGCTTGTCCTTGAAGAACGCCATGCCGCGCATGAGCTCCTCCTCGCTCGGCAGGTGCAGTCCTTCCCGGGCTGCCCGCTGGCGCCGCAGGAAGTGCCGTCCCCTCGGTGTGTTCTCCTGGTCCACGGCAGCGCCTCAGGAATGATACGCATCGCATCCGGCCGGACGGCCGAGCCGGTACCAGCGCGAGAGCGTCCGCGCCCAATTGCTGTCCTGCGAGATCAGCCAGAGGTCCGAGGTGCCGATCGTCCTGTTCACCCCCGGCAGCAGGGGATGGCCGCTGGACAGGCCGACCAGGCATGGGACCAGCCGGTGCCCGACGAGCCACTGGTCGAGGAGCGGCGGCTCGCCATTGAGCAGATCCTCCGGAGAGGCCCCGCGTCCTATCGCCTCCATGTCGGCAGCCAGAGAGGACAGCCGTCCGAGCAGGGACCGGAAGGCGGCGTCTTGTTCGTTGCCAGGTACGAAGGTCATCATGGGGCATGGCTCCAGGTCCGGAGCGGCCAAGGATTCGAGGCTCGGATCCCTGGCGACTCGTCGTGTTGGAGCCCTTCCATGCGGCGTCAGCCCCAGCGGCGTCAACCGGCCGCAATCGGCGTCGTGACGCCTGATCCCCAAGACTCACCAACTGGCGCAGCCGGACGCCTCCCGCTAGAAGCCTCCCATGCAGGCTTCCTACGACCTTCTCCGCGCCGCGCGCGCAGCGCTCGACCTGAGTGCCTCCGACCTCTGCCGCCTCGCCGGCATCAGCAAGCGCTCGCTGGTGCGCATCGAGGCCTGCGAACCGGTCGGCCTCGAGGTCAGCCTGCGCGTCCAGAAGGCGCTCGAGGACGCGGGCGTCGAGTTCCTACCCGAGACCGGGACGGAAGGACCCGGCATCAGGCTCCGGAAGGGCATTGCGAGGAACGTCGGATATCAGATTATACCAAGCGTCATGGGGTTTGACCGACATGGGCCCATTGCCGCATCCCGATTGA